>JAABUZ0100000066.1_pt1 | contig 240047 bp, 219 predicted proteins | sample 5562091 | NCBI WGS metagenome assembly JAABUZ01 (sample SAMN12813069, study PRJNA571459) | rock metagenome | isolation source: Antarctica rocks | place: Antarctica: Victoria Land, Linnaeus Terrace sud | collected 2015-12-21
TGTTGTGGAACCCGATCGTTTGCTCTCGGCTCAGCAGTTGGCTGAACGCATTTGTGCTCACTTTGGCTGCTCCTATGAACCTCCTCTTTCTATTGTCGAAGAGGTTGCGTGAGTCTGCACTAGGCACCCTCTCCACCCGCTTCGTACCCCAATTGCCGGATCATGTCCACGCCAATACACAGCCGCTCCTGTCGGACCCTGCGTGATCTTCCCAGAAGTGGGCATGCGGTCCATCTCGTGCTGCATGGATGCGTGATCGGTCAACCCGTTTGGAAAAATACGGCTAACAGCTAGGGCTAGGAGAGGTGCAAACATCCATCACCATGTACGAATGTTCTCCAAGCGAGCCTATGAACCCACTCGAGAAGTGCTCGCCAAGCGGTTCTCTCATATCTTTCCTGCATTTCTCTCGCCAGCTTTTGCTTCTGCCGTCATCGTCTCGGTTAGTATGTGAAGCGACTCTCGAGCCTGAGGATAGATTGTTACAGACGTCCTAGCCCTCCCTCTGAACAGGTTGAAAATGGCTCAATGTTTGTGAACACCGCGCTGTAGGGGAAACTTCTGCGGGTAGCTGGGCATGACCGAGATCCGATTGGGATCTTTTCATGAACCCTCAAGTGCTCAGCTATAAACTGCATGGGGTAAGAAACGCACACTTGACCCACTGCGAAGTCCAAACCATCGTCAAAACGCTGGTCGAGTGGGGAGCGATGACCAAACAAGCGGAAGCACGTGAACTGCTAGAACTGATGGATTGCCCAAATTTTTCCCCTGCCGAGTGGGAGATTCCCCCACTCAATTGGCTTGAAGCTGCGTCGAGCACGCACAGTGTGCATTCGCATAATGGCCGCATCCCCGTCTTGGAGTATGGAGTCCCGACGCAAAGAGGCAGTGCACCTCCTTCTATCATCCTTGAGAAGGGGGAGGGAGGCGCATCCCGACTTCTTCGCCGGGACTGGGGTGAGGCCATGGACGTGAGCGCATTTTATGGGCGCGAGCAAGAGCTGGTTGAGTTAGCGCAGTGGATTGTAGATGACCACTGTCGCCTGGTGGCTCTGACCAGCAGGGGCGGACTGGGCAAAACTGCTCTCTCGGTCAAACTCATGCAACAGGTTGCTCCCCATTTCGAGTTCGTGCTCTGGCGCTCGCTGCAAAATGCTCCCCCGCTGGAGCGTTTGCTCGCTGAGTGCATCGCGTTCCTCTCCCAGCAGCAGAAGACCGATCTTCCCGAGAGCGTGGGGGAACGCATTTCCCTTCTGCTCGATTACCTGCGTAAGGCTCGGTGTCTCATCGTGCTGGATAATGTGGAGACCATCTTACAAGAACGTGAAAACATCCTCCCATAGACCTTCTTTCCTTCGTCAGAACGGTAAGGCTGACTGGAAGAGACCGTCCACTCCTATGGATGAAAAACACACAAAATCTTCACCCAACCGAGCCGCACCCTACAAGGCTCATCTCTTTTTTCACCATATTCCTCCCTATAGGGTATAGAATACAGTCATCGCTGTTAAAATGTCAATCAAAACAGAAGGGGAGGTGAATAAACTCAAGTCGCTCTAACGGCAAATGTATGGACGGGCCACATTTGATTTGCTCCGTCGACAATGCTTCGCTATGCATAACCTTTTCACGCAATGCGTAACGGAACTATTTGACAATAGTGATTTACAGACATGATCGAACAAAGTCCTTGTCTCTCACAAGAAAGAACTCTATACCGGAAAACAGAAAGGAGCTATGACAATGCGGCACATGATGGAAAAAGTTGGCAATGTCCTCAATCTCTTTTCCTTCAAATGTCCTGAATGGGGGGTGAGCGAAGTCGCCAAGACGCTGGCGCTTCCCAAATCGACGACGAGCGAAATCATGGCGAGCTTAGCTGACCAGGGTCTCCTCCGTCGTACCGATGAAGGTCGGTATCGCCTGGGATGGCGACTCTTTTATCTGAGCCAGGTAATGCTCGATAACACGGATTTCTATATTGAAGCGCGACCAGTAATATATGAGCTTGTCGAGCGATGGGGGGAGACCTTCCACCTCACAGTGCTGGATGAGGCACAGGTTCTGTACGTCGAGAAGCTCCAGGGAACGCCTGCTGTGCAGATACTGTTGTCGCGGGTTGGGGTACGATTACCCGCGCACTGTAGTGGAGTCGGAAAGGTGTTGCTGGCTCATCGAACATGGCATGAGGTGACAACATTGCTTGAGGGGCAGAGTCTCAAACCATTCACTCCCAATACGATTACCGCCTTTGATCGACTGGCTGAAGAACTCGAACAGGTGCGACGACAAGGCTATGCCTACGATCATGAGGAAGTGGTACTTGGACTTTGCTGCGTGGCAGCGCCAATTTATGATCAGAACGGGCATGCGCTTGCTGCCATGAGCATCTCTGTTCCTGCATACCGCTTTTACCCAAAGGAGGAGACCTATACAACGATCATTCTGCAAGCGGCACAAAGGATCTCTGAGTCGCTGGGCTACAGAAAGCCTCACCATAGTGTCGAGACCGCTGGGGGTGTATAGTAGCATAGGACGCCAGCGAGGTATCACCTTGCAGCGATCCTTTTCCGACGCTCCTGCTCCGAACCGGACGGGCGCGCTTTCCGCGCACCTCGGCTCTCCAGTTTCCGGCATGGTGTAGAATGTTGTTGACGCATCTCGCGTCAACAACATTCTACACCATGCCGCACTCCCTGCGGTACTCTCTCTGTGCCGAACTTTCTTCGGCTCCCTGGTCGGGCGTCACTCCGACGAGTACTACCACCGCTCCGTGACCCTTCTGCTCGCGCAGGGAGGGCCATCCCAAGTTCCGTTTGTGCGATACGTGTAGTGAGTGTAGGTGTCCGTCCGTCACCTTCATTGAAGTCATTCTTCAACGTCCCTTCCCATCAGAGAGTATCGCTGTCCCAATTCACGACAGCCATAGATGGTGGAGCCGCTTCAGGCGTTCTGCGGCTGGCGGGTGAGTGAGGAGAGATTTTCGAGAGAACCATGGAGAAAGCATCAATTTTTCACCTTTTTCTGTTCTGTTCGATCATATCGAACAGAAGCATTGACTGAGATCTGTGTTTCATGCTATATACTCTCGAAGGGTTTTTGACTTCCCTTCAGAACCTGGGAATCGTTCTCACTGTGAGCCATTGGTATCCTCATGGTGACTTATGCTGGCACGTGGCTGCCAGCTCTAGGATATTAGCTTCTGCTTTGTAGCGATAGTTAGGGTTTCTCAACCTTTATACTCATTTCTTCCAAACGAGAGATCGACTCCTGGACGCTGTCTGCTCGTTCTTGCGTGAGATGCAAGCCTGTCCTGAGGTTATCCGTCGCGGCGCGGGATTAGCCGCACAAGTTTCGCCGTTTTATTTAGAGTTTATCAAGTGGCTCTACAAGAAGGATCGTCTGACAAGCCGGATCCAGTGATGCAACGGCTATAGTCGAGATGGCTATTTCACCTTCACTGAAACGGAGCACATCCTGATGCAAACCAGCGCCCACCACCAAAAACATGTGTCGCCTGCCCCTTTAGTGACAAGGGATCCTTCAGCAATCAAGACACGCTCAGATCAACTTACACATGCACTGACCCTCGGCCTGCTCAATGCCGATCAGTATACGACGTACTCGGATCGGCGTATTGCTGTGTATACGCGATCCTTTGCTAAGGGCAAGGGGCAGATCAGTCTCATGCTCGCTCCCAAAAGCGGTGAAGCCTGGAATCATGTCCTCACCTTGCTTCGGACCGTGGGAGATCAACTCGTCGATACCTTCCTGGCCCTGCTGGCTATAGCCATCGACACCCATGGGACTGAGCACATCACCCGACCCTTGACTCTTCATCCCGACGACCTCCTCGCAATCTGCCAGAAAAAGAAATCTCACGGCAGCTATACTGCTGAACAGAGAGCCAGGGTGATGGAGCATCTGCACACACTCTCCCGTATCCAGGTATTTGCGACCTTCACGCTTCGCAGTGGCAAGCAGATACGTGCCGAGAGCACCATCCTCGACGTCCTCGACAGAAGTGAAGCCATTGATGAGCAAAGGACCCAGGCCGACTACTGGCACTCCCAGCATGTCCAACTCGGCAGTTGGCCGACAATGCTCCGCCAATGGTGTCGCCAAATCGCCGAGATGGCACGACACGTGCTGGGCTATCATGCCAAGAAGCAGAAGTATGAAAAGCGGCTGGGGCGCTATCTCTCGCTCCTCTTCAGAATTAATGTCCGCAAGCATGGGGGCCGAGCGAAAATTTCTATGGGAGTCCTGTTAGAGCAAGCGGGGATCATCCCTGATCTCAAAAACCCCGGTCGTACTCGAGACGTGATTGAAAGGGCATTGAGGCAATTGTACACAGATGGAGTGATAGGCCCGTTTGCACCTGCCGTGGATAACTCGCCCAGAGGTAGAGAGGTACAAGAGCGTATCGAGCAACGGGCTTATCATTGGTGGGATGACTATAGCAAACAACGCTGGATATTTGACGCGCCAGACTCTATCAGAGAAGCCTATGAGAACACCCTCAGAGAGACCGATATTCCAGAGTGAACGTTGCAATTCCCAGGGTGGATGTTGCAATTGGCTCCTCGCCGTGGTTGTCAATGACCCTGACGGCTGTCTGAGTATTCTAGAGATTTTTGTTAAAAATAATATTTAACCGGGCAGACCTGGTGGGGTGCTTTACCTTTATACTTAGCGCGAATTTACAGACACAACGAGCCTTGCTTCAAGAGAAGTGATAACTGCATGGCTATGACCCAAGATGGCTCTCCTACAGGAGCTGCCTCTCAAGCAGCTCTACTACGACACGGCCCTTTCTGCCGCGCCATTTGCCCTTCGCTCACTCCAGGAGTTGGTGGATACGTCGCATATCCTCTTTGGCAGCGATTACCCCTTTGCTCCTGAGAGTGCCACTCAGGCGAGCGTCCAAGGGATCGAAGGCTATCTCGGCTTTGATGCCCAGACGCGGGGGGCTGATTGAGCGGGAAAATGCAGGCACGCTCTTTCCACGTCTGGGGTCAAGGTAGCGCAATATAGTGGAGCAAAGTGATGCCGTGTGCTCGTCTTCGTGGGGTGAAATGAGCGAAGCTGTTACCAGGGACGATGGAAGCACAGCAGTTCTTTTGCTATTTGCTTCTTGTCTCTCCTCCTTGGAAATAGTCTGCTTGGTTAACCTAAGCCGAGGGGTCGCCTCCTCCGTTCGACTTCAATTCGTGCGCCTTCCTGAGGACTTGCAGCAGCCGCAACGCGAGCAGCTGGGCTTGCTGTTGGAAAGCCGAGCAATTGCAAGAAAACCGTCAGCGTGCTCGGGTGCCCCAACGAGGGGCCAAGTATTTGCTGCAGGGCTTGATTGTGTGTACGTGTTGCGGGTATGCTTATTACGGCAAAGCGCTTAGTCCCAGCGCGCGCAAGCATCATGAGCGTTCCTACGCCTATTACCGTTGTAGCAATAAATGCATCGGCATTTTTCAAGTTGACATCCATGATGGTTGTTCCTAAATATTGCTAGTATTTGTTAGAGCACGATGGTTCTGTGCGCACGCTTCCCGAAGAAGCAGGTCGTAGTGCTGTGGATCGAAGTGGCGCGTCCTGCGCCGGAATTCAAAGGTAAACCCAGGCCAGAGCGTCGTGTTGCGCCCATTGGCATCAAGGTACCAACTGGCGCACCCCGAGGTCCAGACGGTACCCTTCATGCGCCGTTGCATCTCCGTATTGAATGCCTCTTCACTGGCGGGTCGTACCTCGACAGATTGCAGAGCACGTCGATTCATTGTACGCAAGCAGTCCAGAATGTACGTAATCTGAGACTCGATCATGAAAACCATCGAATTGTGACCCAGACCAGTGTTTGGGCCGATGAGCAAGAATAGATTGGGAAAGCCCGCAACAGCAGTCCCTTTATAGGCATGGGTACCGTCATGCCATGTATCGGCGAGTGATCGACCATCACGCCCATGTATAACCTGAGGAAGGTGCGCGTCGGTTACATGAAAGCCGGTGCCACAAATGATCGTGTCAACCTCGTATTCTCTACCATCCTTGGTTACGATAGTGTTCGCCCGCACCTCACAAATCCGCTCCGTGACAACCTCGACATTGGGCTTGGTAAGTACTGGATAGAAGTCATCGGACAGCAAGACGCGCTTGCAGCCCAGTGTATACTGAGGTGTAAGCTTTGCCCGCAGCACTGGGTCCGGCACCTGCGCCACGAGATGCTGTTGAGCGATCCGCATACCCGCCTCTAGCATACCCGGCCGATAGACAAGCCCAAGTGCGGTGAGTTCACGCTGCCAATAAATCTTGGATCGCACAATGCGCTGAGTGAGGGGCAGAATGCGAAACAGGGCACACTGCCACACGGCAATTGGATGATCTAGACGGGGAAGAATCCAGGGTGGTGTGCGCTGAAACAGGGTCAGATGACCGACACGCGGCTGTATACGTGGGACAAACTGGATGGTCGATGCTCCCGTTCCAATCACGGCCACGCGCTTGCCCGTCAGGTCGTAGTCGTGCTTCCACTGCGCTGAGTGAAACAGGACCCCCTCGAAGTGCTCAATTCCTGGGATAGATGGGAGCGACGGTTCGCTAAGCGGTCCGTTGCCGAGTACGAGGATATCAGTAGTAAGCTGACCTCGCACAGTGGTGATGTGCCAGCGTTGGTCGTCTTCATTCCACGAAGCGTCTTGCAATTCACTGCTCCACTGAATGTGGGGCAGGATGCCAAAACGCTCCGTGCAGGAGTGGAGATACTCTCGAATTTCGCTCTGGGGAGAGTACATATGGCTCCAACGCGGATTGGGCGCAAAGGAGAAGGAGTACAAGTGCGAGGGAATGTCGCAGGCACAGCCTGGATAGGTGTTATCACGCCACGTCCCCCCGCTCTCTGCCGCCTTCTCAAGCAGCACAAAGTCGTCGTAACCGTGTCTCTTGAGCTGAATCGCCATTCCCAGTCCAGCGAACCCCGTTCCAAGAATGGTTACATGGACATGATGGATAGGTGCTTCATCGTTAGATGACTTGCTTGGAAGGGCCATGCGCTGAGCATCGTTAGAAAGCGTCTTGCTGCTCGTAAAAGTCTGAAACACGATTATATCCTCATAGAGATGAATATCTATCCTTGAACTACGATAAGCGCATTTACACGACCTATTTGCGTACCAACCGGCCAGTGAATGGGTAACTTCTCCCAGGTGGAACCGGCATCTGCTGAGCGGAAGACGCCTTTATTGTTCGCCGCGTAGAAGACGCCAGGCTCAGCCTTGTTTATCGCCAGTACAGATGCCAGTACTCCATGTGGCGTAGGAAGTCCATCTTGTACCTGCTGCCACCTTCCGCCTCCAGAGCGACGATATATCGCGGACTCTGCCTGTATTGGATTATGTGCTTCTCGCGGACCAGGGGCCGCTGAGATCAGAACGGTAGTAGGGTCAGCAGGGTCTGCCGCCACACTCCATAGATAATGATATCGCAGTCCTTCATCAGGTCGATACCAAGTATCACCGCCATCATCGCTCTCCACGAAACCATTGCCTGGTTGCATGAAACCGTCGCCCGCCGCTGAATACAGTCGATTCGGAGCCAGATGGTGCATGACCAGTGTATGTGTATCGAATGGTCCATCGGGCTTACGGTCTTCCCAGTGTTCCCCACCATCAAGACTCCGCACAAGCGCCCCCGCTTCGGCAGCGGCAAAAACTCGACCTGTTACCAGTGGGTCAGGAGTAATACAGCGAATATGGCTCGTATATGGTCGTGGTGGAAAGCTCCAGGTAGGAGCTGAGGGCAATTGCCGCAGCGAGGCAAGCTCTCGCCACGTATCACCTCGATCATCTGAACGAAAGATTGCGCTTGGCTCGGTGCCCACGTAGACCACACCAGAGTCGTTCATGCGTTCCGTCGCACTCACAGCGACCGACATCACCTTCTCGTGGGCAATGCCCTCACCCACGTGTTTCCATGAGACACCCGCATCGCTGCTGCGCCATAATCCTTGATCGAAGGTCCCACAGTAGACCTGCTCCAGATGCAGTGGATCCGCTGCCAAACACTGTGGCTGACTACCTGTTAGTTGGAGATTAACCTCCCATGTATCATTGTGCTTGCTCGCAACTGCCAGTGCTTCATCTATTGCAATATATAACTTCGTCACAATATACTCCTTTGCATCAGATGTTTCCCTCTATTCCCGAAAGAAGTTCTCTATAACCTTACACATCATATTTTAGACGATGTTGCCTAGCCCAGTAAAGTAGCCCAATCGTGAAACCAAAGAGCAGAACATTGCGCACGAAAATGGTAGGATAAAGTGGTGGAAGGAACGGAATAAACGAAAAATGAGACCGCTCATACAGAAAGGGATAAATTACAGTTGTCACCAAACTCACGCTTCCCCAACCTATAAGCCATCTCCAGTTTCCCTTCCCAACACAGGCGACAAGTGGTGCGACCCAAACGAGATACTGAGCGCTAAATACCTTGCCCGTTGTCACTACAATCAAGAGCGTTAGGAGTACAGCTAGAGGCAATGCTATCTTTCCTCGCCATTGTAACCAGAAGATGTAGCCCAATCCTAAGACGAGAAGTGCTGTACCGCATTGACCGACTAGCGAGGATAAAGGACTGAACACGTTGCGGGACCCATAGCTGAAGGCGTAGGTCAATTGATATTGTCCAAACAGGCTCGCTAGCCAGAGAACCGAGGCAGATGGAGCTTCTATTTGGATAGGTCGAAACGCAAAGTAACTTAATGGAGCAAGAGTCCCTTCAACACTCAACAAAAGTGATAGAGCCACGACTCCCACACAGATAGCTGTAAAAACTCCTAAAGGGATAATCCTACGCCATGAATGCCATATTCCGTTGTATTGTAACTGCTGTGCGATGAGGAACGGTGCTAGTAATACGAGAGGATAAAACTTGAACAAGGTCGCCAGCGCTAGGAGCGCAAAAGCCCATTTCCATCGTGCCTGCTCAGCGCAGATCAGCGCAATCAGAGTAAGAGCGGACGGGACAAGATCAAAGCGACCCTCAGCTGTCGCCCAACAGCCGACGACAAGATACATTACAAAAGCTAAAGAGGCATCCATCCCTTTCACATACCTGAGCAGAAAGTAGACGGTTCCTGCTATGAGCACCATGAAAAGTGCAAATACGACTTGATAGAAAGGCAAAGGTGCCAGAAGCGGAAGGCTGAATAGAATAAGAGCGAGAAGTGGATATTCTCTCGGTAATGCATGAAAGGGGGGTAACGAAGAGCGTGCAATGAAGCTGCATTGTTCCTCTGGAAGTGCTTGCAAACCAGATGTCCCCTGCCAAAATGACACAGCATAGCACTCGTATTTCGCTACATCGGACTGTCTCGCAGCACTACTTTGCATATCCAGACTTTTCCAGAAGGCTCCATAGTAGAGAACAAAGGCCATTATGACTAGAATAAATATATCCAGGAGATACCATCTCCTCTTCTTCGAGAAGACTAAAGAAAACGTTGTGTTCTCTTGCTCTCTCGCTTTCACATTCATAAAAACTCATTTTGTAATAGGACAGCGCTCACAACGTATAGTATAAAGAACCCCTTCGTATACTGTCAACGGCCCTTTTGTTATGTAAAGCAACACATTTCTCTCCTTGTGTTCTTATTGAAGGTGTCCATGCGTCTTAATTTCTGCTACAATGGAAAGGCATTATATGTGAAAAGAGGAAAAGGCTATGCGGCTTGAAGGGCGTTCTATGCGCGAGAGTATCCTTGCCGCCGCAGTACAATTATTTGCGGAATATGGCTATCACGCGGCTCCACTCCGTGATATTGCCCGTATAGCAGGAATTCAAGCGGCGAGTATTTATCACCATTATCCTAACAAACAGTCGTTGCTCGTTGAGATCATGGAAGTCCATATGAACTATCTCAATAGCCGATTGGAACATATTTTACAGGAGTATACCGATCCACTACAACGTCTCCAAGAGGCTATTGCCAGTCATATTCGCCTTCACACAACCTATAAAGCAGAGTTCTTTATTATAGATACAGAGATACGAGCCTTAGAGGGGGAAAACCGCTCTTATATCCTCTCATTGCGTGACGTCTATGAAGCTCTTCTACAAGAGCTTCTTAATGATGGGAAGAAACGCGGAGTTTTTCGCCAGAGCGACAGCAAGGTCGAGTCTTATGCCATCATTGCTATGTGCACCGAAGTCGCGACATGGTTCCGACCCGACGGGAGATTGACAGTGCAGCAGGTCATTGATATCTATCGCCAAATAATCACGCAGGGATTATTAGCGCAGGATAGAATACAAGGACCGCAGGAGAGTGCAGAGTGAGTACCTTTAGTAGAAGAATTGTTATTGGTGTCTGTTCATTGCTACTCCTCCTCATCGTTAGCGGTTTCTACTTTGTTCTTAGACCACAAGGAAGCTCAAAGACGACCTTGACGCGAAGCAGTAGTGCGGCTACTACCGTTCGGCCAACACCTACACTACAGGCACTCTTTTCCGAGAACTTCGCCGACAATAGCCAGAACTGGGATGTTGGCAATGGTCCTGGATATGGCAGCGTTATTGGGAACGGCGCACTGACGATGACCGGGGCAAATCACAAAACATTTAGAGAGCCACTTCCAACCAGCACCTCTTACAGCGATTTCATGATTACGATCTCCTTTACATTGCTAAAAGGAGATCAAAATGATAGTGTAGGTCTTTACCTGCGTGCAACCGGGGACATGGGACAGGGATACTATGTTGATATTTATGGTAATGATACTTATGACCTTGCGAAGGTAACAGTAGATGCCAATCAAAAAGCCCATACAAGATATATTACTGAGCCAGCCAGTACATCTGCTCTTCATACAAAGGGTCTGCAAAACACCTTGACTATCATCATGAAAGGATCGAATATTATCTTAATCATCAATGATAGTGTCGTGAGATCAGTAAGTGATAGTGAGTTCACGAATGGAAAAATAACTCTTTTCGTCGAAAATAGTAGTGCATCGAGTGGTGTAGCAGCTTCTTTCGACAGCGTAACAGTTTATGCGGCTCCTGAGCAGCTCCCGAGCTAAAGTATTATGGGAAGTAATCAGATTATTAAACAGACAAGGTTCCTTTTAGGATGCGTTCTCTTGCTTATCATTCTCTTCATGGGAAGTATTCTGCTCATCATGAGAAACGAAGTAGGCAAGGTGAAAACCTCTCCCGCTCGTAGCAATACTGTCACAGTCCTTCCTACGTATACACCGGGGCTTCCTCAAGGAACTCCACAGCCTTTGTTTTCTGATGACTTTAGCAGCAACAGTAAAGGATGGTCTATTGGTAATGTCCCTGGCTATACGCGTGTCTTGAAGGATACTACGTTGATGCTATCGGACACTAATCATAATGTCCTGGTTGAGAGCCTACCCACCAATACCATCTTTGACGATTTTTCGATCACTACCACATTCACCCTGATCCAGGGAGATGAACATGACAGTGTTGGTCTATATCTCCGCGGAGATAGTAATCTCGACCACGACTACCGTGTTGATATCTTTGGAAACAATACATACGCTATTAGTAAAGAATCACTAAGCGCCAGCAATGATCTAGAGCAAACATTTCTTGTTCATCCCTCACCTACGCCTTTACTCAAACCAAAGGGTCTGCAAAACACGCTTACCGTCCTGATGAAAGGACCAACAATGGTACTACAGATTAACGGTACCATCGTTCACTCGGTCACTGATAGTGATTACCGACATGGTCAGGTCGCACTCTTCGTCAAGAATGGAACGACATCAAGCGGTGTTACCGCCGCCTTTCACAATATCGTAATTTATCCTGTATCAGATAGTCTGCCACTCTGATGAGGACTGCTTGAAGTGTGACCTCTCGTAGTGCTATGGTTGAGCGCGAAGAAGTCTATCAACTGGCACTATCATTCATAGAGTCTACGGCTTCGCATGCTGCAAAAACTGCTCTACCTGATGACGTTCGGAGGGCTGGAGCGAACGAAAGCTTCCCTGATCATTAATGAATACAATGCGCGATCCCTGGAAGTTCACAATCATGTCTGGTTTATGATCTCCATTGACATCCAGGAAGGTGAGTGTTACTGGCACCAGGTCATCATTGGAACCGTAGAGCTGCGGTCCGAGGTAAACGTGAGCATGTGATGCGTCTCCACCGGGCAACTCGATTACCTCTACACGCCGATTAAGGTTGATTGCGATAAAGTGGCTAGGCGAGCCTGCCTGCTCGTTATGTCCTACCCATTGATCTGTTTGATAGGTGCGTGGGCGTCCGTAGCGTGCATCATCGATGGCGGTACTAAACCAACCAAATACGCTGCTCAACACTGTCCAGAGAAAGAGCATTGCAAGCATGCCCACACCAAGATATAAGAGAGGATGTGCTTGCTGCATTGGCCCGGGCTTTGTCAATGTTGCCCTAGGGTGTGGAGTTGTAGGAACAGGTCTGGATAAAGGAGAAGGGTGCCGTGTTATTGTTTGATTCTTTTGGCTTGGAGGCGGCTGGGTATTTTTCTCCTCGTCATCTTGCTCTGCCCTCTGCCACTCTGTAACATCATCCTGATTGTCAGCAGGGCGAGGACGGGATGCTCGCTGCACCACGGGTGGAGTAGCAGTTGTCACTATAGAACGTTTTCCAACTGGGGGCTTGCTATCACCTATGGGTCTATGCCGTAATACGCTTTTGGGTGTAATTTTCTCCGATGATTCTAAAACTTGCATGTGTAAATTTCTCCTCTCCTCGCAGACGAAAGCTTTTGTTTCCTCAAGTGAAGAAATAACTGCCTTACAGCCGGAGCGTCCCCTCTCAACTACGTATCCTTTTACTATAGGATGTATAATAGATGGTTTACTATAGGTAACATAACGTTAGTGACAGTATTGTACAGAAAGAAGCCATATTTATGCAAAGTACCAGGCTGGGATTAGCCAAAATGGGTGATAGGTAAGTTATAGTAGGATGTCTGATAGAATATCGAACAGCACCGCTGTAAAGATCTTATTGTGTGGAAGACACTGACTTTTCTTGTCTGCACCGAGTATAGCACAAACATGGAAAGGGGTCCAGGTGTCTATAAGACAGATTCATGTTTCAGTATATCTTCGAGATCATCGGGAAGTGGAGCCTCTAACTCGATGAAGTCTCCTGTTCTGGGGTGGTGGAAGCTCAACTGGTAAGCGTGCAGAAATTGCCGTTTCAGCGTAATACCTCGGATTCCGTTCCCTGAGCCATAAACAGGATCACCAACGACGGGATGACCTATTGCTTTCAGATGAACGCGAATCTGGTGTGTGCGCCCGGTCTCTAGCTGTAGCAACAGAAGTGAGTGGTGTGCGAAACGTTGGAGCACACGAAAATGAGTACGAGCCTCTCTACTATCACGCATTGTGATCGACATTTGCTGACGGTTGCGAGCATTGCGCCCAATAGGGGCGTCTATGCTGCCCTGGTCGAGAGACATATTCCCTTCAACGAGTGCCAGGTAGCGTTTTACGATCTCATGTCGCTTCATTTGCGTCATCAGTGCGGTGAGTGTGCGTCCATTCTTGGCGATAATGAGCAGTCCAGACGTATCTTTATCCAACCGATGAACAATCCCTGGTCGCATATCCTCCCCAACACCTTGCAATTCAGGATAACGAGCTAGAAGCGCATTCACAAGAGTATCATCAGTATGTCCAGGAGCAGGATGGACAACAGTTCCGGCTGCCTTGTTGACCACAAGCAGGTCTTCGTCTTCATATACTATATCAAGAGGTAGTGTCTGAGGCTTCGCATTAGTAACATAGGCAATTGGTGTTGTCCGCAATATTTGTATCTGGTCGCCAGGTCTAAGAACATAACCAGGTTTGCTTATCTTTCCACTGACAAGGACAGCCCCATCTTCTATAAGTAGCTGTACACTTGTGCGCGAAAGATTGCTGAGCATAGAGACAAGAAAACGATCCAACCGCTGCCCAATGTTCTGCGTCTGGACAGGCCACGACTGCTCTATTCCAAAGGATGCTGATGTGGAATCTTGCATGATATTTCACTACTTATTGCTGAATGTCTCATTTGATGTACTACCCACACTCTTTTTCTCATCACCTGAGTGGCGTAGACCTCCAAAGAGAATGAATATAAAAAGGAGAAAGACGCCCACCGAAATACATGCATCGGCGACGTTGAAAATTGCGAAATAGTATCCAATCTGAGGGATGCGGAATGAGATAAAATCGACGACATAGCCTCCATTGCGTGCTCTATCAATCAGGTTTCCTAGTGCCCCCCCGATAATCAGACCGAAAATCAGTTTATACTGCAATGGACCCGAGTTCAAAATGCGCACATAGAGATAGGTTATCACTACAAATGCAATGGCAATGAGAACAGCGAGAAAAACGTTATTCGCAAGCAGACTGAAGGCAGCCCCACTGTTTCGAATATAGTCAACAACCAGATACGGACCAATTAGTGAGAATGAATCACCTCTGTTGGGTGGGCTAAAGGTCTCGACTACAAGCATCTTCGTCCATTGGTCGAGTGCGATAACAACAACGGCGATAAGCAGTGCAAGGGCATCAAAGATACGAGCACGTCTGGCTGATGGGTCTGTCACGATCTTTTCTTCTTCCTCTCATTTGCGGTAGATCAGGTACGTGTTGTATTGTACCTGATCTACCGCAGATTGAAAAGGTTATTGAAGAATACCAGGGCTAGTATGTATTCGTGTCATATAGTTCTTCTTGGCTCAAATTACGTTGCTCTAGCTGAGACTCATCTTTGACGCAGCGCGCAGCCCAAGGAATTGCTTCAAGTCGCCTCTCTGGAATAGGCTGCCCACACACGATGCATTTCCCATAAGTTCCATCTCCGATACGCTTCAATGCATTCTGCACCTCTGTGAGCAGTGCATTTTCGTTCACCTCGATAGACTGCTCTTGCTGTGTCTCCTGAAAATCGACAGCAGTTTCCTCAAAGTCTTGAGGTCCTTCACTAGCCTCTATCGGGTCGACTGGAGTAGGATGAGCCTCTGTTAACGAGGCTACCTGGCCTTGCAATTCAAACTGTTTGGTCTCTAACCGCTCTTTCATTTTTTGAAGGTCTATAGCCATTTCTCTTCCCTTTCTGCGCTACTTGTTCATCTATCCGTCGTGTATTATTCTCATCTGTGTGATGGTCCTGATGTATGATACCACTGATGTGAAGAGTACGATATGCACAACATCCAATAGAGTGTACACGTGTCTTCTGTTCTTACCGTCTCATTGTCCAGTCTCCTATAGCCATGAAAGAGTTGCATTTGAGGCAAGAGAGCATGCAGGATGCAGTACCTTTATGTATGCACTATGATCTATATCATTGAGAGAACTGATGGATATTAAGATGTATTCTATCAAACGACGTGTATACTGTATTTTATGAAACTTGCCCAATGTGCTATTCTTAGAAAAGGCAAAAACAAGAGATAATAAAGGATTGTGAGCATGGCAGCACCACACGTACCACAGCATCCTGATGAAGAACAAGGAATACCGTCTATATTTAGTGATTTTGACCTCTATCTATTTGGTCAGGGAAAGCAGTACTATATCTACGAGAAAATGGGGGCACATCCCCGGACCGTTAATGAAGTGTTCGGTGTAAATTTTGCCGTTTGGGCACCGAATGCGCGCGCAGTCTCCGTCATAGGAGATTTCAACAATTGGAATCGCGGGGCGACCCTGATGCATCTACGTCACAAAGATCTAGGGGTATGGGAATGTTTTGTGCCTGGTTTGCAAACGGGCGTTGTGTATAAATATGCCATCTACTCGCGTTACAACAACTACTCAATCGATAAGACCGATCCCTATGGATTTGCCGCCGAACTACGCCCAAATAATGCCAGTATCGTTACAGATATCCATCAATATACCTGGCGCGACGATGAATGGCTACAGCAGCGCGAACAGCATCAGCGAACGAGTTCTCCTCTATCCATCTATGAGGTCCATCTCGGTTCATGGCGTCATGTTCCGGAGCGACACGTGGAAGATGCTGCAGAGGAAGACCGCTACATGACATACCGTGAACTTGCTAATGCACTAGCAAGTTATGTCAAAGATATGGGCTTCACTCATGTTGAGTTGATGCCTATCACTGAGTACCCCTACGATGGCTCGTGGGGCTATCAAGTAACGGGCTTTTTCGCTCCTACAAGTCGCTTTGGGGCACCAGAAGACTTTCAATACTTCATTGATTATATGCATCAACAAGGCATTGGGGTATTGCTCGACTGGGTCCCTTCGCACTTTCCCAAAGATGGGAATGCCTTGAGCTACTTTGACGGCACCCATCTCTACGAGTATGCTGATTCCCGCAGGGGTGAACACAAAGAGTGGGGCACATACGTGTTTGATTATGGGCGTAGTGAGGTCAAGAACTTTCTGATAGCCAGCGCGTTATTCTGGCTGCGCGAGTATCATATCGATGGTTTACGTGTCGATGCCGTTGCGTCAATGCTCTACCTCGATTATATGCGTGAGCAAGGGCAGTGGATACCAAATCAGTATGGTGGTCGAGAGAATTTGGAAGCTGTAGATTTCCTACGCCAGTTGAACGAAGCAGTGTATGGGGAGGTACCAGGAACAATCACTGTTGCGGAAGAGTCGACGTCGTGGCCGCTTGTATCTCGCCCCACCTATGTAGGAGGTCTTGGCTTTAGCTTTAAATGGAATATGGGCTGGATGCATGATATGCTTGAGTATATGCATCTTGACCCGATCCACCGACGCTACCACCATAACAACATCACGTTTTCTCTGATGTATGCCTATTCTGAAAACTTTGTGTTGCCGCTTTCGCATGACGAGGTGGTGCATATCAAGGGTTCTATGATTAACAAAATGCCTGGTGACCTCTGGCAACGTTTTGCTAATCTGCGCTCCTTTTACGGCTACATGTGGGGACATCCTGGGAAAAAACTGTTGTTCATGGGTGGAGAATTCGGACAATGGCATGAATGGAACTACGCTGAAAGTCTTGACTGGCATCTACTGGAGGCGCCCAGTGACCCTCACCATGCACAGCTACGAGATTTTGTTCGAGCATTAAATCGAATTTACCATAGTGAACCAGCGTTGAGTGTTCTTGATACCGATCAGCAAGGTTTCGCCTGGGTAGATCCTCATGACTCAGACAACAGTGTCGTATCATTTGTGCGCCGTAGCGATCAAGAGAAGGATATGCTGCTATTTGTCTGTAACTTCACACCAGTACCTCGCAATGGCTATCGTCTTGGCGTCCCTGCTGCTGGCGAGTATTATGAAGTTATTAACAGTGATGATGTGCGTTATGGTGGAAGTGGATTAGTTAATGAACAGCCGATGCCAAGTGGGCCAATCTACTGGCAGTCATGCTCACACTCTATACTCTTAACACTCCCACCGCTTGCCACTGTTGTTCTCAAGCGACGGAATGTACGAGAAGAAACAAGAGAAGAAGAAACAACGAGAAATGAGTCGCAATTATAACCGATATAACCGAAAAAATGGCAAACCCTTACCGAGATTTCGTAACGATAAAAAAAATGGACAAGTCACAGAGGATGAGCGCTTATTCCACAGACCAACACAGCCCTTAGTGAGTCCAACAGAACCCATGTCACTGGAACAGGTCGAAGAAGAGGAACACGCTGTTGATCGTGCGATACACTCTGACTTTACCATTACTGACCCATGGCGCGTGTTCCGCATCATGAGCGAATTTGTCGAGGGTTTTGACGAGCTTGCCCACATCCCGCCCTCGGTGGCAATTTTCGGGTCGGCGCGTGTAAAGCCCGATGATCCAGCGTATGCGGCAGCGGTCTTGACCGCGCGCTTACTGGCTGAGGCAGGATTTGGTATCATCACTGGTGGCGGCCCGGGCATCATGGAGGCAGCCAATAAAGGGGCTCAGGAGGGCGAGAACTTTTCTATTGGGTGTAATATCGAACTTCCCTTCGAGCAGAGACCAAACCAATACCTGGACATTTCGCTTGACTTCCGTTACTTCTTTGTGCGTAAAACCATGTTCGTCAAGTACTCGAATGCGTTTATCATCTTTCCTGGCGGTTTCGGCACGATGGATGAACTCTTCGAGGCGTTGACCCTTATTCAGACAAAGAAGGTCAATTACTTTCCTGTCATTCTCTATGACTCTAAGTATTGGGCAGGACTAGTGAATTGGATTCACGATACTATGTTGACTACGAACAAAGTTGGCGCTGAAGACGTGAAGTTACTTCGCCTTTCTGATGATCCTCAAGAGATTTGTGATCTCGTCATTGAAGCACATCAGGCAAGCTATCGTCAGGAGCGTGAGCATCCGCATGGCTATCGGGAGCAGTCAATTCGATAGGTTTGTAGCAAAAGGACATACGAGCTTTTCATCCCTTAAATAGAGAAGAGAAGCATGCTCAAGTCAGTGCGTTTATAGCCCATCCCAGCTCTTTCACCCGTGGTTTCCTCAACCCCCACTGGCTCTCTAACTCCGCGACGAGCATGCCACTCTCCTCATGGATGTGCGTGGAGATGGTGAAACGCGTGCGACCAGTGCTCACCATCTCGTCACGAATGCTCGTTTGTTCTTCTGATGAGAGGATGGAAATACCGCGCAGTTCGCCTCGTGTTGGGCGGTAATAGCTGATAGTCGTCTTCACCACAAACGGAACGACTCCCTCTTCTTTGAGAAGATGATGAAAGGCGTGAATCACCATCGCTTCTGTAGCGGCCTCTCCTAGCATGAAGAGTGCGGAGGCCGCTGTGTGAACAGCTCCCACAGCGTTCAACCGTTCGGGGGCCTCGGGCTGTATAAGCTCCACACGGTCGGGGAAGACCGAGGTGATGGAGATATTGAGTGCGTGATTGAAAGGGATGATCTCCGCTATAGCATAGCGTAGTGCCTCTGCATCGGACAAGGTTCACCTCCGCCTAGTGTAATCTATGATCTTGCTTATAGTATGTCACCTGGCAGGCTCAGGATCAATGTGCTTTTTTTATCAGAGACTACCGTAAACCTAGCCATTTATCCAGGTTCAAAACTAGTCAAACTGCTGATGTGAGCATATTCCGTAGCGGGTATAGTATGCGCAAGAGGAAAACCTCATAGTAACAGTAGACAAAGGACAGGAAGAAGTTATGCAGCAAGCAACTACCTCAACAAACACACTACGTTCACTTTCAAACCAGATGGCTGACGCCGTCGAGCACGCCAGTTCTGCAATCGTGCTCGTCAATGGTCGGCAGCGACAGCCAGCGAGTGGCATTATCTATGCACAAACTCTTGTAGTAACTGCAGACCACGTGCTAGAGCGTGAAGATGATATAAGCATCCAGACACATGATAGCCGAACATTGCCTGCACAATTTGTGGGCCGTGACCTGGCGAGTGATCTTGCCGTACTCCGTGTAGCGGACCTTGACATAGAGCCTGCAACAGTGTCACAAGAAGAAGTACGCGTCGGACAACTTATCATGACGGTAGGTCGCTCTAGCAGTGAAGGGCCAATGGCAAGTGTGGGTATTGTCAGTGCCGTTGGGGGTCCGTTACGAACCGGTCGAGGAGCGACTCTCGAACGTTACATTCGCACCGATGCAACCCCGTACCCAGGTTTCTCTGGTGGGCCACTCATCGACCTGAATGGCGCGGTCGTTGGTATCCTTACGACAGGACTGGTCAACGGAGTCGCGCTGGCTATTCCAACGAATCTCGCCTGGAGTATTGCAGATACCCTCGCGGAGCAAGGCTACATCAAGCGAGGCTACCTGGGTATCAGCAGCCAGCTGGTGCATGTGCCAAGCGCACAACGTGGCGGGCGGTCACAGGAAAACGGACTACTCATTGTAAAGGTTGATGAGAACAGTCCTGCACAACGTGGCGGCATTATGCTTGGCGATATTCTGATAGCACTGGATGGACATGCGATTAAAGATTCAGAGGATCTCCAGATCGCATTGACTGGCGACCGCGTAGGAAAAACTATTCCTGTAGATGTGATCCGTGGCAATGCTATCCAGACTCTTCAGGTGACGGTTGGACAGCGAAATTAGTGGCACACATTACGACAACAATTATCACGACTGGCAGGTATGCTATGACACAAACAGAGGCTTATTCTACACAATCATCCTTCCCTTTACCTGATGCGTTCTCGGCAGGGCTCACTGAGATATTCAATACTGTGCAGCCAGGCATTGTGCAGATACACACAGCGGGACGTGGTGCTGGAACAGGCGTCATCTGGAGTAATGATGGACAGATTATCACGAATAATCATGTCGTTGCTAGAGATGATGCTAAAGTCCAGGTATTCTTATCAGATGGTCACACCTTGGAAGCGAAGGTGCTCCACCGTAATCCCAGGCTCGATCTTGCCCTGCTCAAAGCTGTTGGTGATAACCTGAAGCCTCTTGTAGTAGGGAACTCGTCTACATTACGTATTGGCGAATGGGTCTTTGCTGTTGGGCATCCCTGGGGACAGCGGTGGGTTGTCACCGCAGGTATAGTGAGCAGCATTAGTTCTGTCAAGCTCGCCGAAGACTTGACGACCCAGTATATCAAGTCGGATGTGGGTCTTGCACCAGGAAACTCAGGCGGTCCCTTACTCAACGCAGAGGGAAATGTTATTGGTATCAATGCCATGATCTTTGGGGGTGATCTCTCGGTAGCTATTCCTGGCAACGTCGTCACCACCTGGCTAACGGGGCTTACAAAACGTGCTGTCAAGCTGGGAATAGCGGTACAGACGGTGGAGTTGCCCGACAACATCCGTCAAAGTCTTACGTCTCAACGCTCATCAGGTCTCTTGGTCGTCGGCATAGAAGAGGGGCGACAAACTACTGAGTTGTTGATCGGTGATGTGCTGCTCAGCGTGGCGGGGAAACCTGTGAATGATCCAGCTGCACTACGTTACATTCTGGCACAGCGGGGCGAGAGCAAAACAGTTCCTCTAACCGTTTTTCGCGCAGGCGCTGTCACGTCTGTTGATGCTACAACACTAGTGGTGGAGAGCCTTTAATGATTCATGTGTTTGTCATTGCAGCGACTCCTACGATGCAGGCTGGACTACATGCAATGCTCACATCTACGGAAATACGTGTTGTGGGCGAGTCATGGGTTCCAGATGCTTCTACAGAGGACCTCCCCGATCTCAAGGTGATCGTGGTGGCGGATGAGGTGCTGCTAGAAGATGTCAGGCATACGATAACTAATAATGCAAGCACAGCGCTTGTTGCGTTGACGAACAACAATGAACAGACACTTTCGCTCTTGCATCCATTGAATTTGCGAGGCTGGGGTATACTACCTCTCAATGCCCCAGCCTCGCAGCTTCAAGCAACAGTACTGGCGGCAGCACAAGGATCGGTTGTGCTGCCAACTCCACTCGCCACCAGGTTGTATGAAAGATGCACCTTTGCGGAGACCGTCCAGTTGGAAGCCCTTGATGAGTCGCTCACCTCGCGTGAACGTGAAGTGCTAGAACTACTTAGTCAGGGGCTACCAAACAAGCTTGTCGCACGGCGATTACAAATTAGCGAACACACAGTAAAGTTTCATGTGTCCTCGATCTCGACGAAACTCGGCGCATCAAGTCGAACAGATGCCGTACAACGCGGTTTACGCAAAGGGCTTATTACATTGTGATGCCTCCCTACCCTTCGCGATTAATTTCGCCGATTGCCTTGGTCACATCAGTTGTAGAACCGAACTGCTGCTCGGGTAACTGTTCTAGTGTCCATGCTTAAAGTGATTATGTTAGATAGGGAAGGGGTAATCGTCAGCATGCTACACTACCTCCAATGCCTCCGGGTTTGGCAGTGCGGCATAAGTCATATGTGGCTCTCGTTGATACCAGAACGCGGTCGAGGCGATGTCATCCTGCAGTGGAAGATAGCGTCCACTGCTGCGCCAACCGAGAGCTTGTATCGTTACACGAATATTTTCCTCAAAACGAATAGGGTCCATGATATGCCAACGATACATGCCGACGCGTTGTTGGCTACGATACAACCCATCAGGTATGATTACCTGTGGCAATCCTAGAAAAGCCGTGGAGTAGACACCATACTCACCTTTGGGGTACTCGAAATTCCATGCTCCACCGAAGTAGTCTTCTGTTCCGGTCCCACAGATGGTCGGAAAATCTACATCGCCATCCAGATAGAATTTGATCTCACCTTCGCCCCACCAGCCACTATTATTCGTCTGCCAGGCAAGGTAGGTACCGACATAATGCCCCTTGCCTTGTACGCCATCTAGTAGCGTATGCACCTGTTTAAAGCCGAGTGGATTGCTGCGTCGCCACTGCGCGTGAAAGTAGGCAATATCTTCTGGTACATCGGTCAGTGTATAGTCAACTTGATAATAGAGTATGACTTCTTCCGATCCCATGTTCTCAAGAGTCAAACGAGCATTCTGGCGAAATGGCATCTCCCAATAACTATTCATCCCTCCAGCCGGATTAACTACTACGGGAAGCGAGTTCACATTGCACCGTTCACACCATCCATTCGCGAAGAAGTCGCCATAGGGACACTCTATCGAGGCGTGTTCTTCTCCATCCCAGTACGCGCGCAAAATAAGTTGACGCCAGTGCGCTGGAAAGGTTGTCATCCAGATGTGCTGAATAGCTCCTGGCTCCTGGATGTCTGCTAGCGTTACCGTTTGAAATGGGGGAATGACAATTGAAGGCGATATTTTCCAACCTAACCCAAGGTCGCGCGCAGCCGCAGCACCAGTCCCTTCCGTAGCTCTTCCACCTTGACCCTTTGCACCTGTAGGATTCTCGGCACTAATGGAGCGAGTTCGCGCATTGGACAGACGTGAGAGGTTGCCGAGGTTCGTACCAAGGCCGTTAAAAGATGTATTCATTAGCTGACGTTGTACCTCGTTCTTCAGTGAGAGACATCTATTCTTCCTCTTCATATTTACAAAGGTCTTGAACTAGCTGTAACTCGTCTGTTTCATTCTAACACACTAAGAGTTTCCATATTCAAGAGATCAAATTATGGTGTACACTTAGTTGCAGGAATTGTTGCCTGAAAGGAGGTCTCTGCTACCCGGATATTTAATGGGACCGAGTTGAGCCGTTTTGAGGCGAGCAAATAACTCTTCAGAGAGGAGCAAGAATTCTTATGAACAGAGATGTAGCGAACAGAAGGTTACGGGCTGGTATCGTTGGCGGTGGTCAGGGCTCTTTCATTGGCACGGTTCATCGCATCGCAGTTGAACTAAATGGTCAGGCAGAGATTGTGGCAGGAGCCATGTCTACCGATCCTCAGCGAGCTGAAACTTCGGCGAAATCATGGTTTCTGAGACGTTCATACAATAATTTCCAACAAATGGCAGAGACGGAGCCTGGGCTGCAAGATGGTATTGATTTTGTGATTATTGCGACACCTAACAACATGCATTTCCCTGTAGCGAAAGCCTTTTTAGAGCGTGGCATTCATGTAGTCTCTGACAAGCCAATGTCCTTTACTCTTGAGGAGGCACAAGAAGAGGTTGCACTCGTCGAGAAAAGCAATCTTATCTTTGCTCTGACACATAACTACACTGGCTACCCTACTGTACGCCAGGCACGTGATCTCGTGCGACAGGGCGAGATCGGTGATGTGAGAAAGGTGTTGGTCGAATACATTCAAGATTGGCTCATGGAGCCAGTGGAGCAGACCGGACAAAAACAGGCGGCTTGGCGTACAGACCCTACCAGGTCGGGCATCTCTGGTTGTGTTGGAGACATCGGCACTCACGCCGAAAACCTACTTGAGTTCATCACAGGTCTAAAGATCAGCTCGCTCTGTGCCGACCTGTCTACGTTTGTCGAGGGGAGGCTACTAGAGGACGATGCGAACATGTTGCTTCGCCTGGAAAATGGTGGTAAGGGTATCCTGACGTGTTCGCAGGTTGCTGTGGGCGAGGAGAACAATTTGAGTATTCGTGTCTATGGGAGCAAGGCAGGTCTGGAATGGCATCAGATGGAACCAAACACGTTGCTTTTCAAGCCAGCAGGCAGACCACATCAAATTATGCGTACCGGACTCCCCTATATGAGTGAGAATGCTCAAGCAGCAGCACGTCTCCCAGCAGGCCATCCAGAAGGCTTTCTGGAAGCCTTTGCTAACCTGTACAAGATGATTATCGCCGATATTCGTAGAGTTGAGGAAGGCAATAAACCGATGAGTGGCTATCCTACCGTCTATGATGGTTTGCGGGGCATGCAGTTTGTCACGAAGGCCGTCGAAAGTTCTCAAAGAGGGGCAGTGTGGGTGAATATGCAGTAGCATGGTAAATACCAGACTAACCCTGCCTGCTACCATAACCTGGTGGCCCACCCAGAAGTAACCGAGGAAGTTTTCCACCATGTTTGACTCGTTGGAAAACTTCCTTCACACTTGTTTTTTATATGACTTGCTGGTGGGTATAATATCATCAGGAACAAAGCAATTGATGAAGGGAGAGTAGTATGTCAGATGCACCTGAATATGTATCGAAAATACGTGTACGCTTGAGTGCCAGCGATGCTCATTATGGAGGGCAACTAGTAAATGGGGCACACATGCTATCGTTGTTTGGCGACGTGGCGACGGAACTCGCCATTCTTTGTGATGGTGACGAGGGGCTACTTGTGAGCTATGAAAATGTAGAGTTTCTGGCTCCGCTCTACGCTGGAGATTTCGTCGAGGTGACGGGACGCATCACCAAGCTTGGGCATACATCACGTCGGTTAGAGCTACAAGCATATAAGGTGATTACCGCACGTCGAGATATTAGTGATTCCGCCGCCGACGTGCTCTCTATACCACTCTTAGTAGGACGTGCAGTTGGCACAACTGTTGTGAAACTTGAGCAGCAGCGTCGGAGTCATACATGATACTATCTTATAAGGTATCTTCCCCTACTCATTAATGGAGTGAAATGATAGGTCTTCTATATAAGTAAGTAGAGCAGAGTGATCGAGGTCGCCACGACCATGCGCCTCAAGGGAGGCAAACATCTGATCAACGAGCGCTGTTCCAGGAAGTGATACGCTGTAGGTGCGGGCAAGTTCCAGGATAATGCCGAGGTCCTTGTGATGCAGGCGTGTACGTCCCCTTGGGGTAAAATCATGGGCGACCATTGCTGCTCCTCGCAGTTCTAATATTTTATTGGCGGCAAGGCCACCACTGAGCACCTGTACAATCTTTGCAGGGTCAACACCTGCTTTTGAGCCGAGTACCAGCGCCTCGCTTACCGCTTCCAGGATCAAGGCGACGACAATCTGATTACATGCCTTGACTACCTGACCTGATCCACTATCACCGACGTATGTAATGGTCGTTCCCAATGACCGGAAGATCGGAAGACACTGCTCAAAGGCTGCTCCATCGCCACCTACCATGATAGATAGTGTGCCTGCGATAGCACCTTCACTTCCACCACTCACAGGAGCATCCAGCATAGCAATATCTTGTGCTCGCAGACGAGTAGCCAGAGTACGGGTGATGATAGGAGAGATGGTGCCCATGTCGATGACGACAAGTCCTTCGTGTGCCCCCTCGCTTACTCCATTGGGTCCCGTCAATACCCTCTCCACTGCATCAGCATTGGGTAGCATAGTGATTACCACATCACATGCTGTGGCAACGTCTTTTGGCAGATCAGCTGAACGGGCTCCTAGCACGGTAAAGGTATCGGTTACATCCTGATGGCGATTGTGCACGATTACTGGAAATCCTGCCTTGAGGAGATTATGTGCCATGGATTTGCCCATGATTCCCAGCCCAATGATGCCTATAGTTTTGAACGTGTCTGACATGACAGTTCTCCTTTTCTCATTTCGTTCGTTCTGTCCCGATGACTTTTGTATATGCAATGCGCGTTCCTACGCGCTCCATGTTATTCTGGCTCACCGAACCGATTCCAGCCTGACCAACCACAAGACTGAATCCGGCTTCTGCTCTCACCATCACTTTTCGCTATATTCTTCATCGTAAGCTACTTCCACCCTTGCATGATACAATAGAATGTGAAGTACGAGTGGCTGCTAAACTCCCAGGAGTAAGTACAGTGAATGAGATATCGGTGATATCTGATACCTCTTCAGCCGAGCAACGTATCGCTCAGGCACGTCACGGGAAACAGAAATGAGGCTGCTATGATGGATATAATCACTTGCGGTGAGATGCTCATAGACTTCGTCTCTACAGAGTCTGGAGTGAGTCTCGCCCAAGCCCCTGCGTTCAAAAAAGCATTCGGTGGGGCTCCAGCAAACGTTGCGGTCGGTGTGGCCCGACTAGGTTATCATTCCGGCTTCATGGGGAAAGTGGGCGACGATGAGTTCGGTCACTTCCTGGCTGATACGCTGTGCAGCTATGGTGTGGACATAGCTGGATTACGCTTCACTCCTGAGGCACGTACTGCTCTGGCTTTTGTTTCCTTACTCTCTGATGGTGAGCGTGATTTCATGTTTTATCGGCATCCGAGTGCAGATATGTTGTGGCAACCGGGCGACGTGGATCGTGCTTATGTAGCAGACACCCGCATATTTCATTACGGCTCTATCTCGCTTATCAGCGAGCCGAGCCGTAGTGCCACATTAACAACTCTCGGTCATGCTAAGGACAATGGAGCACTACTGTCTTACGATCCGAATTTGCGTCTGCCGTTGTGGTCCTCCCCTGATGCTGCCAGGATTGGCATACGTAATGGTTGGCGACATGCAGAGGTTATCAAGGTTAGTGAGGAAGAACTGGCTTTTCTCACTGGGAAAGACAAGCCAGAGAGTGCCGCTCGCTCACTTTGGCACGATAACTTACGGCTCCTGGTAATGACACAGGGAAGTGCAGGTTGTACGTATTTTACGGCTAAGGAGAGTGGTCATATGCCAGGTTTTACTGTCCATCCGATAGATACCACCGGTGCTGGTGATGGCTTCGTCGCTGGTATGTTGACAGGCTTACTCGATGGAGGCCAAAACTGGGACACGAAGGCTATAGAAAAGGCACTCCGACGAGGTAATGCAGTTGGTGCTCTGTCAACCACTCAGCGTGGAGCTATCTCATCGCTTCCAACTATGAGCGAGGTGAGAGCATTCTTACAACAGCAGGGCTGAATTCAGAGCATCTTCAAGGATATTTTCGTAAGTAGTGTTGGCACGAATCCAGACTGTCAAGAGTGACGTTGCGGCTGCAAATATATAATTTCTATCTTACAAGATAATGTGAAATGATAGTTGCCGTCTATATGCGTGATACAATGTCAATGTTTACCATACTATTGAGCAGGAGCCACACTATGCACAACTACATCATGGCACCAGAGTTGACCGAGGGCTATATCACAAGTGTATGGGAAACATTACCACGTCATCTGCGTCCTACAACGCTCATACCTTGCCCATGCCCCGCGCTCTCAGAGCGGTTTGGGTGTGACGTAACTATTGCGAACGAGACCTTCCAATACACTGGAAGCTTCAAGTTCCGTGCAGCATATAATCTTCTTGCGAGCGTTCCTCAACAGCGTGTCGTCACCGCATCATCGGGCAACTTCGGACAAGCGGTTGCCTATGCTGGTAGATTGTTAGGAAAGACCTGTACTGTAGTCATGCCCTCTACCTCTGCTCAAGTCAAGATTGCAGCCGTACAATCATACGACGGCATCATTGACCTGATCGATGTGCATCAGATCAGTCGAGCCGAGCGTGTAGCACAGCTTTTACAAGAACAACCAGACGCGTTTCAGGCCCAGGCGTATGACGACTACCGCGTCGTCGTGGGTAATTCAACGCTCGGCAAAGACATTTTCAATGCCGCCGATTTTGATACTATCGTAGTTCCCGTCGGGGGCGGGGGACTTTCTTCGGGTATCGTTATCGCCCGCGATTACCTTCATAAGCAGACTGAAATCATTGGTGCAGAACCACTGTCAGGTAATGATGCGGCTCGTTCGCTACGTATCGGTCAATTAGTGCGTAATGAGCACGAACCTGCAACCATTGCTGACGGAGCACGAACAGTCAGTTTAGGCAAACTGAATTGGGAGATACTACAGCAGGGCTTAGCCGACATTATCGAGGTACCAGATGCGCTGACGCTTCAGGCAACGCAGCATTGCTTTCGTTATGTCAACCTTAAAGTAGAGCCAACAGGAGCCCTCGCGATAGGTGCGTTTTTTGCCAATCCTGAGCGCTTCTCTGGTAAGCGTGTTTGTTGCATTGTAAGCGGGGGCAATGTTGACCCTGGCGTCTACGCTCAGATCATCACCGCACACGTATAGGGCTGGAATTGCACTTGCGATGAGACTTAATTTTGCGGCGGGTAGATGGCAAAGTGAGAGAACGTTGCCCGAGCTCCTGGAGGAGCCTTCTGCAGATTTGAGACGAACAGCGCGACTCTCCCACGCGCGTAACTGGTATCTGAAATACTACTCAGCGTCTGCCCATTCACTACCAGTTGTAAGGTAGAACCTTTTGCCACAACCATAATATGGTTGAGTCCACCTTGCTTTTGAATAGCAGAGCTGTTTGTATAATCCACTAATCGTGTGCTGCTGAGATCACCATTAGCATTCGCTATCCCCTTGAAAATAGCGTATGATCCATCACCATACAGTTCGAAGCGATAGTAGGTTGAGAGAGCAGTATTTTGACTCAATGCGCCACGAATATATAGACCGTATCCGTTACCCTGCGTTCCCTTCGAGAGCATAGCATCGACGGAAAGTTGAAAGTCACTATAGCTTTTGTCTCCAGGAACAAGTTCCCAGAGCAGCTTATTATTGTCGTTTTCTAGTGCCAATGCGCCGCTATCTACAGTTACTGAGAACTCACCTGGATAGCTTTGAATATTCCATTGGTTATTGTTGTTGGTAAAGGCATCCGAAAACAAGGGCTTTCCCTTTGGCGCGAACGTAGACGGAACGGACGCCATATTACTAGTGTCGGAACGGTTACTTGTACGAGAAGACAAAAGCGTGTATCCGATGACACTACCGACTATTACAGCAATCAAGAGGACAGCTATTCCTATCAGGAGACCCACATTGGGACGCTTTCGCCGTTGCATTACCGATGAAAATGAGCGATATCCTTGCAGGCCCTGAGCTTGTCCTTGCCCGAGTGGATATTGTAGCGTTGGCATCGACGATGCAGGTTGGTTTCCTGGCAAAGATACATTGTAGTATCCACAGTTATTGCACCTAGGTTCACCTGAAGAGAGCAGCATCCTACAACGCTGACATATTGGTATGCCGCCATTAGGCATATACGCAAAGGACATACAAAATCTCCGATCTAGCGAGAACTCGTCTCGTTGAGTATCTCATAGGATGAGTCTAGTGTCTAACTTTGCGCTCAGTAGTAGCATTTTTGGGTGTATCATCAGCTCACCTTCCACGTCCAGCGTCGGTAGCTAATACTGTTGATCGACCCTGATTCTTTACTTTTTTCTGTGTTACACTGGATTTTGTTCCCGCTTCGAGGTTACAATGGAATTCCTAAATACAGACTACTACGCCTTACAGGAGGACCACACTATTGGATCCAACGATAAAGAAACAAGCATTGCGCCTGTTCACCTATGGACTTTACGTCGTCATGTGCGTTGATAACAACGAGGTAAACGCATTTACTGCTAACTGGCTCACGCAGGTGTCCTTCGAGCCACCACTTCTTGCTGTCTCAGTCGAAAACGATGCCAAATCACTGCCGATGATTCTTAACAGCCGTAAATTCACTGTGAATGTACTGCGTACCGGTCAACGAGAGCTGGCTGGCGCATTAGGCAGACCAGCGTCAAAAAATCCAGAAAAGCTAAAAGACGTTCCATACGAGATGACGAAAGACGGCTATTGTATGCTACAAGCGGCCCTGGGATGGGTTGCGTGTGAGGTTCGCCAAGGCGTCCCAACGGGTGACTCGACACTTGTTGTAGCGGAAGTAGTGGATGCAGGCATGCTCACCGAGGGGCAGCCACTCACGATGTCGGAAACAGGCTTCCGGCACGCAGGATAAGGAAGGAAGAACATTCTATGTTTCGTCGTTTCGTCTTGCGGTCTCCTTGATGCCTGGGCTATGCTATACTCAAAACGAAATGACACATTCTATAAGTCAGGAGAATCCTTCATGCAAAATGGGAGCAGCGTCTCCTTAGATGCCGGAACAATACATACCGACTGTGTATTCTGTCAGCATAACGATATTGCTACTTATATCCTTAAAGAATCTCAATCATTCCGAATTGTTACCGATCATGCCCCCCTCGTAGAGGGTCACATATTAATCGTTCCCAAGCTCCACTATGCTTGCTACGGAGCTGTCCCTGCTGAACTAGATGCCGAACTTTTTGCATTAAAGCGAGAAGTACAACAATTTTTTCAACAGTTCTATACACCAGCGGTCTTTTGGGAACATGGTGTATTTCGCCAGACGGTTTTTCATGCACACCTGCATTGTTTCCCGTTTGGTCCTATAAGCCAATCACAGCATGACCTCTGCGAGAAATTGTGTGCCCAGGTTATACATTCGCAGGATGATATTCGTGTGTGGTACACCTCGAAAGGTCACTATTTTTATCTGGAACCCGACAATGCCTTTCTCTTTGCGCCGAAAATGGATACCTACCTGGGCATCATACAAGGAGTCTTATGGCCTGGCACGTCGGCGTGTACGGGTCATAAGGAATGGCGTTCCTCACATCAACGCTATGAAGATGGTAAACCATTGATCGCAACGGTACGTGCCAAGTGGCGCATCTTTGAGCAACAAGGAGTAGCATATGCTGACGAAGCCAGTGCGTGATGATTTCATAATTGCCGATGATATAACTCTGCATTGCGTGCAATGGGGCGAACAAGGTCCGGCCATCGTCTGCGCTCATGGCCTCACTGCAAACGCCTACTGTTTTCAGGCAGTCGCCGACGAGCTTGCATCGGATCACCAGGTCTTTGCCTATGATCTACGTGGACGAGGTGATAGCGATAAGCCAGAAGAAGGCTACAGTGTTCCTATACATGCGGCTGATCTTGCGGCACTTATTGATGAACTAGACCTGGATCGTCCCATACTAATGGGACATTCGCTAGGTGCCCTCATCTCGCTCTATTTCGCCGCCCACTATCCTGATAAATTGAGCAAGCTCATATTGCTTGATGCTGGTGCATCATTACCGTGGACAACGCCACAAGAGCAACCTCAGTGGCTCACCGCGGCGGTCAATCGCTTAGGCACTTCTGTAGCATCTTTTCAGGAGTACATTGGACGCCTCAAGGCTGCTCCATTTCTGGGACCCTACTGGAATGAGTACCTGGATATCTACTTTGACCACGACGTGTTTCGCAACAGCGATGGTTCTGTCGTCTCAAAATGTTATCGGGAGGGCGTGCTTGAAGAGCAGTCACGATTCGATGAGGCGCGACCAGAGCAGCAATGGGCAGGAGTTCAGGTTCCAACGCTTCTGCTTCGAGCAGGTCAAGGCTTGTTTTTTGATAACGACCAATTGATACCAGAATCCTCGGCAGAAGCGGTCCGGTATGGGATACGGAACTGTCAATACGTCAACTACCCAATGCTGAACCACTACACAATTATCTTCTCTGCTGACCAGGGACCAGCACAACAGATACGAACGTTTATAGATGATAAGGAGACAAAGTCATGACCCTATTCTAAATCAGCCATTAACCTAGCCTAAATCAGTGCTTTCCTGATGCCCTAAACTGACTCCGGTGGCATACTGTAAGTGTTCACAATAGCACTGGAGGAAAATACAATTATGACTCATTTACTTGCAGCACGTGCTCAAATGGGTACATCGCTCGCATTCCATATCATTTTCTCGGTTCTGGGAGTAGGACTCCCACTACTCTTATGCATTTCTGAGGGACTTGCACTCAAAACTAAAAACGCGACCTGGATGGCTTTGACACGCCGCTGGACAAGGGCAGCCGCCATCCTCTTCGTCATCGGTGCGGTATCTGGAACAATCATATCGTTTGAACTTGGTCTGCTCTGGCCGACGTATAGCAAGTATTCTGGCTCGGTTATTGGCCTGCCATTTATGTTAGAGGGCTTTGCCTTCTTCCTGGAAGCCATCTTCTTTGGCCTCTACCTATACGGTTGGAATCGGCTTTCGCCGCTTGCACACTGGCTCTGCTCGTTCCCTATTTGGATTGGAGGAGCAGCTTCCTCGTGGTTTATCGTCACCGCCAATTCGTGGATGAATACGCCAGCGGGCTTTGTATACAAGAATGGCAAGATCACGGATATTAACCCCTTACAGGCTGTATTCAATCCTAGCACGCCATACGAAACCGTTCACATGCTTCTGGCCTGCTATGTTGTGACAGGCTTTGCGGTAGCCGCTGTTTATGCAGTGGCAATGCTGCGCGGCAAGCGCGAAGAATACACTCGTAAGGGTCTAATGCTGGGAATGGCTCTAGCTTTTATCGCTACTCCACTTCAGATCGTCAGTGGTGACTTTAATGCGCGCTTCCTTGTCCATGCACAGCCTGCGAAGTTCGCGGCTATGGAGGGCGATCTGCAGACACAAGCTGGCCCACCTCTCCGCATTGGTGGCATCATCGACACAAAGACCGGCAAGGTCTACTATGCGATAGAGATTCCGCATGGCGAGAGCTTACTCGCTAATGGAGACCTCAACTCGATTGTGAAGGGTCTGGATGCAGTTCCTGCTCAGAATCGACCAGATCCAAACTTTGTACACCTATCCTTTGATGGCATGGTTGGAAGTGGCTTCTTTATACTGTTAGTGGCCTCGGTGTTCTGGCTGCTCTACTGGCGCAAGAAGCGGCAAGTCCCAGAACACCGCTCGCTATTGTGGGGCATCACGCTCGCTGGACCACTGGCATTTCTAGCCGTGGAACTAGGATGGATGGTGACTGAGGAAGGGCGTCAACCATGGGTAATCTATGGAATATTGCGCACAAAGGACGCGGTCACGACTGCTCCCTGGATGAACATCAGTTTCCTGATCTTCTCCTGCATCTACATCGTGTTGACAATGGCTCTCATTCGATTGCTGCTCGGCGTTGCACATTCACCACGACCTGTAGTGGAGCAGCCTATCGAGGGTGAAGGGCAAGAAGCAAAAGAGCTAGAGAGCGTTGGTGTGTAATGTCTGTTGCGCTTATGGCATTGAGTGTTCTATGGTTCGGGCTGATTACCTACGCAGTACTTGGTGGAGCTGACTTCGGAGCAGGTGCCTTAGACCTGTTCGCTGTCGGCCCTCAGGCCAATCGCCAGCACCATCTGATTAACCATGCATTAGGACCCGTGTGGGAGGCAAACCACGTCTGGTTGATCTTCCTGCTAGTTGGTCTATTCAATATATTCCCATCGGCCTTTTCTATACTCACAACGGCACTCTTTTTGCCATTAGGCATCGTGCTTATCGGTATCGTCCTGCGTGGAGCAGCTTTCATCTTCCGTGTCTACGCGATTGAAAGCACAAGCCTTGTTGCCAGATGGTGGAGTTATATATTCAGCGTTACAAGTGTGATTACGCCATTCTTCCTGGGTACTTCGGCTGCTGCTGTAGCAAGTGGGCATATTCGTGTGCAGGAAGGCATAGTGCAACCAGACCTGGGAGTATCATGGACAACACCATTCGCGTTGACAATTGGTGCAATGGCTGTGGCCCTCTGCACAACACTAGCAGCTATCTACCTAGCCGTAGAGGCCAGAGTTGAACATGATGATGCTCTTGCCGAGTCGTATCGATGGCGTGCTCTCATTGCAGGCGCGATAACAGCTGTTCTTGGTGCACTCGGCCTTATTCTTTCATCGTCTGAGGCACCTCTGCTCTGGCAGGGAATGTTGACACGGGCAGTTCCTGTGGTCATCGCTACTATGGTCATTGGTTTGGCGGCAGCAACCGCTGTTTTTATAAGACATTACCGTATAGCACGCGCATTGGCTATCACGGAAACAGCGTTCCTGCTCGGGTCCTGGGGACTCTCACAACTTCCCTATATTATTCCGCCCGATGTAACAATCAGTAATTCCGCGAACGATCCTAATGTGATCCTAACAGTACTTATTGCCACTGGTTTCGGCATGCTCATACTGCTGCCTTCGCTCTACTATCTGTTCGCGGTCTTCAAGCTTCCCTATCCTGTACCAGGGTTGAAAAAGAATGTGGCAACACAAATCCAGCAGGAGCACAAGGAAGAACGTGCTGATGATGTTGTAGAACAAGACACGACAAGAAAAGAGCCGATGGGAGTATAGTCCTATAGTGAGCCATTGAAGCAGGAGAGGTGTCTCTCCTGCTCTTTTTACCTTTATTTTGTTTATCGCGACTTGAAAAAGGTGTTACCTTCTGAAATCTTTAAACGTATCTTCTTTTAAAGGTAGAATTCCTGATAGAACTCTATAAAGTAGAGCTCATTCATATCCGCGCTTGATTACGAGAGCGAGGTCAACCTCACGCTCTTTGTTTGCAGCCTTGTAAGACGGAAAGAAAACGATAGATACAAGGAGGTACAACCATATGCTTAATCGTTACGATCCCTTCCGTGAAGCAATGAGTCTTCGTCACGCTATGGACCAACTCTTCGTGCAGAGCTTCGTCAACCCCGGCTTAGCGGCTGGCTCACAGGCCGCCTTTGTTCCTATGGATGTCTTTGAGACAGACCAGGGCTATCAGATTCGTGTTGCTGTACCAGGATACAAACCGGAAGACATCGAACTGACGCTGCACAACAACACTCTGACGGTCAAAGGGCAGTATCAGTCGTCCACTGGACAGGACCAGAATCAGGCTCAAGACCAAACCCAAAACCAGAATCAGGGACAGCAGGGGAATATATTAATGCAGGAAATACATTCGGGTTCCTTCGAGCGCTCCATCACCTTTGCTCGTCCCATTGATTCTAATGGCGTTCAGACTCAGTGCGAGCACGGAATCTTGACTATCACGGCTCCTATCAGCGAAGCGAGTCGTCCGCGACGGATTCCGATCTCTGGTGGCAGTCAGAGCCAAGGACAGCAGCCATCTGGACAACAAAGTACCGGGCAGGCAACTACTGGCTCAGCACCTGAACAAACACAGGGCTAATACTGACAATCCACCTTACAAACACTCTGCTACCGGAAAGGAGATATCTTTTCCGGTAGCAGGAGGATGGCTTTAGGAAACAAACTCAAGACTAGGAGAAAAACAATGAATGTAATGAGCCCCGCTCGCACCTCTCGTAGCTCCTGGTGGGCTCTTGGCTTGCGCGGAATTCTCGCGATACTTTTTGGTATCATTGCGCTCATTGAACCTGGACTTGCTCTCTTCGCGTTAGTCACTCTCTTTGGCGCGTATGCTTTGATAGATGGTATCATTGCCGTATTCGTTTCGCTACAACAGCGGCACGTCTTTCGGTATTGGTGGACACTTCTACTTGAAGGACTTGCTGGCATTATCATCGGAGTGCTGACCTTTCTCTTGCCAATCGCTACGGCTATCGTTCTACTTTACCTCATTGCCACATGGGCCATTTTGACAGGAATCTTCGAGCTGGTTGCCGCCTTCTCCAGACGCGGTTCTGCTGCTCAGGAGTGGACTCTGGCATTAGCGGGTATTGTCTCCATTCTTTTAGGAGTGCTTCTGGTACTTCAGCCCGGTGCCGGACTCTTGACTATTATCTGGCTTATTGGTGACTATGCAATCACTTTTGGAATACTCCTCCTCATCCGCGCCTTCCAGTTCAGATCAGCGGCCACCGTTTAACTGGCACCACATGGTTTGCGGCGTCATGCAGACGCCGCAAACCCGGGCAAAGATGAGTCAGAGAGATAAGAAATTTCGTTCCTAAATTGGATGTAGCCAGCGCTGTTTTTTGTTACATATTACAGAATTACAACACACACACTTTTGAAGGAGGCATGAAGCAATGGCAAAAGTGCTCGGTATAGACCTGGGAACCACCAACTCTGTGATGGCGGTTATTGAGGCGGGTGAACCTACCGTCCTGGAGAACAGCGAAGGAGCGCGTTTAACTCCCTCAATTGTTGCTATGACCAAGGGTGGTGAGCGACTCGTCGGCCAGGTTGCCAAGAGACAAGCAGTAACTAATCCCGAGAATACAGTTTTCTCGGTGAAGCGCCTCATGGGACGCAAATATGATGATCCTGAAGTCCAGCGGACACTGAAGAGCGTTCCCTATAAAATTACACGCGCCGCCAATGGCGATGTGCGTGTCGTCATGGCAGGACGAGAATACAGTCCGCCCGAAGTTTCGGCCATGATTCTGCAGAAATTGAGAACCGATGCTGAGACCAAGCTGGGAGAGAGCATTTAGGGGCATGCCCTTGCGGGTGTCCAGTGGGTGAAATCCCATAAAGGCACCCGCAAGGGCATGCCCCTACAAGCAAGGGAGGGATTTGATGGCGGTTGACTACAAGGATTATTACAAAATTTTAGGCGTGAGCAAGGACGCGAACCAGAAGGCTGTTCGGCAAGCCTACCGCAAGCTAGCGCGTCAATACCATCCTGACGTCAATCCAGACGACAAGGCGGCAGAAGAAAAATTTAAAGAGATCAACGAAGCTAATGAGGTGCTCTCCGATCCAGAGAAGCGCAAAAAATATGATGAAATGAGCGCCTATTATCAGCAGTATGGTCACTGGCCGGGTGCTGCTGGACAGGGAGCGGGTGCGGCCAGTGGATCTGGCGGCTTCGCGGGTGGAAACTATCAGTACTACACAGTGAACGAAGAGGATTTATCTGACCTATTTGGCGGGCAATCACCCTTCTCCGATTTCTTTGACACCTACTTTGGTTCAGGAAGCGCACGTACTACGACGCGAGGGCGACAGCGTGCTGCACAAGGAGAGGATATCGAGTCAGAAGTAGAGGTAACGCTAGCTGAGGCATATCAGGGGGCAACTCGTACATTCGAGCTGACCCAACCTGATGGCAACACACGCCGCCTAGAGGTCAAAATTCCGGCGGGTATGGATGAAGGATCACGCATTCGTATCGCTGGTCAAGGTATGCAAGGTACTGCAGGACGCGGCGATCTTTATCTTCGTGTGCATATTGCGCCTGATCCCCGTTTCGCAAGAGAGGGTACTACGCTGAGTACTCGCGTGGATGTACCTCTCGCCACGGCGATACTCGGTGGCGAGATCCAGGTTGCGACACCAGATGCACGCCGCCTTATGTTGCGTATTCCTGCGGAAACCGCTAACGGGAGATCATTCCGACTGCGAGGGCAAGGCATGCCGCAGGTGGGACACCCAGATAAACGCGGCGACCTATATGCAGAGGTGACAGTGGTACTCCCTACGCACCTTAATAACGAGCAACGGCAACTTTTTGAGGTCTTTGCGCGCTCTATTGGTTACGGCGGTCAGGCAACAACGGCAGGAACGGGAGGCAGCCATGCGTGAGCAGCGTTCTACGCGAATCATCATACAAAATGGTAATACTACGTCCTACTACAGTGAACAAGAGACGTCCGAGTATAGCCGCTTGGAAGTGCAGATCATTCACCAGTTACGTGATGCGGGCGTGCTTGGCTTCATAGATGTTGCTGGGGAAGAGCCACGCTATAGCGATGATGATATTGCCCAGTTGCGCCGCGTGCGTCGCTTGCATCACGACCTGGGCATCAACCTGGAAGGAATCGAGGTCATTCTGCGCCTCTACGCGCGCTTGGAAGCATTACAGCAAGAATTGGCGCGGTATAAAGGGACGAATGAGTTTATAGACGAAGCTCCGAAGAAGAGCGAGGAATAGGCGGGCCTTTTCTAAGAAAGGGCCCGCCTAACCGAGGGCGAAGCGTATAGTTCCACTGGGCACAGACCTCATCAAGTGAGGAACGATACCTGGTTGAATACTCCTTTGAGTACAGATATATCCACCTTTCACACGATATGTGGGGCTTGCAGAAGTCTACGTTCCCATCCTCGGCCTATATTGAACTGCCTCCGCGACATGATTGGCCGCAATCATGTCGCTCTCGGCTAAATCAGCAATGCTTCGCGCAAGCTTCAACACGCGGTGAAAGGCTCTCGCGGATAAATGGAGTTGCTGCATTGCCGCCTTAAGCAACTTTTCTGCCGCAGGATCAACCTGGCAGAAATCACGCACCTCGGCGGGTCCCATCTCAGCGTTACAAGTGAGTTTCGTCCCTAGGAAGCGTTGCAGTTGCCGTTCTCGTGCCGCCTGAACCCGCTTGCAGATGGTCGCAGAGTCTTCCACCTTGCGCTTGTCGGCAAGCTTTTCATAATCAACACGCGGCACCTCGACATGGATGTCGATACGGTCGAGCAATGGGCCGCTGATACGCTTTTGGTACCGAGAGATAGCTGTTGCTGAGCAGGTGCATTCTCGCACAGGGTCGCCATAGTAACCACATGGGCATGGATTCATTGACGCAACCAGCATGAAATTGGCAGGATAGGTAATAGTCCCTTGCGCACGCGAAATCGTCACGACTTTATCTTCGAGCGGCTGGCGCAACACCTCTAGCACATTTTGTCCAAATTCTGGCAATTCGTCCAGGAAGAGTACACCACGATGCGCTAAACTAATCTCTCCTGGACGAGGAATGCGTCCACCGCCGACAAGCCCAGCATGACTCGTTGTATGATGAGGGGAACGGAATGGTCTTTGCAGAATGAGCGGTACATCAGTGGGAAGCATACCACTCACGCTATAGATTTTCGTTACGTCCAACGCCTCTTCGATGACCATGCGAGGAAGAATTGATGGCATGGTACGAGCGAGAAGCGTCTTCCCCGAGCCAGGAGGCCCGCTCATCAAGATATTGTGCCCACCACTCGCAGCAACCTCTAAGGCACGTTTCACGTGCTCTTGACCACGAACTGAAGACATATTCTGCAGATAAATGGCCTCTTTCGCGTTGTCTAAGATACCAGGATCACGTACATACGGCTCAATTTGTCGATCATGGTTAAGATGGGCAACGAGTTGCCCCAGAGTCTCAACGGGATAAACTGTTACGCCATCTACTAATGTAGCCTCTACCGCATCGACCGCAGGCACAAAAACTGCTTTGACCTGTTTTTCTCGCGCTACGGCAACCATCGGTAGAATGCCATTTGTGTGTCGTACAGTCCCATCAAGCGCGAGTTCGCCAAGAAAAAGACAATCATCCATCTGCTCATCAGGATTTATTTGAGCAAAAGCACGTAGTATTCCTATGGCTATAGGAAGATCATAGGCAGGACCTTCTTTACGCAGGTCTGCAGGAGCGAGATTGACGGTGATATGTTTGAAGGGAAAAAGACAACCACTATTCTTGATGGCGGCCTTCACACGCTCTTTTGCTTCGTTGACGGCAGCATCAGGAAGTCCGACGATCATAAACCCTGCCAAGCCATTGGAGATATCCACCTCTACCTCCACCAAAGCGCCATCTAAACCAATAACCGCACAGCTTCTTGCCATTGCCAGCATAACCACATTCCTCCTCATCAATATTGCACACACATTATGCATGAATGGAGAGAAAAATGCAATATAGACAGTTACTGAACTTTTACGTTTATTAATCGAGGAACGCATACCGCAACGACTAGAGTTGCCAGGATACATGCAACTCCACCACTAATTACCGAGACCTGTGGAGTGAAGAAACCTGCCACCAGACCTGACTCGAACTGTCCAAGCATAGGACCACCAATGACAAACATGGCGTTGACTGCGCTAATACGCCCCCGATATTCATCAGGAGTCGTTAACTGCACCACGAGTCCACGGAGAAGCATAGATACCATATCAGCGGCTCCCGCGCCCGCGAGAAAGAGAGTTGAAAGCCAGAGCGGTCCTGACGTAAAGCCGAAGGCAATAATACATACGCCCCACACAAGGATTGCCAGTACGACGCCCAGACCTTGACGAGCAATACGGTTGATTCGCCCAGTAAACGGCGTGAGTGCTACCGCTCCAATAGAGATTGCCGCCACTAAGACGCCAAGTCCCTGTGGCCCGACGTGCAAGATGTCGCTTGCATAGACAGGCAACAATGCTCTTGGCGAGCCAAAGAACGTCGCAAAAAAATCGAGAGAGAGTACGGCAAGGATGACTGGATGCGCTTTCAGAAAAGCAATACCATCGGTAAAAGCACCTATACTAACCTGCGCGCGCTTCTCAGTAGGAACACGAGGAATCGCCATCAATAAGAGGGACCCGATGACCACAAGGTAAGAGATCACATCGATCCAGTAAGTATTGGTAACACCGATAAAGGCGATGGCGAAACCGCCGGCTGTGGGACCTATAACGGAAGTCAGTTGCATCATAACCATAGACAAGGAGACGGCACCTGGCAACTGCTCACGCGGCACCAGTGTAGGGATAATAGCCTGACGCGTCGGGAACTCAAATGCTGAGACACTTGCGTAGATGAGCACAACGCCGTAGATAATCGCCATGTTAATGAAGTGAAAGAAGGTGCAGAGAGCCAGAATGACCGACAATATCGCCATTGTCACCTCTATTACCAGCAACATCTTGCGCCGATCAAACGCGTCTGCAAAAACACCGCCTAGAAGTGAAAACAGGAGTCGTGGAATTGCCTGTACAAGACCAATAAATCCGAGTGCAATCGCAGAGTGAGTGAGAAGATAAACCTGCCAGGCAATAGCCACAACCGACATCTGTGTTCCCGCCGCAGAGATCAACTGCCCCCAAAAGAGCAATGCATAATTTCGGTTACGAAGCACGCTCCAATGACCAGGAGCCTTACTTGCGGTGGCATCCACAGAGGTAGTTGCATTGAGTGGATCAATAACATCGTTCAGAGGAATGTCTTTTTGTGGTTCAGACTTCATTGAGCAATCCAAATCTAGCACAAGGCATAGCGCTTTTTAGGCAGTATACCATGAAGATTGCTCTATCCATGTATTGTTGAGCTGTAGGTAAGCACGTTGTATTAGAAATGGGAGGTAGCTGGAAGCACTATCACCTCTTGCCCTGATTTTAGTGGTGTGTGTAGCCCATCAGGGCTGCTAATCACTTCGTTATTAACAAACATCTTGACGTGCTCTCGCAGATATCCTTGCTCATTACATAGACGCTCCCATACAGACGGATGCTGCTCTTTCAACACACCTAGCAGTTCCCCTACAGTATCTGCTTTGAGCACAATCTGACTCTTGCCTCCACTATAGGCACTCAGGGTTGAGGGTAGGCGGAGAGTGACAGACGCCTTTTCATCACTATGCATGCTATTATCTTATCCTTTATCGCACTACAGCTCGCTACTCATTCCGTACAACGAGCGTAACCCGATGCCATGCGTTATTCATGTAGCCTTTGAAGTTCCATACCTGCATAATATCTTCTGGCTGGGTACGTGCATTCACATCCCACGCACGTGCCACACAGTGGTATAAGCCAAGCTCCAGGTCGAGTGTCATCTCCCAGAAACACCAGGACCAGGGGGTGAGGCTGGAACAGCCTTGCTACAGCTATCCATGTTGTCCCACCATCAACCGAAAGTTCGACCCGCTCAATAGGAATTCCACTTTGAGTTACGGCATAGCCTTGAAAGGCAACTGGCCCAGCAGGGCACGTCGTGCCTTCTACAGGTTGGCAAATAACAGTGTTGAGCAACAGCTCGCCCAACATTTCTCCATTATTCCAATCAACGTTCTGAGAATCAATATGTGGGGGAAAGAGTTTGTACGTATGCGCCTGAAAGTAATTTGTAGAGGGGTACTCTTGAAGATTGATGTTGCTCAACCACTTGACGCTGCGCGCCCTGATGTATCCAGGCACAACAGCACGCAATGGAAAGCCGTGTACGGAAGCAAGTGGATTACCATTCATCTCATATGCCAGCAGTACATCTCTAACCTTTTCCAGAGGGACAGAGCCACCAAAGCCAAATTTTTCTCCATGGCGCTGAACCTCATCTAAACCCGTAAACGCGACATGATGGGCGTCCTCCATCACTCCTGCTACCTCCAACACCGTTTGCAGAAGCACTCCACGCCATACCGCGTTTCCGATAGCTTCAGCCCCCCATAGCAACTCGCCAGGAATAGGCTTCGCCACTGCAAGTTCGTCACGCCTGCTCCCCGCACATTGTAGAATAGCTGACACTGTGTGAGTGGGCATCATCTGCAACTCAGCAAGCGATAACTCTAACTCGTGCTTTACCATACCTGTGATAGAGAGACAGTACTGTGTAGAATCGATGACAGGAATGTTGCCATGATTGCGCACAAAGAAATATTCTTGTGGAGTCGTATAGGTATGGCGAACGGCAGGGAGTGGAGGGCCTGCATTGAGCGGCTCTTCCTGATGCACGATCATTGTTGGGTGCTTATGTGGCGCTTCCATGAATGCTCACCTCAAGTGTTTTTTCGGATTATAACATTTTGGTGGCATCCATGTTACCCTATATCTTCTGCTGTGTATAGTAGTGCTTTGCGCGTTCGGCAGCTTCTCCAACTGACCCCACAATAGTTGCTCCTGCTTGCAGCAACTTTCCCACCAACTTCAGACCCTCTCCACCTGTGTAGTCGCGTGCCGCCATTCCAGTACGTTGTAACAGCCCATCATCGGTCGCTATTGCGTCCTTAAGTGTGCAAGGGGTTGCATCGGGAGAAGCGAGCAGGACAACGGGTAGGCCATGCTTAGCAGCCCTGACCGCCTCTTGAAGTAGCACAAGATTACCGTCACCAATAGGAGTAGGGCAGATAATGAGTACATTAACTTGAGCGAGACTGGCGTGTACCTGTTCTAGTGCCTTTTGAGAAATAGGCGCATAAGGTTGCTCTACAATCACATCGTTAGCAAGACGTAACGCCAGAGTATAGTCACTGTCGCCAATGTTTAACGCCCCTACAACGAACGGTATATGGTCGTCAGCCAGTGCCCGCATTAGCAGTTCTCCCGACCCTCCCCCACACATGACGTGCACCAGAGGTCGGGGCTGTCTGCTCGGCTCATCCGCATCCTGTTCGCTATCAGGTGGCAGCACGCTAAGATGTTTGGCACCACGCAAAATGCCTATACGCACATCAATACCATAAACACGACTGAGCAAGCCCTGCTCCAATACCTCTGCGGGGCCTCCATCCGCGACAATTCCCCGCTGGAAGAGAAGCAGCCGTGGAAAGTAACGCGATGCAAGGTTGAGGTCATGCATGGCGGCCACGACGGTGACGTCTCGCTCTTTATTCAATTGCTGTACCAGTTCGAGCGTCTCGACTTGATACTTGATGTCAAGATGCGAGGTCGGCTCATCAAGCAGCAGGACAGCTGGCTCCTGGGCCAATGCCATAGCAATCATCACACGCTGACGCTCACCGCCACTCAGTTCATTAAAAATACGCTTTGCGAAGGGTGTTACACCAGCTGCCTGCATGGAATCCTCAGCAATAGTCTGATCGTGCTGATTGCGCGATCCCAGGAAAGGCTTGACAAACGGAGTACGCCCCAAACTCACCATGTGCTCGACTGTGAAGGCAAAAGGCATATGAATCTCTTGTGGGACGACGGCGATACGCTGGGCCACACCACGTCGCCCCCAGCGTCGCAGATCACGTCCCTCTAGCAATATGGTACCTTGCTGAGGCTCGAACACACCGCTCAGCAAGCGAAGTAGTGTAGTCTTGCCAGAGCCGTTTGGCCCCAGCAAGCCAACCATCTCATCAGCATCTATACGTAAAGACACATCGTACAGAAGTGGCTGCCGCCTATATCCAAACGTAATGTTCTGTACCTCTAGCAGAGGTGTTGCTCCGCGCTCTTCTCTTAAAATCTCTTGTCGCTTTACCATTTGTAGTCTCGCTTACTGTTTCGCAGCAGAAACAAGAAGAAGGGGGCACCTACAAGGGCGGTGAAGACACTCACCGGAAGAACGGCAGGTGCGATTATGACACGAGCCGCAAGGTCGGCGAGAGCCAGAAAGATACCCCCACCGAGGGCAGAAGCTGGGAGCAGGAAGCGGTGCCTGGGTCCCAATAACAGGCGCATCATGTGAGGAGTCACCAGGCCAACAAAGCCTATCAAACCACTAATAGAGACGGCAGCTGCGGTCAAGAGTGAGGCCACGATGATGATAAAAAATTTATACCATTCGACATGTACACCAAGATGTGACGCACTCTCTTCGCCTAGAGCAAAGACATCGAGTACACTTGAAATACCCATTGCACACAGTATACCTAAAACAGTAATTATCCCAATAAGCAAAACAGGGGACCAACCTATAATGGCGACTCCACCAGCGAGCCAGTTGAAAAGTGCAAGACCTCTCAACTGGGCATTTGGGCTGATAGTAAAGATGAGGGTTTGAAATGCAATCAGCACGGCATTTACTACAGTCCCCGCGAGTATCAACGTAACGACAGGAGTATGCCCATCAGTGCGCGCGATACCATACACTAGGAGCACCGTTACCATTGCCCCGATAAAGGCCAGGATTGGTGTGAGTGGAAAAAATGAGCCAAAGAAAGTATCGAACGGCAAGATGAACGCAATCGCAGCACCCAGAGCCGCGCCTGAAGATGTGCCTATTAGAAATGGGTCGGCCAACGGATTACGCAGCATCCCCTGGAACAGCGTACCAGCTACTGAGAGGGCAGCTCCGACCAGGACTACTCCTATGACGATTGGCATACGAACCTGCCACAGAATGATCTCAGCTGAAGCATCCCACTGACGTGGGAAGTGAAAGAGGCCCGTTCCATTCAGCAGAATTTGCACTACAGTCATGATAGAAATAGGCGTTGAGCCAAAACTTACCGCTATCAGAATCACAACCAGTAGGAGGATGCTCAGAAGCAGAAGCATGAGTTGTGTAGAGAGAAAACGTTGTTTCTCTCCACCTCGTGCTATAGCAGGAGAGGAACGAGAAAGGGAAAGGTGAAAACGCATCAGGCGACCTCCGAGGATTTAAACACTCGCTGTCACCTCGCGCTAGATGAGATAGCTGAAGACAGGACGCTATCAGGCTTAGCCTATACTGTCGATGTCTCGCTCCTCTGACGCGAAGGAACGTGAGCATACATCGGGCAGGTCTCCTGGCTTCTGGCTCTAAACGCGGTTCATCCAACCTTCCCATCCGAGAAAGGACGGTGGCAACTCTCGCACCTGCAAGAGGGTGAACAGCTTGCCAGTTACAGTAGCGCGACTGCGTCGGATTCACACCGACTTCCCTATTCTGCCGAATCTCCTGATTCAAACCACCCGATGAACATAAAATCGTTATTGTGTGCAGTATATCATACAAAGAGATTATTCCTTGTCACCTCTTCCTCCTTCCTTCTGAACTGTCCATATGAACAGTTGACAAGACAAGTGCTGAGGATGATACTACATGATAAGAGTTGTCCACCCAGCATCAAAAGCAGCATGTTTGCCATCCAGAGAACAGGTAATGGACAAACAATGGACAGGAAGAATACACAAAGGCGTACAGTATACCTGTTTCGTATATAAGATAAGTGGGTGTGACCACGTTTCTCATAAAGGACAACAGGATGGCTATAGATAAAGATTTTTTTCGACAGGTAATGGGTCACTTCGCAACAGGTGTCACAGTTGTAACAACAAGTAATCAGGAGATGCCTGGTGGATTAACGGTCAATGCATTCTGCTCCGTTTCGCTCAATCCCCCGCTTGTCCTCGTCTGTGTAGATTTGACGAGTAATACGCTGCCACTTATTCGTGAGAGCGGCTGTTTTGCTGTAAATATGCTTACAAACCAACAGGAGCAGCTTTCGCGCTGCTTTGCTACGCCGTCTCAAGAACGATATGAGCGTTTTTGTCACGCAGACTATCATACGGCGGTGACTGGCGCTCCAGTTCTCGATGACGTACTCGCCTTTGTTGACGCACGTGTCGTGGCGGAATATCCAGGCGGAGACCATGTGATCTTTCTTGGTCAGGTTGAGGCACTAGGAACCTCAAGTGAGACCGCCTTTGTGCAAGAAGCGGATCGGGAGAACAGCACCATCATAGCGCAGGATGGCACTGGAGAAGAGAGGCTTCCTCTCGGCTACTATCGTGGGCAGTACCGACATTTTAGCCAAACGTATATGAAACCAAGTCTAGCATCGGCAACACCACACTATGAAGAAGTTTCTGAATGAAGAGCAACAGGTCGATAGGGAGGCGGCGGTAACAACACTTCAACAGCGCATCCTCTGCTGTCGCCTCTGCCAGGAACATGGCTATATTCCTGTAGCTCATCCTATCGTGAGTGGACGGGCAAGTGATCGTATCCTGATCATCGGTCAAGCCCCCGGTCACCGCTCTATTGCTAAAGACAAGCCGTTTAGTGGACCAGGAGGGCGCATCTTACAAAAGTGGCTTGAGCAGGCTGGGTTTCCTCCTGGCTACCTCCATGAACACACCTACCTCAGTTCGCTCACACGTTGTGATCCAGGAAAAAATCCGCGAGGAGATGGTGATCGACGACCGTCTCCTCCAGAGGTCGCCTTATGCCAACCATATCTAGAGGCAGAGTTCAGGTTGGTGCGACCAAAAGTTGTTTTGTTAGTTGGTACAATGGCAATAGAGGCGTTCTTCGGCAAAATACGCCTGGAAGAGGCGATCAGTACCTATCGAGAACGAGATGGAATGCTGCTCTTACCTCTACCCCACCCGTCAGGAGTCAGTAGATGGCTGAACGATCCAGCCCACCAACAATTACATAGACAAGCGCTCACACTTTTGGCAGAGTGGCGCGTTACATATAGGTTGTAGATGCTGGATGTATCGCGCCTGATCCCTATTTATGAGATGAGATACAGAATCACGGCTGACTCGCGCAATGAATTGCGCCGAGGGCGCGATAAATCGGGCCCCTACTTATCTGACGAGGCAGGATACGTAGTTTCATCAGCTTGCTTGTGCATATGGTATTCATGGACACCCTTCTTTAGGGTCCCAAGTGCCAGCGTTGCACAGGTTGGGCGTGTCATGACAAGCTCTCGTCCAAGTTGATCGACCAGGTCCTCGAAGCTCACCTGCTCGATCTCGTCGGCGGTCATACCCTCAACCATCTCAGTGACGTAAGACGCTGCGGCACGGCTGATGGTGCAACCTTCTCCCTCCCAGTTTACTGCTTCCGCCTTACCATTTTTGTCGAAACGCGCATGTATAGTAATAACATCGGCACAACCAGGATTGCCACCGCTCAGGCTTACATCTGAATGATCGAGCGGGCCATTGTTGCGCGGATTTTCATAGTGATCCATCAAAAAATCGATGGCTTCTTGACGATTCATGTGCTCCTCCCTGTCCCAGGGGTTCTGTGCATAAAAGGGATGCAATACGCTCAACATCCTGAACGCTCTGCACCCCTACGGAGTAGATGCGATACATTACATCGACATAGACGCGATAAACCGCACCGAACGGGCGTGATCAATCAGACGGGCGTGATCAATCAGACGGGCGTGATCAATCAGACGGGCGTGATCAATCACGCCCCTACTTCTCGATGGGGGCGCGTACTATGTTGCCCCACTCTGTCCAGGAACCATCATAGTTGCGGACCCGAGGATATCCAAGCAGTTCTGAGAGAACAAACCACGTGTGAGCCGAGCGCTCACCTATACGGCAGTAGGAGATGACCTCCTTATCAGGAGTGATGTCCTTACCACCATAAATCTGGCGCAGTTCCTCGGCGGACTTGAAGGTCCCATCAGAGTTCGCAGCCGTTGCCCAGGGAATGCTCTTCGCGCCTGGGATGTGACCGCCGCGCTGTGCACCCTCTTGAGGATAGTTGACCATGTGCAGCAACTCACCACTGTATTCCTGTGGCGAACGAACATCAATCAGTCGACGCGCTGGATTTTTCAATCCACTGGCGACATCATCGCGGAAGGCGCGAACTGACTCATCAACCGACTGTGCGTGGTAGTTAGTTGGCTCAAAGTGCGGAATTTCCTTGGTGTATTCGCGCTTCTCGGCCTCCCACTTAGTGCGTCCACCGTTCATAATCTTCAGCTTATTTTCGCCATACATGGTGAACAACCAAAATGCATAGCAAGCATACCAGTTGTTCTTATCACCATAAAGCACAACTGTCGTGTCGTTCGTAACACCATAGCGGCCCATGAGTTGCTCGAAACTCTGCTGATCGATGAAGTCACGGGTCACCTTGTCCTGCACATCTACATGCCAATCGAGCTTGACCGCTCCAGGGATGTGACCGACTTCATACAGCAATATATCCTCATCAACCTCAATCAGGCGAATAGTAGGATCATTCAAATGTTCGGCGACCCACGAGGTCTCTACCAACACCTCTGGATGAGCGTAACCAGATGCCGCACCCATACCTGATGTCACAGTTTCTGTTTCAGACATAAGCTACATTCCTCTCATAATAGACAGATATTTTTCTGTCATAGCCTCGTAGTGATATCGCATAAACGAAAGGCAATGACAAACAAGATCAATGTTGGTAATGTCGTATCACTTGAAGCAGGTGCCTCATTAGCTACAACAAAATTCTTCTGATTTATATTCTACTCCGCAGGTCGGAATTAAACAAGTGTTTTGCTGCCACTCTTGCCCACCATCAATAACCGCTCTGCTAATCCTGTGTTGCGCAGAGCAACGCGATCATTTCTAACAGCCATCTCTAGTGCATAAGGCTGACCCACCAGCACACAAAAGCGTTTAGCACGTGTAATGGCTGTATATAGAAGGTTTCGTTGTAGCAGCATACGATGTTGTATGACCAGGGGAACAATAATAGCAGGATATTCGCTGCCCTGACTCTTGTGAATTGTCACGGCATAGGCAAGAGTCAATTCGTCGAGTTCATGAAACTCATATTTTACAAAAAGAGGACCAGCCTCCTCCACAAATTCGACTTTGAGCGTTGAGTCCTCTTTGTTGATGCTGCATATCCGGCCTACGTCCCCGTTAAAAACGCCCTTGTCGTAGTTGTTGCGTATCTGCATCACCTTGTCACCAACGCGCAAGATGCGTCCACCCCACTCTATCTGTGCGAAAGCGTTAGGATTGAGACGTGCCTGTAGTTCCTCGTTTAAGCTAGTAACACCTACAGGTCCTTTGTACATCGGTGCCAGCACCTGAATATCGGTCATGGGATTGAAACGATAGCGTGCGGGAAGACGACGTTGTACAAGATCAAGCACAAGCTGTTGAGCCCGCATGGGGTCCTCTTCTGCGATAAAAAAGAAATCACTAGCCGCTTCGACCTTCGTATTTGGCATTTGTCCCGCATTGATGCGATGTGCATTGACAATAATCTTGCTTTGTTGAGCCTGACGAAATAGTTCTGTTAGCAGGACCGTTGGGACAACTTCACTACGTAAGAGATCACGCAATACGTTGCCAGGACCAACCGAGGGCAATTGGTCAGCATCGCCAACCAGCAACAAATGGGCTTCTCCAGGTAGAGCCTTTAACAGGTTGTAAAAGAGCAAGATATCGACCATCGAAAATTCATCGACAATCACGAACTTATAGGGAAGCGGATTAGCTTCGTTACGCTGATAGCTATTGTCGTGTGGTGCGTATTCGAGGAGCCTGTGAAGCGTCTTCGCCTCGATACCGAATACTCCCGCGCCCGTCGCTTCAGCGAGCCGTTTGGCAGCACGACCCGTGGGGGCAGCCAGAGCTACATCCACCTTACGCTTACGCAGCAGCATCAAGAGCGCACGAATGGAGGTCGATTTACCTGTACCGGGGCCGCCTGTCAAAATACTGACTTTTTTACCGTACGCCATCTGTACCGCCTCGCGCTGTTTGTCGGTCAGATGCATATTACGATTCTGCTTAAGTAACGCGAATACAGTATCCCATTGCTGTTGTGATGTTGGAGGAAGATTGCCTGGCGCACGCATCAATTGGCGCAAGAGACGAGCACAGCCATTTTCCGCATGCCAGAACGGGCCATAATAGATGCGAGACTGCGGTTCCTGCTCCTCAAACTGGCTCCAATTGACGGGGAGCAGATTATCATCAGAGGGCCGTGAATGCGCCTGGCTAGCTTGTTCGAGCGGTGTAGTTATTAAAGGTAACTGCGCAGGAGACTCGACAAACACTTCTCGCCCATTGCGTAGCTGCTCTATGGCAGCAGGCAATGCTTCTAACGGAGCTTTTAAGATGTCGGAGGCACTATACATCAGGTCGTTTTCAAACAGGAAACAGTGGCCCTCTTCGTTCGCTGCCTGTGCCAGTACATAGATGAGCCCAGTCGCTAACCGTGGCACACTATCATAGGGAAGACCTAGCTTTACCGCAATCTCGTCAGCGGTACGGAAGCCGATGCCATGCACCTCCTGCGCCAGTTGATAAGGGTTTTCACGGATAACCTTAATGGAATCCTTGCCATACTGCTTATACACCCGCGTCGCCACGTTAATCGATACTTCATGCGACTGTAAAAAAAGGTGTAGTTCTTTGATCTCACTCTGCTCCGCCCACGCTTTAATGATCTGCTCTCGGTCTTTCGCACTGACGCCCTTCACCTCGTTCAGGCGCTCTGGCTGCTGCTCAATGATTGCCAGCGTTTGTTCACCAAAATGATCAACGATCAATTTAGCCTTCTTGGGACCGATTCCCTTTATCAGTCCAGAACTGAGGTAGCGTGTCATACCCTCTGTTGAGGCAGGGAGACGTTGCACATAACTTGCGACATGCAACTGACGACCGTACTTGGGATCGTTCTCCCACTCGCCCTCGACCGAGAGTAGTTCGCCGACATGAATTCCTGGCAAGGTGCCAACAATAGTCGTCAAGTCATCACGAAAGAGTCGCCCAGCATCGTTCAAGCGGAAGCGTGCTACGGTGTAATGGCTATCCTCATTACGAAAAACGATATTTTCAACAGAACCTTCTAACCTGGGCATATAAACCTATTCCGGGGAAGTAATGATAGATCGGAAATTATTACAGAAATATAGTAACACACCATCGGCGAACCGTCGAGTAATCGCATCACTATTGTAACTGAACAGCAACAGGCCCTTCCATACATTTCGTACGAAGTCGACCAAAGCACTAGAGTAGCGAACTGTTTGAAGCGACCACTCACCCTCAGTACCATTATCGGATTTGGAATCATTTTCGTAGGAACGGGCTTCGTAACAGATGTTCGCTTTCGCAAGCAACAGCTCATCCCAACTGTACGGCAAGAGAAAAGGATATTCTGACCTCATATCTTGACAAACAAGCAGGGCCAATACATACTTTCCATACAATGAAATTGTTTCCATTATATGGAATACACGATGTTAGGAAAAGATGTACCTTGTACGAGGGGGCAGATTATGATACAGAGCAACGACCAACAAAAAGCGCAGGTTCAAGACTATTTCAGCCGTACAGCGGAGAATTATGTTGCCAGTTCCTCACATAGAGCAGGCGACGACCTGACACGCTTGATCGAGTTAGGCGAGTGGAACCCACAGCAACAAGCCCTTGATGTTGCGACGGGCGGTGGACATACTGCTCTAGCTGTTGCACCACATGTAGCGCTAGTTACCGTAACCGATCTGACTCCACGTATGCTTGAAAAGGCACGCACCTTTCTTCTGGGTCAGGGTGTTACCAACGCCCAGTTTCAGGTAGCAGACGCCGAGCAGCTTCCTTTCGCGGATACTAGCTTTGATCACGTAACATGTCGGACCGCACCACATCACTTTCCCAATGTTGCTCAAGCAGTACAAGAGATTGCTCGCGTCCTGAAACCAGGAGGTCTTTTCCTGCTTATTGATAACATAGCGCCCATCAATCCAGAGTTCGATGCCTTCGGCAACACTGTCGAAAAGCGGCGTGATTCTTCGCACGGTCGATCTTATACAGCCGAAGAGTGGCACAACTTTTTTACGCAGGCAGGATTACAGATTGAACACGAAGAATTCTTCCGCAAAACTTTTCAATACGACGATTGGACGGCCCGTTCACAACTTCCAACAAACGAAAAAGCCTCATTAGAGCGGTTTATAGTGGAGAGTAACGCACATATCCGAAATTACTTTGACGTTTCGCTGCGTAGCGATGGGCATCTTGACAGCTTTACTATCGACTCTATCTTACTCAAGGGGAGAAAGTCGATACAATATTCATAATTTATGTTACTTTAGGAGAGCTGAGTATAATATAGTTATTAACTACAATTTTGGAGATCATTGAACATGAGTCAGTCTATGAGCACCTCTCTGTTGAGCTACTACCAGCGATTGGTGGCCTTCCCGCACAGACTACAACAGTTCTACAAGGCTTCCCAACACGTATCGACCTCAGAACTTCTGTTTCAAGTGAGGGAGGCAAAAACCGTTACTCAACTTACAAAAGCAGTGAACAAAGTACAGAGCAGGTTATGGAACGCATCGGTAGCAGAGCGAACCATATCGAGAGATCCGCTTATTGACGCACTTAGCACTCAAGTACTTCATGCATCCTTAGGTGCTACACGAATAGCTGCTGCGGAGTGGTTACGTTTGCTGATACAAGCAGGAACAGTTACAAATCCGCAAGACGTGTTTGTGACGCTGGTTAAAGCAGGTACACGTTCGATAGATACGACTGAAATAGATGCTGAAGAACAGCGAAAGTACCTCAGAGTGATCTTTGAGTGCTTCTGGTCCTTCCGCTTTCCCTATCCAGCATTCACATTGCAGCAGTTTCCATCAAACGAAGTATTTTATCCATTGGCCTCTCTTCTAGACAGCTCACCCTCTGATATTCAGGCACTTCTTATCGCTATCTTCTCTGAACTACCATCATTGAACGACTCAGAGATAGCAGATCAACTTCTTCCAATCGCCCTGACGTGGTCAAATCATGCCAATGCAGAACATCGCTGCCAGGCGACCAGCGTTCTGGCACGAATGCAAAGCCCCGATGCTCAAAAAGCCCTTCATCGACTGGCATCAGATATTGATTCACTTGTACGGAACAGCGCGAAGCATGCAGCAAGCTACATTCGTACAGTATAATAAACCAGGGATACATACAAAAAGAGTATTCCTCCGACAACATCTGCTGCACTTAGATGTCGGGTAATGCTATGCTGCCACAATGAAGCGCAATTCTAACGAACAACAGCATTACCATATATTATCGAATGAATACTCACAAATTGAGTATAGAAGAAAAAAGTTATTGCGTCAAGGGGTCAGCGTCAAAACTCATATGGATGAATACTTATGTCACCTATTACCAGGTTGTTTCTTTTAGCATACATACTGTCAAGTCGGCTCGATTTGGCTACATCATTGAGATGTAAAGATGCCTGAGTTATAATAGTCTTATAATCTTATGTAAGACTATAGTAGCAGTACCATAACAAGCGAGTTCCGGTCTTCACAGAATATGTTTGAGCATAGAGAGCATGCGAGTAACGAGTGATGCATAGTAAAATTACTTATCGTCAACAGTTCACGCGCTGTGGGAAGCAACGCTGCCGTAAATGTAAGGAGGGCAAAGGTCACGGCCCTTACTGGTATGCGTATTGGAGCGAAAAAGGGCGTACTGTCAGCAAGTATGTCGGATCTCGTCTTCCCGCAGATGTCGCATTGGCACGACAAGCTTCGACAGAGGCTGTAGAGCAAACAACTCATATCGCCAGGGCCTCTACCGCGACAAGCCCAACGTTACGCGTGTACCTCCTAGGTCAGTTTCGTGTCGAGCGGAAGAGCAAAAACGAGTGGAAGATAGTAGATAATCGTATCTGGCAGCGTCGTCGTGCGCGTGCGCTCCTAGGTTGTCTTTTAAGCAGTCCAGGTCGTCGCCTTGGTAGAGAGCAGGTCATGGAGCAGCTATGGACTGACCTGGATATAGATATAGCCGCCAACCGTCTCAATGGAGCAGTCCATGAACTCCGCCAAATTCTGGAACCTGACCTGATGCGCCCCGCAGCCTCACGTATGCTTCGTCTGGAACGCGACATCCTCGAACTTGCAGATAGTACGCAAATCTGGGTCGATGTAGAAGCATTTGAGAACCTGCTCAAAGAAGCACAGTCTGTCAATAAAGACACCCACCCTGAGCAGGCCGAGCGTCTCCTCGAAGAGGCGGCGTCATTGTACGGGGGGAGTTACCTCTTAGAAGAATTGTACTCCGAGTGGGCTGCTCATCGTCGTGACGCTCTACAACGCCGATGGGTCGGACTTCTGCTCGATCTTGCTCACCTCCGCGCTCAACAAGGAAATATTGTCAGTGCGATTGAGACATTGGATCGACTTCGTGTTGCTGAACCCACTAATGAAACCGCTTTACAACGTTTGATGGTCCTCCTTACTCAGTTAGACCGACGTGGCGAGGCGCTACAATTGTATCGTCAACATGTGACGATGCTACGCCGAGAATACGAAAGTGAGCCATTACCCGAAACTCACAATCTTTACGAAGCATTACGTAAAGGTATTCTTCCCGCCTCACATGTTGTAAAGCCGCAAATAAAAGCACAAAAGGGTCAAAAAGTTCATACCATCCCCTCAACTGAACCATTGCCCATAGTCACTCGTGAGCTTCCCTTTGTGCGCCCGGTCTTCCAATTGGGTCGTCAAAACCGAAGCCCCCTGGTGGGACGCGATGGGGAGCGAGACGTTATGCGCCAGGCGATGCTTACTATAGAGGCAATAGCCACTTCTGCATCGAAAAGAGTCGAGAATGCGACACAGGAGAGCACACAGCGCGTCCCTCCTCCACCTGCATCTTCAACTGGGCCCAGGCAACCACACTTCTTACTACTCACAGGCGAACCAGGCATTGGTAAAACACGTCTCTCCGAAGAGTTGAGTATAGAAGCTAATACGCGGGGATGGGCTGTGGCCTGGAGTCGGGCATATGAGCAAGAAGGAAATATTCCCTACCATCCGTGGATAGAATTGCTACGAACACTCCTACAAGGAGTCTCTATCATCCCAGATACCCGAAATGGTTCATCGCCTTCGGCTGAAATGGCCCCATCACACTATGTGCAGTCCTCACTCAACTTTCAGCTTGAGCGACTTAGCACTCTTCTACCGGAGCTATTGCCCCACATGTTGGCTTCATCTACGAGAGCATCGATTCCCTATGAGCAAGAACGGCTTCATCTTTGGGAAGCAACTCTTGGACTACTAAGCAACCTGAGCAAGACGCATCCATTGCTGCTTGTGCTTGATGATCTTCATTGGACCGACGATAGCAGCTTAGAACTACTTACTTATCTTACTCACCATTTGCAAGATCAACGCGTGCTGCTAGTTGGCACCTGTCGAGATAGCGAACTAGCCCCGACACATAAACTGCGCACTCTTATTGCTGATCTACGACGCGAGCAGGCTATCATCACACTCCCGGTACAACCTCTTACACAATCGCAGATTGGAACACTCGTCTCCCATCTTCCTAAAGATATTGTGCAACACATTCAGATACAGGCTTCGGGCAATCCTTTCTTTGCAGAAGAGTTAGCACGATACGTTGGAACAACAACGCAAAGTGAGGACCTGTCTGCATCGCCTACCACACAGGCAAAGAGAGCGACTGATACTCGTGCCCATACGTTGCTTCCCGCTCCTCTTTATGCACAGTCAAAGGCAGGACACGACCTTTTCGCTCGTAACTCGTTACCAGAAGCGGTCGCGGCGCTTCTGGAGCGTCGGCTCAGCAGATTGAATGGCGAGTGTCAGACATTGCTTGGCAAAGCAGCCGTACTTGGCGGTTCCTTTGAACTGGGCCAGTTACTACCGATGGTCCCCGAGCATCAGGAGGACACCATTCTGGATTTGTTAGAAGAGGCTCTTCAGGAAGGGTTGCTTACTGAGGAGGGTACAGGCACGCATATCACCTACCATTTCTGGCATCCATTGATCGTCAGTCATCTTTATAAACGTCTCTCAGCGGCACGACGGGCCCAACTGCACAGGCGGGCTGCGGATGCAATTAGAGAAACACATATATCTTCAGCGCAAGAGAAGGTTGCCGCAGCCATCTTCTATCATCTCAGTAGAGGTGGTGACACAACACACATTGCCTATTACGCTGAGCTTGCAGGCAATCAAGCTTATTTACTCGCAGCGTATTTTGAGGCACAATATTATTATATGCAAGCAGCGCTTGCAATTGCGGGAGCAGTAGTCTCTGATGGGGCAACCAGTGAAGTTACCATTGAACGCATCAACTCACGTCTCCTCGCTCACCCCCCATTGCCCTCTCATGATCGGCTTCGTCTCTGTCGTCTCCTTGAGTTTACAGCCGAATGCAGTATGGTGCTGGGCAATTTCGAGGATGCACGATCTCTTTATGAATGCATTCTCGTGCTGCGAACAAGCAGCATATTTCAGCAACAGGTTATCTCTTCAACTACTGAAGGAGAGATAGAACATCAGCAAGAGGCGCAGATACAAGCACTACTCTGGCGTGAAATCGGGGCCACCTGGGTAGCAACAGGAGGATACGACCACGCCTACGAATGCAATAAGCGAGGCAAAGAGGTGTTGCATAAAGCAGGTATAACGACAGGTGCCGCATGGGCGTATCTTCACTTACATTATGGTTCCATATTGCGCTACGAAGGCAACTATCAGGAGGCACTTCGCTACACTCAAGAAGCCCTGGAGGTGCTCGAACAGGTCGTCTATCGACCACCGTTAGAGCATATGGAGAATGCATCACCACGTTCTGGTCTCAACCAAGGGCTAACGGTTTCAAGCTTTTCTGCTACGAATCATCCATCAGGACAGTCAAATAGAGACTTGCAAAAGTTATACACTCGCACAGAACGCGCACTCTTTGGAGATCCGATGCACCTGGGATTTGCTTATGAGCATCTAGGGATTATCGCGGCAAGCTTGGGACAGGTGAGTGATGGACTTACTCACTTGCATGCTGCCTTGATTCTATATGAACAACAGGAAGCCTTTACTGAAGTGGTGAGAGTCAGTGGTAACTTGGGAGCAGTCTATATTATGAAAGGTGAACACTCGTCCGCACGAACTTTTCTACACCGCTCTCTTGACCTGGCTGAACGTATAGGTGATCTGCCCAATCTAGGCTTTATCGCAGCCAACCTGGGAGATGTTGCATATCGTTCCGGTGAACTGTTAGAGGCTGAAGGATGGTTTATGCGTAGCCTTACCCTCACCGAACGAGTCAACGACCGAGAGCATATGAGCTGGTGTAATGTCATACTGGCTAACATTCAGCAAGACCTGGGCAAGCTACGAGAGGCGACGGCGAGCTTGCATCGCGCTATCAGTGTCGGACGAGCCATCAAAAGCTCTCGCTGCATCAGATTTGCATTGGTTAGTTTGGGTGACTTCCGTATCTTGGAAGCCATTATTGCCTGCAAATTACAATCTCCCGAAAAGGAGGATTCCGTATCCCGCTCTGCAACGAGACTGCCGTCTCTACCTGACGGTCAGCAGAGCGGAAAGGAGGATTCCGTATCCCGCTCTGCAACGAGACTGCCGTCTCTACCTGACGGTCAGCAGAGCGGAAAGGAGGATCGGTATCTACAGGTTGCAAGCTGCCAGCGCTTGCTCCTACGAGCGAAATCGACGCTCCAACGGGCTATCTCTCAAGAAGAGGTGGAGACGGAAACCATCATCGACTGTAAGTTACTCCTGGCGACAGTCTCCTTCTTGCAAGACGATCTAGCAACCGCACGACGCATGGCATTGCAAACACTGCAAGAGGCACAAGAGCAGGAGACGCTTCGTGTCATTGGACGCGCACAACGACTACTTGGGCGCATCTTAGCGGCTCAAGGTCATTATGAAGAGGGCGATTCTTGTTTTGAACAAGCGCTCCAAATATTCCGCGAACAAGAGCTTCGCCTGGATTATGCAAGAACACTGCATAGCTATGGTATTACCTTCGTACAACGCAGTCTTTCACATCCAAAGAAAGTGCAAACGTCCGCGATCTATCAACGTGGCATCAATTATCTACAAGAAGCTCGTAACATCTTTACCACATCCCATGCAGCAATCGATCTCACCTGGGTTGAGAACGCACTCGCAAGTTATGAATACCATGCTCTAGAAGTGCAATAATAGTAGTGATGTTGAACAACCTCGTACTATCTATATTCTTTAAGTTAACGAGAGGAGCTTTTACACATGACTGATGATACTCTGGCAAAGTTACAGCAACAAGCACAAATACATCACAGATCACTCGTATATTTACCTTATTTCTGGGGATACATAGAAGCCGTAAAGAGGCTCACAACGATGGTGAAGTGGTATCAAAAGTAACAGGAGTTGACGGCAATCTCACTAAACAATACTGTATACAGTCAAACGCTGTCAAACAAGAATGTTGCTGATAACGCTATTTTGCACGGTCGAAGAAGAGTGCAAATGGGAGGATTTTCATGGCAGGTCAATACCAATATTTATTCACACCGATTCGCATTGGACAGACGATCATCCCCAATCGTATTGTTTTTGCCGCGCACCTTACCAATCTTGCGGAGAACAACCTTCCTGGCCCTCGGCTCATGGCCTACTACACAGAGCGTGCGAGGGGCGGCTGTGGTCTCATCATCACGGAAGAGCAATCGGTACATCCAAGCGACTGGGCCTATCAGAAACTCATTCACGGCTTTGACCCTCATGTAATCCCCGCCTATCGCCGCATGACGCGTGCCGTTCACGAACACGGTACGCGTATGTTCGCACAGATCAACCACAACGGCATGCAGGCCAGCAGCATCTACTCGCGCCGCCCCGTCGTTGGGCCATCGCCCCTCCCCGACCCTATTCATCGCGAGATGTGCAAGGAGCTTGAACAGGAGGAAATAGCCGAGATTGTGCGTGGTTATGCCCTCGTCGCACGTCATGTCCGCGAAGGCGGCTTCGACGGTGCCGAATTGCAATCCTCACATAGCTCCTTGATGCGCCAGTTTTTCTCGCCATACTACAATCGACGTACTGATAGTTATGGTGGTTCGCTAGAGAACCGCATGCGCTTTACTCGTGAGGTCATTCAAGCCGTCCGTGCCGAGGTTGGGCGTGACTTCACAATGGGCATTCGACTGTGTGGCGATGAACTGATTCCGGCAGGTCTGACGCTCGATGATGTGCGCGAGATCGCCAAGCGCCTTGAGGCAACGGGTCAGCTTGATTTTATCAATACCAGCATCGGCGAGTTCCACAACCTCTATATGGTGGAAGGTTCGATGCACACGCCGCCAGGATATCAACTCTTCATCTCGGCTGGTATCCGCGATTCGGTCAAGCTCCCCGTCTTCTGCACGGGGCGCATCAAAGACCCTGTACAGGCCGAGCGTATTCTGCGCGAAGGGCTAGCCGATATGGTAGATGTGGTTCGCGCCCAGATTTGTGATGCCACCTTCACCCGCAAGGCACGCGAGGGACACACCGAGTCTATTCACCTCTGCATCTCCTGTAACCAATACTGTATTGGGCGCATGGGATTGAACCTCAGCCTCGGCTGCATCCAAACTCCCGCTACAGGCAACGAGCTGCAATTCCCGACAATCACCATTACAAGAAATGCCAAAACTCAGACGAAGAAACCGACGGTTATGATCGTAGGCGGCGGTGCAGCAGGTATGCAGGCAGCAAAGGTCGCGGCGCAGCGAGGCTTCCGTGTGAAGCTCTACGAGAAGTCACGGGAGCTTGGCGGGCAGATCAACCTGCTGGTTCGCGTTCCCAGCCGTGTCGAGTTCGGCGACGCCTCGCGCAACCTGCAACGAGAAATCTTCGAGGCCGGAGTCGAGGTACAGCCAGATACTGAGGTAACGGTCGAGATGATTGAACGCGAGCGGCCCGATGCCGTTATCATCGCCACAGGCTCACGTCCCATGCTCCCACAGGTTCCAGGGACAGACCTTCCCCATGTTGCCACCGTCTGGCAGGTACTACACGGTGAGAAGATGGCCCAACCAGGAGAGTACGTACTTGTCTACGATCAGATAGGCTTTCACCAGGCGACAAGTACAGCGGAATTACTCGCTGAAAAAGGGTGCAACGTCGAGGTGGTGACGCCACAATTTTATGTCGGCGGCGATCTCAGCATCACGCTCGACATTGAGCTATGGTACCGTCGCGCCCTCGCCAAACAGATACGCCTGACTCCTAACTACTTTCTAGGGGGTCTTGGCCCCAATAGCGCGACGATCATGAACAACTACACAGGCCAGCCACGTCAACTTGAAAATGTTGCACTGGCAGTAATGGCGACACCTCAAACCGCGAACGACACGCTTTACCATCAGCTTGTTGGCAAGGTTCAGCAACTTTATCGTATCGGTGACTGTATGGCTCCACGTCGCGTAGAGCATGCTATCCTCGATGGTGAAAGAGCAGCGCGAGCCTTGAGTGGAGGGACGCCGCATCCCCCTATCTTTCAAGTAGGGGTAAGGCGGCCCCAACAGGGACTTCCTAAGAGCTAGAACAAATGTTATACTGACGTGTATGGAGGCACAGCACACCAAACACGTCACCTACAAATTGGCCTATCACTTTGTCTGGTGTCCCAAATACCGCAAACATATCTTGACCGGGAAGATTGCAGCGTTTGTCGAACAAGAAATACGCCGAATCAGCGAAGCCAATACCTGGACCATTGGCGCGCTCAATATGCAGGAAGATCATGTGCATCTCTTTCTCAGTGCTCCTCCCTCTGTTGCTCCTTCACAGGTCGCTCACACCTTGAAAGGAACCACCGTCCGTAAAGTGTTTCAACGCTTTCCCGAAGTGAAGAAACAATTATGGAGCGGGACCTTCTGGTCCCGGTCATACTACGTGGGTAGTGTCGGAGATATGAGCGTGGATGTGGTGCTCAAATATATCGAATTGGGACAAGAATAATGGGCAAAGATAAGCATTCACTCTTGCGAGGAAGGTCGCCGTTTCTGTTTCTGTTCCTCTATGTAGTCCAGAATATCTTGACGATGAAACCGCCAGACATCGCCCACCTTAAAACCAGGAATTTCTCCCCTCTCGGCTAACCTCGTCACTGTCCGAGGTGTGACTCCCAACATATCAGCAACTTCTTTCGCTGCCGATCCCTGCGGCTTGACCGGAGTGGCAGGGACAATTTTCTTTTTTTTAGCTTTTTTCTGTTTCTGAGCTTTGACCACAACAGAAACTGTATGTTTAATTCGTGGCCTGGGGTCCTGTAGCACCCGTTGTTCTGAAGAATGCATGCTGGTATGAACAGTATTTGTCAGGAGACCAGGACCATTCATAAGAATAATGAGTGATCTTTCAAGCATCTTCGCCTCTTCTTCAGTATCGCATTCATAGATCTTGAACTTTTTAATCTCCTGGCCTTGATCCCACACTTGACGTATAGCATCGCATTTCCGAGAACGATAGCCAAGACGAGCCTCTCGTTCGTGGTCATTCATTCGACATCGAATGTCTTCGCGTGCATTCACGGTTCCTTTGCCGATGTAGAACACTGTGTCATCAGGGTAGGCTAAAGCGTAAACGTACCAGATTTTCTGGGTTGGTTTGCTCTCCATGCAATGGCATCCTCTCAATGCTTATCCTTCCGGTCAGGTTTCTGCTGAAGTTGTTCGTTGATGAACTCTTCAACATCAACGCGACGGAATCTCCACAAATCTCCGACGCGGAAGGCTTTTAACTCCCCTCGTTCAGCAAGGCGGATAATGGTACGTTGGTGGACTTTTAGCATTTTCGCTACTTCTTTGGCGTCGAGAACATCATCTATCATGAGCATGTTCTCTCCTTTCTACTGTTCTGCACAGTCCAAATGATAACGTAGCGCCTTGCTGTAGTCAATGCGTACCTCTAAATAAACTATAGTTTATCTTGTCTTCAAAGTCAATTAGGTCTTGAAAATCACTGAAGATTATGTTATATTACTTATAGACGATAAAATAATCCTAAGTCTGTACAGTCTTTGCGGATTAAACAGACAGTACGGATTACTAAGCAAAAGAAGGAGGTAAGTCTGTACAGTCTTTGCGGTTCTTGCAGAAAGTGGAAAGAGAGAAATAGCTCTTTCATGCTACACCCGTGTTGAAATGCTGGCTCTACTGTTCCCGCAGAGAGCCAGCTTGAAGAGACTAGTACGTAAAGCAACCTCTAGACTCTCCACATCGCATGATAGCGACAGGGGAGCCAACCGTCAAGCGAAAGGAGAGCTTGCACATGGCACCACAACACGTCCCGTGGGGAACCGCCACCCTGCACCTCGACAACGAGGCATTCCGTCGTGGTTTTCTTTCGGCCCGCCAGTGGTATTTTCAGGACATGTACGGGAAAGATGGACGCCCACCAGAAGAGCCGCAGCACGCCGTGCAGTTGACCTCCGAAGAGGTACTTCGTCTCGTGGTGATGCCCGACGAACAGGGACGCTATCATTTCGACGAGATGGGCTATGAGAACCTCCCCGAATACCTGGGGTATCTGGTGGGCTATCTAGGCGGGCCCCTTGCCCCTGACGAAGCAGAGCATTACCGCAAAGAGCAAGCCCAACAAGAATATCTTCGTAGTAGCGTATCAGCGTAGGATGATGAGGGACGGGAACGCCTCTCGTCCCTCTCTCAAAAGAATATTCAATGAGCATCAAAGCCTACAAATATCGTCTGTACGCAAATACAGCGACAACCGAAAAACTGCATTGGGTGCTGGATCGGTGCCGGGAACTGTACAACGCCGGGCTGCAAGAGCGCCGCGACGCCTACGAGATGGGAGTCAAACGTCATCCCAACTATTATGATGAGGAGGCGCGCAAGCAACTTATCCGTGAGCACGCCGTTGGCTACTACGAGCAAAAACGCGAACTGGTGGACATCAAAGAGGAGAGGCCAGAGTACCAGGAGGTTGCTTCTCATGTGCTGCAAGATGTGATCTTGCGCCTCAAACACGCCTATGACAACTTCTTCCGACGCGTGCAGAACGGAGAACAACCGGGGTACCCACGCTTTCAGGGCAGGAACCGCTATGACAGCTTCACGTACCCTGATGGGGCTGGCTGGAAGCTCAATGCACAGACACGTTCAGCAGGCAAAAAAGGCATCGTTCGCGTCAATCTGAAACTGACGAAGATTGGAACCGTGAAACTGCATCTGCACCGGGACATTGAAGGCACGATCAAAACCCTGACCATCAAGCGCGAGGGCGAGCACTGGTATGCCATATTGACGTGCGAAATTGGCAAGCCAGAACCCTTGCCCACAAGGTACGAGGATGTGGGCATTGACCTGGGAGTGACCCACTTTGCCGCGCTGTCTAATGGGGAGTTTATCGACCATCCGCGCTATTTCCGCAAAACCGAAAAGAAGCTTGCATCAGCACAGCAGGCGCTTTCCCGCAAGAAAAAAGGCAGTCATCGGCGTAAGAAAGCGGTACAACAGGTAGCGAAGTGTCACCGCAAGATTGCCAACTCTCGCCGTGACTTTCAGCACAAAGCCTCACGTAAGCTCGTCAATCGTTATCAGGTCATCGTGTTTGAAGACTTGCAAACAGCCAATCTCACGAAGCGCCCAAAGCCCAAACAGGACGAAGAGACAGGCCAGTACCTTCCCAATGGAGCAAGTGCAAAAGCGGGATTAAACACGTCCATCTTAGATGCAGGATGGAGCACATTTACGGAGATGGTGAGCGTCAAGGCAGCATGGGCCGGGCGCACGGTCGTCTTTGTGAATCCCTTCATGACATCGCAACTGTGTTCAGGATGTGGCGCAGTCGTCAGGAAAGACCTGTCCGAACGCTGGCATTCGTGCGCCTGTGGGACCGAGCTTGACCGGGATACCAACAGCGCCAAACTCATTCTGAACCTGGGCTACCAACACCTTTCGGTCGGGACGCGGCCAACGTCGGCAACGGCGTAGAAGCCTCCGCATTCTATGCGGATGAGAGAAATGAGGGAATGGTTGTAGGGGCGCAATTGATTGCGCCCACGCGGTGGGGAGGAGGGGAAACATTGCCCATATCCCACGTGTGCCCCACCACCCCGTGAGTGCAATAATGTACTTTAATAAAATAATGCGACGATGATCCCCCTCTGTAGGGGCGCAATCAATTGCGCCCCTACAGGAGCATTTCCATGACCGGATGATTTTGTTAAAAAGCATAATTGAGCCCCTACGCATACGATGTGATGACAACGAGAAGCAGCATAATGATCGCCACCGCAACCAGGACGGCTGGACCAACCTTTCGTAAAATATAACTTTCTTTGCCCAACAGTCCAGCGGTTGTTGCGGCAAGGACTATACGTGATGGAGAGACCATAGTCGCAATAGAGCCTGCGCCGTTTTGGGCACCCATGACCCAGTTGAGCGGCAGATGTGCGCGGAGGCTTACATCTTTTTGCAGAAGCGCGAACATTGCGTTTCCTCCAGTGTTTGAACCTGTCAGCCAACCGCCTACCGCACCGAGCCAGGGAGCAATCCAGCCATAGTTGCTGCCAAGTGTCGCAGCCGCTGATCCCAGCACCGTCGTCATGCCACTCGCATTCATCACCTGGCTGGCTGCAAGAAAACAGAGAATCGCCACTGCACCGGGAGCAAATTGACGCCATGTTCGCACAATGGTTTTCCCAACCTCGGCACTACTGATATGCAAAAGTGGAACTGACGCGAACGCAGAGAGAAGAACTAAAAAGCCTGGATTGTAGAGAATCGGCAGATGCAGAGCGATAGTGGATGCAGACAAGACAACATGCGTTTGCAGCCAATCCCGTATGGGGAGAACCAGACGCGAGAGCAGCAGTGTTCCGGTCAAAAAAGCGTAGGATGCCACTACTCGCCATAGTGGGAGAGCATTGGAAGAATTCTCTACATGTGGCTCCTCTCCCGAAGTATTCGGCAATATATTTTCCCTATTAACGGATGCCTGAGGAGACCGTCGAGCAAGAATGTAGCCCCACGTCGCAAGCAACGCCAGACTCAATAGACTTGCCAGAGCACCAGCCAATTCTATGCCTGGTACCTGGCTGAAGAGCCATTCACCACCCACGAGAACGAGACCCGCAACACATGCGGAAACCCATCGACGTTGTAGAGCCGCTCTTCCACCAACCATAGCGAGTGCAACCAGACCAAAGCCGAAAGGCAGTGGAGCCGTTATCAAGGCTGTATATGCACCAAGTACACCCGGGTCAAGCCTCGTTAATTGTGCTCCTATAGCGGTCCCTACAGCCAGCCCACCCCACGGAACCGCTACCTGTCCAAGTAGGCCCAGCATAGCAGCTTGCAGCGTGTCAATACCCATAGCCATAAGAATAGGGATAACAATTACGGTACCAACACCAAAACCGCTGACAGATTCTCCAAACGGTGCGATGCCGAGCACAATCAAAAGCACCAGCAGGTCTCGATCTGGACAAAGACGGGCGATACCCCTGGCTAGCACATTCATCCCGTCCTTCGTTTGCTGCAATTGATAGAGCAACAATGCCGGAAACAGGATATAGAGTACAGTCAATGACGAGGAGATGCCGCTTGCAAGGGCAACCAGAAGATGATTCAGCGACAAGCGCAAAGACGGAACTGCGACAGCAATGCCAATTGCTACAGCGAGTGTCACTATACTCGTCTGCAAAGCACTTCTTTGCAACACCGCTAGCATTACGAGGGCTACCACCAGGGGCAAAGCTGCCAGTAGGATTTCCATAAAGCCTCCTCTTCTTTAGCGAACATCCTCTATTATAAAATTATCAGGAAATAAGATAAAGGAAGTTCTAACGCCCGAACTGAAACCGCAAATTCGTCTCCTCAAGCCAATTTTACTGCAAGTAAATAGACTTGGCTGTGGTAAAGTACATTATGCGCTGTTACTATTGACCCAGGAACGCGATTTCTCATACAGCTTAAAACGAATTTGCTCTTTTGAGCGCCTCTAGGACGGAGATACGCCTGATGGACACGGCAGAAGATGATGGTACTGCTACATACACACACGAGGTACAGCAGGAACGGGCGGACAGCATCTCGCCGCCAGCTAAGCGTTCTCTCCTCATGACAGCTGTAGCGCTCTTCTACATCTTGCTGTGGGGGTCGGCCTTCATCGCTACGAAAATTGGTGTCACGCACAGTCCACCTCTCACACTCCTCGCGTCGCGGTTTCTCGTCGCTGCACTGTTGATGGCGGCGCTTGCGTGGATATGGAAATTGCCCCGACCGCAGGGATGGTCTGCCTGGGGTCGGTTAGCACTTTTCGGACTGCTCAATTCCGGCCTGTACCTGGGCTGCAATTACGAAGCGCTGCGCTTCCTCTCGGCGGGTATGGGCTCGATTATCGCCGCGACAAATCCACTGTTGCTGACCCTCATCGCCCCGGTCGTCCTGCGCGAGCGGCTGACGTGGTGGCGCGTACTCGGACTTGTACTGGGCTTTGGGGGAGTCATCTTCGTGATGGGAACCAGGCTCAATGGGCATGGTCAGATTGACACAATTGGCGGCATGCTGCTATCATTCGTCGGCGTCGTTTGCCTCGTTGGTGCCACAATACTATATAAACGCTATCCTCCCCACGAGCATGCCTTCGTTGTCAATGCCGTGCAGTTGGGTGCGGCGGGTCTCGCGCTGGTGCTCCCAGCACTTCTCCTCGAGCATCCAGAGCAAGTGCGCATCGATGCTCCACTGGCCTGGTCGTTTCTTTACCTGGTCCTGGTGATAAGCATTGGAGCTTCGCTTCTCTGGTTCTGGCTCTTGAAGCGAGGCGAGGCCAGCAAGGTCAGTTCATACTATTTCTTGACACCAATCGCTGGTCTCGCACTGGCAGCTCTCCTGCTGGGCGAACCCTTTGGGCTACGCGATGCGCTTGGGCTTGTAGCGGTCGCCACTGGTATCGCATTAATCAATCGTCCGACGCAGGTAGCCTCTTCTAGGAAGCAGTCTGGGAATGGCTAGTACGCGTTTCCAACACTACACTATGCAGCTGTTCCTGCTTTATGTTCCTGAAATAATGAACGCGCCTCCAGCGATGGCTCTACTAAGGAGAAAATATTTCCATAAGGGTCTTCGAAGACTGCCTCTACACCATATAACTGCTTTGTTGGGCCACTGATAAACTTGACTCCGCGAGCAAGCAATGTTTCGTAGGTCTGACGACAATTATCCGTATCAAACATCCAGGTTGTTCCTTGACCAATCTGGCCTATCAACTCTCTCACGTACTCTTCGCCATGCAATGTGGCGTCCGGTTTTGCCAGGGCGATTTCGGGCTTCCGCTGTCCTTTCGGAGCCACAGTCACCAGGCGCAATCCTGGTCTATAGGTAACATCCAGGCGCTTTTCAAGTCCAAGCTTCTCTGTGTAGAAGTGCAGAGCCTCATCTTGATCTTTGACGAGGACCGATATCATTGTGAGCTGCGTCATTACCTTCATATTTACCACAGTATCTACATCTCTCTATGTATAGTCATAACCGACACTACGTCTAACATTCTTACGAGGCAATTCTCTTTAGCGCTTCCTTATTATATAGTACATATGTTCTAAATGCAAGCATTCGGCTCCACTTTTTAAGGACCATTCTTGATGTGATATGATGACGGGCAAAGGCCAAACACAATGTTACGTTGGCGGTGTAGCGTATGGTATCGCCACATCTTACATTTGAACGGGGTACACTATGGCAGAAATTTGGGTGGTGCTTGAGCACACTGAAGGCACACTTCATGAGCAAAGCGGCGAGCTATTACGTGAGGCAGTAGAAATCGCACACCGACAGTCAGAGCCAACAACGGTATCTGCTCTTCTGTTAACAGCCCCAAACGTTGAACTCCCTAACATGACCGCTCTTTCAGCAGTGGGAGTACAGCAACTTTCTATACTGGAACATCCACAGCTGGCATACTACTCAACAGAAGGATACGTTGGCGCGTTAGCGTGGTCTATACAACAGAACAACCCTCTACTCATAGTAACGAGCGCAACTCCTAATGGACGTGACTTCATGTCTCGCCTCGCGGCAAACCTTCACCTTCCATTCGTTTCCGGTAGTCTCGGCCTTGATCTTCATGATGATGCACTCTTCGCCTTACGCTCCATATATGAGGGACGCGCCTATGCCCAGACGCAAACGCTATTACACGGACGTACCGCGCTAGCAACACTTGTACCAGGAGTACGTGGTGTTCCCACAAAGACACGAGAAAGCGCACAGGCATCCTTGACGGTTACTCACTATACGCCAGAGATCGCACAGACTCAAGGGCAAGAGCGTATACGCCGTATCGCGGTACAGGCCCCATCACCAGAAGAGGTCGAGTTAGACGCAGCAGAGCGCATCGTTGCAGGAGGACGCGGCATAGGTCGGGAGGGCTTCAATAGCATCGCCACATTCGCACGTCACCTCGGAGCAGCAGTGGGCGCGACCCGCGTAGCAACCGACCTGGGCTGGATTGAGCACGCCCGACAAATTGGAGCAACAGGGAAGATAGTGCATCCCAAGCTCTACATCGCCTGTGGCATATCTGGTGCTGCACAACATACTAGCGGCATGAGCGAGTCACAAACCGTGATTGCCATCAATCCCGACCGCAGTGCCCCCATCTTCGCATTAGCTGATCTTGGGCTACTTGGCGATGCTAACCAGATTTTGCCGTTGGCGGCGCAACTGCTTGAAGATGAAGCTTGATCTATAGCCCTCCACCTATCTTCCTCATGCATTGCAATTAGAGGATGATGTGCATACAATGGGACGAGACACAGCATTAACTATTTTACAGTCATCATAAGGAGAGTAGTATGAAGGCAGTACAATTCGCACACTATGGCGACCCCGACGTTCTACAGGTTCAAGAGGCTCCTGATCCCACTCCTGGCCCAAATGACGTTTTGATACAGGTCAAGGCAACAACCGTTAACCGTCTCGATCTCTTTCAGCGCGAGGGCAGCCGACCCGTGGACCATTTCCCATTTACGCCTGGTCTAGAGGCTGCCGGTGTTGTGGTCAAAGACGCACAAGGCTTCCGAGCAGGTGAGCGTGTCTTGACGGATCGTGCTCTTGCCGCCAAAGGTGGCGGGGGCTATGCAAGGATGATAGCGGCTTCCGCGTCTGACCTTTCGCGCATCCCCGACGGTGTGAGCTTTGAGCAGGCAGTAGCGTTAGGTCTCGTCGCCTCAACTGCATGGGGCAGTTTATTTGATCTGGGACATCTACAAAAGGGTGAGCGTGTCTTGATCTGGGCCGGCTCAAGTGGCGTCGGTACAATCGCCATTCAGCTCGCGAAGCATGTTGGAGCCTGGGTTGCGACAACGGCGAGTAGTGATGAACGCGCCGAAGCGTTGCGGAAACTCGGTGCCGACCTGGTAATCGATCATCGCAAGCAGGATGTGGGCAAGACGCTACAAGATCAGGGCGGCGTCAATCTGGTAATCGAGTTGGTTAGCACAACGCTACAAAGCAGTCTCAATGCCAGTGCCAACGATGCACGTATCATCCTGATCGGCAACCTGGGAGGAAAAGAAGCCACGGTCGATACCCAGGCGTGGCGCATGAAACGAGTGCAGATAATCGGTGGCGGTACACGAGTAACCAAACCCGAAAATGTGCAACACATGCTACAACTCATCACGGAAAAAGCCATACATCCAGTCATAGCCCGCACCATGCCAGTTGAACAAGCAGCAGAGGCGCATCGCCTATTGGCATCAGGTGAGCCGCAAGGCAAGATTGTACTATTGCATTCGTAGACGACCATTGACGCATTATCTTTTGGCAAGACGGGCGCGATGAATCGGGCCCCTACGAGGTAGGCAAGGAGAAAAGACGATTATGCAGAGTTCCAGCCAGATCGGAACTGAACAAATTTTGCTCACAAGAGGTGTTCCAGCAGTTGAGGCCCTCCCCAACAAACTTATTAGCGAATGCATACAGGCTGTTTTAGAAGGTCCCGATGGTCGAATGGTCCTCCAGTATGGTCACAACGGCGGTTATCTTCCATTACGTCGCCTGGTAGCCGACCAGTACAGCGTCTCTCCCGACCAGGTGATTGTAGGCAACGGCTCGCTTCATTTGCAAGACCTGCTCTCCGCGCTTACAATCAAGCAGGGCGACGTGGTATTTGTCGAGCAGCCCAGCTATGACCGAGCTATCAAAACCTTCCGCCGTCGCGGAGCCAGGGTCATTGGCATTCCATTGGAGCAGGATGGAGTCAACATAGAGGCATTAGAGAAGGCAATTGCACGCCAGGCGCCCGCCTTTATGTACGTTATCCCAGATTTCCAGAATCCAGCAGGTGTCACTACCTCAGCAGAAAAGCGACGTGCTCTCGTGGACCTTGCCCAGCGTTATGGCTTCTGGCTCGTTGAGGATGTACCCTATCGTACATTGCGCTACTTTGGCGAGTCGGCACCGCTCCTGCGAGAACTGAACTCAGAACGTGTCATCACCGTTAGTTCGTACAGTAAGCTCATCAGTCCAGCGCTGCGTGTCGGCTATTTGATTGGCCCACTCGACCTTGTCAAGAAGTTGACCAGGTTGGCAGAGGATACCATACTCTCGCCAGTATTGCCTACAGAGGCGGTGGTGGTCGAGTTTCACAAGCGCGGCTACTTTGCGTCTAACCTTGAGAGCCTCAAGCAATTGTACGCTCCACGTCTACAGGCTATCGTTGTTGCATTGAAAAAATATCTGCCAGATGTGCCATTTGCGGAACCAGAAGGTGGCTTCTTCGTCAGCATCTACTTACCAGAGAAGACCGACAGCACGAACCTGCTCGCACGGGCACAGGAGGTCGGTCTAGCCCTGACCAACGGACGCGACTTCTTCGCAGACACGCTCGACGGAGGCGAAGACGAAAGAGGTGAACGCTTTGTGCGGCTCCCATTCTGTGCCCTCACACCCGCCCAAATCGAAGAAGGTGTACGGCGGCTGGCAACACTGCTGTAGAGGCATAATTTATTTGGAAGGGCGAGGTTGGTCGCGAACAGACATAACCATACAGCTACAGCAAGGAGCATGCTCATGAGCACATTTACGAAAATGGTTAAACAAGGCAAAATTGGACGGGTGTGCAGATTTGGTGCGAGACTTATTATCGCGCTAGGTATTATACAAATCTCAGTCCAACTCTATGCTCTTTGGCAAACATATCTTGAAATGCAGAGAAATCTTCCGCAGCAGTATGGATATAGCCAAATTTATAGCGCGCTCTTTTATGCAGCTCCAACAATATTCGGGACTGCTGTTGGCGTCACCTTCTACGTCATAGCACTTTATACAGCAGGAGCAGTGCTCGATTCCTTCTTTCCACCAGTAAAGAGCGATATCACGTACGAGCCGCTTGACAAGGAGAAAGCTCACACAGACGAAACCTTATAGGAGATTTGCATAGTAGACGGTGAAACATAGCTTTCTCCACTAGCTTTGCTTTTTAACCCTCCATTAGTTACAATACAAGATAGCTATACTCATGACATATAAGCAATCGCTCAATGAAGTGAAGGACAAGGCTAGAAGCAATGCAGCAGTTTGACGCAATCGTGGTTGGTGCTGGTCCGGCTGGAAGTAGTGCCGCTTTAGCGATGGCTGGTGTGGGGTTACAGGTGGCATTGATAGAACGCGGCGAGTATGCAGGGGCAAAGAACGTCTCTGGCGCGGCACTCTACGCCCCCAATATTCTCGCTGACCTGCTCCCCAATTATTGGGAGGAGGCCCCTGTGGAGCGCTATTTGACGCGCCGCGTCGTCACCTTTCTGGGCCATGAAGCGGCGATGTCGCTGGATTTTCGTACGAATAATTTCGGTCAACCGCCCTACAACGGCTTCACTGTCTTACGTCCCAAGTTTGATCGCTGGCTAGCAACAAAGGCTGAGGAGGCAGGCACACTACTCGTTACCTCAACTGTCGTCGATGATCTTCTCTATAAAGACGAGCAGGTTGTCGGTGTGCGCTGTCGTCGCGAGGACGGCGACCTTTACGCTCCTGTCGTGATCGCGGCAGATGGAGCGAACTCCTTCCTTGCCAAAAAAGCGGGCTTGCAGCAAGAGTTCCACGCCAGCGAGATGACGCTAGGCGTCAAAGAGGTACTGCGACTCGACGCTCATACCATCGAGGAACGCTTCAACCTCAATGGCGACGAGGGTATGACCAACGAGTACGTAGGCTATGCATCGGGTGATGTCAAGGGTGGCGGTTTCCTCTATACAAATCGTGACACGCTCTCAATTGGAGTTGTAGCACAGATTGCCTCGCTTGCTCAAAAAAAAGAGCGAGCGTATAACCTGCTTGACCAGTTCAAGCAGCACCCTGCTGTTGCACCACTCGTGCGCGATGCTGTCACCCTGGAATACTCCGCTCATATGATTCCCGAAGGCGGCTGGGCTATGCTTCCTAAGTTGTCTCGTGCAGGGCTCATGGTCGTGGGAGATGCAGCAGGCTTCGTCTTTGCAGCAGGTCTTTTCCTGGAAGGCATGAACTTTGCCATTGCCTCAGGACTATCGGCTGCTGCAACAGCGCAGCAGGCGCATGCTGATAGAGACTTCTCAATAGAGAGCATGGCGCAATACCGCAAGCGACTCGAAGCGAACTTTGTGCTAAAAGATATGAAGAGCTTCCGTCACGCCCCCGCCTTTGTCAATAACGAACGCTTGCAGAATGTCTACCCTGATCTGATCTGTAAAACAGCGGAGAACGTCTTTCGCTCAGATGGAAAGCCGCGCCGTAAAATTGGTCGCGTTGTATTCGACACAATGAAGGGCAAGGTGCCACTGTTAGCACTGCTGCGCGATGGCTGGCAAGCCGGACGGGCACTGTTGTTCTAGCTACGAGGGAGCAGAAGTTACCATGCAACCAGTTGAGGAGCGTTTAGACTTAGTCCGTTTCAAGGTTGATAAAACAGCACACATTCGCCTTAATCGAGAGACATGTGTAGGCTGTGAGACAAATGCATGTGTCTACGTCTGTCCTGCAGGTCTGTTTGAACTTTTAGGAGGCGAGATGCACTTTTCTTACGAGCATTGCCTTGAATGCGGCACTTGCTACGTCGCGTGTGACCGCAAGGCAATTGAATGGGAATATCCTCGCGGCGGTTGGGGCGTGAGCTTCCGCGCGTCATAGGGACCGATTTATCACATCCTTGAACGAGGTATGATATGTGAGCAGGACATGATAATGCTTTTTAACAAAATCATCCGGTCATAGAAATGCTCCTGTAGGGGCGCAATTGATTGCGCCCTGCCTGGGCGACGGGCGCAATCAATTGCGCCCCTACGCAGGGGATCATTGCCGCAGTATTTTATTCAAGGACATAATCAGTCTCTACAAGTTACACATAATTGGGGGTGCAGTGTTGCATATGTGCGTCTGTGTGAAACAAACGCCAGATAGTGCCTCGGTCTATATTGACCCTATCACTGGTCAGGTTGATGGAGAACGCTTCGTACAGGTTCTTAATCCAGCCGATGCCTGTGCGGTTGAGGCGGCGGTGCGACTCAAAGAGCAACTTGGCGGAATCATCACAGTAGTTACGCTCGGACCCAACGACGCAGAGGGAGCTTTACGCGCATCTCTCGCTATCGGTGCTGACACAGCTCTACGCCTCTGGAACTCACAAGCTGCCGAGTGGGGTCCTTTCGCGGTTGCAGAAGCACTGGCTGCATGTATACGAGGCACCACCCCGTCCCCCGATCTCATTCTGTGTGGAGATACAGCCAGCGATTGGTCATCAGGCATTGTTGGGCCTGCCCTTGCTCAATATCTCGACCTACCTCAGGTAACAGGCGTCGCTCAAATTAAAATCGTTGGAGAGCAAGATGCCGTAAGATTGCAGGTGACACGCAAGCTCGAACGAGGCTACCGCGAACTGCTAGAGGTCGAGCCGCGCTTGCTTCTCACCGTTACAGGCGATCTCAATGAGCCGCGCTATCCTTCGTTACCGGCACATCTTGCCGCACTCAAAGCAAAAATCCCCGTTCTCGATCCCCAAACGCTCATGAAATCGCTTCCCGACAACTCAGACGAAATGACGCTCCTCGAAATGCACACACCTCGTCCGCGTCCACGCCACATAGCCGCTCCCAACAGTAAAGATAGTGCCTATCGACGTATTGGAGAAATTGTGTCAGGTGGAACTACTGGCCGCAAGGCGCGATTAGTAGAGGGTTCACCACAAGAACTAGCTCAGGTATTAGCAGAATTTTTAAAAGCAAGAGGCTTTTTATAGACTACTGTATTCGATGAGTATGAGACAGGTTATCTTTTGCATCCTTTCCATTGTTTGATGAGTGTTACATGAGCATACGTATCTGTAAGTTAGTGATAACGAAGAAGTCAGGAGAAAAAGAATACCATGTTCTTTCACGTTCAAAAGCTTATTAACGAGATTATCCCCGACGAGCCAGATCCAGCCGCCGCTAATGCACTGCAAGAGGGGCTCGGTGGACAATTCGGCGAGATGCGAACGATGATGCAGTACCTCTTCCAGAGCTTCAATTTTCGAGGCAAAGCGAAACCTTACCTCGACCTGATTCAAGGTGTTGGCATTGAGGAAATTAGCCACGTCGAACTGATCGCAACGACCATTAACCATCTTGTTGACGGCTCTCCCCGCTACCAGGGTAAAGAGATGGGCGACGGAAAGAGTTCTACACCGCTTAACGTCGCATTAAACCACGGCAACATACATCACTTCTTGGTCGGGGCGCAAGGTGCCATGCCCGTAGACGCTGCTGGCAATCCCTGGTCAGGTTCCTATGTCTACAACAGTGGCAATCTCACGCTTGATCTGCTCTACAACTTGATGCTTGAGGCCACAGGACGTTTGCAAAAGTGTCGCCTCTACGAAATGACCGACAACAAGACGGCCCGCTCAACTATTGCCTACTTGATTGCGCGTGACGAAGCACACGAAAAGGCGTTTGCGAAAGCATTAGAGACGCTTGGTGTCAAATGGGGAAATGTGCTACCTATCCCCAAGTTCGATGCAACCAAGTTTCCAGAGGTCAAGAAGCTGATCGATATGGGAATCAATAACCAGCAGCACCACTGGCGTCTGGATGGCTCTGAGATGTCACAGATATTCAAGGGTTCTTCACCAGCAAATGATGGTGAGTTGATAACTACTAACAGCCCACCAGAGGGCGTACCTTTCGTACCTGGACCTGAGAGACCTGAAGAGTTTGCCCCAGGTCTCACACCAGAGATCATGGATCTGGCGGAAAAGATGCTTAAAATGTAACAAGCTATTGTACAAGAAGACGGTCATGCGGCACTTGGAAGTGCCGCATGACCGTCTTCTTGTACAATAGCTTGTATACTACGGTGCCACACCTAAGTCACTGCGTATGAACAGTCCCATATCATATGTACCATCGGTGCCGCCTATTGGCTTGCGTTGCCACCACCATTGCCAGACGTTATTGATAGCTCGTCCCAGGTTAAACTTCGCTCCATGCGCTGGGTTATCGCCATAACTCAGCCAGAGGCCAGGACCTACACCTCCAAAGGATGGTTCGCCATCGCAGGAAACCGTTTTGCTTGGTACGCAAGGAAGTGGCTTGTAGCCCTCATCCCACCATGTACGCATTTGATACTTGTGGAAGGCATAACCAGGACTCTTGCCTACTGCCGCACTATATTGTCCCTCAGCTGTATACAGATTATCGCCACCTGTGATAATGACTGGAATATTCTTGGAGATTGTGGTACAACCACTGGGAAAATTGAAGCAGACATTGGTATAGTCACGCAGATACCAGGCAAAAGGCCATGTTGCATCGTTCATCAGGCCAATGGACAACTGGTGCTTACCGCCGTACAACTTTTGATCGAGTGCATCAACCTTCGCCATCACCTTGTTCACATCCGTTGTCGTCTGCACATAGACCATCATCTCATGCGGACCATCAGCGGCATGTACGTACGAGACTTCGTACATATTGTGAAGCGTTGGCAACAGCAGTAGCACTGCAAGTATGATGCTCACAACAGCAGTGATTCCGGCAGCTGTGCCAACCTTTTTAGGCCGGGCCACAGGTAAGAATGAAACGCTGCTTCCAGCTAGATTTACAGTAGAACGGGTTGCAGATTGCTCATACTTCTGTGCGTACCACTGCTTTGCAAAATTGAAGAGCTTTACTACGGCAGGTTCCAAGCCAATGGCAGCCAACAACATCATTGGCATCGTCATATGAATCATCAGCCACGGCATCTTCTCTGCTGCCCAGGAATAGATGAAGACATTGCCTACGAACCAGTAGACGAAGAAGAGGCGGAAACGCGTTGGCGCGATGAGACAGCGAACGAGTCCAACGATACCGAAAACGAGTCCAATTTGCTCATAGAGCGGAATGAGCAAGAGGTAGTAGTACCACGGTTGCCCACCACGTGCCACCTGTTGCTGTTGTAGCCAGTAGTATAGGCCCTGCCAGATGCCGTCACCGATACCACCACGAATGTTGGTGAAGAGGACGGTGAATAATACCAGAAACACGGTCCAACCGCAGAGAAGGGCAAAGAACCAGTGCGTCCACGGCATCGTGAAAATGGTATCAAACAACGTTTGCTTTGTAGGATCGATACGCTTTGCAAGCCCTCGTCTTCCTGGAGGTGGCATCTTCCCAAACATTTCGCGTGCCAGGATGCTTAACACGTAGATACCGAGAAGGATACCAATCCACGGCACAATCGCCACCGTTTTGTCCTTGAGGCCCTGTACATAGAGATCGGCAGCGGGCGTATTTTTGGGATTAGTAATCCATATGGACAGATTCTTCATCCACGCGAACAAAAACTTTGCAATAGGCGCGACTATCAGGAAGTAGACTAGGAGCGTGATAGGTGCCCCTGTACGTGGCAAATACTTCACAAATGCAGCATCCGATGTGACGCGTGAACGAACAGCCCATTTTAGACCAAGCTCCCATGCCAGCAACGCTCCGAAGAAACTGCCGAAGATTGCAACGGTAAGGAACGTCGCCTCTTTCGTCGCGTAAGAGAGCGCGAAGGCAACAGCAGCAGTAATGAGCCAGCGCAGGTTACGATCACGAATGTAGCGGGCTACCGCAACGACTAACAGCAGCGTAAAGCAGGCCATGTAGATATCTTCGCGTGCAAAGCGTGAAAAGTAAACCATACTCGGCGAAACGGCCAGCAAGAAACATGCCAGCCACGCCCCAATCTTGCCAAGGTAGTCACGCAGGAAGTACGGCAGACCCACAATCACGGTTCCCAACGTGGCGGCGGCGATACGAACAGTAGTTGTGTTCACGCCGTTATCATAGGCACCTAATAACTGACTGATTTTATAAACGAGCGCGATGGCATGAAATTGGAACGGACCATGTAGCAATGGGTTATACTGATAACAGGATACTGTTGGACTGAAACAGGCAGACCAGTTCCCCATATTGTGCATGAGTTGCAGAGAGTAGTACGCATGCAGGCTTTCGTCGTGGTGCAGCGGCTTATCCCCTAACCCCCAGAAGCGAAGTATTGCACCAAGCAGGATGACGCCCAAAAACGGTAGCCACGCTATCACTTGTTCCCGAGTCGGAGACTTGAAACCCTTTCGTTGAGGCTTCTCCTCTATCGGCTCTTCCTCGTACAGTACATCAGAGTCGGTAGGAGCATCAATACTTGTGGCGCTTTTTCCCGTGGACTCTTCGCCCTGTTCTATAAGAGTGGTGCCAGCCTCCGCAGGCTCAGAGGTATTGACGGACGTTATTTCCTGCTCGTTCTCAGCGTTCTGTATATCAGAGGATGCCGAGATACCTTTCTTGCGTTCTATTTTGTAACTCTTCAAAGGATTTCTCCCCCTTGTTTAGACCATCCTGCAATTGCAGTCACTCTCTCGTGACCCAACATCGTCCCAATCTCACTTCATTTTATAGATGGTTACTCCATCAGCATTATAGACCACCTGCATATATGTACTGAAACGATGCAGGTTCACCGTATGGTACTTCTGATATTCCAAAGGACCTACGTACAAATATTGAGCATGGTAGTAATTCATCACGGATAGAACTACCCCAGGTTGTGGATTAGTATAAATCGTATCGACATCGGCCCCTCTACGCTCAAACTCAACATTGTTCTTGGGGTCGTTGAGCCAGTTTACGCGCCATTGATACTCATGTCCCACCCAACCCATCAATGTCGGTAGACCCGTAAACACTGAGACGCGTCCTGCTCCTACAGTACTATAATCATCTCCTATCGATTCTACAATAACCGGATCCCCCTGCACATTGCTATTCAGCCAGCGAATAGCAGCATAATCTCCCGGATTGGCCGGGTCAGTTCGCAGATACGTTAATCCATCAAGACTACTTGTGCGCTGCAGGTAGGGACGATATGTCTTTGGATCGACGCGCGAAATGCGTTGAGGAGTCGCCGTTAATGGATAAACGGCACTCGCAAGAATGAGCGCAAGCAAGCCAACGCCCCACAGGACCTCGACACCACGCTGCACCCGACGTTTCGCAGGTAGTGCCGTCTGTAGAGGACGGAAGCTTTCCAGGATAAAATAGAGTCCGGCACCAGAGGCAATCGAGAGCAAGGCCCATGCCTGGAAGTAGAATTTAAAAACGGTGTTCATACGCGGATAGTTGCCAGCAAAAACATCCTTTAAGAAAAATATCTCACATACTGCAACCAGGCCAAAAGCGATAGCACCTAGCAACAACGTGAACGCGTGAGAGCGGTCCCCGATATTGTAGAAGACGAGAACAGCACCCAAGAGAGCAACACTCGCCGCGACAACAAAAGTCGTACTATTCTGTAGAAACACAAGCGTAAAGAGTTCCAGGCATGCGACTAGCACTATCGCACCAAAGCCAGTAAAGAGCCAGCGCCTGTTGGTACTTCGCTGAGACGAGTTATCACCATCGCCCCTTAGAGTTGAGAAGGAGAACAGTGGGCGCTTCGATGCGCTCACCAGGAGCAGCGATAGGAACACAAAGGCGAACAGGCCGTAGATCAACAGCTCATCTCGTAGTTGAGAGCGGTCTGCCGCAGCCACTATGCCAATGCCCTGCGAAGGCGTATTGAAGTTAAGATAGAAGGGAATATAGAGAAGAAAAGAGAGCGCGGCTAGACTTACTCCCGCTATAATGATATCAACCAGTAGCTCTAGTTTAAAGCGAGTGTTATAAGCAAGCCATTGCTGCAAAGCGATACAGATGAGCGTTAGCCCAAGGTACGTTGGGAAGTCCCACCCGTTCATAGTAAAGAGACCACCAAGAATCAGAGCAGCAGTTCCCATAGTCAAGGGAAGACGCCAACTCCGGCCAAAGACGTGAAGCCCCCTACCATCGGGCTCCAGGAAAAGATTGAGTGCAAGCCCAATACCTAAAATGGTGAACGCTAGAGCCAGTACATGGGCATGAAAGCACGAAAGTAAAAAGCTAAAAGCGGGAAATTCGTTGATTGTCTTGTTAATGACGCGTGAAGCATTGAACCAGTAGTATGGGTCCTGCAGGAGATCGCCGTGTAGTTTCCACCATTCCTGTGTAGCAGCAAGATTACCCAGAATTAGCCCCATCACAATCGTGAGCAAACCATAAGGGATGGCACGGAGCAGAGGAGGATGTACAACATCAGGCCGCTCGATCATTGTATCAGCAGATGCATTTGTGCGGCCTCGTAAGTAATGTGCCCATGCGACAATATTGGAGGTGACGCCGAACAAATTGGAGGCGGTCAAGCCAAAGAAGATACAAATGCCCGTATTAAAGGCAAGTGATGGCGATTGCCCCAGGAGTTTCGCCAGTACCACGATGGTAAAGTGTGCATAGTAGTAGTAGTTAATAGAGTAGCCAGCGAACCACATATCATTAGGTGGAAAGTGCGGACTGCGCATAATAGCGGAGATGAAGCCTTCGTCCATATACATTTCGTAGGAATGGATATCGGGTTGATACGAACGTAACCAGCCGAGCAAAAAGACCATCCCCAGGAAGATAGCTTCGGAGAGTATCACATACGAGACATTGAGACGCATCACCTTCATGATCGTATGACGCACTCGTACGAAGCCAATGATATTGAGCGCAAGCAAAATAAATGCAACACCAGCGATAAACAGTTGACTGAAGGGCAAGAAATGCAGACACATCAGTGGGAGCCACACACAAAAAGCGAGCAAAGCGATACCTATAGCTTTGCTAAAGGACCATCCTCGATCTGGCAAGTTACGGAATACAGTAGTGGTGAGCGGTAAACACACAAACCCTAATACTTCAACCAACGCCCACATCTGGAATAGTTCGACCATAGACACTCTCGACAATAACAGCTTCTGTCAGAAAATACGTACTTAGCATAACACATTTACGAGTGACTCTACTATAGATGCTACGTAGATAGCACCTCATAAGTTCCCACTTCGTTGTCGTTCTTTACCACTAGCTACAACGTTACACGCATGCGGATTTCTGCATTTACCACGTTTCCTAGGGCATAAGTCATCTTTCGATGTATTCTTCGCTACCCTGTAGCAACAGTGCCAGGTGAAGGCAATTGTACACCATTCAGTAGCTTTTGCAAAAGTTGTGCCGACGTATACGGATAGGGATTGTCACGTACAAAAATACGCGCCTTTGGATGGTCAAACACGGAGTAGCTTTCATCGGCTCCGCTATCATTTAGGGTGACACCGAACAGGTTTGGGTGGTTCTCGAACTGAGCCGCCAGGTGAAAGCCAAGTTGCCCATTGAACAGCAGTTGGTAATAGTGAATAGTGAGTGGATAGCGGGACGGAAGACGCGGAATAGACTTATCTAAACGGTCAGTAGGCATCGTGATAGCATTAACTTTCGGCAAGAGATTAGCCAGCACTTGCGCCTTTGCCATCGTATCATCACTGTAGAGGTCCAGACCTGTTGTAGGTTGTCCGTAGATATCAGTATAAACAGCTTGTATATACTCCGAGGGATCATTTTGATCAACGGCGATAGGAAGTGGATCATCCCACTGCTCATATGTCAGTACGCTGTGTGGCTGAATATGGCTATACATCCAGCGCGACGCCTGTATACGCGTGTTAGGCAAGCTATAGACATTAAGCAGAGCTAGTCCCTGAAAAAGTGTGCCACCAAGTACGAGTACCACAGCTCCTAGACTTACTACTTTAAGCAATCTACTCCCTCGTCGGTTTTGCCGAACGTTGTTCTCGTTGGCTGTCTGTCTAGCGATCCCGAGTTTCCACTCATGAGTAGCAAAGGCCATTACTACCGCAGCAGCCATCAACGTCAAGAAGGGGTAGATAGGAAGCATGTAGCGCATAAACTTCACGTAGAAATCGCCTGTGATCGCTCCATACACGATGACCCAGGAGATTACCACCAACCATCCATTATTCGCATCCTCTTCTTCATGTCCTCGTAGACGCCATATTCGCCATAGCACCCACCCTATACCAACACAGGCCGCAAGTCCCAGGAAGACGCCCATTCCCCACAGAAGCATATTTTGCGCTTCGTACATGTAAGGGATTGTACCTACAAATTGTCGCACATATGGAAGATCAAGTGTACCACGAGCCAGACTCCCCTGCTCCGAGATCTGCTGTATAAAATTTGGCATGTCAAGTAGTGCGTAAGGTTCCGCTATAAGAAATGTAAAAATAGTAAGAACAGAGGCTATCAGCAGCGGAACGAGCGCGGAAACAAAATCTCGTCGATACCAACGCAGCATTATAGCAACAAGGAGTGGAATGGCTAATGGAGCGGCACTAAACTTTGTGGCAAGGGCAAAGCCATAGGCAAGGCCAGCGACTATCGCCCAACGTATCGGCTTAGATGTGTTGACGAGAACAACACAGGCAAGGACAGTGAGCGTGACAAAGAAGAGAAGGATCGTATCGACGGCATAAAAGTGTGAGAGTTGTAATTGTAATGGCGTACATGCAACTAACGCGGCAGCGAGCAGGGCAACACTCCATGCCCGCTGCCGTCCTGGTGTGGCATCAGCCGTGAGCAATAATCCTAGCCAGCCTGTTAGCAAGACGGTTCCACTGTCGAAGACAGCAGAAAGTACGCGTCCAACCAGCGTCATATTCGCAAAAGTGCCGAGCGTTGGCGAAAAATGTACCAGAATGTTCCCTAGAGATGCAAGAAGATAGAGCGGGAAGGAGCCATACGCGAAGAAGTGTGGATTAAGCGGCGAATGCACCGGGTCGAGAAACTGTGTAACACTCTTAGGCCATGTTAGAAGGGTCACATGAAAGAGAATCTGCCGTTCGTCGGGATGAAAACTGTTTCCTGAATCCCAGTTAAGGCCGTACAAGCGAAGTATCAAGCCGAGCAGCGCAAGGCCGCACAAGGCGAGAGGTCGCCATCTGATAATAAGTTTTACCGGCATCACTTTTTCTCTTCCACTGCTAATAGAAAGAACACTTTTTGCAACACATGACAATAGCAGAGTGGTACTGCACTAGTATAGAGAGTGCATGAACGTGGGTCAAGAGGGACAAGTAAGAAGGCATTCAAATAGAAATGTAGGAGTGAGGATGGCCTCACTCCTACATTTCTATTTGAATGCCTTCTTATGTTAAATTGCTACCCCAAAGTTGTAGATCACCATACTCCCCACACTAAGCGAGTTCGTTAATGACTTCTCGTGCGCGATTTAATGCTTCTCGACGAACATAATAGTAGGCCCATAGTCCCTTCTTGCGGCAATCGACGAGGCCCGCGTCGCGTAGAATGCGTAGATGATGCGAAATGGTGGGCTGCTCCAAAGTGAAGCTCTCCACGATTTCGAAGACGCAAACCTCTCCTTCGTGCCGACTTAGTAGACTAAGGATACGCAGGCGCGTTGGATCTGCCAATGCCTTGAGCAGGCGAGCCTGACTTACCGCTTCGTCTTCAGTCAATGTGGGTGCGAACTTAGGGGCGATACTCACCACACCTGCCTGACGACTCAACACGCCGACCGCATTTGCTGCCGTTGATGCTGTTATAACCGATGATGTTCTATGTGTATTTGTTTGATGTACCGATGTCATTTCTTCTCCTTCCATCCTCCCAACCGGATGCTTAACCTACGATAGACTTGGGGGTAGCCCTATCTGGACTCCATCGTCCTACTGTTTATCTGAGTACGTTCTGAACAATGGTAGCCTTATCATCAGTATACCTAGCTATGCAAATGTAAAGCTGATGATGGCAAAGAACACATTGCTACTTATGCCATTAGTACCATTTGATTCACGGAACAGCGTATCAGAGCAGAGCTAACAGAATACATCACGCTTTTTGTATCCTCTAGTAATGAATGAGCGGATAGAGTTTGGGGAGGCTGACAGGCAAATGTCCTTGGGCTTGAATCTCACCGAAGAGCACGCGCACTACTGCTATGAATGCTGGCCGAGTATATTCATAGGTGACCAGATACGTGCCTAGCCCTGGAAATACCAGCAGGTCGTATGGATTGTATGCCGCGATGCCAATGACGGGCCGACCCATTTGGAGCAGTTGCCGCACGAATTGGCCCTGGTAGGCATCCTGGTTCGCGTTCACTGTTACAGCGATAGTGACAGCAGACGTGCTAACTGCTCGGTAGATTGCCTTATATTCATCCAACGTTGACTGGGGCGAAACGAACAAGGTGTCCACCTTCTTATGACGCCTCTGTATGTTTTCTACAAGCGTGTCACCAGTAAGGCCCGCATCTATCACCCGAGTAGAAATAGTTGGTTGCAAGAAGAGAATTAATAGACGCTGTTCTGGCTGCAAGCGCAGCGGCAGCAGTCCTTCTGCATTTCTAACCAGAGTGGTTGAGAGTTCGTAGGTCCGATCCCGCAACTGCTGGTGTACCTCGTTGCCAATCAACGTTATGGCAGTCATGTCTGGCAGACTATCCCAGGAGAGTGTACGTGCCTTGAGTTGCAGTACACGCTCAGCCGCCTGGCGCACTCTGTTCACGGGTAACGTACCATCCAGAACCGCCGCTTGTATAGCCTCGATGCCGCCTCGTTGTCGTGAGTACTGGTGAGAGATTAGCACCAGGTCGATGCCCGCTCGTAGCGCTTTGACCGTCCCCTGCTCGGTACCCACGATATCTGCGAGTGCCTGCATCTCCATGCAGTCGGAGACAATCAGGCCATCGAAGCCTAGCTTCTCGCGCAAAAGCTCAGTAACCACGGCTGGCGAAACAGTGGAAGGTTGCATCCCATCTTGCATCAGCGAGGGCAAATACATATGTGCAATCATTACGCTATCCGCTCCGGCCTCAATCGCGCTTTTGAATGGTACCAGCTCTACTGCTTCGAGCCGTTCCAGGGTATGCGGAATGATCGGCAGAGCTAGATGAGAGTCCACGGCGGTATCGCCATGACCAGGGAAATGTTTGAGACTGGTGATAATCTTAGCCGCACGGTAGCCTTTTACCATTGCCGTGCCAAGCCGGGCGACCTGCTGTGGGTCTTCGCCAAAGGAGCGCACTCCTATGACGGGATTAGCGGAATTATTGTTCACGTCAACTACCGGGGCCAGATTCATGTTGATGCCAAGTGCTTTGAGTTCGCGGCCCGTCGCTAGAGCGATGTCGTAGGCAATTTGCTCTGAGCCAATCGCGCCCAAGGCCATGTTGCCGGGAAAGATGGTCATGTTCTGTCCGAAGCGGCCCACCATCCCGTTCTCCTGGTCGATCATGATCAGTAATGGATAACGGTGCCCAGCCTCTTTCGCGATCATCTGCAAAGTATACGTGAGTTCACGCACTTGCTGCACGCTCTGAATGTTGCGCTGAAATAGAATAATATTACCAACATGATGGTTTTGAATCAGGTCGATAATATCTTGTGAAGGAGTCGCTTGGCGGAACCCGGCGGCCAGCACCTGGCCGATCTGTTCTTCCGGGGTCATCCCAGCAGTATAATTATGCATGGTCACGTATCTCTGGCAGCGAAGTACGAGGCTTTAGCAGAAGAGAAAACAGGTCACTGGTAACTCGGCTCCGCCTTCGCTCACCCAAATGGGTTTGCCCCAGTGGGCTTTTGCAGTAGCCATGATCATTGCTGCTATCGTGCCAATAGGACCAAGTGGATGGAACAAGCCAAGGGTAGTAAGCATTCCACCGCCGAACTCAGATGCCCCCGCACCTGTCGCCCACAAGTGCCCGGGTTTCAGACCCATCGACTCTAGCCAGCCAGCAGTGCCTTTCAGTCCGTATCCACCAAACCAGCCAAAGAGCTTTTGTGAGCCGTGCCCACTTAACAATCCTCCTACGGTAAGCCGTAAGATCAGTAGCCCTACATCCTTTATCATCCGTTCTTCTCCTTGTTCTGTAAATATACCTGTGACAGAGCGGCTGGGATTCACCCCATAGTAACGTTGCGGTATCTCCCAGTGAATTAGCTGCCTGAATAAGAGCATATAATTAATACGAGGAAGTTGCTATCAAAGTGTCAGGTGCGAGGAATTAACTAGCAAGTAGTAGTTCAAAGCAAATTGTGCTTACGAATTCAAAATCTGCACTTGTCCAGGAAGGTCAGCGGAAAGGCATAGGTGGACGATACATAGCTCTCACTCCTCTCTATTTCGCTGCGGTGAACAGACTAGCTAGCGGCACTGAAGGTCATGCGAGAATATTCTACCACTGATGGGGGAGTTCGGTTATGCTATACTTAATTGACGGATATAGGGGAAGAAACAACTATTCTGCAGTGGAGGTTGTACATATGAAAGTGCTTGTCACTGGCGGAGTTGGCTATATCGGAAGTGTGATGGCCGCCCATCTCCTCGAAGCGGGTCACGAGGTAACGGTCTTTGATAATCTTTCAAAGGGACATAGTGAAGCGGTACCAGAGGGTGCTCAGTTCGTGGAGGGGAATCTGCTGAATGAAGAAGTGCTGCAGCGGACGCTGAACGCGGGCTTTGATGGCGTGCTGCATTTCGCGGCGCTGTCCCTGGTAGGGGAGTCTGTGGAGCAGCCGGAGCGTTACTACCGCAATAATGTCTGCGGCACGCTGAATCTGCTCGATGCGATGCGTGCGGCGCGTGTCCCTCGCCTCGTCTTCTCATCGACGGCGGCGGTGTATGGAGAACCTGAAGAGATACCGATTTTAGAGAAGGCAGTTACGCGCCCGACAAATCCGTACGGTGGCTCGAAAATAGCGGTAGATCAGATGATCGGCTTTGAGGCCGCAGCGCATGATCTCGCGGCGGTCAGCCTGCGTTATTTCAACGTCGCGGGTGCCAGTGGGCGATGGGGCGAGGATCATCATCCTGAGACGCACCTTATTCCCATTGTGCTGCAAGCGGCAGCCAGAGAGCGACCCTCGGTTCAGATTTACGGGACCAACTATGCCACGCGGGATGGGACAGCGATTCGCGACTATATTCACGTCGAGGACCTGGTGCGCGCCCATATGCTCGCACTGGACAATGTGCAGGCAGGGAAACATCAGATATATAATCTGGGAAACGGTGCAGGCTTCTCTGTGCGCGAGGTGATCGAAACAGCGCGCAAGGTCACGGGTCGTCCCATTCAAGCAGTGGATGCGCCGCGACGTGCTGGAGATCCTCCTGTGCTGATCGCTTCTAGCAAAAAGATTCAGGATGAACTGGGCTGGCATCCTCTGAAGGCCGAACTCTCCACGATGGTTGCTGATGCATGGAAGTGGCGTCAGGCGCATCCCCGTGGATATGGGCCAGGGTAGGAACAGCAGGAGCGCAAAGATGCTGTTCAGGGCTTCCCGAAGGTCTTTTTTACCGCCTTCTGCGGCAGAAAAAAAGGGATATGAGTGGGGACACACCGTGCCTCGTAAAGGGGACGTTACCCCCTTGACCTCTGCTTTCGCCTTCGCTGATCGAGCATCGCGACTCTCAATTTATCAATGGAGTTCGTGCTTGCATTCGCTCGATTTGCTAGTACGACATTATGCTGTGAGCTGTTCGATGTTCTGCTGTTGTGTGGGAGCATGAAGCTGTACATCTGGTAGCGAAACGCGGTCCAGGCGCTATTCTGCGGGTTGGTCGTCGGTATGAACGCGATGTGTACCTTGACCGACACCTTACCCATAGTAAGTGATGCTGGCAAGGGGAACTCTTCCTCACGCCAGCAGCGCTGATGACCAGCATCATCCTTGCGGGTCGATGCACCCGCGCTGTACCAGGTACCCGCAAAATGACCATCAATAGAAATGTTTGCACGCTGATTGGGTATGCAGTAATCAAATGTGCGCCGCAGGAACGCGCCGACATTGTGTGAGTCGAGGGCCATAATAAAATCGCCTCCCGTCCTGGTTGTTGTACCCGCAGCGGTGCTGAGCGGGCTATGTACCAGATATTCGTCTGCTGAAGTGAGTGAGTAAGTATGCTCATTCGGAGAGCGGTACGTGTGGGCGCGGCGGCTATCCTCGGTCCCAGGCAACAGTTCATCGCCCAGGAGAGCCGTTTGTGCCGGAGTACCATACCAGAAGATCGCCGCGCGGTAGGGATGTTTGCTTTCGTCCGCGCCACCATGCTCCCAGCGCACGGTTAAGTGGCGATTGAACGGAATACTGTCGGCGATGAGGAAGCGGTAGAGGGCGGCACCATCGCGTTGTGTACCAGGCGGATTGTTGATACTGCTGGGCAGGCCGCCGAGTGGAAGCGTCGTTTGCAGGCCGCCGTTCCAGTAGTTGCCGCCCAGTCCCCACTCCTCGGTGCCAGTCACCGCGACCTGCGGCGTTCGGTTATCGTCGAGATAGATATGTGGGTCGCCCTCAAGCGCACCATCAGGAGCAGTAAAGTTGATGACGGTACCAACCATTCTTCCGCTGCCCTTCACATCCAGGAAGGTCATGTCCTGACCAGGCGTTGGCGTTGGAACGCTCGTGTAGTGTGCATGGAACGTTCCCCACCAGTTTGGGGGATCGGAGAACGGCTCATAGTTGATGCGCCAGGCAACATGTGGCAGAGAGACATTCGAGACGATTGCGATGTGGGCCTGTACGGTGAAGGGCATCGGCCAGTAGAGGTTGAAATCCATGAATGTATTACCGTCGCCATCCGCGCCAGCCATCAAGCCCCTCACCAGGGGACGCCCATTCGGCTGGTACACGCCTGCGCCATCGCCCACGAGAAACTTGATGGGAGCGTCAACGCTGGGATGAGTCTCGCCATCCCAGTAGATCAGGAGGCGTGCGTTGCCAAAGTGCTCCTTCTCTGTGAAGGGTACATGGAACGAGAGTGCACGTATCTGGCTGGGGCCTGGCAATGTGGCAATTGGCATCGTCATTCCGCCTACCAGGTCAACGCTGCCACCTTGGCAGTCAGGAGTGTTCGGGGCAATATCACTGCCTGCATGACGCAACATGCTGGTAACATCATTAACGGATGCACTGCTCGACGTAGGAAGCGATGTGCCATAGGGAAACTTGCGATAGAGCGCATAGAAGTTGCCACTCATTTTATGCGAGGTCCACTGCATACTGTGCTGAAAAGGAATTGCCGTTGCGATAATGCTGCTGCCCTGGCTCTCCTGAGGGTTGAGGGAGAGAGGATAGGGAAAGGCGCGAGCAGGGTCACTGACAGGGTTCATCTGACCGAGGTCCCCAGTGCCGATAGAGGTCGCGGTATCACCATCGAGGGAGAGTTTCCAGGGACCACCGTAGTTCTCTTGCATACGCAAGAACGTAACAAGACCAGGACCTTGTTGATCAAAAAGCACATGCTCACCATTGGGCAGCACACGCAGAACATGAGAGTTATCGGTATTGCTGCCAGCCAGATCAGCAGTAGATTGTCCCTGCACACGATTCCCAAGTTCCAAGTAGGAGAGTTTATCCAGGTGACGATAGGCATCAAGGCCGAGGGAGAGCGGTGGGGGGGAGACTGCATCAGGCATGGCTTGTGCAGCGTGATGTTTCCCTCCATCACATGGGACAGAGGTAGTATACCGGGGAGCGGATATCGCAATGGTTCCCAGGAGTAGCAGGAGTAGCAGGACGATGCCGATGTACAAATGACGACGCGACAGCATTCGTTTTCCTCTTTACAGCTTCATAGATTTGAGAAAGTCGTTCACTTTCTTCTGATCGATCTTCGTCTGCTCAGCGTAGGCAAGAATATCCGCTTTCTGCCGGGCATACATCTGCTTGATCAATTTCCTCTTCGCAGGATCGATGCCTTTCGGTGAGGATTGGCTGATTTCGTAGAGAAAACTCATCATATCCAGCAGCTTGAGTTCCTCGCGAAGCGTTTGGTCTTCTTCAATCGAGAAAGCACTCAGGATATCGCTTTGGATGGTCTCAATGGCCTCTTTCACGGCGGCAGTTTTGAAAAAGGGCAGGATATCTCCGATCACCGCTTCGTGCGCATCATGCACTAACGCCAGAGTGACGAGTCGATCCCGTTTTTCTTGTGGGTAGGAGTGAAAGGCGGACCAATAGAGTGCCAGAAAAGCCACAGCCATAGTATGTTGCCCTACATTCCACGTGCCGAAGCCCGAGACGCTATACACCCTGGGGATATTGAAAAGATTCATGAGGAAATCCAGGTTGGGATGTTTCGAGACATGGCCCAGCATACCCTGGGGAGTAAAGATGTTTTCGTAGTTGATGCGTTCATCACTCATTGATGTAATCCAGTTGATTGTCGTCTCAATGGGAGAGCGGGGCGCACTATTTGTCGATCAAGAGAGAACACTCATCACGATTCCTCCAGTCGTGGCTGCGAAGAATACCGCTGGAGCAGGGGATGCCATGGTAGCGGGTCTCATCTCCGGTCAACTACAGGGATTGAGCCTGGCAGATTGTGCCAGGCTTGCCACTGCATTCGCCACGGGAGCGATTACTCGCATTGGCTTCGACCTGCCTACTCGTGATACGCTTCAAATGTACTTTCATCAAGTGTCCATCCGCACATGAATTAGCTCTTCAATGCCACAATCAATACCCCTGTCAGCATACGTAACGAGCACAATTTTCCCTCGTAACCATATGGTTGCCTCACAACGACTCAAAGCGATGCTCAACCCTGTTTAGCTTTCGAACAAGGCTACGGCCCGAACAGGCGACCCCGTTCCACCACGAATACGAAGCGGGAACCCGATAAAGGTGAACCGCTTGCCTGCCAACTGATTGAGATTGGCAAGATTCTCGAAATGCGTGATACCATGCTGTCGGCACATCATATGACAGGGATAGGTACGACTGATGGGGTTATCAGGGCTTGGCGAGTCCACTCCGAAGGTCTTGATCCCTTGCTCGACCAACCAGTTGCTCCCCTCTTCGTCCAGTCCTGGGTACTGGCTGAGATACTCTTTTGTCCCCTGTAGACGATTGAATGTACCAGTAAACAAGAGAAGGATATCTCCACGGCGTAAATCGGCTTCAGAACGCGTAACAGCGGTATTCAGGTCGGCAGCGTTGATATATGACTGGGGTTCTTTGTGCGAGACATCAATGCAGATCGCCTCGCCGTAGAAGAGGTCCAATGGCATCTTGTCAATCGTGGGCGCATCGGGGCGCGGGTCCAGGTGACTTAGAGCATCAACATGGGTTGGGCCGTGATCGCTCAGCAGCAGACCCCTGGACTGGTAGGAGAAGCCTCCTTCAAAGTTTTTCCTCGTCTCTTCATGTAGGTGATGCTCCCAGATCACTGTTTTAAGATGACCTGGATAAACATTCATCCCCTGGTAAATTTCTTGGGAAAGATCGATCAATCTGGACATATATATGCCTCCATTGCTTGAGCAGAGACCTCACAAGGAGTCTCTCCATTAGTACATGACGATGCCAGCGGAAACGTTCAGGTCTTCACCTGTGATCGAGAAGGCTCTGTCAGAAGCAAGGAAGACAGCAGCATTGGCGATATCACCGGGCGAAATCAGATGGCCGAGCGGGGCGTCTCGCGTAAATTGTTGACGAGCCTCTTCAACACTCACGCCTTTTGCCTCTGTCTGCTTACGAATTACCCACTCGATCCGTTCCCCTTCCACGGGACCAGGAGAGATTACGTTCACACGAATGCCGTAGGCACCCGTTTCCCAGGCGAGTGTACGCGCCAACCCCAACAGTGCCATCTTGCTGGCTGCATATGGAGTACGACTCAACAGCGGTCGCTTTCCGGTCATAGAGCCAATGATGATAATACTTCCTGAATGTCGCTCGATCATATGGGGAAGAAAAGCGCGACAACACAGGTAGGTACCCGTTACATTCACGGCGAAGGTCTCCTCCCAGTCTTTAGGCGCGATCTCCCAGAGTGGTGCCGAAGGACCCCCTATACCACTGTTATTTACCAGCACGTCAACATGCCCAAAGTGTGCCAGCGTTTTTTCAACAAGAACTCTCACGCTTTCCGCGTCCCGAATATCCGTAGGGACGAGCAGCGCCTCGCTGCCAACCCTGGCAGCAAATGTGCGTGTCTCCTCCAATGCGTCTAGTGAGCGAGACGCAAGAACGAGATTGGCACCCTCCTGGGCGTAGGCAAGGGCGATAGCGCGTCCTATACCACGACCGCCCCCTGTGACAACGGCTACTTTATCCTTTAGTAGCATCGGAAGAATCTCCTCCACTCTGTGCAGTCTGCCCCTTAGCGACCCACGTAACGATCTTTTCCGGCGTCATCGGCATTTCGTCGATCTTGACGCCGAAGGGCTTGAGCGCGTCTTCTACCGCTCGTGTTATCGCAGGAGGAGCCACCATACGTCCGCCTTCTCCACCGCCTTTCACCCCATATGCAGTGAAAGGTGACGGGGTTTCGTAGTGATAGACCTCGATGTTAGGAACCTCGGTGGCTGTTGGTAGCAGGTAATCGGCAAGCGTTGTTGTCAGATTCTGTCCATCCTCGGTGTAACGCACCTCCTCAAAAAACGCTAGTCCGATTCCTTGCGCGATACCACCACGAATCTGCCCTTGTAGCGACCGGGGATTCATCACGGTGCCGACATCATGTACCGCGACAAACTTGAGGAACTTGACATGCCCTGTTTGTATATCAACTTCTACGATGGGAATGTGGACGGCATGCCCCATGATAGGATAGAAGGCACCAAGGTCTTTACGGTCCTCGGTCGGCATCGTCGCATAGGGGTGATCGTACGTGTAGGTACCTTCAAGACCACTCTCCATATCAGGCGGTAAGTCGAGTTTATGCCAGTAGGCTTTCATACCAATATCAGCAATACTGAGCGAGGAGCTAGGCATACCCTTCACAGCAACACGACCATCAACAAGTTCCATGTCGTCAGGGCTGGCCTCTAAAAGATGAGCCGCGATCTTGAACATCTTCTCCTTCACTTTGGTTGTCGCTCCCCTTACGGCTCCCGAGAGCATGACGGTCATTCGACTTCCACCGGGGCCAGCACTGGGTAGCGCATGAGCCGTGCTATCGTAGGTAATATTTACTTGCGTCGGGTCTACACCCAGTTCCTCCGCGACCACTTGCGCTGCCACAGTTTCAGGACTGTTGCCCCAGAGTGGCGAGAACATTGTTACCGTCACGCCGCCTGTCGGTCCTACTCCAACTCGTACACTTTCTGGTGTGGAGGTCAGACCTGTAGCGGGACCGGGGTTGTGGAACCAAAACTCAGTTGAGCTATAGGTGCTGCGCTGCTGGGCTGTCGCAAGACCTATTCCTATATAGCGTCCCTCTTTGCGTCCACGTTCCTGCTCTTGACGCCAGTATTCCAGTTCGCTATGTTCAAGAGCGATATCCAGCACAGCGGGATAGTCCCCACTATCGTAGATATTCCCCGTGGGTATCTTATAAGGAAACTGGTCGGGTTGAATAAAGTTGCGTCTACGAAGCTCTATACCATCAATTCCCAACTCGTCGGAGGCAGCATCCACAAGCCGCTCCAGTACCCAGTTGCCGACATCTGACCCGGCACCTCGGAAGACCGTCTGTTGATTCTTGTTGGTCAACACTGCTTTGACACCGCTCTCGACACTGCCAATCGTATAGGGGCCAGTAATTTGCGCCAATAGATTGGTGTTGCCAGTGATGGCAAAAATGAAGTAGGCACCATAGTCATCTATAGTGTTCAGGCGCAGACTCAGGAACTTGCCCTCTTTCGTCATAGCAAGCTGTGCATCATAGATGCGATCAGGCCCTTGAGAGTCGTTCGCCGAAAGGTTATCGATACGGTCTTCCATGAACTTGACGGGTCGTCCTGTTACCTTAGAAAGTATGCCAGCAATACCGATCACCTTGGCAAGAAAGTGTTTGCTGCCAAAGCTGCCGCCTACATACATGGGATGAAAGTTCATCATATGAGGAGGCATGCGCAACATACCCGACATCACCCAGGAGGCCGAGTTGAGCATGTTGGAGTTGGACCAGATCTCCATATTGCCCTTTGCTGGATCATAGTGACAGAGCGCGCCGTTAGTTTCCATCGGTGCGGCGGTCGCACGAGGCCAGCGAAGGCGACGCCGAATGATGGAATCCGCACGGGCAAAGTCGGCATCGACATCGCCAAAGGTGAAGGTATGATCGAAGACGACATTCGAGGGCAGGTTTTCGTGTACCAATGGCGCACCCGGCTCCATTGCCGCAACCGGATCGGACACGACTGGGAGCAGTTCCCACTCGACTTCTATGAGTTCCAGGGCATCTTCCGCGATATAGCGGCTCTCCGCGGCTACAGCCACAACAGCTTCACCAGCATAGCGCACCTTGTCAAGTGCGATGGCATGCTCCACGACGGGCTCAGCACAGAAGGTTGGCATCGGGCTCATCACCTCGGCGGCCTCGCGTCCGGTGAGTACGGCATAGACACCAGGGAGTTTCTTAGCTGCGCTAGTGTCGATACTAAGAATGCGTGCATGAGCGTAAGGGCTGCGCAATACAGCGGCATGCAACATACCGGGGAGTTTCATATCGTTGATGTACGTGGCTGTACCCATTAGCAGTGATGGGTCTTCACGCCGCTTTATGTCCTTGCCGACCCATGTTCGTTTATTTATTGTCGTCACCATTGTTAGCTTCTCCTCACATTGCCCTCTAATGGCACACCTATCTGGACAGCAGACTGTGCAGCACTTCGTACTGCGTCAACAATATGTTGATAGCCTGTACAACGACAGATATTTCCCGACAACGCGCTGCGAATCTCTTCTTCGCTTGGATTGGGGTTCTGCTGCAGAAGTTCGTAGGCAGTCATGAGGAAACCAGGCGTACAGAAACCACATTGAAGCCCCTGCTGCTCCCAGAATGCTTGCTGAAGTGGATGCATTTCGCCATTGTGGGCAAGCCCTTCCACTGTCATAACCTCATGGTTGTTGGTTTGTACAGCAAACATCAAGCATGAACGAGCACTTTGCCCATCTACCAGGACGGTGCATGCGCCACAAACTCCGTGTTCGCACCCTGCATTTGTTCCCGTTAGCCCCAGGTCTTCGCGCAGCATATCAAGGAGAGAACGGCGCGGTTCGAGGAACAAACGATGCACTACGCCATTGACAGTCACACGTATGGGGGTGTATTCATCCTGGTCTTGCATTATCAGTTCCCTTCCGCTCTCTGTGCAGAGAGAGCTAAAGCACGTTCAGTCATTACGCCCGCGATGTGGCGACGATAATCGGCAGAGCCATGTATGTCAGAGGGGAGATCATCCAGGGCGGCAATCACAGCAGAGGCGGCGGCTTTCCACGCTTCAGGACCCGGATGCTGTCCGCGCAAGAGAGCTTCAGCGTCATGGGGACGTACTGCGGCGGGTCCAACGCTGCACAGGCCCAGTCGCGCATTGGCAATCGTGCCATCTTCGCCAAGAGTCACGACCGCGGCTACCCCTGCCAGTGCATAGTCGCCTTCTCGACGGGCGAACTCAAGAAATGCACTACCAGAACGCGAGGGGAGGCCAGGGATACGCAGTTCGGTAAGTATCTCGCCATGTACCAGGCTTGTCTGGAGATAGCCCTGGAAGAAATTCTTGGCGGCGATAGTACGGCTCCCAGAAGGGCCGTGCGCCTCAAACTCCGCATCTAGTGCAAGCATGACTGCTGGCAATTCCGCAGCAGGGTCGGCATGGGAGATGCTGCCACCCACAGTGCTCCGATTGCGAATAGCGGGGTGCCCAACACAACGGGCAGCCTCCACGAGAACGGGAATACGTGCAGCGGCCATGCTGCTACGCTCTAACGTGGCATCGCGGGTCATTGCGCCTAATGCCAGGCCGCTATTCCACGGTCGCACATAGGCAAGCTCACCTATCTCGTTGATATCAACCAGCACATTCGGTTGTGCAAGACGCATATTCATCAGCGTCACTAGGCTCTGACCGCCAGCCAGCACCCTCGACTCCTCGCCATTCTCGATGAGGAGGGTCACAGCTTCATCAACATTTCGAGCCTGGAAATAGCGAAAACGTGATGGCTTCATAAGAAAGCTCCTCTTCTCGTTAGACCTTCCAAACAAATAGTTCTACGATGTAGCCATCAGGGTCACAGATATACATCTGCTCTACACCGTCTCCACGAGGACGCGGTTCTCCTACGATCTCTACATCATGGGTGTGCAAGTGCCAGATTGCCGCCTCCAGGTCATCTACCTCGAAGGCGATATGCGCGCCATAGCCACGGTTGATCTCTTCACGACGATACCCTGGTTGCACCTGGCTAGCGCGGCCCTCTTCGGCCTCACCGATAAGATGAATTTGAGCACTACCTTTACAGAACCAGGCCCCGGGGAAGGAAAAATTGCTCGGGCGCGGAACTTCCTCCATTCCCAGTACCCGACCGTAGAAAAGGCGTGAACGCTCAACGTCTTTGACAAGTAATGCTGCATGGTCCAGTTTGCGAATCTCCACAGATACATCCTCCTTTGGATACTCAGTGATGTACGCACAGGATTAAAAGAGAGAGAATAGATGTTGCACTACTTCCTTTCGCTATGAGCCTTTGCTATAGACTCCTAGCACAGGGAGGACACAATATGCTCAATCCAAGCCCACATCACGCAGGCGACACCTTCCAGGTGCCCATTCCTCCCACACTGGCAGTATAGGTACCACTCAATGAACCATCAATGTTCACTGTTCCGGTAAATTTGATGGTTGCTCCCTTGGAATCAGTGCCAGTGAACTGAATACTGTTATCACTTCCAACAGTTCCATTTACAGTGAGCGCATTGTCAGCGACTCCATTAAAATTCTGCTGGTTCTGTGTTACAATTTGCAACGATAAACTCCCGCTTTTTCCTGTTGCGGCGTTATTATAGTTTCCTGAATAATTATGCGAAAGTGTAGGATAGACAACAGGATCAGCAGCGGGAGTCGCCTTCCACGTACCTTTCTGACCATTACTCGTCACAGTATATGTTCCACTCATGGAACCTTCCGCAGTAATGAATCCGCTAAATGTTATCGAGGTAGACCCATTATCCTTACTGGTCAAAGCAAACCGCACAGCACCACTACTCGAAACGGTTCCAGTAAATGGACCAGAGCCTACTAAAGGGAGACCGACCAGCATATCGCCATTGATCTTCTCTTTATCCTGCACAACCGAGGTCATCGCTATATTTGCATCCGAGTTGTATGAAGCATTATGAGCAGTACCACTATACGCACTCGCTACAGAAGGATAGTGAACGGGAGGTGGTGTCGGTGTTGGTGTAGAGGCGACGCCAGTAGCACCTCGCGTGGCAAGCACAGCAATGAAGCCTATCACGACAAGCAGCGCAACAATACTTGCGATTCCAATAAAGAGCGTTCTATCGCGCCTACCACGAGGCTTCACTGGCGGCGGAACTATATACGGATACGTCGGCTGATACGGTGGAGGTTGCGATGAGGGTGCATACGGGTCCGTCGGCTGATATATTGGTGGAGATGCATACGGATTTGCTGGCTGATATGGTGGCGGTGGTGTATACGGCTCCGTTGACTGATACGGCTCATATGGTACTTGTTTTCCTGGCTCAAAAGGATAGTTACTCATAACCATGATTCCCTATTACTACTTCTTTACTATGATTCCCGATCTTGTTGATGGTTGTTGCTATCGAGTCATTGGGAAAGTAGGTGAGACCGATAGTGAGGATGGACTCCCTTGATGAGGTCGCCTAAGGAGAGAATACCCGAAAAGAAAGAAGAAATCAAGGTTAAGAACTCCTATAACCCCTGTAGGAATGTCAGGAGCGCTGCATTGACTTCCGCTGCTCGTTCCTCTTGTACCCAATGGCAAGTTATCGTGATAACAGCATATTGCAGAAGCAGCCGTGAATGAGGGTGTGTAAATGGATATACGACGCTATAAAGCTGCATAGCTACAAGAAAAACACCCATGTCTTATGTTCCCTAACGGTGAGGCATGGGATGTTGTTTATAAGTGTGTTACAATTGACTCAATGCCGTAGAGATACAAACGCCGATGCTAGTATCAGAGAGGAACCATGAAAACACGATACTGGACGGTAGAGGACTTAGAGCTTTTACCAGACAATGACAGCCGATACGAGATTGTTGATGGAGAATTGTACGTGGCGAAACAACCACATATGCATCACCAAATTGTGTGCGGGAAAGTATTCAAGCTCCTTGAGCATTGGAACGACCAAACACAAATTGGTATACCAATTTTTGAACCAGGGGTAATTTTCACGAATGATAATGCAGTGGTGCCAGATGTGGTTTGGATTAGTAATGAGCGGTACGTTACTGCATTGCAAGAAGATGGAAAATTTCATTCCTCTCCCGAACTTGTGGTTGAAATTCTTTCCCCTGGTTCAGAAAACGAACGTCGGGACCGAGAAGTAAAGCTCAAGTTGTATTCACGTCGTGGCGCTGAGGAATATTGGCTTGTGAACTGGCAAGAGCGGCGTCTGGAAGTTTATCGACATTATGAAGGCTTCCTTGAACTTGAAAAGACGCTCAATGAAAATGACATCCTCCAATCACCACTTTTACCAGGGTTTAGTTGTAAGGTAGGACAGTTTTTTACCAGTGTTCCAAGATAGTCAACCATCTACATCATATGTTTCTCAACATCAGATGGAGGTTTTCTTTTGACAGCCTTGACAGTCAATACCGTTTACTTCTGCTTACAAAGACACATTGCAATGGACTATAAACGCAACGCCTACGCGCTTACTGCTATGGAAGGGTGGAGTCATTTATGGTCCTTGTCGAAAGAAGCTGTTTCATCGTGTTGATGCTACGGGCGATACCCTTGGCCTCGGCTAGCACAAAGCGTAAATCAGCTCTCTGCTCTGTGGAATTCATTACCTTTTTGGCATGTTCCAGGCTTCGAAGTGCCTCTTGCAGGTTGGGCAATGTTGCTACTGGTTGCCTTTCACGTATACTCGTAGCGAGGATATGGAGTGCTTCATCAACTGCATTGATGAATGGTGTCACCTCTGACAGCGCATGACGTGCGGGATTGTCTACCAGATATACCTCAAGCGCAAGCACCCGTTGCGCGATACTGTCTGCCGCGCTCAACAGACCCTCGGCAAGATCAGGGTCTACACGATGTATACGGCGCGTCTCCGGCTCTTGTTGTGAACGCTGCAGAGATGCCTCAGCATTTGAACGTGCCAGGCGTATAGCCATGCGAAGGTTATCAATCACCAATGGGTCGTACTCTTTGAGATTGGCATAGACCCGCATGACTGCGACGAAATAGCTACGGAGCGCTTCCAGGCGATTGGCTATATTGTTCAGTACCTGTGGATGCTCCCACGTCGGCCAGAGTGCATAGATCGCCAGCGCGAGGACGCCTCCAATGAGGGTATCAATAGAGCGATATGTCACCGTTACGAGCGGTTGGGGCTCGACAAAGATGAGCAGGAAGACCACCTCCATTGTAATGAATGCTGAGAAGATGGCATAGTTCGCCAGGAGAAAAGAAAAAGCTAGATAAGCCGCGACAGCATCCAAGATGACGAGAATTTCCTTTGTGGGCGCGAACGTGGCTACCAGCACCGTTGTCAGTACGGCACCTACAATTGTTCCTACTAAGCGTGCCACGCCACGGGTAAATGTCGTTGTGAAATCGGGCTTGAGCACAAGCAGAGCAGTGAGCGGTATCCAGTAGCCTCGCTCTATCGGCAATGGCGTGATGCGATAGAGCGCGGTAGCGAACGCGAGTGTGATACCCATGCGAATGGCATGACGAAAAAATGCTGAACGCGGCGTGAGGTTGGCTCGCAGCGTCGTCCAGGCATTCGGCAAGCCCAGGTGCTGCTGTTGTGGAACGGCAATGGCTACTGGAAGGGATTGCCGAGGATAGCGCCATGATTTCGCCAACTTCTTCGCTCTATCGCATTACTCCTGGCTTATTGTCATAAAAATCCGGTTCTTGCGCAACTTCGCTGACGGAAAATGGGATATAATAAAGAGCCATATTTTTTTCCTCTACGCAACCTTCAAAGTAGCGAAGCTGCTATAAACCGCGATATAGGAGGCGAAGAGTTCCAAGAATATGCACTCATCTATGGTCAGTTTAATAACCAAATGTTTCAGTCGGGTGTATTTCCTCCTCGCATGGAGAGTCGTTGTCGTCAGATCACGCTGCCAGAGGAGGGCATGATGACAATCATACTATCACTTGTGCTTGCATTACTCTGTACCACTATCCCATGGGGTACAAAGCAGTCCAAAAGCTGGCCTATCGCAATTGTACTCGGTGTCAGTATCGTCCTCAGCATTCTAGGCACTACCTTCTCTGCAGCATGGTATCCCTGGACTGATATCGTCGTCCTGCTGGCGGCGGTGACTGCAGGACTGCTGCTTGGTCGCGCCATGTCCGCAAAGCTGTGGCCGTTTTTGCTCCTGCTCCTTGTTCTCAGTACCCTCGATATCGTTCAAATCGTGCTGACGACGCATGCGTCGGCACCAAGTTCTCAGAGCGCAAGTGTCCCAGCAGCACAACTCTATGGGAATTTCCTCCTCAACTTGCCCTGGGGGAGGTACAACATCGGCATTTTTGACCTGTGGCTCATAACGGCGATGGCTGAGTACTGGCGCAAGCGAGGCAGTGAGTTCTTGGTGGCTCTTGCTCCAGGAGTGATAGGCATCGTCCTGGCATTTGCGGTTATCCAGTTTATCTATGCTGGAATACTGCCTCTGATTCCCTTCCTCACTGTAGGATGGCTCTGTAGTGCTGGTATCTATCACTATCACAATCGGCCTAAAAAGGCTTTTATGCAACCTCATTGATTCTATCAAACGATGAGTTTACGTTGCAAGGGCACATTGACTTTTCGATTCGACCAGTTCGTTGGTGTTTGAAGAGATCATACTGGCTATCAGCGAAGTTGCGTAAGTGCCAAAAATCTTCCTCATCATTGCAACATAATCAGATTAGCGTCTGTGCTTGTTACGTATCTTTTCCCCTCCTTTTCGTGTAGTGTGTCTTTAGTGTGTAGCACACAAATTGGCATGCTTCTTGCGTTGTAAAATAGTGTGCCAACTTTTACATATTTCACTGGAAGTCCTTCTTGTATTGCCTCTTTTGTAGGTTGGGCGTAGTCTGTAGTCGTCTTGCATTTTTAAGCGGTCATCGCGGATACACATGAGGAGGTCCTATCCATGCCTTCTTCTCAGAAGCGACAACTACGTCTTTCGGGTTTGAGAGTTTCGGGCTTGACAGCATTTGTCTCACCCCTGCTCGGTCTGCTGTTGGTTCTCTTCTCGGGCACACCCTTCGCTTATGCCAGTGGGAGTGCGCCTAATGCTCCTGGCTCCCCTTCCGTCTGGACTCCTTCGAACAACACGCTTTTAGGAACCGCTGCCAACACAACGAGTGATGTCTGGTTTAACGGCTACAACGGTGTCGTCGGTGAGGTCTTCTATCCTACTGCCGATACGCCTAATACGACCGATTTGCAATTCCTGATCGGCGATAGCAATCACACGTGGGTTGATGAAGAGAAAGTCGATACCACCACTCACACCCAGCTTTATAACAATCACTCTCTTGCGTGGAGTGTCACCAACACGGCGAAGAACGGGAAATACCGTATCGCGAAAACCATCTACACCGATCCTGCCCGCAACACTCTGATTCAAAGAGTGACATTTACGGCGCTCACAGGGAACATCTCCAACTATCTGCTGTACGCGCTCTACAACCCGACTCTGCACAACGCGGGTAACAGCAATAGTAGCTCTACGGCGAGTGCTGGTGGAAGGACAATGCTGATTAGTACCGATTCATCAGGAAACTATGCCAGTGCGTTAGCGGCTTCATTTCCCTATCAGGCAGGCATGACCAGTTCCGGTTTTGTCTCGCAAAATGATGGCTGGACCGATCTCAAGGGAAGCAGCAATTGTGGAAGCGCTACCTGTCCCGACTATACCATGAACGATACCTATGATAGTGCCAATGGTGGCAACACAGCACAGACGGGACAACTCGACCTCTCCAACGGCGGGGCTATCAACACACAAACGGCGACAAGCGTTACCTTCAGCCTTGATCTTGCCTTCGGTCAAAACGCCAACGGCAACTCGGCAGCAGTCAATGCCGAACAGGCTCTGAACGGCACACTGGGTGATACCTCCGATATGCTCGGCACCTACGTCTCTCAGTGGAACACGTTTGACAACGGCCTGCATTCTCCTCCCGCCGTTGGCAGCACTCCCGCTGTTCAGCAGGCCCGACAACAAGAATACTACCTGGCAGCCAATGTCCTCAAGGCCGCGCAGGATAAGCAGAGTGGAACCTTTGTGGCAGGTCTGGGCATCCCCTGGGGTGGTTCGCAGGGAGATGGGAATGCAGGAGGGTATCACCTGGTATGGGAACGCGACATGTACGAGTTCTCCAGTGCTCTGATCGTCGCGGGCGATACGGCTGATCCTAAACGAGCAGTTCTCTGGGCGTTTAACAGCCAGCAGCAGTCCGATGGGCATTTTCCGCAGAACAGTTATGTCAACGGGACACCCTACTGGAACGGTATCCAGATGGATGAGCAGGCGTTCCCCATCGTCCTGGCCTGGAAACTGGGGATCACTGATAACGCCAACTATACTCAGCATATCAAGTCTGCTGCCAACTATATTATTACTCATGGACCTGTCACGGGGCAGGAGCGCTGGGAAGAGAATGGCGGCTTTAGTCCTTCAACCATTGCGGCAGAGATCGGCGGTCTACTGTGCGCCGCCGATATCGCCAGGCTCAACGGTGATACCGTCAACCAGGCGCGCTTTACCAACTATGCGGACTACTACCAGGGACTCGTCGCTAACTGGACCTTTACGACCAGTGGCTCATTAGGCGGTGGCTACTACTTCGAGCGCATCGACGACAACGCCAACCCCAATGATGGACATAATCTGACTCTTGGTAATGGTGGGGGTAGCTACGATGAGCGTTCCGTTGTGGATGCCGGTTTCCTCGAACTGGTGCGCCAGGGGGATATGCCAGCGAACTCGCCCTACATCACCCTTTCGCTGCTTGTCATCGACTCGACCATCAGTCAGACGATTAACGGCAACAAATACTGGTTCCGTTATAACCACGATGGCTATGGTGAGCATGGCGACGGTTCGGACTACAATGGTAGTGGCGTTGGTCGGCTCTGGCCCATCTTCTCCGGTGAGCGCGGCATCTATACCATCGCCAGTGGCGGAAATGCCGACTCATCCCTGACGGCAATGACTGCCGCGGAAAATAGCTCTGGTATGATTCCAGAGCAAGTGTGGGATACCTCTGCACCTGCCGGGTATACTCCTGGCACACCGACGAAGTCCATGAATCCACTCAACTGGGCGATGGGTGAGTTCATCACCTTGTTGTTCTCTGCCAGTAGCAATAGTATAGCGGACGTGGCCTCGCTTCCCGCAAACCGCTATGTCACCAACGCGTTCCAACCACGCAGCGGTAATGCAGCGGATTATGATAGCGGCCAACTCGTGCAGGGCAAGGCACTGACGATCTACTACAACGGCTCCCTGACATCGAACAGCCATGTGTACCTGCACTGGGGTGAGAACAACTGGCAGAATGTTGTCGCGGTTGACAAACCGATGGTCAAGCGTGCGGATGGTTTCTGGCAAACGACGATCAGTGTTCCAACCGATGCGACCCAGATCAACTTCGCCTTCAACAATGGCTCGGGCAGTTGGGATAACAACGGCGGGGGAAATTGGAACGCCTCGATCAGTTCAGCGAATCCTTCACCCGCTCTTGGAACGCCTGTAATGAGTTTTCCCTACGTTCCTGTACAAGGACAGCAGGTGAAGATTACCTACAATGGCCCCCTGGCTGGCTCTGCCACCAGCATCACAATGCATTGGGGCTACAATGGCTGGGTCAGCCCGACGGATGTTCCCATGACCAAACAGAATGATGGCTCGTGGCTCGGCTCCGCCTCTCTGCCACAGGCCGCAAATCAACTCAACATGGGCTTCTACAATCAGAGTGGAACCTGGGATAACAACGGAGGTGGCAACTACAATATGCCTGTCTCTCAGAGATAATCGAGGCTATTGTAGGGGCACGATTATGCGCTTTAACAAAATCACGCGGGAATGATCCCTGTAGGGGCGCAATTGATTGCGCCCGTCGCCGTTCAGACAGGGCGCAATTGATTGCGTCCGTCGTCGTTCAGACAGGGCGCAATTGATTGCGCCCGTCGTCGTTCAGACAGGGCGCAATTGATTGCGCCCCTACGTCTCCTGTCTTTACTAGAGTTCTATCGTAGAGTAACTGTTCAGACTTAAATCAAGGGAACGAGTCTCAGCATCAGGAGAATAGTACAATATGCTTTGTTCAAGGTGCCTTACATATGTTTCCTGTACAACGTAGCCATCAGGTAACACCAACTTGTACCGCTCACTTTGTGGCATGCGGGGGCGTATTTCTTCCCTGGCCGTACCTTTTGGAAACACAATCTCGCTATGTGTATTATGCGGCTTAATCATGCATCCATGTCGCACTAATACCGTTTCCGCTTCAGGTACGATCTCCCTTGGTGTGATGATAGTCAATGTGGTCTCACACTGACATTCAGCCTGTTCTCGTATCCTGGCAACCTCACTCATGGTAGCCCCTTTCTATTCCGATACTACCCTAAGTAGGATATCCTACTTAGGGTACCCCGAGCAGTCCAGTGGTGTCAAGGGTCCTATCCTGCTACAATCGCGCAAAAAAGGGAATGATATGGTACGCCTTAAGGTTAAGGAGATCGCGTTAGCAAAAGGCTTCAATCAGTCCACACTAGCGCGCGCTGCAAACGTCGATTTCAAGACGGTCAAGCGTATCTTTCAAAACCCATCTCGTGATGTGCCGATCAGTACCCTCACAGCAATAGCTAAGGCATTGGGTGTAACCGTGAATGACTTGATAGATGATGCTCTAGATGATGGGACCGATTAACAAGGGAGCGAACAAAGGCACCCGCAAAGGATGCCTTTGCCCCACGCCCAGTTTTCAAGATATGGGTAATAATAAGTGTATAGTAGGGGCGATGGCTTGTCCTCGCCTTGGAGTACTTCCCGATTTTGCAACAGCCCTGGTCCATCCCTTTCGTGCGTTGTCATGCTCACTGTACCTTGATATAATAGAGCAAGCTGATACATTTCCATTATTGCAGAAGTCCGTTCAAAGTTAAAGGACGCGTTTTGCCGCTCATTAACCTGGATACTCAATAGAGAGGGCAGCATGGAGCCGAAAGAGCAAAGCAGACTACTGGGGATATTTCTCGGTCAAGCACTTGAAAACTATCGAACGAAGAACAATATCAAACAAAAAGACCTGGCTGAACTTCTTAACGTAGACGAACGGACTTTACGCAGATGGGAAAAGGGGCAAATCCCTCAGAATGTGATTGAGCTAAAACGCATTGCTGATGCCCTTGGCATGGATTACGAAAGCCTTGGTATATCTCCTGCTGTTTATATTCCCCGAACACTTGAACAGATAGATGAGGACATAAAGCAAGCATGGAACTACATAAAGCAAGCTCGATATACAGAAGGGCGCATCTTTGTCGATCAGCTTGTACGAGATGTCACCCTTCAAATCACCAAGGAAGACCCTCTATCTTTACATCGGCTGGCTCTTGTTCGTCAGGTAGCGGGTCATATGACATCGGAAGCTTCAAGGACAGACAGTGTATTTGCAGCTTACCAGCATTATCATGAAATGGAAGAAATTGCACGTATTCTCAATGACCATACCTTGTTAAACATCGCATTGACGTATGAAGGTGACATGTTGCGTCGTAAAGGGGATATCCCACAGGCAGTTGGCTACCTTGAGGCAGCACGTGATATTACACCACAGGCAGATGCAGAGACGCGAGGAAACAGCTATCAACTGTTGGCTCGGGCGTATTTAGCTTACGGGAATATGGACGGGTTTGAGCGTGCTATGTCAGAGGCAGAGAGGCTAAGTGATGTCACTCTTGCTACAGGGAGTATCAACGGGTACTACTCTCTTGGGGCTGTATACGAAGAATACGGCAAAGATTACGGATGGCGAGGTGAAACAGAAAAGGGGATGAAGTATATAGACCTTGCAACGAAACACCTCCCATCAACGCCACATTGGGATATTGTTCTTAAAACGGCCCAAGCAATGGCGCTTGTACGCGGCGGTTACTTTTCCGAGGGGGGCCAACTTGCAATTGAAGCGGCGTATCTCTGTCATCAAACGGGAAACAAGCGAATGTTAGAAAGAGTCTACAGCATACAACGATACCTGCAAGAGGTGTCATATGAAGTCAGGCAAATCAATGATCCTCTCCGTGAAGCTTTAAATGGTCCTTTTGGTTCTCTTGAGCAATTGTAGAGAGTAAAACAGTTCAAGAATATGAAGGGACATACATTTTGCTGATGAAGCACATATGACGGCCTATTTCCCCCATCCTGAACACCGGGCGGTAGGCGCGAAACTGCGACGGCTCTGTAGCAGCCTCATAAACTTTGATCTTCCGCAAGAGTAGCTTTGCAAGCAAGGAAGTCACGTCAACTACACTTGCTAAGTTTGCCAAAAAGCTCAATCGCCTTGGCCTCGTGACCCGACTTCATAAGATAGGTTTAAGATGCTCAAACAAGCTTGTGCTCAATGGCGTACCGTGTGGCGGCACCACGTGACGACACCCCAATTTTGCTATAAATCGTGGTAGCATGCTTATTTACGGTACGAGGACTAATCACCAAATGCTCGGCAATTTGTGCATCGGTCCATCCCTGTGCCATGAGGCGTAAGACTTCAACCTCACGTGCTGTCAGGTCATTGGGGTAAATCACTGGAGATGGGGATTTCACATCGACTGGAGTATGTTGCACATTGGTGACTGGTTCAGGTGCGATAACCTGATCTTGAGCAGTGAGTGCCTGCCGTGGCGTCATGGTATGTCCCTGTGCCCAGAGAGAGACGTACATCTCCTCGCCGAGTTGCATGCGAGCGGTTGCCTCTGCTTGCTCATAGTCTATTCGATCAAGAGGAGACATCGGTGGTCCTTGCCCCTGCCGGAGTTGGGCAGCCGCGCCTAATAACAGCGCAACCCATGCGAATTGCCCTTGCGCCAGGGCCACCGTTCCCAATCCTTCCAGACAGCATGCCTGCGTATCCTGTTCATTCAGTTTTTCGCCTAATGCGAGACACTCTTCATAGAATGCACGCGCCGCCGCATATTTCTTCTGGACCTGAGAGACCTTTGCAAGCAGCAAGAGTGACTGAGCGCTTCCACTTTGTTGACCTCTCTCCCGATGCTTCGTCAGACTCTCCTTAATCAAAGAACGAGCCGTTGCAGCATCGCCTTGCCTGAGGGCAATATGTCCTTTGAGACTCAGGGCGTAGGCGATGCCCGTTAGGTAGCCCAACCTGTTAGAAATTAGCAGGCTCTCATCTACCTTTGTAAGAGCCAGCGCATAGTCGCCTTGCTCAATCAGCACACGCCCTAAATACTGAAGCGAGTAGGCCATCCCCCACAAGTCATTCGCTTCCCTGAAGCAAGCCAGTCCTTGCTCTAAAAAGAGACGTGCCTCATGATAGTTGCCCTGATTGAGTGAGATATACGCGATCAACAGCAGAGAGTCAGCCATTCCACTTTTATCGCTCACAGCGGTCTGCAGTGCGAGTGATTCTTCTGCGAATGCACGAGCCTGGGCATAGTTGCGTTTCGTCCAACAGGCCACTTGCCCAAGCCAGTAGAGTGACATGGCACAGCCCCGTTTATCACCAAGCTGGCGGTACAGTGCCAGGCTCTCCTGGCAGCGCACCTCGGCCTCATCATGGTTGTCCAGGTTATAGGCCAGCGCACCGGCATTATTCAATGCCTTGGCCCGTACTGATGCCGTGACCCCTTCACCGACAGTCAATGACTTTTCTAACCAAAGATATCCTTCACTGCCATATCCGCGAACCGACCAGAACCAGTACAGTGCTGCACTAAGGTGCAACATTAGTTCTGATTTCTGATGATTGTTCAGCCAGAGTAGTGCCGCTCGAAAATTATCGTGCTCCCGCTCCAACCGCTCCAACCAGATTGCCTGCTCTCCGCCGGATTGCCGCTGTTCCGCTTCCTCTGCAAGGGCGAGGTAGTGCTGCGCATGCGCCTGGTGAGTTTCCTCTGCCTCTCCGCTCTCCCGCAAACATTCCAGCCCGTACTCACGCACGGTCATCAACATTTGGAGACGTGGCTCCTGCTCCTCCTGTTCTAATTGGAGCAACAGACTCTTATCGAGCAGGGAGCCCACTTCATCCAGAGCCGATACTTCTCCCTTCTCTCTATCGTAGTAGCACACGGCTTCCACAGCCTCCAATGTCCAGCCACCGACAAAGACCGCGAGTCGCCGAAATAGTCGCTGTTCGGAGGCATCTAACAGATCATAGCTCCACTTGAGCGTGCTGCGTAACGTTTGCTGATGTGGTAACAGGGTACGTATCCCGCCCGTGAGCAACTCGAAGGAATGCGAAAGCCGTGCCAGGAGGGCTTGTGGTGGTAGAAGCTTGATACGGGCCGCAGCCAGTTCTATCGCCAGTGGCAGTCCATCCAGGCGCACACAAATCTCAGCAACCGCCTGCGCGTTCGCGGTAGTGAGTTGAAAGGTCGGCAAGATGGATCGCGCACGCTGAACGAAAAGCGCCGCCGACGCAATCTGAGCGAATGTTTCACCCTCTAAAGGTTGGGTAAGGTCAGGCAATGCCAGTGGGGAGACGGGAAACTCGTGCTCGCCCCGCACATGGAGCACCACGCGGCTGGTGACCAGGATAGTCAATTGAGGGCACGCGGTAAGCAGTTCTTCCACCATGGGAGCAGCCGTCACCACCTGCTCGAAGTTGTCAAGCAGCAGAAAAATATGCTTCCTGCGCAGAAAGTCCTTCACTTGTTCGAAAATGGGCAGCGCGCTAGCAGCCTGGATACCAAGCTCCTGTGCGATAGTAGGCATTATCAGCTCAGGGTCGCTAACGGGGGCTAGCGGGACAAAACAGACTCCATCGACGAAGTGTTTACGCATTTCCACAGCAACCTGCAAGCTTAAACGCGTCTTGCCAATCCCCCCCGTACCAAGGAGCGTGACTAAACGGACACCCGCCGACTTCAGCAGCGTGCACACGGTTGTCACATCCTGCTCACGTCCTATCACAGACGTGAGGACTGTCGGTATCTTCCAGATTGGCTCTGGCTTTGAGATACTACCTGGAGTGGCCTGCTGCACGTAATCTGATGGGGATGACACTATCTTGTGGACAGGGTTGCCTGGGAAGGAGAGTTGTCGCGACGCATCCAGGTATGCCCATTCCAGGGCACGAGCAAACTCCTCCACATCGGTAAATCTTTGCCCAGGTTCTTTCGCCAGTGCTTGCATTACGACCTCCTCAGCAGCATGCGGGAGGTCGGGTACGTGTTCACGTAATGGCGGTGGAGGCATTGAGAGATGCTGGGTAGCAACTTCAATCAGAGTTCCACTAAAGGGGGGTCTCCCACAGAGCCACTCGTAGACGAGCACGGCGAGGGCATATTGGTCACTAGTGGGTAGTGGTCGCCCCTGCAATTGTTCGGGCGCAAGATAGAGTGGCGTTCCAGCGATCTGCAGGGTCGTGGCCTGAGTGCTGTATGTGGAAGTACGGGGCGCGAAGAATGCCAGTCCGAAGTCACTGAGCAGGAGGTCATCCTGGGAACCCACGAGTATGTTCTCCGGTTTGATATCGCGGTGAATCAAGTGCTGACCATGGGCGTAGTGCAAGGCAGAAGCCACCTGCCGAACATAAGAGGTGACGGTATCGAGAAGTAAGCGAGAACCGACCGGGTGACGCTGACGCAAGGTGCCATTAGGGGCATAGTCCATTACTAGAAATGGTGTGCTTGCTTGTACTGTGAAATCGAGCAGGCGCACAATATGAGGATGCTGAAGGCGAACCAGCGTCTGGGCCTCCTTCACAAAAGCCTCCTGCTCTTCACTGCTGAGCATGGTGTGCAGCACTTTTAGCGCGGCGAAACTGTTAAGATAAATATGTTGGCCGAGATAGACCTCTGCGAAGCCTCCTCGCCCCAGGAGTCGCAGCACTCGATAATTGCCCAGTTGCTGGCCCACATGATCGCGCATTTGTCTTCTTTCCTTCTGCTTGCGCACACGACCCGCTTGCTTGTCTGATGTCCAGGCAATGATTTATGATATTTATTTTATCATTTTCACAAGAGTTGTGCAGTAGGGTAGAAGAGGTTTATTCCGACAAAGGAGCCAATCATGACAATTCCAGTCGAGCGACGTACTATGAGCGAGAAGGACGCCGTGTAGCCGTCCGTGAATCCTATTTTATCTCCTCTACATTGTAGGGTATTGATCTGGCAGGCGAGATGGCTTTAGGCCAGCAATGCATCACCTGCTAGAGTTCTTTGCAGGACCGTCACTACCTTTCCAAGGGCATCATGGGCTTTGGATACGACCCTCGCGTTGCGGTCTCGTGCCGCCACAGACAAGATTTTGCCTTGATGCAGCCCTTCATAGACCTGCTGCCTAAACCGCGCACCTACATCCTGTTCGGGTTTCCCGTATTCTTGCCAGAAGAGCGCCTGCTCATGCAGCGAGCCGCGTCGTGACAGCAGGAAAAATGTCCAGTCGGCCAGGGGGTCTCCCCATGAGCCGCGGTCAGCATCCAGGACGGCAGTGATGCGCGGCCCGTCTTCCTTTCGCTCAAACAACAGGTTGAATAACCACAAATCTCCGTGTAGCAGTCGGGGGTGCGTAATCTCGTCGAGTAGCGAGGTGTTGCGGCAGACGATGGAGAGAAGTGTGTGGAGGAGTATCGCATCCATGTTGGTATTTTTTGCATCTATGATTGTGCGTTGCAGCCAATCGATCACAACGGGACTCCATCTGGAAAACTGAGGACCATGATGTACAAGCCCGAAGGTGTCTCCTTGCACGCTGGAGATCGTCTTCACAAGACGGCCAAACTGACGCCAGAGGTCATCATGTTCTTCAGGGGTCAGATTTTCACGAAACGTCAACCAGGTCTCGCCAGGCATATAGCTTTGGAACATATAGTCTCGATCAATGAGTTGGTGAGTAAAATCGGTCACGAGAGTCCTGGGAAGCAGCGGTGCGATAGGTGCGAGAAAGGGCTGGATGCTCAGTTCACGACGCATCAAGAACTCTTCATGCCAGAAGATGCAGTGAGTGATCGAAGGAGCAACACGCAAAATAACGCTACCTTGATCGAGTAAACGGATGAGATACGTATTGTTAAATTGACCATCACCCAGTTCGGTGATTGATAGAATAGCTGTGCGTTGACCAAATGCCCGTTCACACATAACTTTAATCTCATCAAAAGAAATGGGTTGTTGGAATGCTTCAGGTTCTCGATGAACGAAGGTATACTCCACCATGAAAAGCTCCTTTCACTCTCCAAGTATAGAGTAATTCTGGCCGATCTTGCTACATTGTACCTCTCTTCTTTCGGCAATGCGCATTTCTATTTTTATAGATGTGTAGGGGAGACCAGCAATAAAAACCAAGAATGCCCCAAAAGTTGTACTGGAATACACGTTTGTACTTAGAAGGAAGGGACAGAATCCTGGATTGATGGAGGTTTCTCACTAGTACAATGCTAAGTACAGTTTCGACTAAATGCGCCCTTCGTAACGCTGGCGTAGCTTTTCCCCTTGCTCCAGGCCGCCTGGAACGTTACCTGAGATGAAAATGGGGGGATTCATGCCTCGCGCGATGAGGGCACGAATGGTTTCGGCAGTGAGCATCTGGTCGATGAGCACTCCACTAAGCGAGGAAACAGAGCAGGCTTTGCCACCTCCAGGCAGTTCAAGCAGCGTGTCACCAAATGGCCCACAGTTGTCAATCACAACATCGGCGAGTTCGTAAAGTTTCTTATTGGAGGGGTGGCGTGATTCCATTCTCCGCGTATGTTCGAGCGATGTTATCGCTATCAACGAATGCCCCTGCTCTTTCGCTTGCAGCGCGACCTCAACAATGGCAGCATTCACGCCCGAGTTAGAGGTGATGATAAATACGTCTTGCGGTTCGACATTATAGCAAGCCAAGATTGCTCGCCCTGCTTCCAGGTCGCACTCAATTTCAGGCAGCTTCACTCGTTCGAGTGACCAATGAGCGCGAAGCGCAAGGTCCTCCAGGTCTATCCTGTTGACTGGTACAAGTCCACCTGCGCGTCCGGCCAGTTCCATAGCCAGCGCGCGTGAGTGACCAGTGCCATAGACCTGAATAACTCCGTTTTTCTCTATACAATCGGCAAAGAGAAGAGCGGCCTGACGGATAGCATCAGCCTGCGCCTGGCGAACGCGCTCAAGCACCTTGAACGCCTCCTGCCAGAACAACTCTAACCCGATATGTTGAGGTTCAGGCATGGTAGGAAGCACCTTTTCTTCGATTTGATTACCGTCTCAACGCGTGCGGGTGACTTTCGTCAGGTTTCGCGGCTGATCGGGATTCAATCCTTTATAAAGGGCCAGATAGTGAGCAAAGAGTTGACCAGGAATAATATAGGGCAGAGGTGCCAGCAGTTCGGTAACGCTTGTTCGCACCTCTTTTGCCGGGTCGTTTCCATTTACCATTCCCGTTGTCCTCCTCACAATCTCATTGCTTAGAGAAGGCAATTTGAGTAGAACAGGTATCGTAGCCAGTTCTAGCAAACGCTCATCTTCCGCAATCACCAGGCAATCCGCGCCCCGCTCTTGTAGCCATTGGAGCAACTCTAGCGAGTCGGTGCTGGTACGACCCGGTGGAGCAAAGACAATGACAGGGCGGCCCCACTCGACCAGCGCGGCAGGTCCATGTTGAAAATCGGCGGCAGAGAAGGGTGTCGCGACAACGTAGCAGGTTTCTTCCAGCTTGAGGGCCGTCTCGCGGGCAGTGCTGTACTGGAAGGCACGCCCTAGCACCACGCAATCACGGGCATGGACATAGCGCTCAGCCACACGTACGATAGTCTCCTCGCTCTTGAGTGCCGCGGTGACGAGTTCTGGAATTCCCTCGACGCCTTCACGGAGGAGCTCTCCGCCGGGCATGAACGCAGCCAGCATCGCAAGTACTGCGCAAGTGGTGGTGTAGGTCTTAGTAGCGGCTACACTACGCTCGGGGCCTGCACCACAGAGCAAAATATGCTCGGCGGTTCTTGCCAGTTGTGATTCTTCCTGGTTCGTGATACCCACCGTAAGAGCACCAGCCGCACGCGCCTGGGCAATGACCTCAATTATATCAGTGGACTCGCCGGATTGTGAGATACCGATGATCATAGCTCGCCCTAGCCGCAGCGAGGCACCGTAGAGCGTATATAGTGAGGGGGTAGCCAGGGCAACAGGAATACCGTTCAAGTACTGAAAGAGGTACTGGGCATACAGGGCAGCATGGTCGGAAGTCCCACGAGCGGCAAGTATCACCAGATCCACATTACGCTGCTTCGCCTCCAAAGCTACCTGGCGAACAGCGTGAATTGTGCCGCTCAGAGCACGACGCAGCGCGGCTGGCTGCTCCTGAATCTCATTCAACATGTGCGTTCTTTGTAGTATAGGAAGAGAAGGCTCTGACATAAAGGTGTTCCTTTTCTCGGGTTAACGGCGTCGTTGATCTATTTGTCTCTGTCGGGCATCCCCTGATGAGCCAGGCAACCACGGACCCAGGTGCGCTGTACAAAACCATGGCTGTCCAGGGCAATCAGATCAGCATCCGCACCAGGGGCTACTCTTCCTTTGCGAAGCGCGACTCCAGCAATCCTGGCAGGTACGTGTGTTGCCATACAAATTGCCTCAGACCATCCAAGTCCAGTAAAGGCAACGGTGTTCCTAACCGCACGGTCGAGTGTTAGGACGCTCCCAGCGAGTGATCCACTAGTCAGTCGTACCGCCCCGTCGCATACAGTGACTTTGCGTCCTACGAAGTCATAGTCCCCCTCGGGTAAGCCTGCTGGGGCTACGGCATCGGTAATGAGTGCTACGTCGCGGAATCCGCGCGCCGCGATGACCAGCTTAGTTATCGCGGGATGCATATGAATACCATCGGCGATGATCTCTGTTGTCGCTCGTTGATCTGTCAGCAAGGCTCCTGCGACTCCCGGCGCTCGATGTTCCAGTTGCGACATGGCATTGAAGAGGTGCGTTGCATGGCGGACGCCTCCGTCAACGGCCCTGATGGCCTGCTCATAGGTTGCTGCGGTGTGACCCATGCACGGCAGAATACCGAGCCGGACAACGGTTGCCAAGAAACGAGCATCCACGTCTTCTTCGGGTGCGTAATCAATGATGCGAACCCAGCCCTGGGCCAGTGCCGCCAGTTCCTCCATCTCGGCGGAATCGGGAGGACGAATGCCTGACTCGTATTGCGCGCCCTTCTTTGCCCGGTTAATAAATGGACCTTCCAGGCGCAGGCCCAGGATTTCGGCGGCTGAGGTATGTACCTGGTTTTCTGCAACAGCGGTTAGCCGCCGCACCTGCAGAGCCGTCTCTACCTGGGTGAGCGTCGCAATGGTGGGAAAGAAAGATGTCACGCCGGTTCGAGGAAGTTCACGGGCCATGGCCTCCACGTCCTCTCGCGAGCCTGTGGTCACGTCATGCCCACAAAAACCGTGGGTATGGAGATCGATGTAGCCAGGAGCCAGGCACCAGGAACCAAGATCAGTCACTTCCACCACTGGGTTCGGCATTTGCTCGGCTAAACGGTGTCTAACAGAAGCAGCGTCCATTCCGCGCCATATGTCACGAATCGTTGTTCCCTCAAGCAGCACAGCGACTGGCCCAGCTACCTCTTCTGGAGCATAAAGCTTCTCAGCTACCAGTACTCGCAATGATTGCATCGCGTCATGCATCGTTCACGACCTCCCTTCGATGAGACATCGCTCGTCTGAGGTAATGGAAGTCGCGGATATTTCGTGTAGAGCCTTCATCCCAGGTCTCCCTCAAGTAGCGACACTAACTTGCCGATGGCGGACTCAGCATCGTCACCATTAGCCTTGAGAACAACCTGGTCGCCCTGCCCGGCACCAAGCGAGAGGACAGAGAGGATAGACTTTCCATTGACGGTCCTATCGTCTTTAGACAGTGTAATCTGGCTCTGAAATCCCTTCGCGTTCTGTACGAAGACGGCGGCTGGGCGGGCATGCAATCCCGACTTACTCCCAACCCTGACGGTTCGTTCCATCATATTTTCCATCGCATCATACCTCCAGGACAAAGAGAACGTCACGCCCTGCCTGCACTGTCCCACTGGCCCGACGCACAACCGTCCCGACACCACTGGAAACGACCGGACTGAGCATCACCTTGCCTGCGCGTTCGACTGTTGCGCGGTCGAAGCGGACAATAGGAGTACCAGCCTGAACTTGCTGGCCCTCGGTGGCGATGTTCTCGAAGCCCTGGCCTTTAAGTTCGACCGTATCAAGCCCGATATGCACGATAAGTTCAACACCGTCACTAGTAGAGATTCCAAAGGCATGACCCCCTGGAAATAGTTTGACAAGGTCGCCGCTCACAGGGGCTACGGCAACTCGTCCAGATGGGTCGATAGCTACTCCATCGCCCGCCATTTTCTGCGCGAAAACCTCGTCAGGAACGTTTTCCAATTCGACTACCGTGCCATCGAGAGGCGCAAGAATGTGGATCTCTGTCATTATTGCTTCTCCTTATTCCAACTGACAACGAATAAACGTTCTAACTACATTCAGTCAGTCGGAGAGGTATCTGCTTTCTCACTATCCTGTTCGATAGCATTGTCCGCACTTCCGTCTTTAAGGATGCGATTCATGCGACTGGCAATACGGTCGGATTGCGTACCCATCACGACCTGGGCGATCTTGCCCCGCTTAATCACACCAGAGGCACCGAGGCTCTTGAGACGTGTATCGTCGATCTGGTCCGCGTCGTTGACGAAGAGACGCAGCCGCGTGATACAGCCCTCTACGCTCTGCACGTTGGCCTTGCCGCCGAGAGCAGCAAGCACCTGTCCGGCTAGCACGTCGTCACGATCATCTGCCGTCGCGGGTTTCGTGAGAGTCGTGCTTTGTGGAGATGCTGCGCCCTTCTTCGGTCCGCGCTGGCTCTCGGGCAGAATCCAGTCGGCACTCAGGCCAGTTGATGCTTCACCGCGTCCTGGAGTTCCTAGATTGAAACGCGTGATGAAGAAGCTGAATATAAAGTAGTACAGAACGGCGTAGACAAGCCCAACGACGAGGAGCAACAGGGGATTGGTCGTGTTCGGCTTCCCAAAGTTGAGCACGTAGTCTATGAGCCCGGCAGAGAAGCCAAAGCCTATCTTGATGTTGAGAAGGTAACACACTGCCAGTGAGGTTCCAGTCAGGATGGCGTGAACAACAAAGAGCACAGGAGCTACGAAGAGAAAGGCGAACTCGATGGGCTCGGTGATTCCAGTCAGGAAGGAGGCGAACGCCGCTGAGAGCAGAATACCGGCTGCGACTTTGGGGAAACGCGCGTGGCGGATCATCGCCAGGCATGCCGCAGGCAGCCCGAACATCATCATGGGGAAGAAACCTGCCATGAAGTGCCCAGCCGTGGGATCGCCCGCGAAGTAGCGGGTCAGATCGCCATGCACGACTCCCTGCGGTCCATTGTAGGCACCAAGCTGGAACCAGACGTAGGTGTTAAGCACATGGTGCAGACCGAGAGGAATAAGCAGTCGGTTGAATACCCCATAGAGGCCCACACCGAGGGGCCCAAGTGCCACGATCCCCGTGCTCAGTGCATTGATTGCGTTCTGGATTGGAGGCCAGATCAAGCCGAAAATAACTCCGAGTATGAGGGCAGCGAGAGATGTGATGATGGGAACGAAGCGCCGCCCACCGAAGAAGCCAAGGTAGTCTGGTAGGCGAATGTCGTGGAAGCGGCGATAGAGACCCGCGGCGACCAGCCCTATCAGGATGCCCGATAGCACGTCTATGGAGCTGTGGATAACAGCGAGTGGGTTAGCGAACGCAGGGGACTTGATCGCCATTTGAGCGGGATCATAGATCGTGGTGAACGTATAAGCGAAAACTAAAAATCCTACTAGGGCTGCAAGAGCGGCAGCTCCTTCCCCACCAGTGAGACCTACAGCGATACCAATGGCGAAAATCACCGGCAGATTGGAAAAGATAGCGTCCCCTGCGTTTGCCATCCAGGGGAGGTTCAACAGGTCCGACTGACCCAACCGCAGGAGCAGTGCGGCGGCAGGTAGCACTGCAATCGGGAGCATCAGTGATCGCCCGATACTCTGTAGGGGACCCAGTACTCGATCAGCAATGTTAGGACCTACTGGTGTAGAAGCCGTGGTACGAGATGACGTGTTAGCGAGACTCATCGTAAATTCTCCTCTACTAAAGAGATACTGAGGGAGTAGCCCTTTATAAATCTACATCCTTGCCAGAAACACGCGAAAACAGCTTATGCAACACTATAATCTGTTCCTCGTATTTTGTCAAGATGTCTAGACCACTAGATATTGTTTCTACTGTTTTTGGAGGAAGAATTCAAACCAGTGGAGTTCATCGAAGGGGAAAGGCGGTTAAGGGCATCCCCTTGCGTGGCAAAAATGTCTGGGAGTCATTTGCCCTAGTCCTCAATATTTGGCGGTCCCTTGAGTAATAGATGTCTAGACTTCTAGATAAAAATCTGTCACAATATATGTCAGGAAGCCTGAAAAAGCTGGATAGCCGGACTAAGATATAATCGAGATTGTAAACAGAGCAAAAATATTTACACTTCTAGTAAATAAAGAGAGGGATACGATACGTGATACTGAACAATTTAAAACAAGGCGAAAGTATCGATAAACATAGCCCTATCCCTATGTACTATCAAATTATGAACCAGCTTCGTGCAAAGATTTCTGAAGGTGAATATGCTGTTAATAGTACCTTGCCGCCAGAGAGAGAGTTGGTTGAAACCTATCAAGTAAGTCGGATGACCATTCGGCAGGCTATTTCAGAGTTAGTCAACGAAGGCATTCTGATTCGTCGCAAAGGCATAGGCACCTTCGTTGCGCCACCTAAGCTTGAACAGCCATTAAGCAGCCTGACAAGTTTTACAGAAGACATGGCACAGCGTGGCATGAAAGCAGGCGCTCATATTGTCTCCTTCAAGGAAACGTCACCAGACCCGGCTATTCGTAAAACCTTAGGACTGAGTGCAGAAGATAAAGTTTTTGAATGTGTACGGCTGCGACTGGCAGATGAAGAGCCTATGGCCCTGGAAACTACGACACTGGTAGCATCTATCTGTTCGGGGCTACAGCGAGAAGACCTGGAGAATCAATCGTTGTACAAGGTGTTAGCAGAACGCTGGGGTATCGAGCTGGATTATGCTACACAGAGCCTTGAGCCGATACTCGCGCCATCACATGAGGCCACGTTACTACATATTGCACCAGGGTCTCCTCTGCTCCTTATGCACCGCATCAGCTACGACCAGAATGACCGAGCGGTTGAACACGTCAAATCGCTCTACCGAGGAGACCGTTATAAGATCGTGACTGAACTTCACCGGAAACAGAGTACACGGCCCACCTATCATAAATAGACCCTTGCTGCCAAAAACAACTGAAGACACAGAGCATACACGTGTGTAACAGTGAACGATTGCACGACAATCTGCCATTTCAGGAACAGTAATGTATCTGAAACAGAAAGGGTCTCTCTTGAGCCCCTACGGGATACTATTCACTTAGTGGATGCACCACTAAGGTGTTGTTGCTCGTTCAAGGAATGTCAGACGCGCGAAAGCCTCTTGTGACGAATGACCACACATATCTTCTGAAGGACGCAAACGGTTGCATACGTCTGGACGCTCTGGCTCGCCAAAGAGCTTGCAGCGATTGTCCCTGGTAAGCTGAATGCAGCGCACTCCTGCAGGCTTGCCGTTCGGCATACCAGGGATGGCAGATGAAATGGACGGAGCGATACAGCACGCTCCGCATCCAACTCTACATTCCATCCAGATCACTCCTTTACATCGTCGCGCCTAGAATCCACGGAGAGAACTCCTCTTCGCCGGTACCCTGTGCCTCGCTTTTGCTCTTCTTGCCGCTTGCTACAGCAATCATCTCCTCTAAAATCTGAGAGCCAACCTCTTGCGTGCTGACCCCCTGTAGCACCACACCTGCGTTTATGTCCATGTCATCGGGCATGTTTTCATAGGTTGTGCTATTGGAAGCAACCTTGATCGAAGGCGCTGGCTTGAAGCCAAATGCCGAGCCTCGTCCGGTCGTGAACACAACGATGTTTGCCCCACCAGCAACCTGTCCGGTCACTGAAACGGGATCGTAACCAGGGGTATCCATCACGACGAGACCTCGTTCAGTGACGGACTCCGCGTACTTGTAAACTGCGTTCAGCGGGGTAGAGCCGCCCTTGGCAATTGCACCGAGAGATTTTTCGTAGATCGTCGTCAAGCCACCAAGCTTGTTTCCTGGGGCAGGGTTGTTGTCCATTTCCATGTCATTGATCGCGGTGTAGTGCTCCCACCAGCGGATGCGCTCCACAAATTTTTCGCCTATCTCGCGGCTGCGAGCTCGTCTGAGCAGAATATGTTCGGCACCATATATTTCAGGCGTCTCGCTCAATATGGCGGTACCACCCTGCCGCACCAGTTCATCTACACAATAGCCGAGGCTGGGGTTAGCAGTGATGCCGCTCCAGCCATCGCTGCCGCCACACTGTAGTGCAACAGTCAGTTCCGAAATGGGAATTGGTTCACGTTGAACGTTGTTCACCTCTGGAAGGAGGCTTGCCACCATCCGTGTTGCCTCTTCCACGGTACCAGCTATGCCATGATTTTCTTGAATTGTCAAGAAAAGCGGACGTTTCCAGGTGACTCCCGTGCCAGTTTCCAAGTCCATAGAGCGGATAAGTTCCTGCACCTGGTTGCTTTCACAGCCAAGTCCTACTAAGATATAGGCTCCCACGTTGGGGTGAACGGCCATACCCGCAAGTGTGCGTTGTAGCTGCTCAACCGCCTCAGCTCCGACCCGCATTCCACAGCCGCTCTTGTGCGTCATGCCAATCACTCCATCCACATTGGGATAGGAGCGCAACAGGTCGTTTCCGAAGCGCATCTGAATCTGCCGTATCGTACTGGCCGAGCAATTGACGGTGCTGATGAGCGCGATATAATTGCGTGTAGCAGCTTTCCCATCGGGCCTCCTGTAGCCCATAAAGGTGCGCTGTTGACTGGGCGGGACGGCATTTACAGGACGAACATCGGCACCATAGATGTAGGCATGACTAAGTTCTCCAACTGCTAGATTATGACTGTGTACATGGGAGCCAGACTGGATGGGCTGGGTAGCAAACCCAATAATCGACCCGTAGCGAAGGACAGGGCTCCCTTCCGCGATGTCGCGGAGGGCTAGTTTGTGACCCGTCTGGATGCGCTGGGTCACTGTGACGAACGTGTCGTCATGCCCAGCTTCAGTGGGAAGACGGAGCACAACTCCTCGGCTAATCGGAAAACGTGCGATAGCAACATCGTCTTTGGGGTGTAGTAATACCGCGACTTCGTGCAGAGGAATTGGCTCTCCACCAGGGGAGATACTCTTCTCCACGATATGTACCCGAGTAGATTTCGCGTCCTGAATATCCATAATTTGCCTCTCGTTCTTTTGACTCTTCACGCTCCCATTATAAACCAAAGAAGACCGCTTCGCAGGCGGTTAGTCCTGATGAACTTTGACAACCGAACAAGGGAATTCGTAGGGGCGCAATTGATTGCGCCCCATCTGTCCCCAACGCTTCGTGTGGTGAGAACAGGGCGCAATTGATTGCGCCCCATCTGTCCCCAACGCTTCGTGTGGTGAGAACAGGGCGCAATCAATTGCGCCCCTACAGTCCAGGTTCCCTTGTTCCCCTATTCGGTCGTGAAAATTCATCAGGCTCAATCCCCTGTTTTTGCTAGAAGTTTCACGGGCGCAAACATTGAGAAAGGAGCGCAGTAGTGATATGCTTGTAGTGAATAGACGTTCGGTACTTCTATTAGAGCATATTCGCAATAATTGATAGATGGTTACTCATCATAGTAAAAGGGAGCTTAGCACATGGCACGTCATCCGTTAAAGCTTGGCTACAAGGCTTCGGCAGAGCAATTTGGTCCGCGACAACTGCTCGACTTCACGGTGGAGGCAGAAGAGACTGGTTTCGATAGCGTCTGGATTAGTGACCATTTCCAGCCCTGGCGACACACCAATGGACATGCCCCATTCGCCCTTTCATGGTTAGGATCAGTTGGGGAGCGAACCAGGCGCGTTGAACTTGGGACGAGTGTTCTTACTCCGACGTTCCGCTACCCACCAGCAGTTGTTGCCCAGGCATTTGGAACGCTAGGCGTTCTCTACCCTGGTCGCATTATTCTAGGCGTTGGGTCAGGGGAGTCGCTCAACGAGGTCGCGGTCACAGGGGCGGAATGGCCCTCAGCAAAAGAGCGTTTGGCACGATTACGCGAAGCCGTCTCGCTCATCCAGCAGCTTTGGAAGGGAGAGCTTGTTACCTTTGATGGAGAGTACTACCACACGCGTAACGCGACGATCTACGACCGTCCCGAACAGCCAGTTCCTATCTACATAAGTGCCGGTGGACCCGTAGCAGCAAAATTCGCAGGCAGAGCGGGGGATGGTTTTATCTGTACATCAGGAAAAGGCGAAGAACTGTACCGCGACCAGCTTCTGCCCGCAGTAGAGGAGGGGGCGAAAGCAGCCGGACGCGATGCATCGACTATTGAACGCACCATCGAGATCAAAGTATCGTTTGACACCGACCGCGAACGTGCGCTCCAGGATACACGCATCTGGGCGGCTCTTGCCCTTCCCGCAGAGGATAAGGCGAATATCCACGACCCGCGTGAAATGGAGCGAAAGGCCGAAAGTGCTGCGGATCAGGCACATCGTCGCTGGCTGGTTTCGAGTGATCCCGAAGAGCACTTAGAGCAAATTCGCCCATACATAGAGCTTGGTTTCACTCACCTGATCTTTCACGCGCCTGGAGACGATCAGTCCCGTTTCATGCAGCTCTATTCCAAGCAAATTCTGCCAAAAATCAGAGAGCGGTGGGGATAGAACATTAGCATGAGTAGACCAGAAGAAAGCTGACAGAAAATCGGTACCTTGGACCGACTGCGCCTGCTGCCGGGGATCAGCCAACAACGTATCTCCCGCCAAAGTGGGGGCAGGCGTGGAATCAGTATCATGGTGGTTCCTTCCCCTTTGATCTGCTCCTGTCGAACACATAGGCAAGGAGCAGGTGTACAAATATTAACGCAGATTTAGCATTTTGTTAACAAAGAGCAATTACAATGAGGGCGTGCAGGGACGTACCCTGACCACCTTAGAAAGGGAATGAACAGCGCATGAAGAAGACTTTTCTCAAGCTGGTATCGGTCCTGGCGTTGGCAACGGTGGCGCTCAGTGCTCTCGCCTTGTCCGCATCAGCTGCTCCCCAAGCGGGACCATCCACGACTACACCTATCAAGCATCTTGTGGTTATCTTCCAGGAAAACGTCTCCTTTGATCACTATTTTGGGACGTATCCCTCTGCCACCAATCCGGCGGGAGAGCCACAATTTGTGGCCCGTGGTGGCACGCCCAGCGTCAATGGATTGACCGCGGGTCTGCTTACCAACAATCCCAATGCCGCCAATCCCACCCGGCTGGACCGCTCCCAGGCGCTCACCTGTGACCAGGATCATGCCTACACTGATGAACAGAAGGCGTATAATCATGGACTGCTGGACAAGTTTGTGGAGTCGGCCAGTGGCTCACGCTGCCCCGACAAGTCCATCGTGATGAACTATTATGATGGCAATACCGTCACGGGGCTCTGGAACTACGCACAGCACTTCGCCATGAGCGATAATTCCTTTGGCACAACCTTTGGCCCATCCACACCGGGTGCGCTTAACCTGGTTTCCGGCCAGACGCATGGGGCCACTCCGGCCAATGTCGCCGCGCCGGGCTATGTGATGGTGTCCAATGGCACGATCATCAACGACCTCGATCCGACCTATGATGATTGCTCGAAAGGGCCAACGGCAACACTCTCAGGCAAGAACGTAGGCGATCTGCTCAATACGAAACAGCTCACCTGGGGCTGGTTTGAAGGCGGGTTCAAGCCGACGACCTCGACCAACGGCAAGGCTGTCTGTGGCTCGACCCACAATAATATCGGGGGCAGTTCGGTCACGGACTACATCCCACATCATCAGCCATTCCAGTACTACCAGTCCACGGCGAATCCGCATCACGTGTCAGCGTCCTCTCCCGCGATGATCGGCAAGAGTGATCAGGCCCATCACCAGTACGATCTCTCGGACTTCTGGACCGCCGTCAATCGCGGGGGAATGCCTGCGGTGAGTTTCCTCAAGGCAGCGGCGTACCAGGATGGACATGCTGGCTATTCTGATCCGCTCGACGAGCAGCACTTCCTGGTGGATACCCTCAATCGTCTGCAAAAGCGACCCGAGTGGAAGGACACTGCGGTAGTGATTTCGTATGACGACTCGGATGGCTGGTATGACCACGTCATGGGTCCCATCATCAACCAGTCCAATGATCCCAACGATGCGCTCACGGGACCCGGCTCCTGTGGAACGGCGAAAGCGGGCGCCTACCAGGGACGGTGTGGCTACGGTCCACGACTGCCGCTGTTAGTAATCTCCCCCTATGCGAAGGAGAACTTCGTCGATCACTCGATCACGGATCAGACATCGATCTTGCGCTTCATCGAGGACAACTGGGGCCTGGGACGCATCGGCGATCAATCCTTTGACGCACGGGCTGGAAGTCTCAACAACTTGTTCCACTTCTCGCGTCGTGATCTCGATGATCGGTTGTACCTTGACCCTTCGACCGGTGAACCTTCCAAAGGCTAATACCTTTCAATGCGGACACGACGAACGCTTGTAGGGACCCCAATTATGTACTTTACTAAAATACTGCGGCAATGATCCTCCGTAGGGGCGCAATTGATTGCGCCCTGTCTGGGCGACGGGCTGGGCGCAATCAATTGCGCCCCTACAGGAGCATTTCAGAGAATGGTGTAGGGGTCTCATTTATTACACCTATGTTTGGCATAATCCCGCGCTGGTCCTGTGGCAACACGGGTGTAATAAATGAGACCCCTACACCATTCGTCTTCCCGAAGACGACGATCCGCTCCCTACTTTTCTGTTGCGCGCATCAGCCGTGCTGGTATCACGCCACGGATGGAGGCATCTACCAGTTCTACTGGATGCAGGGTTGGGATGGTTGTATCGAGTCGTTGTAACGCGGCGTTAATTTGTAGGAGACAGCCTGGGTTAGCAGTAGCGATGGCATCGGGTTGGGTGCTCAAAATGTTGCGAGCTTTACGCTCTCCTAGTTGTTCGGCTGGCTCAGGCTCGACAAGATTGTAGATACCAGCACTACCACAACAAATGTCTGCCTCTGGAATATCGATCAACTCGATTTCTGGAATAGTACGCAATACCTCTCTTGGCTGGCGACGAACACCTTGCGCGTGAGCAAGATGACAGGCGTCATGATAGGCAACGCGCAGCGGGATAGGATGACGCGGTGCTATCGGTTCCAGCTCAGCGAGCAGTTCCGAGATATCCCGCACCGAGGCTGAAAATGCTTTGGCGCGCTCGGCATACGCTGGATCGTCTCGCAACAAATGACCATATTCTTTCAGCGTCGAGCCACAGCCAGCAGCGTTGACGACGACGGTATCCACAGCCCACGCCTCGAACGTGTCGATCAAGCGTCGTGCGTAGTTCAATGCTTGATCCTCCTGACCAGCATGAACAGATAAGGCACCGCAGCATCCTTGAGTCGGTGGCACCACGACATCACACCCCTCGGCTGCAAGTACGCGAATAGTGGCAGCATTGACGGGATCAAAGAAGACGCGCTGTACACAGCCAGAAAGCAGTCCTACGCGTCGCCGCCGCGCAGCCTTCGCGCGAGTGAATGTCGTAGGGCGAGAGAAAATCGTGCGCAACTGTACAGAAGGCATGACAGACTCCATACCCAGCAGTCTGTCTGGTATGAATCGTGTGGCGAGTCGAGATCGTAACAGCCCCTTCGCACCCGTTTTTTGATAGAGCCAGAGTAGTGGTACCATTGCTCGTAATCGGGCCGGATGAGGGAAGAGGGCAAACAGCATTGAACGGAACAGCCGATCAAACAAAGAGCGATGATAATGACGTTCAATTTGAGGACGAGTGGCCTCAATGAGTTTGTCGTACTGCACACCAGAGGGACACGCAGTCACGCAGGCCATGCAGCCAAGACACTGATCGATATGCGTCGTGAAGGTCTTGTTTATCTCAATTTCCCCCTCTGAAGCCATCTTCATCAATTGAATGCGACCTCGAGGTGAATCCATTTCTTCACCCCAAAGAAGATAGGTTGGGCACGTGGGCAGGCAGAAGCCACAGTGAACGCAGTCGTCAATCAATTTGGGATCGGGAGCGTGATGATCGTCAAAGGCGACGAAGCGCTTCACACTCGGCGAGAGAGCATCACGATTTTGTTCCCGTTCCTTCTCTTTCAGTGAGAGGCCGTGTGGACCCGGCTCGGGAGCAGGAGAACTACTCCGACCATTACGTTTATTTGAAGAACTCATGATTCTATATACCTCCCACAAATCGTCCAGGATTCAAAGTAGCTTCTGGATCAAAACGAGCTTTTATGCGACGCATTACTTCTAATGCTGAACCTGTTCCCCACATGTCGAGCCATTCCTTACTGACTGCCTGAGCGGAGCTAGAACGAAGTTCATTGGCAGTCTGTACAGCAGGTTGGGACGCCAATGTGTACGGAGCGTTAGTTATAACGAGGCTTCCCTGACGACTCATGGCAACCTGGCGCAATTCATCTACGGCTGTAATCAGGGCAGTCGTATCTCCAGATAGAGACGCATAGATAAGCCCGTGACCGGCATGTGCCCGCCAATCCGCGCTCAAGTTTTCCCGCTGTATCGTATGCTGCAAGCTTTCTAACCAGCGTGCAACTTCAGTAGGTAGTACGCTGGCCTTCAAGGAAAGCGTGGTTTCCGATGTGTTTGGAGCAGTTCTGCGCGTAACACTCCGAGACCAGAATTGTTCCTCTGCCTCGTCGGAGAGTTTCTGCGCGGTCTCGCCAAGCTTGCCAGCCATCTCGATGAGCGCAGTACTCTGGTCGTCTGCGGCCTCCGGTCCCATCTCAAAGCGCACACCTAGCGTGTACTGCTCTTCCTGAGAAGTGGGACTGAAAATGTCGATCATGGTCGGTATAAGCGTCGAGCCGATTACACGCACAGCGAGTTCACATAATGACGCAGGGTCTGAGGCGATCAGCACCACAGTGCGTGACGCAAGCGGCAAAGGGTAGAGGCGGAATGTGGCGGTCACAATCACACCCAATGTCCCCAGTGATCCAGTAAAGAGCTTGGGCAGATCATAGCCAGCGACATTCTTGACCACTTTGCCGCCACCCTTAGCGATTGTGCCATCGGGGAGGACAACACGAATGCCGATGATCTGGTCTCGCACTCCACCGAAGCGCAGCCTATGCGCCCCTGAGGCATTGGTGGCAATAATTCCACCAATTGTAGCCCCTGGTCCAAGTACAGGGTCGAGCGCGAGCCACTGATCGGCGGACGCCAAGGCCGTTTGAAAATCAGTGAGCGAGATACCTGCCTGCACACTGGCGGTCAAATCCTGCGGTGCATGCTCTATGAGCTGATTGAGCCGGAGCATACTCAGTATAATATCGCCACCAGTTGGTGGAAAGCCGACACCAAGTTGTGTGCCTCCACCACGCACCAGCACTTTCAGCCCCTCCTGGTTAGCGAAAGAGACAACTGCAGATACCTCTTCCTCGCTTCTTGGCTCTACCACGACCCGCGGTCGCACTCCGGCAACCGTGTCGGCATCTTCCGCCACTCGCATCATGCCACCTACTAAAGGACTGAGAACAGCTTGCAATGATTCTAGAGATGCCTTCATCATTCCCTCCCTTTAGATTAGAAGCGCTCAATCACGCCTGCCGCTTCCAATGGATGTTGGCGATAGGGACCTGGAACCTCACCACAGAGGCGTGGTGTCGGGTAGAGTTTGTTAGGATTGCACAGGTTATCCGGGTCAATCGCGCAACGAAGAAGTTGATGTGTTGCCATGTCAGCTTCTGTGAACATGACGGGCATGTAGTCTTTCTTGTCGACACCGACACCATGCTCTCCTGTGATGCTTCCACCATGCTCAACACAACTGCGAATAATCTCTCCCGCAAGCTCCTCGGCCCGCTCCTCAGCACCTTCGTCACGCTCATCGTAGAGCACTAATGGATGCAGATTACCGTCACCAGCGTGGAAGACATTCGCAACACGCAGTCCATAGTGGTCACTCAGCGCCGCGATCTCTCGCAGCACTTCTGGCAGAGCGGTGCGTGGAATCACGCCGTCCTGCACGATGTAGTTGGGGCTGATACGGCCCATTGCGGCAAAAGCTGCCTTGCGGCCCTTCCACATCAGGTTGCGCTCCTCCTCGGTACGAGCCAGGCGATATTCAGTCGCGTTCGCTTTTTGGCAGATGGCCCCGACCTGCTCTAATTGCTTAGCTACCTCGGTGCGAGGTCCGTCCAACTCGATGAGCAGAACAGCGCCTGCATCCCGGGGAAGACCCGCATGCACAGCCTCCTCGCATGCCTGAATTGCCAGATTGTCCATCATCTCTACTGCCGCAGGCACGATTCCAGCAGAAATGATGCCGGACACCGCCTCTCCGGCGTTGTCGGTATTCTCGAAGGCTGCCAGCACAGTCTGCGCGGCCTCAGCCTTGCGCACAATTCGCAGAACGACTTCAGTAGCAATGCCAAGCGTTCCCTCAGAGCCCACAATGATGCCGGGTAGATCATAGCCAGGAGTGTCGAGGGTGGGACCCCCAAGCTCGACCAGTTCTCCATCTGGCAACACGACCTTCATTCCAAGTACGTGATTGACGGTGAAGCCGTATTTCAGACAGTGGGCACCGCCTGAATTCTCCGCCAGGTTCCCTCCAATAGAGCATACCTGCTGGCTGGATGGGTCAGGGGCATAATAGTAGCCTTTGGGTGCAACGCGCTGCGTTACCCACAAGTTGATGACTCCCGGTTGGACAATAGCCCGTTGATTGAGGAAATCAATGTCTAAAATTTGATTCATGCGTGCAAGCGAAATAACGACGCTATTCTCTGCTGGAAGCGCACCACCCGAGAGACCTGTTCCCGAACCGCGAGGCACAAACGGAATACGTTCGCGGCAGCAAACACGCACCACGGCCTGGACCTGCTCCGTTGATGCGGGTAGCACAACAAGCCCTGGGGTAACGCGATAGCTTGTTAGTCCATCGGACTCATAGGTACGTAACTGTTCATACTTGTCATACACTCCATCGACGCCTACAATTTTGCGCAGCTCTGCAACAATTCGTGGCTTAAGCATCAATGCCTCCATTGAATTCAGCGATGTCTGATGAATCTCTACTGTATAATGTGTATAGGATTTACTTATCGTAAAGTGTACCACAAATACGGCCCTAAGTTAGCAGCACCTGTTATAAAACAAACGATCCCTTGACACGGAAAAACATTCTGTGGTATAGAGATACACAATACTATCTATTGTTCTGGGTAAAATGACGGGAGCTTGGGAAAGCCAGGCTGAGAGGGTGGCCTTAGGCATCGCCACCGACCGATGGAACCTGATCTGGGTAATGCCAGCGCAGGGAGAAACTTCTTCATTGAAGGAATCTTCAGGGACGCTGGCACATGCCAACGTCCCTTTTTCGTTGCTCAACGTACCCTTGTTTGAGATGACGAGTGGGTCCTGGCTAGAAAGAAGCGTATAGTATGCAACAAGAGGAAGTTGACATTTTACGCATACGCGGCGTCGAGTCTGATGATTTTCTCAAGCTTGAACAGCATGGGATGGAACCAATCCCTGAGGCGGAGCGACATGGCGCACCGCGTGAACTTACATTGGTATGGGCCGGAGCGATGGCGAACTACGTTTCGCTGCTGACAGGGGCACTCGTCATTGGTGCACCACTTGTTCTAGGGCTAAGCCAGGGGCAACTGGGACTGCTTGATAGTGCCATTGCGATAATTCTTGGGTCCGCGCTCGCCGCACTGCTTCACGGTCTGACAAGTGTCACAGGGGCAAGGACTGGCACACCTCAGATGATTTTCTCACGCGCTGTCTTTGGACACCGGGGTTCCTATCTCAGTGCCTTCTTCACCTGGCTCATGGCAGTTGGCTGGTTTGCCGTCGATTGCGTCATTGGTGGGTGGGCACTGGTCCAACTCGCCGGGCTAGCAGGTATTCCTAAGACAACCGAGGTGACATTGGTAGCCATTACCCTGGTGCTCCTCGCGTCAATCGTTGTAGCCGTCTATGGACATCAGACTGTGCATGTTTTCGAGAAGTACGGCGCAGTAGTATTCATGGCATTCTGTGCTCTTCTTTTCATCGTACTGGTGCCTAAGATACATTGGAGTTTACCAACGACAGTGCATGGTACACCTCGGTTCGCAGCAATGGTCGTGGGAGGAAGTTTCCTTTACGCGCTGGTTGCCTCATGGATTCCTTTTGCATCAGACTATTCGCGCTATCTCCCGCGAACGGCTTCAGCACGCAGCATTGCCTGGTGGTCGGGTCTGGGCGTTGGACTTCCAACAGCACTGCTGGGCATCCTGGGGGTACTGTTCTCCACAATTAATCCGGCAAACCCGGATCTCCTGAGCGTCATTACTGCCGCAACACCGCACTGGTTAACAGTGCCATTTCTGCTCTTTGTCGTTCTCGGTGAAATCTGGGCAAACTACTTCGATGTCTATACCGCAGGATTAGTGGCACAGGCCATGAATATACCGCTGCGTCGCTGGCGGTCGGCATTGCTTTGCGGCATCATTGGCGCAGCGGGCGTGTATTGGATCGGCTTCTTCTCCCATTTCAACCGAGCCCAAACGTATACCGACCTTGTCTCGAACTTTCTAGGCGTCTATGTTGACTTCTTACTCCTAACATATCTATGGGTGCCAGCATGGGCAGCCGTATTACTCGTAGACTTTTTTATCTTTCGCCGGGGGCACTACGCTGCTGAGCAACTGACCCTTGGCCGACGAGGGATGTATTGGTATCACGGAGGAGTCTTCTGGCGTGCACTTGTGGCATGGCTTGTGGGTGTTGCCGCGACAACTCCCTTTATCGGGTCGGCCATCCTGCCAGGGCTAGCCCAACCCTGGCATGGGCCTCTGGCACATCTATTAGGGGGTATGGACATCAGTGGCATCGTCGGGGCAGTAGTTAGCGCAGTACTCTACTATATCCTGGGAAGCAGCTACTTCCGACAATCAGCATTGAAGCAGAACAATGCTCTAGTCGATAATGAGGAAAGGATTTCATGAACACTAATAGAGAGACTGATTCATCCAAGCCGCGAGCAAGGACTATATCCACGAGACTGAGTGAACGCTTGCGCCAAAGCGTGGATTCACTCTGGCAGCGCCAGTTGGAACATCCCTTTGTGGTCGCTTTGGGCAATGGCTCCCTGCCAAGGGACAACTTTGAGTTTTACATTCGCCAGGACGCGCTCTTCCTCGACACGCTGACGAAAACCTTCGCCTATGCTGTTGGCAAGACCACTGACCACGATGAGATGGAACAACTTGGCAGGTACGCGCTGGATACGCTTCTTGTAGAGGCTAACTTACACCGTCACTATGGTGAGCGTTTTGGTTTGACTCCTGCCGAGATGGTCACGACGCCTATGGCACCGACGAATTATGCCTACACACGTCACCTGCTCTCTATTGCTACTACAGGTACGCTTCCTGAACTACTTACTGCCATTCTGCCCTGTGCCTGGATTTACGCTGAGGTTGGTCGCCACCTTACTAGTGCGGCTCCCCCTGCCAGTGACCATCCCTATACCGATTGGCTAGCCACTTACGCCTCGCCAGATTTCGACGCTGTGGAAATCTGGATACGCGAGCGACTCGATGCGCGGGCAGGCGCTCTCAGTCCACAGGACGAAGCAAAGCTGTTCGAGATTTTCCTGATCAGCACACGCTACGAGTGGCTCTTCTGGGATATGGCATGGCACAAGGAGGAGTGGCCGCCACTATGAGCATGAGAGAACATATGCAGTACAGCAAGGCACCTATTCCACGAGCACTAACGATTGCCGGGTCCGATTCGGGGGCAGGAGCGGGAATTCAGGCTGACCTTAAAACCTTTGCAGCACTCAGTGTCTATGGGCTCTCGGCCTTGACAGCAATTACGGCGCAGAATACCGAGGGAGTGCGTGCAGCCGAGGATCTTTCACCTGCGCTGGTTGAGGCCCAGATTGACGCTGTGCTTGAAGACATTGGTGCCGATGCAGCCAAGACAGGAATGCTTTCCAGTCGGGCAATCATCGAGGCGGTTGCAGGTCGAGTCCGCAAATGGAGTCTGCGGTTGGTCGTCGATCCAGTAATGAGAGCTAAGGGCGGTGATCCACTGCTGCAACCCGAAGCCGTCGAGACACTGCGTACGTTGTTATTGCCCCTGGCGGAGGTTATTACGCCTAACTTACCAGAAGCAGAGGTGTTGACGGGGCAGCGAGTCGAGACACTCGATGATATGCGTGCAGCAGCACGTGCCATCCACGAGCAAGGTCCTCGACACGTCGTGGTGAAAGGTGGTCATCACACCGATGAACCAGTAGACATCTACTTCAACGGTGAGTCCTTCGTCGAGTTGCGAGCGGAGCGTATCTCCACGCGTCACACGCACGGTACGGGCTGCACCTTCTCTGCCGCCATTACTGCTTTCCTGGCACACGGGCAGTCAGTAGAGGAGGCTGTTAGCAATGCCAAGCACTACATTACGGAAGCACTTCGCTACGCGCCAGGGATAGGTCACGGGCATGGTCCTGTCGGTCATTTCTGGCAATGGGAGCATAAATAGCTATGAATAACAGTGAAGACAGACGAGTAGCAGTCTTGCTCACTCGTATACGTGACCGGAAACCGCTTATCCACCATATTACAAACACGGTGACTATGAACGACTCAGCGAACATTATCCTTGCGCTCGGGGCCTTGCCAGTCATGGCACATGCCATTGAAGAAGTTGAAGAGATGGTCGGCCTTGCGGGGGCTCTGGTACTCAATATCGGGACATTAGACTCAAGGCACGTCGAATCGATGCTGCGGGCAGGTAAACGCGCCAACGCTCTGGGCATTCCTATTGTGTTGGACCCGGTGGGGGCGGGCGCTACCCGCTTCCGTACTCAAAGCGCGCTGTGGTTACTGAGCGAGTTGCGCATCGCTGTTGTACGGGGGAATGCAGCGGAGATGGCAGCGCTAGTAGGAGTCGCTGGTGAGACACGTGGCGTTGAATCCATATCGGTGGCTGGTGACCGTGAGTCCCTTGCCCGTCGCGTGGCGCAAGAGTTGAAGTGTGTGGCCGCCATCACAGGCGTGCATGACATCATTACCGATGGTAAGCGGATAGCCCGAGTCGATAATGGAGATCCGCTGCTAGCCTCTATCACTGGAAGCGGTTGTATGTCTACCAGTCTTGTCGGGGCTTTCCTCGCTGTCGAGCCTGATGCCTGGTATGCAGCCACAGCAGGTCTTGTGATGATGGGACTAGCAGGTCAGTTAGCCGCGTCAAAGGCAAGTGGCCCCGGTACGTTTCGGGCTCACTTGTTTGATGCAATTGCCATGATGGATGAGCAGGCAATCATCCAGGGGCAGAAAGTGAGTGTCACGTAATGGATGCGACATATGAACCAGGCAAGCAACAAGCTCGCGCCTCCAATCACAAGAATCTTGCTCAACGCCTGGCACTGCACGTCTTGACTGATCACGGGTGGTCGCGTGGACGTGACATACTTACTGTCGCTTCGGCAGCCATTGATGGCGGTGCTACGGGAATTCAGTTACGCAACAAAACGGTGAGCACTCGTCTTCTCGTCCAGGAAGGTCAGGCATTGCGTAGATTGACCCGTGAGCGCGGTGCACTGCTGATTGTGAATGACCGTATCGACGTCGCGCTGGCTGTGGATGCCGATGGAGTCCATATCGGCCATGACGACGACATGCCAGCTCGTCTTGCCAGGCAACTTCTAGGGCCGGAGCGCATCCTCGGCATCTCTGCTGGAAACCTGGAAGAGGCCAGCATCGCCTTTGCGGCTGATGCCGACTACCTGAGCATCGGACCCATTCATCCGACGCCCACTAAGGCTGACGCAGGCCCCGCCATCGGCACGCATCTCCTGGCTGAGTTAGCGGCACTCTACGAGACACCTCTCATCGCCATAGGTGGCATCTCCGCAGAGAATGTAGGAGAGATCATACAAGTCGGTGCCGTTGGCGTGGCAGTAATCTCCACAGTAGTCGGTGCCGAGGATATTACCTCTGCTGCCCGTCGTTTGTCTACGGCTATCCAGGATGCACTGACAAAGAGAAACAAGTAGCAACCGATTGAAAGGACAGATTCTTCTTATGCAAAATCCGACACCAGTACGCAACTTCAGATCTAGTCCTGCAGCTATTCAGGCAACGCGGGTAGCCGCAGCCGCATTGTTTGTCGCTGTAGGTGTTGCCCTTTCGCCTTTCAGTATCCCTGTCCTGGGAGCCAAAGCCTTTCCAGTGCAAAGCTTCCTGAATGTCCTGGGGGCAGTATTTTTGGGACCTACCTATGCTGTACTCGTCGCCCTGGTCATCTCCCTCATTCGTAACGCAACGGGCCTGGGAACGCCACTAGCCTATATGGGCAGCATGATAGGAGCATTGCTGGCAGCACTAGCCTATTGGAGCGTGATGCTAGGAACGAGAAGGGATGAACGTCGCTCGATCTTTCCACGCCGTATGCTCCTGGCACTTCTGGCAGCGGCAATGGGAGAAATCATCGGGACAGGTATCGTAGGAGCATTCGCTGACGGCGCGATTGTTGCACCGGCGATACTTCATCATCGCGTGGTCCTGACGCTCTATCTCGTTCCTTTCCTGCTTGCCGCTATTACAGGGTCGATTGTAGCCTGTGTCGCGGTTATCGCGCTTTGGAGAATCGGCATCCGCCCCCGTCACAATACGCCTTCTCTGTGAGAAAACGAGGCTACATGGGCGATTCATTACCACTCGTTTCCGTAGTACGCTTTGGGTATCGTTACCATCGTGACGATTCCTGGGTGCTCCATGATCTTGACATGTCTCTCGATCAAGAGGACTTGCTTGTACTGACCGGTGCTTCTGGCTCTGGCAAATCCACATTCGCATCCGCGCTTAATGGAACTGTACCGCATTTCCACGGTGGTCAAATGGCTGGGACACTTCAGGTATGTGGATTAGACCCGGCGGAGGTTCCAATGAGCACCACCTTCCGCCGGGTTGGGGTCTTGTTTCAGGACCCGGCGGCACAAATCTTCGGGACATCGGCGGAGCATGAACTCGCCTTTGGTTTAGAGAGCCTGGGATTACCGCGGCGCGAGATATATGCACGCATCTCAAGAGTCGTAGCGACTCTTGAGATAGCTAATTTGCTCCATCGCGCACCGCATACGCTTAGTGGTGGGGAGCAGCAACTTATTCTGCTTGCCGCGTTTCTGGCGCTTGCGCCACAACTCCTCGTTTTGGACGAACCAATGACCATGCTGGATGCAAGGGCTCGAAAACGCGTTCTTGCCGCTCTGCGAGAAATACATATGCATACTACCGGACTTGTTGTTGTTGACCATCAACTTGATGACTATGGAGATGTTGCAAGCCACTTCGCCCTCATGGAAGATGGTACGATTCCTTGTCAAGGGTCTCCAAGCGAAGTAGTGACAACGCTATTACGCAGGCCAGGCGCAGGAGTTGCGGCTCCTACTGCTGCATATTGGTGGTGTGAACGTATCTTGCCAGCGCTGAGGCGGTATGGAAACCATTCTCTGGCAATACCGCTCACAATTCAGGCAGCTCAGCAATACATCGAGCACTTACCTACCGAGGTTCTGGACGACCTTCGCCCTGTCATCGGGCAATATTCGGATACAGAGGCTCCTTCTTCTAGAAAGCACAGCAGAGCTGGACAAACCTCACGCGTCGAGTGGATGCATGTGACGCATAGTTACACACATGCTCGTAGAGAAAGTTGGTATGGGAAAAAACCTGTAACCTTATCGTTAGCAGAAAGTGCGCTACAAAATGTCAGCAGCGCTCTGGAGCCTGGTGAGATTGTCGCACTCCTGGGTCCAAACGGTGCGGGAAAAAGTACGCTCCTGCAGACACTGAATGGGCTTGTTCGCCCTCAACAAGGAGAGGTGCGCATCTGCGGTGTGCCTATAGGCCGCCGTCCCATCGCTGAACTGGCACGAATTGTTGGCTATGCTCCACAGCGACCTGAACGTCTCTTCTTTTGCTCAACCGTCGCCGAGGAGTTAGCAGTAGGACCTCGCGCCCTGGGAGTCGATACTTCAACGAAAGAGTGGCAAAGCCTACTTATTGAAACGCTCAACCTCGGTCCCCTGTTGCAACGTTCGCCGTACACGTTGAGCATAGGTCAGCAGCGCAGAGTCGGACTGGCGGCTGTACTGGCCTCGCACCCACAGATAGTAGCACTTGATGAACCTACAGCAGGATTGGACGTGACTGCGCGTGCAACGCTAGTACCCCTGTTGCGTAGGTTGGCGGCTGATGGAGCGACTATATTAGTCGTGACTCATGACATCGAGTTCGCTGCCAGTGTTGCTTCGCGCTGGTTAGCGATGGTGGCAGGTCGGCTGGTAGCAGACGATACACCCACACAGATCATGATGAATACGTCACTTCTGAATGAAGCTGCTCTCGAGCCAGGTCCTTCCTACCAACTGAATCATTGGCTCTATCAACGACTAGCGAGAGAAGATGCCGCACGAAGTTAGATTGACGAGAGATACAAAAACATGTTGAATCCGAAGGAAGAGTCCCGATATACAGAGTCGCAAACTGCTACAATCGAAGCTCAACGACGCTCAACAATTGATGCAAGCCTCCTTGACTCACGCGCAGCCCTCATTGCATTTTTGCTAGGACTTACCGATCTGCTTGCTACAAGCAATCCCTTCTGGCTTTTGGGTGAAGCTGGGCTGGTGCTGGGAATAGCGTTGTTACTTGGTGCCGGACGAGAACTCATCGCAGCGTTTCGCTCTCTTTTGCTCTTCCTCGTATTGGTGGCAATTGCCAGTTGGTGGGAGAGTGGGCTACTCACTGTGGGGCCTGCTCTTGCTCGTGTGGTTGCACTTATTGCCTGGGCAACCGCATTGTTCGCTATTGCTCCGCCAGAAAAGCTAGTGGAAGGACTGCGACAATGGGGCTTGCCGCTGCGGATCGCCTTTATTGTGAGTGCAGGTCTACGCTTCGTGCCATTAATTGCCTCCACCTTTCATGATCTACGCGACGCTCAGCAGGCGCGCGGCATCCGCTTCACTCCGTTTTGGAAACATGTCAATGCGCACCTGGCACTGCTTGTGCCGTTGCTACGCGAAGTATTTCGTCTCGCGGACCAACTAGCACAAGCCCTGGAAGCCCGAGGCTTCAGTGCTACTCCCCGCACACCTGTGGACAAGCGCCACTGGCATGCGGTTGATGTGCTCATAGTACTTCTAAGCTTAAGCTGTTGCATCGCTATACTGTTTTTTGGCCGGTAAGTGGCATACAATGACGCTCCGGCTTTACCCGAATGCTACATTAAAGCCCCTACAGGAAATTGCAGACGCGGATAGTGTTGGCAACAACCTCTTCGGCGGCGGCGATAGCTTCTTGTGTGAGATCGAGTAAATCTTGTCCCTTCTTGCGGGTATCTGGTTCCGATCCAACCCGTATACCCCAGGCTGCTATGGCCTTGAGAAAGGCTGTACGTACCTCCGTATTGACGTTCAACTTGGCGATACCCATATGTATTGCCTGTTGAACGTTCTCTTTCGCTATGCCACTCGCGCCATGCAGCACCAGCGGCACAGCCACTTGCCTTCTTATTTGCGCTAATTGCTCAAAGTCGAGAGGAGGCGGGTTGGGAGTGTAGCCATGCACGTTCCCAATAGAGATAGCTAACAAAGCGGCCCCGGTCTCAGCGATAAATTCATGTGCCTGAGCAGGGTTAGTGAACGAGGCTTCTACCTCCTCTACCGTTACGCCATCTTCTGTGCCAGCTAAATAGCCAAGTTCGGCCTCAATTGCAGCACCATAACGTCCTGCAAGATCAACGGATTGCCTGACAAAAGCAATATTTTCCGCAAATGGAAGACGCGAACCGTCGGCGAGGGCTGACGAAAAGCCCCAGGTAAAGCACCTCTTAATCAGGCTTATATCATTACAATGGTCCAGGTGAAGTGCTACTGGGACACGCGCTACTCGCGATGCTGCCACCATTGCCGCTGCAAGAGGTTCGCCATCGGCCTTGATAGATGAAACACCTAGTTGCAAGATGATTGGCCGATTCAGCTTCTCAGCAGCATTGATGATGGCTCGCGTCATTTCCAGGTTATAAGTATTAAAGGCTCCAACTGCCACACCTCTGCTACGCGCTTTCCGTACCAGGTCGATTGTGTTTGCTAGCATAAATGTATGTTACCCTTTCACGTTTCTTACATGGCCGATCTCACACCACCCGTTCAAAGGCACCCGCAAGGGGATGCTCTTGAACCTCGTTTCACTTCCCACTAAGCACCTTCACGGCTTGCATCAAGCTGTCAGGGCCACCTACATTTCCGGGGAACACGATATATGGTATACCCTCGAAACGGGATTGTGGGCCAGTCCCTAGTCTCCACACGGGAACACCCGCGAAAAGTTGCCCTAGCACACGTGCTCGTGCCGCGCCCAGGCCCTTTTCCGCCACATCGTGACTTGTAATACCGCCTTTGGCAATAATAAAACGTGGACGGGTTGATACTTCATGAAGGGCGGCAATCAGAGCTTGTGATACTTTCTTCCCGATATCGATATTCTCAGAATGGCCTTTGCTTGTAACTAATTTACGACTTGTATAAAGCACTCCGACATGTCCAGTCCTTATCACCTCTTCAAGCCGCTGACCTACCTCACGGCTTATCTTATCCGCTTCAGCCGTGTTCTGTATCACGCGCTCGACAAGAAGCTCAATGCCCTGCACATTGGGTAAGGCGAGTAGATTTTCTAACTGAGTACTACTATCTGGCACATAGGAGCCAACGATGACGACTCCCCCACCTTCTGCTGTGTGAGTATCTCCTATTACCTCCTGGGCCGTGAGGAGTGGTTTTGTTTTCAATGCACCTCTCAATCGAACGAAGCTTGCCGCTGTCCGATATAAGAACCGCTTTCCTATCGCCTCTACTTGAAGCAGACCTAATACAACGACTGTTAGATCACCATAACCAGCCGCATTAATGACGACTGGTACGCCTGCCTCGACTCTTCTCAAGGTCTCGGCTACTGCTTCGGGTCCACCTTGCCTGATAAGCTCTAGCCCTACACTGACAACCTGATTTGCCTTCCAATGACCGGCACTCTTTTCCTCTATCCATTCGGGCAAGTATGCTGTGTTGTAGCCAAAGACGTGATCCTGGGCAAAGGGTGTTTCACTTGCAGGCTGAAGTGTATTAGAATTGGCGGTGGGGGTAGCAACGTAATGAGTGTCGTCGATGGTGTAGCGTCCGCCTTCAAAAAAGGCAGGTACAATGAGATGACCATCGATTCGTGAAGAGGGAGTTAGCTCATGTGTGAGTGCAAAAATTTCTGCTGGATAGTGACCTCGTAGTGTCGAGTCGCTGCGGCTGGCAACCACAAAATCAACTTTTGCAGCTTGTGATGCAGCTAGAAGTTGACGCGCAATGTCGCGGTTTATCTGAGTGGCATCGCCTTCTGGCATGCTACGCGAGTTGGTGAGAAGATAGAATAACCGAGTTTCCTTTTCCAGGGCCTCGGTCAATGTCTGTGTGTTCCAGGTGGTAAACAATTCAACATCATGCACTGTTTGTGTGCCTGTTGGATCGTCGTCAATCACCACCAGTTTACGACCATTTTCAGCTACTGCTCGTTGGAGGTCGAGGAAGAGATTGGCTTCATCGGGTTCCGGTGGGAGATTGGCTAAGAGTTCTGTTAAAGTAACCATGTGTGGCGCACTTTCTCCTGATGAATGTGGAATATACAATCACATGTCCATGTAGGGGCGCGATTCATCGCATCCTCCTTAGTTATTACACGCGGGCGCGATGAATCGCGCCCCTACATTAGTGCAAATGCATTCCTCCATTAATATCCAGAGTGACACCCGTTAGATAGGCACTTTCATCGGAGGCGAGAAAGAGGATGCCCTTGACCACGTCATTCGCTGTGCCAACGCGTCCCAATAGAGTATCCTTTGCAAGTTCTTCCTTACGCTCTTCGGACAACGCTCCTCCAAAAATGTCGGTGTCGATGAGCGAGGGAGCAACGCAATTGACGCGAATACCGCGTGGTGATAACTCGCGAGCAAGAGCTTTGGTTAGACCCATAATTCCAGCTTTGGCGGCGCTATAGGCGGATGTGCCAAAGACACCCCCACCTCTTTGTCCTGATACTGAGGAAAGCGAGACAATAGCTCCTCCACCGCGCTCAAGGAGAGCAGGTACGGCGGCCTGTGTCGTCAAGAACGTACCTTTAAGATTGACATCAAGCACAAGATCGTACTCCTCTTCGGAGATATCGAGAAACCGGGTCGGACGGGTTAAGCCCGCAACGTTCACAAGAATGTCCAGACCTCCAAATTTCTCCGTTGTTCTTTTGACCACCTGCACCATCTCATTCTTGTTGCGCACATCTGCCACCTCACCAATGGCCTGACCTTTCTCGTTGAGTTCGGATACTACCTGTTTCACGCTCTCCGGGACCACATCGGTAATAACAACCTTCGCACCTTCGGATAGCAGAGCCAGTGCAGTCGCGCGTCCAATACCACGTTTTGAGCCCGCGCCTGTTATTAATGCGACCTTCCCTTCAAATCTGTTAGCCATTGTTGTATCCTCCAAGGTTTTAATAAAACTGTAAACCCGAAGCAAGAGCACGTACGAGGGTCAGTTGCCAGTAGTTTTGCACGAAGAACAGAGCGACGGCTGTAAAGTAGGGATAGGGCTTGTCCCTATCATGCTCCCTCACCAAGTAGAATCGCGTTCGATTTTGTGACAGCCTCGCTTTTTGCTCCCATCACATCCGCTTCTGCGCGAGCGATGGGACTGGCAAGGGCTTCTTTTCGTAGTTGTTCCAGGCGTTCCTGTCCCTGGGCTTGCACATCTGACCATTCACGCGCGAAGCGTCCAGAGAGGATATCATCATCCAACACATGCTTGAATTGCTCGCGTAGTGCTGCCGCATCGTCGGCAGCAACAGCACGTAGCTGACCATACTGGCTAGTATGCGAATGGAGGGCAAGTTGTCCAAAGATACCACGTTCTGCCATGCGTTCCAGGACTTCGGCGGGTTCCTTGGATAAGTACATCTCGTAGAGGATCGCTTCATCGCTAAATCCGGCCTGGTGGAGTACCTCGTAAGCCGTTCGGAAAGCGACCATAATTGTCGGCCAGAGGGCTTGCTCGGAGAAGAGATCAAGGGCAGCCTCTTCGCGAACCGAGGATTTTACGGCTCCCCCAAGCGTTGCGCCGATACCCCGAGCAATTGATAGGGTAAGGGGGAAGGCATTGCCACTGACATCACGTTCAACTGAGACAAAGCAGGGATAGGGCTCCTTGCGGAGATAGCGCTGGCGCACGCCTTCACCGATCATGCGAGGCGCGACCATAACCACATCAACAGCGTTAGGAATATCGAGCAAGTTGAATGCGACATTGTAGCCAGAGGCAACAACCAGCGTGGCACCCGGTCGCAGGTAGGGACCTATTTGCTCACGAAAAATTTGCGGTTGATCTTCATCTGGGATAAGAAGGAAGACAACATCTCCCCAGGCTGTCGCCTCAGAGATAGGCACAACCTGGAAAGCGTCAGCAATAGCTGCCTCCTTGTAGGAATCGTCGCGGTTGCCGACAAGAATCTCCTGTACGCCGCTGTCACGAAGGTTTTTCGCCTGCGCTGCACCCTGATTGCCGTAGCCAATGAATGCCAACCGCTTCCTCTGGACGATTGCAAGGTCAGCATCCACATCGTGATATACTGGGACACTCATTGTGATGATACCTCCTGTCTGGTAAACGAGACAGGGTGGGAAAGATCCCATCCCTATCAACTGCGCCGTCTCATCTTTATGCCGTTGGAGAAATGTTCACTATATGCTGTTACTATACGCTACTGCGCTACAAGGCTACACACGTTTCTTTCGACACAGTTACAGGGAAGAGTAGGTTTAACTTGTTCGGGTTATTTAACCTTTTACACCGGATTTGGGATTTTGTCAAGCTTGTAGGGGCCCAAAGGAAAGGGTCTCCAGCAATAAGTTTCAGACCTTGGGCCCAATTTATCTCGCCCTACCCCAGTCCCGCGATGTTCTGCATCAGCTTTATCATGATTGAGTCGTCCAGTTTTTCCCATCCTTTGATGCTTGCCATCTCATAGAGTTGGTATGCTGTGCTGCCCAGTAGAAGAGGATACCCCATGTCCTTGGCGGTGTCCACGACGAAGCCCAGATCTTTCACGAGAATGTTGAGGGCGCTCTTGGGCGGAGAGAATTGCTCAGAGACCATACGGGGCCCTCTGTCTGAAAAGATCCAGCTATTGCCTGCGCTTTTACTGATAATCTCCAGCAGCATGGATTTATCCAGTCCGGCTTTCTCTCCCAGAGTAAGGGCCTCTGCTGCCACTGCGTTGTGTACGCAGACCATAAGCTGGTTAATCATCTTGACCGCTTGACCATCCCCTACATTCTGTCCGACGTGATAGATGTTTGATCCCAGTACCGACAAGATGGGTATGCAGCGTTCAAATATTTCGGTGGGACCACCTACCATGATACTCAATGTTCCTTTCGTAGCACCTGACTCACCTCCACTTACGGGTGCGTCGAGGTAGTGTACGCCCATCTCTTGTAGCTTTGTTGCTGCTTCTCGTACCATTTTCACACTCATTGTGCTCATTCCCATCACGATTGAGCCTGATTTCAGAGAGCGAGCAGCATTGCCTGATTCAAAGAGTGTAGCGGCAAGTTGAGCATCATTTACCACCATGGTCACGAAAATGTCGCTTCCCTGCGCGACTTCCTCCACATTCTTCGCGGCAACCGCGCCCTCGCCTACCAAAGCCTCTACCGGCGTAGGATTGACATCATACACTGTGCAGGGAAAGCCAGCTTTCAACAGGTTGCTCACCATCGGGCGACCCATCACGCCGACACCAACAAAACCGATATGCAGTTCGCCAGTTCGCTCAGTCATAATTATCACCCTCTCCTCTCCTCCAACTATTCTTTCTACAAGCCGGAGGTCAATGAAGCACTTGAAAGATAAAAGGAAATGTATATACTGTTTTACTATGATAAGCTCATATGAGTTTCATTGTAACGGCAGACCTCTTATTGTATAATGTAATCATGCAAACCCTCGTCCTCTGAAGATACATTGACAATTTGTACCGTACTGAGTAAACATCGATAAATAGTCGGCAGTGTAGCTGAATAGTTTTCGAAGTGTTCCAGAGAAAGGGGTAGTTATGGCAACGTTAGCATCTTCGGCACCTCGGCAACGTTGGATACGTATTATTCCAGCCGCCTTCTTCATGTACACCATTGCCTTTATGGATCGCGTCAACATAGGCTTTGGCATTCCTGGAATTGAGAAGTCACTAGGTGCCAGTGCAACAATAGCTGGTGTTATTTCAGGAATTTTTTTCATAGGTTACGTATTATTGCAAATTCCTGGTGGGCAATTGGCTGTTAAGTGGAGCGCGAAAAAGTTTGTCCTCATAATGTTGATTGCCTGGGGCATATTTGCTGTATTGACAGGTCTCGTCCAAAATACCGCCCAATTGCTCATCGTCCGGTTCCTCTTGGGAGTTGCTGAAGGTGGTGTCTGGCCTGCAACGCTTGTCATGCTATCGCATTGGTTTCCTTTGGAGGAACGAGCGCGAGCCAATTCCTACTGGATGTTTTGTCTGCCTGTTGCCTCAATCATTTCGTCGCCTATTTCAGGATGGATTCTCACCTGGGCTGATTGGCGCACGCTCTTCATCCTGGAGGGGATACCTCCACTGCTCTGGGCGGTAATATGGTGGTTTAGCATTGCTGATTCTCCTGATACGGCAAAGTGGATCTCGCCCGAAGAACGGGAATATCTGCACCAGAAATTTGCAGAAGACAGCAGCTATACACCTGCGAAGGAGGGCGGCTCCTGGCGAGATGGGCTTAAGGACCCTAAAGTCTGGTATCTTGTTGTAATATACTTCTTGATTCAAGTTGGCTTTTATGGTGTGTCCCTCTGGCTTCCCGTCATCGTGAAGGGTCTCACCAAGCAGGGTTTCGGTGCAGTAGGGCTTATAGCAACGCTTCCATACATTGCGGCTGTGATAGGAATGTACTTCAACGCCAATCACTCTGATCGCACAGGTGAACGGAAGGCGCATACAGCTTATCCACTCATCATAGGAGGCGTGGCGCTTCTCCTATCTGGAATATTGGGCCAAACCTCAGCTCTACTTGGTATTCTCTTCCTCATCGTGTCAGAGGGGTTTGTGCTAGCCTATGTGGGAGTGTTCTGGACGTTACCACCTTTATTCCTGAGCAAGGAGTCGATTGGTTCAGGGATGGGGCTTATCAATGCCCTCGGGAACCTGGGAGGTTTCCTGGGACCGTTCCTGGTTGGCTACTTTAATACCACCACGGGATCAAATCTCACCGGGCTCTCAATATTATGCGTCTCGCTCGTTCTGTCAGGCGTGATGGTGCTCATATTCCGACAAAGCAGTTCATCTGCTCGTGCCCAATCGTTATCCACCGTCCCTGCTGAGTAGAGTACACAACCTGGCAGTTAAGAAGCAAAGAATACGAGAAAGTAGGGTTATGGGGAGTGGGGAATTAGAGCACGCCCTCCCACAGCTGACGCTCATTGCCTTGGGGATCATTCTCCACGTGGCATGTCTCGTTGAACAAACGTTGCTCGGGTCTCGGTATTGTAGGCATGCCACTCTCATTTTGTTCTCGCCATCCAGAGCTTAAGCTGGTTCACCTTCCTGTGCGGAGATGATAATCTTTCTGATCTCCTCAACTGGAAGAGGCTCTATATCGACACGTTCACCCTCTTTTGTGACGAGAAAAATTTTTTTCTGACTCTGAGCGCTTGAGTCACTATGTAAAAAGTCGTACAGCATCTGCGCAACATTCTGTATGGCCTGTTCCTCTCTAGCGCCCTCTTTTATCCCAATAGCGATGAGTGCTGGTGCGGCAGGGTCTTTTGGCTCGACCAGGTCAATGGCTACGTTATGAATGTGTTTCAACTGCTGTTCAAACGCTTTAAGGTGTTGTTTCGTTTCAGAAGTAAACTCAATAGTGACTGTTGTTTCCAAGCTCTTTTCCTGCATCTTTCTCGCATAAAGGCGACTAAGTGGTTATATCAGATTTTGCTCAATGGCATAGCGAGTAGCGGTACTACGTGAGGAGGCTCCGATTTTTCCATAAATCGAGGTGAGATGGGTGTTGACGGTGCGGGGACTGATGACGAGTTGTTTCCCTATTTGCCCGTCTGTCAGCCCCTGTGCCACCAGGCGCAGCACCTCGACCTCTCGTGCTGTGAGTCCATCGGGATAGATGCCTGCTAGTTTTGTTTGAGATAGTGGTGGCTGTGAGATGGGAGGAAACGGTTCGGTAAGCGCCTCTGATTGCCCTCCCATCAGAACCTGCTCTATCGTCATCATTCGCCCTTCGGTCAATATCTCGGTGACGGCTTTCTCGCTGAGTTGAGCGCGTGCGGCGGCCATTGTTTGTTCGTAGATTACACGAGCAGTTGGCGGCATGACGGCACCGATGGCTGTCCGTATTGACTCCGCTACCCCACACAGGCGAACCGCCCACGCTGGTTTTCCTTGCACGGCAACCACACCAGCCAACCCTTCCAGGCATAAGGCGACGAACCACTGATGACCCAACTGCCTCATAATTGTCAGGCTCTCCTCATATAAAGAGCGTGCCGCCGCGTAATTCCCTTGACCGAGAGCGACCCATCCTAATCCATAAAGCCCTAAGGCGATGCCCCGTTGATCTCCCACTTCCCTATGTAGTGCTAAGCCCTCTTCAAGAGATGGACGCATTGCATCATATCCACCCTGGAAAAAGGCCACGTATCCTAGAAGAACGAGAGCGTCGGCAAGGCTCCTCTTCTCGTCGATTTGCCTGGAAAGCTCAAGACTCTGTGTGAGCAGGAGGTGCGCTTTCGCATGGTCTCCCTTGAAAAAGATCACAGTCGCCAGAAGCCAGAGGGCATGCGCTGTTCCTCCGGCATCACCTATCGTTTTGGAAAGTGCCAGACCTTCATCTGCACATACATATGCCTTCACATATTCGCCCTGGTTCAAAGCCATTGTTGCCAGGACATCGAGCGAGGAGGCAATTCCCCACTTGTCGTCCACCTCTCTAAAGAGCGCAAGGGCTTCCTCTGTCAGCGAACTTGCTCTTCCATAGTTACTCTTCCATCCAGAGATCTGCCCTAAAATGTTGAGGGAGGTCGCGATACCTCGTTTGTCGTCGTTTGCTCGGAAGATGGCAAGGGCCTCCTCACAAAATGCCTCCGCCTGGCGATAATTGCCCTGCAGACCCATCAACATGCCGACGGCGTTCATGGCCCTAGCTCGAAGTGATGTTGGAATACTCTTGATTTTCGCGCTTTCTCTAAGCAGTCTCTCCAAAGTATTGCATCCTTCGCTCAAGTGCCCATGTGCTTGCCAGAAGCGCCAGAGGGCTGTACTCAAACGCAGAGCCTTCTCCACTCCACCGTCCCCATGTTGCATCAACCAGTCGAGTGCTGTTCGCAGGTTCTCGTGATCTTGTTCCAACCGCGCCAGCCACTTCTTCTGCTCCGTGCCAATGAGATATGGTTCTACCTTCTCCGCCAGCGTCAGGTAGTACATTGCATGAGCCTGTCGAGCAACCTCCATCTCGCCACTCGTTTTCAATCGCTCTCTTGCATATTCGTGGATCGTCTCCAACATCCTCAGACGTAGCTCATCATCCTCTTGCTCTGTTTGCAGCATGCTCTTGTCTACCAGCGATGCTATTCCATCCAATACTGGTAACATCAACTTTCCAACACTGGCGCATACCTCCTCTACTGCCTCCAAGGTGCAGCCGCCAACAAAGACCGAGAGTTGCCTGAAGAGATGCTGCTCGTCCGCATCGAGCAGATCATAACTCCATGTAATCGTATTCCACAACATCCGCTGTCGTGCAGGTAGGTCCCGTGCTCCGCTGTTCAACACCTCTAGTCGATGCTCCAGTCGTGCCAGGAGTGCTCGTGGTGTAAGCAATTTGAGGCGAGCGACCGACAATTCAATGGCGAGGGGCAATCCATCCAGTCGTGCACAAATTTCAGCAATTTCCCGTGCGTTTGTGTTCGTCAGCTGAAAATCTGGCTTGATCGTCCTGGCACGCTGCAAGAAGAGTGCAACCGCTGCATACCGGGGCAAGTTCTCGGTCTCTGGTAAGCGGTTCAGATCGGGAAGGGCCAGAGGCGGCACAGGAAACTCGTGTTCGCCGCCAACATGTAGTACCGCGCGGCTAGTCACCAGCATCTTAAGCCTGGGGCAATCCATGAGCAGTTCTGCCAGGACTGCTCCTGCCTCCACCACCTGCTCAAAATTATCGAGCAACAGGAGAAGGTTCTTCTCTTGTAGAAACGCTTTTAAGAGGTCAGATAGGAAACGGTCTCCTGCTTCTTTGAGGCCGAGGGCCTGAGCAATAGTGGGCACGACCAATGCTGGCTCACTGATGAAAGCCAACGGGACGAAGTATACTCCGTCGGCAAATAACATCTGTACGTCTGTCGCCACCTGCTGCCCTAGACGTGTTTTGCCAACACCTCCCGTACCAGTAAGGGTGAGGAGGCGTATTTCTGGACTTTGCAAGAGCGAACGCACTGACGCCACCTCTTGCTCTCGCCCGATCAATGGAGTGAGGTGTGCAGGTATATTTTCAATGATTAGGCGTTCAAATTTCATATGTGTGTCGAGGGCGCGAACTACGGGCTACAATGATGACAACAACACATACCGACTATGGGGACGATGCATGCTTCTGTCAAAGGGTATGGAAATACTACTAGTCTGTTGTATAAATATGCTAACTTGACACTTCCCCGCTTGAAAGACGGGGAATTCTTCTTTCTTCCATCAGGCTTGCTCATCTGTCTCACAACCGATGAGTAGCGGCCTCGTGTCCAGAAGCGTTGCACACTCTCGAAAGAGCGTCCGTTCCTGTCTGCCCGACAGTACGGTATCCCTTGCCTAGTATATTCAGTGCTGCATTGTGGTCCCGATCAAGCACTAGCCCACATGAGGGACACACATGGGTCCGCATACTCAAACTTTTCTTGACGCTGCTCCCACATGCGCTACAATCCTGGCTCGTGAAGTGGGGAGCTACCGCTATGACAGGAATACCGTGTAGTCCTCCATAGTAGTTGACCCATCTCAGGAACGCGCTCCATGCTGCATCACTCATCGCTTTTGCAAGGCGTCTATTCTTGACCAGGTTGCGTATCTGAAGCTGCTCATAGGCAATCAGATCGTGAGATGCGATGAGCGTGTTCGCCGTTTTACGAGCGAAATCTTCACGCTGCCTCTGGACTTTCAGATGCGCTTTTGCGAGTTTCTTCTGTCCCTTTTTGCGGTTGTTGCTCTTCTTGGCACACTTACTGTGTGTGCGTGACAACTGCTTGATCTTCTTCTCCGCTTTTCTCAAGTAGCGAGGGTTAGCGACGCTCTGTCCTTCAGAGTCGGTATAGTAGGCATTGAGGCCCATGTCAATCCCAACGCTCTTGCCAGTGGGAACATGCTCTATGTGTCGCTCTGCCTGGATGGAGAACTGGATGTAATAGCCATCGGCCCGCTTGACGATCCGAACCCGTTTGATCTGCTTGACAGGGAACGTCTCTATATCTCTTGACCCAATCAGACGCACACGACCGATACCACAGCCATCCGTGAAGGTGAGATGCCGTCCATCAGGCTCTAGCTTCCATCCCGTTGTTTTGTATTCCACACTCCGGTTATCATGCTGAAACGTGGGGTAGCCCTTCTTCCCAGGCGTGTGCGTCTTGCACTTCTCGTAGAAGCGGGAAATGGAGAACCAGGCCCGATCTGCTGAGGCTTGTCGTGCCTGCGAATTGAGACACTTGGCAAAGTCGTACTGGCTGGCAAGCATCGAGCAGTAGCATTGCAGATCATTGTTGCAGATACCGCGCTCATCTCTCCATAAACGAATGCACTTGTTGCGGATGAACTGGACAATCCTAATGGCATTGTCGATGGCAGCATATTGCTGCTTGTGAGCGTCCAGCTTGTATTCGTAGATGAGCATGGCGGCGTCTCCCTTCCTTAGTGTTTGGATTGTCTCTGGATATACTTGTCGATGATGTCTTGGCTCGCATTCCCAGCCGATGCACACAAGTAGGAACGCGTCCACAAGGATGGGAGCCGTTGCAACTGCTCATACTTTTGTGTCAGCAAGCGTGATGATCGCCCTTTGATAAGACGCGGTATATCATACGGTGTGGTCTGTGAGGTGGAACGGAGAAACAGATGCACATGATCGGGTTGGATAGCAAGGCGAATGATCTTCCATGCATGCTCTTCCGCTACATCCTTGATGATCTGTTCTAAATCGGTGGCAACCTCATCAACTAACACCTTCTTACGCCGCTTTGGACACCAGACAAAGTAGTAGATGATGAGATGGACGCTCTGGTGTTCGTGTTGATAATCCATGTCTACAGTAGACGCTTTACCGACACATTTGTCAAGAAGGAACGGGCATTCATCTCCCGCTTAGAAAGACGGGAGCTTTCTGCCTCGGTTAGGGTAACTATACACAACTACGAGCAGAACCTCAAGACTCATTGTGTGTCATCTTACAGGAAATGAAGAGAAAGTAAAAAATTGTGCATAGTGGGGGGGACCGAGTAAAAACGAGAGAAACCTGCCAGCCGACAGATTTCTCTCGTTTTTACTCGTAACGAGAATAGCATTAATATGGTCCATACGAGAGCACGCGTTGTGCATAGACATCCCATAGCTCTCCGAGGAAAAACTGACCAAATTTGACGAGCGTCGATACTCTTTCGACAGGGTCTGGTCCTTCAGCATGCATCGTCGTTAGTTGCTTGAGGAAGTCAAGGAAATGAATGCTGATGATGCCTGACGCAACTACCTCGGCGTGCTCCTCGTCTTCGGCCTCTACATGCCCTTGCAAAATCCGTGTGAATAGCGTTGTGGTATCGCTCAGGATATCAAAGCGTTTGTCATCGCGAATCATCTTAAAGCCACTCAACGTCAATGGATGACCGGCACTGTCATAGAAGTAGAGACGATAAAGCATTTTCTTGCGCGTTGGGTCTCCCTCGTCCACAAACAGGTTAAAGGTTCCTTTTTCCACTGGCAAGTTTCCACCAAGTGCCTCACAGCCAATATATCCCTCTATCGGTGCATCATGGCGTGGATCGGTAACAAAGTGGTGAACTCCGTTTATGTTAATTGTGAGATGCACCATCAGAAACTTCCTGTTCCTGCTCTCCTGTCTGAAACCCCGGTCGTAGTCCGTTTCGTCAAACGTGACAAAACCCTTCATCTCTTCTGTAAAGGACAGTGCGGTGGGATCAATGAGAGGCGGTTCACTGATCGAGACCAGTGGTATTCCTAGCTCTTTACACCATGCTCGTCCATACTCTACACCGCGATTCACCGCTTCTACGACACGGTCAGAGCTAAGATTGATGAGATAGTGTAGTGGAACCTCTGCTTTGAGGATTTTTAGCTCGATATGACGACCAAACTCACCGATTTTCCCCTCGGCCAGTGCCGCGTTACTCGCTTCTATGCGACGCACGATGCTGCGAAAATGCCCGTTAGCGCTGGTCTCGATAATCTGGAAGTAGTTGGCGATAAAGCCAGCGTTCCACTCGCTTCTCTCGCTCACCGTCCAGATGACCCACAGTTCGTCGGCACCACGCCGTATCGCCTCCTCAATATTGGCATCAGTCATAAAAACGGCGTCGATGTAGAGGGATTCGCCAATCGTGACAGGGGAAAACCACATCGGGAGGGTAGAGCAGGCGATCAGGTGGTCTTCCGTCATTCTATCGGGAGTAATTACCTCCAGTTCATGACGGCTGAAGTTGTATATATTGAAGGTCGCTTCCCGTTGCGATGCGCGGATTTTGTCCCAATTCAGTCCCCAACCTGGGAAGATGTGTTCGCGGAAGCGGTCGAACTTTAGAACCGATTCGGCATAGTAGAGCTTCACAAATTGTTCCCAGTTGAAGTCGTCGAAGAGTGCGATGGGAAGGTTTCGCCAGTTATCGGCAATCTGGGTGCCGGTCATGCCCTGACAGTACATGGCAAGATTGAAGGTCCCCCCACTGACACCATCAGCGTGATCAAAGGTGAGGCCCGCTTCGTCAAGCAAGACTTGCAATACTCCTGCCTGAAATGCAACCTTGACACCACCGCCAGCAAGTATTAAAGAACGCCTCTTGTGAGAATTGGTTGCATCGCTCATGTGTTCTTCCTTCCTCGTTTGTCAATGACACCTTCCGCGAAGCGGTCAGCGAGTGCTGCGATAGTCAGGCTGGGATTGGTGCCGACGGGACCCGGCATGACCGAGCCATCCACAATGTAGAAGCCGGGATAGTTGAAGACCTCTCCGTAGGAATCCACGACTCCCTCCATGCTATTACGCCCCATCGGACAACCACCGAGTGGATGCACCGTCACGGCGGTATTGAGATACCAGAGCGGATCGTCTGTGAACTCTGCGCCCAAAGCCTGGCTGATCGCTCTCATCTGGTCCCTGACTCGTTTGTAGTATGAGTGAGATGCCTGTTCATCCCAGTCGATGGCAAGCTTGCCATCGCGCAGCATCATGTTTCCGTTCGGAATATCCCGTCCTATGCCATCTAAGGGCAGCAAACCCGCGGAGAGTTCGCATTCTCCGAACAGCCTCGTGATAGAGCCGCTGAGGTCACTCTCCCTCTCTCCCTGAAGCCACTTCTCAACATAGTGTGCGGCAACGTGAAACCACTCGCCTAATGCACTGGGCGTGTCGAATATCTGCAACATCCAGTTCACGAATTCTGGATATCCCGCGTCTTGTACGTAGAACCCTCGCCCTCCATCGTGTGTACCATCTTCGCCGTCCGCGATACGGATGGTGCTGGTGATGGCGGGTCCATAACTGGCATCGATAACTCGTGGTATGCGTGCGTCATCTGTACCATCGCTACACCTGCGAGCGAAACCAAGAAAATCTCCATTGCCACTGAAGTGCGTGCCGAGTTGATCGCTGATATGCGGAAAAACCGCTCGATTTTTTAGAAGGAGATAGGTGGAACCCAATGTTCCCGCCGCAAGAATGAGTCGGTCAGCAGTGATTGGCTTGAGAGGAAGGACCGACGCATCTTGAGTCGTCATTTTTTGTCCCTCTCGCGTCGGATCGTGCTCAACGTAAGAGAGAGCATACCCATCATCGCACGGCTCAAAGGAACGTACTTCACAGCAGGTCCTGATTTCCGCACCGAGCCTCTGTGCCTCGGTAAGGTAGTTGTAGTCAAGAGTGTTTTTGCTCCCGTAGTTACAGCCGATGTTACACTCGCCGCAAAGACGACAAGTGGAGCGTGCATTATTGGATTTATGTATATTGGGGTAGGCTTCATGAATTGGCACACCCGGTACAGGCATTTCACCGTCATTAGCAAAGGTGACAGCTAAGTTCGGCAGAAACCAGTCCAGATTGAGTTGCTTAGCTGCTGCTTGAAGTGCGAGCGTTCTGGATGTCTTGTTATATGGGGGCCGATCAAATGGATACCGTTGTGCATGTAGCATTCTCTCGGCGTGGTCATAGTGCGGTTCGAGGTCGGCACGCGTAATGGGCCAATATTCATAACCTCCGGAAGCGAGGTCCTCTTTCACAAACCATTTCTCGTCTTTGCGAAGCAGAACATTCGAGTAAATGAGTGAGCCGCCGCCGAGTCCACTGGAAACAAGCGCGTTGAGATTTCGGAATGACCAGACGCTGAACATGCCGTACATGCCTTCGCTGGGATCCCAGAAATTGCTCTTCATACGGTACGGACTACGGGGAAATGCCCCTGGTGAATAGGACTTTCCTCGTTCAAGCAGGCAAACGCGCAAACCTGCCTCCGCGAGCCGATACGCCATCACAGACCCACCAAAGCCAGAACCGATGATGACCGCGTCAAAGTGTGTTTCGCTCATAACAACACCATCTGCTTTTCTTACTTCCGCTAGTAATTACTTCATGACTACTGTTGAAGACATGGAAATGCTGCAAGCAGGCTAACTATTCTATAAATAGACGCCTGCTCGCAGCATTTTTAGCGCATGGCATTTGACGCGCGGAGACCCACAAAAGGTCTCCCTACTTTCCTGCGCATAGGATGGAGACAGGAAGTTAGTGTATGGCTAGAGCAACGTCGCCCACATAGAAATTGGTTAAGAAATCCACGATATAATGGCTCGAAACCCCCGCTCTACATTTCTTTCCAGTATCGCACATAGCAGAGTAGAGCTGATACACAAGTTTTGATTAAAAAGCGACATTGCTCAATAGTATGCGACGGGAATAGAATACCTTGCCAGCATGTTTATATAGGTGTATGACATCACACCATCATTGCATCGCTTCTGTGAGAAACGGTTTCTACGAGCGTCAAGAGGAATGTCAACACAGGAGCTACATAACACATGAGACTTTACGTTGGGGGACTCCCCTACCAAACCACTGAAAACGATCTGGTTAGCCTTTTTGAGCAGGCGGGCGGCGTTGCCTCGGCAACTGTCATCACGGATCGCGAGACCGGACGCAGCAAGGGCTTCGGCTTTGTCGAGATGAACAACACCGAAGACGGACAGCGTGCCATTGAGCACTTGAACGGCACCGTTCTGGGCAACAGGACCATCACGGTCAACGAGGCGCGTGAGCGTCAAGCAGCAGATCGCTCTCGCAGCGGAGACCGCCGTTCGAGCTATCGCAGCGAACGCTACTAAATCTCACGCAAGACCGCGTCCCACAAAGCGGCTCCCTCGATTATGAGGGAGCCGCTTTTCTCTGTGCTAGACCAGATACGCAAGAAACTTGCCAGCAACTATCTTTAGCTGAAAGGTTCTCATGCTAATTATCAGGACAATACTCCCAGGCTGTGTTTACTCGTTACCTCTGGCTCTTTCTACTCGTATTTAGCACTACCATTAGAAAGGGCCTGCATATGTTTAAAGATTGGCGCATCTCCAGCTACGTACTCTTCGCCACGCTCCTCGCTTTGCTGACGACACTGGTGGTTGTGGCCTACTACCTCAACCATCCCAGGGTTGAACCGCTAGCGGACACCTGGAGCTATCTCTATGTGGTGGACCGCATTCAGACGCAAGGGCAACTGGTCAATTTCTGGCGGCTTCCAGGCTATCCCCTTTTAATAGTGCTCGTTTATGCATTACTGGGACAGGGTAATCTAGCTGCGATAAGTACTGTGCAAGCGGTACTCTTCGTGCTGGCAACACTAGAGTTCTATGTCCTCACCGCGCTTATTCTGCGGCGGTCATGGGCAGCTTTCCTCATCAGCATGCTTGTGGGGCCTAATCTCGTCCTGCTGTCGTACATAAAACCGATTATGTCCGAGGCGATGGACCTCTGGTTGTGTACCACATTGGCCCTGGCGGTTGTCTATTTCTTGTATAATTTACGGGCACGAATACTCTGGCTAGTGGCAATATGCACTCTTCTGCTATTTATGACGCGTCCAGAGTGGATTTACCTACCAGTACCGCTATTCGCTTATCTACTGCTTGTAGCGGCGTGGCGAGGAAGAGTACGCCAACTACTACTTCACGCGGCACTTTCGCTGGTTCTGCTGTATTCCGTACTGGGAGGCTACATCCTTATCAATACAACACAGAACCACTTTCCAGGGCTGACGTGGATACAGAACATCAATGAGTTGGGGAAGGTGTTACAATATAAGATGCAGGATGAAGCGCCCTTGCAATACGCAGGTATCAGTCGTGCTCTAGATTCCTATGTAACAGAGGGACTCACAGATCCCTACATAATTCTTAACCAACAGCCATCGCTCTCACGCAACAATGCCGCGCTTTCTGGCACATTCGCACAAACGATTATCGAGCACCATCCTGTCGAGTTTCTCATCAAGTCCATACCCGCCTTCTTCTCATCATTGAGCGTCTTTTACCTTGAATCTTCTGTGACCGCTGATAAACAATTTGGCATGCCTCTCATCTGGCTACAGTCGGGTTTCCGCGCTCTCTATAAGTGGAACAGGCTGTTTCCACTGTGTGCCCTGATCTGGTTACTGCTGCTATGCTGGCGACGGACAAGGCATCTGCGCACCGTACAAGCGATGGGGGCGGTTGTGCTCCTCAGCCTCTACGCGCTCATCATCACCACCGTAGGAGCCTACCGTGGGGTGGATTACATGCGTGTGCATATCCCCTTCGATCCACTGCTGACGCTGGTGATCTGGGGGAGCTTACTGGCAGGCATTATACTCCTGGTGAAACAGGTGAGGACGGGCTTATTAGGAAACAAGATAAGAGCGAGGAAGAATGTTTTGGTATAGACAAGTACTGCTCGCTCTTATAGCGGCAGTACTTTTAAGTAGCTGTGAATGGCAAGCTTCATATGGTCCAGCAGACCTCGTGCCTATCTCATGTCATGGAGAACCACTCGTGGGCATGTTGTTCATTACTATTGAAAATCACGGCAATGATGCTGGACCGTCAATGACAACAGTTGAGTTTGACACAAATTCGCCTAAAATGTTACGGGTCCGGTTGGAAGTGAAGACGCCCAGTATTCCTTCAAAAGCTGATAGAATAATTGCTGTTGATCTCCCATTTGTGCCAGCTGCAACCGAGCGCATAAAACTTGTAGGAAAGTTTACGGTTACTGCTGATTCTGGTAAAGTGCTACCAGCGATTGATAGAAAACATAATATTCTCGTGACTAACTGTAGCGACATTATCTGAATATGGTTCTACCAAAGAAAGGAATAAAGCAGGTAAGCTAGATTTCACAACTATGTTTGCATTTTTACAACCATTTCTTAACGTGTCCGCTATTCTTTCTTAGGAAATTTTTATGCTATTCTACTAAAAGATGTTTAGCCCAGCTACATAAGTACATCTAGAATCGCCTATCTCAATTTTTCACGACACTGGGCAAGACTTGTCCACGAGTAGGCATCCCACAAGCAATGCTACCTTATTCAAATGCACAAAGGAGATCTCATTCATGACCTTGAAGAAAGTGGATGAAGTGCAGTCGAAGCAAACAATCAGAGATACGCATGGATGTTATGATGTCATTGAATATAAGAATGAGGCGGGGACTGATAGGAAAGGAATTGAGCAAGAGCAATTGGCGGCCTGGAACGAGACTCAGCAGAATTACCCACTTGATATATGCGTTCCACAACGAGTAGCAATGCAGGCAGCAACCACACCCGATGAAGTAGCACTTATAGCAGACGATCAAGTGTTGAGCTACAGGGAACTGAATCGGCGTGCCAATCAGTTAGCCCATTATCTGCAAGTGCTTGGAGTGCGGTCCAACATGCTCGTTGGCTTATGCGTCGAGCGCTCTTTAGATATGGTCGTAGGTCTGCTAGGCATTCTCAAGGCGGGGAGTGCCTATGTGCCGCTGGACCCCACCTATCCACAAGATCGCCTCGCCTTCATGGTGGAAGACGCCTCAGTTTCTGTGCTGGTGACGCAGCAACACCTTACAACACAGCTTCCCGCTCAGGGAAGCCACGTTATCTGTTTAGACGCGGACGCTGCACTATTGGCGCAGCAGAGCGAAAGCGACCTGACCACCTCAGTCACAGCCACCGACCTCGCCTATGTCATCTACACTTCTGGCTCGACAGGCCGTCCCAAGGGAGTGCAAGTTACTCACGGTAGCCTGCTCAACTTAGTATTCTGGCATCAGCGTGCCTTCGAGATCACATCTTCGGATCGAGCAACCCAGCTCACGAGTCCGGCTTTCGACGCAACTGGCTGGGAACTGTGGCCCTATCTCACCATAGGAGCGAGTCTGTACTTGCTTGATGAGGATACTCGCGTCTCGCCTCCATTGCTCCGTGACTGGCTACTGAGCCACAACATCACAATAACGTTCCTCCCAACGGCTCTGGCTGAACGTGTCATGGCACTGGAATGGCCTTCCACGACTCCACTGCGCGTGCTGCTGACAGGAGCGGATACTCTCCGCAAATATCCATCCTCAGCCTTACCATTCGCCGTAATCAACAACTATGGGCCAACAGAGGCAACGGTTGTAGCTACATCTGGTCGTGTCCGCCCAACCGCACAGGTGGATGAGCCTCCATCTATTGGTCGTCCCATCGATAATACACAGCTTTATATCCTTGATGAGCAGATGCAGCAAGTTCCTATTGGTGAACCTGGGGAACTGCACATAGGCGGGGCAGGACTGGCAAGAGGCTATCTCAATCGTCCCGACCTCACCGCCGAGAAATTTATTCGTCATCCCTGGAGTTCTGAACCTTGCGCACGGCTGTATAAAACAGGGGATCTGGTCCGCTACTTACCTGATGGTCAGATCGCATTTGTGGGACGCATCGACCACCAGATCAAGATTCGTGGCTATCGTATCGAACCAGGTGAGATTGTAGCTGTGCTTAACACACATCCTGCTGTTCAGACGAGCCTTGTTGTAGCTCGTGAGGATATCCCAGGCGACAAACGACTTATAGCCTATATCGTTCTTGTCCCTGATGCAGATGCTACCGTCAGTTCCTTACAGGAAACGCTCATAGAACGCCTACCCGATTATATGGTGCCATCGACCTTTGTGAGGCTAGACGTGCTGCCTATCACGCCTAATGGTAAAGTAGACCGAGCGGCCCTACCCGCACCTGACACAACAAATACGGTGGGAGACGAGATTATCGCGATACCAAACACGCCTATTGAGCAGCAACTAGCCGGGATCATGGCACCCCTTCTTGGCCTGGAGCGAGTTGGGGTGGAAGATAACTTCTTCATGCTTGGTGGACATTCATTACTAGGAACGCAGGTCATCTCACGAGTTGCCGAAACCTTCGGAGTCGACCTCTCTCTACGAACGCTGTTTAATGCTCCCACTATTAGACAGTTGAGCACTGAGATTGAAGGGCTCATTGTTGCCAAGGTTATGGCGATGAGCGACGACGAAGTACTACACCTTTTAGAGCAAGAGTAAGTATATAGAGTATCAGGTTGCTTAACACACGGAAAACAAAAAATGAATACACGTACACAAACATCAACGGGTAAACAGGACCAGGCCCTAAGCCTTTACCACTTGCTCGACCCCGAGGTTCTTGCAAATCCATATCCCTTGTACCATCAGCTTCGCTCCGAGGACCCGGTACACTGGGACCATTTTCTGCATGCCTGGGTAGTTACACGCTATGCGGATGTAGTGACGGTGTTTCAACGCTTCTCCGCGAACCGCACTCCCACGCCAGAGCAACTAACCGCGCTTGGTCTGTCAGCATTAACGCCACTCGCACAGGTGATGGTACGCCAGATGCTGTTCCTGGACCCACCTGCCCACGGTCGCGTGCGCGGGCTGGCGTCCAAGGCATTCACACCACGCCGCGTGGAGACATTGCGATCTCACATCCAGGACATCATAGACAGTCTCTTAAACGCTGTACAGGCCAAAGGAAGCATGGATGTGATCGCGGACCTGGCCTATCCTCTCCCCGCTATTGTTACCGCCGAGATGCTAGGAGTACCTACCTCTGACCATATGCAGTTGATACAGTGGTCGGCAGATTTTGCCCAGGTACTTGGCAATTTCCAGCATAACCCTGAGCGTGCGCCACAAGTCCTGCGTAGCCTGGAAGAGATGATCTTGTACTTCCGCGCCGCCATCCGTGAACACCAGGAGCACCCCCAAGATGACCTGATCAGCGCCCTGATAACTGCCGAAATCGATGGTGACCGCCTCACAGAGGAAGAAGTGATTGCGAATCTTATCGTGACCATGGTTGGAGGGCAGGAGACGACCACCAACTTGATCGGCAACGGCTTGCTCAGCCTCTTACGCCACCCGGACCAGTTTGAGAAACTCCAAGCGGACCTGTCCCTGGTTCCTTCCGCGGTTGAGGAGTTGTTGCGCTATGAAAGCCCCAGCCAGCAGACAGCACGCCTCGCACCTGCCGATGTGGAGCTTGGTGGGAAAACTATTCGCAAACGTCAAGCAGTTATCGCGGTGATGGGGGCGGCAAATCGTGATCCTGAGCGCTTCCCCGACCCTGATCGCCTCGATATCAGCCGCCAGAATAACCGCCACGTCGCATTCGCGTGGGCAAGTCACTTTTGCTTTGGAGCACCGCTAGCGCGGCTCGAAGGCCAGATTACATTCGAGACGGTGCTGCGTCGAATGCCGAACATTACCTTAGAGCCTGGCCCAATCATATGGAGAGAAAATCTTGGTTTGCGAGGTCTGATAGCTTTACCAGTAACGTTCTAGCGTTTCTCCTCTGCGAGTTGAGTATCTTACTAAGGGCAGCTATCATCTATAAGGGCATGCCTGTGAAAATGTTTTTCGCATTAGAGAACCTGCTTGATATGATTGTTGACGGTGAATGAATGGATAGCATGTGATGCAAAATACAACGGACCTTTCGGAAGCGAAGCGGATACTGCTCGAAAAATACTTGCAAGGCAACCTTCCTCAACCAAAAGCAGGTGAGGCGACCATCCCCCGGCGCACGCGTATCAATGAAGCGCCTTTGTCCTTTGGACAACAACAATTATGGCTTCTCGGTCAACTCATAGCAGATACTCCTGTCTATAACGAATGTGTAACTCTTCACCTGCCTGGCTCTCTTGATGTAGATGCTTTCAAGCAGAGCTTTCATGAGATTATCAGACGGCACGAATCATGGCGTACCAGTTTTCCGCAGGTAGATGGACAACCTGTTCAGAGAATTCAGCCATCTCTAACATTGCCGCTATCGCTTGTAGACCTGAGATATCTTCCCAAAATTGAGCGGGAGGTAGAGGCACTACGGCTGGCAACGGAGGATGGGCGAAAGCCCTTCGACCTCGCTCACAGTCCCCTGCTGCGTGCCATGCTTATCCAATTGGACGACGCGGAGCACCGTTTGTACTTGACCTTGCACCACATCATCTTCGATGGTATCTCTGTGTATCAGGTCTTTCTTTCGGAACTGCATACTCTCTACGAGGCATTTTCAACAGGTAAGCCCTCACCACTCCCCGAACTGCCAATTCAATATGCCGATTTCGCAATCTGGCAACGAAAACGGCTACAGGAAAACGTTCTGGACAAGCAACTGAACTACTGGAAGAAGCAACTTGAGGACGCTCCCGCGATTTTAGAATTGCCCACTGATCGTCCACGACCGCTAAATCCGACCTACTCCGGGTCAACGTATCCCGTCACACTGTCCAAACCCTTGACCGATGCACTAAGGGCGTTAAGCCGTCAGGAGGGATGTACTCTCTACATGACGATGATAGCTGCATTTAAGACCTTGCTCTTCCACTACACGGGACAGGACGATATCCTGGTTGGTACAGCGACTGGAGGTCGCAATCACGCTGAAGTTCAGAGACTGCTAGGAGTGTTCATCAACATGCTCGTGATGCGCACTCATCTCACAGGCGACATGAGCTTCCGCGAACTGCTAGGGCGTGTACGTGAGGAGACTTTTGAGGCTCATGCTCATCAAGACGTGCCCTTCGAGTACCTGGTCAAGGAACTTCAGCCAGAGCGCGGTGTGGGACAGAACCCGTTCTTCCAGGTACTGTTTATGCTCGAACCACCTGTATCCGTCCTTCCATCAGGGTGGACGCTGACACATATGGATGTCAAGACGGATACCTCCAAGTTTGATTTATCGCTCATCCTCGAAGATAGATCGGAGGGGCTTGTCGGTTTCTTCGAGTACAGCACAGACCTCTTTGACACAACAACTCTCGAACGGATGGCCGGACACTTGCGGACGATCCTTGAGGGTATTATGATCGCTCCTGAAAAGCGACTGGCAGAGTTACCAGTCTTGACAGAGACAGAGCGGCAATTGATGCTAGTTGAATGGAACAGCACCTCACAAGCCTACCCCACATATCAGTGTCTCCATCAGTTGTTTGAAGCCCAGGTCGAACGAACTCCTGATGCTGTAGCAGTGACCTTTGAGGATAGGCAACTCACCTACAGGGAACTGAACAGTAAGGCTAATCAACTAGCGCACCACTTACAATCTATAGGAGTGAAGCCCGAGGCGTTGGTGGGCATTTGTGTGGAGCGTTCCCTGGCGATGGTAGTTGCTCTGCTGGGTGTTCTCAAGGCAGGTGGAGCGTATGTTCCGCTCGATCCAACCTATCCACAAGAGCGGCTGGCCTTCATGCTGCGAGACGCCCAGGTATCCGTGCTGCTGAGCCAGTCTCACCTGGGAGCAAGCTTGCCTTCACATAGCGCAAGGGTGTTCTGCCTGGACACTGACTGGAGTAGCGCTGCTCAGCAAAGCGATGAAAATCCGGTCAGTACGGTAACACGCGACAATCTCGCCTATGTCATTTACACCTCTGGCTCGACAGGCAAACCAAAGGGCGTCGCCATTGCCCATCACAGCCCCGTGGCCTTTACGCACTGGGCATTGAGCGTTTTTCCACCAGAAGACCTGGCAGGAGTCTTGGCGGCAACCTCCATCTGCTTTGATCTTTCCATCTTCGAGATCTTTGTCACACTCAGTGCTGGCGGAACCGTTATTGTAGCGGAGAACATCTTGCACTTGCCCAACGTATCTTCGAGCAGAAGGGTGACGCTACTGAATACTGTGCCATCGGCAATAGCTGAATTAGTGCATAACAGCGGTCTACCCGCCTCAATACGTATAGTAAATCTGGCAGGAGAACCTCTTCATAATAATCTGGCTCAATGTATCTACCAACAGAATACTGTGCAGCGTGTGTTCAATCTCTACGGACCTTCTGAAGATACGACCTATTCCACATATACTCTGGTAGAGCGAGGAGGACGAGAAGAGCCATCTATCGGTCGTCCTATCGCCAACACACAGACATACATCTTGAACCCCCATTTGCAGCCAGTCCCAATTGGCGTAGTAGGTGAACTGTACATCGGTGGCGATGGGCTGGCACGTGAGTATCTCAATCGTCCAGAGCTAACCCGCGAGCGGTTCATCGCTCACCCTTTCAGTCGGCAGCCCAACGCACGTCTTTACAAGACCGGCGACCTGGCTCGCTATCAACCTGATGGCAACATCGAGTTTATCGGTCGTATCGATCATCAGGTGAAGATTCGCGGCTTCCGTGTCGAGCTAGGAGAGATCGAGGAAGTACTCAGGCAGCATCCAGAGGTACGAGAAACAGTGGTGCTGGCACGAGAGGATACTCCAGGAGACAAGCGGCTGGTGGCATATATCGTTACCAAGCAGGGAAAGTCCCTCGCCGTCCCTACCTTGCGAAGCTACCTCAAAGACAAGTTGCCGCATTACATGATGCCCTCGACCTTCATGATGCTTGACGCTCTTCCATTGCATCCCAACGGTAAAATAAACCGTCGGGCACTACCAGTCCCTTACCCAAATCAGCGTACAGAGGAAGACACTTTTATTGCTCCGATGACGACGGTGCATCATCAACTTATACAGATCTGGGAAGAATTGTTAGATGTGCAGTCCATCGGGCTCAAAGACAACTTTTTCTCTCTGGGAGGCCATTCTCTACTTGCTGTTCGCCTTGTGGATCGCATTGAGCAGGTCTGCGGCAAGAAAATTCCTCTCGCCACCCTGTTTGCAGGAGCTACTGTAGAGCACCTGGCAGATGTAATCATGGGTGAAGAAGAGAAGCGGCCTCGTGCTCCAGTAGTAGCGGTTCAGGCCAGCGGCTCCAAGCGACCATTCTTCTTTTTACATGGAGATTGGTTTGGTGGTGGTTTCTACTGCTTGAATCTGGCACGCAGTTTCGACTCCGACCAACCATTTTACGTTCTGGAACCCTACAACTTTGATGGCTTGCGCATTCCACCCACGTTCGAAGAAATGGCGACGGCTCACATCCAGTCATTGCGCACCATTCAGTCAGAGGGTCCATATCTGCTGGGAGGATTTTGCAATGGAGGGCTTATGGCCTATGAAATGGCACGACAACTTCAGGCGGAAGGGCAAGTAGTTGACTTGCTGGTAGCGATAGACATGGCAACTCCTACTCCTCACAAATATGTTCGCAGAGCACTTAGTCGTATCGGGGGGGTACTACGGCTCGGTCAGGATAAGCAATTAGACTGGTTTTTGCGCTACATTTACACGCGTATACCATCCTACAGAACGAAGGTGAACGACTCAATACCTTCGAGAAACGTTGAAGATGAGAGTATGCAGAGACGGAACAAAGGAAGCCTCGCGCTCTTAAGACTCAAAGCACACATTCCTCCAGTGGAGGCCCTTCGTCATCAGTGGTCAGGTATATACCGCTGGATTGCTGCGGGTTATGTTCCTGGTCCGTACCCTGGTAAGCTCACACTCTTCTGGTCGAGTGAAGGATTTAGACAGCAGGTAAATTGGCGTCAAATATCGCGAGCGAAAGAGGTAGAGGACCTTGTTTTTTCAGGTACGCATATGAGTTGTAAAAACGAAAACCTCCATATCCTGGCGGAACGTTTGAGTACGTGTCTTAATGGAGTACAAGAAGCTACATCTTGCCAGTGAAAACGATGAGAAAGAGGTGCCTTGAGTTTGGACATCCCTAAATCCCTATGGGACATTCCACCAGCGCACTCCATTCTGAACAGCGATGAAGTTCATGTGTGGCGTGCCAGCTTAGACACGCCACAATCACACGTACGCTCTCTGGAACAAACGCTTTCAGCCGACGAACGACGAAGGGCAGAAAGGTTTCGTTTCCAGAAAGATAGCGCGCACTTTATCGTTACTCGTGGAATACTGAGAGCTATTCTGGCTCGCTACCTTGCGCGAGACCCCCAAAGTCTCCAATTCCACTACAATCAATACGGAAAGCCATCTCTTGTCGCGGAACCAGGTAGCGATGCATTATCTTTCAACGTGACCCATTCTCGTGCTATGGCTCTCTATGCCATAACACACAATCAAAATATTGGTATAGACCTCGAATACATCAATACAGAAATTGAATATGAGCAAATCGCGGAGCGCTTTTTCTCCCCAAAGGAGGTAAGCATGTTCCGTGCAGTCCCTCAACATATGCAAGCGAAGGCTTTCTTTAACTGCTGGACACGAAAAGAGGCATATGTCAAGGCAAGGGGTATAGGTCTATCACTCGATTTGAATAAATTTGATGTCTCAGTGACACCAGGAGAGCCTGCGGCAATTTTAAGCATTAGAGAAGAGAACCAGAATGTTGCTAATTGGTCACTCCACGATCTCTACCCAGACCTGGCCTATGCTGCTGCTCTAGCAGTAGAAGGGTGTGCAAGTAAGCTGATATGCTGGCAATGGTCTTATCAAGACTTATCCTTGAACCTTTCAAGGATGCCAAAACGTGATAGATAGTGAAGTAAGTATATACACTCATCTAAAATGTGCTGGCACAGGTTGAAACAATAGAAAGGGAAGCAATACATTGCCAAAACGTTCTACTAGCAGAAATGAGCGGAAGCGCAATGCCGGACGCGAACAACGTACAAACCCTACAAATGTCTACTCTCGCGTTGCGCTGCTAGGTTTTGTAACCGGACTACGCTCAATGGCACCACTAGCTTTATTAAATTGGACAAATCGTCTCAATAAAAATACCGAAGCGCCAATTTCACGTCTTTTCAGTGGATCCAGCAGCCGACTCATCACAACACTGCTAGCAGCCGGTGAGATTCTCGGAGACAAACTACCGATTGCGCCTGGCCGGACCAGTGTAGGACCACTTATCGGGCGCATAGCAATTGGTGCACTTGTCGGCGCAGATCTCTGTCAAGAGGCCCAGCAGTCCTTTATTCCAGGGATTGCAATCGGTGCTGCATCTGCGGCGGTTGGGGCAACGGCAGGATACTACGGTCGTAAGTCACTCTCTAGAGTGAAGGGTGTTCCCACATTTGTGTGGGCCGGAGCAGAAGATTTGCTCGCTCTTGGTTTAGGTCGCCTCGCAACCAGGAATGCTTCAAAGTAGATTTATAGGCTGTGGGTTTGTATACTGAAGTAGTGCAAGCGATTTGCACTACTTCAGTCTGTGCCAAATTAATAGCAACCATTGTTTTCGGCTTGTCACGCTCGTTCTGGCTCTCACTCCAGATGCTCTTTCTGCTGGGCAGTTTTGATAATATCAGTGTTGTCATCCGTAACACGCTCCTGCTAACGCGCACAAGTAGATTTTCCCTTCGACATAACCGCATTGCTTGTGATACAGTGCTTTTAGCTTGTTTAAGAATATGTAACTTATCCCGTGCAAAAGAAGTAAGGTAAAACATGATTGAGACACGCATACCATCTGATCTGGAACGTCGCAAAGAAGATTACGGACTTATCACTGGCCTCTCTCACTACGTAGACGACCTGAGACCAGCAGAAGGACGACCTACAGCGCTGTACATGGCGGTAGTGCGCAGCCCATATGCTCATGCTGAGATTCGAAACATTCGATTGGATGCGGCGAGAGCACTTCCAGGTGTTATCGCAGCTTTCGGAGGTGCAGAACTGGTAAGTGGTATGCGCACGCTTGATACGGCTCCAATACCGAATCTTAAAAAGCCGGAGAGACGACCAATGGCTGTAGATAAGGTTCGTTACGTGGGCGACCCTGTAGCAGTCGTGCTGGCTGAAAACCTGTACAGCGCTATAGACGGTCGTGATTTGATAGATGTTGACTATACACCATTAGCTTCGGTAGTCGATCCAGAAGCGGCACTTGCTCCAGATGCTCCCCTCCTCTACGACGACTTTGGCTCGAATGTTGCTTTCCATTCTCAAACTGGTGGTGGCGATATACGAGTTGTATTTGAGCGTGCGGATCGGATCATCCGTCTACGTGTGGTCAACCAGCGCCTCGCACCCAGTTCTCTTGAGCCATGCGCCTGCATGTTCGATTTCGATCCGAACAATGGTCAGTTTTCGGCCTGGGTATCCTCGCAGGCAATTTACCGAGCACAAGATACGCTTGCAAAGTTTCTGGGTCTTGATAGCAACTCTATACAAGTACACAATGCTCAGGTGGGTGGTGGCTTTGGTGCCAAGACAGCCTTTTTAGGCGAAGAGATTATCACGGCGGCACTGGCACTCAAATATGGTAGGCCCGTCAAGTGGATTGAAGACCGCGGCGAGAACTTGCAGGCTCAGACTCAGGGACGAGGTCAGATCAATTATATCGAGGCAGCATTCCAGAACGATGGGCGGCTACTGGGTCTCAAGGTACACACGGTTGCCGACCTGGGTGCGTTTCTCGCCGCATCAACAGCCATGGTCCCCAACGGCACGCCACATATGCTAGGCGGTCCCTATCAGGTAGAAGCGGTGGAGAGTCAGGTTATGGGTGTTTTCACCAACAAAGTGCCGACCGCTGCTTACCGGGGCGCGGGTCGTCCCGAAGCCGCCTACATCCTGGAACGTACAATGAATCGTGCCGCCTACGAGTTGGGCCTCGATCCTGCCGAGATACGCCGTCGCAATTTTATCTCGTCAGAAGCTTTTCCTTATAAATCTGTGACAGGGCTACAATATGATAGCGGTAACTATACAGCCGCCCTCAGTCGAGCACTCGAACTGGCTGACTACGCGGGGTGGCGAACGAAGCAGCGGGAACGCCGCGAGAGCGAAAGCTCTCATCTGCTTGGTATTGGTATTGCCACCTTTCTTGAGATTACGGGTGGTGGTGGCAATACTAGGCCGGGTGTACCGCAGGAGGCCGCGACGGTGCGTATTCGCCGAGACGGGACGCTCCTGGTACAAAGTGGTGTTGCCCACAATGGTCAAGGCCACTTCACCGCGTTTTCCCAGATCGCTGCTACCGTGTTTGACCTGCCTGGATCAAAGGTAGAAGTGCGCATGAACGACACGGCACTACCTGCGTATGGCATAGGCACGTTTGGCAGTCGCACCACTCAGACAGCGGCTTCTGTCGTTTACCTGGCCGCAGAAGCTGTTCGAGATAAGGCTTTACAGTTGGCGGCGAAAGTGTTGGAGGCCGCTCCAGCAGACCTCGTCCTGGAGGATGGCAAGATAATGGTGCGCGGAGTCCCAGTGCGTTCCATTGCCTTAGGTGAACTCGCCCAGTTAGTGGAGGAGCAGCCCAACCTGATCGAGCGGGAAGCACCTAACCCATCCAACAATGTGCCTATCGAAGGGCTGGCCGCGTGGCGAGATTTTAGTCCACCGGGGGCAGCGTTCTCATCAGGTGCTCACATGGCTGGGGTCGAGGTAGATACCGACACAGGTGAGGTACACGTGCTTACCTACGTGGCTGTTGACGACTGCGGACGAGTTCTCAACCACTACCTGGCTGAGGCGCAGGTACACGGTGGCCTTGCTCAAGGTATTGGACAGGCCCTCTATGAAGAGGTAGTCTACGATCAGAGCGGTCAACTACTCACCAGTTCATTGATGGATTACACATTGCCGAACGCCGAGCAGGTTCCCGTCTTCGTAACGGAGACCGTCGAGACTCCTTCGCCAACCAATCCATTGGGGGCAAAGGGAGTAGGCGAAGCAGGCTGCATAGGTGGGCCACCTGCCGTTGTCAATGCCGTATTGGACGCCCTCGCGCCATTAGGTATCAAAACCATTGACATGCCACTCAAACCAGAGAAGATCTGGACGGTGGTACAGGCCGCCCACGCAGGTAGGCTCAAACAACCTGACTTCGCCCCACCAGTAGTCTTCAACACTGATGCTGGATCACAGGACGAAAGTGCGCCAGATTTTGCTTAAGATGTTTGTGGGTGCCAGCTATTGAACAGAGCGCTGAGCAGGGATACAGGTAATGCTAGGCCACAATCCATTGTGGCCTAGCATTACCTGTATCCCTGCATAATATCAATCCTCATTTTGCGCTTCGGTCAGGCACACTCGCAAATGTTCGGCCAAATCAGGAAGATATTCAGTCCTACACGTTGAGTGTGTGCCAGGAATGAAGTGGAAGTTTATCTCCTTCTCTTTTGCCACTTTCCGCCGCCATGTACCCCAAAAGTGCTCTCCCCTGGCCCATAGGACCGTCATCTTGCCAAAATATGGGCCAAAGGGGTACTTCGAAATCGACCATGCTAATACTCCCACATAATCTTTGCGGAGAGCTTCTGTGGTTGGGAGCATCGAAGTGAGTTGCGGATCTATAGTTCTCAATTGCTCGATGCCTTCCAGCCCTTTAGAATGTGGAAGGAGCGCATAGATATGCCGTAGACGGAGAAAGCAGTTCAATTGCTTCTCTTTAGTAAGACGCATTAGATCGCTAAAGCGACTGATTGTACGGAGAAGCCAACTGAAGTGAGGAGGGTCTGCAGGGTCCACCAGGAACAGCAGGTCAACCTTCTGGCCCACCACCTGAAGTTGTCGCGCCATTTCATAGGCCATCAAAGCTCCATTACAAAACCCCCCTAACAAGTAAGGGCCTTCTGGCTGTACAATTCGCAGTGCCTCAAGATGAGCCGCAGCCATAACCTCCAATGAAGGTGGAGCGGGCAGATTCTCAAACCGATAGGGCTCCAGGACGTAAAAGGGCTGCTCCGATCCCAGGGAGCGCGCTAAGGGGAAACAGTAGAAAGCACCACCTGTCGAATCTCCATGCAGAAAGAAGAAAGGCCGCTTGAATCCACCAACCTGAACCGCAACCAATGGTGTCCGAGATATGGAATCCGTTTCGCTGTCTAGAGCAGTTGCTAACTGTTCGATGGTCGGTTTGGCAAATAGCGTAGAGAGAGGCAATTTCTTGCCACAGATGCGCTCAATACGTTCAATCAAGTGGGCAACCAGCAACGAATGCCCTCCAAGATCGAAAAAGTTATCCCTGATGCCAATGGGCCGTACGTTCAACAGGTCTTCCCAGATAGCTATCAACTGATGATGAACCATGAGTGTAGGAGCCACAAAGGTTTCTTCAGCCGCACTCCTCACCGAGTTTGGTGCTGGAAGAGCGTGCCGATTAATCTTACCATTGGACAAGAGCGGGAAAGCATCGAGCAAAACGAAGGCAGAAGGCACCATATAAGCCAATAACCGCTCCTTCAAATAAGTCCTCAGGCTCTCAATGGTGGGCGATTGACCATGAGTAGGAACGACATAAGCGATCAAACGCTGACCGCCTGGGGTGTCCTCGCGCGCAGTAAGCACTACCGCGCGCACAGCAGGATGTTGCAGAAGTACCGCTTCGATCTCTCCTAACTCGATACGCAAACCGCGAATTTTTACCTGGTGGTCGAGGCGACCCAGATACTCGATGGCACCATCAGGCCGGTACCGAGCCAGGTCCCCGGTGCGGTAGAGACACGCTTCAGGACGAGGGCTGAAAGGATCAGATACAAAACGTTCCTGGGTCAGTTCTGCGCGATTGAGATAGCCACGCGCTACGCCCACGCCGCCTATGTACAGTTCGCCGGAGATACCAATCGGCACCGGGCGCATCGACGGGTCCAAGAGATAAATTTGTGTATTGGCGATAGGGCGACCGATAGGGACGATCCGCTCCTGGCTCTCGCGCTGACACTGCCAATATGTCACGTCGATAGAGGCTTCTGTCGGACCATAGAGATTATGCAACTCTGCATTGATACGTGCGAAGAAACGTTCTTGCAGTTCAAAGGAAAGGGCTTCACCACTACAGATAACACGCTTCAAGCTCTTGTTACATCGCTCTAGATATGGCTCTTGCAAGAATATTTGTAGCATCGAAGGAACAAAGTGCAGCGTTGTAATGCTCTGTTCGACGATCAGGGAGGCGATATAGGTAGAATCTTGATGCCCACCGGGTCTTGCCACCACAAGGGTCGCCCCTGTTAATAGAGGCCAGAAGAACTCCCAGACCGAGACATCGAAAGTGAAAGGTGTCTTCTGTAAAACGCGGTCTGCTGCCGTCAGTTGATAGGCTTGCTGCATCCAATACAAGCGATTGACGAGTCCTCGATGAGTGTTCATCGCCCCCTTTGGCTTGCCAGTTGAGCCTGAGGTATAGATCACATAACTCAGGTTGCCAGATGAAACATCACTTGCTGGATTGGTTATCTCCTCGTGAGCAATCTGCTCCCATTCCGAGTCCAGGCAGATCATCCTTGAATGATGCGCAGGGAAGGAAGATATCAGCCGTTGTTGCGTGAGTATTACGGGAGCCTGCACGTCTTCAAGCATCAAGGTCAGTCGATCTTTAGGAGAACTGGGATCGAGGGGAACATACGCTCCGCCTGCCTTCAGAATACCCAGCAGCGCGATTACCAGATCGAGCGAACGTTCCATGCAAACTCCAACCAGCACATCGGGTCCTATCTCAAGCTGTTGTAGATGATGTGCGAGCTGGTTGGCGCGGTTATTGAGTTCACGGTAGGTAAGCTGGTGCCTCTCGAATATCACAGCAACAGCATCCGGGCTGTGTTCAACCTGAGCCTCGATGAACGTGTGAAGGCACTGATCGAGCGGGTACTTGGCATCAGTCCGGTTCCATTCTTCCACCACCAGGCGTCGCTCTACCTCTGTGAGGATAGGTAGATCAGCGATATGCTGAGTAGGATCGCTGACAACCCCTTCAAGCAAGTTCAACCAGTTGCCTACTATCCGAGCAATGGTTGCTTCGTCAAACAGATCGGTATTGTAGGCCAGACTGCCAATCAGCCCTTCTGGTTGCTCATCCAGTATGAGTGAGAGATCATACGCGGCGGTATATGTCTGCGTCTCTATCTGCGTCAAGGTCCTCTTTGGGAATAGATCCAGCTGCTGGGGCTTGAGCGTCAAAAGTACCTGGAAGAGTGAAGGAGGCTCCACGCCAGGTTCTGAATATAGTTCCTTAAGCAGATGCTCAAAGGGCAGATTCTGATGGGCGTGAGCGTCCAGAATCACTTTGCGCACACGTCTCAGCAGTTCACGAAAGGTAGGATTCCCGGACAGGTCTGTGCGTAACACTGTGATATTGGTAGAGGAGCCTTCCAGTTGCTCGGTTCCTGATTGACCACATTGTGCAGTGAATGAACCGATAAGAAGGTCATCCTGGCCTGTATAGCGATGGAGCAAGTTCTGGAATGCCGCAACCAGGACCATGTATAGGGTTACGTCCTCCAGACGACTCATGTCTTTGAGGCGGTTAGTTAAGCGTGTAGACAAGGTTATTGGATACAACGAGCCGCGATACGTTTGAACTGGTGGACGAGGGCGATCAGTAGGTAGTTCCAGAGCGGCAGGTACATCCGCAAGTTGTTGTTTCCAGAAAGCAAGTTCAGCCGCGAGTGTGTCCCTCTGAATCGTCTCTCTTTGCTTGAAGGCAAAATTGGCATCTAACAATTCTTTATCGAGCAGAGCGCGTTCAGCTCCGTAGTAATCCATTATACTTGTCATTACATCGTATCCATTCACACTGCCAAGTGACACTTATAAGTTTTATAAGCAACACATATTACGCTTCTATATTTAACTTTATCTATATATCTGTGCTAAAACTTACCATCTATGAGAGTGCATTAAGTTAAATTTGAGTTAAGTCTTGGTAAATAAGGCAGTTAAAGCAGCACGAATTTCTTAACCAGCATTATTATAATCTGTTTGCCTTTAGATACCTGGGTTAATAGGAAGAAATGACTACGACAGTACTCCAAACTAATGAAGAACATACACCTTTATTCTTATATACTCTTGAACAAGAATCATCGCGGCATCACAGATCGGCTACCTCATCAACACTTACTCCTAGTTATATCCCTCAGTAGAGGAGTTCAAAGTACACAAAGCCCATCTATTAAAACATACAATAGGGAATACAGGCTCAAGTATATTCTTGAGATAGCAGTAGGCAGACAGAGAGTTATGAAAACAAGGTCATTTGTGTAGCAGGTTCATGCCCATCTAACAGAAGATATGGTGCGACCTGTTGTGGTGTACGAATATGTAGTTGTTGCAGATGTGAAATATCTGTGATACGTCCTTGACGACGAGCGCGAAGAATAACATCTGCCGCCTTCGGACCAATACCAGGAACGCGCAATAGTTGTTCACGACTCGCCGTCATAATCTCAACGGGCGCATTGCGCAAGTGCATCTCGGCCCATGCTCGTTTGGGGTCCATCTCAAGTTGCATGTTGCCATCGGTCAGGAACGGCAAGTCTTCCACCTTCCAGCCATAGTCACGCAACAAAAAGCTGGCTTGATAGAGACGATGTTCGCGTAGAGGATTTGTCGGAGCAAGATTCTCAAAGGGAGTTTGCTCGATAGGATGGAAGCCAGAGTAGTAGACACGCGTCAATCCTGCTTTGCGATACAATTGATGGCTCATAGAGAGCAGTTCGTGATCAGTATCACCTACCGCTCCTACTACGAACTGCGTGACTGTTCCTGCTAATTTCTCATAGGGATGCCCCCGCCGTATCGCTTCAGCCCATTGAAGCATGGTCAATAACTCGCGTTTGAAGTCTTTCTTGGGAGCGAGCGCATCCAATCGCTCCTGGTTCGGTCCTTCCAGGTTTACCGAGACCCGATCAGCCAGTTGCATCAAACGATAGAGTTGGTCATACTCTATCCCCGGCATCACCTTGAGGTGCAGATAGTGCCAAAAAATATAGCGAAATATTGCATCACCATATTTTCTGTTTATTTCGTGAGGGTAATCCTCACAGGAGGCACTACTGACTCCTCTACACCCTCCGACCCGAAGGCGTTGGGTGCTACTTTGCGAAGAATGTTGCTCGCGCCATTCATATCAGCGTTAATGAGTCGCCCATCTGAAGCACGGTACAACCCACGCTTGATCCGCTTGCCACTAAACGTATGCTTCTCCTCATCGTTTGGCTTGCGAACCGGCAGTGGGTCACGATCCAGGAAGCTGGCTTTGGAGGTGTAGGACTCTTCCGTGACCAGCACAGCAATGCCTACTAACTCCGCTTTGTACGTCAACATCTGGATGAAACGCGCATGTGGAATTTGTACGAACTGTTGATTGTTGCGCTTCCCCATCTCTACTTCCTGCTTCCAGCCATCGTTTTTCCCAACCACCAGAATGCCGATTTCTGCCTGGACCAAGAGATCGATGATCTTTTTACTAGCAGCATGCAAATAATGGTCAATGCGACGGTTGCGCTTGTTCGTCATACGCTCCATGCGTTTGGTTGAGCCTGTATGTCCAAGCTTCTTCTGCAACTCCGCTCTCCGCTTGTTATAGAACTGGTTGATCGACTTCACCGGCCTGCCGTTAACGATGACTGGTTGGAAACCAGGGGCGTTTGAAGCTACAGTTGCCAGATTGGTGATTCCTAGGTCTATTCCAGCGTAGAGGATAGGATTGACGTTCGCTTGCACTGGCTCTTTGCCGTACACCACCTCCACCACGTAAAACCCCTTGCGCGGCACGATCCGAACTTGATCAATGTCTTTCTGTTGCGTTTTCACGCTGATCGGTAACTTGGACGGTTTGATGATGCCTCGTTTTAAGCCATACTTGCCTCGACTGATGGCCTGAATGGTGTACACAAGCATGTTGCGCCCCTCGGTTTTGTGCTTGTATTTGGGCAAGCATGGCCTTCCCAGGAATTTGGACGGGTCTTCTTCGTAGGCTGCTTTCGCCTCACGGAACGCTTTCCACGCGTCAGCCAGTTGCCTGAGCACCTGTTGCGAGACTTTGGCAGGCAGCGCCTTGTAGGCTTCATGCGACTGCATACGCTTGTCCATCTCTTCGTAGGAAAGATAAACTCCCTGATGGATAAACGCCTGACGCATCTCATACAAGGCTGCATTGTAGAGGTTCTTGGACGCAAAGGCGGCGGCATCAATCACGGCAAAACGGGGATCGCTCTTGTTGATCACATGTTGTTCTGTTAGTTTCATGATGCCGCTCTCCTTCCTACTATGTCCTATTGTGCTCTTGCTGCAAGCGCCTCATCAATTGCACCAATGACCACACCCAGATGAAGGAGAAATGGAAGTGGTGCGTCATCAGTCAGTTGCGCATTGCATGCTTCTTCTCTACGAGCACGACGAGACAATTCATCCTCAACAAGCGTGATCATCTCTTCTTCTGTGAGCATCCCCTCGTATTCGAGGTCATAGTACACATCACGTCCAAACTCAATCCCCTTCTGAACATCAGAATGCTCAAGTAAAGCGGGAAGTAGGGGGGTAACGGTTGATACAAGGGCCGATACCTGCATCTGATCGAATTGGTCTAACATGGTGTGCGCCTCCTCTACGCGCTTGACATTCGACTCTCATGTAGGTATCATCCCGCTTGAGAGTCTGGATTGGGTTAACTCTAGCTGGACTCTCACCGCTGGCTAGGCGTTCACAGCACCTAGCCAGCATCCGTAAAAGCAACATTACTCAATAACTAACTACAAATTCTACTCGCTCATGAAGCAATCCGATACAAACAAGACTTTCAAAACAAAGAGTACAATGTGTACTACTTAAATGATATCATAAGCGTTCAGTCCTGTCAATCCATTCAGTATCAAAAAAGCAATGCATACAAAGAGTACAAAAATGTGGCATAATGTTTTGAGCATGCTTGCATGCAAAGACAAAGCTAGAGGAGACAAGCAACATGGTGAAGACGCCAAAGCCCCCCAGGAACTTTTATACTGCATCTCAGGCCGCGCAAAAGCTAGGAATGCCTAAAACCACCTTTCACACCTATGTAAAACAGGGTAAAATAAAAAGAGTCGTTCCACCAGGACGAACTGAGGGCTTTTACCTGAAAAGGGAGATAGATAAACTGGTACGAGCTAGAGAGCTATTTATCTTGGAGTACGCTTCAGAACCCTCAACCTTTGCACGGGCAACTGACGAAGATATAAAGGGCATCCATGATCTCTGTGTAAGCTTTTTTGGTATAACAGAGACAGCGAGCTATGAAACGCTCTTGTCATGGCATAAGAAAAATCCACGTACTTACTATGTAGTAAAGCAAGAGGGCATAGTAACAGGTTATATTGGATTTCTCTATCTGAATGAAGAAGTGACTCAACACATTATGTCAGAAACCGTCCCAGGTGTTCCAGTGCCATCCTCAACAGAAGTGCTCCCTTTTATACCTGGTAAGCCTCTTCACGGCCTATGGGTCGGACTTGCCGTGCGCCCTGGACTTCCATCAACTCAAGCCAAATTGAATGGAAGGCATCTCATTATTGGGGGCATCGAGGTCTTAGAAACCTTGGCAAGAGAAGGTATGCCTGTCAAGAAACTGTATGCTACTGCACGCACAGGCGATGGTATCAAACTTAGCCGCAAGCTAGGCTTCCAGGAAACCATTTATCCCGATGATCCACTGATACGCTACGAGTTAGATCTTGAAAGGTCAGACTCGCCATTGTTAAATGAATACAAAAGGCTCGTCAAAATACACGAGCGAAAGAGGGCTTCAAACAATCCCTGAAAATATTCTGCCCCAAATTCAGTGTCAATTTGGGGCAGAATCCTGCAATAGATCGCTATAAAGCGCTATATTTCGCTATATTTTCAAACACCAGTTTCTATACCCATTATAGTTGTAGCGTTTGCGCACAATTTCAGCCGTGTCAATGATCTTGTCCTGTGTCGTCACACTTCCCTTGATAATACCAGACGACAAGAACATACCCTGGACCTGACCAGCGCGTTGCAGTGTATCCAGACTACTTGCGAGTTCATTAGGGGAAAAGGTCATGCGCTTCATTTTGCTACGTCCAGCGCGAAATGGACAGTAGTGGCAGTTCATTTCACAAGCAGTTGTTAACATAGCTTTTAGTACCGGAAGCTTCCCTCGTGGTGTCGAGACGTTCGTGATACACTCGGCAAGACTACGTGATTGGTATTGAGCATGGCGACGTTCCTGTTGCGGCTGATCGCCAGCAGGCTCGTAAATTGTAGCATCACCCACCTGGGCAAGTTTCGACATTGTATCAGGGAGAGTTTGCACTAACATAGGTACAGTATACTGAACTAATGTTCTATTTGTCAATGTTATGCACTCTGACACCAGGGCTTTTCGGCTTTCGAAAAGCCCTGGTCTGGCACTCTGGTTCGCTGCCTACCCCTGCTTCTGACTCAGTACTACCAGGGGCAGGCTCATCCATCGAACTACATGAGCAGCGAGGCAATGGTTCCGCAGACATGCCGACTTATTGCCTGCCCATCCTCTAAAGAGGACTGTTCCTGAGTATAAACGGCAATGATATAGGTCTCCTGACCCAACGTCACCACGCCGGAAGAATTCATGGCCCACAGGCCATCGGGGCCAAGCACCCACCCATCTTTCATCGCAACTGTGGCCCCATCAGGCGCAGTATCTCCTACCCCTGCCTGTTGATCAGACTCGACCTGTTCCATCAAGGAGACCACCAGACTGCAATCGTGGGCCGTCAGGATTGTGCCTTCATACACGCGCGTCAGCAGGTTCACCATTGACAGGGGCGAGACTTGGCTGTATCCCCAGGAGTCAGAATTCGGGTGTAGATCAGAAATACCAATTCTCTGTAAGAAACTCGCGACTCCTACTGCCCCGCCAATTTCACCATAGAAGAGGGCCGAAGCCGAGTCGTTATTGGAGTTCTCGATCATGGTCGTCAGCAGGTCCATCTCCTGATCGTTCGGCTCACGGCCCTGACGTTCAGTCATGTCGAGGAAAGTCAACAGAATAGGTATTTTCATCGAACTTGCCGTGATGAACTGGGTATTGGCATGATAAGTATAGTAGCGCTTGTGAGTCACATCATAGACCACAGCACCAGCAGTGTCCCCAATGCTGGCAAGGTACGCTGCCAAGTCTGGAGAGAGGGCATCCAACGAGGCCCAGCCTGGCACTGTACCGGGCGAGGTGAAGGTCATATCGGAAGCTTGCACCCATGCGGTACCCGTGTGTTTGGGTGCAGCCCATTGTATATGATACCAGAGCATTCCTGTGTTCCAGGCCGTGTTACCGAGGAGGGTCAGAGGGAAATGTTGCCCAACGTGCGCAACCACATAGCCCGTGCCCGGCGCATTGAGCAGTGCTGTATCTCCTTGTACCCAGATAGTCTGTTGTGAATGTATCACAACATTGGGCGGACCAACGGTGTGCAGGTAGGCTATGCCAGTATCAAGCCGTTGGATCTGGGGGTGGCCTGAAGAATCCAGGGTGTCTTGATCGAGTACCACACCGTCGCGCCAGAACGCTTGCACCAGCATGTGATGAACGTATCCATTCTTCGTGATGGTAAAAGAAAGTGCCTCGGTGAGCGGAGCGCCGAAATCCGTCTTCCAACCATCAGGCGAGATGCCAGAGCGATTGATATAGCTCCAAAGTGCCTGTGGGATCAGGTGACCAACCTCCTTTCCAGCGCGGGTTCCTCCCTTGACGAACACATCCTGGCTCCCAACGGGCGATAGAGCGACAGTGCGACCTGCTGGGGCTGACCGCATCAGATCGGGGTTGGCTGCCTGACGCAGATCGACAAAGGTGAGGGGACTTCCGCTACCGCCAATCGGCACCTGGCTACCAACGGTCAGCAGTGCCTGGAGTAATGGAAGACGAATAATGCCGGTGCTGGGGTCTCTCGCGCCTGTAGAGATCAACCCAACGAGAGCGTTTTCAGCATTATGGGGATGGACAGGATGAGCTATTGGCAAGAGCAACGCACCCCACCTAAAGAACTGAAGCCACCCCTGGGCAGTGGGGAAAGCGACGGTCACTGGGACTCCCAGACTTTGAGCGACACTATTACGGTTATAGTAATCTTCAAAGAGTGGAGAGACGCTCACCCCCTGGGGGCTTGACTGCGAGAAGTTAAAGGCAGGCACAGTGGCTCGCGTATCCCCGACCCAGCGGTTAGCCCCGTTGATTGCCACTGTCTTCTTCGCGGCTGACATTCCAGATATGTGCAAACTCTGCCTTTGCCTGAGTTGCATGGGAATGACCAAGCCAGAGTACAAGAGCACGCTGCTCCCGATGATCACCAAAAGAAGAAGAATCGTACACCTGAAAAGAAAGGAGGATTGCCGCCGTTTCATCCCTCGTGAGAGGGACGGTGTGGATATCATGACCATATCAACATAGTCATCGGCTGGCACTACACGCACCTGTACATCTCCCAACTTCTCTCTACTCGTAAAAGGTGTCCGAGGGAGTTTGATAGTCGCAGTAAGATCGTCACTCACTGAACGCGTGACAGGCGTATCTTGTTGAGGAAGGGATGAGTCTATAGGCGTGTCATACACCTGTAGCAGTGGTCTCAAACTACTAATTGGTCTTGCTGGCAGTTTCAGTGTTGCTTCGTTGTCCATTGTTATATCACGCCCCATGATAGTTTATTCTATGGTAGAAACGCTCCCCGTATGCGTTATAGAGAAGTATAACAGAGAAGACCGAAGAAAAGCTATCCTTAAAAAGGATTGTTTACAGAATCTTGAGAATGAGCCGAAAGGGAATTTCCATGAGCAATGAGCATAACAACGAGCATATTTTCACCTTGGCGCGTCCGTTGGTATCCAATCGAACCGAGTGGTTGGCCTATTGGAATGCAATAGGCCAACCGTGGCGTATTGAACCAGAAATTGACCTGGAACGCCAGGAATATCTTACCCAACGCCTTGCTCTAAAAGTAGACCTGGATGAAGGTATATACCAATTTAAGGGTGTTAAGTTGAACCGCGCTGATATTGAGTGGTTACTCGCAAATCACGAAAATGGACGAGGACCAGTGAATTGGCTGGTCCCAGAACACCATGACCGCGTTGGTATAGACTTGCGTGGTGCTGATTTACGCGGCGCTAACTTGCGTGGTCTTCCTCTCTCGCACATGTTAGGAGGACTGAATTGGCGTGAGCGTAACAGAACACAAGAGGGGAGAGATATGGCGGCGGTTCATCTGGAGGGTGCTATTCTCAGTGAAGCACATCTTGAAAATGCAGAACTTTACATGGCTCATTTAGAGCGGGCCGACCTCTTTAAGGCACATCTTGCGGGCGCATCGCTTCGCAAAGCGCATTTGGAAGGAGCTTCTCTGCGCCTGGCGTATCTTGTAGCGCTTGACGAGCAAGGCGATGAAAAGAAGAAAAAGCTAGCCTCTTCTTCGAAACTAGTGCTTCCACCAGCCGATCTGCGTGCAGCCTTTTTTGATAGCGTGACAGACCTGAGAAATGCTCATCTAGGTGATGAGAAGCGCGGTTTTGTCCGACTTGCCGATGTGCATTGGGGAGAGGTGAACCTCGCTATTGTTGATTGGTCGCTGATAAAAACACTCGGCGATGAGGGCCGTGCGAGGATAGTAGCGCACAAGCAAAAAGTAAATAAGGAGAATGCTATTGATGGCTATCGTGAAGCTGTTCGTGCTTATCGTCAACTAGCGGTTACCCTTCAAAGTCAGGGACTCAACGAAGAAGCAGCACGCTTCTTATATCGAGCGCAACTACTACAACGAGAAGTCGTAAAGCTACAAGGAAAAGCTGGAGCCTATATTTTCTCAGTGTTTCTCGATATTCTTGCGGGGTATGGATATAAGACGGTGAGAAGTCTAATTGCGTATCTCCTCGTTGTGTTTTGTTTCTCCATCATATATTTTATTCTTGGACGTATTGTGGGACCACACCTTTCCCCATTAGGTGCGCTCGTTTTCAGCGTTACATCGTTTCACGGACGCGGCTTCTTCCCTGGCGGGATTACCTTAGACGACCCAATCACAGTCATGGCTGCTGCAGAAGCCATCATTGGTCTCACCATAGAGATCAGCTTTATCGCAACGTTCACCCAGCGTTTCTTTGGGAAGTAGGAGCGGCAGTGTCGATTCGGTGGCCTCTTCCTCACGCGCAATGTCGTTCTATTGAGATAGCCATTAGCGAAGCAAAGTAGGAAGACCTCTTGTGGATCTTCTAGCGTTTCTCTTCTGGTCGAATGCTGAGATGCAATTCCTGTAACTGTTGCTCATCCACAAGAGAGGGAGCACCCATCAGCAGATCCGTCGCGCTCTGCGTCTTGGGGAAGGCAATCACTTCGCGGATACTGTCTTCATCTGCGCACAGCATGACAAAGCGGTCGATACCTAGAGCAATACCACCGTGGGGTGGAGCCCCGTACTCAAAGGCTTCAAGCATATGCCCAAATTGCTCTTTGATCTGCTCATCACTAAGTTTCATCAACGAGAAGACCTTGTGCTGAAGGTCGGCAACATTGATACGTACGCTACCACCACCAACTTCGTAGCCATTGCAGATGATATCGTACTGCTTCGCACGAACGTGTAACGGGTCTGTGTCGAGCCGATCAACATGGTTTTCATCCATACCTGAAAAGGGATTGTGCTCAGCCTCATAGCGCTGTCCCTCTTCATCAAAGTGCAGCAGAGGAAAGTCTACTACCCAGCAGAGAGCCATCTCGTTGGGATCGATCAGATTCAAGCGTTCACCCAACCTGACACGCAAACGGAAGAGAACATCATTACAAACCTTTGCGCTATCCGCGACAAAGAGCAGCAGATCGCCAGGATTACCCTCGAGTCGGTCGATGATCGCCTGTACCTCTTCGGCAGACATAAACTTGGTCAACGGCGATTTAATCTCACCCGAAGCTCCTATTGCGAGCGAGACTAATCCCTTGGCTCCTAGCATACGTGCAAACTCGGTGAGTTCGTCTACCTCTTTACGCGTGTAGCCACCCGCATCAGGGACGCGGATACCTTTAACCATTCCTTGATGCGCCAGGGCATTTTTGAACACACCAAAGGTTCCTGCGGCGGCAAGGTCCGATATCTCCACCAATGGTAGGCCAAAGCGTAAGTCGGGATGATCTGTTCCATAGCGATCCATCACATAATCATAGCTCAAACGCGGAAAAGGCCGCTCCTTAATATGCTTCTTCGTGGTCTTCTCGATCACATAAATTAGTAGCCCCTCGATCAGGGACATCACATCTTCCTCTGCCACAAAGGACATTTCCAGGTCAAGCTGGGTAAATTCCGGTTGGCGGTCCGAACGTTGATCTTCGTCGCGGAAACAGCGGGCGATCTGAAAATAGCGATCCAGACCCGCCACCATCAACAACTGCTTGAGCTGTTGTGGAGATTGTGGAAGGGCATAGAATTCGCCAGCATAGAGACGGCTGGGAACGAGATAATCGCGTGCTCCTTCTGGCGTGCTTTTCATTAGAATGGGCGTCTCAATCTCCAGGAAGCCGCGCTCATCGAGATAGTCGCGCATCTCCTTGACAATGCGATGACGAAGGATAATATTATCGCGCATCTTGGGGCGGCGCAAATCGAGATAGCGATACTTGAGCCGGAGCGACTCATCTGGTTGAATAGCATCACTATTGATAGGAAACGGTGTAGTACGAGAAGGATTCAATATCTCGATATGTTGGGCCACTATCTCGATGGCTCCTGTACTCAAATTAAGGTTCTCTGTCCCCGGCAAGCGGCGAGTTACAGTGCCGCTAACCTGTACTACATACTCTGAACGTAGCTCGGAGGCAACACGGTGCGCCTCGGGAGATCGTTCTGGATCACAGATAACTTGTGTCATGCCATAACGGTCGCGTATATCCAGAAAAATCAGGCCACCATGATCGCGACGACGATTGACCCAGCCCGCGATGGTTACTTGCTTACCAACATCGTCAATATTTAACTCGTCACAAGTGTGTGTTCGATAATATACTTCAGAACTCACGTGCGTGTGCTCCTATTCATGCAAAGATAATGGTTTATGACGAAGTAGTATCGTGAAGCATACTTCTTTTCTGCTACGTACTGTAACACACTCCGTCTAGCTTCTACGAGGTACAAGCCATATTTTGGCTCATATTAACAGAGACAAGATTCAGCATTGAGGGATTTTGATCGCTTTGTGCAAGGAGGTAGACCAGTGTATCGTTTGGGTCAACAACGATACTCTTCACATGTGTTAGAAGATGAGGAGAGGTATACTGCTGATTCAACTGCATTGTTACTGGATTTCCTGGCGGTGTGCCAGCGACTCCACCGCCCGTATTTCCTGGTGTTGGTGAGGCTGCAGCCGTTGGAGTAATGGCGCTTCCAGTCCCCTGCATCATTTTTAAATCAAGCACGCGGTGATTTCCATTATCGACAATATAAAGATGGAGGGTATCGGCAACCGAGGCTGTAACCAGAGATGCTCCACCAGGCACCTGTAAAAACATCGGAGACTGGGGAGTAGAGGATTGAATTATCGGCGTAGGAACCGACACATTGGAACTGAAGTCATTCGGTCCTATGGGCAAAGGCGCGGCAATAGAAGGCTGTACCACAACCGGGACCGGTGTCTGAGTGCCACCCGAAAAGGACAAGCTTTGCACCGACCCTCCGTTAAAGAGGAAGAACAATCGACGTTCTGGAAAGGCGGCAATACTATCAATAGAGGTTGAAGCTGAGATGGTCACGGTATTCTGACCAGGGCCAGGGTTCAACTTATTGTTCTTACCGATAGTGTAATACAAGATGGTTGCAGCGGTTTGAGACGTGTTTGACGTGAGTACCACATAGACATCCTCTCCCCAAGCTGTAAGCAGAGTAGGCGTTTTTCCACCTTGCAGAGATGCGGGATCAATGCCGGTCGAATTCGTAGACGTTAGCGCTCCAGATTCCCCTGGTGTCAGAAGATTTAAACTGTAGCTGGCAGCGGTGTTCCCCTGGGCTGGAAGCATTGTCAAAGCCAACAGGTGCGAGTTATCACTAGCGATTTTGCGCACCTGTGTATTGTTCGGAAGTGATGAGAGCTTATTGACCAGGCTTCCATTAGTATCGAGTTGATACAGATTATGATCTTCTCCCAGGACGTAGGAGAACGTTTTCGGACCGCCCTTCGCATTCTGAACCTGCACAGTAGTGGCAATACTATTTGCCTGTGTATTCGTGCTTCCATTATTGACGGCAGTTGTTTTTGTGGTAGAGCAAGGCAGTGCGATAATTGATGATTGTTGATTATAACTGGTAATAGCGGCTTTGGCGGTCTGGGTAAAATCACCGAGAAGAGTGTTTACTCTTCCACGCTGTACATCTGTCAGAGAACCGCTTTCCACCGACCGCAAAATTGTTTGAGCACTGGCAAGATACTGAAGAGCCTGATTAGGATTTTTGTTTGTCACATCGTCCTTTGCCTGCATAATAAGAGATTGTGCCTTCTTGATAGAACCATCGAAATCTGTAGTATTGAGATGTAGGAAATAATAGGCCCCACTACCCACCAGAGTCACGGCTAGAAGAATAAAAATAACAAGTGTTGGATAGAGAAGACGACTCCGCTTGCGTCGTGGCATCTGGGATACGGGTTGAGGAGCAGCCACGTTATCAGGGGAGAGAAGTGGTCCAGTTGGCATACGCAAGGATGCACTCGGAACATGTCCGTTTCCCACCTGTAGCGGCATTCCCAATGTCTTTGCATCGGTTATTGCATCCTCCCCTCCTTCTCGCGCGCTTATATGTCCATTGCGGCGTATGCTTGGAGGCTCCCATCCAACTTCTTGTACACGCATAACTATGGCGGTGATGTTGTCAGGTCCGCCGTTATCGTTGGCACGTTCTACCAGATGATAGACACTTTCTTGTGGAACATATTGGTCAATAATTGCACGCAGGTCATCATCACTGACAAGACCGGAGAGACCATCGCTACAAAGAACGAAGCAATCACCTTCCTCTAGCTGCTCGGTAAAGACATCCACTTCAACTTCAGCCTGTGTACCAAGACAACGTGTAATTACATTGCGTTGTGCATGTGACCGTGCCTGATCCCTGGTGAGCAAGCCAGCACGTACCTGTTCTTCCACCCACGAATGATCTTGCGAAATCTGCCTGACCTCGCCTCGACGCACAAGATACGTTCGACTATCGCCCACGTTCGCAATATAAGCGGTGCTCCCACGAAGCACGGCAGCGACGCATGTCGTTCCCATACCGCTTCGCAGCATATTTTCCGCTGCACGTTGGTGAATAAGTGTATTGGCTCGCTTGATCGCATGTACAAGCGAGGTAGCAATATCATCATTATCGTCCTGGTAGTAGACATTGCTGACGGTATCGACAGCTATCTCACTTGCCACCTCGCCCGCCGCGTGCCCTCCCATGCCATCGGCAACGATAAACAACGCCCCCTTCCTCGCCATCACCTGTTCATCTTTAGGAATGACGTAGGCCATGTTATCTTCATTATGAGGACGTTTGCGACCAACATCTGTTAACTGTGCGACATCGAGCTGGAGTTGTTTGGACAACGCGCTTCTCTCCCGTACTTCTGTTGCTTCGATTGGTATCCTCTGCCACTAGGCAGTGAGCGGGACTTTAGGCTATAATACACCGACGCAGGGAAAAACGCAACGCATCGGCTATTTCGTGCATTGCCGAACTTTCTACGCGCGCTTACCTGTACCGCTTGCCCCTGAGTATACTCTCTCATCCCTCGGCATGCAAGATATTCAACCTGCGGTACTAGTGTAAGTGGGCAAAAGGTAAAGGTATAGGAACGATAACTTTGCTTCAAAAACATTTTCTCGCTTATCTTGATAAACACGGTTCCTCCTTTGTTGAGGAGTGGAGGCATTCTATTTCACAAATCGAGAGAGCCATCCGGCAAGGTGGCGAACTAGAAATAAGTGAGAGTATCTCCGCGCTATTACGCCAGCAAGGGTTAGCTACGCAGTTGCTCAGTAACAACGCGACTTACGTTTATGGCGAACTGTCTACAGAAGCATCTCACACATTGCTCCTTTGTAGTCAGAATGATATTCAATTCTCTACTCGTGCTCAGTGGGGTATGTTCGTAGCACGCCTCATAGCACTCGCTACATATCAAAAAACGATTGGCACACTGCCTGTAAATATCAAATGGTTAGTCGGTATCGGAGGGCAAAAGGACAATTTTGCCTTAAAGCGTTTTGTAGAGAAATATCGCACATTGTTACAGGCTGATGGCTGCCTCTACGACCTGACTGGCAGCACTCCTTTTTCCTCGCCTCTGCTTGCGACAGGGGCAAAGGGGCTTCTAAGCGTCACGCTTGAGGTACAGACAGCCTCTGTACAGAAAGACTCCATACATGGCGCAATTCTTCCTAATGCTGCGTGGCGGCTCACCTGGGCATTAAGCAGTTTGAAAGACGCACGCGAAGAGGTGCTGATCGACGGATTCTACGATACATTGAACCCAGCAGGAGATGAAGAGATTGAGCTGCTACATAGTATGCCAGACAACAAGCAGGCCCTCGCGCAGCACCTGGGCGTGGAAAACTTCTTACTACAGCTACAAGGGTTTCAACTGCGCTATACCCAGTTGCTTATGCCTAGTTGCACAATTACAGGTATGAGCACCAGCGAAAATGCACAGGAAGCACAACATACTATACCGTCGTACGCAAGAGCAAATGTCGATTTTCATCTAGTCCCCAGTCAGCAACCGGATGATATATTCGCAAAGCTGCGGCATCATCTAAACACGCAAGGCTTTCAAGACGTTCAAGCTCGCATACTCTCCGCCACTAGTCCTGTACAAACACCAGCCAACGATCCATTTGTACAAACGGTGCGTCGTGCTACTCTGACAGCGTATGGAGACAAACTCCCTATTATTCCACTCATACCCGAAAACGTTCTTCTCTCAGCGCTATGCTCACAATTGAATATACCTCTTGTTATAACCAGGATAGGCTATTCGGAGTTCGGGCAGCACGCGACTCATATGTCTAATAGCGTACACAGTTCAGAGCAGCAGGAACGACACATCGTCGCCGATATCAAGCACCTGACAATGATTATGAAAGGAATGGCAGATGCAACTCGTACAACTGAATGAACACGTCTGGGTAATTCGATGTACAGGTAGGACTCGCAACACTCAACGCGTTGAAAACTCGGGCGAGTACGTTTAAGCATATAGTGGCAGGACATGGCGAAATCTATACATCCACACAGCAGGCACATCAAGCGATTGATTACACTGCTCAACGCCTGGAAAACATCCTGGCAAATGTACGAGACGCGCTAGCTGATGATTCGCGGCGCACGACCGCTGAGGTGATGAGTGTGGTTACTCATGCGCAAGGAATGACAATCAATGCTTTATCACAGTACGTACTCTGTCAGACAACAGTACAATCGGCATTAAGTACCTTATATACGCGTGGTGAATTATACCCACTCTTTCAGGATAATCAGCTTATGTGGCGCATGGGCAGCGTGGAGAGAAAGGACAATTAGAAATAGTGTCGAAGGAGGAAAGGTCTAAACCTGTTACCTCATGAAATCCAGAGACGTTATACAGCATTGAGGAGAAGACTTTAAGCATGCGCATAGGTATCAACGCTCAGCTGCTATCCTTCAGTCAGAACTATCGGAATGGTGGCGTCAGTCGCTACATACGATACCTTCTGACAGAGCTAGCAAAGCGACCGGGGGACCACGAATACACGGTTTTTGTCAATGGACAAGATGTTATTGAGCATCTTGCAGCAAGGCATCCCCAAATTACGTATGTGTCTGCGCCCTGGCCCGAATCTCGTCCTGCGGCACGTGTAGCATGGGAACAGTTGACGCTTCCAACATTACTGCGCAAACGGGGTATTGAAGTCTTGCATTCTCCTGTGAATGTACTACCCGTATTGCTACCGCATGACTGCGCAAGCGTCATAACCTTGCACGACCTTGCTTTCTTGCGCTTTCCACTGGTCCTGACACGCTCAAAGCGTTTGTACCATCGGACTTTCACGGTACGCAGCATGCAACGTGCTACACTACTTATTACTGTCTCGGATAGCACCAGGCAAGACGCACATGAGTTGGTAGGTATTCCTTACGAACGGATGCGAACAGTTTATCCTTGCATCGACGAGCGGTTTTCAAACGTGATGAAAGATGAAGAAGCACGTGCATTCCGAGAGCGACAAGGGTTGACAGATGGCTATATTCTTTATCTGGGAACACTAGAACCACGCAAGAATGTTACAACACTGATCGACGCATATGCACAACTGCGTCAGAAATCCACGGTAAGAGAAAAACTGGTGCTGGCGGGTGGAAAGGGATGGCTTTATGATGAAATTTTTGAGAAGGTACAACAACTTGGCTTGGCATCAGAAGTGATATTCCCCGGTTTTGTGACTGATACAGAGCAGGTGTTGTGGTATTCTGCGGCCTCTACCTTTGTATACCCTTCATTATATGAAGGGTTTGGAATGCCGGTAGCAGAGGCTCTAGCGTGTGGGATTCCAGTCGTCACCTCGAATGTGTCCAGTCTACCAGAAGCAGGGGCACATATCGCGTTGACTATTAATCCTTACAGTGCAGATGTCCTCGCTGAAGCACTACACGAGGCATTAACCGATCAGCAATTTCGGAATCGCTGTCGTGCGGCGGCACCGACCGTTGTACAGCAGTTCTCAGCCCAGAGAATGGCGGAGCAGACTATTGCAGCGTATGAGCAAACGGCAAAATATACTAATTTCTCTAATAACAAGCGTATAGTGTTTGTCAGATAGTGTAGAATATGGCTTGAGTCATGAATACTAGTAAACTATCGCAAAAAACAAAAGCCGATATACATACAGATAGGACAGGAGCCATTGAGATGATGGCAGGAGCAACTGGCCCTATAACGAAGGCAATCTCTCGACGACGTTCTCATCGCCACCAGTGGCGTGTCTTCGAGTGTGTCGCCATGATCATTTTGGATGCATGGTTAGTGTACGAGTCCTTCGTACTGGCTTACAATATACGTCTAGCTCTTATTATAGATAATGGTTTTCTGACACGCACACTTTCACAGAAATTACAAACATTCCGCAATAATTTTGCTGGTGGTAGTGGCGGCGTGCATAAAGGTGTTGTAGCTCTTGATGCGCTCGATTCCCCTCAATTTAGAATACTACTCATCGGCGTTGTAGTGGGTCTCATAGTGATCTTTGCGGCACGGGGTCTCTACAAGCTTCGCTTGACGGGAACATGGTTTCGTCAAGCATGGACCATTATTAGTTCTGCAACGGTGGGTTTGGCTTTCCTCATCACGTACTACTTTCTGTTCACTCCACCATCTAATTCGCGTCTGCTGGTTCCCTTTGTCTGGGCAACCACTATCATCGTTCTCTGCCTGGGCAGACTTGTCGTCTCAGCAGCGATGGGGCTGCTCTACCGACTGGGTTTTGGAGAGACACGCCTGCTGGTTGTTGGATCAGGACGGCTCGGCAAGATGACTATGCAGCATATCGCTGCTAACCCAAACCTTGGTTACTCTATTGTCGGCTTCTTACATGATATGAATGAAGAGCCAGGCGACTTTGGTCGTTTTAGAATGCTTGGTACACTGGATGACATCGGACTTGTTATTCGCTCGATGCAGATTGATGAGGTTATCATCGCCCTTCCATCGCACTTGCACCAGTACGCTATCAGAAGCGTAAAGATGTGTGAACGCCTGGGAGCATCCTTCAAGCTCGTTCCTGACCTCTATGAGATGAATCTGTCACGCATCGATATGGAGGCAATAGAGGGTATCCCTCTCATAAACATTAAACAGATCTCGCTCAACACCGTACAACGTCTCATCACACGAGTTGTCGATACCTCAGTAGCTGCGTTTGTGATGATAGTTGGCCTCCCACTCTGGATATGTATCGCTCTAGCCATTCGTTTGAACTCAGCAGGTCCAATCATCTATGGTCAGACACGCATAGGGCTAAATGGTCAACCGTTCAAGTTCTACAAGTTCCGCTCGATGTATCAAGACGCCGACAAGGTACTCGCAGCACTCGTAGCGAGAAATGAAGCTCAAGGACCGCTTTTTAAAATGAAGGATGATCCGCGAAGGACGCCTGTAGGCAGGTTCTTGCGTCGCACTAGCTTAGATGAGTTTCCACAGCTTATCAATGTCCTCAAGGGAGAGATGAGCCTGGTGGGGCCACGCCCACCACTTCCTCAGGAGGTAGCGCAGTATGAGGAGTGGCAGAAGGGCCGCCTGGCGATCAAGCCAGGATTGACCGGCTTGTGGCAGGTGCGCGGACGCAGCGATCTTAGCTTTGACGAAGGTGTGCTGATGGATTTGTACTATATCGAAAACTGGTCGCTACGCCTGTACTTCCAGGTTCTCCTGAGTACCATTCCGGCAGTCCTACTCAGACGAGGAGCGTATTAGGCTGATGAAAGTTGCATTAGTTCACGATTACCTCAATCAAATGGGCGGGGCGGAACGAGTCGTTATGGCCTTTCACGAGATTTTCCCGGATGCTCCCATCTACACATCCATCTACGACCCGCAGCGTGTCGATCCAGCTTTTCAGAAGATGGATATCCGTACCTCGTTCATGCAAAGATTGCCGCTGGTGACGAAACATCATCAGCCGTACCTACCATTTTATCCCTTTGCAATGGAGAGTCTCGATCTGCGCGGTTATAATGTGGTACTTAGTAGTTCGAGTGCCTTCGGGAAGGGTGTGATCACCAGGCCCGAGACAATGCATATCTGCTACTGTCATACTCCTATGCGCTGGTGCTGGAATTATGCCGATTATGTGGAGCGTGAACAACTGGGTAATGTGGCCCGCAAGGTGTTACCATTCTTCATTACAGGTCTACGCATTTGGGACCAGACCAGTGCGATGCGCGTCGATCATTTCATTGCGAACTCGCCAGTGATTGCTGAGCGCATCCAAAAGTATTATCGACGTGACTCTGTAGTGATCCCACCGCCAGTGGAGACAGGTCGTTTCCCCTTCGATCCAACCATACAACCAGAAGATTATTTTCTTATTCTTGGCCGCCTCATTCCCTACAAGCGTGTTGATCTTGCTATTGAGGCATGTACCAAACTGAAGTTACCACTTGTAGTTATTGGTGGTGGGCGTGATCTAGAACGACTCAAACAGGTAGCAGGCCCTACAATCCGCTTTATGGGGCGGCTCTCTGACGAAGAGGTTATTCACTACTACACACACTGTCGTGCATTCTTGTTTCCTGGCGAGGAGGATTTCGGCATCACTCCATTGGAAGCGCAAGCCGCTGGACGACCTGTCATTGCCTATGGCGCTGGGGGGGCACTGACTTCAGTCGTTGATGGTGTGACGGGCACGTTCTTTTATGAGCAAACAGTTGAAAGCCTGGCAACGGTGCTGGCTGGATTCGATGAGCGGATATTTGATCCTCAAGTTATTCGTAATCACGCGCTCGAATTTGATATGCCGCGTTTTCGCCGCCGTATTCTCCAGTTTATAGAAGCAAAGTTGAGCGAAGGAAAATCAAAAGAGAACCGTACACCAACAAGTGATCTGGTGCGGTAATAAAGACTATATCCACGAGAAAGGGTTCAGAACGTGGAACTACGGGCTTACTGGTCAGTTATCTGGCGACGCATCTGGGTAATCGCCCTTGTTGTGGGCATAGTCGCTTTATATTCTGGATATCAATATTATAAAATTCGCAAGACGCCGGGAGCATTGCATGTATACCAGTCCCAGGTCACTTTGTTGATTGGACTACAGGCAAATTCTACTATTACTGCTCATAGCAACTATTCCGATTACGTCTCTGTCTCTGAGTCAATCGCTGACGCATACGCGACGGGACCTATCATTACCTCACAGGATTTTGATAAACGAATTTACGATCAGATCAACGCCGACATGGATCAAATCAAGCAGCGTTATGGAGCAAACCCGGACCTGGGAGATCTGACGAACCCGAATGTTGCAGTTAGTGCTATTGGTAGCTCCGTAACGGCCAATCGTTTTCATAGTCTCGTAACCGTCTCAGTAAACTGGAATACTCCGGATGGTGCCTGGGCAATCGCCAATGCTATTGGAGAGGTCAGCAAGGCTCAAGTTGATAACTACTTCGACTACGCTGTAACTACTAATACTTCACATACGTCATCGACGAACGATACGCGCCCGGTCGTAGCCGCAAAGGTTATAACGGGCGCGACAGAGGCCGCTACCATCGCGGGTCCACAGGCGAACAGGCCAGCGCTTCTCCTTGCCCTGTTAGTAGTTGCGCTCATCATCGGTGTCGCGTTAGCATTTCTTATTGAATATCTGGATGATCGCATTCGTAGGACAGATGACGTTGTCGAGCTACTGCAAGTTCCTGTATATGGTGAGGTTCCTCACGTTCCCGCGCCTGGGAGTGCTAAACTCCGCAATACAAATCGGACAAATGCTGCATAAGTATACTCTGCGGACCATTGACACCGTAAAAGACAACAATTATAGTACAGTTAGCGCACTAAAGAAGGTGGAGAAAACCAAATAGAGTATCTTCGCCTCCCCCCTAGGCGCCGGGTAAAATATGAGGAGCTTTCTTGTGAGTATACCATCACAGGAGCAGGTGACACTGCTCACCGACTATGATACAGATTCAGCTTATAGCTTGGCTTATCAAAATCTCTATGCGAATATTAGCTTTAACTGGAATCGCGAGCAGGTGATGCAGCAGACTGTGCTACTCACAACACCAACAACATACGTCGGACAGGCAGCAGTCGCCACTAATGTTGCCATTGCCGCTGCTCAAAGTGGTACGCCAACCATTATTGTCGATGCAGACCTGCATGCACCAACACTGCAGCACCGCTTTGGAATAAATGAGAGCACGGGTTTAAGTGATCTCCTCGCTCAAAAAACGCGATCCTCTGTTGCTAATACACTTTGCGATACATTTATTCCGCGACTACGTTTGTTGTGCGCAGGTAGCACTCAATTACAGGGGATAAGCATGCTTTTCGCCACAAGGCTGCGAGACGTGATTGCAAACCTACGCCAGTTTTTAGCAGAGACAGAGCATGAGCCCAGTATCATCATCTTTAATGGCCCTGCGGTGCTGACGGGGACAGACGCAGCGCTTATTAGCGATATTGTGAATCAGACATTTCTGACCATCGTTTCAGGTCGCACAACACGCCGTCAGGCAAAACAAGCTAAAGAGCAGTTGCGGCATGCACACGCACAACTCACAGGCATTATTATGCTGAATGTCTAGACTTCATATCCAGCGGAACGCGTTCAACACATCAGGTTCATAGGAGAACATACCATGCAAGGACGGCCAGGTCAGGAAGGAGAGCCAGGGGATAGTTATCGGGGTAGGCGACCAGCCTCGCTCAACGGAACCGGCAAACATCGTCCCCTTCCCCAACGTCCTACAGGAATACTGCGTGTCGATACACCTCCACAAACACCGCGCGTAGCACGTCCGCAGCGTCAGCACCCGCGACGAATGAGTCGAGGCTTGTTCATCCTCGGGGGCGTATTTCTTGCTTGCGCTTTCTTCGCGTGTGTCTTTGGCTACATTGGCTTCAACTATTTCAATGGACTTGGGGCGAGTTCTGGTGCCGCGACAACGGCAAACGACTTTCTTCAGTCTCTCACTAACCACGACTACGAGGGCGCGTATAAAGACCTGGGCGGCACAGTTACTATGCAACTGACACTTGAACAATTCAAGCAGCAAGCACAACGCGACGACACATGTTATGGCGTAGTGAAGAACTATGCCGAGGTGAACGGTAGTGCCACAATGCAGGGTAACAGTCAGAGTTACGGCTATACCATCACAAGGGATAAGTTGCCAAAGCCATATCAACTTCATCTCACGCTTCAGCAAGACTCAGAAGCATCCAATGTCTGGAAAGTGACCAGTTACGGGGACGATTTAGGCCCTGCACCACCAACATGCAAATAAAAAATTCAGGAATATACAAGAACGAGGGAAGAGGCGTCGTCATCAGTGCCTCTTCCCTCGTTCTTGTATATTCCTGAATTTCTCCCGCTTTCGTGAACCTTTATGCAGTAACTTGCTACTCATAGTATAGAAAGACAAATACACGCGACGAATACAGAAAGCAACGGAAAGTGGAGTATATTGTGGCACCAAGGGTCGGCTATATGCGCGAACACATAGCTGATAACGCAAGCCAGCTCGTACAACGTATCGCCCGAGGTGAGCGACAGGCCCTCACGGAACTCTATGCACGCTATCAACAACTACTCTTCTCCTACCTGCTACAACTAACGCCGGATCGCGGGTTAGTGGAAGAAATTTTGCAAGATACCTTGGTGGCGGTCTGGAAGAGTGCGCCTAGTTTTGAGGGGAGATCAACGGTACAAACATGGCTCATCGGTATCGCACGACGGCAGGCACATAATACACTTCGCCAACGTACACTCCCATTCGTGGCAGAGTCGGAGATGGAAACACTGATAGCAACAGAGCCAGAGCCAGAAGTCGCGCTGCTTGCGAACGCCTCTCGTGAGGAATTGGTGATAGCCTTCAACCGCCTTGCACCTTTTCATCGCGAGGTCCTATTCCTCGCATTCATTCAGGAACTTTCACAACCGGAGATGGCAAAGCTGCTCAACGTGCCAGTTGGTACAGTAAAAAGCCGCCTCAGCAATGCCAAACGTATGCTACGCACACACCTTACGAACCTCGACGCAGAGGAGGAGACACAGCAATGACCTATCAAGTACCACAGGATCACAACCACATTGTTGATCTCCTACCAGCATATATCAACGGAACGCTCGAAGGAGTGAGTAACGAGCATATAGAAAACCACCTGCGTTACTGCGAGAGGTGCCAGCTTGAGTTGAACTCGTGGAAAGCGGTTCGCGATGCTACAAACCTCGCAGTGCAGACGCCTCCCCTCCCTTCTGTGTCGGTCCTGGACAATGTGTGGGCGCGGATAGATGTACTGGCACAAGAAGAGCAAACACATTCTTCTTCGGCGGGTCATATCGCACAACATCTCTGGCTAGTGTTCAAAGGGCAGATGCCGCTTTTGCATAAGAGCATTTGGATCGCCTCGGCACTCATCATGGCCTTTTGCTGCCTACTTGTACTCTTTACCAGGGGAGACACAGCAACGACAAACCTCCTGTTGGCCCTCTTCACATCTGTGACAGGAGCGGCAGGTGTTGCCTTTGCCTACGGTCCGCAAAACGACTCAGGCTTTGAGATCACGCTTTCGACGCCAACATCTATACGCTTTGTGATGATGAGCCGCATGACCCTGGTCATAGGATACGATACTATTCTTGCTACTCTCGCGTCAGTTGTGATTGTGATGGCACAAGGTGGCAATGTAGGTCAACTCATTCATTTGTGGCTTGGTCCCTTACTACTATTGTCGTCGCTAAGTCTGGTACTCTCATTGCTGCTTGGCTCAATCGTTGCGCTAGTAAGTACGCTCGTAGTAGCAATCGCACAGGCGCTGCAAATACAAGGGGATAAAGCTACAATTGCGTTTGCGTATACAGCCTGGTTACAGACAAGCCCAATGGTCCTGTTTCTTGCCGCGCTCTTCATCGTGTTTGCGGTATTCTATGCGCCGCGTCAAACACGCTTAACATGAGCCAGAAGTTTTCACGATACAATCCTATTCTCTATGGAGGATATACCATGTTTTTTGACCGAATGCGCTATGAACTGCGCTTGATGGGGAAGCGTGTGATTTTGACGCCCATCCTGGTAATGGTCGGCTTTGCCCTGTTCGCGGAGCTTTTACACTATCTCCATACGGACCCTGCCCGCTTCCTATCAGGAGGACTCGAAATAATTCTTCCACTAGCGGCGGGTGTTGTGATTGCCACTATCACAAGTCATGACCCAGTCATCGAAGTGCAATTAACCGTGCCAAAACTATATCACTTGACGGTGCTGCTTCGTCTCTTCCTAATCGTTATCTGGACAGCGTGTATTGCTTTGCTTTCCAGCAGCGCTCTCTCTGCACTCAAGCTTGTGTATATGCTTCAACCAGCATCTCCCTGGTCAACACCACTTCAATTTCTCTTGAGACAACTAGTGTGGAGCGCACCTTTATTCTGGTTTGCTACTGTCGGCCTCTGCCTGGCTTTACTTACACGTAGTCGTTCAGCAAGTGGTGCATTGCTCTGCGGCATCTGGCTTATAGAAATCATATTCAAGGATTTCATTTTCTCCACCACCTGGCTCAGGCCAGTATCTCTTTTTCCAACAACACTCGTTTTTCCGTCAACGTCAGTTCCTCAATTGTACTTCAACTTCTGGCTGACCAGCCGTTTTGAAGTGCTGGTGATGGCTCTAGTGCTATTGCCAGTTGGCTGGCTCCTCCTCCATAATCCGGAGGGATTACTGAAAGGTTCGAGTGAAGAGTGATGAATCAAATATCAGTTTTCTTTGGTGTCCTGACCTACGAGTTCCGTATGCAGATACGTCGGCGTTCTCTCTGGATTACCTTTATCCTGCTGGCGCTTGTTGTCTCTGGCGTTCTTAGAGGTGGAAATGCCTTCCTTAATTACCTCTCGACCAATCCACAACACGTCCCATTGCTCAGGCTCGTTGTTACATGGACAGATAGTATCAATACTGTTTTTCCAATCGTTGTGGGCATCTTGTTAGCAGATCGTTTGCCACGAGATCGGCGAACCAAAGTGGACGAACTGTTTATAGCGATGCCTGGTGCACTCAATATACGCCTCGTTGGAAAGTTCCTGGGCACTACTCTTGCGACACTTCTTCCAATGTTTGTGTACTATTGCGTTGGCATTGGCTATATTCTCTATGGAAATCATGATGTCCGAACGCTTCTTTTCGTACTGGAGGCTTTTGTCGGCATTATATTGCCAGGTATTTTGTTTATCAGCGCATTCTCGATTGCCTGCCCCGCAGTCATTTGGGTACCGCTCTATCAGTTTCTCTTCGTGGGATACTGGTTCTGGGGCAATCTCCTTCCACCCAGATTTGGTATTCCTACACTCACCAATACCATTCTCACTCCAATAGGAGGTTATATAAGCTCAGGCATCTTTGGAGGTGACATATTCCAGGTTGACCAGCACTTCCACGCAACACTCTTACAGGGAATGGGAAGTATGTCACTCCTGCTTGGTATCGCGGTTTTCGTCATGTTCGTACTGTGGAGCTATCTTAGATGGGAACAAGCACGCCAGTAAATAGTAACCGATGACTTTCTTTACGAGGAACATAAGGAGTAACATTCATATGAAAATAGCAATTTTGCAACTGAACAAGGTTTATCGTGGCGGTGTCCATGCGCTCAACGACCTTGACCTCACCATCTCAAGTGGCATGTTTGGTCTGTTAGGACCAAATGGCGCGGGTAAAACAACGCTCATGCGTATCCTCGCGGGCATCCTGCGCCCAACAAGCGGCGTATTACAAGTTGGCGAACATGATGGCAACACTGAAAAGGGGAGAACGGCCATCAAGCGCACTCTCGGCTACCTGCCCCAGGATTTAGGTGTCTATCCTGATTTGAGCGCCCGTGAGTTTCTCGATTATATTGGTATCCTCAAAGGGCTTGACGACCGCAAGGTGCGACAGAAGCGGGTCGATGAATTGCTAGAGGTCGTAAGCCTGAGCGATGTCGCCAAACGTAAGCTCAAAACCTACTCCGGTGGGATGAAACGTCGCGTCGGCATCGCCCAGGCTCTGCTTAACGACCCTCGCTTACTGATTGTCGATGAGCCAACGGCGGGACTTGATCCAGAAGAGCGTATTCGCTTCCGCAACCTGCTGTCCGATCTCGCAGGCAATCGAACAGTGCTGCTCTCCACTCATATTGTGGAAGATATTGCTCAAACCTGCCAGAACCTCGCGATCATGAAGAATGGACGCGTTGTCTTTCAGGGAACAACGGCGGCACTACTGAGCGAGACACACGATAAAGTATGGACGATTACAACCAGTGGCACAAAGCCAGAAGGAGATTTTACGGTCGTCTCTACGATGCATATGGGCAGTTCGGTACAATACCGTGTTGTCGGCGAGCCGCTGACACATAGCAACGCTATACGGACCGAGCCAAGCCTGGAAGATGCTTACGTGTGGCTGATGCGGGAACAGCGCAGGCCATCTATGGCGGCCCTTTCCTAGCGTAACAACAAACGCAGCAGCAGGTACGTATAGATTCTGTGACGTTAACCGTAGGAGCGCGATTGATCGCGCCCATCATGACAACATTATTAACCGTAGGGGCGCGATTGATCGCGCCCACCATGACAACATTATTAACCGTAGGGGCGCGATTGATCGCGCCCACCATGACAACATTATTAACCGTAGGGGCGCAATTGATCGCGCCCATCGTAACAGTAATACCATGTTGGTCTGATAGGCACAACGGGCGCGATCAATCGCGCCCCTACAAAAGCATGGCAACAAAACCGTCTTCTTCGGTCGCTTCACGACTATTCTTCGGCTCTGGTCGGCATTCCTGGCAGGGGTCAACCACATGCACTGGCGCGCCTTTCTGGTTTATAATGCCGTGGGCGGTATCGTTTGGGCAATCTTCTATGGTCTCCTCGGCTACTTCGCGGGTCGTCTCTTTCATGACAACTTCGCGCAGGTAGAGCAAATAGCAAGCACAATAGGCTGGGTTACAGGTGGGTCGATTGTAGTTGTGGTGTTAGTTGTGATAGTCATTGTGCGGATGCGTATTGCGCGTAGTATTCAGGTGCATAGGGCGGCCGGACAGGATTAGAGAGAACGCTTGACATGTACGGGCGCAATTGATTGCGCCCGTACTCAGTACCTATCAATTTGCTTACGAGAACGCGTTCTCCCCAGTGATAGCCTGACCTATGATAAGCGTATGGATATCGTCTGTCCCTTCATAGGTGAAAACCGACTCAAGGTTATTCATGTGGCGGCTGATTGGATATTCCAGAGTGATACCATTCGCGCCAAGGACGCTGCGCGCCTCACGCGCTGTTTTGAGTGCTTCACGTACATTGTTGCGCTTCGCAATCGAAATCTGCACAGGATGCACCAGGTCTTCATCCTTCAACCGTCCGAGTTGCAAGGCAAGTAACTGCGCCTTTACCAGTTCCGTTGCCATGATCGCGAGTTTCTGTTGTACAAGTTGGAACCGCGCGATGGGCTTGTTAAACTGGATACGCGACTTGGCATATTCAAGGGCTAATTCGTAACAGGCGCGCGCCGCACCTGTTGCACCCCATGAGATGCCAAAGCGGGCCTCGTTGAGGCAGGAGAGCGGGCCACGCATTCCACGCACGTTTGGCAACATATTTTCGACAGGTACGCGGCAATCATCGAAATGGAGTTCAGAGGTGATAGAAGCCCGTAGTGAGAGTTTGTGATGGATATCACTCGTGCTAAAGCCAGGCATGCCACGCTCCACCAGGAAGCCGCGCACGCCATCCTCAGCTTTGGCCCAGACGACCGCGATATCAGCGATACCGCCGTTCGTGATCCACATCTTTGAGCCGTTCAAAACATACGAGTCGCCATCACGACGTGCCGAGGTTCGCATGCCGCCCGCGTCACTGCCAAAATCAGGCTCCGTCAGACCAAAGCAGCCGATGGCCTCGCCTTTTGCCATGCGAGGAAGCCAACGCTGTTTCTGCTCCTCCGAGCCAAACGCGGAAATAGGAAACATCGCTAACGAACCCTGGACCGAGACAAATGAGCGTAGGCCACTATCGCCCGCCTCTAACTCCTGACAGGCGAGACCATAACAGACAGCGCTAAGTCCAGCACATCCATAGCCCTCGATATGCATTCCCAACAGGCCAAGTTCGGCAATCTCAGGGATGAGTTCGCGTGGAAAGGTGCCTGCCTCGAAGTGCTCACCGATGATCGGTATCACACGCTCACGCACAAATTGGCGCACTGTATCGCGCACCATACGTTCTTCCTCGCTCAACAGACGGTCTATATTATAGAGGTCTGTGACAGACGGCACCTGTACTTTCTTCGTTTCAGCAGTTGTTGTCATGATGTATATGCTCCCTTGTGCGCTAGTACACTTAGACGTGCTCTCCGTTGAATGCTCTTCTTGTTATTATATCGCAGATGGACTCCTCTTTGCCCATGACTATGTCTCCCCCATTGCAGTTTTTAACTGTTGAAGTGCATAATACTATGTGAAACCCATCGGCTTCTTGTCCGTAATAATACTATCAAGAAGTGTTCAGTTAAACAGAAGCAGATGTAGAAAGGTCCCTATGCCAAAAGCATTGCACCGTCGCTCGCATAGATCGACATTTTTCAGACGATACATCAGAACGGACCTTCCCATCATCTACTACGCGACAATATCCATACTCCTGGGCTTCCTCATTGCCTGGATTCTTGTCGTCAAAGTTCGTATTCCAGGGCTGATAGAGGGGCCGTCTGGATATCGGGTTGTGGGTTCCCCGACTGTTACCGCCGACTTCATCAATCGTGTGCTAGACCATTATCACTCGCCAGCAGCAGGCAAAGGGCAGACGCTTTATGATGATGGCATCAAATATGACATCGACCCCGCCTATGCGCTTGCCTTCTTCATGCAAGAAAGCACCTTTGGTACACAGGGTGTCGCAAGAGTAACGCATTCGCTTGGCAATATTCGGGCCACGTCAGGGCACCCTCAATACGCGGGCTATCGCCTCTACCGTAACTGGGAAGAAGGCTTTGACGATTGGTACAGGCTCATCTCCAACCAATATGTAGGACAGTGGGGGCTTCTGACCGTTGACCAGATCATCCCTGTCTACGCACCCGGCTCAGATAACAACAATGAGAATGCCTATATCCAATCGGTCAAGAATGCAGTCGATACGTGGAGACACGGCTCGTTAGAGGTGTGAAGCGGGAAGACGTGGAGCAACCACCACGCGGGAAACCAGGGCAAATGTCCCCCATACATTTTGCCCTGGCCTCGAGCCTTTACAAGCTCTTTTCACCTTTAAGTTGGTGCATATGGGAGACCCACAAGAGGTCTCCCTACTGCGAACTGGGCACAGCAGCAGTGAAGATTTCCTGTCTACCTGTTCGCGTATCATTCCAGAAGGGGTGGACAAAGTGCGCGTCAGCAGATAGTCCCTGATAGTCTCCGATGAACTGCAAGCCATTGAAGTCTGTTGGGGCACCAACGATAGGATTCCAGCTCTGTGTCGTCACGCGGACGTTCTTGAGGAACGATGCGCCGTGATCGCGCGACTGAGCAACGTAGACATCAATTAACAGATGCTGTGGGTCAACGCGTGTATCGAAGAAGGAGACATTGACAACGCCGTTTGGAGCAACAGCCAGTTGTGGCTGAAATTGGTTGGCTCCATTAGCAGTTGGATCATCGTTCACCCGTACGGGCCTCGACCATGTATGCCCACGATCCTTTGACGTTGAGAGCAGGATGTCGGCATCGTGCAATCCCTTATCAGCCCACACCAGGTAAAGCTGACCCGTCTTCGGATCGCTGGCGAAGGCGGGTAACGAGCCAACACGGTACTTCTCGTGCGGAAACGTTCCCCCGATATCGCGGATAGTCGCCGCCAGCACAGGAAATGTCCATGTGCCTCCCTCATCAGAAGAGGTCACTACCACCATTCGCGTTGGAATATTTGACGGTACTGGACTACTATAAGAAAAAACCACGGCAAGGGTACCATCTAGCTCAACGACAGGAATAGCACCTAGCGCTTCATCACAGGCAGTTGAGTGAGTGGATCGTCCGGGCACAGGATCGGTACAGAAGGGCGCAGCTCCTTCGATGAGTCGAACACGCGAGAATGTCTTGCCTCCATCCATAGAACGGGAAAAGCCTAGTTCCTGTTGGCAAAAGCCAGCACCTCCACAACTTTTCCCATGATCGTAGGACCAAAAGACGTAGAGCGAGCCATGATGTGATCTCGTTGTTTGATCGACGGTTATCCAGGGCTTATCGTTGAAAATGCGACCCGTCTTATCCTCAAAAACGCTGACCGGAGACCCGAAGGTCTTGCCACCATCCGTAGACGCCGACACCGAGATGCCACTCAAATTCCCTTTGATGGCTGTATATAAGACGCACGCATAGACGGTGCTATGATCGCCAAACGCGAAGCTCACGTCGGAGGTAACGATATTTTTTGGGAAACCAGGGAGCACGCCATTATCTACCCACGTACAGCCGCCATCGAAAGAGGCGAAGGACCCGATTTGAAACACGTAGTGGGCGGGATCGGTAAAGAATTTTGAGCCACCGACGAGGTGGAGCGGATTATTCGGGTCTTCCGCAAGCATCGGCTCACTATGAGCCGGGTAAGCATCACGGCTTACTCGAACATTCGCATACGGTGGCTGAGGATGACGCCCAAGCGTCACGCATGCCCCTCCTTTGGCTAGAGAGTAGAACGGTGTTGGCGTTGAAGCAGGCACAATGTTACCGTTGATCGGGCTACAACCAAATAGCCCTGTAAGCAGCAGGGTAGCCACTACCAACCAGAGGTAAAACCGCTTTTGGAAGAGATTGTTACATATGATAGATGATGTGATTGGGTATCTGTGCAAGCCAGACATACGTTCCCCATGCAATAAACGATGCGTACACACTATAATCGGTGCGATTGAACAACACTGAGACATACACGCGTTCCGCACTACATCCCCTGAGCCACCGTTCCATCGTATCCCTGCGCCTCTGCATTACAGGCCCAAAAGAATCTACTATATAAATGAAATAGAGTTTGTTGCTTTCTTTCTGATAGAGTAACACATCGGCTAATTGATCGTGGAAGGCAAAGGGCACTCCCAACCCCAACAATATCTCGTGCTCATAAATAAACAGCTTGTTGGTCACATCTTGCATGTACAGTAGTAGTGCATGTGGAACATGAGATGGAGCCAGCAGTTCGAGAGTGTCAACCAGCAGCGAGTTGCGCCGCCCAGGAGCAAAAGCGAATGGCTCACCATTCGCCAGCGTAAGTGATGTGGAAGTCTGTACACTGCTCTCTTCTATCACGCTATTTCTCCGATCATTATTTACAAGTGCTTAATCAACATAATTGTGTTTGGAAGAACGGTCACATATTCCCTTATCCATTCCCTATCTTTCTACCTCATTAATGCCGTTAACAATTGTAATTCTAGCATTACGAATAGCACGTAGTCAATATATAACAATTGAACTTTATCATACATTTATGTCAAAAAACGCAACACGAGGAAAACTAGCTGAACTTCTTTATGCGGCTATGACAAACCGCAACATGAGTGTGCAAGCATTAGCATCTGCCATTGGCGTCCAACGTCAAACATGCTATGCATGGCTTCATGAGTATCAGCGTCCCAGTTTGGAGATGCTACGCCGCCTTGCCAGAGTGTTGAATCTTCCTCTCGCTGAACTTATCGCAGCAGCATACTCCGATGTAGATGGTGCTCGACTAGAGTCACTATTGCAAGTTTACCTTGGCCTCCCCGAAGAGAAACGACGCTTGCTAGAAGCCATCGCAGCTACGTTTGAAGCTGAAAACAAGCAGAGTTCCGATTCCAGCTAAAGCTTCAGGCATTTACCTTCATCCTCATGCTTATTCAATCTCAAAACCTTCTTGACCTTGATGCGCTAAAAAAGAGAGCAGTCCTCGGCGATATGCAGCGAACTGCTCGACAATGTGTGAATCGAGTAGTGTTGCATCGGCAAGGATGAGGTATCCAGTTTCATTTTCATCGTCTGTTGCCAGAACGAGCGCGTAGAGTCCAAATTCCTCTTGGTAAGGTTGTCCACGACCCTCACCACCATATCGCCTGGCATGATCTCTGGTTCGACAGACCCAGACAATGTCCCTTGCACGAACGCGTTTTTGTTCTAGCTCGCTCATCAAAAAATCCGGAACATCAAGCGCATTGCCCAACTCTTCCTGCTCATAGCGGATAATATCGGCTGCGCTTGCTTCAGGTGGAATATACCGTTCTCCTGTACGCCAGCCGTAGGGAAGATGCCAGTAGATGGTCCCATCTTTTTGCTGTTTTGGCATAGTACTCTGCTTTTCCCAAAAGGACGGGCTGTGTTCAGAACACGGCCTTTCTCTTTTCATGCTCAATGATAGATTTAGTGTCAGACGAGCAAAATAAAATACTCTGTTCGAGATGTCATACCCATACCTGCTCTATGACATAGCCATCAGGCAACCCTAACGTGTATCGCTCACTTTGCGGCATACGAGGTAGTAGTGTTACTTCAGACATACTATCTATCCTTTCTTCTTAAAATGACATTACAATGTCGGTTCTTAAAAGTTACCATTACAAACACTCTATTGTCAAGCAAGGAGTAGGTGTATGCTGGAATTATGAAAGTGAGATTGAGAGTCAAAGAAGCTGCTGAGGCTAAGGGAATGTCTATGACCAGGCTGCACACATCGTCAGAGGTCGCCTATAACACTATTCGGCGCATATTTCGAGACCCTTACGTAACAGTGGACACCACCACTCTCAGTAGATTGGCGCATGTGCTAGGAGTTGCTACTGCCGAATTAATAGAGGACGTGCCAGACGACAGGACCGATTAGTAATGGGGTCTTGGAGTAGTGGAGCAGGTACAATCTAGTCAGTCAATTGAAACTTTTTCTATCCCAGTTCTACGTCCTTCCAGGTGAACTACGTAGGTAATGGTAGGGGCGCAATTGATTGCGCCCCTACCATGCAATTGATTGCGCCTGTGAACATGCATTAGTGTCCCAGGTGGGCGCAATCAATTGCGCCCCTACCACCACCCGCAAGGACGTAGAACCTCTATTCCACGCCCCTTGACAAATCCCTAATGCGCTGATATTATGTTGTGCAGTGAGAGGCGACAAATTGTCTTTCATAAAAGTTGAGTACCCGTAGCTCAGTGGATAGAGCGACAGATTGCGGATCTGTAGGTCGTAGGTTCGATCCCTATCGGGTACGCCACAACGGGGACCACTGATGTAGTGGTCCCCTTTTGATTGTCTTTTTACTCATCCATTCTATTCATCTACTTTGACTCCAAGTAGCGTATACTATGACCAGGATGATTTATCACTTCTCAACGGAATGCAACGGGGGCATACATGGACGTTCCCACTTATATCGGCGTTGATATCGGCGGAACCAGCACGCGCATTGGCATATTCCAGAACTTAGACATGCCACAATGCAAGATCGTTGCACGCTTTCCCACGATGCCGGACTATGACCAGCAAATGCAGAGCATCATCGAGGCGATACAAGGCGTAGAGGCATGTTCGGGAATAGGTGTCTCCATTGGAGCACGAATTGCGAGGGATGGGCGCTCTGTCATTTTCGCTCCAAACATACCTGATTATATCGGCAAGCCATTTGCGCAGAACCTCTCTGATCACTTCAATTGTCCTGTGCGTCTAGCACACGACACAGTATGCGGTCTCCTGGGCGAAAAGAAGTTCGGAAGTATTCAACACGATGAGCGATGTGCCTATCTGACCGTCTCGACGGGGACGGGAGCGGCAATACATCTGCAAAAAGCTGGGATAATGCTGACAATCTCTATCGAAATCGGGCATCAAATTCTTGATGGCAACACACTTCGCTGCCTCTGTGGACAGGTAGGCTGTCTGGAAACCTTCACCGGCGGCAAACAGCTAGAGCTACGGCTTGGACACCCACTTACCCAAATCACCGATCCCGCCTTCTGGGAAACTTTCAGCGAAAAACTCGCATTGGGACTCGTCAACCTTGCTCAACTGACCAAAGTGGAAGTGGTCGCCGTCAGTGGAGGCATTGCCATACATAATCCTCTTTTATTGCCGATGCTACAGCAAAAAGTGAACGACACTCTGGTAGGAGCAAGGCTCGAATTGCGTCCTGCACGCCTGGGCGAAAATGCCCCCATTGTGGGTGCGGCACTGCTGCTTGAGACTCCCGAAGAGACGATTTTGCATTGAAGCACTACAGCCAAACTTCGCTTTGTCAATAAGGACTTTTAGCTTGCTTTTCCACGCCACTGGTCCATTCCCCCTTCCCGAAAACGCCGCTTGCCCGATGATACATAACAGTGGAACGGATGGGTTGCGGTGAGGATACAGTGTTATTTGCAGGAGGAGCGGGACCATGAGCAAATCTAATAAATATACTAACGAGGCACGTCAGGCATTTAGTAACGCACGCGAGGAGGCGCTGCGTCTCAGACATAAAGCGGTCGGCACTGAGCACCTGTTACTGGGTCTTCTCAAATTGAATGACCCTCTTATCGAGGGGCTATTTGTATCGCTTCATGTCAGCACTCTGCGCGTCTTCCAGGCGCTGGAATTTGTATTGGGACGAGGCAACAAAGCCTACGTCAGCGATCCAGTACTGAGCGCGGGAGCGCGCGCCACCATCACACGAGCAGAGCAAGAGGCCAGCACAGTGCAAGCGGGTTTAGTTGGCGTCGAACATCTCCTGCTTGGTATATTTGGCGAGAGCGGTGGTGTAACGGCTGATGTTCTGAGCAGTTTTGGAATGTACACGGAGACCACGCGTCAGCAAATTGCCATTTTGACTCATATTGGGCGTGAGAAGATGCTCTTCTCAAAACAATATCAAGAACGCTATAATGCGACTCCTACTCTGAACCACGTGAGCCGTGATCTGACAGCAGCGGCCCTGGCAGGGTCTCTCGACCCCATGATTGGTCGAGAGGCAGAGTTGGAACGTACCATGCAGATTCTCTCGCGCCGCTCAAAGAACAATCCCGTCCTACTTGGTCCGGCTGGTGTTGGCAAGACGGCGATTGCAGAGGGGCTGGCGCAGCACATTATCCAGGGACAGGTACCAGATAACCTACTTAATGGCCGCGTTGTCGCGCTGGATGTTGCCATGCTCACCGTCGGGACCAAGTTTCGCGGCGACTATGAAGAGCGGCTCAAGAAAATCATGCGGGAGATCATCAGCGACAAGGGCATCATCATCGTCATCGACGAGTTGCACACGCTCATGAGCAGTGGTGTCGCGGAGGGGTCAATAGATGCGGCGAACCTCTTCAAACCCATGCTGGCACGCGGCGAGTTTCAATGCATTGGTGCCACAACCTTTGACGAGTATCGTAAAACAGTAGAGGCCGATCCTGCCCTGGAACGACGCTTCCAACCCGTACAGGTGCGGGAGACCAACGCGCAAGAGACGCTTGAGATTCTACGCGGTCTCCGTTCGCGCTATGAAGACTTCCATCAGGTCACCATCACAGACGAGGCATTGTTGGCGGCGATACAGATGTCCTCACGCTACATCCAAAGCCGTTTTCAACCAGACAAAGCCATAGACCTGATCGACGAAGCCGCCGCACGGATATGTGTGCAACGAACCGTCGTGCCAGACGCTATACGCCAGTTACGCGAGGAAATTGCGACGGTACAGTGCGATAAGGATTACGAGATTCGACAATGCAACTTTGCCCTGGCTTCAATGCATCGTAACCACGAGAACCGACTGCGACAGATGTTACAGACAGTTGAGTACACATGGTATACCAATCAGCAGGAGCAGCCCCCTGTAGTGGATGAACAGCATATAGCTGAAGTCGTCGCAAAATGGACAGGCATTCCTGTAGTACAGGTCGCCGCAGAAGAGGCACAACGTCTACTGACACTGGAAGAGGAACTGCACAAGCGCGTCATTGGTCAACATGAGGCGGTACAGGCAGTCGCAAAGGCAGTACGTCGCTCACGCACCAACCTGAGAGATAGTCATCGTCCCATTGGTTCGTTCCTTTTCGTCGGTCCAACCGGAGTAGGCAAGACCGAACTAGCACGAGCCCTCGCGGGTACACTCTTCGGAGACGAGAACGCCATGCTCAAGCTCGACATGTCCGAGTTCATGGAGAACCACCACGTCTCACGTCTCATCGGTGCCCCTCCGGGGTATGTTGGTTACGATAGCGCGGGTCAACTGACTGAGGCAGTGCGTCGTCGCCCATATAGTGTCGTACTACTCGACGAGATCGAGAAGGCGCATCCCAAAATCTTCGATCTTCTGCTACAAATTCTCGACGATGGCAGTCTCACCGACGCGCATGGGCAGACCGTAGACTTCCGACACACGATTGTCATCATGACATCCAATGTGGGTACCGACCATTTCAATATCAATGAGATGGCCTTCACCTCCCGTCGTCGCCGTAAGGAAGAGCGTCAGGCCGATGCTCACAAGCGCATGCACGTCGTGGTCACGCTCGCGTTAAAAGAATTGTTCAAGCCGGAGTTGCTGAACCGTATCGACGACATAGTGCTATTCCATGCGTTAGAACAAACGCATCTGCGTGAAATCATCGACATCATGATCGCACAGACGGAGCAGCGTCTCGCCGCTCAATCTATCACGCTTCAGGTGAGCGATGAAGCGCGTCAACTGCTCGTCGAGCGGGGCTATGACCAGGCATACGGGGCACGTCCACTTCGTCGCGTAGTGCAGCGCATGCTGGAAGACACACTGGCGGAAGCCATTTTGCAGGGTGTATTCACACCAGGCGACGCGGTTCAGGTTGATGTTGCCGATGAAGAACTGAGAGTGCATCACCTCTCGCCAGCGATGGTAGAGGCTGTAGCGACGGTGAGCAACGAAGAGTTCGAGGCTGCGTAATGGCCCAATTATGTTGTTTTACTTTTTCATCAGGAATGAAAACACTGGGTTGTACGGGCGCGATTGATCGCGCCCGTACAACTCAGCCCTAAAAGAATTTGTAAAAACGAGGAGGGCTCATCAAGCTCCGTCTCCGTGGCGGAGCTTGATGAGCCCGTGATCAGACGATCGGACGAGGCGTCAAGCCGTTACGGGTAGCTCACCACGGTGACCGGGGCGTCCGCGTTGGCGGGGGTCGACGGCCCGCCTGTGTCGTTGACCACGTGCAGGATGCCACCGGACCCGGCCTTGGAGAGGCAGACCGTGAGCAGATCGTGGAGGCTTGACGTCGGGAGGGTGACGGGGACCTCAAACGCGTGTGCGGCGTAGATGTTCACGCCCCGGTTGAAGAAGCTGTAGCTGCCCATACCGTATCCGCTGAATCTGGTTACAGTGTTGGCAACCTTGAAGGCCGCCCAGCCGTCGACACCGGGAGCCTCCATCCACGCCGCCTGGCTGGGCGGGTCGTAGGGCATCTCGTTCTGGAAGAAGATGTCCGTGCCGCCATTCCCGTTCCAGATCACCTCGTACTTCTGGTAGTGCTCGACGAAAAGGCCGTACGCGGTCACGTTGTCACCGTTGACGATGACGCCGGTGGCGGCAGTGTTGTTATTCCAGCCGACACCGTTGCCGTGGTCGGCCCGCCATGCCCAGATGTCATCGAGAATGACGTTGTCGCTGTTGACGACCAGACTGTTCGTCGCGCGGCCCGGCTCCGCGCCGCCGATACGGAAGAATACATCCTGAAGAGCCGTCGGGTCGGAGGCGTCATGGCTGCTGCGCGCGTTGTCGTTTCCGACCCGCAGCAGCGCCGGAGAGTTCGTTGCGCCCGCGTCGAAGATCATCCCCGAGATCGAGATCCCCTTCGCACTGGCGACGCTCATTGACACGATTCCGTTTTCAGGGATCAGAGTCGGGAAACCGAGACCGAGCACCACGGTATCGGGACGCGTGACCTTGATGCTCCGGTCCAGGTGATAGATGCCCGGGGTCAGGATGAGGTCCCTGCCGGAACCTAAGGCGTGATTGATCGTCGCTGCGGAGTCTGCCGGATGGGCAATGAAGAACCTCTTGATTGGGATGGACGAGCCGGGCGTCGCGCCGCCAGCCCATGTCGTGCCTACGGAGTTGCGCTGCACCGAGGGCACGAAGACGTTGTAGTGCCCATGGGAGTCCACGTACAGGTATGGCGCCTCTCGTGTCACCGGGCTGGTCGCGAGCGTGGTGTACGGGCCACCGCATGGCGCATGAGCGGGGAAACACTGGGCGGGCGCACCCACGACGCCTGAGAACACCTGATTCCAGACACCGTTGCTCCAGCCATCAAGCTTGCTGTTCCTGACCAGCCACTGCTGCTGCGAGCCGTTGGTCACGGTGGCGCCGTCGAACTCTGAATCGGCGATGAAGCCGCCACTCGCGTACGACGGAGAGGTGCAATAGTCCATAAGGGTGATGTGCCCGTTGATGTGGACTCGACGCATCGGCGCGGCCTGCGACACTGCCCAGAATTCGCCGTTGTAGCAGCCGAAGTTCGGGGTGGTCACGTTGATGGTCAGGTTCGACAACGATCGCCAGAAGTTCTCGAGCGCGGTGCAGTTGTTGGTGCCGAAGCACTGGTTGTATACGTCGATGGACCCGTTGATGACAACGTCGTTCGGGGAGAGGCCGAGGCCCGCCACGGTGGTGTAGTAACCGACCTGAAAGTTGAGAGGGTCGGTACTGGATCCATATGTGCCAGGCTCGAACAGCAGCGCATAGCGCTGAGTTCCGAACTGGTTGGAGAGCTGTTGTTTTGCCACCGCATCGACCGTCGCCTGGATCTCGCTCCGCGGCATGCTGGGATTGAAGATGTAGACGCTCGAACCGAAATTGGGTTGGCTGGACGACGCTGACGGAGCCGCCAGTGCGGTGGCACCGCCGCCGGTGGCCGCCAGTGCGACGCCGCCGGTGGCTACCGCGCACGCGAAGGCCACGAGAACACCTACGGCGAAGATCGAACGATGGCGCAACCGCCCGCCGCCGGTGCGGACGTGCCACGTCCTCCATGTGTCTGGCTGCCAATGCCATCGGGAAAGGAATGTGCGCATGTTCATCTCATCATCTCCTCGTCTGTAATCTGCCGCAGCCATGCGGCTCCCACGTTAATTTGCACTTCGTCAGCCGCGTAGGCAGTCGAAGAGCGAGTGAAAAGAGGGAAAGTCACGAAAAAGCCAAGCATGATGCTGAGCAGCGTAAAGATGCCTATCAAGCATTGCAGTGATCTGCGGCGCATAACTTTCATAGTCATCCATTCATCATCTTGCATGTATGTCTGGTTTTGCGGAGGCGCGGGAGCAGAGAAGCATCCTTCTCATGCCAGCGGCGCTCTCCGCCGCCACGCCGAAAAAAGAGAGCAATACGCGTCGATAACTTCGATAATTTACGAAATCATTATCGTGGCAGATATTACAAATATAGCCAATTTTCCCGCAATTGTCAAGAAGTGCGCCTGAAATCCACTCATAACTCAGACGCGATTGACCGCAACCTTGATCAGAAGCGAGATGAGTCCTAAGGCTCATGCTGGTTGCAACTGGCTAAAGGAGCGATACCTGGATCTGTCATTTGCCCCCAGAAGCCGCTTCAGGTCACTCAGAAATAGCTCTGCAATTCTAGAATCACTTAAATTGAGGGGGAGCCATAAATTGGGCGGCAGCGGACGCGGTAAATCGGGCCTCTACTTCAATCGCTTGTATCAGCAAGTCCTGTTTCCTTGAGGCGTTTTCCGTTGTAGTATGCCCCACTCAGATAAGTACCACTGAGGTTAGTTCCAGTAAATTCGGCCTTAATCAGAGATGCGTTTCTGAGGTCTGCTCCACTCAAGTCGGCACTTGTAAGCAAAGCACCACAGAGAAAGGCTCCCGTGAGATTTGCTCCACTCAGGTCAGCCTCACTTAGATCTGCTTCACCAAGATGTGCTCCACTCAAGTCAGCGTCGCTGAGATTTGCCCCTCTCAGATTTGTTCCACCTAAACTTGTCCAGCTTAGCTCCGCTCCGCTCAGGTCTGTTTCGCTAAGATTTGCCCCAAAGAGATTTGAGACCTTGAGGTTCACACCTCTCAAATCGACACCGCTCAAGTTAGCCCCACTCAAATATGGCCGTATCACTTCGGGATGCTGTCGCCTCCATTGATTCCAAGTAGGCACACCTTGCTTGAGAATAACAAGATGTTGCTGTAGAAGCACAAGACGTTGCCGTTTTGCCATAGCCTATTCACCTCCTATGCAGGTTTTAATTCTATGTATTTAGAGGTACTTTGACAAGTGCCGTTTTTTTGTTCAAATGATTATACATAATGTCCAGAATGGTTCTCTTGCGAGAGAACGCAAAACCATGTATCATATGAAATACTACGACATGAAACAGAGCGTGGACCTTTCGTATCACGAAAGACACCTTTTCCTGCTTGAGAGACTCATAACCAATGAAGCCTATATCTTTTTGGAATACACTACCACAACCGATTATTGCTCTGGCACCGATGGATGGCGTCACCGATGCACCGTGCCGCACTATGCACGGTCTACATGGACGCCCTGATATTGTTTTAACCGAGTTTACTAACGTCGAAGGGCTGTGGCGTGGCAGTGACCGCATCTTCCGCGACTTTCTCTATACACCAGCGGAACGACCCGTTGTCGCCCAAATCTTCGGTTGTCGGCCTGAATACTTCTACAAGGCCGCCCATGTTGCCTGTGAATTGGGCTTTGACGGCGTCGATATTAATATGGGATGTCCTGCAAGAACTGTCGCTAACAAGGGCGGTGGTGCTGCATTGATTCGCATGCCCAATACGGCGAAGGAGATCATTCGTGCCACACAGCAAGGTGTGCGTGACTGGGCAAATGGTCAAACGTTGGAAGACCTGGATATGGAGCCGTTCCGTATTCAACGTATCCGGCAGATGAATGAAGACCGCATACGCATCTGGGGCGACACAGCAAAGATCGAACGCCGGCTCCTCCCCGTCTCAGTCAAGACGCGCCTTGGTTACGACTCCATCGTCATCACTGATTGGGTGCAGGATCTGTTGGAACTGGAACCTGCCAATATCTCTATTCATGGACGCACGCTCGCGCAGCATTATAAAGGTGAGGCCAACTGGGACGCGATAGCGGCAGCAGCCGAAATCGTGCGCAAGACAGCTACGCTTATCCTCGGCAACGGTGACATTCATAGCCTTTATGAAGCCGCGCAGCGCATCCGCACAGCAGGTGTGAATGGCGTCTTGATCGGTCGTGCAAGCTATGGCAATCCCTGGATATTCCAAAAGAAAGAGTTGCTCAAACAGTTACTTCATGCAGGTGTCAATCCAACGCCTGAGGATCTACCCAGTGTTCAGCCGACACGCGAGGAGCGACTCCTCATGGCTCTAGAACACGCACGTGTACATGCGAAGCTCAAAGGAGAAGATCACTTTGTCGAGTTGCGCAAACACATGGGTTGGTACCTCGGACACTTCCCAGGAGCCAAGCACGTTCGCAATGAACTGGTGCGCATCAATAGCCTCACCGACGTTGAGCAGATTATCCAGCATGCTTTAGAACATCCAGAAGATATGCGCGACGAAGGGGCAGAGCCTCCTATGGAAGAACTGCGCGACTCAGAACTGGACCTGACATGTACCGTATAGAAGTCTCGTAGGGAACAATTATCGCTTGTGTAAAATAATGGGAAAGATTTGGAGGAAAGACATGTAGAAGCAGTGATACATCGACGAGCGAACTATTTACTTGTATATAGAAAGACGTGAACTATCATCCTGGCAAGATGAAAGTGTATCACATGGAGGATAAGAAGCTTCTTTGCTCCTTCTCACATTCCATCTACCTACACCAGTACCTCGCTGATCTCACCAACAATCTTCTGGATTTGGCGCAGCCGATGCTCAGCCAGTTCGACGTTCTCCAATGCCTGCGCTAAAATACGTGCCTCTAATGATGGATAGGTCTCGGCAATTTCTGGATCGATGGAGCCGCCGATCAATTCCAAAGCGCGATTCAATTTGTTCTCCTCGGTTGCTGTTGACATTGCTTAGTACCCCTTGATACTCTAGGAACTCTTAGTCAATTATGACAACACTATCTATGTGAATGGTATGCTACCAGAAAATCACGCGCTCCGCATTTGTACTTCTACTGCTCATTACGTTCTTTAGCGAAGATTGGTTACAACAAAAGTGATTTTCTTCTTTAGATTAACAGCAATTGTAACCGATTTTACAACCTCCTGTTGCATTTACTCTGGGTCCATAATACACTAGACGCAAAAAGACTTCCAAACGGGGACACCAACATTCCTACTGCCTAAATCCCGAAGTACCATATTTTCCTCTTGTACAACACCAACGCGTGTAACCAAAAGCTGCTATTGCACTCCGGTAGCATTAATATCACTACTGTATAGTAATCGTCAAATTCATTCCCCAGGATACAGGTAACAAGTACTAGTTACATAATATGTTTTATTAGTAAACTAAAAAATCGCTTAGAGAGCGTACTGAAGCGCTTTTATTTATTGACTTTAGGTGAAGAGGCATGTTATGGTTATAAATGTGCTTGCGGAGTGGGTACTGGTGGCGAGTGACAATAACGTTAGATATAGCAGTTGCTACTCGGACCGCTAAATTTCCTTTACGTATCTGCGTTTCGGCGTATAAAACAAGGTTTTAGGAAGTGAGAAAGCAGGAAAGAACATGGCAGAATATGCATCACATCACGCTTCTGTAGCGGTAAACGCACCTGTTCATCAGGTTTATGGATTGTTTACGCACTTCAATGACTTTCCCAAGTTCATGAGCTTCGTCAAGGAAGTGACCTACTATGATGATCAGCGTAGCCATTGGGTTGCTGAGGTTGTCGGTCGCCAGGAGTGGGACGCGGCTAACGAAAACTGGATTCCCGACCAGCAGATCGGATGGCGCTCGACAAGTGGTGTCGAGAACTTCGGTAAGGTCACGTTCAGCCCAATAAACGACAATCAGACGCAGGTTGATGTTTACATCAACTACAACCCACCTGCTGGAGTGCTTGGCGACATCGGAGAGAAGATGGGCGCTGGTAGTCGCTTCGAGAAGGCACTACAGAACGACATGAATCACTTTGCTCGTATGGTTGATGAGGCTCCTGCAGGGGCGCTTGATCCCAACTCGTCCAATTACCTCTTCCACGGCGACAGTGCAGCGGCGAAGGGAACCACAACGAGTCGGCAAAACGAGACAATGTACGATGACCCTAACATAAGCCAGAGGACTGGAGCAACAACTACAGATCGTCCGGTTTTGGACAGCGACATCACAGGTACGACAAACCGAAACCTGGCGGCTTCTGAGACGGACGTACCGACCATAGGCGGTCAAGCGGGTCCAGCGAATATCCCTCCCGACCGAGAGATGCCTGGATACTAGTACGTGGCAAACTACAAATAGACTTAGTAACACTGCTGGCATGGTGAGCATTCACTATGCCACTTCCTTTTTCAGTCAATATACCCTTTTAAGAGACGAAACACGTAGTATAGGCATAGAGAATTAGATAGGCACTTTCCCATGGAAATATGCTAAGCACACATCATAATACAAGGATGGATTTCTTTTTATGAAGAATGATATAGACAGGAAGAGTATAGGACTAAATCTTTACTCGCATAGAACAGATTAGATAGTCCTTAGAAGTTCTATCCTTTCCCATGGGAAGTGAGATTTAGGATTGACTTTCGCAGAATCACGTGGTAATCTTTAAGTGTTCTCCAAAAGATGGAGTGCCACCAGGGAAAGCAAAGAGACCCTGGCACATGGCTTTAAGCCTTGCACGGTAATCTGAAAGGAGGCCCTATGTGGTCGATGAAGAAGCCAATTCGCTTGCTTGGAGTTGTATTTCAGATTGACTAGGAGTGCCCGTAAATACGGGCGCATCAAGCCTCTGAGCGTCTGACCATATTCGAGTATACAGACTGCATCTCACTGAGATACGTCCTCTACTGGACACTGCAATGTCTTTAGGCGACATACGCCGAGGATTGGCAGAGGTATACAGAGGAAACTGTTAAACACTATCAGTAATTGATCTATGTGGATTAGGACTTGATTGTGTATACAGGAGACGTATAAAATGAAAGAAACGAGGACCAGGTGAATACCTGGTCCTCACCCTTTGTAAAGAATGAGTTTCTAGCATAGCACTGCTGAAGAAGGAAAAAGGGTCTGAAAACCTGCCAGGTTTTCAGACCCTTTTTCCTTCTTCAGCAGTGCGTCATCTGGCTTAAGGTATTTCCCTGGATTATTTGACGCCCGCAAGCGATCAGGAAACATGTTATTTGAGAGTCGCAAGTTAACCTTGACACGTAAAGTACTTATCATGTATCCTAACAGAGAAGAAATGAGAATAATTCTCATTATTAGGGTATGCTAATATTAGAATATGCTAAACCATGAAACAAACGCTCAATGCAAATGCGCAGGCAGTCTTATGCGTGGTGCAGGCAGCAAAAAATCATCCTACAGCACTGGAGGTGTATGAGGCGGTCAAAAAGGCGAAACCACGTATGGGATTAGCGAGTGTGTATCGCATTCTACATCATTTAGTTGAACAGGGGTATATCAAGGATTTGAGTTATGGCGATGAAAGTTGCCGCTACGATGCGCAAACCTCACGTCACGATCATGCAGTATGCACAGAATGTGGAGCACTCCTTGATTTGCCACTAGAGGTCTCATTATCGCAGCAAGTCTTACAAAATGCAGCTCAAGCAGCAGGTATTGAATTAGGATCACACGAGGTGCGCTTGTATGGACGCTGTGCGTCGTGTCAGGCACAAGCACTTCGTTCATAATATATTGAGGAGTCCAGGATGTCGCTAGAACAACAGCCAAAGGCGAACCAGCCGAGCAGTGTAGAAAACCATGCCATAGAACAGAATGACAACAAGCCTGCCGAGCAAAAAGAGCTAGAGGAGACACCAAGTACAACAAAAGAACAGCTTGTGGAAATATTCAGGGCGCTTACATCAAGAGATGTTTCCTCGCACAACTTCCTCCTCCGAGTGGTGCAGCCCGGACTGGCAGGACTCATGGATGGATCGGTTTCAACGCTTGCTCCTATCTTTGCAACTGCCTTTGCTACACACATACCATTTACAGCATTTCTTGTAGGTATGGCTTCAGCGACAGGCGCAGGTATCAGTATGGCATTCTCGGAGGCCCTTTCCGATGATGGTCAGCTCACCGGACGTGGAAGTCCCATTGTACGTGGAGGCATTACTGGTCTTATGACCTTCTTTGGTGGAGCGCTGCATACCCTCCCGTTCCTCATCACAAACCTGGGCATTGCTCTGATAACAGCCTATATTGTCATCGCGTTTGAGCTTGTCATTATCGCGGCAATTCGCCATCGCTTCTTTGGAACAAGTTGGTTAATCTCGATGGTGCAGGTGGTAGGCAGTGGCGCGCTCGTGTTCGCTGCGGCCCTCATTTTTGGAAATGCCTGAATAAAAAAACTGCTTGCGACCATCGGCTTGGCAAGCCGATGGTCGCAAGCAGTTTTTTATTCGCTGAGTGAGAGTACTGCCATAAATGCCTCTTGTGGAATCTCTACATTGCCCACCATCTTCATACGCTTCTTGCCCTCTTTCTGCTTCTCCAGCAGCTTACGCTTGCGCGAGATGTCACCGCCATAACATTTGGCGAGCACGTCTTTACGCATGGCTTTAACCGTCTCGCGGGCAATAATCTTGGAGCCAATTGCCGCTTGAATCGGCACCTCAAAGAGTTGGCGTGGAATAAGTCCACGCAGTTTCTCGACCAGTGCGCGTCCCTGATAATACGCCTTTTCACGGTGCAGTATTAATGAGAGTGCATCAACTGGATGCCCGTTGACAAGAATATCAAGCTTCACGAGATCAGCTTCTTGATAGAGCCCAAAGCTGTAGTCAAGCGAGGCATAGCCCTGTGTGCGTGATTTAAGCTGGTCATAGAAGTCAACGATCAGCTCTGCAAGAGGCATATTGTAGGTCAGTAAGACGCGTTCGGCCTCAATGTACTTAAGCTCTTTGAAGATACCGCGTCGTGTAACAACTAAATCCATGATCGTGCCGATATAGCGCGAGGGTGCGAAGATAGAGATATCCATCATTGGCTCTTCAATCCTCTCAATCTCGTTGGGAGGAGGCATCTCGGATGGATTATCTACCTCTATTATGTCACCATTGGTCTTATCTACATGATATTCAACGCTTGGTGCGGTAGCGAGAATATCCAGGTTGTACTCACGCTCCAGCCGCTCTTGAATGATCTCCATGTGAAGCAGTCCTAGAAAGCCGCAGCGAAAGCCGAACCCTAGAGCATTCGAGGTCTCCGGCTCATAAGTAAGTGCAGCGTCATTGAGCTTCAAGCGGTCAAGAGCTTCACGCAAAAGGGGATAATCGTTGCCCTCCACTGGATAGATGCCTGCGAAAACCATCGGTTTCGCCGGTTGATAGCCAGGCAATGGATTCACAAGGCCAAGCGCACTGGGAACCGTCACAGTATCGCCAACGCGACAATCTTTGACATTCTTAAATCCTGTTGCAATGTAGCCTACCTCACCCGTCGTCAGTTCGTTCACCGAAGTGAGCTGAGGATGAAAGTAGCCCGCTTCCAGGATATCCGTAGCGCTACCAGCAGCTATCATTGAGACACGTTCACCATTGCGCAGTTGCCCGTCAATGACACGCAGATAGGCGATCACACCCTTATAAGCATCGTAGTGCGAATCGAAGATAAGCGCACGTAGGGCAGCATCCACATCTCCCTTAGGTGGTGTAATGTGTTTAATAACGGCTTCCAGGATTTCCTGTGTACCAATACCTTCTTTTGCTGATGCAAGAATGCACTCGTCCCTGGACAAACCAATGACATCTTCAACCTCTTGTATGACCTTCTCGGGGTCGGCACTGGGCAGGTCGATCTTGTTAATCACGGGGATGATAGCTAAGTCGGCTTCTAACGCAAGGTAGAGATTCGCTAGTGTCTGTGCCTCGATACCTTGTGTCGCGTCGATAACAAGTAGTGCACCCTCACAAGCGGCAAGGCTGCGCGACACCTCGTAGGTAAAATCGACGTGACCAGGAGTGTCAATCAGGTTCAGTTCATATTCTTCCCCGTTAAGAGCTGTATAGCGCATGCGCACAGCCTGTGCCTTGATGGTGATACCCTTCTCGCGCTCCAAATCCATCTGGTCAAGCGTCTGCTCCATCAAATCTCGTTTAGAGACCGTCCCCGTGAACTCCAGGAGACGGTCAGCAAGTGTCGATTTGCCGTGGTCAATGTGAGCAACAATGCAAAAGTTTCTAATATGAGCTTGATCCGTCATTCAATAATTCCTCCACACAACACCTCATCACCATCCATACCGCCATAGAAGACGGCTGCCTGTCCAGGGGTGATGGCCCGCTGTGGATTTTTAAGTATTACCTGTACGCGGTTTCCCTCTATAGGTGTGACCAGTGCAGGCTGTTCAGGTGCCTTGTAACGCACTCGTACCAGTGCATCAAACGGCGCGGTTGGGCTCTCACCACTCAGGTGGTGCATATTGCCGACAACAAACGTTGTCTTCTCCAGAGCCGTTGACGGACCAACAATGATTGCATTCTGGTCAGCGTCAATCTTGAGCACGTGCAGTGGCTCGTTTGAAGTGATGCCTAATCCTTTACGCTGTCCGATTGTATAGTAGGCCAGTCCACGATGGCGTCCAAGCGGCTTACCCTGTTGGTCATAGATCGGTCCTGGCTTTGGCAGCGTAATTAAAGGTTTGGTGCTTGTTGCTACTCCTGCTGCCGCACTTATGCCAGCACCGACAAGTTCAGGCTCGTACTCGCCCTTTGCCGCCGCGTAACGATCAATAAAGCCTCGATAATCGTTTTGCGCGACGAAGCATATCTCCTGGCTTTCGGCCTTTGTCGCTACCGTCATGCTACGCTCAGCGGCCATCGCCCGCACCTGTGACTTAGTGTAACCACCAAGTGGGAAGCACGCATGTGAAAGCTGATGCTGATTAAGTACATGCAGGACATACGACTGGTCCTTGTCTGGATCAACGGCACGTCGCAGCCGACGTTTGCCTGTGATAGGATGATCATCTACACGCACATAGTGACCTGTTGCCAGGTAATCAGCGTCTAAAGCTAGTGCTCGATTAAGCAGCACAGTGAAGCGGATATGGCGGTTACAAGTCAAGCACGGGTTAGGTGTGCGACCTGCAACGTAGTCTTCATAAAAAGAGTCTACAATCTTATTCTTAAACTCTTGCTCCACGTTGACAAGGTAAAACGGCATGTCGAGCATACGCGCCACACGTCTGGCATCATCAACCGACTCAAGAGAGCAACACTTATTTTGCACAACGCGCTCAACGCCGTCATCTTCTTCCTCGATAACGCCCGGCTCTGACCAGAGGCGCAGCATGATGCCAATCACCTCATGGCCTTGCTCTTTTAACAGTGCGGCGGCGACTGAGCTATCCACGCCGCCGCTCATTGCGACGACTATTCGTGCCATGACTTTATTTCCGTTTCGTGTTGAGAATATTGGTACATACGGAGTATAGAAAGTAGATACAAGATGTGTCTCGATAGAAAAAAGGACTAGCCATCCGTGGGCTAGCCTTCTTGCTGTTACGCTTTCATTGGTTGTTAACCGTGTGAGTAATGCCCTGTATTACCACAGTAAGAGTAGCATAGGAGGCCATATTTGTCAAACGTAAGGTAGTTCAGGGCAGCAATTGAACACGAGGAAAGCTGGAAGGGACGGATGATGATAAAAGTTTTATGCTCTTTTTTACTCGACGGCTGTTTTCCTTTCGTGTATAATAGCTGCAATGCATTCAATCCTTGTATTTTTTAGAAAAATGAAATCATAAAGGTGCTAGAAAGACCTGAATGGGAAAAGGCACTCTAAAACAGGACGTAAAGACGCTCGAGAAGCCAAAATTTCATCCAGGCTATCGGGCAGGGAGTAGCAATAATGCCAAAGAAATCGACGCCTGCGCGAAGCAGTGCGCAGCGTAACAAGCCAAGAGCGCAGAAAAGCTTTGAACTGGTGCGTCCAGTTTCTGAAGTTCAGGAGCTTGAGGCAGAAAACAGTACTACCGAAGACAGTGAAGCGCGTATTGCAACCACAACACCGAGTGTTTCAGATTTATCAGCTCTTCCGGCGGTGCCCAAAAAGAAAGAGAAGTCAGGTAGTGTAGCAACAGAAGAGGCTCCCATTGTACCTGTTGCACCCAAAACTGCTGTTCCTGCGGAGCCACAAGTTGCGCCGAAGGGAAGTGCATCCGCACGTTTAGCGGCTCGTCGCCAAAACACGCAGAGGACGCAACAGCGGAGTGCCGCAACTCTCATCACGGCAGAACACTATTCTTATGTGCGTAAGGACCTCGTCTTTATAGCCGTTCTCGCCACGATCATGTTTATCGCGCTTATCGTCCTCCATTATGTGCCAGGAATTGGCTCCTAGAGGGTAATTACAAAAAGCACTGATGATCTTTGAGATATCAGTGCTTTTTGATGTTTGCGTTTGACGTGTAGTATACACAACTGGTGTTCCCTTAGATACTGAGCAGGTGAAGACCTGTTCAGTGTACCAGGGGACTAGTGCCTAACCCGGTGGGCACGCCGTGGCGGTGTACTGATGGAATAGTTACTCCTAGTACGCGCTGCATCGCCATAGTGTGGCAACAGTCACCCCAATCATGGAAGAAGCGGCAAGTGCAGTTCCACTCGCCATTGTCGAAGTTCGTAGTATGTACATCGTTCTCACCCTGGAAAGTTGCCTCGAAGTGAGTGAATTGAATGCGCTCTGGTTCCTCTGCGTAACGCTTGGCTTTTGCGATCTTGCTGATCATACTTGAGTTCATGTTGTACTCTCCTTGAAAATCTAGCAACCACTCCGCGTCCACTTGTCATTTGTCATCTATACGCTTCAGTGGCGTAGCCTACACTTCCGCGCCCTATGCGCACTAGTAAGCATCCGTAGTATCGCGCCGATAGATACTGCTTTTCCGTCCTCATCCAGCTGATAGCTGGATGCCTCACCTTGCCTCCTTTCATAAGATACTATTCTCATCGACCTCTACTCTTTCATGAAGTAGTGATCTTTCTCATTCTCACCTAACCCGATACAGGTTAGAGACATTGCCCACCAACTACTAGGATGAAGAAGGATGAGCTCAAAACCAATGAACGTATAAAATCGATAAAAAAAACACCAGGAACATTCTGCTCCTAGTGTATGTTCACGCGTCAAAGTCAGTCATCATCAACTCTGCTAACCGCAGCAATATAAATTGCACTTTTGATGAGACTGAACACATACGCATTTCAATCCTCACCCAGCAACCCCGCTGGATATAAATGACTTAAACGCCTAGCAAACCAAAAACAACATTACAGGAATGCGTAGGCTTGAATGTGTACACCCGAATATGTCTTTGCTGATGTTGATGATTATACCATAGAGAAAAGTGAAAGTCCACCCTATCAGAGGGAAATCCGTATTTCTTTCTAGGACGACGTGTTACCTACTTTACGCTGCACCTATCGTATTATTCACAGCCTTTTTTGAATCCGCCACCTATACCTTGAGCAATAGATACGTGTTATGCAACCTCTAGTTTTGGCTGAGGCGATGTAAAAGGTTGAGAATCTTCAACCTTCAATAACATCTTGCAGTTAGAACTCGGACAATAGAGTGTATAATCTTTTTTTGACACGTTTTTGAAAGTAAGGAGACCTCTTGTAGGTTCCTACTGAACACGAAAGCCGAGTTGCTATGGACAAAGAACAACTACTACAACGCATCATAGTATGGGCTGAGACGAGTCCTGATATCCGGGCAGCTGTGCTCATTGGTTCGCAAACGCGCACAGATCATCCTGCTGATGAATGGTCGGACCTTGATATTACTATCATCACGACCCGCCCCAAACAGTATCTCTCGACAAGCGATTGGGTAGCATCTATCGGCCCCACCTGGCTTACCTTCCTAGAGGGAACCGCTACGGGTGGTGAGATAGAACGTCGAGTGCTTTTCAAGAATGGTCTAGATGTAGATTTCTCCGTATTCCCAATGCGCAAGGTTCAACAGCTGGGATATGCCTTACGGATAAAGAAATATGCTCCATTACTCTATTATCTTTTGTCCCACACACTTGCGAGACAGGTACATTCCAGGCTTGAGGAGATAGCATCTGTCTTTCAGCGTGGGCTACGTATACTGGTTGATAAAGATGCTATCACAACGTCGTGGGCATATCTTCCCCAAAAGTCACCACGCGACCAATTGCCGACACAGCACCAGTTCTTAGAGGTTGTTAACGACTTTCTCTATCATGGCATATGGGCAGCTAAGAAGTTACGACGCGGTGAAATGTTCATAGCGAAGGGCACAACCGATAGCTACATGAAGTATCTGTTGCTCACTATGGTTGAATGGCACGCTCTAACCCATCATGGCACGAATTACGACACATGGCATAATGGACGTTTCCTCGAACAATGGGCTGATCCACGCATTATCGAAGGACTATACACCGCATATGCCCACTATGATAAAGATGAGGTCGAGCATGCCATACAAGCTACCATACGGTTGTTTAGCTGGGTGGCTCAGGAAACGGCTCAACAATTGGGTTATGCCTATCCTATCACAGCAGAGCAACATATTATAGAGTGGTTGCAGAAGCACTAAAAGCAATTCGTTTCTAACAGGACATAGTAAATCATGCCAGGATATGCCTGGTGCGTCCTGGCATGACAGCTATTACTGTGCCACCCCTATCCTTTCTTCACTGATCAGTTCATCGTACACATTATGTACCTGGCTGGCGACGCTCTTCCAGCTAAACTGTAACACTGAGCGGCGGGCAGCGGCACGCATTCGCGCACGTAGATCGGGGTCACGCAAAAGCGCATCGAGCCGCTCTGCGAAGAAACCTGGACAACGCGGCACGAGGTAGCCAGTCTCGTCGTTACGCACAACAGTTGTGAGACCACCTGCACGCGTCGCCACAACAGGCGTTCCACAGGCTAATGACTCGACAGCGACAAGACCAAAGCTCTCATGGTAGGAAGGCACCACAGTCGCGTCTACAGCACTATAAAGCAGCGGTAGCTCCTGTTGAGGTCGCGCACCGAGGAAGTGCACGCGATGGCCGATACGCAGGTCTGACGCTAGCGCCTGTAGTTTCTGAAGGTCCTTGTCACCCGTCAATGCACCACCTACGATCACAATCTGGGCATCTTCTTCCATCATTGTAGCGGCACGTAGAAGTATATCAGGTCCTTTAAACGGATCAAGCCTTCCCGCGAATAGCAGGACAGGCTGATGCAAATCTAAGCCGAGACGATTACGCGCCTCCTGTCGATCATAGGGAACAAACAATTTGAGGTCAACGCCGCAGGGGATCACCTGAACGCGATTTGCTGTCGCACCACAGTAGCGCATCATCTGCGTGCGCTCATCTAAAGTGGCGGCGACAATGCGGTCTGCTGATTGTATCAGGCGTTGTTCCATGTCCAGGCGCTGTTGTGGCTCCGGTTCATTTGGATTAGCGAGTTGTTTTAGACGTGCTAGAGTGTGAAACATTGTGACGTGGGGAATGTCCCAGCGCCGCGCAAGCTGCATTGCAGCTACACCTGACAGCCAGTAATGGCTATGCAGCACATCATAATCTTGCGCTTCGCTGTGCGCAAACGCTTCAATTTGCTCCGTGAAGGCAGGCAAGTGGGAAAAAAGATCATTCTTATGAATAGGTCTTTGTGGTCCGGCTTTGATATGAACCACTCTTACATTCGGCGCGAGTTGCACTATTTGAGGTGTATATTCATTTGTCCAACGGGTAAAGATATCAACGGTGACATGACGACGGCCTAACTCTGTTGCCAGTTCGCGCATGTACACATTCATGCCCCCTGCATCCTTTGTACGTCCGGGGCTATCGAGCGGGGACGTATGAACGCTGAGCATGGCTATGGCATGAGACATGTCAGGTATGCTCCTCTTCTTCGATTGTTAGCGACGTTCATCACAGATGCGGGGCCAGCGTCCATCGCCAACCCGATCATTCCATCTCAGCATTCGTCGTCTCCTTTCTTTGTTTCACTATATGACAACACTACAGAATGAGCGTTCTATTTCCTGACTACGGTTGTGAGGCACGTTCGCGTAGATCGGCAATGGCATCAAACATCTCGCGCGCTCCAACACCTGAACCCTGTGAGAGGTCGTTCAGGCAATCGATGCGCAACTTGAGGGCCGTGTTAAACTCCTGTGACAACACTCCTACGTATGTAGCAAGCTCATCGAGAGTGGCCTGGTCTGCATGCTCGAAGGTGTCGTCAAAGTCGTTCCAGAGCGACAGAGGAATGGGGACGATAGTATCAGGATTGCTCGGACCGGCTTGTGGTCGTACAAAATGAGTAGTAAACCAGCGTCGGCGTGGCGGATACGCTCGTCCTACTAATCCAATGTTGATGACGAGTCCCAATCGCCGCACGTCATCAGGATTAAGGTGCAGGTCGCGGTGATACATATGAATAACATCATCAATGGTATCTGCATGCACGCTGGTAGCGATATGAAATCCCTTGTTGGGCAACGTCAGGTAACGTCTAGCGATACGACCCCACATATAGATGGGTAGATGATCGCTTACCTCATTACAGAGGGCATAGGTCGTCGCGGGATTCACGTCCGGTATGCGAGTGAACGCGAAATTTTCATACATGCCAGACATGTACACGAGAGCGGTCCCCTCAGGTAAAAATTGGAGTAGTGCGTTTAACGTCGTCGTCTTACCGACGCCGGGCTGTGGATCCGTCGGACCTGCAACAGTGAGTGAAGCTCCACACTCTAACAGGAGCCAGATCAAGGCCGCCGTCTCCGCATCAACACTGCGCAGAGCGATAATTTGAGCCATAGAGAGTGGGCGTCGAGACTCATAATGCCAGTAGTATCGTTCATAGGGATCACGTGGATCAAACATGCTGCCGTTCCCTTCCAGATGCGATGAGAGATAGTTATTTATGTACCTGTATGTCTGGTCTGTCTACTATAGCTACAATGTAAAACTAGTATGGGTTTGCCCATATTATGTCTTTTGTTCCCCTTCCTCTTGAGCCTTATCGCTCTTTTTGAGGATTTCAGGCGTAGGTGCTTTGAGCCATCCAGGACTTGGACTCCAACCGATAGCGACAACGTGCGGTGCTTGCTCATCTTCTATTTCGACAAGACTTACTGAGGCGTTATCAATGTGGATGGATCCGGCCTTTACAGGCTCAAGGCTTGTGTAGTGGGCAATCAGCAGCTTTACGACATCGGCATGAGCTACGAACACAGGATACGCTCCAATATTCTCCTGCTTTCGCCAGCGCTCAACCGCTGCTACTACCCTCTGTTGTACCTGGGGAAATGTCTCGACGCCTTCAGGGGCAACCGTGGGATCGTGCACATAAGCTTTCCACGCTGGATCATTCTTTGACAGCTCTGAGATAACCTGTCCCGCCCAATTTCCTATGTCTGTATCCATCAGGTCTGGTTCAAATTGCACAGCCAGGTCTCGCCCCTTCGCGATAATCTCTGCAGTATCGCGCGCCCGTTCCAGAGGGCTACTGACAATGGTACTAATGGGAAGCACTGTAAGAGCCTCCGCAAGCCGAGCTACTTGCTGTCGTCCAACATCGGTGAGCGCAACCCCTGGAAGTTGTCCAGGTAAGCGATTTTCTACATTCCATGTCGTTTGCCCATGACGAACAATGAGCAGCATTTGTTTCATATCTGTTTGTGTACTCTCCACCCCGTCGAACCGTTGACGCCAAAGTTGCACTCGCCAGCGTAAGAAACGTCTACCCACGCATACATAAATGCACAGGACATGAATCCAGCCATATATAGCACTGGTTAGTTTTTTCAGATATCTTCTTATATAGCCTCTTATCATTCCTCAATGGCGAGTCTTCTGTTTCTTAATGACTCAAGCACAACTCGCCCCGAAGCAGTGCCCTTGGGGTTTGGTCAAGCCAATCAATTTTTTCTATTGTATCAGGGTAGACGCCAGGGGTGCAACATAGAGAATATATGTATGCTCATGAGCATTCGTAGCGGCGCGATGAATCGCGCCGCTACTGATATCTAGAATAATTTGTCAACATTCATCATTAGTGGTTCTCCGTCCTTCCAGGTGAACTACCTGGGTGATGGTAGGGGCGCAATTGATTGCGCCCGTGAACGCGCACCCCTTCCCCAGATGGACGCAATCAATTGCATTCGTGACGCGCGATGGGCGCAATCAATTGCGCCCCTACCATCACCTGCAAGGATGGAGACCCCATTAGTCCCTGTCACATACTAAAGTAGTATAATAGCATCAAGACGCAGAGGCCGATAAGTAACAGTGTTCCACAGGCGAACAACGCATCGATAACACTCGGCACATTGCGACGCGTCATCATGCGTGGGATGTATGTGATTCCGGGCAGTCGTAACGTGATAGAGAACTTTGGTCGGGGTATAGGAAACGAGATTCGTTGCCCACTCGCCAATGGAGTTACTAGAGTTGGCATCATATCTAAAGGTGGAAAAGGCGTTTGTGGCGACTGCTCACTCAATTGAATAACTGGCATTGGTGTTACTGGTGCTTGTGGTAAGGGTGTACCTTGTGGTAACTGTTGCAAGCGTACCACAGGAGCAATAGATCGTCGTCGTGTTGCGATCACCTTTTCAGGCGGTGTCTGGGGAACGCGTAACATTGGTGTCGGGACAATACTCGGAATAGTATTCGGCTGTAAGTCACTCATGGATGATCCTCCTCAATCCACACATCAACATATCCATAGATATAGTATACTCAACGCACCAAGAAGAATGGAAAAACAGGACCGTGCGAAAGGTAGCTTTCGCACGGTCCTGTTTTTCCATTCTTCTTGGCTACACACGCCGCCACGTGTGTGTCGGTGTCAACATATCAAGCTGACCACCTGCACTCGCTAGTTGTGTACCACCGACGTTCATCGCAGACCTGGGAAGCGATTGCTCAATTTGCTGAATCGCGGAATCGCTGCACACATTCGCAGGCTGATTTTTCGTAACGGCACATATCGACGCTGTCAAGTAGTTCGCCGTCCCCATAATATCTTTAGAGGTATTCGAGTCCGTACTCGAAAGCTGGTTCGCAATATCTTTCTGTGAGAGGCCAGCCAGTACATCAGGAACGAAAGCCGGTCCTACAGCGAGATACTGGTTTGCGACATCTATGAAAGGGAAACCACCAGGAGACTGAGTGTAAGGGAGAGCATTGTATTTGCTAATAAGGGCCTGTTGATCAGGCGTGGGCGTTTGTAGAGGCCGCCCCTGACCGTCTTCTGCCTCTATCGGGACAAAATCAATGTATGAACTGCTGTAACTGCTCTTGTAAAATGAGAAGGTTGCCGTATTCGGATAGACATCATCCTTGGTAGAGGCTGTTTCGGGAAGTTGTGTGAACGTGCCGAACCGACTCAGCGCAACCACGACACCCCAGCGTTGACCGGCACAATAAGGGCAAAACTCAGCACCATAGTACAGAAACTCTGGCTTGCCTGTTGGACCCGTAAGTATCGGTGGTGGAGGCGATCCTTTAGTAGCCTGGAAGGGATTTTTTACGCCACCCATCCCAACTTGTGACAGAAGAGAGGGATTCACGTGTGTAACCTCTTTGAGGACTGTTGGGTCTGTCGTACCAGATGTCGCAACGGTCCCTTGTTGATTTGATAGGTAGACAAAAACACCTACTATAATAGCGAGGATCACGAAAACGCCACCTATAAACCACCAGGGATTGATGCCACGACGCACTGTACGTCGCACTTTTCTATTTTGCGATGGCTTCAATACATTCTGACTATCGTTCTGCCGCCGCTGCTGACGCGTCTGCTCGCGTCTCTGTGAAGCGGAGCGCTGTTGTTGTTGTTTTGCTTTTGCCATATTTCTATTACCTTCTTATTTATCGCTAATGACCGTGTTATTGTAGCATAAGAAACCCGTGCCGTACACCTTCTTTTTCATACATACACGTCACACATAGCAAAATTTGCTTGACATAGCTCCAGGAATAGAGTACAATCCTCGCGTTGCTACTAAGCAGTAATGCATCAACATCACCAGCCTCGTTCGTCTAGTGGTCTAGGACGCCGCCCTTTCAAGGCGGAGATCACGGGTTCGACTCCCGTACGAGGTACTATTTTTTCAGAGAAGCCTGGCACCACTTTTATTTGGTGTGCTGGGCTTTTTCTGTATGTATCATGTCAAAACGTAGAAGCACGATTGATCGTGCCTATATTGGTTCTGTGAGGAGACGGGCGCGATCAATCGTGCCCCTACAAATGAAAGGCAGACATGCAATGCTAAGCGTAGAAGAGGCACTTGAGCGCATCCTTGCAGAGATTACGGCTTTACCAGCCGTACAAGTTCCACTCGCTGCATCTCAGGGATTGGTATTGGCACAAGATGTCATAGCTCGTGATGATATTCCACCCTTTGCCAATTCCGCAATGGACGGCTTCGCGCTTCTGAGTAAAGACAGTCATTCTCACGAAGGACAACTGCCTCGCCTGCAAGTTATAGGAGGGGTCGCGGCAGGCTATGTAGCGGATCAGAGTGTGGAAGAGGGGACAGCAATGCGCATTATGACGGGTGCGCCTGTACCACCAGGAGCAGACACTGTGATCCAGATAGAGTTGACTCGCTACGATGACCCTGAAAGTACATGGGTAGAAATTTTGGAAGGGGTCCCTCCTGGCAACAATATTCGGCCCGCAGGAGAAGATATGCGTGCAGGTCAAGTGGTGCTGCATAGCGGAACAGAGATTGGACCATGGGAGATAGGCATACTGGCGACTCTTGGATACGCGGCTGTGCCAGTGATACGTCGCCCTCGTATTGCCATTCTTGGAACAGGTGATGAGATTATCGACGTTCACGAGCCGCTGCGCCCTGGAAAAATCCGCGATAGCAACAGCTATCTGTTGGAGGCGGCCGTACGATCAGCAGGCGCAGAGCCATATCGACTCGGCATCGCACATGATACCGTAGAGAGTCTACGCGAGAAATTTACCGAAGCTGCTACTTGTGACCTTATTCTCACCTCTGGTGGTGTCTCTGTGGGTGACTTCGACCTTGTGAAAGACATCATGGCAGAACAGGGTCAGATCAACTTCTGGCGTATCAACATGCGACCAGGTAAACCTGTAGCCTTCGGTCGTATTAACGGGGTACCACTACTCGGACTGCCGGGTAATCCTGTCTCCAGTGCCGTCACCTTTGAGTTATTTGGGCGTCCGGTGATACGCAAAATGCTGGGTCATACGCGCCTCCTGAAGCCACAAGTTGAAGTTATTGTTGAAGATGGAGTCAATGATCGCGCGATGCGCCGTCACTATGTTCGCGCCCGTGTCCAATGGCGTGACGGTCATTTTGTTGCTCACACTACGGGCAACCAGGGGTCTAATTTGATGACCTCCCTGTTAGATGCAAATGCATTCGTGATCGTACCGGAGGGGGGTACGCAGGTACATCCAGGTGATACAGCGAAAGCGATGATGCTTGATTGGCCCGAAGTATAACATATGCGCGCTCATGGATGAGAACAAGCATCTCTCACTATAGACGAGAAACGCTTGTTCTTATCCATGAGCGCACTCTATAAACGGGGCAGACGATAGCGAAGCTGGTCACGCGACATTCCCAGTAGCGCGGCGGCTTGTACCTGATTGCCGCTACATTGCTCAAGGGCTTCCCGAATAAAGGTACGCTCTATGCCATTCAAGAAAGCACGAAGATCAACACCTTCGGAAGGAAGATGCAACTGCTTACACGTCTCTTGTAGACGTTGACTGGCACTTGTGCCCGCTGTACGCACATTTTCCGGCAGGTCTTTTGGGAGAATCACCTGTCCATCACACAAAATATGACCGTGTTGAAGCACGCTGAACAGTTCGCGTACATTGCCAGGCCAATCATGGCGTATCAGCACATCCATCGCTTCCCGACTGACGCTAAGCGGCTCCTCGTCTTCGTCCTTCCCGGCGTTAAGCTTATTCAGAAAATGTTCGACCAGAAGCTCAATATCTTCAGGCCGCTCTCGTAGAGGGGGAAGAAAGATAGTAAGCACCTTCAAGCGATAGAACAGGTCATCGCGGAAGGTCTTCTGTAGAACGGCTGATTGCAGGTTCACATTTGTTGCGGAAATGACGCGCAGGTTCACATGCAATTCTTTTGTACCACCTACACGGCAAAAATTACGTGTTTCCAGGAAGCGTAAAAGTTTTGCCTGTAAGGTGAGAGGCATTGCGCCAATCTCATCTAGAAAGAGCGTACCACCATCGGCTCGTAATAAGTGACCTTCACGCGACACTTTCGCATCGGTGAACGCTCCCGCCTCCACGCCGAACAGCTCTGTTTCCAGCAATGTATCTGGAATAGCGGCGCAGTTAATTGGTACAAATTTGTAAGCTGGACGGTTGCAGAGAGTATGAATAGCGTTGGCAACCACATCTTTTCCGGTGCCGCTCTCGCCCTGTAGTAACACGGTCGTTGTCGGATACAGCGCCACTTGCTGCACCATTGTCACAACTTCACGCATGACAGGGCTCTTGCCCACGATCATGTGCTCGATGACATGATTGCCCTCTTCAGGCGATATACGGCAAAGTGACGCACCACGGCCCATCACACATTCCTCCTCCAATAAGAGAGCAACACCAAACTTTATTGCCCGCCTCCCACGGAGGCGTATATACCACTACCAAACGCCGCAAATGGCCCGGTCGGTTGCAATGGCTGTAGCGGTTGTGGAAAGGTGACCCAACCTTGCCCGGGTACGAACGTAGCTCCATTACCGCCATTCCCCCACTGTGATTGCGTCTCATAAGGAAGAGCGGGGGAAAACTGTGGAATAACATCAGAGACGGGAAGAATTGTTCCCCATGGTGAAACTGTCGTTGCAGCATAGCCAGGAGCTACATGACCATTGCTCAAGCCGGAGTTCACAAGCTCTCTCGATACAGGTGACAATTCTTGTACTGGCATCGACGCAGGTGAAGGTGGAACCACATGTATCAGGTTTGCGGCGATAAGTTCTCCCGCGACCTGACAGACCTGTTCGGGACTCATCGCCAGAGCATAACATGTGTCTTGTAACGATGTACACCCATCCACTCGCGTCAATAGTCGCCAGTGTTCCGGTGTCAACTGCACGTGCTGCTCTCGTAGAGGGGAAAGGTCTGCTGGCACCAATACCATCTCAGGTTTCATAAACGAGATGTCGACGCGCTTAGGAGCAGGAAGAGTTGTCACTGGCACTACGGCCATGGGTGGAGGTGTATATAAGGGTGCAGCAGGACCGGTATTCACAGCAGCATCAAATGCTGGTAGCAAGGAGCCTGCTGAAATATAGGGATTCGGCGAAGAAGGAACTGGAAGCGGAGACGCTGGTGGCTCCGTAAAGAACTGCGATGCTTCAAATAGCATTGGTGCTTGTGAAAAGCCGCCAGCCATCGAAGAGACTGGGACAGTTGAGGTAGACATCGACAATGCTGCACATTCCAGTGGGACGCTTTGCGCAACTTCACTATAGACAGAATGTCGAGTCGAGTTCGCCGTTGGAAGTGATGAGAGCAGTGATGTAATCGAAAGAGAAACCAGCAAACGCTCAGCCGGAGACGACGTATTCTCCTCAAAATGTATCTCACCAGTGGACCAGGTCAGCAGAACACGCACTATTTCTGCAGCCTTTTGCGTTGCCCATGCTCGTAGGTCCTCGCGTTTCACATATCCCAGGTCCATCAACGTCAAGGCTATACGTGTCTCGCTAAGTGGTGCGGAGCCTATAACAAATAACGCCTCTTGTAAAGCTTGAGAAGAAATAACGCCGTCACGTAGTAGGCGTTCACCCAGATTAGCGTCGGTGCGGACGGGGCCGACGCACATCAGCCGTCCATCCCGAAAATAAAGTTCTACCCACTGCTTCTCTTGTTTTATCGCTAATAGCCCAGTCTTTGTATGTGTCTCTATTCTCTCCAAGACACTCGACAAATTGAGCTGCTCTAACATACCTATGAGTGACACAATATTTCACCATCCTAAAACAGATGTTAATACATCACCTGTTCTTGCAACAGGATGCATCTTCATACACGTTTTGATTCCGATCCAGTTTGAGGTCTGGATGTTAGGCCGATGTTCCCTGCCCCCAGATTCACCTAGAAAACACCGACAAAAAACAAAAAAGGCAGCTCTGCCTCTCACGGAGAGAGAGGGATTCGAACCCCCGGGGCTATTAACCCAGCTGTTTTCAAGACAGCCGCAATCGACCACTCTGCCATCTCTCCGCAATTACTATACCACAGTCTTTCCTACATTGGAAGAGGCTGCGACAAAATAGCTATTAGTGACATTTACTTACTCTTGCTCTTGTAAAGGTACAAGTAGAGAACTGCCCATGAGTTTCATGCTATGTGTATTCTTTTGCTTGTAAAATCAATCTATGCGCTTATGAACTGAAACTTAGTTACTCATTAGCACGTAACACCATTTGTAGCTCCCTTTTCAAATCAACGGCGATACCTAAACTATGCATATCCCTGGGGATAAAGAAAAATGGAAAAACATTCAGCAAAGGTCACGCTTATAGTAGAAGATGATATTGCTATAGGAGAGGTACTTGTATACGCCATTTCACAAACAACACCATATACGGTCTTATCCGTTCCCGATGGTTTTAAGGCATTAGAGGTCATTAAAGGTATCAAGCCGGACCTGTTTCTTTTCGATTATCAACTGCCCAGGATGAACGGCATTGAACTCTACGACCTCATCCGCACTATAGAAGGATTAGAGCATATTCCCGCTATCATCATGAGTGCCAATCTTCCCGAAGACGCGATCAAACAACGCAAGCTTATCGGTATAAAAAAACCGTTTGAATTAGATGAACTTCTGGATACGATTGAAAAACTGATAGCGTGATCAGTAGTAAGATAAATTGTTAGCCCCCTCAAAATCAATATCTCTACCATTGCATATTAGGTATATTTACTGTACACTAGACAGTGTTTGAGACGACGCTTTACGCCGTCCAAGCAAGCGAAAAGGCATATGTTAACAGTCATTAAACAAAATCCACGAGGGGAAGCGAAGATACAGTATCAGGGCGAGGTTATAGAACGCTTCTCTCAAAGTGTAGTACTTCGGGCAAGCTGGACACTTCCAGTGAGAGATCTGGGCTACGCTGTATTTGAGCCAGGGGATATCTTTACAGAATACTACTATACAGATCGCTGGTTCAATATTTTCGATATCACAAGTGCCGATGGCCTACACAAGGGTTGGTACTGCAATGTTGCGGAGCCAGCTAGAATCTACGAAGATCATATAGAGCAGATTGATCTCCTCCTGGATGTGTGGGTAAATTCCAAGGGTGAGCCGCGCATCCTGGATGAGGATGAATTTGCCGCCGACACCACTCTCAGCAATGAACAGCGGCGCGGCGCACAACGCGGGTTACAAGCAATTCTACACTTGCTTGCAGAGCGACACGAAGTGTTTTCAAGCATAGCAGATACTTTAGAGACGAGTGTGCTAGTACAGCACTGTGAGGAGCCACATTAACCTCTGGAAAGACATTTCTTGATGGAAAGAAGGGACGCCAGGCTATTCCAGCATGACGCCGATACTCATGAAAGCTGGAACATCGTAGAGCTTGAGTCTCACAGGCAACTTCGCCAAAAGACCAATGAGCTAATACAGCTCGCCAACACGACTCGAATCACCACAAGCGATATGCAACAACGGCTGCATCTCTGCACACATCTATTCGGCAACCGTTTCGCTACCCAACTTGTGCGCTCGCTTTCTCGTGACGATACCCAGGAACGACAATCCGTCGTGTGGTTGTTGACACTGTTAAATGATAAAAACACTATTCCCCCACTTCAACTTCTGTCGTGCAATGAGCGGCTTCCGCGCTCTATAAGGCTTGCAGCGTCGCTAGCACTAGCAGGGATGGGCGCGACGAAAGAGGTAACTAAAGATCACAAACGTGTGCGAATGTACGCGATAAGTTAAGCTGAACGAGGCGTATTGTGATACGAATAGATATTCCAGAACGAGGCATCATCGAGCTACGACATGCAGTCTTTGATATTAACGGTACACTCGCTGTTGACGGCATAGCAATGCCAGAGGTCGCAGACTATTTGCAGCAACTCTCGGATCAACTCTCGATCCACATTCTCACGGCTGGGACTCATGGCAATCTCGCGCGACTCGAAAAGACGCTGGGCTTTCCTCTGCACATTATCACTAAAGGTGAGGAGAAAATGCGCTATGTGCAGCAACTTGGATCAGCCAACGTAGTGGCATTTGGCAACGGAGCAAATGATTCTGGCATGCTACGTCTGGCGGCAATCGGAATAGCCGTTATGACTCCTGAAGGCGTAGCGATTCGCGTGCTACAGGCCGCAGACATACTTGTGTATCATCCCATAGATGCGCTTAATCTCCTACTCAAACCCAAACGGCTTATCGCAACACTACGCAGTTAAACATGAAACCAAGAACAGAACAGACCCCACTGATAGAAACACCGATTGTAGAAGTACAGCCCGCAGCGCCATCGGGACGTGGACTGCTTTACGTCTGTGTTGCCGTACTCTTTTTTTCTACAGGCGCTGTCCTTACACGTTTGTCACAACCGTTCACATCTGTTGAAATCGCTTTCTGGCGGCTTGCTATTGCTACCGTCCTGGTGGCAACAATGGGACTGATTACACGTCAACATCTCCTGCTACAGAGAACTGAGCTACTTCGCTTTATCTTCTACGGATTGGTCACAGCCCTACATTTTCTCTTTTACATCGCTTCGCTCAGTTTCACAACGATTGCCCACTCTTTAGCAATCACATATACCTCGCCGATCTTTGTCACGCTATTCTCTGTCTTTCTATTGCGAGAACCTATGGCTATACGAAGGTACCTGGGCATAGGTGTCGCGGTGATTGGTATAGCTATTCTCGCGGGATTTGAGCCACATTATACAGCATGTTCTCTTCAAAGTACCGGGCAGTGCATGGTACTTGGTGACTGTCTGGCCCTCCTCTCAGCCCTCTGCTTCAGCATCTACTCGGTCGCGGGTCGCGGCGAACGAGACCGTCACCCGCTCTTTCGCTATACGACGAATGTTTATGGTTTCGCCGCTCTTTGGCTCTTGCCTGTTGCGCTCTACTTCATGTTTCGACATGGCTACCCTATCGGAGCAGTGGATGCAGTAATAGCACTCGGCGTTTTTCCATTGGGATTAGGGCACACGCTCTACAACGCGGCAGTCCGCCGCGTGCACGCCACCTACGCTAATTTGATCGCGACTCAAGAGGTGACAATGGGCGTGATTTTAGGGGTTGTGCTGCTGCACGAGATTCCATCGATTACAGCGATTATCGGAGGGGGTGTGACGCTGGTCGGTATTATTGGAGTGCTGGTGTAAATAGAAAAGGGACCAAAGGGAAAATCAAACGCGGCAAGCCAGGGACCATCCTGTTGTAGAAAAGCCTCAAATGCTTCAAAGTTGGGGAGAGAGATACTCTTTTTCACAACGAGAGTTAGCTCATCCAACTCACAGGTGGCACAGGCAATAGGCTTCCTGAGACCGGGGGCGCTGGTAAAATCGAGACCGAAGATATGCATAGGCTATAGTTGGGTCATGACGTTTTTGCTGATTGATCGCAAGGTGGCGAAGACTCCTTTGCCATCGGCAGCAACGGCTTCGAGACTGGGAACGTGGCGGCGATTAAGGTAACGCTCAAGCACGTCAACAGGAAGCGCCGAGGGCATATCGCGCTTGTTCCACTGCATAACAAAAGGGAAGTTGCTCATATCCTTCCCGATGCGTCGCATATTCATCTCTAACTCGGCAATGCTCTGCACGTTCTCTTCGAACTTCTCTGCCTGCGAGTCTACGACAAAGACGATGCCATCCGCGCCATTGAGTACAGCGAGGCGTGTTCGCTCATAGAGGACTTGACCGGGGACTGTGTAGAGGTGAAAACGCGTGCGGAAGCCGTGTACCGTGCCGAGGTCGAGCGGCAAGAAGTCAAAAAATAGGGTGCGCTCTGTTTCGGTGGCAATCGAGAGCATCTCCCCACGTGCCGTAGGATTGATACTCTTAAAGACATACTGCAAGTTCGTCGTTTTACCACAGTAGCCTATGCCATAATAGACAATCTTGCAGTGTATCTCGTGGCTGGCAATATTGATGAGTGCCATAGGTGATAGGTCCCTTTAATCGCGAAAGAGCAGGTCTATAGTATCCTCAACTGAGGAGCGAAATTGAACGTTGATAACAGAAGATTTTGTGCGCGATGTATCGGCACGCACACGTTCCAGGATGCGTCCCAGTTCATCCGAAGCCTTCTTCGACAACACCTTTACCAGTCCTATATGTGTCAATTTATCAAAGATAATGACCAGAAGCCATTGCTCCTCGATCATCGAGGTATAGATATTCTCCTGTACCCCCTGCTGAAAGATATTGCGAAAATCCTTCTCGTCGAGCAATTTTGCCACTTCCCGCGAAGAAGAGAAAACGCCAGCCAGCAATGCTCCTAGCGTAGTAGCATTACGCCGCGCACCCGATCCCTGGGTGGCAACAACCTGCCCACTTTTGTCGATGAGCAAGGCCGAAGTCGCGTTCGTATCATTCATCAGCTTTGTCAATACTGCTGAAATCGAGGCAAGTTCTTTATCTGAAACGACAAGGTTCGTCAATTGCTCCATGAACAAGTCGCCCTCCGTGTATCTCCATGTAACGCCTGGCATATAAATGTTCTCTCGCGTTAACACTGTTCCATTCCACGCTACGCTATATCAAGAGCCTCAAGAATTTCGCTTCGACTCGCTTTAACCAGATGGCGCACGCGACTAAGATTCGAGGCATTATCGAGAAGAGTAACCATCAGGGCGAAGTCACCTAGAGGATCAACGCTCACCAAGCCGTGTTCATACTCTACAAGCACACCAACGACACTCCCCCGCGCAATCTCCTGCTCCAACGATTCGGCCGTACTCAACCCCGTGGTCATGATGGCACCTACAGCCTCCATGCTCTCCTTGCCGTCACGGGTCATCCCTTCAATCATAAGGCCATCCCGCCCAACCAGGATCACCTGACGCACGCCAGAGATCGTTAGGAAGCGACTCAGCGTCTGCTTTAGATCAACCATTCTTTTCTCCACTGACGGACCGATGCGGCTAGCACGTCTGTCCTCTGCCCAATATTCGCGGTGAGTGTAAGAGTATAACGCCTATTATTCTAAAGGATGGATGAGAAAAGACGCAACCATATGGTACATCTTGGCTAATAGCTCTCTCTCGCTGTTCAGATAATCGTCTCTTCCACCCATCTTGCTTCTTTCTTTGCCTCTCTCTATAAAACGTGACAGGAAAAGATATCTGTATACCTGATTAACCGCTTGTTTTCATGGGATGATACAATTCACCTACATATCCCGTGGGTACATAGTACAACGAGAAGAGACACCACATCCAGGAGAAGAGATATGGATGAGCCAGACGAGCAAGGCGCACTATGGATACCCTCGAACAACTACTTTCCTGAACGCTCTGGACATACGCCTCGATGGATTATCATACATGGCACCGCAGGCTTTACCAGCGCACAAGAGGTGGGCTACTACTTCCAACAGGCAGACGTGGCAACGCATTATACTATTGGACGCGATGGCGTGATTGTCCAAAGTATAAGCGAGCAGCATGGCGCGTATAGCAATGGTGGCGTTACGGAAGGCCACGATCCGTGGTGGTCGGCCTCTCTCAACCCCAACCTCGTCACCATCTCGATAGAGCACGTGAAACCGAGCAGAGATAACTCAGATGAACTTACAGATGTCCAAAGAGATGCCAGCTTTCGCTTGATTAAGCACATATGTCAACGCTATGATATTCCCCGCCATTGGGCAGATGCGCAGGGCGGCATTACAGGTCATTACTCAATGGACCCCGTACACCGCGGTTTCTGCCCAGGCCCTTATCCTTGGGACGAACTATTCGCGTATCTTTCCAAGAACGATTCACCACACAACCAATAGAGGCATTCCCTTGCAGGTGCCCTTCGTGGGATCATGTCCCCATGAAGGGCACCTGCAAGGGAATGCCCTACGAGTTTTTACCGATGCTTCAAGCCATAGTTAGGTGCTTCTTTCGTCACCATCACATCATGCGGATGACTTTCGCGCAGCCCTGCACCAGTGATACGTGTAAAGCGGGTGTTCTCCTGCATCTCTTTGATGGTTGCCGCACCTGCATAACCCATCGACTGACGCAGGCCACCTACCAATTGGTAGACCAGGGGGCCGAGCATACCTTTGTACGGTACGCGTGCCTCGATGCCTTCAGCAATCAGCCGGGACTCATCCCGTAGGTCTGCCTGGAAGTAGCGGTCCTTACTGTAACTACGCTGCTTCATGGCACCAACCGACCCCATGCCGCGATAGTCCTTGAACCGCTCTCCGTGTGAGATGATGAGTTCACCAGGGCTCTCATCGACACCTGCTAGCAGGCTTCCCAGCATTACCGTGTCGGCACCAGCAGCAATCGCCTTGGCGATATCGCCGGAATATTGAATACCACCGTCGGCAATCACAGGGATATCATATCGGTGTGCGACGCGAGCGCAGTCATAGATTGCAGTTATTTGAGGCATGCCGATACCAGCAATAATGCGCGTTGTGCAGATAGCACCAGCACCGATGCCGACCTTGACCCCGTCAACTCCCGCCTGAATTAACGCCTCGGTTGCCTCACCCGTCACGACATTACCAGCCAGAAATTGGGCACGTCTGCCAAAGCGATCCTTGATGCGTGCGACCGTATCAAGCACCATACACGAGTGAGCATGCGAGGTATCGACAACGAGCACATCAACGCCCTCTTCGATTAAAGCTTCGCAACGTGCATCGGTATCTGGCCCTACGCCGATAGCGGCTCCCACACGCAATCGACCATACTCATCTTTCGACGCATGAGGATACAAGATTTTCTTTTGGATATCCTTCATGGTGATAAGGCCCTTGAGCATTCCCTGCTCGTCCACCACAGGCAGCTTCTCGATCTTATAACGGTGCAAACTATCGCGGGCCTGCTCAAGAGTTGTACCGACAGGCACCGTAATCAATCGATCATGGGTCATTAACTCGGTAATGGGACGGTCAAGGTTGGTTTCAAAACGGATATCGCGGTTCGTGAGAATACCAACGAGTTTTCCTTTTTCTGTAATAGGAATGCCTGAGATGTGGAAGCGTTCCATCGCAGCCAGAGCCTCGCTCAGTGAGGCTTGCGGCCCCATCGTGATCGGATCGGTAATCATCCCCGACTCCGAGCGCTTCACCTTATCAACCTCCTCAGCCTGTTCTGCGACAGATAGATTACGATGAATGATACCAATACCGCCTTCCCTTGCTAGGGCGATAGCCAATCGTCCTTCGGTCACGGTATCCATTGCGGCACTCAATACAGGAATATTAATAGTGATAGCACGAGTCAGGCACGTCTGAGTGGAGACATCACGAGGCAAAACCGAAGATTCAGCAGGAATAATAAGAACATCATCAAAAGTAAGACCCTCCGAGGCAAATTTTTCCTCAAAGGCGTCCGTTTTATGCTCTGCAGACAAGGACAACATAGCCGAGGCTTCCTCCTTATAAAAATGCCCAGCACGCACTGTGTGATGTGCTGGGCCTCCCGATGGGGTAGCAGAATACAATTCCGTTTTAAAAAAAGTATTTCCTGGTAGTGTAGCACCTCAATTTGTGCAACGTCAAATAGAACGAACGCACAATAGAGTTGCGAGATTGAATGTATTCAATCTCGCAACTCTATTGTGCGTTCGTTCTCCAGGAATTGAACACGTACTCGGTTAGAGAGTACGTCTTGAGCGACTTCCAACAAACAGGTTGTACAACAGCACGATCACAGCGATAACCAGCACAATGTGAATCAGGTTCCCCGCAAGGTGGAAGATGAAGCCAAGCAGCCAGAATATGAAGAGTATTACGACAACTGCCCAAAGAATTCGAAACATAATTTCTTTTCTCCTTATTTAGCGCGAAGTAGTGTTAAACAATGATACTACTTCCTGTACCCTTCCTTTGGTACAGAGAAGCGCATATATCTACTATGATTAACACGTATCAGGAGGCAAAATAGATGTGTAACCAGTCACTTGGAACATTTAGTATCCTCTTTCGGGTCGCCACCTCCAAAACTATGCTCAAGAATAGCACCATTGCTGACTTGTTCCACTTGCAGTACCCTCTCTCGGGTCGAGACCTCTGAAACTTGACACCCGTGTTCGACCATGCTAGGATGCACGCATCCTTGCAGGACCCTCTCTCGGGTCGAGACCTCTGAAACGATGCATGAGTGTGCGCCTCCTTTTGCTCGAATCAACTTGCAGGACCCTCTCTCGGGTCGAGACCTCTGAAACCTACTTGTCCTGTCGGATAGTGACCCCGAACATGTCCCTTGCAGTACCCTCTCTCGGGTCGAGACCTCTGAAATGGAGTCATGCAACCGTTGTATAGCCATTGAGACAAAGCTTGCAGTACCCTCTCTCGGGTCGAGACCTCTGAAACCTTGATGGTTGGAAAGCCATCATCACGGCGACATTGGCCTTGCAGTACCCTCTCTCGGGTCGAGACCTCTGAAACACGCTGAAACGGTGCTACTGCCTGATGCTCAAGCATCTTGCAGTACCCTCTCTCGGGTCGAGACCTCTGAAACCGTGAGGCCACATCGCCGGAGAGACGCGCAGCAGCTCTTGCAGGACCCTCTCTCGGGTCGAGACCTCTGAAACTCCGGTGGCAAGCTCGGCGAGAGAGAGAGAGAGTGACGCTTGCAGTACCCTCTCTCGGGTCGAGACCTCTGAAACCCAGCACCAGAATACCACAGAGTTGGAGCAGAATCTCTTGCAGGACCCTCTCTCGGGTCGAGACCTCTGAAACTCAGTGCCCATTATCAAACGACTCTGCACACCTTTCCTTGCAGTACCCTCTCTCGGGTCGAGACCTCTGAAACCGTGACCCAGTTCTGACTCACGATATACCCCTTTTCTTGCAGTACCCTCTCTCGGGTCGAGACCTCTGAAACTCAACAAGATGAGTTGCCGCGCCAAGTTGCAGAATCTTGCAGTACCCTCTCTCGGGTCGAGACCTCTGAAACGCCTGCTGATTCGCGCCGCCGTTGGCCTGCTGCGCCACTTGCAGGACCCTCTCTCGGGTCGAGACCTCTGAAACCGTGTGTAGCGCCCGCCCGTTGATACATCAACAAAGTCTTGCAGTACCCTCTCTCGGGTCGAGACCTCTGAAACCGTAAAATCAAAGCCTGGGGGTATCATTGGCAGCCACTTGCAGGACCCTCTCTCGGGTCGAGACCTCTGAAACTATGACCTACGAGGATTTTCTCCTCCTCAACGATGTTTCTTGCAGTACCCTCTCTCGGGTCGAGACCTCTGAAACAGCAGCAGAGTACCATCGCAAAGCCACATCGCTACGACTTGCAGTACCCTCTCTCGGGTCGAGACCTCTGAAACGTGCCAAGGGATACTCACGCCATTCCTCGTCAAGAACTTGCAGTACCCTCTCTCGGGTCGAGACCTCTGAAACCCTCTGCTCTCACATGGCTCTATCAACAGTATCATGGCTTGCAGTACCCTCTCTCGGGTCGAGACCTCTGAAACGTACTCGGATGGAACCGTAGGCGTGGTAAGCAGTAGCTTGCAGTACCCTCTCTCGGGTCGAGACCTCTGAAACTGAAACCTTGTTCCATACAACAATTGAATGCTGTCGTTGTTCTTGCAGTACCCTCTCTCGGGTCGAGACCTCTGAAACCCCGTGATACGATTAATATTGAAGGTGACGTAGCAGCTTGCAGGACCCTCTCTCGGGTCGAGACCTCTGAAACGCTAGCTGCTCTTTATCTCGCCGCAAAAAGGCCGCCTCTTGCAGTATGATCTTCCCCTACTTTCGTAGAGTGACTAAACACGAGCCTGTTGCTCATAGGCAACGGGACTCAGATAGGCTAACGATGAATGACGCCGTTGGCGGTTGTAGAAGACCTCGATCCATTCAAATATG
>JAABUZ0100000067.1_pt1 | contig 239832 bp, 226 predicted proteins | sample 5562091 | NCBI WGS metagenome assembly JAABUZ01 (sample SAMN12813069, study PRJNA571459) | rock metagenome | isolation source: Antarctica rocks | place: Antarctica: Victoria Land, Linnaeus Terrace sud | collected 2015-12-21
ACCCCCAGCTCAGACAGGACATCTACTCCTCCTCCTTCTCACTTCGGGCGTACGGCAATACATAAAGCCTACAATCAAATATCCACAATAATCCTTGATCTGGGAGATGTGCTCCGAGCATTATTGGATTGGTTAGTTGGCTAGATGTTGGGTATAAGCACACCTGGGCGTGGGCTTGGCTAAAGGGATCTGCTTTTTGGTTTGTTGGTTCGGACGTAGGAGGGGGAAGGGGGCGGGGGGGGGTATGTGGAATGGTTGTGGAACTGGGATGGATGGATGGATGGATGGATGAATGGGCGCTTTGGGTGAGAAAGACGAGGATTTGGGATCGAGAGCGAATTCGAGTATAGGCTCCGGATATGATGCTCAAGCGAACGAGAAGGTGACGATTGTTCTGGAGATCAGCGAATGGGGAAGCGCTATGCTACTATAACCAAGACTGACAACGTAAAAAAGTAGGCGAATGGAGGTTGGTATCGAGTGGGAAGCTGTTGAGTTTTGCTATTGTTTAATCGTATGGCTATGAGGGGGGCTCGTGAGTTTCGGAGTGCGATGAATTATGGGTTTGGAAGGGAAGGCTACATGTTTTTTGATTGGAATTACAGGAGCTGGGTGGGGTTTTGGCGGTAATATGGTGGAGTTGGTAATATTCTGTGGTTAGACTTACCTGGATGGGGGCGAGCCACGGCGGATGGGGATTATGGTGTGGACTTGGTCTGTTTTAGGGAGGTTGGGATGACGGGCTCATGTAGTAAAAAATTAGACGGAAGAATTCCAAACCTGGATAGACGGTCAAGACTTCCCACATATCTAGCGATAGACTGACCATGGTGAGGGTTTGTAGCTAGCAAACGTAATGTGCAATCTGCCACTTCTGCATGGACATATGTAGAATGCTAGGAGGCAGGCATCATGGTGCAGCAAGCTGTCGCTGCCCTTGTACTCTATTGCTCGTCAAGTATTCTTGTATCTAGAATTCATTCTCATCGCTACCGGCAATAATCACATTATTGACCTGTATGCGCCGTGAGCAACCTTTCGAAACGTACAGAGAGCCGCATAACATACCTTCAGCACCATCCTACATAGCTGAGTAGCAAGCATCAGCTGCTGCCGCTTCCCAATCAGCGGGTCTATAACGAAGTGCTCTCGCATATCTAGTCCAAACATGTTAGTCCGTATTCCGTCACCAAGGGAAGAGGCGGCTACCATTGCTCCCAGTCTGCATGCAATCAACACCCAACCTCGAGTTCTTCTCCCTGACCTGCCGCGATTTGATAGATGCCAGGGTCTCGATGGGGCTGAGACCCGAGTTCTCGGCCAGAGCCATGGGAACGGCATCTAGAGCGTCTGCGAAGGCGCGCATCGCATATTGCTCTAGACCTGGGCTCTGTTGATTTGCATTAGTGGGACGGTGGATATGGCTTATCAGGGAGATACATGCCTTGAGCGAAGCTTCCTCGACAGCTAGGGAGCACGCAATTTCGGCGGCACCGCCGCCGTAGACGACTCGGTTGTCCTTGACCAGGTTTCGGACTACGCAGAGGGCGTCGTGGAGTGAGCGCTTGGCTTCATCGATGATCTATGAAGGAGAACAGCTTTAGCTTGCAGATCACCTTCGAGATGGCGATGCAGGAACAGACCATCTTGTTGCTACCCCTCACGAAGACTGTTACTGCCCTCGTGTTCGCACACTCTTCGATGACAAGCATCTTCTCTCTCGTCGTGCCAAAGCTCATCTCTCGGACAATGCCAGCTGTGCCCAGTTTCTGTGCGCTTAGGTCTTCGAACCTAGGTACTATTCTCCCGTTCGTCGCGATGGCAATCAGCTCGATCTCTGGCCCACCAACCCATCGTACGGCTGGCAGCTTGTTCTGCAATAGTAGGTGGTTCGCCTCGTCGTCGAAGCCCCATTGACAAATTACCAAATTTGCACCCGTCGCCTTTATTTGGTCAATCATTTCTGTGAACTTCGTCTTCTCATAGGCCTGCAGCTTCTTGAATTCTTCGACGGTCGTTATGTCAAGCTTATGCTTTGTTTTTGGTTTTGGTGGCTCGAAGGCGCATGTCAATATGGCAAGCTTGGCATTTCGTACTTCGTCTGGCATCTGGGGATGTGAGAAGTCTTTGTCCACTATAACGCCCTTGACAAGTAGTGTATCCTCTAATGAGCCTCCGACCTTGCCGTCGACTTTGATGAGTTCGAAGTCGACATCCTTTCTCTCCAGATCTGCTACTGATAGGACTGCATCGACCGCGATCTGGGCGAATTGGTCATGTGCTTTCGATACACTTAAAACTTGTCAGTGTGTTTCAAATTCAGGCAATTCACGACGTACATCTTGCTTCCGAGACTTGTCTTGGCGACTTTATGCAAATTCTGTACATCTTTTCGGCTGAAATCGACCTTGTCGCTTATTCGATCTAGCTCGGCCACTGCAACCTCGCAAGCTTCGTCGTAGCCGTCTGCTATTCGTATCGGGTGGATGCCCTTGTCAATGAGATCTGCCGCTTGCTCCAGCAGCGCACCTGCTAGGACTACGACGCCTGTTGTGCCATCCCCTATTTCGTCGTCTTGAGATCTTGACAGCTCGACCAGAAGCTTGGCGACATTGTTCGATATCTCCATCTGAGGGTATTTAGTGTTGTGTCCCAGTTACTAGCCAGACCAGCATACTTGCGACAGGATGGTAGCACCATCATTTGTGACTGTAATGTCTCCATCTGGTGATATGAGAATCTTGTCCAGACCACGCGGTCCCTGAAGCCCAGAATCTCAGCACCGTTTTCCATGCAAACATGAATGCGGCGTACAGCAGCTTACCAGCGAGGTCCTGACAATATTTGCAACTGTTCTAGCTGCGACGATGTGCGACTTGACCGCATCGGTGCCGTGCAGCCTCTTCTTTCTGCCTTGGCTATACCATTGTCAGTTGCCTCTTTCTAGTGTACCCAGACCGGATTTAGCTGAAAAATCCAGGACCTGCTCTTACGTACTCTCGAACGACAATGAACGGTCGGCCTTGTTCATCCTTCATCACCGACGCTGGATGTCCGAGTCAGCCTGTGGTTGCCATACTTGAAAACGTAGACCTGGATGTTACCTTGAGACATATCGAGCTCTGCACACACAGATGATTAGCTCACGTACGCGATCTCCGTGCACAACAAGGTGCATAGATACTGTGCCCATGGGGAACGTACGCATAGCCATGTTGTAGGCTGGTAGAGCCGAGCTCTAGTGAAAGGGCTTGTATCTTTGAGCGCAACCGCCAGCACCGAAAGTATCTCTAAACGTAGAGTCTTAAGAACTATCGCCGAACTATTAGCATAAATCGACGTTTCGTTAATTGTTCTGCTGCTCTGCGCGGTCCACAAATAATTTCCATGGTGACGCGAATTGCCTTATCGGGGTTAGCGCCTCTCCACGCGCATTGAGAAATCCGACAGCTCCAGAGGCGCGAACTTTCATCTCCCGTTTCCTTAATCGCCAGCACGCTCAGTCTTTACAAATCATTGCACCTTCAGTATCAAGCAAGGTTATACAAAGTTGCTATCGACCAGCCTTCCGAGTATAGAACACTGAGAAGAAAGCTACGACGCAATTAGCTCTACAGCCGAAATCTGAGTCGCAATGCCTCGTGAGTTCCCCTTCCCAGTGTCGCGACTTTCTCTTGAATCTAAATTAATGTTAATTGCGTAATTACAGCACCACTACCTGTCGAGAGTGACGCTGAGTCGGTGGCCGAGGAACAATCAACCCCGAAGCCGACCTCAGCATCCGCGCAAGCGAAGGACGAGCTCAAAGACGCTGTGATGGAAGACGTCAAAGCTATGGACGAAGCCAAGGACGACGCCAAGGCCGGAGCGGACGAAGATGAAGAAGACTCATCTGGTGATGAGGATGAGGGAGAGTGCGTAGCAGCACCTTCACGGTCAGTCAAGGAGATGCTAAGTTTTGTATCAGGGTCTACGTTGTAGAGAAAATTCTAGACCACCGCTCAGATTTCGAAGACGTGAGTTTCCAGAAACCGTTCGATCATATTTGGGACTGATAGTGTGCTAGGGCGAGATGCGCTATTGGATCAAGTGGAAGGGCTATGAAAAGAAGGGCGATCGCACCTGGGAGGAAGAAAAAAACCTCGAGTAAGCCAAAACGGGTCGCGTCCAATGCCTGCTCAAACCCATACTAAGTCATTCGAAGAGGATCACGCGAACTGCTCGAAGCCTACTGGGAAAGCATCGGCGGCAAGCCCGTCCCCGGGCAGGAGAAGCCCAAAAAAGGCCGAAAATCATTGACTGGCAAGCGCTCCAACGCGACTCTCAACGAAGCCGAAGAGAAGTCGGAGTCCCCCGCGCCCAAGAAGCAGAAGCGAGGCCGAAAAACCAACGCGGCCAAGGAGGAGGAGGAAGAGGAGCAGATGGTCGAGTTCCGCGGCTACGTCGAGCAAGGCGCAGACGACTGGAAGCCCGTGGCGCCCAAGGACGGCGCGTGGGACCCGCTTCTGCATAAGGTGGACACTATTGAGCAGGATGATAGTGGAGATCGCTGGGTCTACATCTGCTGGAACGATAAGAACGTTGATGGGAGGTTCTATCGGTCCAAGGCCAAGCTGGCGACGGTCTACAAGGCGGCGCCGCAGAAGATGCTCTTCTTCTACGAGCAGCATCTGTAAGTCTTCTGTTTCCGACTGTGGGACTTCCATCAAGCTGACACCACTGCTAGCGTGTTCACCGAGGCGGGCAGCAGGCAGCACAAGGCTCCTGCGCAGAATGGTGGAGATGTTCAGGCCGAGTAGCACCAAAGGTATAGCAGATATGTTCTGTGCCGACTTTCCCTCTCGGCGAGCATGGCGTTTGGTTCGCTATGCTTGGTCCTGTCTGCCTTCCCTTTGCAAATATTGTACCAATAGTTTCAGACGCTTTAGGTTGCGGCGGTCGCAGGCCTAGTTTGAGCATACTGTGCAGTGGCAGCAACTTCTAGCTTTAGTAACCCGGCAAGAATATCTAGCATAGTTCCAATGATCGTATCAGCTCAGCTGTCGATCCGTCAAGTGATGAAGAGCAAGGTCTCACCAGAGTTTCGGCAAGTAGGACGGCATCACGGATTGTTCTGAAAACGATATCTAGATTTATTGCAGTCGATTGTAAGTAGCGCAACGATACTTGGAGGAACGCATGCTAGGAGCATCAAGCTCTCCATGTCGATTGATCTATCTCTACGTAGCGGCGTACAAATCTTCTAGCCCAATGCCCCTGGGTATCTTAAAGCAAATCCATCCATATGCGAGCTAAATTGCAGAAATCCGAGCACGAATACACTCAGAGATCACGTTCCCAACACCCGGCTGTAGCCTTACCACACGGTTCTCACAAACAGACGACACCTTTAGCAATGCCGATATCTTCCCAATCGACCTGCCACACACTAAGAATGCCCATCTCCCACCCCTCGTTCTTTTTACCACGCTTAATTCTGCCGATTACGCGCGCTTTCTTGCCTCTGCCGCCTTCTGCTAGGAATCGTCTGGAGTCATGTTCCCATAACTCCACGCCCTTCCAAATAGCATACTGTCCGTCTAGAGAGGGCGCCTTGTCTGGTGTGAAGAGATCAACAAGCTCAAAGAGCTGCTTGTATGCTGTGGGCTCGCGGTCAGAGTACTTGACGCGGCAGTAGAGCTCGACGATTGCGTCCGTTGAATTCCGAAGCGCCACTGAGGCGGCATTGAGTGCTTCGCCGATCCGGAAGCAGGTACGCAGAACAGCCGTCTGGGAAACACCCATAACGGGAGAACGTGGAAGTAGCGGTTTGGGGAAACTAGGCCGGACGAAGGGAACGGGACGGCCATCCTTGGTAGGAACAATATGCGCCACTACGTTCGGGGATCGCTCAGCAAGAGGTGACGACCTAGTAATTGGAGTGTCAGGGCTAGTCAAACTGGTCGACAATGAGGAAGGAGTCGAGCGCTTCGACGGCGTGTACAAAGTCGGCGGCATCCACTGAAGCTTAGGCACAGTCGGTGTACATTGCGTAAACGGAGGTGATTGACCATCTGTACGTTGAGCTGTAGTAGTATCCAGATTCATGAATTCATCGTCTAGGCTATCATCCTGGAATGGGTCTTCCAATATCTGAGTAGCTGGCTTAGGCGTTCCCTTCTTCAGAATCTTCTTCGTTGACTCAAGAACCTCGTCAAATGTATCATCAGAAAGAAATTCGTCAATATTGAGGAAGATGTCGTCTTCCTCGTCAATCTGGGGATCTGATTTTCGATCCGAGAGGAAGGTCATGGAGCTGTCAAGATGAGGCGCTTGAGCTGAATCCGGACGCGAACATGCCTGCACATCTGGAAAGTACTCTGCTGGATACAGATCCTGAATGTGTGAAGCCGGTTCGGAGGAGCTGCAATATGCTTGTACTTTATTAGCGTCCTCAGAAGCTCCAGCTTTGATGGGTGTGAAACAAAAGGCATCATCCTCTGCATGCTGTTCGACCAAATTTGCGCTCGATCGTCTGAAATAAGCGCACTGGTCCATTGCAGGGTCTTCAGGGACGAAACGACCGGACTCTGTTGGCCTGAAGCCATCCTCAACCAGCTCTCTTGGGATGTCTTCAGGGCCCGAACTTGCAGGTTGCCCAGAAAGGACGTCAAAGAAGACTTTATCGCTTGACGGACCGTTGTCCGATGTTGGCCCTGGGCTTTGACCAGCAACTGCACATCGACTCCATGTACCTGCATAGGGATCACCACCGACTGACATCAAACCGCTTGGACCTTTGAAAGCTGCCTGATAGCTTTGTCCAAGACCAGCATATTCACAGTGCTCCTGTGGGTTAGTCGCTTTCGATGTCGGGCATGAAGCTTTCGGAGACCCGTTCGAGGTACGGAGCTGAGACCCCGGCGTAGATTCAATCTGACCATAATCTTCAGAGAAGGATTTGGAAGCGAAAATTCCTGGCTTGGTCACTCTCAAAGCCTGCGAAACATCTAGACCATGTCTTTCATCACCTTTGCGTGCTTTGCTTACTTTGGCCTGGCGAGGCGCTGTGACTGACCTCTTCGGCTTTGGGTTCGGTTTCGTGAGCTGACTCTGTTTGCTTTTGCGGCGTTTGGTGGATCTTGAAGGTGTCGAATCGTCCATGGTGACTCGTAAGGTATTGCTTGTGTACGTGGATGTAGCAGTGTCGTATGCTCGCTGGTTGATCGGAGTAAAGCCCGAGATTGAAGGCTCCCATATGGCACCGGCGTCTTGCAGAGCGTCTACATCATTCTGGTCGAGGTTGCTCGCCGCTTTCATCTCGGACATCTTCCAACCCCAAATTCTTTCTCTCTCCATCCTGTCACCTCATGGCTGCGTCATTCCACTCCATGCTAACTGCCTCTTCCGGCACATCATCATTTTTGTGCCTTTCACAGGTTTATCTCCACACTGTAAGCGACATATGATGATATGAGTGGACGAAGAGATGTTTTAACCTCCATCTCTAGTTAGTTAGAGATGATGCTTCAACAAGCTTTGCGGCTGATCGACAATCCTGCCGAGGATGACGCGCAGGGCTAGTGCGGGGCCTATCTTAGTACTTTATCGATTGTTGCTGCCTCGGTCTGCGTATTCAAGAACTGTTTCCATACTTTAACTCTCTCGCCAGTCCTCGATCATCTGTAGCATTTGCTGTCTACTCCTAGCTGAAACATCAATCAAGGACCGCCTCCCGCCAGTGTTGCTGTGTAGAAACCTTCTCCTAATCTTACAGTCTTACTGATCAACCCCTGGCAGCAGCTTGTGAGATATGGATGCAAGATACTACTAGCTATAAGGATGTCTCGACTGTGAGACTAGCAGCGACTGGGGTCTTGAGTTGAAAACGATAATTCTGCAATACCAAGCATCGGGCCATCGAGCACGATGTTCTCCTCAACGGTACGTTGAGTGAATTATACTAGCCCATCCTGTTCATTTAGTGCGCCAATTACTATACTTTTTATGTTTACCCTATAAAACTGCATGACTCAGGCCAATGCGGAATCTTTAATACTTGTAGATGTGACACTATGGTTGACTTTCATACCATATCCTCCTTTGCTTCGTCGAGTTCTCTCCTTCTCAAAGCTCTACCAGATACCAGAATCTTCAATATGCTGACGCTTAGTTTCCTCTCTTTCAAGAGGAAGCCTTACACTGCCATTACGGTCCAGATCGACAGAATGACCAGCGGACAATATGATGCTGATGACATGAGTGGCATTCCGGACCTCATCGAAGTCATACGATTGCAAGCAGAAGGTCCAGTCGAGGCTGCCCGAGCGATTAGAAAGAAGCTGTAGGGTGTCTTGCATCTCGATACACAACGATCCAACTGATAGATATCTAGCAAGTACGGCAATGTACACCAGCAGCTCCGCGCCTTGACCGTTCTTGATGGTCTTATCGAGAACGCCGGTCCCCGCTTCCAACGAGCCTTTGCTGACGAACGCCTCTTGGAGCGCTTGCGAGTCTGTGGGACAGATGGCCTCTCGGATCCGGAAGTCAAGAAGAAATGCACCATTTTGTTCCGGCAATGGGCGTTGACATATCAAACGACTCCTTACATGGAACGTGTTGTAGCCTTACACAAACAACTGCCTCAACGCAAGAAGCCTGTACGGCAAGATCAATCAAAAGTCATTCGGGAGACCGAGCGCGAAGTAGAGGAGGATCCCTTCGGCAACAACGACTATCAGGATGCAGCTCATTCCAGCACCGCAGCATCACATCTACAACGCTCGCCTCCAAGCGTATCATCAGCTTCCGCACTTTCACAAGGATCTCTTTCATTATCTAAAGGCGACAAGTCAAGAGCGAAAAAAAGTCAGCATAAGCCATTTAATCTTGAGAAAGAGAAGCCGCAGCTATTGCAGGCGATCGCCTCATCCTCGGTCGCTAGCACGAACTTGTTGAATGCTCTAAAGCTGATCAATCGCGAGCACAAACGTGTTGGCGAAGACCCTGAAGCTATCAAGAAATTCGAGAACTGCAAACTACTTCGCAGACAGATCCTACGATACATCCAATATGTGGACAGCGAACAATGGCTCGGCAGTCTGATCCATGCGAATGACGAACTGGTGACTGCGCTCATGGCATTCGAGGTGCTTGACAAGAGCGTAGAGGACGACAGCGACAGCGAGGCGTGGGAAAGCGACGGGCACAAACCAGGCCATGCCGGTTCCCCTAAAGCGAAGAGCGCACAACAAGCGTTTGCAGGCCTGTCGCTTGGACAGTCTAGGGTCCCGAGTGTGAGTGTCAATGGAAAGGAGAAGTCTTTAGATAGCGATGAAGACGAAAGCGAAGATGAGAGCGAAGATGAAGCGGACGAAGACGACCCTTTTGCCGACCGAAATGTGGTGCACACTCCCAAGGATGAGAGGCCTGGTATGACCTGGTAAGCGCCTGTTCCAGGCTCCTTGATCGCAGCTTACTGTACTGCAGGAGAGAGTATTGAGTTAGTCGAAAGGCTTGCCTTCTCAGATATTTGCACATGTAATTGTATCCGTACTTATGACGCAACGATAGAATCAACTGTTTTCAATAATAAATGGTCCTTGTGACAAGTTATTATGAGCGGCATGGTATTGCTGTCGAAGCATCCAATGTTCTACGATGAACTGTGACAGGCGAGACAGGATCTATTGAGTCTCTGCTTTCAGTTGTGTTTCGACCTCCATCATTCCTCGCTTCTGCAGGAGTAAAAGCTACCTCTTGTCCATCTACCTTCAAGTCATCGCTTTCGCAAGGCTCATATGGAAAGAGCTACAATCACCAAGGGGTAGCCCAAAGCTCTGAGCTTTGTCGCGCCTTCCATGGTGGACCTCCAATTAGCGAGTCCTCGTCCTCTCCTTTGTCTACAAAGCGACCGCAACGAACGCAGCCGAATGCGTCGATCGCCCATTACATCCCAATGCGACAATTTTTCTTTCAAGCCCACCTCATGCACCGACTCATGTACTTCCCGTATCCCTCACCGATTCAATTTCCGCCTCCGCCTCCCATCTACATCCCACAACTCTGCCCCTCAACTATCCACCCGAATGATCTCACCCTACAATTCCACAAGCCTCTCGCAACCTCCCTTTCTCCCCTTCTCCACCACAACCGCAACACTGGATACCTCCGCTTCCCTAACCTACCTCCCCTCCGCCTTCCTCCTCCCCCACCAAATCCCCCCCTCCCTCTTCCATCCCACCACCCACCGCCTCCGTCTCGTCTTCCGGAGCCTCTCCTCCCTCATCGCCACCACCTCCACCTCCCTCATTCATACCCTCTCCACATCTACCTCTAGCCTCCCCACCCCCTCCATCATGCCCCTCCTCCTCATCCTCTTCCTCCTCCTCCTCTTCATCTTCTGCTTCCGCATCTCGGTCTCTTCCCGCTGGATACACCACCTTCGGGGTCCGCGTGCCCGAACACCGAGCGCGCTGGAGAGTGGGGGGGGGTATGCGTATAGGGATCCGTCCAAGAGCGTGAAGGAGGGGGGAGCGCGAACGGTACAGGGGGTTGTGGGGGAGGTTATGGGGAGGAGAGGGGAGGAAACGATGTTGAGGGGTGGAAGTGATGGCAGTGAAAGTCCTGGGAGGGTGGGGGGGTTGGGGGTGTGGAGGGTTGAGTAGAGGGGAGGGGGGTGGAAGGGTGCTGCTGAGGAGGCGGGCGGTGATTCTGTGTTGGAGAATCGATTGGGGAGCGTTTGAGGGGAAAGGAATAGGGCGCTGTAGGAGATGGAGGGCGATTTGTGCGAAAGGTGGGATGGATAGCTTGGTATACGATGTTGGGTATACTTACCTTAGCATGACAAGGGGTGGGTGCATGAGATGGCACCAGAAGCTGGTGTTTGGAAGGCGGAACTTTTCGTCTGAAGGAGCTCGTTGACACGCTCAGCGATGTAATGAGATCTATCGAAAACAGGGTACGAGGTAAAGCCATAGAAAGCACGCTTCTTAGAGACGGAACACCACGCGCAGCGCAAGAAAATCCGAACAGTGCTTGAAATTCGTGAGGACTCTTTCTGGGAGGTCTTTCATCGCACCACCTTCTCACCTTTGTCCATGCAAGCCTGCAAAAATGTTGTTTAAGATATCTGAAGTCATGGAGTAAGAATACATTGCACTCTGGGGCTTGTCATTTGTTTTTTCGGGGACAGAGGCACGGGTCCTTATTCGTGCTTGTGCACCATTGTTGTCGACGAGATGATGACACCAGTGGACCGCGCTTTTCAGAGGGTTTGGATCGCTTCGTAATTCCTGACTGTAGAGGAATGGATTCGACAAATCTGTATTGCTGATCTGTCGCAAGTTGTTGGGTCCTTTGAATGATTTTTGCTGCGGTCCCTGAGAAGACCTATCAGAGAGACGGTGCGTAGAATTCTTCTGCGTATAGCCAGCTAGAAGTCTCGAAATTACGACGCATTGACTCAACGACTACTTGACCTTCTGATGGATAAAGTAGAAAGAATGCTGCCAAGGAATAGCGTCGGATATATGAAGTGCCACTTAACTCCGCAACGATTATTAAAGTTGGCGTTACATCACCTTACGCAAAGGGATGACAACCCTTCAATTTATTGTTATAATCACATCTTCCAGTCATGAACTTGTGAGGTCTCGAGCAAAACATTGAATGTCGGGATTTATATCAGAGCCATTACGAATTAACGAGAAGACCTCCTCTGCTCACGGACATGGAAGTGCGACAAGCTCTGCGCAAGGGCAGAACAACCTACATGTACCGGAACGCGGTGAATCTGGTCCGACGGTGACCACGAGCGATCCCAAGGAGATGGACATATCTGCTGGCCAGAAAATGCTCTCAGCAGTATCAGGAAGTCTTCTTACGTCCCTTCTTGGTACATTCTCAATCCTCGTTCACAATCCGCATGTCCGAAGCTAACAATGATCTACCAGTGACTCCCCTCGACGTCGTCCGTGTCCGACTTCAGTCGCAGCCCAGTCCTTCCCTCGCTCGACCCCCAACCCTCCCCTCCTCCTTTGCCAACCTTCCTCCCAACCTCGGCGTCACAGCCTGCTGCCGCGAAGTCTTCTGGGTAAACAACGCCTCCCCCTACTGCATGGTCACCCCCTCCACCATCGACCCCCTCGCCTCCACCTCCACCTCCTCCCCCGCCGCCGACTGCGCCGTGGAGGAAACCCGCCGCAAGAATTTCACCTCCACCCTCGACGGCCTGCGCAAGATCGCTCGCAACGAGGGTCTCACATCTCTATGGCGCGGTCTCTCCCCTACACTAGTCATGGCCATCCCCGCAAACGTCATCTACTTCACCGGCTACGACTCCCTGCGCTCAAACGCACACAGCCCGGTCAACCAATACATCCCCGACGCCTACGCGCCACTGATAGCAGGCTCGATAGCGCGCGTGGCGGCCGCAAGCGTCATCAGCCCGATCGAGATGTTCCGAACGAGAATGCAAGCCGCTACCTCTGGGGACACCGGGGTCTTCGCGGAAACACTGCACGGCCTGCGGAAGATGGTCAGAGCGGAGGGATACACCTCTCTGTGGCGAGGCCTGACACTGACCATGTGGCGGGACGTGCCTTTCAGCGGGATCTACTGGTGGGGCTACGAAGCTATGCGGAACCGTCTAGCGGAATTGAGGGAACCTGCTCCCGTGGGCAACCGCCCCAGGTCCAGATCCAGAGGCGAGGAGAACCATACCACGACCTTTGTAGACAGCTTCGTTGCCGGTGCGGTATCCGGCGGTGCTGCGAGCATTGTGACGACTCCTTTTGACGTTGGGAAGACAAGGCAGCAGGTCTTCCAGCATTCACTGGAGAAGCAGTCGATGCCGCGGTTCCTGCACTCGATATGGAAAGACGAAGGCACGGCGGGCTTGTTCCGCGGCTGGGCAGCGCGGTGTCTGAAAGTGGCGCCGGCGTGTGCGATTATGATCAGCAGCTACGAGGTGGGCAAGAAGATGGCGAGGCGGATGAACGAGAAGCAGGCGGCTGCTGGTTGACTGTCGCTCCTTCCTGAGAGGGATGAGATAATCACACAGGGCTCTCGGGACTAGGCTTCTTAGAGGGCCAAACCCGGAGAAGCACGACAACGCTGAGGGTGGCATTGATCACCAAGAAAGGCCACGACCGACTATTCCGGTCCTCGGCCAGTCAGCCCCTGACCTAATACCAGTGCATCTCCTCGAGAAATGGAGACTCTGAGCATATTTCGGTTTTGTACTTCTGTAGCATTAGCTAGGTGTTTTCCTGCTTTACCAGGACGATGCATATCGCAGGCGTGGAGTCAAACCTACAGCCGCACCTCTCTTCGGCCAAGAGCATGTTTTTCTACAACAGGGTTGCCGGCAAAAGAGAGCATAAAAACATCCACAAATCTCTCATATGCAAGCTCTAGTGAATTGTAGGACCCAACGGAGTAGATACCAGATACAGTATTGGCTTTCCTCATTATCTACATCCTTCGTACATGTAGCCTGTACGCCCCCCTATGCCAGATGTATGTACCCCCATGCCTAAATCACACGAAAACCCCCAAATCCTTCCACAACCGACCGTAAACACCATCGCTTTGCACGCTCTAGACACACAATTTCATGCACAGACCCACCCCTACCACAAAAACTCATCTCTTCCCTCTCGTTTCCCTCCTCTACTCACCTCCCTTCACTGACTCCCCACCCTCATCCCCGCCGAGCTCTCCCGCCCACTCTCAATCACCGCCCGCGGAAGCGGCAACATGCTATTCCTCCTCCCCGCCATCGCAGTCACCGGCCGCTGCGGCCTCGGGCGCACTGAAGGACTCGGGCTCGCTTCCTCATGTTCTTCGAGGACTCGATCGGATATGGAGCTCTGACGGCGTGGGCCCCCCGCATATGAAAGCTGCGGGGTGGACGCCAAACCCCGCGCTTTCGGATGAGGGTCATGGGGAGGTGGTCGTGCAGGCGAGGAGAAGGAGGTTTGGCGCATGCCGAGGGAGGTTTGCGTGCGTGCGCGGGGGAGTGTGAGAGGTGGGGCGGGGGAAGGGGCGGAGGAGCGGCCGAGGGGGCTGGGGAGAGGGGGGTTGGTGGAGCGGGGAGGGGCGCTGAGAGGGGGAGGGCGGAAGGTCATGGAGGTGCGGCGGTGGGATGGGGGGGTGGGGAGGGGGGAGGGCTTGGAGTTGCGGGAGAAGTCGAGGTGGTCGACTCGGGCGCTGGAGTTCCAGCGCGGCTTGTAATCGTGGGAAGCGAGGGAAGGGCGTGCCGCTCGGGAGCCGGGTATAGGGGTTGAGGCGGTCCTGGAGTAGGGGGATGGCGAGGCGTTGCGGGAGTCGGAGAAGGATCTGGAAATGGAGTTTTTGAGTGGGAGTTCGGATGGGGCTGTAGATGCTTGGGTTATACTCGCGTGTCTTCGCGAGCTGCTTGGGCGGGAGGTAGTGTTTGAGATGATGCTGCTGCGGCGACTGGAACCGTTCAGGCCTGAGTGTGGAGGTTCTCCTTTGCTGCTGCCTGTTGGTCCCAATACCGGAGATGATGCTGGTGAGCTTCCTGGCGTATCAACGACGCTGTTGGTCGCTGACCGATCCATCGAGACTATTGTAGAAATGGAGTCTCGCAATTGCTGATTCCTGTTCATGGTCAGATCATCTAGAGCCAGGTCCATGTCCTTGATTTCAGCCTCAATAGCTTTCCATCTAGCCCGCGTATCTTGCTGTAATCTCAAGATCTCCCCGTTCACGGTAAGTCGGTCTTTGACACCTTTGTCGATGATTGCGAGAACCCTCTCGATCGCTGGCCCATAGTGGATCTTCTTAGCCTCGTAGCTTTCCACTTTCTTGGCCAATACAGGAGGATTACTATGCTGAGTGCCGAGGTCGATGGATTCTTGTAACTTGCTGATGCTTCGCTCGACCGATTCACACAACTTTTGGGCTTGCCTGCCGGCATTCCGAAACACGAGAACCCAGCGATCCTCTCCGAGCTCCCTCCTCAGACCCTCGGCATCCTTCTCCAGTTCTTTCCACCTTTTCTCCAGACCTCTTCTACGATCGTCGAGTTCTTGGCAGGCCGTTGGAAGCGTGGCCATTGCTTTTGTGCGAAAGCTCGACAGCGTCATTGGTAAAAAGTCCAGTGATGCGCGCAAGGGCTGCATCCTAGCAAAGAGCGCCAGCAGTCTCGAATCCTCTTGTGGCATGGAGAAGGCAGGAGACGTTGGCGACATGGCTGCAAAGGCGGGTGGTAAACTGAAGCGGTGATTCGAGGAATTCCCATTGGTCGCTGGCGCCTCTTCGACAATTGTTTCCAGCTCTTGCATATCTATAGTTGCACCGTTGTCAAGCTTTGTATCCGTGAACATTGCCGTATGTCTCGCTTCTTCCATCTCAAATACTAGTCTGCCTAGATTCTCCACTTCAAGCCCGATGTCACCTAGAACGTGGTTCCAGAGCTCTTCCCATTCCATTGCAAGTTCCACCTGACTCTTCACGCCTTTTAGAAGCTTTCGGGCGCCTTCCCACTCTTGGAGGATCTTTTCCATCTGTTCCACAAGACCACCAAGCTCTGAAGGAACCGTGGCGACATCCTCTCTTCCCTGAAGATCTTCAATTGCAGTTACGTATACAGTGATCAGGCCCTCGAATCTGCCAATGGCCGCGTCAACCTCGCAGAGCCCCTCTCGGCCTCCAGCAGCGGCCCATTCCACGTCATCCTCGGCATCTAGACCGTTCAATACATCTTTAGCTTTCTTCAACCACTTTCGTATCTCGTCAGCCGCCACGTTCAGTGTATTCGCGGCTGCCGCTGCAGATGGTAATCCTGCTATGCTGCTCGACAGCGAGGCAGCATCTGGTAGATGTAAGTTTGTTAATTGCGTGAATTGACTCGAGAAGGATATCCGTGATATTGAGTATATTGAGTTGGCCCTGGACGATCTGATCGAAGTAAAGTAGGACTCAGCATCGACCGGCGAGGTCAAAGTCCTAGCTATGATTGCTTTCGGGTCATCTCCAGAGAACAGTAACGGTGACTCGGCTTCCACAGGTTGTTTACCCGAATTTTCTCGTCGTGTCTGCAACTTCGGCTTGCTCTGCGCCATTGAAGGCTTGATGGTGGAACCACGGGCCCGTATAGCCTGAGGGCAGTATCTCGCATATATTACTTGAATGACCCAAAACTCCCCGTTTGGCTGACAATTGATACAATTGACGAAGTCTGCGAGGAGGTAGATACAGGTCGCCGAATGAGTCTTCCTGCTTGGCCCGGCTCCCCAGGTTCTATGAAGGACAAGGCTGCTGATGATTGTATGATGTGCCACCTGCCCCGGGCCTCCACTACAGTAGAATCCCTACTCTTCCCAGCCTCACGAGTCTTTTGCAATCCAGTGTAGTAGCTGCAGGGATTATAGATGAGCTGTGACCGGTGTAATGAGCCGTATGTTGCAGGAACTCTCAGCTGCCCGGGGCTCGCATGATGCCGCTGGAGTAAAGCATAGAGAGGCTATGAGTCGTACTCAGGTCTCGGTACATGGACTAGGCAATGGTCCAGGATAGACACAACAGAGGCTCAGTTTTGGTCCTTGTTGTACAAGCCCTGAGCTGCACACCACATACAATGTTACGCGTTTAGCTGTGGATTGTTTAAGCTAAAATCGTAGCTAGAATCGTAAGGAATCTTGGAACGACGGAGGTCTAGGCACTGAGCAAGTTATGCCGCAATGCAACACCTCAGAAGTTCTTGCCGGTGAAATTTTAGAGTTGTGTGTCTTGGTGACTGTGGCGGGCACGTCGCCGTAGAAATGGGGTTGTTTCATAAACATTTTCAGCCTTATGAGCCTTAGCCAACCATTACCTCAATATTCAGAATGTGATTCCCCCCCGCAACTTTTGAAAATCGGGGTTTTTTTTCGACGCCAGATTGCAATTACCATCCATTTCTCAACACCAACGCTATTTTTCTACATAAAATTGATCCTGAATAGAAATACTATATCTAGAAACACTTTGACAGCACTCTTATCTCTTAGTTCAACTTAAGACAAAAGTTATGTGTGTAATTGCGTTTTTCAAAGCTTTGTCTCGACACATTTTGAGCACTCCTCAAGTCCCTATCAAGTCCTTATCAAGCTCTATCAAATATGTTCGATCAAAGTCTCTCGACAGCAACAGATACACACGATCGTAACTGCAATGCTCAAATAGGATCAAGATCAATGTTCAAACTATTATCAATACTTTACTAGAATTTGTAGCAATTCAGATGCGTTGATGTTGAGGCATGAGTGATGTTTGCAATTCGACGTCGAAAAAAAACCCCGATTTTCAAAAGTTGCGGGGGGGAACCACATTCTGAATATTGACGTATCAGAACTGACCAGAGATTTGCCTCTCCGTATATCGAAATATAGATTCTACTCCCATTAGGTATAGAGATGGATCTTTTGGCTAGTCCGGGCCCGTTTGGATGGTAAGCTTTACAATTATCTGCATGTTTGGCTCAGGATCCCATGCAATTACTCAATTCATCGACTCAGTCTATCATTGCACATACTCTGAGCTCTCCGATTAGCTGATCAAGGACACAACGCAACAATTAGTCCGTCAGGAATTACACATTCTACCAGTTCTTTCCAGACAAAAGGTTCAACCGCTCGCTGTTGGGGGATATAGGTGTGCAGACACGCAGAAATCTAAAGCCAATTGTAATTGGCTGTCATCACATCATAAATCGTTCCATCAGATCGGCTGCGGCGATGCTGCCTCGTTAGGTCGCTCAGGTATCGAGGCTGATATCCGCCGTGATCCTTCTTTCCATTCCTGTGTGATCTCCTCCCGGACAGTCTTGCTCCATTGCAATATGGCCTCATCAAAGTCAGGCCATGCTTCCCTCCTCCTATGAACCACACCCGTCACATCAACCTTGAGCTTAATCTCCCAGCGGAGTTCTGCTGCTTTGATCCAATAGCGAAGATTCTCAGCACAGCGGTAAGGCTTAGCGGTGTCAGTATGGAAGGTTTTGATATCACCGAATTGTCTTTTGGACTTCCTCAAGATCGCGTTGTGCAGATTCACGAGTGTCAGTCCATTCCGTAGAGATTCTAGAAATGCGGTCGGCGTCGCCTCGGCTTTGTTCTCTTCGAAAGGCGTCCAGTCTGGCAATGTTTCGTCGGAGAGGAAGGAGCTCATGAAAAGTCTTTCTCGTTCTCTTTCACGACCTGTCCAAGACCCGTCAAGCCATTGCCATTTCGTTCGCGTCACTGCTTCCTTATCCTCGAAGGCCTGCTCTTGATTAATGAAGTCCTCAATGCCCCTCACCCAGTCCCGGATAGTTTTCAATTCGTCTTCTTTCATACCACCCGCAAAATAGCGACTGGCCATACGCTTGAGTACGTCCATAACACCCAAAAGCTCTTCGCGTATTCGACGTTCACTCTTGATACTGTAAAGGCGTAAGGGATGTTCGTGGGCGGTGTAGTAGATCCTTGCTGCGCGGATCGCAAAAGTAACCACGTCTAATACATGTACACCTTGTACCTCGTGCCATCCAGATGACTGATCTGATCTTGGTGAGTTTTCGGAAAGTTCTTGTGCGGAATTGTAGTCATTTGGGTCCTTATGTATCTCTACAGCGTCCTTCCTGTGAGCTTCGACTTCTCGCAACGCTTGCTCCGCCTCTGATAGAGCTTTCTTAAGATCCTGTCTTAGAGTCTCGGAGTCTGGAGGTGGCGGGAGATGCTGAATCTTGTGACTGTAGGTACTGACAGTAGGAGGTAGCATTAAGTTCTCCTCCCAATCCAAATTGGAGTCATCGTCCATTACGGCAACTTCTGTATCATCATCTCCGTCAATTCCACCTTCATCTGACAATATGTACTTCTTGGGTTTCCGGTTTGCAGAACCTTCTGAGCGGGCCTTTTTCGGTTCATCCTCCCTCGCAAGCTGCCCGCCTTTCCCATCGAGTAAACCGGTACGTGCAAAGTAGTATTGGAGATGTGCGATACTGCCGAGGCTCAATACGCTATCCCTGTTGCCAGCCGAAGCTGCGAACGCTACACCTTGAGGACGTACATAGCCGCGTTGACGAAGGGCTGCAGAGGCTGATGATGAGCGGGAGGTCGTGGATGGCCTCGAGAATGTAGAGATGTCCGAAGAAGCCGCAGAAAAGGATCGATCCAGCTTTGGGCACGCAGACAAACCAGGCGTAGGAGATGGGAACGGAGATGGGGAGGAATCTCTTGTCGTTGTAGGAGATGCTGTCATGGTGTTCTCTGGGGCGAGGAAAGGACTGTAAGCCATCTTGTCCGGCAAGACCAATTAGCCCTCTTCTTGCACCCAAATCGAAGTTTCAGTCCTGGTTGGTCGTGTAACGTAAGGGCGGATTTCCAGGGTATGGCAATTGCTGTCATCAAGCATGCCACATGTCAGGGGCTGTGGTGGTTGTAGAGATTGCAGGGGCACGCGTAGATCCCCCGGTTGACGCGTTGTTTAGAAATAGGGGAAGGATTCAGGACAGATATCTTCCTTGATATACTCAGGATTTGCGATAGTACAATGTACACACCACGGACTTAATGGACTGTCGAGGACTTGGTTCAAATACAGTTCCAGAAGATGAGGTGCTTTCTAATCACCAATCAGAGCAAGAATGAAAAGGGGGGCCGGTACTATTCAAATGTATCTCTGGGTTTCCTTCAGGGTTGTGACTCGCAGACGACGAAATGTTGACCGCCCGGATAAACTCGATACGATCTCATAGCAATATAAAGTAAGTACTCCTTAACGATGCTGCGCGGAGAGCCTTTTTGTAATTTATAATGTATGTCTCTAGAGTAACGACAAGAACGAGGAAAAGTAGAAGTATCAAAGCTAGATATAAACACTAGACATCTCATAAATACCTGGCTCAATATGAGGACGTTCGGCTAACCTAATATCGTAATATCGGTCTACCATGTCTACAACCTATACCATGACATCAACTGTGGGTCTCTTGCTATGGCGGACTCAAGCAACGAAATACTGTTTTTGTGGCTTAATCCCCAATTCCAATGTAGACAGACTACTGCCTACCGCGTTTCTGAGGGTAACAGTTTACCTCACGAGTACAAGCCTATGAATGATCCCTGTCTCATGCGTAGCAAGAGGTAGGCTGGCTTCTTTACATTGACGATTACTCCGCCATTGCGTCATGATTGTCCAATTCAGTTGTTGATTTTTAAGCCAACAGCAAGAAGCTGTAAAAAGACAGGGGATCACTAATCTATACATGCATGTACGTTCAGTACATATTATCCCTCTTCTTCCCTTCATTTTCCTCAACTTCCAACTACGTTCTCCGGATTGGTTCTTGATTATGGCACCAATCCGCGTAGGTATCATCGGCCTCTCCAAGGCTGCCAAAACCTCATGGGCCGGCTCTGCGCACTTCCCATATCTCATGGCATCCAATGGCAAATACGAGATCAAAGCGCTGTGTAATTCTAGCGTAGAGTCTGCTCAAAAAGCCATCGATGGCTTCAATCTCCCGTCCACGACGAAGGCATACGGCAATCCTCAAGACCTTGCCAATGATCCCGAGGTGAGGTTAGATCGAATTACAGAAACATGTGTTGATAGTCTCAACTTAGGTTGATTTGGTAGTTTGCTCTACCAGAGTCGATACCCATTATAAGACCATCAGACCTAGCATCGAAGCTGGCAAAGATGTTTTCGTCGAGTGGCCACTCGCGTCAAACATGCAACAAGCCGAGAAGCTAGCTTCTCTGGCAAAGGATAAAGGCGTCAAGACCATGGTAGGTCTGCAAGGGCGGGTATCTCCCGTCTACCTCAAAGTAAAAGATCTTGTCCAAGGAGGCAAGATCGGAAAAATCCTGAGTAGCTCCATGACTCTCAGTGGTGGCACCAGTTCGCGCGACTCTACCGGCGAGGGACTATCCTACTTCTTTGACAGGAGCGTTGGAGGAAACTTTCTAAGCATAATAGTCGGACACAGTGAGAAACCCAAACCCCTGTACCCTCAACGCCATAGTATCTAAAGCATGCCACACTCAGCTGCCGACTCGATCGCCAATGTCCTCGGCGCCATCAAGCTCACCTCATCAAATCTCTCTCTTCTCTACCCTGACATCAAGGTTCTCTCCTCGTCAGGCGACGTCCTCCGAACGATCAAATCCAACGTCCCAGATCTCGTCCACATGGAGGGCTCTCTCCCTTCCCACAACAACGCCCCTATGGCCATCCTCCTGCGTCGCGCGCCGCCTTTCAAAGGAACCCCAGCGCTCATCTGGGCCGTGCATGGTCAAAGCGGTGAGATCCGCGTCGAAGCTGTCGGGACAATGATACATGCTGTTGACTCGGGTGTCAAGATCCTGGTCGAGGATTTCGAGAGTGGTGAGGTTGAGACGGTGTCTTGGGAGGATCCTATGGCGGGAAAGGGAATCAAGGGTCCGGCGAGCAATATCGGGGCGTTGTATGAGGCGTTCGCAGGGGGAGAGAAGGGGGCGTGGCCGACTTTTGAGGATGCGCTGCAGAGGCATAAGATGTTGGAAGAGGTTTGGGGAGACTGGAATGCTTGACCTTGACGGGGTCAAGCAATCCATGGAATATACCAAGTAGGAAGATCGAAGAGGTAGTATCGGCATGAATTCATGAGAACCGTGCATCTATCTCTTTACTAGCTCTTGGGTTAGGACAAACCTTCCCTGCCATTGGGTGGGATCCCTTGCAGTAATACGTTGGGTAATTCGCGTGAGATGCAAGTGATACCGCAAGTAGGGAAATCGGAGAACCAGCATCAGCACGGATCACAAGAAACATCACCAGCTCTCAGATTAGGACAGACCTCGCCCGGCCATGATTCCATGGCGTCGCGCGTTTGGCAAATCACGTGATTTACAAGGGTGATCAAGGTAATTGCCATTTACATGTACCTCATGTTGATAATTGTCGAACCTGCAATGGCAACGGAAAATTGCAGAGATGTGATATCGATGAGATGGATTAACGACACTACGTAAAGGCTCAGTAGCCACTAGTCCATGGCATAAGATAACCTCTAAGCGCGACCGAACCCAACGTCGTCAAGCCTTCCCAATCATCTCGCAAACAACTCGTACAAGATCCAGATTGGAATCCGATAAACACCGAGGCTGGCAGGAAACTCCCCCCTGTCGCAAAGGAATTAGAATCCTTGCACCACAGCAAAAACACTCCTCTTTCACAAGAAAAAAAGAATCGAAAGCAGAAAGAAACTCCAAAAGCCAAACCATTAAGCCTTCCCCTCCCCCTCTAGCGCCTCAATCTCCCCACCCGCCTCCCTCTCCGCCCACGCTCCCCACAACCCCCTCTTTCCCCTAATCCTCAACGCCCCCCCCAGCTCCTTCGCGCTCTGCTCCACCTTCACCGCATCCTTCGTCGCCAGCACCAAGACCTCAAAGAACATCTTCGTCGCATCCGCCTTACTCGTCGTCGCCTCGGGCAGCATCTCCTGGAACAGCGTCTGCGCCTTCTTGAGCTGCGAGGGGGATGCGGGTTGGGTTTGCGAGTCCAGGTTGGTGGAGGCGGAGAAGCGGTCGCGCAGTAGGTGCACGGCGTGTTGGGTGCCCAGGGAGATGGGGCCGGAGTCGAGGGGGTGGAGGAGGGGTGCGGTGGTGTCGTCGAAGACGTCGCGGAGGGGCGAGAGCTGGTCGGAGTCGTTGGGGAGTTGGTCGTTGGGGTTGAGGTTGTCGTTTTCGTCATCGTTGAGGGGAGGGGGAATGCCTTCGTCTGCGGGTTCGGAGATCGGGCGGGTGGGGCCTAAGCCGAGGCTTTCGTCTGCGGGTGGGAATTGGTCTTCGTCGTCGGGGATCTCTGGTTGAGGCGTGGTGGCTTTGTCGGCTTGGGCGTCTTCTTCGTCGACGTCGGCGACGCCGCTGTCGCGCTTGCGCTTGAGCTCGCCGGATTTGCGGACCACTTCTATGGAGAGAATACCGCGGAGTTCTGGGGCCCAGCCCTTGGTTTGTCCGTCACCGAGGATGTTCGATACGAATTCGCCATTTTTCTGCATGTTCATCAGGCTTAGCAGAAGTGGGTCACGGGGTAGGAAAGACGCGGGCTTGAGAATCGCGGAACGATCTTCTTGCAGCGCCTTGATCTGTGCGCTAGTGAACTGGGTTTGTGTGTCTGCTCGAAGGGTCTTTCTCTTCTTAGCTCGGTGAGCTTGTTGCATCGTGGCTTCTTCCTCGTCCTCTTGATCGAAGTTGAATGTACGGACGACGCTCGAGCGAACAGATGAAAGAGGCGACTGGGAATCACGTTCCAGTCGGGGATCTGCGGGTGCACCTAGATCTCCTAATCCAATAGTTGGGTCATCCATGGGCATCTGGAAATCGTTCATCGCGTCATCCAGCATCATGGGATCGTCGTGTGGGTTATCTGGAATCAAGGAGGGCACAGGACTAACGGCCTCAGCCGGCCTTCGCGTGGGCTCATCATCTCCGAGGTCGAGTCCAAGATCATCGTCCTGGAATTTGTCGACATTGTCCATCATCGAATCCTCAAACGCTCTTGGCGCCGGCGCCCTTCTTCCAATCTCAATGCTTGGTCCATCGTCGTCCCCGAGATCGAGGTCGAGCTCGACATGCATATCATCTTCATCAAATATATCTGGCCTCGGATCGGGCGCGTGCCGACCTTGCTCGATGCTGATGGCGTCTGAGGTCATCTGACTGGTCCAGTTTAGAGGATCGTCCTTTTTGCCCCCAAGGTCGATTTCCATAGGTCGGAAGTCGAGAAGGGAGGGGTCTAACTCGGGCATCATGGGATCGCTGATCTTGTCCGCCACAGTAAGAGCCGCTGCGCTAGGCATGGCCAGATTAGAAGGGAGGTCGACGTTGCCAGGGCGGAACGCCTGTGCGATTCTTAGCAGACATAGTCTCGTGTAGCACCATGCATGTTTACCATTTTGATCTTGAGCAGCGCTTCGTTGCAATCGTCCAATAGATAACGCGCTTTTCGACTGTATATCCTCACGACACCCAAGAGAAGCTGTCCACTTAATCGCAAAGCCATCGGCGCGGTGCCCTGGTCGACGATTGCATTTACGCTGCTTTCAATGTTCGACTGTAGAATGTGCGTTTTTGACAATTTGCGCTCGAGGTTGGCCGAGAGCCAGACGCGAGCCAGAGGCCCCGTCTTCGAAAGGAGCGTCTCTGAATAGAACATCCTGTGCGGAAGAAGCCGAATCCGACGCGATGGGGTGTTCAATTTCACTCAAGGCGAGAGGAGTGCAAGACGCGCGCACAGGGCCTATGTTCTGTTGTTGTTATGAATTGTTGTTGCTAGCGCGTCGAGATTCTATCGCCCGAAGCGCCAGATCCAGGCGCGCGTCGATAATGTGTCCTCCAAGAATATTTATGGCGGGATACTGTAGAGTAGCAATGGAGCAATGGAGTATTGGAGCAAGTACGGAGTAGCAAAGAATGTGTGGTGCTCGAAGTCTAATGTTGCGGCGAGTGGAAGTGAGAGCCGTGACGATGGCTGGGATGGGGTCCGAAGGAATCTAGTGCGTGCGGCCTGGCGCTTCTCCGGATCTGAGCAGGGGTCAGTCGTACCTTAAGCCTGGTAGGGAGTCTCTACTGAGCAGCGTGCAGAACGACGCAACAACAGATGCCCTTTCGCTCCTTTTCAGCATCCTTTTGTATCGTACGCAAATCAAGCACCCGGTTGCAGCACCAGCCGGGAACCGTGTAGAGACCTTTTGGTTCTACTGATAGTATTCCCTATTCAGGGTCCTGGAGTGATTCTTGGTTGCTCTGCCGGCAACGTCACTTCTTGAAGAAGTGTCGCCGATAAGCAGCCTTCAAACCCCATGTTCCAGCCATGAGATCATGTCGAGATCACACACACCCTTGTCTTCTCCTCCACCTAACGGGCCCAGCGCAGCCCATCGAACAAGCTCCCCGCAACCCGCAACGCCCCACAAGATATTCTCTGGATCTGTGAGCGTTCAATTTACTGTCTCGTGCGGGAAGCTACGTAGCTGACCTAATTCCAGTCGGGAGCATCTTCCTACTCCCTCCTTGACCCCGAAGAGACCGCGCGACGTCTGAATACCTCCCTAACACATGGCCTCTCGCCTTCGAACGCCGAGACCAGATTGCTCGATAATGGCCCCAATGAGCTCCAACATGAGAAGCCTGAGCCGCTATGGCTTCGGTTTCTCAAGCAATTCAAGGAAACCCTCATTCTCCTCCTGCTCGCCTCGGCCGTCATATCGTGGTTCATGGGAAATTTGGACGACGCCGTCAGCATTACAATTGCGGTGACCATTGTGGTAACGGTTGGGTTCGTGCAAGAATACCGATCCGAAAAATCTCTCGAGGCGCTCAGTAGATTGGTCCCGCACCATGCGCATCTAATCAGGAGTTCCTCGGATGGCAAGCCCCGAAGGGATCGGTCGAGTAAGCGGGAAGATGGAGAGGTGGGGATCGAAATGCAAAGCCGACTGGATAGCAGCGTTTCTACTACAAAGCTGGCCTCTACGACAGTTATCGCTTCAAATTTGGTCCTGGGTGACCTTGTTATTTTTTCGACGGGTGACCGTATCCCTGCGGACATTAGGATTACCAGCGCTGCAGATTTGTCGATTGATGAATCAAACCTCACGGGAGAGAATGAGCCAGCGCTGAAACATGCTGAGGCTTTGGAACGTCCGGCAGCGCCAGCGAACCCTTATGCGCCCCCTTTTGCATCTCCTGCAGCAGGGTCCGTTGGTACAGATATCCGGCTTAATGAGCAAACCAACATTGCCTTTATGGGAACTCTTGTACGATCAGGACATGGTCAGGGACTGGTAATAGGTACGGGAGGAGCGACTGAGTTCGGCGCCATATCGGCTTCATTACAAGAGATAGAAAGCCCCCGCACGCCTCTACAGCAGGCAATGGACAAGTTGGGTCAACAGCTAAGCTATATGTCGTTCGGGGTCATTGCTCTGATCATGATAGTGGGCATATGGCAAGACAGGAAAGTGCTGGAGATGTTTACGATTGGCGTGTCATTGGCAGTGGCTGCTATCCCAGAAGGTTTGCCGATCATCGTCACGGTCACACTCGCTTTGGGTGTTCTACGAATGGCTAAACAGGGAGCGATTGTCAGGAGGTTGCCAAGCGTGGAAACACTGGGCTCTGTAAATGTTGTTTGCAGTGACAAGACCGGTACATCTCTTCTTGCAGGATGGCACAGGGGTAATGACTGATAATCTTACAGGAACTTTAACTCTGAACCATATGACTGTAACAAAGCTCTGGCATTTCGATGCGCCTTCGCCTATGGAGGTCAATAGGGACTTGGCATCGTCAACGCCTGACTCCGCGGTACGGACTATCTTACGTATCGGCAACATAGCCAACAATGCGAGGCTTTCCGGCGCCCACGGTGCTTCTCCTGCCACTGCGTCTTCGGCTGCGATCATGTCATCCATGCTCGGCAACGATCCCACAACAGCTGGTGCGAAGAGTCGTTGGGTAGGACAACCCACCGATGTCGCTATGTTGGACTTACTCGATGCATTTGGTGAAGATGATGTTCGAGGAAGGATTGGAGGGCGGAGCGCAGAGACACCATTCAGCTCCGAAAGGAAATGGATGGGCGTTGTTATTGGTGGTAACCAAGGCAAAGATCTCAGCGTCGCGCCAGATGTCGCTTACATCAAGGGGGCACTGGAACAGATACTGAAGCGGTGCGATACTTATCTTTCTAGGGATGGCCGGGAGATCATTCTTGACGAACCGAGGCGTCAAGCAGCCATAACTGCTGCAGAGAAGATGGCCGGGGATGGTCTTCGTGTTCTCGGCTTCGCTAGTGGCACGAAAAGGGATGCCCCTAGACGCTCATCTCAAGCTCCATGTCGAGGCGCAACGCCCCGGCCACCAATGCTGGACCGCAGCCCAAGCCGCCAAGTCAATGAAGACGCGTACCAGGGCTTGACTTTCGCTGGTATTGTTGGTATGAACGATCCACCACGGAAGGGCGTAGATAAGTCCATACGACGTCTGATGGCGGGAGGGGTGAAGGTTATCATGATCACTGGAGACGCAGAGACTACGGCTCTAGCCATTGCGAGGAAGCTCGGCATGCCTCTTAACCCACCCAGGCCCAGCGCTGCCGAAGGCCATCGGCCCGTTCTGCGAGGAGAAGAACTCGACCGTATGTCAGCGGAGGAACTGGCGGAGGCCATGTCGGGAACATCGATTTTCGCCCGAACAAGTCCTGACCACAAGATGAAAATCATCCGGGCACTCCAGTCAAACGGCGACGTTGTTGCTATGACAGGAGACGGGGTGAACGACGCGCCTGCGTTGAAGAGGGCTGATATCGGTATATCGATGGGTCTCCTGGGGACTGACGTTGCAAAAGAGGCAGCCGATATGATCCTCACGGACGATGATTTCTCAACGATACTCAGCGCTATCGAGGAGGGCAAGGGCATCTTCTACAACATCCAAAACTTCATCACCTTTCAACTCAGCACCAGCGTCGCCGCCCTGTCCCTAGTCCTCCTCAGTACCTTTCTCGGCTTCAAGAACCCTCTGAACGCAATGCAAATCTTGTGGATAAGTAAGGCTCCCGAGCTCTCATAGACCAGCTTCTTGGACTAAGCACTAAACCTCCTCCAGATATCCTCATGGACGGCCCCCCCGCGCAATCCCTCGGCGTCGAGCCCGTCGACCCAGCCATCATGTCCCGCCCGCCCCGCTCCCGCACCGCCCGCGTCCTCACCCGCGCCCTCATCCAACGCGTCCTCACCTCCGCCTCCATCATCATGCTCGGCACCATCATCATCTACGTCCGCGAAATGTCCATCGACAACACCGTCAACGCGCGCGACACCACCATGACCTTCACCTGCTTCGTCTTCTTCGACATGTTCAACGCGCTGACCTGCCGCAGCGAGGGCAAGAGCGTGCTGCGCGGGGAGCTGAACCTCGTCGGCAACAAGATGTTTAATTTCGCCGTTGGGGGCAGCCTGTTGGGCCAGATGGCGGTGATTTACCTGCCATTTCTGCAGAGGATTTTTCAGACCGAGGGGCTGACGGCGTGGGACTTGGTGTTTTTGGCGGGCATTGCGAGCTCGGTGTTTTGGGTGGATGAGGGTCGGAAGTATTATAGAGCGCGGAGTCGAAGGAGAGGGCTGGGGGGGTATAGTGTGAGTGTATAACAGGCATTGATAGAGTATCTGTACATATTCGCGGCATTCGAACTCGCATTGAAAGCGGCAGACTCGATATCTTGGATGAACAGACGGTTCGATATCAGCAACCAACCATCCATACTCTTCTTTTCTGGGTATTCCCCCTCTAATCATGCATGCAACCCAGCACTGGCTCGCCTCCTCCCTCCCCCTTTATCAGTAAACTCCTATAGCAGCAATCCGCCATACCCCATCATCCACAGCCATCGACCCCCTCCCCTCCAGCACATGACATGCCCTCCCCTCCCCACCCCCTCCCCGCCCCCCTCCCCTCTCCCTTCTCTCTCTCCACCCCCCACTCCCATCCCCCCATCTACAGCTGCCGCATCCTCTCCGCGAGCTTCCTCTTCCCAAAATCCCACATATTCAGCAAGCCCTGCTCACTCAAATCCAGCTCCTTGACATTCGGCGCATCCTGCTGCGGCGGCCGGCTGACCCTCCCCGCAACGACCACGGGATCCGTTTCCAGGATGATGCCGTCGTCGACGATCTCGTCGATGGCGAGGGAGACGAGGTCGTAGTTCTCGATGAGGGTGCGTTTGTCGGTGGAATTCCTGTTCGCCGGGGATGGATGTCAGTAAGCTGCATACCACTGCAAAGGGTGAGGATGGGTGTATAGTATTTAGAAGATAGGGGGGAATATAGTGGGGGTGGTGGAGTTTACTTTAGGAGGATTCCTAGGGCGTCTCGAAGTGCCAGCACGACGCTATACAGCAGCACTTCGTTCTCGTCCCCGCCGCCAACGACATACAGCATGACGTCGCTCTCCATCTTGAACACAACAATCTTCCCATCATAGAGGATGACGTCGCTGGTGGATTTGTTGGTCTTGTCGAGGAGGCCCTTTTCGAATGCTTTTTGCGCTTTGACGGTGGGGTAGGGGTTTGGTGGGGGGGCGAGGGGGTTGTTGGGGGATTGGGGAGAGGAGGTGGTGGTGGAGTGCGGTGGGGAGTAGTATTTTGCGAGGATGCGGGTGCGGTCGTCGGTGCTGAGGAGGAGGATTGCGTGGATGGAGAAGAGGGTTAGGTTGGTGGGCATGGTGCGGTTGTGGGGAGGGGGGAAAGGGGGGAGGGGAAGGGGATGGAGAATTTGGTTGAGGGAGGGAGCAAGGGGGGTTGTGGATTGAGTATTTCTGCGGAGTGGAGGGACGTTGTGTTGTAGGCAGGAAAGAGGTTCAGATGTTGAAGCCATGAAGCGAGACCACGTGACCATATCAGGCCGATCCATGAATTAGAGCAACCTGTTGCTGAACGCATATGCCTTCACACAATCATTCTGTACACCGTACATGACATAGGTTAAGGTCATGAGAGCTTTTCCAGTGGCATCTTGAACAGTGAATATCGAGCCTTCAAATCAGGCCGCTGTCAAAAGATGATGCAGACTCTCCTTTACTGTCTATTCTGAGCTCTATCAGACGAGACCCCTACGCCATGCTAGTGATCAATAACCCAAATGCGTCCAGCAGTATTCCTGTATGCCAAAATCGTCAGTCCTCGGTCCCGCACACATATCCACCAAAAGTACTAGCGAAGACTATGTCTTTTTTACCTCCCCTGCCATTCCATTCGGCGGAATTGCCGCCTGACGTACTCCCTTTGCACTGCTTCCAGAGCTGCTGCCTCGCTCGCCGTCGATCGCCGGATCGTATTCCTCGAGCTTCTTGGCATCTGATCTCGATTTCACGCTCCCAGTTGAGATAGCTCCCTTGTCTGACACCTTGGTCGCTTCGACGTTGTTCGGATCCTTTGCCGTGTCAACCTCGTCGCTATCGTAGACCCCGTCTGTTCGTTGTTCGGACCCTTCCGATCTCCGCCTCCTCGTCCTTCGAACCCCCTCATCGTTGTTTTCCTCCCCATCATCGCTGGGTATGGGCTCATGATCGCCGGGCTTCTGGTCCTTGATAAACCCATCAATGATATAATATTGTATCGCATTCATGATGACCGGAAATATGAGCATAACGAAGACAACCTGCACAGTCTCGTTTCCTTCGGTCCATCGTAATGCCCAGTCGCCGACACGGATGATCCACGGACAGAGCCGAAATATAAAGAAAACGCACAATTTCATGCCGAGGAGGCCTTGGAAGTAGATGATACATTGCTTAGCCCACCAGGTTGCTTTCGGAGGACGGCCGTAATTGCCAGATTGTATCGACTCAGGCGGTTTGGCAAGAGGGGTGAGAGCAAAGGCGGCGTGCAGAACATGGAGAAGGACGATGAGTATGGGAATGCCGATTGTAGTCTTCGTAAAGCGAAGACCAAGTCAGCACCAGGGAAGAGCGGTCGTGGAAGTAAGGTAGGATTCGAACTTACATCAATCGCCAGATTCAGAAGGTAGAATGAACAAGGATTTGCCTGGTAATCCCCTGCTTTGACCTCGAACTGCCCACTCGAAAGCATCGACATTAACAGATTTGCGATATGTAGCAGCACGGAGCCCACAACCTGCTTCGAGGCATCGAAGGCCCAGATCTTGAGCGGTCGCTGTGGCCTCTCTCTCCATCTCTTATATACTAGAGATAGCAAAGCAAGGGCACCTAAAGCCGCTTGTATGAAGAGGGAAGCAGGACCCAGCAGGCGACATTCGCCATTTTCGGCGCCGGGGTGATCATCAGTGCTGTTGGCAGTCGAGGTCGCGGTAGCGGTGGCTGTGAGCACGGCGGAGAAAGCCGAGGGAACGATCCCTGTTGAACTGATCTGGAGAGGAGTGGTAGGCAATACCGTGGACAAGGCTACCTCGCTAGGTAGAGCGAGGAAAGATGACAGTGTGGAGGAGGCATGTTGTAGGAATGACATAAAGCTCGGAGGTTGTGTGAAAGGTTGACCATAGAATACTGTGAGGCGATACTCTGTCGTCCAACCAAGATAAGAGGGATGCCGTTCGGTAGCTGCTGGACTATCGTATAACGCTCTCAGTGCAAACGCTCTTTGGGGTGGTAAATCACTGATGATGTCGTCGAGGCGGAGTAGGTGAAGTAGGTTGAGTAGGTGGAGAATCGGAGAGCGATCAAACGCGGAATCGCACGCCAACATAGAATTGCATTTGGCAGTAGGAACCGTACAATCTTCAGTACTGCAGGCAGACGTCTACCACTTCAACACAAATGGTGAAGCACTGACGAGTTGCAAGGGAGGTGGCTTCCGAGGCGCAGCGCGGGGGCAAGGCGCATTCTATTTCCGGCAGCATGAAGCGCTTGATCATGATCCATCTCTTGACGCTTTTCTCAGGCATTATTGGCATTGAAAAGGAATGCTGCCTCGGGTGGTAGAATTCATTCACCAAATAATGATACTGATTTCGGTTCACTGCTTCTCGCTGTCAGAATAGGCTTGAAGCAAGGAATTTCACTGCATGGTTGTGATCTCGTCACGCTGCTCGCCATGCAGGTACTACTCATGGGGTACCGGATGGTCAAGAAAAGCATATAGGTTTACTCAATCTAGCCTTGGGCTTGAACATGAACAGGTTCTCTTTCGACACAACCGCTCGAGACAGTGGTTGAGGCAGCCCTGCCGAAGCCTGCCGCGACCCTCCGACGTTTCCATCGATATCTAAATGAAACCCAAACTCTCCAGTAAGGGCAGATGGCTGCCTACAAGTCGACACGTTACATGGGACCTTCAACGCCAGACATGAGAATCATGTCGGCATAAATGGAGCAACCTAGTACATTGAAGTCCAGCCTAAGATGACATGAAAAACCTTGTCCATCAAGGTCATTTGGCTAAACATATTGCGCTCTGTAAGGATGACTTTTGCGTTAGGATTGGCTGCCTGAAGCTCCTCGGATTGACAGAATGTCGCTCAAAGCCCACACGAACAATGAGGTGGAGCACCCTGGGCCAACATACATGGCAGCCCTGACTTTCGCTATGGTTGCTTACTTTATCGACTGCTGCGCGCCAGTAACTTGTGGATGCCTAGCATGTATCGCCTCCTGCTCATATCTATCTCACACGCTCTAGGGTCCTTCAGTGCTTCGTCCATGCGATGAGCCTAGAGACCCAGTTACCCAAAGTTTCCTTCGATACTGCCATCGCTCAGCTCTAAGAAACTACAGCAACAGAGATAAAGTAACACGGACTGGTGTGCTAGGATTTCAAGGCAGCCAAACAAAGTGTGAGTCAAAGGATGTAGGTGCACATCTACATCTCCTACGTCCTCCATGTCATCTGGAGTCTGAATGGCAAATGTCTTGTCGGAATAACGCAAGTACTTTCATTCCAGTCAGATTGGCATTCGTGAAAGAACGTAATGGCCGAGTGTCGATGGACTGATTGACCAATGGTGACCATCGTAAAACAGGGGAACAGTTGCTCGATCAGTGTCCCCAACAACATACGGGCTGTGCAAGTCCTGAAAAGTGCAGCTTGCCAGCGCATGGAACAAGCGTACCTCTAAATGAGAAGTAATTTCTTTACATTCTTACACTTCTACACATTCCATCTTCCCGCATCCCTGGCATTGTCTACGATTGCGCCCACGCCAGTCTGCAAGAATATGAAGTCTCCCGCCTGATGTTACAAGACATCCCAATTACTGGATTTTCAACTTGTGGCACGACGAAGGGCTACGGTCATGGATCCGGATTGAACATAAGGGTTTACGCCTGCGGTCAAGCTCTTTTCCAAGACAAACGCCAAGAGAAAAAAATACACTCCCAATGCTCGTGTGATTGTCATGGCGGGTTGTGGCGGTCGGCTCTTGCGAAGCTTCAGTTCTCCGCATTGCAAGCACATCCTGTCTTGAATCCTGATCCTTCAAGATGAATTGGCCAGTGCGTCCTCGGCAGAGCTCTGGTGTCGAGAAGGATCATTCATCGAGGATTAAATCAAGCGGCTTGCACCTTCTACTTCTTTCCGCTCAGTCGTCGTGCAGGTCTCTTTGAGACTTCATTTCAAACTCTACACAGATTTTGGAAATGCTATTCTTTGCCCCTCTCGCAGTGATCAGTTGCTCTATATTTCACTTCGTCGCTCAATTAATACTGATTACAGTGCTTGTGGGGACCATGCCACAAGTTGGAGCTAGATATCTCAAAGGATCACACTCCGTAACAATTACCGAGTCATCGATCCATCCCATCCATGCGCTATCATCGTCAGTCCGCGAACGAGCCGCTGGCCCGACAGTCATCTCACTGCCCACCCTGAACGGAACCTGACACCACAACGTGCAGAGCCTGGTTCGAATCTGTCCCGCAGATTGAGAGAACCCTTCGTCCGCGTCCATATTCACCCATATGATATCAAGCGTGTTCCCAGGAGGCGCTCTATACTATCCATGCCGGCCGATGTAACCATAATCTTGGTACGAACTCAGTGGCGGCGGGCCCGTCGATTTCGGGCCAACCATCAGCGGCGCCTGGATATGTGTCTAGCAGAGGCAAAACGCAGTAACGATCTATAAGTCGATGATCTACAAGACAAAGCTCGGCGGTCCGTTTTGATCTCAGCGAAGCTATCAATCGTCAAGGGGATTCAGCGCCGCCTGTCAAGACCTTTAGAGCTTGGCTTGACTCCGTCGGTCTTCTGCGATACTGGATTACTCACGCATCTCCAGGAAGCCTAGGCATACCCAGTACCGTTGTGGCGGACAGTTTCCACAGAACATGAGGAATTAGCCATACCCTGGCCATGCGAGAGATGGAATTCGACGTGTACTATGATTTCGATTGTCCCGGCCATCAATTGATAAAGGTAGCCGGACGGTCTGCCTGGCTCGCTGCACTATAATACCAAAAGATACCAGGACGATTGAGGCAGCGCGGCAGGATGGCGAAACCTGTGTTTCCGGTTTTAGCGCTTTCACAACGGTTGTCGCCCCTTGGCCTTATTTTTAGATCCTCGACCCCAACTTCTGGCAAGATGCTTTTGATCAACTTTCGCATTTCTTGATTTATCACTATCAAAATCTTATGTTTGATAGAGTAGACTTTGCGCTTTTAACAGCACATCTTTGATAGAGTTTAAGTCAACATTGAGAAAGTTATTTGATTGCAAAGTTTTTGTGATCAAAACTTATAAGCAAAGCAATTTTAGAAAGCGCATAGTGTCTAGAGTAATAAGTAATTAATTCTATATATTTTAATAGCGAAATGCGAAAGTTGACCAAATTTATCTTGCCAGATGTTGGGGTCGAGGATCTAAAAATAAGGCCAAGGGGCGACAACCGTTGTGAAAGCGCTAATTGCAATAATCACTCTCTTATCGACATACCCGCCATCAGCAATGGGTCTATACTCAAAACCCAGATGCATGAGAAAATCTTCCTCCCCCCTAGCCGACCCACAGACATATCTTAAAATCCCTATCTCGACCCTTGTCCTGTGGCAAGAAATGAAGTCACTACATCTTCTACTTTATTCAGTACACACCCTCGTTATCAATATCAAACCATACTTTCTCTCTTCCTTGACCCAGTATACAACACCAAACCTATCAAGAATCTCATCCCCAATATCTAAGCCATTCTGCTCCTAATCGCGTTGGTCAACCAAGATATCTTCCAACATGCGATGTTTAGGAAAATACTTTTCTTATAAAAGGGGCATAATATTCCGCTTTTTCCCCAGTACTTGCGGGAGGGAGCCCTTGAACACGGCAACATAACAAGCGCAATATAAATTTCTGCAATCAATGCGTGTTGATTTCTATGACACGTTTACACCATCAATCAGGGGGGATTGTGATCAGAAATCCCTCCGAAGTCAATGCGCATGGGCTCGTATAAATCATCTACACATTATTTCTAATCAGCGCTTCCCACCCCTAGAAGTCTCCATCAGGAGGCGACACTGCACCACAGGGCGAAAGCTTACACGTTAACTCTCTGCCAGCCTGCCTCTTCCCACAATCAGAAAGCGAAATGAGAACAGAAAACGAAGGGAAGGCAGAGAAGGAAAAAGGCAAAGGTATAGCCTCCATCATCCCTCCCACCAAAAACACCAGAGCGCAAACTCAGCAGCCCGTATGCAAATCTTCCTCCCACAAGTTTCCTCAGATCACTACACATAAAGCTCTTTCCTAGTATCATCCTCCCATTCCATACCTCTAGCATAGGGCTGCATCTCCTGCCTTTATGTTATGTTTTATGTTGATTCTCCTGCTTCCCCTCCGCTTGGAGCGACCATAGTCAGAACCCCGTAGATGTGGTCTTTAAGAAAGGATATCGCAGTCTTTCTCATTCCATTTGTAGTGACAGGCTCCTGATATTTCGCTCACAGTCCACCCACTTCTGGTTCTACACTACTTGCTTTCTTCGTGCCTGAGTGGTATTTTTCGTAGTCTCAATCGTCTTCTACTCCAGGTGCTAGGTTCTTGATGGTCTAGTAATAGGCCATGCTTGTACTGACCCCCAGTACAAATTTTGTCTACGGTTCTGATCTGTCGACCTTGGATGGAGTAAACAGAACCACACTACACGCCTCCCTCCCCAAAACCAAATCAAACCATATAACGCATGGAGACAGGCTGAGGCATTCGACTTCCATCCATCCACATCCCATTCATCCACAGCTCATCGCGTCCGATGGCGATTCCCAATCACCCTTAGATACTGCAATGCCCCCCCGCCCTACGAAGCCTTCAAACCCCACAAACACACCTCACCGCACCTTTCCCCCCCACCACCCCCACCCACCTGCAGGCCGTCCAATACCCCACACACAACTCCACCATCGAAGCCCCCCCAGTAACCAGAAGCGTTCCCGAACCATCGTGGATCATTATAGCGAAGATTGCCTTGATCACGCCTCCACGGTATCCTCTTCCTCTTCATAAAGTCTGCAAGCGCGCTCTTGTTGCAGTAGCTGCACCGTTCGAGCAACAGTCCAGGGTCCTTGATGAAAGCTTTAGGACGAAATGAGGCGCACTAGTATTTGCGGGTGGGGGGCCGTAGCTGAGGATGCATGTCCGAGGAGCTAGCGGAGACAGGTAGTGGGGATACGGGGGGGGGGGGGATTGGTTGGTCTGGCTTTGGGGTAGAGGGGTTTGTTTAGGTGGTGGATTTGTGGTTCTTGAGGGGTTTGGGTGGGGGTTGGAGGTTGGAGGTTAGAGGCGATGCGGGAAGAGGATGGGGATTTGGGGAGGGGAAGGTGGCCTGGTGACTAGGGGTGGAATGTTGGGGGGAGATGGGAGACGTGGGAGATGGGTAGAGAATAAAGACAGAAGGACTGTCGGACCGAGTTTGCCAGACGATCGAGAGCTGCGGTATGGCTGAACGCTCCAAAGCCAGTGAGGCGCTGGGACATAGCCACTTACATGGTGTACATGTAGAATCGACAAATGAGCAAGTAGCCGAGAAGACTTGGAGACTTGGGGCTAGAAGGCTCACGAGCGACTCGCGTTAAGGTATGAAGATCTATGCCCCAAGTACCATTCAAGAAAAGCCCATTGCAAGCACTCTCCAGCACTTGGAGGCTCTGGCGAGCAAGCGTGCAGTTCAGATAGCAACCACCAAAGATTCCCCTTAACTTTTCGGCACCATAGCTTCGCCAAAGATAGGACTCCCAGGCCAAGAGAAACGCCTACCAACTCCATGCAAAGCATTCAGTCAATCCCATGTTGCCTTTTCAGCTTTTCCAGATTCTCCTGTCGCTCTGCAAGGTCCTCTTTCGACTTGGCCATCTTCTCGGGTTGGTGATATAGGACTGCAAAAGTGGAATGTCCATTAGTAATGCAATCCTAACATCCAGTGCCTTAGGGAATAGCGGAGGGCACAACGTACCGACAAGATAACGGTTTTGGAAGTTGAAGCCATTGAGCTTGTCACAGGCTTGCTTCGCGTCCATTACATCTTCATAGACTACGAACGCTGTGCCTTTCGTGTTTCCTGCGATTCCTTGCCGGATCTGTCTACAACCTGTATTAGGTTCTTCTGCGCATCGACTGTAGATAGAGGTCAAGCTTCGTCTACCGTATAGGTCCAAACTTGCCGAAGAGATCGAAGAGCTCCTCTGAAGTGACGTTGTAGCTAAAGGTTGAGTCAGCTTCGAGCCTGCGTTCGTCTACCGAGAGAAGGCGGATTGGATAGGGGTCCGAGAAGTGCTGATTTTGCGGAGTAGACTGACCTCAGGTTCTTGACAAATAGAGCCCTGAAGGTGTTAGAAAGGTAGAATAAAGAGGTTGCCAGATGGTGTGTTGGGCTTCATACCGATTTACTTCAGGCGCAAGCTTTCCTCCGCGACTCATCGCTTGTTATATGGTATGTTTGAAGTAATTTTGATGCCTGGAATACCTACGAGGATCTGGATATCAATTTGACGATGAGCAGAGTGACGGATCTGGAACGAACATGATAGTGAAGCTGAGCAATGAGCCCTGATTCAACCCTGAATACACCAAATGCGCCTCCACTGAGGCCAAGATCCCCTGACGTTGACGAATTCTAGCGAACGACGCATCAAGTCGACTAGGTGATACATGTACTTATAATGTGAATGGTGTTGTTCAGGAGCTAATGCCCAAGGCAGAGCACTGCCGGGCTGTCCTCTGGCAGAGATTTGCCTTTATAGAGTGCCAAGCAGGTTATAGGTGCATCCCTATTTCAATTCGGATCAAACTTATACACCCTTGTAGTCCTCTGCGAAGAGTTTGCTAGACTTGCGAATTCTGGTATGGCGTCTGGATGATAAGATATGGTGGTTCTCAAGCACCATGCCCAAAGGCGAGAATCGTGAGAGCCCTCGTCCACATGAGGCGAGAGTGGAAGGAATACTCTGCCTTCGAGCGACAAAAGGTGTGGCTTCTCTACCCATGATCTCTCCCTTGCTCCGCTTCTTCGTCGACCAGGGCGATAGTGCCATCATTTGTAGCCCCCTCGTTTTGTTTCTTCCCTTCAAGTTCTTTCCCCATCTCTACCGCGTCTCGTCGACCTCTGTCCACGTCGACCAATAGCATTAGCGGTAGTGGGACGAAGATCAAAATTGCAAGAAACAAGAACGCCGGTCGAATCTCGCCATAGCGTTGTGTAATGACCCCGACAACGGCGGGACCAAATATGCTTGACCCCTTGTCGGTGATAGCATACAGCGCGTAGAAGGCAGCCTCGAAGCCAGGAGGGATTAGTTCACCGAAAAGGCTGCGGCAGTACGATGACAGGCCACCGAGCACGAAGCCATAGACAGCCCCAAGGGGATACATCTCCCAAGGCTGCTGTAGCCCAAAGACACCGAGTCGCTTTACCGCTGGCACAAAGCCCAGGAGGCCATAGAGCGGGATCATCTCAAAGAGAATGATACAAGCAACAATCGTTTGAGAGGGGCGCGCGTTGAAGTATCGAGAGATCTCGCTCCACATAAAGGCTCCAAGGACACCAAATATGGTCACAATGACATTGATACCGGCAAGGGCGGCGGGACCCATTTCTAATTGTGTTTTGGCGAAGAGGACTGCAGTGCCACTCACAGTTGCGATGGCGTCTGGGTCGATTTAGATGTCAGCTTTTGTTCCTGATGCTAGAGGATGGAATTAGGAGGTACGCATCTAGCGCGGATGTTGCTCAGACAGATTCCAAGCTCCTTGAAAAAGGTAAACGATGCTCAGAAATCCACTTACCACTGAGGAGGAACCACGCTGCCAAGAAGAGAAGCATGTCTGACAGATCATGAGCCCGCAGGGCTGTCTTGCCTAACGAACGCCAAGCATAGCCTACGTAGCTGATCCAGCTGCGTCTCTGCTTTCCAGTCGCGGTGAACGGCATTGGTGGACCCGGTCTTGGACGTAGCCACAGAGCTGAAGGTATGGTGAAGACCAGCCACCATGATCCGACAAAAAATAGAACGAGGCGAAGGCCCAGTGTGCTCGATCTGCTTAGCCATCTAGTGATCAGAAGTATTCCGATAGCCAGGCTCTGTACAATCACCGCTGCGGTGTAGCCGATACCGATGCCGTACGAAGATATTTTCGTTGATAATACTAGTTCCGCGGATACACTCCCAGGCCCGTTATCTTTCACAGTCAGACCGGGCTCGGTAGACGAGAGCAAAGCGTCTGTAGAGGACTCAAGATGGTGCTCTTCAACGTCTTCCCCTTCATCTTGCAGGCGCTCCTGGCTTGTACTCGAGCGATCATTGTCAGACTTGACTTTATGCCGAATATCTGGATGATTCCGTACCAGCACAGGCAAGAAGGAATTCAGCAGGACAAAAGATGCACCGAAGCAGGTGTTTGAAACGATGGCCAGAATCGATCCAAGTATATATATCTCGGGAACAGCCACAATGAAGAGCATGGTCGCTATTGCACCCGTGATCGCGAAAGTCAAGAGCAAAAGCTTCCGATATCGGCCGTGGTCTGCAGCACCGGACATGGATATTATCAGGAGCGCTTGAAGGAGTACACTGAAGGAGAATGTATACATCGCGAAAGAGGCGGTATTCATGTCGCTGCCAAGGAATTGAAAGACGCATTGGTTCCGGTCGCCATGAGGAACTCTTGGCTTGAGTTGGAGATATTCAGTCGAAGCGTTGAAACTGGCAGGATGCTCGAGATTTGGTTTGCATGATCGAGATTTGTCCGAGAGGAGAACACCCCGTTCCCTCACCAGCTGTTCCAGGATTATGGGGATGAAGGACCCTAGATGTCGTATGTTAGCCTCATCTACGGCCCAATTACGAGAAGCTGCTGCGTCGCATACCGACACCGCAGACCACAAATACTTCAGCCGCCCAGCCATAGCTGTACCAGCCAGAGAGCTCTTTCTTGCTCGTCAGCCGGGTATCTTCACCGGGGTATTGGGGACCTCGATCAAGCCCGTCGCATTCACCGTCCATAGGGAAGGAAAGTACTAAGGATGAGTGTTCGTCATCCGCTTCACCCGACGACGTAGGAGACAGGTAGGAGGCTTTAGTGCTGGAAGGCTGCCGAAGGAAAGCCGGCCTCGCTGACGTTGGCCCTTCATTTCGAGGCACCTATGTGAAGACCATCAAGCCCAAGCGCGCAGACAACGATGAGCTTGGTCAAACCATTGTCAGAAGGACGCAAGCGCGGCTGTGAACGGGCCGGCCGACCGCCGGCAGGCCTAAAACCCCACGTTTGTGCTACCTGAGCTGGTTTGCGACTGGGGATTGGAGCAATCCTCCAAAAAGACAGGCATGGATGACATGGTCGGACCCCATGCCTTCCATTTCGACCCAAGGGGTATTGGGGGGACTTCAGGTAAAAGACGCCTGTTGGAGAGATTGGAAAGATAAAGTAAAGTAGATACAAGCAGATGGCGCTCGTGCTAAAAGCGCCCATGTGACGCTCGTCATTCGTTGCGGTTTGCACTAGTACTATCTCTTCCGCTGCACTTGAGGCGGCGAAGAAGGACACAATGACGGAATCTGACTGCAGAGTTACTGCCTTCAGAAGCGGATCTTGCGCTTCCTGGAAGAGGAAATGGCGATCGCGCAAGGAATAGAAAGAGTATGGAGTCATTGTCCAGGTAATTCATGAATGATCTTCCCTAGAATCGTGTTCGTTTATTTTCTGATTGCGCTGCTCTGGTGCGACACGACGAAGTACCAGGCTTGGTTCCTCCTTTGCATTAAAAGTCAGTCAGTCAGATAATGGAAACGGTAAATGTATATTGTTATATCTTCGGTGAAGCCCAAATTCGATGAACTCTTACCCCGTCATCTAATTCTCTCCACCGACTACTCGAAAGAGATAGGATCGAGTGTTGCAGATCGCAGTCCTCTGCTGTCTAAATGCCTGCCTCTCACTCTAAAGTTAGACTTTATTGTTCTCCAATCACGTCTCGATCAGAGCTCGATATTTCCTGATACCTGCACCTGAGAACTATTCTGGATATCGGCGATTCCGTCTCAGACCTACCGCAAGGATCAGAAAGAGGTGAAAACGGGGGATAAGAGCTATCACCATGTAGACTTCACGGTTTCCCATCTTCACAAAGTATAACCTGATCCATCCATTTCGCTAGTTCTCCGCCAATCAAAGACGGATTGTCCTCCTGCAAATAGTGCCTCCCAGGTCCAATCCCCACACTTCGTGTATTCTTTAAAGTGTTTCGATACCAGCCGGCCGATTCCTCTCCAATAATCACCCCTGGAGTGGCCGAGAAAAACAGCTTTGGAACCTCGCTTTCCAACAACCATGCATGGTACTTTTCCGCAATGGCATACTTGTAGCTGATGAAGATTTTTCAGCTACTGACTTTGATGATAGCGTGTCGCGGAAACGGAAGAAGGTGGACGTTCTTGCTTCAAACGGTCCTGATGCACATGTCCCAAAGATTCGGAGTTACGGTGACGAGCCGCTCCTTGAGCTTTTCGGAGATATTGATCACGGCAAGAGGCGTGATCACAACCCTCAAGGCAATGTTCGACGTGGTCGGGCAGGCCTTTCTGTTGCTGACGAGTCAGCGCATCGCATTCTCCGAGATTTGCGACTTCAGATTCCAAACTCTAGAGAGCTCATGTCTATACTTCAGGCTGGCTGCTCCACCATGCGTTTATGGAGCGAAGCCTTTCCCGACGCACTAGGAGCTTCTGAAGATTTGTCGCTTGAGCGATTGCGAGATCATATCTACAGGTGTCTATACTCGGACAACATAGCCGATGCGGCCAAGCTCATGCTCTGTCTTGCACTGCACATTCAGCAACTGCCGACGGATCTCGAGACCACGCACATCAACGGGTTATCCGACGATTTGCAGGAACACTATATGACTTCAGTAGAGAGCCTGTTGGCTTCCGATGAAGGTCTCGGGGGGACTTTGCATGGCTTAGAATGTATGATATTGCAGTCAGAGCTCTACATCAATGTGGGTGCTCTGCGCAAGGTTCGGCTGATTATTCGGCGAGCCATAAATTTTGCTCAGCTATTGGGCCTGCACCGCAAGATCGATGCTGACGTGGAACCGAGGTTGGCAATGCGCAGGAAGGCTATCTGGGCAGAATTGTGGCTGAGAGAAAGGGGATTCTCCCTTATCCTGGGGCTTCCCTGTTCTACGCTGGAGTCTCAAACACCTCGGTTGACTCCCGATAACGATGTGTCTGATCTCTAAAGAATGAAACGGTTCACGCGAGATCTAGGTATAGTGATGGGACACATCAGTGACCGCGACCAAGACCCCAGCGGCAAACCATACTCCATCACACTCAAGATCGAAGAAGAGCTCGAGGAATGCCAAAGTATTATGTCTGCACAGTGGTGGGATTTTACACCTGGTCCCGCCACGCCAACAGACGCCATCTGCGGCATGTTTGTGGCTAAAATGAGGGTTTACACTGTTCAAAGATTGTTGCATCTCCCGTTCCTGCTCAAAGCTTCTGGCGATCGAAAATTCGAAGGCAGCAGATTGTCCACGCTGAAGAGTTCAAGAGAGATTATCAGTGTCTACAATGTGCTACGGGACGAGAAGAGATCCGTGTTCAAGTTGTGCGACATGGTCGATTTTCAGGTCTTCGCCGCAGCGATGACGCTTGTGGTTGATCTTCTGGCTTGTTCACGAACTCAAGATCGTTGCGATCAGCACGGAGAAGAGCGTGATTGGCAGCTCGTTCTCCAGACTGCAGTGAGACTTGGACGGCTTTCTCAATCGATGAGGGGTTGTGATGTAGCTGCATTGGGTGCTCGGGTGCTGGAGGATTTTTCTAAACTACGGAATGCATCAGCTGAGGGGCTCGCCAAAGTGGATATACCTTACTTTGGTTGGATTGAGATTCGGCGGCGTGATACACAACATGACGAGTATACCTCGTCTCCGCAACCATCCACTCTAACGAATCACCACACACAAAGTCAACAGGACTCCGCAAGTGCTTTCGAGAGCTCCGTTGAGTCGATGTTATCGGTCGATAGCTATCTATTCCCCATGCCTGCAGCTTCTCAGCCTTGGCAGGGAGCAGACGAGAGCGGGACGCACATGCTGGACTTGACTTTAGCTGATGATTGGAGTTGGTTTCCATGCGGCGAATCCATTTAATTGAGATCCTCTTCGGCTATTGATGCCTTACGGTTTCCAATGGCCAATGTTTATGAATGCTCGATCAGCATTAAAATCACATTGCACCTCGCTGCATTGGTTTCCAACCTCCCCCCAGAGACTCATACCGCTTCGATTAGATTCTATACTATGTGACACCTTTCTAGACGAAATCGGCAAACCCAAGTAGCGTTGAGATCCCAGAAAATTCAGCCGCTATCAATGAAATCGAGACATCTCCCACTTCCCACGACGACACAGCGAACCCCGAAATAAGCACTACCACTGCCAGCGAGACTGCAGGACTTGACCTTGGGCTGCTCCATACCCACTAAAGCAGCAAATGAGGCTGATACACCGGTTCTTACCTCAACGACTACCACACGCTCTACCATACGTACAGGAGAAGCGAACGACTCTACACCATCCTCCCACTACAACTCCGATGAAGCCAACAGGGTCCGCACAAACTTTCCCGGTGGCTTCAACCGCGGAACTTAAGCTAGCCAGATGACATCCAGAGGCAGCGGTGCTATTGACCTTGGAAGCGGGGCCGACTCGTTCACCTTGCCACCCGACAGATATAGTAGGGTCAATTTGGATGGCCTTTCGTTGACCTTGGGCACATTGTATTCCGGCACTCGAGGTTCGACATTGCCTAGCTCGGCTTCACCTAGCATGAAAACCGTCCTTCAGCTCCACGAACCGAACTCTGTCGAATCGTAGCCCCCCGACGGCGTCGAAATGGTCAATTGTCAACTCTCAAGCTGCACCAGCAAGCGTCCAGTAATCGGCTCTTTGCTTAGTAGCTGCAATTGCTCGGGGTACACAGTGACAATTGTCAGTACTCCAGCTGCAACCTCCGCGATTGTCAATCGTTTCATTGCTCCTTCACTGGCAGCAATGTTCGCAGAGGGCGGTTCACGACCTATTCGCATTCGGGATCGAACGTGCATTAAATATGAGGTGTGGGCATAGAAAGGGAGGTAGGCCATAGACTTATTAGAGTAAAGGCTTGCTCGGCATAGTAACAATTTTACTATACTTTTAACTACACTGCATATTCTCTTCTGTTTGAGATAGTGCCGATAAGATTGAATCAGGAAACCAGCGATTTTATCCTCATCAACAGCTCCATATCTTTGCGGTTCAGCTGATTTGATAGACTAGAGTGTGGTTACCAAGATCGAAACAATGGAGGCATAGTACATGCCATACAAGAATTAGATAGCTTTATGACGTGACAAAGTTACGACAATTTCGAGCGGTGCGTACAGTAAATCCCTGCACGAATATCCCCTATTGGTTTCATGGTTTCTTGTGCTATTATCTTTGAGATTGAGGTCAAGGCTCGCGCTTGCTGATTTTCATGTGCTCATAACGTACCTATGTTGAAGCCGTACGATCTATGCGCGCCTGGCTGTCGGTTATTGAGAGGCCAAAGTCTGTTCGCTGACTGATAACTTCAATCACGGGTCATAACTGCCTTGGTTTCGGAGAAATTATTGCCGATTTAGTATCTCCTCAACTTCCGAGATACATGTGTTCCCTGGGATGAGGTACTGATATTCCTCTCGAAAATCCAACTAGATAGCTTCTTCTTGACGTCTTGAAATCCTTGGATTTGCGGGCGCAAGAATGGACGATCGTAGCAAGAGAAAGTTTTTATCGGTATAATCTGTGCGCCTTCATCATGCGACCTTGCGGTGGAATGAGACAATTCGGAGTAAAGTGAAGTCGGCTCTACTCTTTACAGCTTATTGCTAGCGGTTGGATTGCGCATTGCAGTTTGCAAGCCACCACCGGCTTAGAGTCGCTTGGATCGTAGATTTGCTTCTGGCGCCGCTTCCGAAGGCTTGGCACCGCCTCAAGTCCAGAACCAATCAGCCGCTCTCAGCCATCTCACAATGGAATGGCAGAGGTGAACCTGCATCACTTCACTCTACTCCACCTTCATCCGCCCAGCCTTCGATATCGACCCATCGTAGTCTGTCGCAATGACTGCCCCATCACATTACGCCGTCGCCGAACTACCCTCAGCATGTCGGTGACAGCGCCTATTGTCTAAGACATCTGCGCAACAACAAAGAGCTCGCGCATTCCTCTCCTAGCCGGCCGCTCATTGAGAGCGTAGGGATCATCTACGACGGAAAGACAGCCACAGCTGATCCGACTATTCGCCTCTGCAAATTGCTTGCCTTTTCCACCGCTACCGCGACTCCCCGCGACCACATACTAGTCCAGCTCGCTCCTACGTCCGTCAGCTGCGCACGATAGAATCGATACAACGTGTAGAATCGAAGGTGGTGGAGGGGCAGGAGGTGGAGGCGGCAGGTGTCGATGTTGCGCAGGGAGGCACGGTGGAGAAGCCACTTCAAGTTATGCCTGGCGTGTTACTACAGACGCAAGACAATCCTAAGATTGTAAAAGCGACCAAAAACGCAAAGGACGAGCGGGAGAAGAAGATGGCAATAAGCGCTCAGGTCTCGCCACCGCAGGCGCTTACCAACGGGGTGCAGCTGACCAACGGAGGAAGTACACTTCCGAATGGGACATACGTGAATGGCATGCCTGCAGACCACATCGAGAGCAAACCGCAGCTTGCTAATGGTATTGAGAAACTGATCAACGGTCAACTTCCTCCGGAAATAGAACACATCACCTACGGCTATATTCCACTTTCTAGACTGATTAGTCGGCTGGCCCAGGAGACCTTCAACAATCTTACGGATGTCATAGACGAGATCTCAACAACTGGGGCGGCAGAGGCCACGAGTAATTCCAGCTTTCCGAGTAATCAGATCAATGGCAATAGAGGAGTAGACTCTAGAAACAGCGACATCTTGAAAAGGCAGCGGATGCTCGAGTGGGCTCAGCAACGACGGGACGACTTTATCAAAATCCTTGTGCTCTCACAGTGGAGTCGGCAAGCTGAGCAAGTAGGGAAATGTATCGATTTGAACGTCTGGCTAGGTACACAAAGACGGACTTACAACGATGCTGTAGCTTGGGTGGGAGAATTCAAGCGGGTCGTAGAACATACGAAACTGCCAAATCCGGATCTGAAAACCGCTCTGGAGGCTCTCTCACTCGGCAAGGCATCCTGGCTTCCAGATGTAAGGCACCGCAGGTCGATGACCGAACGTGGTTTTGCTGACATTGCAACAGCTTAATTACCTACCCCCCAAAAAATTGACTGCTTCAGAGCTACTCCACGCTCTACGTAGAATCAATACACTGCTCTCTATCCGGCTGAACCTGCACCAAACTATCCCACTTCCATTGCGGAATTTCTCAATAGCATCTGGTCGGGCCACGTTCCGGGTCGAGAATGAGTTTGAGGTGGACCTCTCAATAGCAGATGAAGATTACTCATCGCAGCTCTTTTTTGTTGATTTTCGATGTTTGTTCTCTCCAGCGGCTTCTGAGCTACCAGCAGGCCGATTGCGGGATCAGATCGAGTTCAAAGTGAACGATGTGCTCAAGCGAGACGGTCTTGCAGGCTGCTTTGATTTTCTGCACGACCTCGTCCTCACGCACAAGGTGAGTATTTTAAGACATCAGGCCTACGAGATGGTCAGAGGGCACTGGTCGGATCATCTGAAAGTCGAAGCCGTCCATCGATCATTGGTTGTCCAGTACTGGATACAGAGGTCGGGTGGTAAGAATTGGATTGAGATCGGTATTCGACGGGGAAAACCGAAGACTACATTGGGCTCAGCGAGCACCCCATCAATACCACAAATTTCTTTACGATGGTTCCGCGCCGGTAAAGAAGTCGCTGATGTAGCAATCAATCTTGGTCTCGGAGATCTGTCATTGACTGGCATCCTGGATCAGATCACTGCGATGCACACTACATTCATTCTGAAGGCCACTACCGCAAAGTTGCGAGCTGGGAGTGTTTACTCGGAGAGACTATTGAAATTGAAACAAAGCTCGTCGGCTAAGCAGCCCATGGATGCTTTCCTCTTCGTTCAGCTCACACGCAAAAGGGCAATCAAGGTGGTCCAAGAGCCGGTGACTGGAAGGTTCGCCATCTTGCCTCCGAGCCATCTCAACAATCGTACGGAATGGGAACTTAACAAATCATCAACTCCAGCTATTGAGGCTTCCCACCACATAGCAATGCTCAGATGCGTGACTGCTCAGGAAGAATTCGATGTGCACGCTAGAAGCTCTGGATGGGAGCCAGTCCGCTCGCTCAAATTAGACCGAGAAACCACGCACCGTTACTTTTCCCCAGATACGCTGAGGATCAGCCTTTTCCGAAAGAAGAGCTGGAGTCATGACTGGGTTTTGGCATTCACAACTGGTCTTATGGGCGACGCTACATGGATCGTACAGACGGCAGAGAGAAAGAGAGCAACAGATCTTCCTGACATGGGTTCTGGACATGGCCTAACTATTCGTGTTGCCAGCAAGATTCCCGGCGCCGGTATCAGATGTCTTCTGGTTGATCCTTCCTTCACTAACCTTGCACGTATTGAGCGCGCGGCTGTTGGCATGATATCTCAGTATCTTGATACACGGCAGCTCACGATGAATGGCATCCCATACAGGCTTGAGCCCTCAACAACCGCAGGTCCAGGAATACGATCATCCACACTACAAATCTACCACCCTCCGTCCAAGTCTTCGGAAGCACTAAGGGCAACTTCCGGTATGCACGTCCCCTGGCGCAACAACATCATCTCCCTTGACTATCACGGCATCGATGCTCCCTCCTCGTCCGGCATTCATGTAGCGGCAGCCCGCATGCAGAAAGCCCTCTCCGACATCAGAGCCCTCACCTCCACCCTCACCTCCACCCTCGTCTTCCACCCCCAAGCCAGCGCCTTCGCTCTCCGACTCACCACCCCCGTCGGCACCGCCACCGTCCCCCTCCTATTCCACCGCCTCTCGACCATCGAGCGCCTCATCCAATTCCTCACAACAATCCGCCGCCACAAACTCCCCTGCAACATCCTCTCCCTCACCCGCCTCAGCTTCACCTACTCCTCCCCACCCCCCCTCGCAGCCATAATCGACTTCTCCCCCGACACCCCCATGCGTCTCCTATTCTCGGCCCCGAGCCCCCACCTCCGCATCCAAGACGCCCTCACCACCATCCTACGCTCCCCCTCCGGCGGCCTCGCCCAAGTCCTCATCCACCTGCGCATCACCTCCCCCCTCCTCCAGCAGCTCTCCGCCCTCGAAGCCGCCCACTCGAACGACTCAGAGCCAGTCGACATCCTCCCCCGCTCGGCGGAATGGTACGAGCTGCGCTATCGCAACCCCAGGGGAAGGATCGACATCCTCCTCCGCCAGGGCCCGGAACGCGTCCAGTGGTTTGTGCGGCACCTCCCGGCTGCGGGTAAGAATGTAGTGCTCGAGAGCGGGATGAAGGCGCTGTTGGGGGAGAGGGGGGTTGGTTGGCAGGGGTTGAGGACTGGGATTGTGGCTTCTGTTAAGGGGGTGGGGGAGCTGTTGAGGAGGATCGACGAGGTGTTCCGGGACGCGAGGGAGGAGGCGCCTGAGATTGCGAGTAATGGTGTGAAAGAGGAGACGAAGCAGAGCGCACTGAATCCGCGGAAACGGAAGGCGGAGGATGAGGGGGTGGTGGTGCTGGATTAATGTGTATGACTATGTTCTTGCGTTGTTTCTCCATCTTTTTTTTGATCTGCCTGCCCAGCGGACTCGGGCTCGGGAATCTTCTGGTGTTGATATGGAATACCCATTGCGGAACAGCATCATGGTTTGGGAAGCGATGTGCAAAGGGCCCTGAGAGGGTCTAGATAGTGAATGCAAATGATTGACATTGGAAAGTCGGTGACGAGATGTTGCTTCTACGCGTACGATACCTTATGTGGCTATGAGATGCTTACTTCCTTTCGTAACATCTCGAACAGATTAGTGGATTTTATGCCGGTCGCAGCAATGGGTCCTGGCAAGGATCTAAAACCCCTACATGTATTGTAGGGAATACCTCATCCGCACCGTGTAGAATCAAGCCATCTCTGAGGTTCTAAGCCCTGGGTGTGGCGATTGTCCACGTATGAGGTACCTAAGTAGGGGACAACCTCGTGTCGGCGTTAGGATGCGGTATTCTGGATATCTGTTCTGGGGAGATGGATGCTTTGTGTGGGGGGGTACATGGGGCATGAGATGCCTTGGAAGTAAGGTATTCTTCGATTCGCAAGTTGACTCGATGCTAAGAAAAAAAGTTGATCTTGGTGGCCGACCTTGCTTCGAGCAAGGAATTATATTGTGTGACTAAAATGATTGACTCTCTATAATTGACTCTAATACCCAGATACCATCTCCCCAATTGGAACGTGCCCCTTCCGTTATCATGCATGCATAAACGCTGAATTGCCTTAGCCGAAAAGAGACCCGTTCAGGGACTGCCCCCAGATGGATACGATCCACTCTACTGCAGCAACGGATCCCGGAAATGCTTCTGCTGGTTCCCTTTCTTATTCACCCCCCACTGAAAGTCCCGCATCTCTCTCTGCGCCCTCTTCGTCTCCCTCTTCTCCACGGCCTTCACCTCATTCTTCTTCGCGTCTGTCACGCCCAGCATGCCCAGCCCGCCGTCGGCTCTTGTCGCCAGCTGTCGTCCCCGCTCACCAGGTCGGGCCAGCGCCATCTCCTCGTCCGAGCCAGAGGAAGCGCCCTCCTCGATCGTAAGTTGCTGTTGCTGGAGGCGCTCCGTCGGCGTGGGGTAGGAGTGCAAGTTCTGGCGGAAGTAGCGCGCTAGAGAGCGATGGCCGGCTGTGCGGCCGCTGGGGAGGTGGAGCTCGTACTCGGAGGTGAAGGCTGCGCGGCTGGGGGAGCGCGGATTAGGGCAGTAGTCGTCGATTGCGCTGTAACGCCGGCCAGCGGTGAGGAGTGAGGGTCGTCGAACGTTGGGAGGTGGTTTTTCGGGAGCTGATGAGGGTTCGTTGCTTAAGTTTTCTGTGTTCGCCTCGCCATCCTCGCTGTCTGTCTCCCATCCTTCGCCAGCAGCTTCGGGATCGCCCATCTCCTGATCGCCGTTCTCGTCGCTAACGATTATCTTTGCGGCTCTGGGACATCCGAGCTTGACGCCGCCACTGGTCCCTTCTTCGCCGTCAACCATTTCCTCGTCTTCATCTTGATCGGAGTAAGTGCTTGAGAAGTTGTAGAATTGGCCCACTTCGATCATTTCTTCTTCGCTCTCGAACGCTATCATGCAATGGCCTTTGTCTCGCATGTGTGTCTGGATGCCACTTGTTGAGCTTTTCAACTTGTGACAATGCAGACATTCGTGATTTTCGATTATTTTCTTATGGAGATATTCAATAAGTCCTTCTAGGTCTACCAGGTAGGCCTGCTCCGGGATGAACATGCCGTGGAATTTGGTCATGTGATGTACATTGAGCTTGAACGAAGGCGAAGCGTAATTGCAAAACAAGCACTGTGGCAGCGAGCCCACTGCAGGCTTTGCTGCTACTTCCGATGTTGAGATTACTTCTTCTTCTTTCTTGATGGGAGACAATGGGTGCGGGGACCGCTGCTCACCGGCCGAGTGATGTGGTCTAGTAGGTCGCCGAGACACCGGCTCCTCGTCAGTAATCGTAGTTTCCTTGATACCATTGACGACTTTTGAGAACTCTACTTCCGCCTCTAGATCCACGGTATCAGTTGCTGGCTCCAATGGACCCGCAGATTCAGCAGGCGTCATATTAACGGGCTCGCCCAACGAGAACGTAGAGCTCATGACAGAATCCGTCTCGTCATCCGCGACTGCCGGACCCTTACCATTCTCTAAAGCTGTGACATTGAGCTGGTGCTTTTGGCTCCCCAAGTGGTTCTGGTGGGCGTTCTCGCTGTAGTACGTTTTCTGGCAAGCCGCACATGTTTTCTCGAAGGACGCCTTAGCCGCTGCAGCGGTGGTGGAGGCTTGAGCGTTTATGACTTTCTCTGCAAAGATCTCTGAGGAAATGGGTGGCAGGGAGGCGACTCGTCTCTTGAGGTTATAGCGGCTGCACTTCCGTCAATGAATGGTCAGGTCAGTACGTTATGAGCCTAACATACTGCCATTCACCTCGCATGTGGCCTCGCTGTAGCTCACTGCTCCTGAATGCCACTTGGCAGGTATTGCATGTGTAAGGGTGGGTCTGCACGGTGCTTGAGACTGTCACAGGTTGAGGTCTAACGGGAGTGGATCGGCTTGCCACGATGCTCGTCATATTGTGCAAAATTAATGTCCGCTCCAGAATGCAAGGGGTGAAGAGTTGCAATTCGGACTGAGCTGGCGCGGATTGAACTGGTTAAGAAGGCAAATGTTTACTACTGAGCTGTGCCAGCGAAGAGAGTGCGTATCGTACCTGAGGGAAGGCAAAATCATCAAAGTGCGCTCAATTTCTAGTCTAACCCCACGTCAGATGATCGGCATGACGAATGACAAGGGGAAGCGGCTTAACCTCGGACCGAAAAGCGGCTCTTCTTTTTTGAAGATGAATTGTATTGAACCTGAAAGGTGGAAGGAGCTATCCTATTTTGAAAGCGCCCGAGTGTCCAACATTGACAATGAAGCGAAGACGAAAGGCAGACCCTTTCAGCGATGCCTTGCCGTCATCAGAGCAGTCAATAGCTTTAATGACTAATCTCTGACCCTATCTTTGCATTCCTACAAATGCTATCATCGACCTAGAAGCAGGCTCTAGGTAGCACCTCAGGGATCTCTTTTATTGCCGGGACTTCTTCGACTTGATGATATGACGGGAAGACATGGTGGGAACCAACCGGCCGCCAATGCCTCAGCATGCTCAGCTTGCTCAGTTTTTTGTACTAAATGGGGCCATGCCCCAGTCTCGCTCGATGAAGCGAATGATCTGATACACGAGCGCACCATCATTCTGGATGATCCCGCTTCAGCTTTGCCTCATCATTACCTCGAGCGACGGCGCGCATGCAGAGAACTGCTGAACCAGTGGGTTGTCTGCTCAGATGCCCCTTCTTGAGCTCACCAATTGACTAATGTTCATAGATTCTATCGCCAAATGCGATATGGCTGCGGGAACTCCCAGTGTACGACCCCCAGCTGTCTTGACTCCCAGAAACGGTCATCGAAAGGTCCTTTCCGCCCATATACGGTGCTTAGTGCTCGAGCTCTGGCTACGTACCTGGCTAGTGACGATTACCCGGAGCAATACCTATGTCCTCACATGGCACCTGAATTCTCAGATTCTGTCGAGAGTAACATCGCACACGAATCGAATGACCATACTAAGACAAGCCAAAAGCCGAACGGAAAAGCTGGACACAAGGGCAAGAAATCGGTACGCTTTGAGGGGACAACGATCAGACCAGAGAATACGAAGACGACCACACGGGATGGAGCCAGCCCCAAGACTGAGAAAGTTCGTTCCCCATCGACGCTAAAGCGTGTACCAAAGATGAACCAGGACGGCCCGGCCCCAATAGTCAAGAAAGACCCGAAGTCTTTCTCGCAGACTTTGTTCGATACCCTGGTCTTCAAGGCATTGCAATTTGCGAAGACTCCGGACCTCTTGTTGCGATGGATCTCGTACAACCATGCACAAGCGCAGACGCAGGATAATGGAGCTAACCGGAGTGCCTTTCATGACCAGTCATGTCCGCCGACTGCGAATGCGAGTGTTCCTAAGGTGGAAGTTGCAGAAGGTCGGGCAGACATAATGGGCACGGCAGATATGGGGACCCCCCTATCCTATGGACCACCGAACAACAACGAAGATCTCGTTGCCAACAATCTGTTGGCCGAAGGCGCAGAGTCTGTCTCCACAGCCGAAGAATACTCTCTGGATGCTGCAAAGCGTGGTCATCATCTCCTCGAACCAGTCTTATCTGGCTTGATACCTAAGCATTTGCTCATCACTTCGCGTCCGGCCATCACTAGGTTAGTCTGTGGTATTTCGATACTAGCGCCCAAGACTCTGTCTCATTTTACCCACGAAAACGTAGAAGCTTTGGTCGCGTCCGTCAGAAGCAGCGTACACGCGGATAATCAATTTTTACGCTCCTTTGAGCGTCCAGTCGACCCGATGCGCTTGGCGCCGTCACATACTGGTCACACTAGTCAAGATAGAGCTGCCGACTTCGCCTGTCAGTCTATTGTTTACGTCCTCGGCAATGTCAGGAGTATTCTCATGTCTTTTCGAAGTTCATCGCGCAACCCAAGACTTCCGATGCAGCCACTTCGTGCTTACTTCACAGAAATTGAATGCGCATTGCGTCAGCTCATGCAGATCGATTCCTATCCCTCGACAATTCTCTCGAGTCTCTGGGCGTGCCTAGGAAAATTAGAGCGATCCCTATGTGCTCAGTCACATATTAGAGTCGGCGTCGAGAGCAAACCAGAAGACGCGTTCGAGCTGAGGGATGCAGATGTCATTCAGGTCATGGATGTGGTACTAGCATCGCTTGTCGCCCTGGTGCCAACACGCTCTTGGAAGCACTGGGACGCGTTCTTGCGGTTCCGCAGATTAGGTCGTTCGATCCCAGCCGGTGGCATATTGCCGGAGAATGCAGATCTTCGTACAAAGGTACTAGAGATAATGGATATTTTCGAGGACGACATGGCTCTAAAGCTCCTGAAGAGGCTGATCAAGGTTTCAATGTTATATTGGGCTAGGGGTCTGGAAGGCGACGCTGCACCGGTGAGCTCTCTTGGTGCTCCGAATGTTCTCCACAAATACTTCTACAGCCCCGAAATGGTTTATTGCATTCGTATGTCCGGTATCGCGCCCAACTGTGCCCCATTCTTGGACGTGATTATCGAGTGGCTTCGGACCGTTATGATCAAGGAGTGGAACGGTAAGGCCAGTGTGGCCAAAGGTGGGCCATTTTGGGGAGCTGCCGAGATTCTGGCGCACTTGTGTCTGTACTCCCCGGGCGTTGCTCGAGCCTTTCTAATATATACTACAGATCACCATAGCGTCCGGATACGTTTTCAAATCATATTCAAAGAAGTTTTTGTCAATTGGTATATCGTGGATCGCTTAGACGTTGTCCAAATGCCTACGGAATGGGTAAAGTCGCTGGAGGACAAGGACTCTGTTCACCTCCTATCCTATCCATTTCTCTTCCCAGACTCAATTTTAGTCGGATACTTTCGGGCTGTCAACTATGAAGCCATGTCCAAGGCTTACGAGGGATCTCTATTAACCAGACGCTTACTCTCACTGATGACATGGACCAACCATGAGACCGGCCTAGGGGCAATCCGTCGTCGCGAAAGGCTCAATAAAGAGCTTCACAATTTCTTCGTGCTAGAGATTAGTCGGGAAAACATTCTCACTGACGCTTTCAATCAACTATGGAGGCGCTATAAGCCGGAAATTCTCAAACCTTTGAAGGTCCGTATCGGAGCCGCGGAAGGTGAAGAGGGCGTTGATCATGGAGGTGTTCAGCAAGAATTCTTTCGATTGGCAATTGGGGAGGCTTTCAAGCCAGATTATGGTACGTTATGCCGTCGGTAATTGGAAACCTATGCAACACAGCTAACAGTATATAACAGGGATGTTCGTGACAGACGACCAGTCACGAATGTCGTGGTTCCAGCCAGGGTCGTATGAGCCTCTGTACAAGTTCAATTTACTCGGTCTACTGACTTCACTCGCTGTCTACAATGGACTCACTCTACCTTTTACCTTTCCTCTAGCGCTCTATCGCAAACTCCTAGGCTTGCACAACACAATGGACGACATCTTCGACGGTTGGCCAGCTCTGGCGAAAGGTCTAGAGGATCTTTTATCCTGGAAAGGTGAAGACGTAGAAGACGTATTCGTGAGATACTTTGAATTCAGTGTGGACATACCTGGGGCCAGGTGGTCTGTCCCACTGGATCCCAAGGGCTCCCCATACCCACTAGATCTAAAGAAAGAATCACGGACAGAACCATACATGGTCACAAACGAGAACCGAAGAAGTTATGTGAGAGATTATATATGGTGGCTAACACATAGGTCAATCCTTCCGCAATACGAAGCTTTCGAACACGGCTTCTATTGCTGTCTCGATCGCAAGGCAACCTCCATGTTTACGCCCGACATGTTAAAGCTGCTGGTTGAAGGGACATCCGAGATCAATGTGGATGGCTTACAAAAGGCGACAAGCTATGACGGTTATACCGCCAACGACCAGACGATCAAGGACTTCTGGCATGTTGTACGCTCGTTCTCTCCAGAGCAGCTTCGAAAACTCCTTGAATTCGTCACGGCAAGCGATCGTGTCCCATTTGGCGGTATCGAGACTATCGAGTTTATGATCCAGCAGAATGGTCCAGGCGATGATGGGGTAAGTGTCGTTGATATATACCGAGCCCTCAGCTAACGTTGAACAGCGACTACCCAGCGCCTCCACCTGCTTCAGCCGTCTGCTACTGCCCGAGTACTCGAGCCGGGAGAAGCTGAAGGAAAAGCTTTGCCTCGCCATCGAAAACAGTCAGGGTTTCGGCGTTATGTAAGCATTGAGCGATACGCGCTTGGCAAGGGAACAGAGGAAAAGTGGTCTTGCATTTACACGGCGCTCAAGCGTTGTGCTTCCGATACCCCTGTACTACTAGCATTACGACGTCGAAACATTATTCCGTCCTATCCCCAATGTATCCATGCCTACATCCCTTACATCACGCAGAACGAGCGCTCCCGCTGCAATGACGGTGGTTCGCTCTTCCACAATCACAATCCTTAGCTCTCTGCTCTCTGCTCTCTGAGCGGAATATATAGAACATGCCCGCCGCTTGCAGCATCGCCGTCATAAGCCCACTCTTAACATGGTAATAAGGCTGCGGGGCGATCGCCGGCGTGACCAAAACAAATTTACATCCGTACGAATGGAAGAACCCGCTGAAGACGCGGCTGTCCACCCATGCGTCCTTGTCATTGACGGCCGTGAGCGTGAGCCCGCCGATGATGGCCATCATGGCGTCCAGAAAGGCAATGGGCCGCCCTACGAAGGTCGCGCTGTAGGTCAGCGAGTCGCCTAGGCTGCCATCCTCGCTTTGGTTGTTGACCGGAAGTAAGGTCTGTGTCTGGTTCCGCGTTGGGAGAGTCGTGTTCGCTCCGATGGTTCTTGTGTCGCCTGCGCCGCCTGGGGAGCTCTTGATGAACTGAACCGTGCCCACGGCGATCCCCTGCCAGAACAGCGTGAAGCGCGATTCGCGATACGCGTATTGTTCCACCATGTGCCGGATCGCCTTGGTCAGCCCCCAGACCGCGTATTTGACATCGAGTCCGCCTTGGTCGTGGGGGCCGGCGAAGCGGAGCCTCACGCCTGGGAAGTGGGCTGAAATGGCGGTTTTGGCGGTGTCGAAGTGGGCGTTGAAGGGGAGGGCGGCGAGGTCGGTGAGGGCGGTGATGGTGAGGGCGAAGCAGGCTCTTTGGGGGATGTTGGCGGTGGAGCTGGAGACGGTTATGGTGGAATCAGGGGGGGGGGGAGGATGGCGGATAGGGGGTGAGATGCTGGTGGGGATGCGTTTTGGCTGGCGAGGATGCTGGGAGCGGGTGGGAGGGTGGTGAGGGTTGGGGGGAGGAGGGTGGTTAGGAGGTAGAGGAGCAGGGAGGGAGATTGTATGTTCAGTGGGGTGAGAAACATGGCGACGGAATCGATCATTGACTAGAGAAATAGTCGATTGAGAAGAGTCCTATGAGATATGTATAGAGATCGCTGCGGTCTTGGTCGCATAGAGGAAGCAACGCGTGTCGGGTACGTTTCTACCGCTGGGCCCGGGTCTTGCTGTGCGCGTCGAACCCACATGTTCCGCCCCATGGCTAGAGATTTCGTCACAGAATGCTGACAGTAAGAATATGAGATGGAGGTAAGCTGTTGATTAACATTACTCTATGGTGCGAAGCGCAGTTCTGTCGTGGTACGTTGTTACGAAGATCTGATATAAGACCCGAGATGGTGGCTCATGACGCCTTTGAGATGACAAGTGCTGAGTCTCCAGCAATTCCGGACTCATATGCTACACGACTGAGAGTTATGAGCTGGGATGGAAGTCAATGAGGAAGGGCTTGCGAGAGTAAGTACTGTGAGTCTTGATTGGCCAGCTCGTTGATGAAACATCTAAATTTGGGCACGGGAAGACGGCAGCTACCTTACTTCATCTTGGCGTGGAGCGATCTCGGCTAAGCCTCCAAACGCGAAAGCAGTGGAGGCCATGCACCACAGCCGCGTCATAAAGCCTTGTGAACCACCTGGGATATATACCATGATGAAAACTTTGCACCTTTACCGTATCTCGACGAGCTACCTCTACAGATCATCCATACATGCTCCATCATTCTCCGCATACCTGCCAACCACCCTCGACTCCCTTTCCAGTGTCTAGTGAAGCATGTTAGACGAGAATCTCCCTAGTAATTATTACCATCGATGCGGGGATGTCGATCAGCACTGACTCTGATGTAGCCTTCTATCTACGGCCATCCAGCGATGGCATCAAACATAACGCTTCACTTCTCTTCTCACACCATGGCTCCGACGCTGTGCCAGAGTACTCTCTTCGCCATCCAGACCCATCCCTGACGACCTCGAAGAATCGCTACGCTGCAGCCTTGTACGATATCTACAACCCTGAGATCCTGTTCGGCGAGGTGCTGCTCATACCAGATTGGAGTCATCCAACACCAACAAAAGAGGAAATCCGGCTGAATGGAGGTGTACCCCCTGCGCCTCAGCCCTTTCTCCCCACGGAATTCGTCATACAACTCTATAATCCAGACCAGCAGGTAAAGGTCAGGGTAAAGCCATGCACATGGAACACAGCGACTACATGGGAATTTGAAATGCCACAGCAGAGCTTCCGTCAGCCGTCCGTTTCTTCAATAGACCGCACGCAGAGCGATCCTACGGCCTCGGAAACAACACCAAAAGTCAACTTTCGATGGAAGAAGGATGGGAAGCTGTCAAAAGATTACGTATGCTCAATAGCTGGCAGATCAACTAATCCCGATGGAAGCAAAAGAAAAAACAAGGAGCCGGACATCCCGATCTCACTGTTCAGACACCTTCGAGAGATCACATTATACGAGTCGAACCTCTCACGTATCGAAATGGAAGACCCGAAGGGCCTAGAAGTCGTACTTTTGCTCGGCGCCATTGTGATACAGGAAGTTTATAATGGCCGAATTCAAGAGGCCTTCAACATCACCGAGGCACAAGCTCACGTACCAAATATCAAAGTGCCTCCACCGCCGCAACGATCAACACCCACTCTGCCCTCAAGACCTGGCCAACAGCAACCGCAAACATCTTCCCCGCGCCTCCCTCTCCAGAACCAAAGCCCCAACACTCGGCCTCCACCTACAGATCCGCGTACTCAATGGGAGCTTGACGCGGAAACCGCCCGGTTAAAAAAGCAGGTAGAAAAGGAAGAACGGGAGCGTAAGCGATTAGATCACGCGCAAACCAAGCGTGTGAAGATGATGATCGAAGCGGAAGAGCGTGAAGCAGCACGGCTGAAAGCAGAGAGTGATCGCCAAAAGCAGGCTGAGATCGATAAAGAAACAGACCGTTTACGGCGGGTGTTCGAGGCGGAGAAGATACGCGCCCAACAGGGCGGTTTGTATGTAGCGCAGCCCGTTCAACGACCGCATAGTGCTCAACCACGGATGAGTGCGGCCAGACCGCAGCAGCGAACGTCTTCAGGGCCTTATATGCAGCCATTGGGCGAGGATGGTGCGGCGAGTAGTTTCTCTTTAGCACCAGTATCGGGCCGCAACGATGGTAAGAAGTTGAAGGCGAAGAAAAGCTTCTGGGGGCTCGGAGGTGGAAGCAGGGAGCCGGAGGGTCGACTGGTGAAGAAACAGAGTTCTATCTTCTGATTGGATAACAATTGAGAAATCTTGATGATACCCACGAATGATGAGGACTGGATAGGGGCATTTAGCACACTACAGCATCACGTTGGGAAGCATACACGTATAGACTATACTGGTGGATTAGCATCCACTAGCACATGTGTTCCCACTGAGAAGAGCCTTATAATCAGGATAATGGACGACATTATATTTATCTGAGCTTGCAGCCATCGAATGTATCACGTGAGTGCGTGAAGGCGCTAACCAAAGCCCTATCCTAAGCGAGCGCTCGTCGCCATGCAAGGAACCGCGCCACTCGCACTTCCCAGAACGACTACTTCGTTTAACACGAACCATTCTACATACCTTCGCGCTCACCGAACATATGAATTAGCCGTCTCATTGTCTGTTCTCCTACCATCGCGTGCACCATCTACAATGCCCATCGGCATCACCCGTCTGAACGCCCGCCACCAACAGCCTAACACTTGCATCATCTTCATCAAGCCGCTCCCAGGCCCCAACTCCCCATTCGCCCAAGACTTCCTCGAGCGCATCGCGGCAATATGTCACCCCATCATGAAAGCCAACCATCTCTCCCTCATGACCCTTGAGGAATACGAGCCCAATCCTGAGTTCGTAGGCCGCAACTTCAACGCCGGAGAAATCGTCCAGCTAGTCCTAAGAGCAAGAGATGGATCATGGCTAAGCTTCCGGAGCGTGCAGATGGTCATGATGCACGAGCTGGCACATTGCATGCAGATGAATCACAGTGGCGCGTTCTGGAAGGTCAGGAATCAGTACGCTGAGGAGTTGAGGGGCTTGTGGGCGAAAGGATATACGGGCGATGGGTTCTGGGGGAGAGGGAAGACTGTGTTGAGTGAGCGGTATGAGAACACGGCACCAACAGCGCCGGAGATCATGCCGAGGAGTCTGTGTGGCGGCACGTTTCGGTCGAGACGCAGGAAGCGAAAGAGGAAGGATGACGGGTCTGGGCAGATGTCGACGTATGCAGAGAGACAACAGAAGCGAATTGCGAAGAAGTTTGGTGCCAATGGAATGGCCTTGGGGGCTGATGAGGAGACAAGAGTGAAGCTGGAAGATGGGCAGAAGGTGAAGGCTAAGCCTAGGGTCGCGGGCAGCAATCGAGGGCGGGAACTTCGCGCTGCGGCTGCTCTTGCAAGATTCGGGCAGCAGAAGAAGAAGGAGGAGATCTCGAAGTCAGAAGCGGAGCTCGAGAGTGATAGGGAGACGGACGATGACTACGATGCTGCTGATGAGGGTAAAGAAGCTGTCAATCTTGATGGATCACGGATGCTGGACGGCAAGGGAAATGGCTTAGTCCGGATATGCGAAGACGAAGACCAAGATGATGTGCATGTCAAGCAGGAAATGCAGGAGCTGCAGGACTTGGAGCAACTCGATAGGGGCAGCCAACCAGCATCGAATCGTGCTTCGAGCGAGGCCTCTGGTCCTAGGGGCGAGTCTCCTCTGGAGCACGACGACGAAAATGCAGGACCAGGATCTAGTCATCCGACTACGATGACACAGACGCTCTCAGCGGCCCCAATACCTAGCTCCGCGAGCAATATAGGCCGTGACACGCAAGCAAATGTCAACGAGTCTAAAGAAGGAACCCTGGCCTGTCCGATCTGCACCATGGCCAATGACCTCTCTGCCGTCACTTGCATGGTCTGCTCCCACGTCCTCGATCTAGCAAAAGTTCCTGGCTACTGGCGTTGCAATAGCTCTGTATGCGCCGATAGCCAGTATGTCAACGTCGCCGACTGCGCTTTATGTGGCGTATGTGGTGCCCGGGCGCCCAATTGAGGGGCATTGATGGAATTCATAACCTTGAGTGGCATCTGGTCTGGGATGCTCTCAGTGATTTGAGCTTGAAGTTTGTTTCAAAGATACCCCCGTTGCGTTTACCGTGCTCTACTAACGGATTTCTCCAATTACAGTATCCCTGATAATGTCGGTCTCCATTCCATTTCGTTCATTGTGTGCCATTGTACGCTTCTCGAAGACCGCAACCCTTCCCTACCTTAAATCAAGGTGATGGATCTATCGGTATGTTTTTCGAGTGATACGATTTTTACTCGGGTGTTCGTCGCCAGCCTTGTATTTGATGTACAAGATCCTCAATCGCGCTGGCCCATTTAATGAGTGTGCCTTCTTGCCAGGCCGTGTGCTGCAGGGAAAGGCTGACAGGGAAGCCAACAGCATCCACACCTATCGGTATACTAATAATAGGATACCCTTTGAAGACCTTAGCCGTATCATTGGGCTTGAGGAGTGCAACGTATATGTACCTGCTTGTGCAGCCAGTTGTTGACCTGCTCCTTTGCGATCACACAGCAAAAGAGCATCGAGTTCACCCTTACCGTCACTCTCGGTCACGGGATTCAGAGCAGCGTCGATACCACGAGTGCGGCACTGATGCTGAATATGCGCCAGAGCTTTTGAGTAATCCTCGTCTTTCACACCACCGCAGTCGACGATCTCTTGAAGATTATCCTACTTCGTCAGCATGTCATCTAGTCTAGCCTGTGATCAAGTATGAACCTGTCCTGATGCAAAAGCAGGTAAGTCTCCTGGTTGAGCGCCCTCCGTACCAGTGTTACTCTCATTGAAAGCGAGAACGTCCTCTATTGTCTTCACCGGAGATGCTGATAGCCCTGACAGGTAAGTATTTATGCCATTGTATGCGTCTACTTTCACAACGGTGAATTCTGATTTGGATGGTTCACCACGCTTCCTGCTTTCATCAGCTCATCCAGAAGTGATGGCCCTGATGAAGCTCATCAATCCCAGGTACCAGCCGAGGCAATACGTTCTTCGGCGCAAGGGAAGTCCGTGCGAATAATCTTACCTCCAGCATTCTCTATTGCCTCAAATATTTGCAAAGCGACATCCTTCTCTGCCCGACCCACTGAATCCCAGCAGCGTATCCATGGCAGCCCAAACCTTGCTCCTTTCAGAGCCATTCTAGAGGCTAAGAATTTGGAGTAATCTTGCTCATAATTTCTCGAAGGTACGAGTGTCATAGGATCATCCTCGTCTGGCCCAACTATGGCGCTGAGCCCATGTACAGCATCAGCCACGGTCCAGCCAAAGGAGCCTACAGTATCCAGGTTCTCGCTTATAGGAATTGTCCCAGCCCTCGAAGTAAGCCCAACGGTGGGCTTAATGCCAACAACGCCATTGTAATTAGCTGGTCCAATTATCGATGTATCTGTTTCTGTGCCCAGCGAGATCGGCACCTTCAAATTATCCAGATCAATAGGCGTCCTCCAGGTTGAAGAGCTGGAACACATATAGCTTACCATGTTTGCTGAGACCGCCACCGCAGAGCCCGAGCTCGAGCCAACTTGCATTCTGTGCGTTAGATGATTATACCCAGCTTCAGCGGCCTTGAAAGACGTACATGGAGTCTTAGATAGATCGAAGGGATTGCGGGTTTGCCCTCCCCTCGGAGAATATCCGGTTGATGCTTGAGTCGACCGTACAGAAGCCCACTCACTCATATTGGCGTGGCCGAGGATGATGGCTCCGGCTTGACGAAGCCGAGACACGACGTGGGCGTCTTTGGGAACCTTGCTGCCTAGCAAAGCCCACGAGCCCGCAGTCGTTTGCATCTTGTCATGAGTGGCCATGTTCTGTGGGCGTTAGTATTTGCAAGGTATACGCAATCGTGTCACGCACGTCTTTTACTAGGATTGGAATACCATGAAGCATGCCTCTCACCCTGCCCGCTCGCCGTTCATTATCGAGCTCCGCCGCGATGGCCGAAGCGTCTGGGTTTAATTCGATCACTGCCTCGAGATATGGGTTCAGCTTGTGTGATGGGGAGATCTCAGTGAGCTTCTTTGACTCGAATCGTCCCGTGGAGTGGTATCGGAAGGGCTACTGACTGCATGGACACGCTCAAAACAATACGCCACGTATTCGACAGATGTCATATCGCCGTTAGACATATACTGCTGTAAGTCTTCGACCGTGACCTCGTAGAGATTCAAAGACTTGAAGGGACGGGGACGGAAGACCTCAGGCACACTGTCTTCTGATAAGTCACTTTGGCTGCTCTTTGGGTGCATTGTATGGAATGTGGCCAACTGGGAAAATGGTTTTGGACTATTCTACAATTTTATGAAATGTGATTAGCACCATGGACCACGCCTCGTAGGCTTCAGCCAGAGGATTGGACTGATAGTAGGAAATGCTCAGACCACATGAGAGGCTCGGTAGAATATAGACTCAGGTGAAGGTGGAATCTCCAGGGAAGCCCATGATTGAAGCCTGACTTGGCGATTTACCTCTGGCGCCGGCGTAGGCGAGCGGCTACGGATCGAAAGACACCGCGGCTACACATCGTAACAACTTACTTCTCTCTAGGCCAGCTTTCTACCACTCATCTACCTTACCTTGGTCTCAACTCACAAGTTCGCATACCAAATTACCTATTTTCGTCTCGCAGCCTCCAACCCCACCCCACTGCGTAAGTTCGCAGCCATGACAAGTATTTGGAGGCGAACCTTCAGCATGCAAGAGGACCTTGCTCACGCAGTCGAAGTCTTGCGATAGTACGTCAAGAGTCGACCCCGCATCGCCATCTCCTTTTCTTTCAACTCTGATGCTCGAATCTTCTTCTTTTGAATCAAATGACACTTCATGTTTCGTGAAGCAGAGGTATGCAGCACGTACGGAAACAAGCTTTTGAGTCAGTATAATCTGTATTGTTATAGAAGATAGAAAGAGTTGCGCCCGAAACTTTCATGGAAATTTCCTCTCCTGCTAGGAGCGCGATTACCTCAATATTCAGAATGTGGTTCCCCCTCGCAACTTTTGAAAATTAGTTTTTTTTTTCGACGCCAGATTGCAAACATCATCCATGCCTCAACATCAACGCATTTAAATTGCTACAAATTCTAGTAAAATATTGATAATAGTTTTTACATTAATTTTAATTCAATTTGAGCATTGTAATTACGATCGTGTGTATCTATTGCTATCGAGAGACTTTAATCGAATGTATTTGATGAGACTTGATAGGGACTTGATGGGAGCTTGAGAAGTGCTCAAAATGAATCGAAACGAAGCTTTGAAAAACGCAATTACACACATAACTTTTGTCTCAAGTTGAACTAAGAAATAAGAGTGCTATCAAAGTGTTCCTAGATATAGTATTTCTGTTTGGAATCAATTTTATGTAGAAAAATAGCGTTGATGTTGAGGAATAAGTGATATTTGCAATTCGACGTCGAAAAAAAAAACAGATTTTCAAAAGTTGCGAGGGGGGAACCACATTCTAAATATTGAGGTAGGTAAATCTGTCTACGGGAACTAAACAGGCGACTCATACCATAAGATGAATGCTATTGAAGTCCAGAAAAGCTTGGCGAGCGCTCGGGCATTTATCCTTGAATGAGTCACTGTCAGAAAGGCTTTTTCCTACTTCTCCTCGATTACTACGTGAGATAGCAGTATAGCATTGCTCTAAGGGTCGCTTATTTGCCTTAGCAAGACAATTAACGGAATGCTACAAGCGTCTGTTGCTTGACTTTTGAGACGCGAATATTGCCCATTGGCGTCAGCGACTCCATTCCGTACCTCGCGTGATCGCAAGACTGTCGTGAACGCCTTGGTCGAACGATCAATTATAGATCAATGTGGTACTATAACGACTAAGGATTATATAAGTTGGACACCTCTGTCCAACAATATCGCTACACAAAACCTATCAACCATCGGCCTTTGAATTAACCATTGCCTGACCAGTGTCATGTATCTTTTAATTATCGGCTGTTCCGGCTATGCTCGCCACCGTATTGGCCCTATCTATACCTGCTGATGTTTCCATGTCCGTATTACCAGATTTGACCGCTAATATTGTTTCTACAAGGGGAGTCTTACCAAGTTATGCAAAAGCGATTCTACGTGCTCACCTAATTAGAAATTATAACCACTTGGATCTATCGATCATCCAACCCACAGGATCAAATATTACCGTGAAGACTGAGTTTGGGCTCTAGAGACATTTTATGAAGGGTGGGCAACTTGTCTCACCTTATATACGATGAAATACGGACAAAATAGACCAGCCCAAGGATGAGCTCACGATTGTTCTACCAAAGGGCGCCATTCGCCAACATCCTCGTCACTGCAGTACTAGTACCGTATTGGGTTTAACGATATCTGAAGCTTGTCATGCTAGGAAATGCACTTCAAATGATACTTTTGAACCTGTAGACGCAGCCCTTCCGGCGACAATCACAGCACGTATAAAAGATCGGCAAATGGGTGAATCAGTCACGCGAGTCCGGAAGTTCTTGGTAACGGAAAATGAGAAGGATCGTGATAAATCGGCCAAATTCCAGAAGGAAGACCGAGCGGCTATCTACTTTCTTCAGCAAGAAAACGATGAGGCCCATCAATCCATTGAATCCTTGCGAAAGGAGAAGGGTAGGGCTAACATAAGAATTATTTAATACCAGAGAATAATGAAATCTGTGTCCAATATACTTAAGGCTCAGACAATGTTTCCGCGAAGGCGGACACTAGTACCAACGATGCCCTATCCCTTCCATTAATATCTCAAGCGGACTCGTTGCGGAACTGTGGATCGAGGGAAACAGTGTCCACGGAAGTGCAAATTCGCGTACTGTATAACTATATATTGATAACAATATTCACACATCAACATACCTGGCCCGATTCAATATCAAGGGCTCCGTTCACGCGCTGAGCGACAGTTATGGGGAAGACGTCTCTGATCCGCAATATGTGGCAGAAGCTAAGCTGATCGCTCAGTTATGGATCACGCGAGTACCACTACCAACCAACGTAGCCAACTCCATGATACATCAACTTGAATTTCTAGAAGAAGAGCAGCAGATGGAATAGCACGAAGGATTTACTTGCAAGGAAATCCTCGCGAAACAGGTTACGCTCGAGGAAAGGCTTACCAACGATGAGCGCGAAAGATCCAGGTGGGATACCGATGATCGTAAAAGGCCCTTCTTATATGATGATTACAAGGGTTTAGCGTAGAACGGAGAGCTCTTGCAATCGGATGGTGTGCTGTAACCAGCGTCGGGACTGCTTGAACTATACGCAGAAGAATGATCTGTGCTGTGTCGATCAATATCTGTCTTCGAGGCAACCTTTAGTCGTCAAACTCTACCTCATGCATTTGCAGCAGTGGAGGCCCATCTGTTCGGGAATCGTTACCGAATCCAGTCTAGTGTTGCATATTCAAAGTCTTGTAATTGATGTCGTTCAACGCTTCGCCGCTTTGGCAATGGGCTGACACTGGTCATCGTTATCTCTTCAACACATTGTTCCAGAGTGAGGTGCAAAGCAAGCGGCTCTTGATTCAGCCAGCTCAAGAACTCCAGTACCTTGGCAGCGCACAGAATATAAGTCAAGGACCAATTCGATGTTCTTCACTAGCGGTCCCTCTGCTAGACCAAATTGTTGCTTGAACCTACACTTATGTGTGTTAAGCGAGTTCAGGGCTTTTTGCTCGGCATTGAGCGAAGTGTTCTTCCTGAGTGACCATGGAGGTGTGATTGCATCATTAAGGTGTTGACAGACTAGCGTACAGTCTACAGCAACGCAAAGACCGTAATTTTGGAAGTTCCTGTTAACCTCGCTGTGAACGCAGGTTGACGACAATAGCAGGTTCCGCCCGCGCTAGTGAAATTCATCAACATCCACTAATAATAGACTCTCGCCAGGACCCGCAAAAGAGACAATAGCTTTCGGGCAGTCGAACAATGAAAAACGTAGGTAGACAATGGAAGTAACAATAGAAACCCACAATAGGATTCTTAGCGCGCAATTCTCCGGCCTGCGCTCGTAGGTTCGGTGTTTCTCATCCTTTTCTCTCTCTCTCTTCTCTCTTCGTCCTCTTCGTCGTTGTTAGAATCGTGTACAAGCAATAACTGCTCTTTACCATCAAGTATACTTATCTGTACCAATTCTCCTGCAGTTGCAAAGCCCTAGTGGCTGTTTTTTATCCAGTATCAGAGCTTCTTTGTACCACCAATTCAGCGTTTCTTCCGCCCTGGTGGCCGTTTTTCTGCCCTTTCGTCAGCACCATCATCAGCGCCATAAGATCATCTCCAGAGGACCGCCGGCGGCCTTTCAACGGATTAGCGAGTTGACGGTCGGATCGATTGGGCAGCGTGCTTGTGGCATTCCGTGTTTCCGTCTGTTCATTTCAGCATTGTCACTGCGCTGGTCGTACTCTGGTCGGTTTTCATATCGGAGCTTGCTCGCTGTATTTCGCAGAACCATCGACGACGACCCCCCTCTGGCTCTTTGACGGCTTTCCTGATCAACGCTTTCACGTACAATGGCACCAAACGTAGCTAAGCCGAAGCGCATCAACTATTCTCTGCCGAAGAACGCCATTTCCAGAGACTATAGTATCACCAGATCAAAGCTACCAGGCGGTCCCCACGTCAGCATTGCGTATGAAGGCCGGAGAGCAAGATGCATCGTGTGCCGAAAGAGCTTTCTGACGAAAGATATACTGAAGTACCATTATGAGCAAGCACATAAGGTGCTATCGGAAACCCAGGACGAAGGCTTCATCAATAGGCTTCTACCACCATTTACGCACCCGAGCTGCTGGCCGGCTCCAGTGAAATTGTCGAGGCGCCAGAATGAGAACATGGCGGCCCGTAGGCAGCGATTAGACGATACCGAGCCGCCGGACTCCAGATATGACCGTGCATCGGTGGTGCAAGATTATCGCGACCAGTGTAGGTTCGCGGAAGTGGGGGCGAGGAACGAGAAAGAGTACAAGGAGATCAAGGATGTGCAGGAGTATCGGATATGGAGCTGGTGGGTAGAGCAACAGGAGATTGACATGGACGTGGCGTTGAAAGATGAGGAGGCGAACTTGGGGACAACTGGTAAGTTAGATACATTCGGCGGATCGTTGGCTGGATTGAATGGTAGCTAATCCTTTGGCAACTTATAGCCGACGCGGGTGCGATAGACCGAAAGCTCCAGCTGGAGGCCAACACTTACCATCAGACTGCGACGTTACCAGTTGCCCCGCAGCACGCACAGGAAGTTTACGACGAAAGCCAAGCCCGAACAGACTCGCTTGCCGGGTCTCGACGCTACGCAGACTTGTACTGGGCAGCCGAGCGTGCTGCCGGGGCGGGTGGCCGTCTCACGACAGACTGTGAATTGCCAACACGGGGCCCATTGAAGTCGGAAGCCGTCCTTCAGTCCTTGGCGGATGCCAACATGGCATTCGTTGATCAGAACGGGGAAACGGCTGACTCCCGCCACACCATGGCCATCGCCGCTGAGAAGCTCTTGATGGCTATCCGTGCCCAGCCGCACCTGGACCAGCTCCAACAGTACCGCAACAACTTCCGGAACAAAGATTTCCGCCAGCAACGCGATGTCTCCCAAATGGGTGCCCGAGAACTTGCGATCCGCGAGAAGAAACAGAAAATTTGGTACATGAGCGAGTTCCGGAAGGATCGGGCTCGAATCCTTGCTGCGTACGAGTATGCCGAGCGCCTGGGAGCTAATGCGGTCATGGAGATGCTGAATCGGTACTTTTCGGGGCATGGGGAGAGATTGGTCGCCACCTGAATGACAGATACGGAGAAGCCCAACGATAGATGGCTTTACGGTCAATGCAGCTGCCTCGTCAATCATTACTCAGCTCGCGCTGCCAGCAAATCCGCCCCACGAGAAGGAAGAGTGAACTTCCTATAAGAAAACCCAGGTAGAGTGAACTTCCTCAAGAAAATTCATGTAGAGGCGACCTACCTCAAGAAAACGCAGAGCTCCAGGTGGTCCAGCATTAGCAAACTCCGCGGACGTCCTCAATTTGTCCAGCTCAATCCAAGCCCATGATTCCGGTAGCGATGTCTGCAGGTCAGCATCGGGCCTAAAGCACCCACGTCTTCTTCTCGTCCCTGCGGCAGCCTCATTTTCATCAGTCGACGTCAGTCTTGCAAGCATCAAAATTGTTGAACGAGTGGTCGATGGGTCTTTGTTGGTATCTGCTATCTCTCTGGAGTCTTCGAAGCAGGTCAGGACCGTTGCTGCGAATATTTCCGCCTTTCCAGACACCGTACCCGGGTTCGGCACAGCACATTCAAAGCCATGATGATCATAGCTGGACCAGATACACCGCCGAGAGTGCAAGGAAACTCATTCATCGCTGACAGTCTCGACATCGCTCCTCCAGATCAAAGGCAGTTGCACCAATTAGCGATGAACTCAAGGCAGCGTTTCCCAACATCGGCGGATCTACGATTTCAAGCCGGGCTTTTGTTTTGGATCATGGAAAGGTCGGCGTCGGTTGATCGAATTATTTGGAGTTTTGGGAGATCTTGGGATTACCTGCTTTTTTTTGTATTTCATTGGTTGAAGCAGAGTAGCACATCAATGCACAATTGCCTAGACTCTGTCTCATTATTCAATGTAAAGTGAACCTAAAATTGAAATCGGAACGACGTCGAAATTTGATTGGCGACGAAGGGTGAAGGTATCGCGGCAAAAAGACGCTAGTCCCATTCCGGAAAGGCAGCTTACGCAACATCTTGCCTTGGATCACATCTCTACTCTACATTCTGGCTGGCTTATGAGCCGCGAATTCCGCCCTAGGCTGGCAACAACAATCCCCTCTGCAGGAATTTCCTTCAAAATTGGACGTGGAGAGCCCAGCTGGGGAGTGAGAACCGTTTTGATTGAGTAGATCAAGTTGGACACGGAACTTGGAAAGTGCGATACTAAGAAAAGATAGGTAATCTCGAGTGCTTGTGCACGGCCATTTGCCGTCATGCATTTTCTGTTTTGGGCGAGACTTAAGTACTTGATGTTCGGTAGGGATAGGTAGTTGTGTCTATGACGATCACTATGATTCCTTCGTTCAGCACCATGAGATCTCGATCTCCCATTGCATTTCTTACTTCAAAATATCCTGGATCTACATCGCCCATGAATGGGCATTGTGTTCTAAGCAGTCCGATGAACCGTTTCTTATCTGCGTGCTCATAGCCAAATTAGGACAGAAAAGGCAAGAAAAGTGGAAAACCATGTCACGTCCGATGAGTGCACGGGCAGTTCCACAATATTACTCTCACCACTTCGAGGCAATCGCATAGTAAATACAAGAGAGCACGCCAAGCTCTCACTAGTTGCGATGCAATGCCATTACATGTCTCTGGCCAGCTTTTCCTTATTGATGGAGCCGAAAAGCGAAGACTCAAGGTGCTCATAATTTAGCCCTGATTATCCTCAAATGTAACCGAGGAGACGAAGCTTGCAAGGGCGCCGGAGAAGAGCATGACGCTCTTACCTGACTCCTTTCAATCTCACTATAGTCCACTGACCGAGCCTTCGAAGCAATAGGAGGCGCTTGTCAAAACACCAATCCAGAGCCCGCACATTGTATATCTACCTCTACACGACGTCCAGAGGAAGCACTTCAGCACAAGGCCCTCTTCATCACGTGAACAAAGTGAGATCAATCCACGAATATTGATTCTATATCTTTCTCGCCACGGTGAAGACAGGACACTCCATCAATCACCCGTTCAAGCCCAGACTGTCAGATCGTCGGTTCGCATTGCAGATCCATAACACAACGGTTTTCGACTCCCGGCGACATCTACAAGTACACAGCCTTGGGGCCTTCCTTTCTATTGAGACGCAGCACACACGTTACTACGCAAGCCCACCATCTCGGGCGCGGCGAGGTTCTACGTACAACACCGTGGATCTCTGGATACATTTACTGTAGGATGAGCACGCGTAATGGGAGTTGAGTCTTTTCTACCCCTCGAATAGCGTTGGCAAGGGCATATACCACTGCCTGGAAGATCTAGCGGCTCGGGGTTTGTCGACTCGTAGACAGGGTCACTTCTGCTCATCATTCATGGGGATGTCTCTGCTTCTTCCATGGCGAAACACTCTGCCATATGGTCCACGCTCGAAACGTTTTTAACCACGGAAAACAGTAATGACGAGGAAACAGGGCAATTGCCATCAATGAATTCCTGCTTGGATATCCTTTCCATTGATTCAAAAGCCTTACTGACGTACAAAGCCGCTCAGTCCAGAGGCCTAACCCTCGGACCCGTCTTCAAGAACGCCTCTTGTACCATGCGACTGACTTCTTTCCTCCTCTTCGTCTTTGCTCGAAGTCCTGAGACTTCTTCAGGGCTGATAGCGCTCATTCGCTTTCGAGGAGTCCCGCGATCACCTGTGGACCGTCTGAACGTGCTACCTGGAGATTCTGCAGCGCCGGACGCTAACGAGGTAGCGTTCATGAGGCTAGAAAGTTGATCTACTGATTTCGCTGCATTGAAGGGAGAACCGTCTCGGCTGGTCGGCCGGTTGATCGATGAGAATCGCAGCTTCCGCATTTGGTTCTCTAGGACGTCAATATCCCCACTCTTCTTCTCGATCATGCTGGTCATTTTCAAGATAGTGTTGGTGACGGCCTCGACGGTTGGTCTTTTTAGAGGGGTGCCTTGGCTATTACTCGTGTCGTGCGAGGCAAGGCTGGTTCTAAGCAAGGTGATACTTTCCTCGACTTCCGCGATCAATTTCTGAACACTCGCAAATTTCTTTCGCAACATGTGCTGTTGTTCGGCATACTCAGTGCTCAAAGGAGCAGCCCTGAGCGTTGCCTGTTGCTCACGGTCGCCCTTGAAATCGATGTACCGTTTGATTTCCGTGCGCTTTGGTTGGAGTTTGGCAAGATCCTTTCGCATGTCTCTACACACGTCGAGCTTCTGTTGGATGTCCTGCAACCGACCATCGAACAATTGATCTTTGAGATTTTCTTCCAAGGTTCCTAGATCAGCGATTTCTATAAGACACCAATCTTCATTGTCGAGATCCTCCATCGAGCGACCACCATTCTTGGCTAGCTCACTATGGCCTCTAACGAAGGCCTCCAGAGAACGCGCGTTGAGACCCAGTGTATCTACCATAGAGTTGATGTCTCTATAGACTTTCTCGATTTGGCCTGGTATTCCAGGCTTAGTGATGTTGCCAACGTAGTCTTGATGAGCGACGAAGTCGTCCAATGTCTTCGTAGCCTCAAGATCTGCTTCTAGCTCCTCCCGTACTCTCTCGTCCTCACAGTCGCTAAGATCTTGCTCTTCCTCTTCTTGGCGCTTAGTGCGTTGAGCCAAGATGGCTTCGAGGTCTCTCTGGCGCTGTTGTTGCACACTAGGTTGTGTCTTAAGCGTTGAAGTAGTTTTTTTAGCTCCAGGTTTGCGGCTGTTCATGAAATTGGGAGGTCGACTAGCGGGGCTGACAGACCTAGCCTTCTGAGCTCTTAGATTCCCTGTCGGAGCGACGGATCGAACGGGACTAGGAGATCTTGGGCTTTCTTTAGATTTCGTCGGCGGTGGTAGATATGGTGCACTCGGCTGCCCCAATTCTCCAAAGAGAGACGTGACCTTTTGTCGAGCTGGCTGACGCGGGACTTTGCTGAACAGTTCTCCAAGAGGACTACGTTCAAACGAGGCCCCGAAAGAACTCTCAGGCGTCACCCCAGTGGTAGATCCAATCTCCTGCGCTACATCCACACCGCTGCCCTCGTCATCCCACCCTTCATCGTCCTCATCCGATGGCAGTGCAGTCTCTTCTTCGGCGGGCGACTTCGTCTGCTTAGCCTTCGGTTTCGGCAGATTATAGTCTGGTGGCAACGGTGCATCGTCTGGTGAGGCAGTGCCTTCCGATGGTGGCTTCTCTTCTTTATTCAGCTTGGTCCGCACAGGAGTCCAATCTGGAGGCAAAGGAGCGTCGTCCAGCGAGGATTTGGATGAATTTGAGGAGTCGCCAGGGGCAAAAGCTGTTTTGCTAGTCGACTCGGGCGGTAATGGGGCTTCCGGGATAGACTTCAGAAGGTCAGTAGGCGTTTGCGAGTCGTCAGGCTCGGCTTTGATCGGAGGAGATGGTGGTGTGTCTGACGGCTTAGGAGTCTCAGCTGCTTTCTGGGGGGTGCTCTGAGGGGTTGTTGTAGATGTTGAGTTGCCAAAGATTGAAGGGACCGGGGCGCTTGTTTGCACCGCAGCAGGTGTAGATTTCCCTTGCGCCTGTGTGCTAAATAAACCACCAACCTTCGGGGGTTGCGTCTCATGAGGCTGCGTTTCCGATCTAGGGGTTATTCTGTCGAACAGTGATGGCGCAGGGGCGCTGTTTTGTACAGCAGCAGGCGTGGTCTTCTGCTGTGTCTGAGTGCCGAAGAACCCGCCTGCTTTCGGAGGCGAGGTGTCGGAAGGCTCGTTACTAGCTGGAGCAGGTGCTGTAGCTTCAGCCGACTTTTCTGGCCGGGCTAGGTCCAAGCTATCATCGTGAGATACTACACTGCTATCGTCATCCTCCATATTTGTTTCTTTCATTTGAGGCTCAGAGACATGATTCCGTGCCTCATCGAGAGCGCTACCCAATGGCGCAAAACCAAAGCCACCGTGTTTTGCGATAGATTCCGAGTCATCCACCTTGGCTGAGCCGTCGCCGACAAATGTTGAGCCTAATTTGAAACCACTCGTCGACATTGTGTCTGCTTTCTTTTGAGGGGTCCCCCCAAAATTGGTATCTGTGGCCATTGTAGATTCAAAAGAAGCCGCGGTACCGGCTTTCGCGAACGGACTCTCTCCTCCAACCTGAGCGGCAGCTTGGGCGAAGCCGCCTCCCTGCGTGAAGCTTGCAAATGGGCTCTTGGCAGAAACGCCAGAGCCGAATGGATTCGTGGCGGAAGCTCCAGCGAAGGCAGATCCACTCCGCATACCGAGACTACCGGACTGACCAAAAACACTTCCTCCTGTCTGCTGACCTCCGATGGATGGAGTAGCCCAAGGAGAAACATTCTTGCCGAGACCGCCTGTCGTACCAAACGCTGGAGCGTGTGTTGATCCCCCAACAGTAGCTGGGGCCCCAAAACTGGGCTTTCCAAAACTAGATGGCGCAGCTTGAGAAGCGCCAGACGTAGGACCGCTAGTCGTCCAGGGTGATTGAGGTGTACCTAAGGCTGAGGAATTGCCGAACGGACCTCCCCCAATGGCGCTCGGGGCCTTTGCGCCCCCAAACAAAGATCCAGAAGGTTTGTTGAGCGAAGTCAATCCCGCTCCTGACGCGGTTGTTCCGAATCCAGCCTGGCCAAAAGCGGGCGCCGTAGGCGTAGCAGCGGCACCAAAGACGGGCGGCGGCTGACTGGTTTGCGATTGATGATAAGTCTGAGATCCTTCAGCGACCAGTCCAGGATACGCTGTGCCTTGGCGAATAGACTCCGCGTATACGATCCACCATGAAACCAAGATTCCTTCGTGGTTCAGTACCATCAAAGCGGGCAGTGGCCCCGGGGATGAATCCATTTCTTCACCTGGCAGAGGTCGTGGCACGTTTTCTTTCGCGGACAAGTCCAAAGCTGTGCCGATGGGCGAGGTACTCGCTAAGTCCAAATCCTCGGCCATAGGGAGTATTGCGCGACGCGAGTCATTGGCCATGGTGGTGGTCGTAAAAACGTTGGTAACCTGCTCTGGCGGCAGGTCGCTTGAGAGAGGCGCTGTAGATCGAGAGAAGAGACCAACGTCGTCGGAGGCTGTAGACGCCACGAGTATGAGGTCTTGTAAACCGGGCGGGAAATCCTTTAGCCTTTGTATGAAATGGTTGGGAGGCGATCGATTGAGTCCGAATGGAGCGCACACTTCGGGAAGCTTTTGGAAAATGACAGAATTCTGGCTCGGTTGCCGAGAAATGAGATGGAAGATGCTCGCTGGAGAGTTTTCAGCGTCGTAAGATGTAGGGGTGTGAGCCACCAGGAAAATGTTGTTCTCGAGCCACAAAATGGAAGAGACTATGCACGTCAGAGAGTTCAGCGGTCAAGGCAAGGAAGCATACCATGCTGATCACCCTCCAGTGCCAGTGGTTTAGGTATCTCAGCCTTGCCCAGTCCTTCCGGAGTCAACTGGAGGCACGTTCCATCTCCAAGTCCTGCTACTAGCTGCTTCCCTTTATTACTCCATGATACACAGCTGACACCTTCCTTCATGATTAGGCCTTGAGCGTCAATGCAGAACTCGCGAGTCTGCAGATTGGCCATCATAAGCCCCCCATTGCTCGTAACCACTGCAACCAGTTCGGCCTTTTCTGCAGTAGGATTAGGTACCAGTGATCGGATTCCGATGTTATTCGTAGGTAACTCGAACGCTGGTTCGGTGTTGCCTTGCATAAGGGCTTGCACGTTGTAGACTGCCAATCCTCCACCTTGCTCTGCTGAGATTATAAGATGGTCCTCGTCAGCTGAGAAAGCGACCTGTGAGACTCGAATGCCAAGGTTCAAAATCAGCTGTGGCGTGAAAGACTTTGGGTTGCCCTCTCCGCCGCTCGAGAAAGCCTGTCGTACAGACTCCGTACTGGCAAGTATGACTGAGTCGGGCCCAGCAGCGGCCAGGAGCCCTTTCCTCGAAGCTATGCTGAGCAGAGAAGCCGTTGGGGGAGGAAGAGCATTGCTCGGCCATGGCGAAGGTAATAGTCGGACCTTGGACTCGCCAGCGATCGATTGGAATCCGAGTGCCTTATCAATTTTTAGCAAGACCGTGGATCGAGTAGCCATCTATCTCACCTCCGTCTGAATCTCCTCTAGGTCCGGGCCAGTTTGCGTTTGAGCGTTACTAGTTCCTCCAGCATTGTTCCCAAAGCCTGAAGTCCCGGCACTGGCGAATTGGAACGCCATCCTTGCTCGTTCGAAGGCTGGAGAGGCAGTCCCCACCTCGCGTTTCAAGGGATGGAGGTGTCGAAGGGCATTTGGAGGAGTTCGAGACAAGCTACTAAAGGAGTGTGGTCGGGCCGCAGGAGTTGGCCGGTGAAGAAATGTGAGGGCGCGGTCCAGGATAGAGTCGGATTCGTGCTCGGCAGCAGAGGAGCGAGCACTAAAGCCTAGTAATGCTGCAAAACTCTCAAGAATTATCGTCGCGAGCATTTGAAGAAAGATGAAGCGCGTCTAGGGTTAGGGTTAGATTGGTAAAGCTTGCGTTGAGAAGCTGGCGAGCTTGAAGCAGCTCGAACTCGTCACTGCATCTACGAGCATCAAGAGAAATTAACCATCACTTCAGTGAACCAAATCTTGAGGATTCGACAGAGAGTATTGGATAAAAGTCATCACTAGAAGCGCCGATATACAAATCCCAAGGTCAGCGGCTGACCGCCCTCCGCCGCCATGCCTGGCTTCGACTTCTCCAACCACAACCGCAACCTCGCTCTCCACGCGCGAGGTGTCCCCCTCCCCAAAGCTACCAGCACAGGCACAACCATTGTCGGCTGTATCTTTGATGGCGGTGTCGTAATAGCAGCGGACACAAGAGCAACCAGCGGACCAATAGTTGCCGATAAGGTCTCTCTCCGTCCCCTTTACAACCCTCGCCTAGAGACTCCCTCCACTATTGAAAGCTAACCAGGAATCCCCCTCTAGAACTGTGAAAAACTCCACTACATCGCACCTCAAATATGGTGTGCCGGCGCGGGCACAGCCGCCGACACCGAATTCACCACCGCCATCATCTCCTCCAATCTCGAGCTGCACTCCCTCTCCACAGGCCGCAAGCCGCGCGTCGTAACTTGCATGACGATGTTGAAGCAGCACCTCTTCCAACACCAGGGCCACATCGGTGCCTACCTCGTGGTCGCGGGCGTTGACCCTACCGGCGTCGGTCTCTTCACCGTACACGCCCACGGTAGCACGGACAAGCTCCCCTACGTGACGATGGGTAGCGGGTCGCTGGCCGCGATGTCGGTGTTTGAGACACAGTGGAAGCAGAAGATGACGCGGGAGGAGGCGGTGAAATTGACGTCTGATGCGATCCAGGCTGGTATCTTCAATGATCTGGGGTCCGGGTCGAATGTGGATGTGTGTGTTATTACGGCGGAGAAGACGACGCTGATGAGGAACTATATTACGCCCAATCAGAGGGAGGAGAAACAGAGGAGCTATAAGTTCAAGAGAGGGACGACGGCGGTGCTGAATGAGAAGGTCATCACCAAAGAGGAGATTAGCAAGTATGTTACGGTGCAGGAGCTGTCGTCAGATGATGATGTTGTTGTCGTGGAGAAGATGGACATTGACCAATAGACGGTTTTGGGCCATGATTTGTGTACCATCAAACTGTATGGAACCGGCGAATTCAGGGTCATAAATGTCTGGTCAGGGCGTGGCCGCCTCAGATAGCATTGCAAAAGGGCATTTCTGTTACCTCCCCTTAGCCAACAGTCTCTTCGCCTCCTCCAAATGCCCTCGCAAATCCCCTTACCAAATCCATTTCAACCTCTTGTCCAGCTTACTCGCCGATTTCTCCATCATTCCCCACCCACAACCCTTCAAAGCCATACAATTTTCCCCCCTCTCTGCTCGTGACTACCAGCCTCTGCGTCGTTGGCTTTCGCACCTCTTCGAACGCTCCAAGCGCCCTCTCAGTCCGCTCCTTCTCCTCCACCTCTCCCAACAAAGCCGACACGACAAAGGCATCTTCCAAGGCCATCCGCGCCCCTGTCCCTGGTAGGCATACTTGCGTGCGCCGAGTCCCCCAACAAATACACTCTCCCCTTGTCATATGTCTCCGCAGTAAGGTAATCAAGACAGCGCCCACACATCATGGCTGTCCGGCAAGCTCATTTTCCTTGACACTCTGGCCCCATTCCTGGGAATCTGCACTCATATTCGCTTTCCGTATCAGCTGCACCATTCCTTATCCTCCTACTTCCTATCCCTCTTCGTCCGGAACGCAACCACAGCTGCACCCATTCCTTGTCCTCCCACTTCCCATCCCTCATTGTCCGATAGGTAACCACATTCATCATTTCTACGAGCTCGATTAGGAACTGAGCACGTGCCCGTGGTATCCCATGTACATCTGGCTATTCCGTGTCAACTCGTCCCCTCAGCAGCGCCACAATTTCACTCATCGGTGTCAAACCCCTGTAAACATACTTCCCCGTGAAGCTCGGGTGTGCAGCTGAATTTTCATCCCCAAGCACAATACGTCGGACACGGGATTTCACCATCTCGGCGAAGGGCTTCGCTTGAAGGAAGGAGGAAGTCATGGTAAATGTTGGAGGGTTCGTGTGTAGAGTAAAGTACCGAGAGCGGAAGACTTCTGTGAAGTATAGACGAGGCGGATCGTATGAGGCTTGTATGGAAAGAGAGACATTGTAGGGACAGGAGAAGACAAACTTGGTAATGGAGATGAGTACTTTACGGAGACGTCATGTTGATGGATTTGAATGCTTGGACGAGGAAAGCGGCACCTTATCTGGTGGTCGTCTCTATTCGTACCCTACATATATTAAACGGATGGACCCTATATGTAAGATACTAGCCGGATCATGGCAGGTTTTCTCGGATCCAATTCTCGACAAGAGATAGTGCACCACAGAATGATTTGACGACATGGTGATGGGCTTATCAACCAGTGAAGGTCCATAGGTAAGGAGAAAGGTTGTCAATGCGTTGTACTTGCGCGGTCATCAGAGACCTAGAAGAAGCGGCTGCACAACACAGCAAATCGAATGTTGAATATCCACACACTTGATTCTAGACCCCTAAAAGTTGCGGGATGCCGGAGTATAGGATAGAGAAATCTTGCCATGTACCGGATAAAATACACAGGGTCCGGTAACCAGATGTAAAGTAGGGTACGGATAGAGACTCCCTTGTTACCTAAATGAGCTGTGATCTGAATACCTCAAGGTACCTTACATGTAGAGTGCATTTAGGGTTGAGAGAAGGGTATACTCTACGGCTGTCGGGCCGCTCCGCTGAGCCTCTGCCAAGCTTCTGAGGAACCGCAACGCCGCAATGGGCATGGCTTGTTGATATTCGGTCTCTTTCCTGCAGGACCAACATGCCATGGCGGGCTTCCAATACGTCCAGAGGCTGTTTTCGTTGGAAAAGCTCGATACGCGTTTCACTACGTCCTCCAAAGTCCAACCCAGCGAACAGCTTCTGAATGATTCAGCTAGGGCAATTCCTAAATCAGGGAGCTACAACTTGCGCTCTCGTAGAGATGCATCTACCAATGCAGACACTAGTCTACCAGCATCCAGGTGGACCTCCCCGGAGTTTGTGGTCTATGCTGTCGTTTTTCTGATCGCTATACCTTTAATGATCAAATCCGTTTATGAGGTCTCTAATCGTAAGTGCTCTTTTTGGCCATCAATCGGGTCTACAACAACCCAGACGTCACGCTGACTGTCGTGAGTAGCATCTCATCCCAACTTCAGTCAATTCGAGCACCTTCTTTCTCCCGGTTGGATACCAGGCCGGAAGGTTGACAATTCTGATCAGCAATATGCCGGCTTTAGAAGCAACATCCCCTACCTTGCCCTCCTCCTCGTTGTACATCCGTTTCTCAGGCGAGCCTATGAATATTTGCAACCCATCAAAGACTCGTCGAATAGCGTAGCCTCTGATGATAGGCCCAATGGGAACTCTAGCGCAAGCAAATATTCTTCCGAAGCGGACACGTGCAAGACAAGACGACTCACGTTCGACGTTTTCTTTGCATTCGTGTATATATTTGCGTTACATGGTTCTTCGGCGTTCAAAATCCTTGTGATCCTTTATATCAATTACACATTGGCGACGCGGCTGGGGCGCGAAGCAGTGCCAATTGCGACATGGACATTCAATATTGGCATCCTGTTCGCGAACGAATTGTGCAGAGGATATCCGTATGCTGGTTTTGCCAACCTTTTCAAGCCTTGGCTTACTCTCGCAAAAGACGAAGCCACTGAAGGTGCGCAACCTAATTGGGGCTTGTTCCTCGACAGCTATGGCGGTCTGATACCAAGGTGGGAGATTCTTTTCAACATCACAGTACTTCGCCTCATAAGCTTTAACCTTGACTATTATTGGGCTTCCGGCTATACAAACAGTAGCGCACTTGAAGTACGTCTTGCTCTCATAATTAGGTCGTACGAAGGCTGATTGGATCAAGAAGAAGCAGCTCGATCCCAGCAAACTCACAGAACGAGACAGGGTGGACGTCCCAGCCCGCTTGGAAGACTACTCGTTCAGGAATTATGTCGCGTACACTCTTTATGCTCCTCTGTATCTCACGGGTCCGATCTTGACGTTCAATGACTATATTTCACAATCCCAATATAGATCCGCCAGCGTTAACACTAGCAGAACCGCGTATTACGGCGTCCGCTTCTTAATATCTCTTCTGACAATGGAAGTTATGCTTCATTTCATTTACGTGGTCGCCATCTCCAAGGCTCAGCCAGCCTGGGAAGTGTATTCCCCTTTCCAATTGAGTATGATTGGCTACTTCAATCTCCATATCATCTGGCTTAAGCTCCTTCTTCCGTGGCGCTTCTTCCGCCTCTGGGCACTTGTCGACGGTATAGATCCGCCCGAGAACATGGTTCGCTGCATGTCAGACAATTACTCTGCTCTTGCATTCTGGCGTGGCTGGCATCGAAGCTTCAATCGCTGGATCGTCCGTTACATCTACATCCCTCTTGGGGGCAGTGGTGGACCGTCCACACAGGGGAGCTGGGGAATCATGCGAGCTATAGCGAACATGCTCATTGTGTTCACATTTGTGGCGCTTTGGCATGATATACAGCTTCGACTGTTAATCTGGGGCTGGCTGATCACGTTTTTCGTGCTTCCCGAGGTGCTGGCTGGGTTCGCATTTCCGAAACGGAAGTGGCAAGACCGCAAAACCGCATATCGAGTCATTTGTGGAATTGGGGCTGTGGGTAACATATTGATGATGATGGCCGCTAATCTTGTAGGGTTCGCTATCGGCTTAGATGGTCTGAAGGGCCTGATTCATGGCATGGTGGGATCTTACTCAGGTTCGCAAAATTCATCCGGGCCAACTCCACGATGAGAAGCTAATATCCCATGTGATAGGCATTGCATATCTAATTGTTGCCTGCGCGGCTCTTTTTGTCGGTGTGCAAATCATGTTCGAAATCAGAGAGCAGGAATTGAGGCAAGGCATCAAGATGAAGTGCTAAAGGCTTTGATTTTTGAGCTGGCAAGTGTCGATCATCGCAGTGGTTAGCCCGCTGAGAGGTCGGACAAGGGGAAGTGAGGCCTCGGCATCTTGTATGGTGCGCTGCTATGACTACTACCGTACAAGCAAGTATTCCAGCGGCCTAACGTTTGACGCCGCCCCTCATCTGGTAGTGCACGCTGGATTCCATGGATCATCCTTCCACCGATGACGCCAGCCCACCACATCATGCTAATCTCGCCAGGACGGTGGAATCGATGTACCAGCAATACAAGGGCACTTGGTCGACGGGCAGCCGCCGGTTCAATGTTATTTCTTTCGGACAGTGATTAGAAACAGGACTAGTCTTCTGCAGATGTCTGCCGAGAGTCAAAAGCTCCCATCGATGCAATCACGCCTCCAATAACGCCGAGCGTATAGGCCTCTTCAATGTCTGCCGGCCTGGCTTTCCTGGAAATGTCGGCCTCACTGCGTCGCAAGAGATGGGGTAAACTCTCGCGTTTATTGCAACGCATAGCATGGTCGGAATGGACTGACGACGTAGGAGAGTTGCATTGGATTGGGGGAGCTCCAGGAATACTGACGCAGGTCTGCTCGCAGCTGCAACATACTGGGTCGACTTTGTTTTACTATGAAAAGGTCAGAAACCCTCAGTTGTTTTATATGCATACTCTAATCAACATGTATGTCGAATGCTTCCGACTCGACATAGCGACTCTGACGACGCCCGAAAGTGGCCTTACGAGTTGTAAATGGAACAAGAAGCCCACTGTGCTACCTTACAATGTTCTCTCTCTATATTATTGCCCTTTATTTCCGGCGGAGCCTGTGCTGCCACGTCAAACACCCAGCTTTCTTCACACCCTTTGTTGAATAGGCTCGCTCTACGAGACTAAGCTATTATTTCACTCGACATGCTCTACACCTATGGCAATCTGTCCTTGGTTTTATGTGGTACAACCTTGCTGGGTGTTTGCGACCTCCGCCTGCATCATCTACCTCGGGCGGCGAGTTGATAGAAGCTGGATTAGACATAATTCGTCGACTGGTCGAAATTCGAGAGATGGTGCTGCTCGTTCACGCACCGAAAGCGAGAACAGCGGTTCTCCACCTTTGCATTCATCACGAAAGGGGACGAAGCTCTTATGCCGTCTATTTCAGCTTTTATGGGCCATGGTATGGCGCCCGAGCGAGCAGCCAGATCAGACTCAGTGTACTCCAATGTGGGACCGCTGTGTGAGACGGAGATGCTCCCATATCCTTAGTGCCTTGCAGCCGTCATACGTGCCGCGGAGGAGGAAGGTAGACGAAGGCGAAGCACGTCCGCGAATTTGACACAAGATTGGCGATCGGGTTGTGTGGTATTGGAAAGCTTGAGGACGTCTTCATTTTTCAAGCGGTGCCTCTCTTCATATCCCTCTGTACGTCGCGCTCTCACGTTGCTCAAACACTATGGCATACCAAGTTCGGCTGAGGGGACCTAGCTCCTGGCCAGTTCCTGTCATCGGCGGCAACGCTGATGGTAGTGGCGCCGCCGCTGTCGATTTGGCATCTGAGTCCATCATCGCGCAATAGAAGAAGTCAAAGAAGGATATCACTATTGATAATGGTACCATCAGCCCAAATACGCCTCAAGAACAGGGTCCCCAAGAGTAGCCCCAATTTATGAGTCCGTGAAGGAAGGAAGCAGATATCGACCACAACAGACAATGGGCATTGCACGACACCGGAGAAGACCTCACCTCTGCCTAATCTACAGAGAAGCCTCCGCAGAGATCAAAATGACTATCAATCGCTTTCATAGGCCGCCACCCTGTACCAGCAAGCTTGAAAGGTGCCTTGCTACTCAAGCTACCTCCAACGGAGAGGTCGAAAGACCCTATCGCGCGGCTTCATCCGAGCATATGCGTCCATGCATCAAATTCGTGAAATCGATCAAGTCACGTTCCTCGACATTCGGGAAACCTTCTGTATGTCCAGTGATGCCTCATCATGGCTCAATGCCATCGACCTGGCTTCTCCTGTGGCATCATCACTACCGGATATGATCTCGATGGCGGTGTCGATTGCCCTCATGAAAGCGGTCACGGTTGCCAGTTGAAGCGCAAACCGTATGTTAGTATGTTTCATTCATCATCTTAATAATTCCCTTCGACGGCGCCGGAGTCGATTACAATCGTTGCGGTTTCACGACTTCACGTCGGTGTCTGTCACCTTGGACAAATACCCCGTTGACCAAGTCGTCCTCCATCATCATCATCATCATCATCGAGCCATCGAGCCGTCGAAGCCAATCCTGACTAGAGGCTCGGATTTGCAGCAACGAAGATCGATGACGACGAGATAAGATGATTTCGTGTGACACATGCATTCAACTGCCGCGGCGCGTCCGCATGAAGCTTCGCCTCTGAAGCAAGCCACTTGCGCATCAGCCTCTAGCTGGCATCGACGAATTCAAACCGGATGCCCAGAATTAACCGGAGCAACAGAACCTCAAATTATAGACCTGTGGTGCGATGTTGACCAGATCGGCAGCGCACGTTGAAATTTCCGGTTTGTCTTTCCTCCCATTCGTTCATTTCTACACTGCCCTGTGCACGGTGCTCCGCTATTGAACACGCATCTCCAATGCTCGGGGCCTGCCCTTCTCAACTTAATACTTGTTCTCTCTGCCCTTATACCAACCAGAAACCTCAGCCTCCTCAGCCACTCCTCCTCGCCTTTCCCCCTCCTCCCCATCCCACCGTTCAACCTCCCCCCTCGCCCCCCAGAAACGCGCCGACGGCCATCAATCCCTCGGCAACTCACCTACAAGACCTTCACGCCCTTCGCCCCCACCTATCCCGCTTTCCTCACCCTCTCCCTCTTCTAGACCGAGATCGTCCAACACGGCGCGGGTCCCCGACGACCGGTTCCAAGCCCCCACGTTCAGGCTGCGGATGGCCAGGACAGGATTGGATTTGGTGTTTGAGGTGGTGAGTTTTGAGGGGGTGGTGTTGAGGGAGCTGGGGGGGCGATGATGGGGTATAGCTCAGGGGGAAGGGGGGGTTTAATGCGTGGGTGAGGAGGAGCGGGGGGGTGTGGATTGTTTTGAGGGTTGGGGAGAGGGGCCGGCGGGGGGAGGTGAGGTGGGCGGGAAAGGCTTTTGGGGGGAGGTGATGAGGAGGCTTGAGGTGGAGATGGTATCGTTCACAAGCAGGGTGGATCTAGGGACTGCGTAAGAGCGGTCACGTCAAGACACTGTAGTCGAGCGGAAGCTGGTTCTTGGGACGATGATGCGGACGTTTCTCCCCTCTGACCTTTTCCATCGGTGGATGCAAAGCCTTTGCCCAGTTTGATTGAAGAAATGTAAGAACGCTAACGTCGCCTCCATGTCTATCTGAAACGTTGAAGGTGTCTGCTATAAGCCCAGGTGACGCGTTATCAATATCAGGGGACATTGTTATCGAACCACTCTGTAGACATACTCCCAGCTTCGCCACTGCCGCCACTCCAGTCTCGTGTGATTCTCCCAGCGACACCTTTGCAGCTGCTTCAGGTCTAGAATTATAATCCTGTGGCTCTGGGGACAGAACAGGCCAGCCCTGGATAGAAAGACTGCGACTTTTCAATATTCGATACGAGGGCGCGAAGTTCATGAGCCGAGCTATACCATGACGGCGAGCCGCGGGCTAATTCTCGCTTGCTGAGTCTTGCAGATCATGTTGAGCGCTTGCCTCCAGCAGCTTCTCTACGCTGTCTGCCCTATCTTCTTGTCCTGTGAGGACAAATCAAGTATGGCCGATTATTGGGATGGCCTTGATCGATTGCCTCAGTACTCAGACCCCTGGCACGCTGCAGAAAAAATCGTAAAACACGCTAAAAATTAGCGAGAGGTTTTGATTGGCAGCAGGTCTGAGTACTGAGGCAATTGATCGAAGCCTGTGTCAAGATTGGCTTACACGGCCTGAATGATCTCTCTATCGGGTCTTTCCTCGCCTCAAAGGACAGCAATGGATAGGTCATTTTGAGCCCCTTTCGAAGACTTCTCTCACCCTGCCTCCAGATCATTCTTATTCTCGGGATGAGTGAGCGTTTGTGTTGAGAAGCGCTTCTAGAATCGTAGTGTAAGCTTCCCGCATCAATTCAGTTCGTCTAGATTTGTTTTGCACGTTGAGCTTAAATTTTTTTTGTGTTGTATCTTCTGGAAATAGCTTTACTGTGCTTTGATGCTCCTCGGATGAAAGCCGTCGCTGACTGCTTTAATTTCATAAGTGGCTGGTCCCCTTTTCAAGAGTAGCGCCGCGAGTACCTCGCTTTTGCCTAGTATGTAAGTAGAAAATGACGAATCTTAACTTGCAGCCAAAGCATTCTTCTTGGCGACTCAAGAAGGCCGCGTACAACCCTTTTACCATAATCTTCAACTGCCACCCAATAAAGCGCGTGGAAGCTGTCATGCCCTGTCGCGTTCATGTTACTTCCGGCTTGAGGTACCCCTTCAGGAACGTCCTCACGGCCTGCTCATGCTACTTACATCAACGATAAGCATCAAGGCTGGGATTGGACCCTTCAGATATCGATTCGCACAAGACAGTCTCGAGCCCATTGAAGGATGCGACTTAGAAAGGAGAGATCCCAGAGTTAAGGGCGCAATTTTAGGCGGTTCTTTCGGTTGCATACTGTATCACTTGCAGAGAGGTGCTCGAATGGAGGTTTGCTCTTGCGGAGTCGTTCGCTCAATATCCTCACTCGGGCAGCTCTTGGCATGCTTGCCTCAGTATCCCATGGTGCACTCTGCAGGGGTTCCTCGTAGCACATATAAGTTCAGGGCCTACCTCTTAGATATTTTGACCGATGAGATGAATGCTCTAACGGTTTGCCTCTTCGGCTATGGGTCTTCATTAGTGATTCAGTCCATCAATTTTCCGTATTTGCGTTCTTTCATAATTCCAAGGATCGAGTGCACTACTTCATGCCGGTGCTGACGCATACCAGCGAAATGGGTAACGCGCTGCCCGCTGCTCGAAAACGATTGTTGGCTGTCACTTGCATAAGCTCCAGATTCAGAGACGCTGTAACGTGGATATGTGAGGTACGGTCTCGCAAGTCAAGTTTGTTCACCTGAAAACCACCTAATGTGTATCGCGAAGACAGCTTTCCGTTATATAGTGAAGGGGAGGTATTGTCTCCTCTTTGATTGTAACTAACCCAGCACACATGGAGGCCAAGACGTCTGCGCTGATGATATCGTCTTCTTCGAAGTCGTATGCTCGAATATAGCAGGCTCGACTTCCTGAACACTTGGAGCTCGCTCAGCATAAGCGGCCCAGAATCGGAAGCCCACCTCAATAACACGATGCTCTCGCTTCAGGCTTTGTATACTCTCCATGGCTTGATCGTATGTATCATCTGCGCTTGCAGAAAGCGTAGCAAGGGCATCCAATAATGGATGTTGGTTTGAGGTCCGAGGCCAACACGTCCACATGGAATGTTGCTCACAGAAACCTAGATACTATTCAGCGTGCGTATAACGACATTCATGACTGCAGAACAACGGTGTGCGTTCTTCGAGCCAGTAGGATGACCTTTCTGAACAATCTCATTTTGCAACCCAACCATCTATGCCATACAACTAGCGGAGAAACGGCTCTTCTAAGAAGGTATCCTGTGTTCAGTTCAAATGTAAGTAGTTGGCCTGCGGCAGCAATTGTGATCGTGATGGCCTTGAATGGTGCCGTTCGTGCCTTCCTCATACCAAGATGCACACAGGTCGAAGCCCATCCCCTGTACAACCTTTGCAGTGGTAGTAGTGGCTCTTGCGTGGATTGCCTTCGCACCCGCCACGGATGATGTGACTTGGATGAGGTCCGAATATTTGCTGAACAGTCGACAGCGGCCGGGTTATTGTCTTGTAAACAACCTATGAGGTTCGGTCTTGTTATTTCGTTCAACGACTCATCAAGACCATCCACCACGATCAAACTTGTTCATAATGCAACAGACCTTGACCAAGTAGCTGTTCATAGCTCGTCGAGTGTTGGTCATGCGTCCATTTGGTGTATGACAATGGTGCAGCTCCATCAGCTTCTCATCCACCACCGCGACACAAGTCAGCATATCTTGCTTCCCTAGGTTTGCGATATGACCGTCAACTGCCCGTGTTTTGGGATCACTATAGCAGCAGTATTACCATAACAGCAACATCCTGCTATTTGTATTTCTTCCGACAGGGTTTCGGCGATGGCTGAGGCCAGGAAGGTCTTGCCTGCTCCACGATACCGGGATACCATAACACTGACTCGTCTCCAGACTCCCAGCTATCGAATGTGTCCGGGTCGAGAAGCCAGCTGCCTGTCCCTTGCCGACGATCCTTGATAATTCCGTCCCCAGAAATTCGGCGAAGAAAGCCAATCAACGATGGCCTGAATTTTCTGAGTCGTCACCCATTTCCTTATTCCAGCCGTGCCTGCTTGATATCATGAACCGTGGCATATCATGAACGTAGCCATAGTTGCATCGTCCAGCACCAATCTGATAGCACTCTTGGGCCTCTCAAGCTGTGCGATAGTACTCGCAACTTCCCATTGATCGCGAAAAGGCTAACGTATTGTTGTCAGCGGCGTAACGATACTCTGGATTTCTGATTAAAGAGAGGCTAGAACACAACTGGGATCAAACATCACATTCTGCACCGGTAAGCCATCCTGGTCTGCCTGAACTCATCGGAGATGCAAACGATAGCCCCACGCCCGGGGGTTGCTGGTGCTGTGTCGTCATCCCTTGATCGGCACAAGATTGAAGTGGCGCTTGTGTTTGTCATGTGTGCTCTGGGGCAGATGGCGGTGAGTGGCACAAACTTTTTTAAGAAGGGGGGAGCATTGTGTGCGTGGGTCAAATGGTGGAATTGGATAGCGAATTAGCGATACCGGATGGGTAATGAAGAGAGATACCGCTTGGTCTGGATGTGGAGGAGCTTGAGAAGCGTGGGAGGAGGTGAGCGCATCAGGCTAGCATTGCGGGTGTTGGGGGTATGCAACGGCTGTTATAGTTTCTGTTCGTTAGACTCGCCGTCTCGCTGCTACTCACGGGACGGATGGGGGTTCGACTTGATCTACAACGCGCTGTGGTGTTTGAAGGGTTCGCCTATCCTGCTCCAGGTTGATCGATCCCCTTTGTTGGATGCCTTCGTGGTTTCGAGATGGGATGCATCTTGATTGTCTCGCGCTGGGGCTGGGTTCGACGTCGAATAGTAGTTCGACGGAGGGAGCGTTGAGACGGTGCTGGTTGGCTGGTTTTCGGACCGGGGTTCTTTTCGAGCTAGCCTAGATAATCGTGTTGTTCGGACCGAACAGTTGGAGGCAGACTGGAGGAGGGGAGACTTAGGAGGTACAAAGGTCCGCTTGTCGTTGGAAGCGAGGCGGTGAAGGACTCCACTTCTGTGTGTAGTGTCTCGCTGGGTGGACTTAAGAAGCGTCTTGTGCTTGGAGAACAGGAGCTAGGAATGTCCGGGAATCTAGGAAAAAGAAAGATCTGGTACCGTACCTCAATGGCATACTTTCAACATGTGTCTGGGTATGGACGAGCTTATGTTCTGGGTGATACCATTGTGACCGTATCAATGAATAAACGATTTGACTAATGCAAGAATTTCGAGCCACATGGAAAGCAGTCTCCTATGGGGTAGGCTGGGGGAGAGAATGGCAGCGGGGTTGGTGGAGGGAGAAGGACCGCAAAAGCAACGAGCAACATCATTGGAGCGAGCAAGACCGGAGTCGAGCCGGTGTCCGTTGGCAGACAGGCTCGAAGACTAAGAGGTCTTGGGCCGCGTAAGTGGAGTGATCCAATGGGATTGATGTCCGATGAAACAGGGATGAGCAGACCAAAAATACTGTTCGACCGCACGTGGGATTCGGATGGAGGTGAATCGGATGCAGAAGGAGGTAAGGCAGAGAAACCCACGTGTGTAGCCAGGATGCTCATCAGATCTCCTATCTGTGGGATGACCTGCAGCATCTGGGCGCAACGCCGTTATTCCACGGAGGTACCATGACCGGGACTGTGCATGAGGCACCTTACGGAACATACCGTGGGCTTTGTGAGATCTATATTGAAGCTAGGAAACACTATGGTTCCACAAAATAGTGATAGAGAGGGATTTCAATCTCAGATGTCAAGCTGTACATACGCCTGAACGCCGTGCAGGATGTTTTTTAGCTGCGGAGCTTATCGTGAGCCATAACGCAGAGCTAGGGCTGGAGGACTAGTGCGGCGCGGCCTGTGGCTCTTGTCTTGTGGTTCTGGCAGGATGGTGACAGTAGTACGGCAGACCGGCATATGACTTGAGCTGTAAGGCACGACGCACAGCAGCGTTGCCGAAGGACGCACCGCTTATTTCCCATAACCTTGTTCCAACGTTGATAGATCATCGCTCAAACACCGAACTAGGTGGGATATGTTCGGGTCTTCCTCTCTGATCGGTCCGGCGGTATAGTAGACACAGTTCTATATTTCTTGCCAGTGTGACATTGTATCACCAACGAAATTCTCAACATGCTTGCTCAATGTGCCGGCGGACTGCCGCGGCTATCTTAGCCTTTCGGTGAAGAGGACCAGCAATATATGATGCGTTTCTCTCGTCGTCGAGCATATAATAAGGAAGCCGATATCCATACCCTACACTCACTGCTCGGACCATGATAGACTTACTCTATCCTATGCCCAGGTACACCTTTCAGACGTCAGGGGTCAATCGCGTAAACATCAATCATATAAACATGGTTTATTCTGCAATCGCATCTTCTGGGTCCCTTGCCCATGCAAGTGGAATGCTTTGACGTTTTGCCTCTTTAGCTATGGACCTTCACTGTTTGATTTTTCCTTCATTATCTCGTTGAATCTTTCTGTTTCAGAGCGTCAAAGTACGGTGCACTAAATTTTGGTCGACGCAACCATGGTCCGGAGATAAACAAAGTGTCCCATTAACAAACGTAGGGTACGAATAGAGGGCTTCCCATGGAAGTATAAACGAAACCTGGACTTATGATCCGAGCCAGCAGGCTGTGACACATGGTATAGACGAAAATTGGCAAAGCGCTCTTGGCGAGTCTGGTGTAATTCGAAAAGGCGCCCCAACACTCGCACTTCAAGGTGTCGCTTGGGCAACGTCGGCTACCAGAATTACATCAGCTTGATGGAAGATAAACTACGACGTGGCTTTCCGAGAACTTGTATAATATGGGAGCTTTGTCCCAGAATTGTCCATAGCTGCTCCTAAGTCGAGCCCCATGAATATCAACAGGGAGGCTCACATGATCTTGATACTACGATAGTCTATCAAGAACAAAGGGACAGCAAAGATCTGGACTACTCGGAGAGGTGGCTATCCATCTTGCGAGGCAGTATCCGCGCAAGGCTGGCGAGGCCATGAGAGGTTACAGCATCCCATAATCTTGAGACGATGGGCGAGCTATCTCTTGCTGCAGAAGAGAACATGCAATGAGACTAACGTAGTATTGCAGAGAGCTCAGGTCTGATTGTACATATTCGGCTGTGAATGACTCAAACGCGCCACCCAGGTGATGAATCTGGAGCGCTCTGGTGGCTCATAGAGTTATTGCAGATGCAAACGCCGGACAAGCGCCTTCACCGGAGGGTTTTGTCGCCATACTAGATTCAACTTCCAGCTTCTGGCTTCGTCGACCGAGACCTTGTACTCAGAAGATAAGGCGTTCGTGGATGTACAACAGCATTGTACAGAACCTTAGAACTCTGCAGCCACAAGTTGAGGCCCGAGCCTAACCAAGAGTGACTGCGTAGCCCCCACGGCGGACATGCGAGTAGCCTGCTGTTCGCTGCTTCAATCCTAGGGTACGACCGTGTGGCGCTGCGCTTTACATGATCCTTTACTCGTGAAAACGATAAGTTACTAGCGGCAAAAGCTGTCAACAAGCGGTAGCGCTTTGACCGTCCCGTGAGACGAATGATCGGGAAAAGTCGAGTCCATGTTGTGATGGAAAGGCTGACATGGAATTCCTGTAGGAGCTATGGTGGTATGATCAGTGGAACGGAAGCCATTAATGCACCTTGTCCCGAACTAGGACCTCTTTGCGGACACATCGCACGATAAGAAGAATCCTAAGGCATGCCTGCAAACCGCACCGAGATAATCCTTTTCGCCAGCGCTGACACTGCATTCAACCCACCAGGTGCTGTCAGCCCACCAGGTGCATAGCATGAGGTCGACCGATTCGTGTTACTGCGATATTGACCGTGTATCTGCGACCTTGATTGTGTACTGGATTAATCATCAGGAACCGCGGGCATCCGCGTTTGTCGGGTGAAAATAAGCGGCTTCGGGACGACTTGCAGCACCGTGGCGTCGGGAAGAGGTCCGCGATTGGCTCGAGTATTGTGAGTATCGTGGAAGTAAGGGAGGCACGCGATTGGTTCCAAGAAGAGTATCCACTGGCTTGATAGGGTCATTGACTTGGAAGTTGGAACAATTGGAATTGCAACACTCGTGAGACGTAGTGGCGCAAGGGCGGGCGGGTGTAACAATAACACCTCCATCATGCCATCACGATGGACCAGTTGTGTCTGTGTTGCAACGAGCATGATCGCCATCGCGATTCGTGATGATTACAGAGGAAAGGTTGTGTACACTGTGGGGCGAACTCTGTACGCGAGGAGGGTGATGATGATCTCACACCATTGGAGCAAGCTCCTGTCGGATAGGCGTGGAAGGATGCGGCTCAAGAGTTGAGAAGTCAGTATCTTGGTTCATGCATACTGCATGCTTCGGCGAGAGAGCGTGGAGCTGGCTGGATCGGGTTTCTGTGGTGGGCCTATGCGCTTGTTGTAGATCCTGGTCCCTGCTTCTTGTTAGCTTTCGAAAGGAGGTGACAGTGTGGGACGTGGAATTAAGCTCTGACAGGTATGCGCACTATGATAGTGGTATTCAGACGATGGTAATCTAAGTGCCCCATCTGTCCATTGTTCCCTTGTGCTAGACACTGCCACCCATGAAGCTTACGATCCCGTCTCACCGCGCCCCCTGGATCCTGGCCCGGCGACCGTTGGGCCGTTAGTGACAAAGTCAATCAATCGAGATCTCGAAGTCAGTCATGATTCATGGCTTTGATTACAAAAGCATCTACATAGTAGGACGGAGTTAGGAAGAACTGTCTTCCGTGCAACGTCTGGCCTTTGCAGGTTAGTCTTCGCGATCGTCCGCTACTCAGGAGCCGTCAACGGTCGAACCCAGAGACCGGGGCGATCTGTACCACCATCTGCAAGGTGCACGCGACTCGGAGATTTAATTGTTGATCTCTGCCTCGCTTTTGCTTCCGCCGGAACTATGTGTGCTGGCATATGTAGCTACTGCAGGTGAGATTCTGTTCACTCATCATCCCGATCCAGCTCCTCCCGTCTAGGCTTGCCGGGGCAGCCCCGCTTATTACTGTGCACCTTCACATGCCTTTGACGCTTGAGGCCCACAGTGCCCCCAGCGATCCGACCGTGGGTTCGGACGCCAAGGTCTCACACTTTATGAAGGTTGACAGATGGGCTGACCATTTGCCCATGGGCGTATTGGTTACGAATACGACGCCCAATGTGAAGTCGGGTCGCCGTTGAACCGTTAATCATTGTTTCACATTCCTTCAAAACCTTCATGGCCACTGTCTACCAGGGTGTGGGATGCGGAAAGACCGGCCGAAGCCGTGAGAGAGCTAAGAGCAAGTTCCTAACGCTCGAATCCCAAAACAGGTATTGGCACAACGTGCTAGAAACGCCTTTGGTCCTAGGACCGTTTTGCTCCATTCGGAAAGAAGCACCTTGGTTGCGCGGGCATCGATCATAGAGAGCTGGAGATCTACTCTGGGGCCCAGCATGTCCTATCTGACATCGCTGGAACCCACTCTCTACACCCGAACGGTCGCACGGTGAGGAGCACGACCATCTAGGCTGCGTGTTCGGCCATCGTAGGGTCGCTTCAGTCATTGGCACTTAGCCTCTGGTCTGAATGTATTCGCATGCATCGCTCCTCATGTGGGAAGAAGAAGACCTCCTATGATCAGATCCTTCTGAATGCTCTTTGAAAATTCATGTCGTTCCATCTGACTGTCGGTTTAAGACCGGCCAGCTTCCATTCCCCGCCAATCTTCGTATATAAATGTTTGATCAGAGCATGAGAATGCCCTCTACTTTCCACTCTTTTGCGATCTATGGCCGAGTAGCGTTGGTGCGCAGCCGTTAGCTGATGGTGTCCGATAACGTGATCCTCCCTGATCTTCTGCCATTTGGAGACCCCGATATGGTGGTGAGTGCGAACCAACGGGTCACAAACGAAGCCTGCGTGACTCATGATGTGGACGAAATCGTCTCTTGGCATAGCGGGCCAAAGGTAGCCATTGACATCTCTATAGTCGATCTGTAAATCATGCCTCCGTCAATGTAAGCTCCAACGGTACAAGATCCCATGCGGAAGAAACAACAAAAGGTAGTAGATGCCACTTCGTAATTGAGCCAAGGCAGTACACAATCACCCATTTGTGCTACTTAGACAGCCCCATCGGCACCACCATGCTCGCAGTCTGGGTAAGGCCACAGCAGATTGGTACATTCATACTATGGCCTTTTCCATTGAAAATTCCGTGATTATGTGTGACTTTAGGATAGAAATGGAACGAATTGGACCACTGACCACCTTTCTCGTAATGCAAGTAGGTTTGTAAACTGGTCATGGAGGGCTCGAAGGAAGGTAGAAAAATCAGGACTTTTCACAGGTGTCATGCCACTGACCAGAAGGATGGGGGCAAGAATTGCTTTTAGTCTGCCGTGTATTAGGAGGAACATAGCTGCATAGTTTTGCCAGTGGAACCCTACCTCTTCCAGTCCTTCGAGTCGTAGCTATCACCCCATTCAAAGGTGATTTCCGAGAGGGACAGGAACTCTGAAAAGGTGGAGCACATAAGCTATGGTAGGTTTCGACATTCGAAGCGCTAAGGAAAAGTCACACGAACCCTCAAACGATATTCTACCGTACGTGACAATGTCCTCGGGTGGTGCGCTATCAAAGACATTCGTCGAATGCGCGGCACTCAACGTCGGTTCACCAAGACCAGGCGTTACCTCGCCACTCGGGTTGAGTACAGCCTGGGTCGCAGTTGACGATGGACGACCGTCAAGAGCTGAAGGTTCTCCTGCTGCTGCCGTAGCTTGAGTCGTAGCGTACGATGATCCGTCTGAGCTGGGAGGAACAGTTTGGATAACGCTGATAGTGTCTTCAATCGTAGAACTAGGCGCATCGGGGAAAGCGGCTGAGGGTTGCAAGCCTGACATTGGATCTGGTGTGCCTGAACTCGGCGCGTCTCGGCGTGAAATGATATGTTGAGCCTTGGTATCGCTTTGGGGGCAATGGCAGCTCATATACCTTGTCCATGGGAGCGTGTTGTTCGGTGATGTGGGAGATATAAGCCTACATTAGGCTGTGTTTCAGAATTTGACAGGTACGTTGCAGCTGTTCATTGCTGCATCGGTGATCGAGCGCTGGCACACGATGTTTCAAGGTAACTGCTAGGTAGCGCAAAGATGAAGACCTTTCCGGTCCTATGCTGTCCCAGTGGTGTTCAACGGCTTTCAACAGTATGATCTGGACACAACAAGGTCCCCATAGTCCACGTTCCGCGCCCTACCACAGTAGAGGCGAGGACGCGTGTGTTCTGTGCGCGGAACAGTAGAGAGGCGGCCGCAGAGTCACAGACTTCGGTCAACGAGACTCGCCGAGACTCGCATCTGATTGGCTGCAGAGCTCGAGCCATGTTGCTGACTGAACCGTTGGGACGACGAGAGACCGGATGAATGAGGCAGTATTGCAACGTCCGAAGGCAAAAACCAAGCCAAATGACGTTCGAAAACGAGTCCGCTGGTGGATAAGTATGCGTGGAACATCCGAAAGGCGCAGGGAAGAAATTTTGTAATTGCAAGCTCCAGGTTCAAGAAGACCAGCGTTCGCCGGGATATCAGAATTGCACTTCCGCTCACTACATATATACCCAAGAGCGCCGTTGTCCGACACAGATTTGGTAAAGTGGACTCAAACGCAATCAGCAAGAACCTTCGCTTCGTCAATTGATCAGAACAGCGCACAGCCTACACCTTCCGCGCGCTACGAATCCAGTAGTCTCAAAGACCAAACACGATGAACGGCCATAGTACGAATGGCGACGCGTATTCGCCGCCACCAACCCTTGCCGGCAAGGTCGCGCTTGTCACAGGGGCCAGTCGAGGGATAGGGTCCGGTATTGCTCTCGAACTTGGGGCCCGCAAGGCTTCGGTCGTGGTCAACTATGTCAAGGGCAAAGCTGGCGCCGACGAGATCGTGGAAAAGATCGAGAAGCTTGGCGGCAAAGCGGTCGCAATCCAGGCGGATGTCTCCAAAGTGCCAGAGATCACGGCCCTGTTCGAGTCCGCCAAGGCCCACTTCGGCAAGATTGACATCGTGTGCTCCAACTCGGGCACGGAGAGCTTCGACAAGACCGAAGACATCACCGAGGAGAAATACGATCATGTCTTTGGCCTCAATGCGCGTGCCCAGTTCTTCGTTGCCCAGCACGCGTACAAGTACTGCGAGAACGGTGGCCGCTGTGTCCTGATGTCATCGATCGCTGCAGGACTGCTGGGTGTCGCCGACCACGCGCTGTATTCGGGGAGCAAGTCCGCCATCAATGGCTTCGTCAAGTCTTTCGCCACCGATTTCGGAAAGAAGGGCATGACATGCAACGGCATCGCACCCGGAGGTGTCAAGTCGGACATGTTCACACAAGTTGCGTGGAGGTACATCCCTGGCGCGGATGGATCATGGCCGGCGGAGAAGATTGAAAATGCCATGGCTAATCATTGTCCTCTGGGACGGTGCGCGGTGCCTCAGGACGTTGCCAGGGTCGTTGCGTTTTTGGTCAGTGAGGATGGCGGCTGGGTCAACGGTAAGTTTCTACCGAGGCGATCACATGATCGGTCACTTACATTGTTCAGGGCAAATTGTTACCATCTCTGGGGGTTCAGGGCAATAGGTGGTACGACAAAGGATTTGAGAGTGCAGTATCAGGATGGGGTGATATTATTATCATTAATCAATTCTATGCTAAGCATAGTTTGTACCTCTCATAGTTCTATGTAATAATACCATTGAACTTCGAGAATGGATAATTGCGTACGCAAACATCGATATAACTCAGGTATCCTGCACAACAGTGTACCATAAGTAATTCAATAATTCTCCCTTACTGGGTGTGGGACCCGACTCGAGCACAAGACGCCGCAATGCAATGACAACCCACACATCCATCATATAATTGGAGCGTTGGTATCACACGTGAAAATACTGCGCGTGATTACACCCATCAGGTGTCGCCCGATCCATGTTCTTTCTGAGATTGCAAGAAATCAATGATGTAGCTAAGCTGTGTTGCCAGGTACGTCGCCTGAGGTTCGTATACCCCGTTGGTGTCTTTCTGAGCATCGTTGTCTTGACACTTGGCTTGAAACTGACCCACGATCCTTTGCACCTTCTTTAATTCGAAGAGCAGAATCTCGGTCTCGAGAATATACCGGTCCTCATCAAGCACTGTGTAGGCGCCGAAAGCGAGCTGGGCGTCGTTGGCTGGTCTGCATCGATTGTGCACTGCGGCCCGATAGAGTGACATGACCTTTCCAAAAACCGTGCCCAGCAACATTGTGGACACGGGTCCGCCGTTTTTCCTAGAGCAGTTGGCGCAATTCATCATAGATTGGCACCCTCTGACAGCTTGGCGGTTTATTGTCAAGATGACATCGAACGGAATCATCCCTCGCGAGGCGGCCGGTGTATTCCAGGAATGGGAGTGCAACGAATGCAAGGCACTCAAACACGATGCGAAGCAGTCCTCACAGCCTTGTCTTTCATCCGTGCCCTGTTGTGTCTGTTGTGGTATGCTTTCTGTCTTTGCGCCAACTTGGGGCTGTAGAAACGGATCATCAAACAGGTCCTTGTCGAAAGGATCGGCTCCAAAGGGCGACTGCAATGAGGTTGTGTCGTTAAAGGCGAACAAGTCCAAAGGACCTGGAATATGATCACCGAAGATGCCGTAAGAGCGGTCATTTGTCATCCAAGCATCGGCCCCAATCAGAGGTTGCAAGATTCCTGAGGGAGACGGCACGGTAGAGTGGACATCCGGAAACGAGACATCTGTCGAGGCGGAGAGGGGTTCAGGACCATGCGAGAATGACTCCGCGAACTGATTACTGAATGGAGGCGTTGGGACTTGATCAGGTTGTGTAATAGATGCCGTGTTGTCTCTCCGGAGCGCTTCGGAAATTCGATCGTCGTGCGTCATGGGAGGAGTGGTGCTGTTGAACACATTTGAGAAGTGAGGATTGACCGAAGCGGAGTTGTTGATGTCAAGCGGCAAGTGGTCATGATCGTATTGGGTGAATTGTGGTGTCCATGGACTTGGGCTTGGACATTGTTGACCGGAGGGGAAGGAAGGTATCTCGATTGACGCCGGTCTCTTGTGTGGTGCCGGTTTGTTTATTCCATTGTTGCGATGCTTCCTCCCTGCTCGAGCTGATGGACTGTACTGGCAGTCATTCCCATTCGTGAGGCAGCGTTGACAAACAGGTCGACCTTTGCCGCATTTGACCTTAGCAGTCAAGCAGCTATCACAGGATTCTCGAAGCTTGACCCCCATATTTGCAGCTTCCTGAGTCGTCAGGTTCAAAAACGATCCAGGCGGAGGTCTTGGTCCCATTTTGCTATGTCGTCGGATATGTAGGATTGAACGGTAGAAGCCTTGGAATAAAAATTACAGCAGGCGTTGTCAAAGAAAAAGTCAGGGTGGGTAAGCCGCTGGCGAGCCTTGGGTATATGTTGAGCTTAGCTGGCGCCCTTTACCAGACATGGCCCGGAAGGGTCCACAGAGCTTCATAACAGGGAAGGCTCGGAAATGGCCCCGTAATAGCTGCGTAAGTTCATCGATCTTGAACTAGTATGACGATTCCCTCAGGAACGTATCGATTGTTTCACGCCGTCCGAACATGGCAACATGGTACTGGGGCAGAAGCTACCAACTGTTGAACGTAGACTAAATGTACAAGGTAGTCGAATTCGAGATTGAGTTGGCCTAGAGCAGTACAATCGTCGACCAGCCAGAGATAGCCGCTCTCGAGAGACATGTGCCAAAGCGCTGCGCGTACAGCCACCCAGCCCACGCGCTTGGGTCGATAATGACCTCACTAAGGATGCACGTCCGCTGTGTGGGTTTCTGCGTGCAATGCAGGGAGACTGCATGAGGGCACTCAAGAGTCAAGGGGGATCATGACCAGGGTCTCGAGGGCTGATTGTGCTGCATAAGGTCGAAGTATTGGACTGGTTATTAGCCTCAGGTACTCCTTGCCCATCCATCACCTATCTATCGCGCGCAGTGGCACACACACCTAGACTTGCATCACACGCCCGCCCGCACATTCATTGAGGTTCAGCCAGCCATCTGACATGGACCGCCCGGTGCTGGACGCTGGGGGCTTCCACAAGCGAAAAGTTTGATAGGGGCAGAAAGCCTGAAGGTTTATCGCCAAATCATCGATTCCAACGTGTGTTTTCCAAGCCACCGTGACATCTTGGCACTACCGTAATTTACCGGTAGCGCATGATGGTGTCGTAAACAAAATTGACACCGCCGGTTCGCTTTCCCGTGGATGGCCGCACGATAAAGTTTCCCTTCCCACCCTACTCCGTATTGCCGGCTGCATGATCCAGCGCCCATCAGACCTGACTCTGACCAAACTCGCCCCTCTCTGTCTCAGCTCGTCACAACACTCTCGCACTATCTCGCAACCAGCCCACCGCCTTGCTCGGCAGCCCGGCCGAGTCTAGTGGAAACGATCACGATCCGAGAAGGGAAGAGCCGAGGAAGGCAAGCTGTACGATGTAGATGGATGCCACATCACGATGCTCTTGACATAGTGCAGCAAGTGTACGCGCAGCAAGAGAAGCTTATGCGAGTCATCCAGACTCTATTTTGGGTGCCGTCTCCCCTTGGTCTGTCAACCGCTGGCCCACCCTCTCTCCTGACGTCGATCGCTCGGGCCACCAGCGCCAAAAAGGCCATTGCACAGGGACTTGGCTTGACGTGGGTTTGTCCTTTGTCCATCCCGACCATCTGCCATACTTTCGAGCATCTTTGTCTCGTACGACACGGCGATGTCGTCGTGCATCAAGGCATTCATCGTGCTGCATCCTTGACAGCACCATCTATTCTCCTACCTGCAGCCATCGTACATGAGAGCTCCAGGCTCGGAAGTTTTATCACGTGCTGTTGCTCTAGAATGCAGATGTCATCTCGCAGTCATCATTACATTATCAACGGCAAGCACCTTCTCCTGTCGCGTATCTCAAACCTTGTTGCCGGTGCTGTCTTTCCTGGTCTTCTTTGCTTGTTAATCTTCCGACATTGTAGCCGTCAGAAGCAGCTAACGGTCAATTGAAGCTTTCGGCGTCCATGATACGCCATGAGTGGACAAGTTTTTCGATGCTCACAGTCTCGCAGGAGTCCATTCCGCCATCATGTTTGCATCTCCGCATCCCTCCGTTTTCCCTGAATTGCTACGTCGGTATGCTCGTCGCCACCGGCACATCCTTGAGATTGGTTGCCCCTAGTTCATGCCCTCCATTAGCCAGTCCAACAACGAGTGAACTTTGAGTCAATCGCCGGCTGCCCTTGGATGCCCTTGGATTTACCATGCTTGTCCCACTGTTATGGCACCTGATTGGTCGTGATACTTGCTATCTTAACCGCTCTTGGTACAGGCCCTTTCACTTACTGCTGCTTGCGCCGAAACCATGGTATAACGAACATAAAATCCCGAGAACCATCGGTCTTCTTTCCTAATTTTGATCGGTCTCGTCACGAATATCTGTCGCTCTCACCATGCCCTTTGGATGACAAGACGACAATGCTGAGTATCAAGAGTGTGATACGGTTTGGGGGTTCCAGAAGCACATGCCTAAGGTGACTGAATGCGCTTGCTACTTAGCGCGGAAATGTATGATACTACCTATTCCGATTCAGACGCATCGTGTTGCGATTGCTACTTGCGGACGTTAGGTTACTCTCGGCGACCACTGATGAGCGATCACAATCGACTAGAGTACCAATAGTCTCTCATCTGTAATCCCTGTTGGATCCCGGGGATCCACTTCCTTCTCAACTTTCACCAAGCCGCTCAAACCTTCCATGGATGCATCGGCGGGAGTGAGCCAATATATTTATGCCAACCCCAATAATATCTCAACAATTGTGGAATTCTTACAGCGACAGGAACGTTGCCTTCCCATGTCTGATCAACTCCCCACTTCCGCCGACAAGTTGTCGGTGGAGTTGAGGATTCTGTTGTTTGGAGATCAGACTGCCGATACGCAGATTTTTATTCGAAACCAGCTCGTCGCTGGGAGAACAAATTCGCTCCTATGTATATTCCTAGATCGTGTCGCCATTGCCCTTCGACAAGAGGTCTCCGAGCTCTCGCCCTTGGAGAGGCGACGAATGCCATCATTCTCGACTGTCGACGATCTCGTCGACCGTGCTTACAGTAAGGAGGGTATTCACCCAGGAATTGATAGTGCCTTATTATGTATTTCGCAAATAACCCAGTATTTCGAGTAAGGTCGTTGTTTGGATTTGAAGAACCAAGATTGACATATTTTCAGATATGCGGAGAATGTGTACAACCATTCTAGTGGTGCTTCTAAAACATGTGCGGTTGGACTTTGCACTGGTCTTCTAGCCGCTGCGGCAGTTGCCTCTTCGCCTGCACTTCCGGCTCTCGTACCCCTGGCAGTTGAGGTCGTTCTCATTGCTTTCCGCACTGGGCTGTACGCTGGAGTAACCGCGAAGAGCCTCGAAATCTCCCAAGGCCACGCATCTAGCTGGTCATCCGCTGTCACCGGCACGAATGACAAAGATGCGCAGGCTGCCATATCTGATTTTCACCACCAAAAGGTATGTAATACCGGATTGGCAAGGATGCTGAAAACTCATTCCTGTCACAGAAAATACCGAAGTCGAAGCGTGCCTACATCAGCGCAGTGGGCAAATCGGCAGTCACCATCAGTGGACCCCCTGCCACGCTTCGAAAGTTGTTCAACTCCACCACCATTGGAACCAGTCGTCGATCATTGTCAGTCGCCGCGCCCTACCATGCACCACATCTACACAAGGGGCTCGACGTCCAGCGGATTCTTGGTTGCAGAAATCCTCGCACCAAGGCGGTCCTTGACAGATACTCGCCAAGTCTACCCGTCATGTCCACAAGCACAGGCACATGGTTCAGCGAGAAGATGACAACAACAGAAATCTTGACAGAAATAATTAATGACATTCTCAATGAACCCTTGAGGCTCTACCAGGTGCTTAACGGATGTTCCAAGTTCATTAATGATGAGAAGATCGCCAAATGTCAGATTGTCACCTGTGGGCCCAGCACCGCAGAGGCCGCCTTCATCACAGCTTTGCGCTCGGATACCAATGCCGAGACAATGCTGCACGAAGAAGATCCACATCGAGCATCACCTTTGAGACTCAACCAGACGCCACGCACTTCGAAAAAGCAGAAGCTGGCCATTGTCGGTATGGCTGGCAGATTCCCCGATGCGGCAGATCACGAAAAATTCTGGGACTTGCTCCACGCTGGCTTGGACGTCCACCGCGAGGTCAGCGCCGTTGTTCCCTTTCAAGCATTGTTGCTAAAGATTGTTAGATACCAAAAGATCGATTCGACGTCAAGAAGCATTACGATCCCCATGGTAAGGTACGAAATACCAGCCATACACCATATGGATGCTTCATCGAAGAACCCGGCCTGTTTGATCCTCGCTTCTTCAACATGTCTCCTCGAGAGGCGACGCAGACAGATCCCATGCATAGGCTTGGTCTGACCAGTGCCTACGAAGCCCTTGAAATGGCGGGCTACGTTCCCAATCGCTCCCCGTCGACGAAACTTGATCGTATCGGGACATTCTACGGGCAAACCAGTGATGATTGGCGTGAGATCAATGCCGCGCAGGACATTGACACGTATTTCATAACTGCAGGTGTCCGTGCCTTCGCACCAGTAAGTTTCGTAACCCAACGTCTGTGAAGATTATTCTAACATGTTTCAGGGAAGGATAAACTACCACTTCAAGTTTAGTGGGCCAAGTTTCAGCGTCGACACCGCCTGCTCGTCTAGCATGGCAGCTATTCAGATTGCATGCACCTCCCTATGGGCTGGTGAATGTGACACCGCCGTAGCTGGCGGGCTGAACGTTATGACTAATTCCGACATTTTCGCCGGGTTGAGTCGTGGACAATTTTTGTCCAAGACTGGCAACTGTCAAACTTTCGACAACGATGCGGATGGTTATTGTCGAGGCGATGGCATTGGAACAATCATCTTGAAGCGTCTCGAGGATGCGGAGGCTGACAACGATCGCATTCTTGGAGTTATTCTGGAGACTGTAACCAATCATTCATCGAATGCCGTCTCTATTACTCACCCTCATGCACCGACGCAGGAAGATCTTTTCAAAAAGGTGATGGACGACGCTGGCATAGATCCTCACGACGTGAGCTACGTCGAGATGCATGGTACAGGGACTCAGGCAGGTGATGGTACTGAGATGAAGTCTGTCACCAACACTTTCGCACCAGTATCTCGCAAAGGCACCAGAACGCAATCCTTGCATCTCGGTACCGTCAAATCGAACATTGGTCACGGCGAGGCTGTTTCGGGAGTCACCGCTATGATTAAGTGTCTGCTCATGATGCAGAAGAATATCATACCTCCACACTGTGGTATCAAAAAGACCATAAACCAGGGATTTCCTCAGGATCTGATGGCTCGGAATGTCCATATTGCCTTCAAGCCAACACCCTTAGTTTCCAAGGATGGATCGCCTCGAAGGATATTCGTCAACAATTTCAGCGCCGCTGGTGGTAATACGGCTATGCTCATTGAAGACGCTCCAAAGAGGCCCGCCCCAAATAAGGACCCGAGATCAGATTGGGTCGTTGCAGTTTGCGCGAAGTCGAAGGCTTCGTTGCGCGGCAATGCTTCCCGGTTGATCAAATTCATTGACACCAATCCCGATGTGAGGATAGCGGATTTGTCGTATACGACGACCGCACGTCGGATACAACACAATTATCGTATTGCCTTCAGCTGTGGTAGTGTGGCGCAAGCCCGCGAAATCTTGGCTTCAAAAGTCGAAGCCGCGGTCGACCCTGTGTCGACTGTGCAACCAAGCGTGGCCTTCGTTTACACCGGGCAGGGGTCACATTACACGGCTTTGGGAAGGGATCTTTACGAATACTCCAGCCAATTCAGCGCCGATATCATTCACTTCGACAACATCAACCGTGGTCATGGATTTCCTTCGTTCCTTCCCCTGGTCGAAGGTAATGTTGTCGCCAAAAACTTGTCACCTGTCATTGTACAAGTCGGTATTTGCTGCATCCAAATGGCTTTGACCGCGCTATGGGCCTCTTGGGGTCTAAGACCGGCTGTTGTTATGGGCCATAGCCTGGGAGAATATGCCGCCCTCAACGCATCTGGGGTGTTATCTGCATCGGATGCCATTTACCTTGTCGGTGAACGCGCCAGCCTCCTAGAGCAGAATTGTACCGCCAATTCCCACGCCATGATTGCTACCAAGTCTTCTGCCCAGAACGTCAGAAACATCGTTGCCGACATCAGGGGCATCGAAGTTGCATGCATCAACGGTCCTCAGGAAACTGTTCTTAGCGGCACATCTGTTGATGTCGATCAAGCTGTGGACATGCTCGCATCTCATGGTGTAAAATGCACCAAGCTCAACGTTCCATATGCGTTTCACTCCTCTCAGGTTGATAGTATTCTGACTGACTTCGAGGCGATCGCGAGCTCTGTGGTCTTCAGCAAGCCTACTGTCCCTATTATCTCCCCACTATTGGCCAGTGTGGTGAGTGAGGAAGACAGTATCGACGCGACGTATCTTTGCAGACATGCCCGAGAGTCGGTCAATTTCTCTGGTGCGCTTGCTGCAGCACAACAATTTGGCCTGATCAATATTGAGACTGCGTGGTTAGAGATTGGACCTCACCCAGTATGTCTGAGTTTCGTCAAGTCTGAGCTTGGTCAAGGGATTACAACAGCATCATCACTTCACAAAGACGTTGCCCCCTACCGTAACCTTGCCAATAGTCTGGCCTCCCTACACCTTGCTGGTGTTGCCATTGATTGGAATGAGTACCATCGAGATTTCTTGGACTGTGTACGAATGCTGGACCTTCCTTCGTATGCTTTCGACAATAAAAACTACTGGATCCAATACACAGGTGACTGGAACCTGACCAAGGGCCAAGCTGCCGGCGTGACGTTAGTCTCTCCAGAAGCTATTACCCCCAGCCTGTCCACTACGACCGTCCAGAAAGTTATTTCGGAGAGTATAGAGAAAGATAAAGCGTCGATGATCGTCGAGTCTGATGTCTCCCGTCCAGACCTACTCGCTGCCATAAGTGGTCATCTCGTCAACGGCACTGCTCTATGCCCCTCTTCGATCTACGGAGACATGGCATTAACAGTGTGCAATTATTTATACAAGCTCCTTCGACCGGGTGTTGAATCTATTGGAATGAATGTCTGTCATATGGAAGTCTTCAAACCATTCATTGCAAACGAGGGGGGTAAAGGTCAAAGCCTACGAATGTCAACAAATGTCGATCTCGCTGTCAACAGAGCAATCCTGCTATTCAGCAGCGGCAATGGCAAAACGGAAGTCCAGCACGCCAAGTGTCACGTTGACTTCGGATCCGAGTCAGCCTGGTTGGCCGAGTGGGCACGGACGGCTTACCTTGTCCGCGGCCGCATCGACAGTTTGATTGAGTCAGCGTCCACTGGAAAGGCTCATCGCATGCTTCGTGGCATGGCGTACAAGTTGTTCTCAGCTTTGGTTGACTATGACTCGAAGTACCGCGGTATGGAAGAAGCCATACTGGACAGCCCACTTCTTGAAGCCACCTCTCACGTCAAATTCCAAACTAGCGAAGCCGATGGTAGCTTTTTCTGCAGTCCATACTGGATTGACAGCGTTGCTCACTTGGCAGGTTTCGTGGTCAATGCCAATGATGCCTTAGACTCTGGAAAGCAGGTATATATCTCGCACGGCTGGGAGTCGATGCGCTTCGCCGAACCTCTTTCAGCCAATAAAACCTATCGCTCGTACGTGAAGATGCAACCTGCCGGCAGGGATATGATGGCCGGTGATGTCTTTATCTTCGATGGAGATCGTATCATTGGCATGGTCGGGGCTTTGAAGTTTCAGTGCATCCCTCGTCAACTACTGAACACTTTTCTGCCACCCAAAGGAGCTGCAGCCGTGGCCACCAAAGTTTCAGCGGCCGCAAAACCTACCTTTGCGCCTAAAATTGCCGCAGCTCCCAAGAAATTATCCAAGCCAACCGTCAAGATCACTGCACTTCCCAAGTCCGGTCCGTCAGTCACTATCAGGACGCTCGACATAATTGCCGGCGAGGTCGGCATGCCTCCAAGCGAATTAGCGAATCCCATCGACTTCGCCGACATTGGTGTCGATTCTCTCATGTCATTGTCGATTACTGGCAGGATTCGCGAGGAATTGGAGATTGATGTGCCCTCATCCTTGTTCACCGATCAGCCAACCGTCGGTGAATTGAAGAAGTTCATGGACCGATACGACTCATCGGATTCTCTGGACGTACTCGTTGAGACTGATGGCAGCACCACACCAAATCTAGACTCCAGCGACACATCGTCCCAGTCCGATAGTTTCTCGACGCCCACGTCGCCCGGTTCTCCTGGTGAATCAGAGGACTTGTCTGTCATTATTCGCGGTGTCATTTCAGCAGAAATGGGTCTCGAGGTATCAGAGCTGCTGGCAGCCGGAGACCTTAACTCTCTGGGTATGGATTCGTTGATGAGTTTAACCATCCTGGGAGAGCTACGTGAGAAAACAGGCTTGTCGTTACCGGCGGACTTCTTGGTTGACAACAATTCTCTCAAAGCAATTGAGAAGACACTGCACGTCGGCCCGGTCAAAGCGGCCCCTCAACAGCTGTCAATTGCTCAGCCAATACGGATCGAGACACCGGCCATGGTCAAAATACCTGTCAACAAACCGCAACGTCACGCGACCTCTGTCCTGCTCCAGGGCATGCCTAGGGTCGCGACAAAAACCTTTTGGTTGATTCCCGACGGTAGCGGCTCAGCTACCTCGTACATTTTCATGCCCGATATTGGCAAGGAAGTTGCCGTGTACGGTCTCAATTCCCCTTTCATGAAGACCCCGGAAGAGTACGACTGTGGTGTGGTCGGCATGGCCACGTACTTCATTGAAGAAATCAAGCGTCGCCAGCCACACGGACCATACAGCATCGGAGGATGGTCTGCAGGTGGGGTGATATCGTATGAGACTGTTCGCCAGCTCATCGAGGCTGGCGACCAAGTGGATCTTCTTGCATTGATCGATACACCCTGCCCCTTGATCATCGAGCCGCTGCCCAGCTCGCTGCATCGGTGGTTCGGAAAGATCGGCCTTCTCGGCGAAGGTGACGGTTCCCTCGACAAGCTGCCTCCATGGTTACTCCCCCACTTTGCAGCATCCGTCACCGCGCTCTCAACATATGAGACGAAGAAGATACCTCCAGGAAAGACGCCCAAGGTGGTTGCCATCTGGTGTGAGGATGGTGTCTGCAAGTATCCCGAAGATCCTCGACCGGACCCTTACCCGTACGGTCATGCACAGTGGTTGTTGGAGAACCGCACCGACTTTGGTCCCAACTTGTGGGATGAGTATCTGGAGAAGGATCAGATCGTTACACGACACTTGCCTGGTAATCACTTCAGTATGATGCGAGCACCATTGGTTGAGAATCTGAGCAAGTTTTTGAGAGAAGCTTTAATATAATCCTACGGGCAGGAGGTTTAGGTCTTTGGATAGCTTTTGGGTGTTTGGTTGACTTCTCTGGTTGTTTACTATTGTACATGGGTTCAAGCGTTGCATACTGCAAGGTTGGACGGTCACCTTCTTACAGCTGGATGACGTGTTTGAATGCTCTCCACTGGTAATCATAATCATAGGTCTACAGACAAGTTCTAAAGTCGAAAAACTCTGTCATGTAACATACTTGACCCTTCTAACCTACCTTATTTTCAATTAACCAACACTCTATCTTCTCTCACTTGCAAGCCCTGGTCGTAATGCTTCCGGAATGTGATGGCCTCTATACTTCCATTATTTGTGACACGTAGTTGAGGTCTGACAAACATGTCCGTGTACGCGTGCGTGCTGAGCACCATGCTAGCCGTTTGGCAATTGAGAATCTCCCATGTTATGCGCCTCGTGAACCAGCGTTGGCACTGTTGATCCACGGTTTGCTTAGAACAAAAATGCTTGGCAGTCTCCCGGCAGCCAAGTGGTTTGGAGATGATCGATTGTCAGGTACACGACTTGGCGGCTTTACATGCATTATTGTACTTTATTGTCTAGAAATTTGAGTTAGCTTCAATCAACGCTCTACCTTAACATCCGGATTCTTTGGACAACATGCGTGACTCGACGTGCCATAATCCCTTGTCCTGACGCCTTGACCCGCCTCGAAGCCCATCATCACTATCTAATTCAACACTTCTGAAGCCATGGCTGCACCTCAAACTACCACCAATCCCCCATCCACGACCGAGTACGGAGGCGGTATGTAAGCTCTTTGCGACCGCACCAATTTGCACCACTATGTCTGACTATGCTACCCAGATGAGATCTCCGCCATCGTCCTAGATCCCGGGTACTGCACCACCCGCGCCGGTTTCGCGGGCGAAGATGTCCCCAAATCCATTGTCTCCTCCTACTATGGCTCCGTTCCCTTTGGTTCATCGGGGAAATACCTCTTCGGCGACAACTCCATCCACACCCCTCACCCGGGCATATCAATAGCCAACCCTATGTCCAGCGACGGCACGGTCGCCGACTGGGACACGGCGCAGAACCTGTGGGAATATGCCATCACATCACGGCTAACGAGCGCGAAACCGGGGCATCCGATCTTGCACAATGATAAGGATCAGGTCGAGCAGCAGGATGTAGATATGGAAGGCGTGGAGGAGCAGGAGAAGCCGATGGCGGAGAACCCGCTTTTGATGACCGAGACGGGCTGGAACGTGGGCAAGAACCGTGAGAAGGGCATTGAAATTGCGGTAGAGAGCTGGGGATGTCCTGCCTACTGGCTTGCTCGAAACGGTGTCCTCGCCGCGTGAGCACCTCCCTCTACACTCCATTCACTCAGCCAACACTTACAACCAACAGCTTCTCCGCTGGCAAACCCTCCGCCCTCGTAATCGATATCGGCGCCTCCTCCCTCTCCGTAACTCCCATCCATGACGGCCTCCTCCTCAAGAAAGGCGTCGTCCGCTCCCCCCTCGGCGGCAACTACATTTCCTCCCAAGTCCGCGCGCTCTTCTCCTCCTCCAACCCCTCCAACCCCTTAAACCCGCACTACCTCATCGCTTCCAAAACCCCCGTCGACGCTGGCACCCCCGCCCAGCCCACCTTCCGCACCTTCGCCCCCGGCACCAAGCACGACGCTACCTTCCGCGCGCTGCAGGAGGAGCGCCTCCTCACCGAGTTCAAAGAGACAATTGTCCAGGTATGGCCGCACGGCAGGCTAAACGGCCACGATAGCACGGGCCGCTCGAACCTCGAGACGGCGAAATCCACACCCGCGCGCACCTTTGAGTTCCCAGATGGGTACAACCAGCCCTTCGGCTACGAGCGCTACCGCGTCGCCGAGTCCGTCTTCGACATCAAAGCCGCCTTGCCTGCAACCACCTCGGACTCCATAACGCCACAAGCTGGACAATCACTTCCCGAACTGATCAAGAGCTCGCTCAGCAACGTGGATGTGGATATCCGGCCCTTGCTGCTCAGTAGCGTCGTCGTGTGCGGGGCCAGTAGCCTGTTATATGGGTTTACGGAGCGGCTGAGCCAGGAGCTCCAAGTGCTGTATCCGGGGATGAGGATCAGGATCAGTGCGCCCGGGAATGTTTACGAGAGGCGGTTTGCGAGCTGGATTGGAGGGAGTATCTTGGCGAGTTTGGGCACTTTTCATCAGGTATTCTTAAAGTTTTTCTCTCTTTTGGGTTGCGCTGCTCTCCCTTCCCTCCCTTCCCTTCTTGGTCTCCCGTTCGTATATTGGGATGGTCCGCTGACGAAGAGGAATTTGCAGATGTGGATCTCGAAAAAAGAGTACGAGGAGAACGGGCCGGGTATTGTCGAGAAACGATGCAAATGAACACCTTTCATCAGGTCTCTGACAAATTCCATCTCGACCATGTCACAACGGATAGAGTTTTAGAATTAAAAGCCTCGTTGCTAGCACCTCCCTCTCGAAATGCTCGCCTCATCTGGCGAGACTGGATGAGTTACCCGCCCAGATCTCGACTGTCTGTTTGTAGGTTTGGCGGCATCGTTGTTTTGGGCTCGGTATGCTCCATGGCTTGTGACCTTCTCCAAAGGCGAGGCTTGAGGGGTTGGTAGGCTGGAGGCTTGCTAGCTGTTCTATTCTGCTTGCGCTGAGTTGTTCTGCCTTGTCCTTCTCCTCTTCTTATTTCTCCTCCTCTTCTTTTTTTCTCTTTTTCTCCCCTTCTCCCCTTCTTCTCTTCTCCCCTTCTCCCCTTCTCCCCTTCTTTTCTTCTCCCCTTCTCCTCTTCTTCCTTTCTCTTCTTTCTCTCTTCTCCCCTCCTCTTCTTCCCTCTCCTCTTCACCTCGCCACCTTCCACCCCATCACCTCTCCAACCCGCTCTTTCACAAAAAGATTATAGATCGAAGCTCGTTATCGACAGACCAAAACGATGCATTGCGAGACTGCAAAGAATGTACAAAAACTCATGTAAACATGAGCGCATCGAATCCAAACCGCGCTACCTACTAATCCAACGAGTGCACATACAGGAGAATGCCCTTCCTCACCATGACTGTAGAATGACTGCAGAAGAACTGCAGCTGGCCTGCACATCCTCAACATGTTATTACAAGAACGTCTCCTGCAAACTACAGATCGAAACCCCTACTTCTCGCGCGTACAACGGAGTACAACCTAAGTACACTTTTCACCAAATCAACCACTAGGTTCCGCCTTCTTCTTCCACATGCCATTTTCCCTATTCCCCCCGTCCATAACATCTCCCATCTATTTCCCCAGCCCCCCAATTCCCTTGCGCTCGTCACCTCCCTCTCAAACATCAACACAAAGCCCACTCCGATCCCCTGCGCCTCGAAATCGCAGCCTTGACCATCCACCATAAGGGGTCCATACTCCAGCTAATCCCTCTATTGTGCATCACCAGGCATAGGTCTCAGAATGAGTAATCGCGCTCGTTTGTATTTTCTGGCGATGAAACGCACGCGTCCGCTTCCTGAAAACATGGCCTATCTTGTCAGCCTAGAACCCAGCGAGAGAGATGGGTTTCGTGGCTGTATTTCAGATGCAGGGGTCGACAGCGATCTAGCTCGCCTGTGAAGGTCCCAAGGTTCAAATCTTTATGGATTGCAGTATGGAATGAGGAAAGCGATCATAGAGTTTCGGCATCCATGAACTGGCACACCGCAGAGAGCTTCGATGTCTCGGTCGGGATGCAGGCCCCCCGCGACGATCATGTCAAGCGCTCCCGAAAGAAGACAAAATCGTCCCAAAGAGTGCTGGGTTCGAAGTGGTGTTTTCTCTGTGAAGTACGGCGTCAGTCAGACTACCGCGGCCACGAGCCTCGTGAGATACGACATTGGGCAACACCGACATCCACCCAAAGAAAGGAGAGGGCCTGGGAAGTAAGAGTATCTACATCGCCATATGAACTCGGTTTTAGGGAGGGATTCTTGCCGCGAGGTCGTCTGAGACGAGGTGTAGAACCAATCGTGGCTGTATAGGACGCGTAGAAGTGGGTGGAGGCGGAAGCACGCCGTTTTGAAGAAGCGTTATACGGTGTTTGTAGGCGAGAGGAGCTAGCCAGCCACCGGGGACGAGCTTTGAAGAAGGACAGGATATCGAAGTTTAGTATGGAGGATTGGGTTTTGTGCGAATGGAATAGGATTCTAGATTGCCTTGGAGCGCAGGGCTGGTTAGGGAATGCTGAGTGGAGTTGTAGAGATTATGGTATGCGATCCAGGTGTGCAGTTGGTGCATCTGTTTTATTAATGATGTTGCGAATTTATTTTCCATGTGTGTAAGCCAGGGCCATTGAAGAAGCCGGCTACAAGCTTGTGGTTCTGGGAGTAGGAAAGGGCTTGAGCGTCAAGGGTGTGGTTGTGGTTGTAGATTGGCACCCGATGGATCTCCATCGACCGGACTGAAGTATCGAAGCACTCCTTCACGAAAAATGAGGTCACAGCTTGTGTGTCTAGTTCCTTTGAGGGCCATACATGCACGACGGTATCAGATCCGGTGACGGAGTTGATCTTTGTTGGGAAGAGCTGCAGATATATGACGCCTTTTTGTAGTCTTCTGTGATCGAGAGACTATTAGTAAGATGAAAACTGTGACGCCCTGAAATGTTGCCAACGAAGCAAATCGCTTGATAGGAAACGCAACTTGGCTAACGAAAGAACTTACTTGCTCACTTCTCCAACCACCCCTGTATTCCAGAAGAACGACAGCCCCAGACCCAGTTTGGAGCAAACAGTGGCCTACTGTCTTTCGTCAGTTTACGAAAGGGGTTGGACGCTCGAAGAAAGGTAATCGAGTAGATGATAAGAAATGGCAGGTCTGGAGCGAAGGTATTCAGGATTATATGGTGCTTGGCAACCATGTTGAGAGAGATCGTAATACTTATACTGCCGGCGGTGAATGAAATTGAGGCCCTAGCTCAGGGGGTTCCGTATGGCAGCACGATAAGTCAAGGTTTGGTTCAGCTCTTGGTGGTATCAAAGGTTCGTGGTGGTCAAGATTGCTTGGTGGCGAACATATAGTCTATAAAGCCAGTAAAACAAGGCATCGATATCGCCAACAACGCGCAGAAAGGGCTCAGTGAGAGGGTTCGGGACAGTACCTTTCTTAACGATCCTTGCAAGACGTGTGGTGTTCAGGGAGACTAGAGACCAAGAACCATGAATGGGTACAGAGGTGACGTAGAATCGAGTGCCGCACCGCCAGCTTGAAGGATTGCCTATCCTCTATCTCTATCTTATCTTTGTGTGTGTGTGTTAGAGGCAATGCAGCCCACCAAGCTGTGCTAGGCTTTAGCTTGGGTGTTCAGCGGTTGTTGTACAAGAATCGTTTCCGAGGTATGCGTCCACGGATATCAGATCCGGGGTCTCTACACTTACTGCTCCAGCCTAGCAATCCCTATGTATAGACATCGAAAAACATGCTTGATGCATATGTAATCCTACGGCGATACGTACGCAGCGTTGCATGATTATCTCTCCATCTAATGCAGCAGGCGAATGCTTGCACCAGAGGCGCTCCAGATTCCGGACGAGCAGCTCGTTCACCAGCTCCTAAGGCGTGGACCGAGATACAGCTTACGTCGATGTCGGCGCCTCAAGCTTTGTCGTAGTCTTGTCTGTTCTCCACAAGGAATCTTTTGCGGGGATCCAATGACTGGGTTAATTAAGGGCCACGTTGCTTCGCATGAGGATAAGGCAGATTAGAGATCATCTGGTAAATCGCCGATTTCTCGTTCAATCAGCGGCTGGGCCCTTCTCTTCAGTCTCTTACTACATTTTTGTGGAATTATAGTGGCACCCTATTGAACTTAGGTGTGGCATCATTGCATTTAATCGTCGATACTATGCAATCTATGGAGGAGCAGACAGTAAATACAGTGTACGGGCGGACCTCGGTAGAACCTCGGTACGCCCTACAGCCCTATGATAAGGCTGATTTCCAACACACCCATTTGCCAGTCTCCTGGAATCCCAACTGAGCAACCATTGTTTGCTCCCCAGAACCCAATTGGCAGCATGGAAATCCCAAGTGTCTCAGAACCTGCACTCAAGGGAAATAGCTTCTAACTTTGCTAAGTACTGGATTTCCCATGCTTCCAGATCGTAGTCGGGGTCTGCTTCGGCCTTGCCATGGTTATAGCGGCATCTCGAATTGCTATTCGCTTATCGTATCAAAGGCGGCTTCGCCTGGACGATTATCGGCTTCTTCTCTATGCGCATTCCGACTGCGACGAGCGGTGTTCCTTCTTACGGGACTTCATTATTATTTTCCTTCTCAGAGATTGCATCCAACCGGGGCGAAGTCTTCAAAACTGGGATCAACAGGGCAGAAATCCTGCGAAAAGTATATCTAGTACAAAAGATGACTTGAACTTATCTCACGCTCTTGTGGGCGACTATTTTCTGGATCAAGTTTGGCTTCTTGGCGCTTTTCAGACAATTTGTGGACCGCGTTGCCCGGCTGTAGACTTTTTGGAAGGGCGTACCTGGATTCACGACTTTGGTGTTTCCAATTGTCGTTTGTGATGCCTTTATCGCGTGCCTAAAACAAGCCACTACTGCTGGCTAGTCATCTACGGTATTGCTCCAGTTAGAGACCATGCTAATGATCCAATAGCTGAGTGCAGCGCAACGCCTTACCAAGTTAGTGGCCATTGGGGTCAACATGACAGTACTGGATATGGTGACAGATATACTCAGTACGTACATCACCGAGAACGTAGCTTACGACAACTGACTCGTAGTAAGGTACTATCCATACCTGTTTGGCTACTTTGGCGGGTCCGGATCAAATCGAGCCAAAAATGCGGACTTGCAGCGTTCCTCTGTCTTAGCATTTGCATCATTATGATGGCCATCGTACGAGTTTCTGGCCTCCACAATTCTGGCAAATTCGACATCGCCTGGATCTCTATGTGGCAGCAGGTGGAAGCTTGTGTTGTAGTAACCATGCTATTACTGACGTCTTTCCGCTCTCTCTGCGTGGCGCCTAATTCGAGTGCCGGCAAAGCTCGTCCATGGGTGCCTTCAACAAAACGGTTGTTAGGAAAACGCAAGGGAGCCGGGGCCAGCAATCGGCGATTACAGAACTTGACGATACCGTCTGTGACTTTAACGGGTCTGTGCGGGTTTGTGCAGGGAAATATGGCAACAATGTCGACCCAGGAGAGCTTTGCATCGGACTTAGCCACTATCCACTTAGAGCCAGCCCGAATTAGCTGGCGAAGATTGAGGAGCATGCTTGGTGATTTCTCTGTGCTTGATGAGGCAAATGAAACATCTTCAGACGCTGTATTCCCTGTCTTATTTCCTTTCCATCGTAGAGGAGGATTGAATTAGCCTAGCTTCGAGTAAAGCCGAAAACGACCAACAAGCTTACTGCACATGTCTTGCTTGATAGCTGTAGAATACTGTGTGCAGCGATATCTCCTTTGGTTTCAGAGGCAGCCAGCTAGAAGTGACCACGCAATGCTCGAGCAACGTGAGGCTGACAATCGCACACTGCGGAACCAGAGCATCCTAGGTGCATAGACCCATGTCAATGAAACACTCTGACAACCGGTTGCTAATCAGTCGATTCTGAGACTCGGCACGGAAGATCGTCACTTGGTTGTGCGCGCTCGATCTGGTAGCCCCTCTCCCCATAAACAGTATTGATTCTCCCGGGTTTCCTAACGCTATCCACCTCCTCGTATGCAAGCTTAAAGTCAAATCTTCGAGTCGTCAGAATAATGATAACCTTCATCTCGATCATTGCAAGCTCTTGGCCGATGCAATTTCTTGGTCCATGCTCAAAGGGTCGCCAGGCACCCTTGACGGGATGCAAAGGGTCATCTGACGCGACAAGCCATCGTTCTGGTATGAAGTCATCTGGCTGATGCCAGTATTTCGGGTCGCGGTGTATTGGTTGTGGGTTGGCCCACACAAGTAAGCCGTCTGTGGGATAACGACGGCCTTGGTTGTCCGTGACACAAAAACCGGGTTCACCAGCGCGAGTACTTGATACAGCGGGATAAAGTCGTAGCGTCTCTTTTATGACAGCGGAGGTGAGCGGAAGTTGGTTGAGCAGGAAGGGATTGGATTGGACGAGCACGGCCGTTTCAAAAATGAGTGGCCCCAGAACAGAGTTATGCTCAGCGCGGAGACGAGCGAGAACAGCAGGCTGAGTGGCTAGAATATAGAAAAGATAACAGACAGTGCTACTTGTTGTATCATGTCCCGAGAACAGGAAGAGCTTGACTTGATTCATGGTGAAGTTCTTAAACTCGCTGTCTAGAACTCGGGTTTCTCTGTCCACCTCCTGGGACAGATACGCGGTTAGAACAAGATCGATGATTGACTTGCCGCCTTCATGTGACCGATCGTTCACCTTCTGGAGTTCAAAAGAACGGGTTTCAATCTCTTTAGATACATAACTGTTCATGCGCCGAGTATTGTACCAGTGAATCAGAGGGCGCATCGGATTGGACCTCTTGAAAGGGTTGACTTCGGCTCCGAAGGTCAACCAGCGGACTTGCATTCGTAGGCCGTTTACCAAGGGATTATATGCCCTTTGGGAGTCGAGCTTGGTATTTCTGACCAATTGATTAGCAGCTGGAGGGTTCAATGCAACAGCGGTACCCACCGAACAACTTTCCCAATGATGTCCATGGTCAAGCTGTCAGTTATATCCTTCATGTGAAATATCGCTTGGTCTTGCGAGCGTTCTTGGAGGATCTCGCAGAACCGACGTGTTTCCTCTATGATGCTGCTTGTCAAGGTCATTAGATGCCCCGCGCTGAAGCCAGGGTTGAAGATTCCTCTCCAAGTCTTCCATGATTCCCCTTCCATCGTGACTATGTCCAGTCCCCCTGATATTGGTTTCAGGAATTCCTTCATGGCATGATACTTCGGTAGAGAGTGTTTTTGCGTGATCTGGTAAAGGCCGTCGGTGGATGCAACCACAAGCATTTGAGGGCCGAATGGCCAGAGGTCCAAGTAAAATATAGGACCGAGCTCTGGCAGCTCTCGCCGAATCATGTCTGGAAGATAGTTGGGATGAGCGTCTTTGGGCAACTTCGATTGAATTTTGTAACAGAAGTACAGATGGCCGACGAGAGGGTTCCATGGCGGCATCGGCTAATTGCTAATAAGCAAACCAGACAATGATGTTGTGATGAGCTTTGAGGGTACGATACCAGCCCTTGCTTCCTGTACTGGAAAATTGGGTTACGTGCCCAATATAGTTTGAGTAAGAAACGAACAAGGAACACAACGAGAATAGATGCTACGCATGAAAGGGCCGCTGAGGTACTTGAATCAGCCATCTTCAATCGGTCGAGGAACAGCGTTTCCTTGAAGTTCAATCAATGATCCATCACTAGGATACTGCAATAGACAGGTTGCGCAGCTTTATTCAATACGATTATTCAATTAATTTGCGAGAGCTAGTGAGATCTAGAATCGCTAGCTCGCTCGCGCTATACTAGATCGAGTAATATGAATCGCAACCTAATGATTATCGTATTTAATCAATTTTCATTCTCTCTTATTAATAATGTGCACTCTTAATTTCTTTCATTCTATCTAGCATGTCTTAATTAACTTAATTGACTTAATTGATCGACGACAATTAGGGCATACGTATAGCTATCGCTCTTGCTCTTGCCATTATCGTTATTTTGAGTTTACATCTCGTCGACGATCTTTGACATTCATACATTAAATTAATGAAATATAAAAGATTTAAATTCGATTTGAATCGAATTCTTTCTAAACGTCTTCGTCGTATAATGCGATTTAATAAGAAGAAAATTCGATTGTTTGTTAATTATTTTGTCATCGATATTATCGAATGAAGCAATCGTGTTAAATTATTTTTCGAACTCGCTCTTTGTTGTCTTCTATACAAATTATTCTATTCTCGTTAGCTATTTGAATTGACAAAACAATTTAATCGTTTCTTCTTTTATCTCTCTCGCATTCTTAACGATTTTCTTAAACATCTCGAAACTTAATACAACGATATGCTTCGATAACATTCAACGCTTATCTATATACGCATCAAAAGATACGTCAAAGCGATAAAAAAAGTAGAAAAAATTAGAGGCAAAAGCACTATATAAAAATTTATTAATAGAACTTTTTAAAAGTTTTGCAAGTCAAATGTGAGACAAAAATTTTATTACTTTAACTACAAAAAATTATACGAAATAATTTGACTAGTTATCATTTGTTTGAACGATTTAATAAAATTTATTTACGATTTTTGTAAAAACAAAATAAACGACGTTACGATGCTATAGAAGTTCGAGTTGCAAAATCGATTAAAAATTCTTCTTAAAGATCGAAGAAAACTTCAATTGTACAACAATAAAATCTATATTTATCAATTATATATTATGTCTCTCTATTTAAATTATACAAACGAAAGATAAATCTTTTTTAATAAGCGAATGTTTAAGGTTCGCATTATCGTCGAAAACTTCTTTGATTTAACTTAAACTTTGTAAATATTTAATGCTTTTAAGACGTAAATAAAAGTCGAATTATAATTAATCGAAAATCTCTATTTAGCGATAGTTTTTCTAACTAATTACTATACGTGTCTACGAGACAATCAAATAGAATTTCGCTTTGCAATGCGACCTTCTAGTCTTTCGAAATATTTACAAGTTGATAGAGTTTTTAGCGATTTCGAAAGCTCTACATTATAAAAGTGCTAGATTTTTCTTCTTGTGTTTATATATATATTTAGCTTCGATAAAGTTTTCTAATGCTAATCTTTAATGCTTGTTGCCTTAAATCTCGTTGTTGTTGTTTAATTGTTAAAACATAAAGAAGAATCTTAAATCAAACTCTTAAAAACGATTTTCGTTCTCTTTCTTTTCTTTCGTCATTTCTTATTATTATCGCATTAAATCGTCGCGATAACATAATTATCTATATATCTTTAATAATTAGAAATTCCTTGTTAATTCGACAAAGAGTTGTGATTGTAAATAATGTCGTCGATGTAAGCACTTTTCGACCTAAATTTTATTTGTTTGGTCCAAGGATTTTTTAGAGATATTATCAACGCAAATGCGATTAAACATTGAATCATTATTTTCTTTGTTCGAAGATAAAATTTCGAGTTGTCGACAAGATGAGTGCAATTAGACTAATCGTCGAGTCGAGTTTCGATATTAACATTTTAATCTAATCTAGATACTTGATATCAATCTCTTGATTCGACTTGAAATTGATCTTAAGTTAACGATTTCTTAACTCGACTTAATCGACTCGTTAAGCAATCGAAAATAACGTTAAAATGCCAAGATTTTCTATTTTTAAAAAAATTCGTATTATTTGAATTACTAAAAATAGTTTAAAAATAATAACGCACAAATAACGTACAAATGCATTATTTAAATGCATTACTATATAATATTATAAACAAATTAATTAAATTAATCAACTTGATTAAGTTAATTAATGCACTTTTTCAAAAATAATCTAAATTTTTCGAGTCTTGGCGAGCTAAGCTAGGTTATACGCTAAGTACTTCATATCTATCCTTTGACTCGACTCAAATACTTGAGTTAAGATTTCTAACCCAAATCGAGTCTTGGCGAACTAGTGTGACCGTTGGGTCGGGTCGGACACTTTTTTCTCAACCCGACCCACCCTCTTGGGCCCCGTAGGGTTGGGCCAGGGTTAAGGCGCGAACCCGACCCCAGGGTCGAGTTTCGTCGGGCCAATGCCAAGAACCCAAGCTAACTTCGTCGCGTTAGCATCTGCTTATCTTATCTTATCTTATCTATGCGCTAATTCGATTGGGCTAGCACAGGGTCCAAGCTAACCGCATATGGTTAGCGCGTCACGTGACGTCACGTGATCGGGTGGGTCGGGTTGGATACTCGGCGCGCATTCTTCGCCCGTCCCACCCTGTTGGGCTAGGAAATTTGCCTGACCCCAGGGTCAGGGTTGGGCGGGTCAACCCGATCGGGTTGAAACCCGACCCGACGGTCACACTATGGCGAACCAAGAATCTAGTTCGAACTTGATGACTTAACTCGACGCGACTAGTCTAAGTGCAGTTCACACTCGTTTGTATTGCAACTCGCGCATCACATTCCTTTAATATATATCTAACATCTCTAAAAGAGACGATATTGTACACGAAAGTCTAGTGACTAGATATCTCGTCGTCTCTTTTCTTCTCGAATGAAGTTTGCAAAGCTTTGAAGAAAAAAATGCGATAATAGTGTCTCTCGCCTCAAATTATAGATATTTTCGCAAAAACGCTTTCTTTTCGCATCTAATGTCATGGTTTACTTTCTTAAATCTAGGTTATTTGTCGTTCTTCTTTTTTTGTTTCTCTTATCGCTTGTTACGATCTTCTTGTTGTTCGCATTATTTGTCTTAATTTTCTTTTCGTTCGCATTATCTATTGCGAATCTTTTTTTTCTTGCATTATTTGTTACGAATTTCTCTCTATTACTTCTATATAATTGTTTTAGTTTTTTTATATTCTCGCTAAGTTTAATTAAATCTTCAAACAAATTATTTTATCAAAAATAAACACATTTTTTATGATACTTATGCAACGATTTCTTAAAATAACGTCTAAGTTTCGAGACTTTCGCAATATGCTTTATTAGATATCTTTTAAACGTATTCTTTATCTTTTTTAGCAAAGATTCTTGTCTTAATAAATCTTTTATCGATGACGTTCGATTTTTGAAGTAGTCGATCAATGTGTCTTACAAAACGTCTAAGTCTTTATTGTTTATTACGTTAACATGCGTTTGTTTAAATCTCTTTGAAGTCTTTTTATTATTTCGAGATTGTTTTGCAATCTTGCTTTTTTGACGTTCTATAAACTTTAACGATGTAGATTCATTTAATAAGAATTCAAAGAATATAGACGAATAATCGTCGTTGTCTTTAGATAAGGTTCACATTCTTGCACGTCAATTATTATTTATGTCTTTTTCGTAGTTTAAATCTTTTATTATTATTGCATCGTTATTAGGTAGAAAGCTTGTTTTTATTACGAGTTTCAATTTTCTTGCATTCTTCTTTGCGTTAAAGAATATATTAGAGCTACTATCTTCGAAATTGCTTTAATTTTTGAAGCTCTTCTTATTGCTAACGAAGACGATGAAGAAAAAGAAAAAGAAGAAAAAGAAGACTTCGTAGTTCGATTTATTCTTTAGTCGTTAACTAAGTTTGTCTCTTCTTTTTTTGTGTTTTGCATTCTTTTTCATTTTTCTTTTTCGCAAAGAGCTTTTTTAGTTTTTCGCTTTTTAATATGTTGCGAATGTAGATATTTATTTATTGATAGCTTGAGTTCAATTGTCGTCTCGTACTACATAACTAGATTTGTGTGAGACTCTAATGTTTGCTTTTCTTTTACTTATTAAGTGCTTCATTCGTTTACTAACGCTAACATATTTACGATCTATTGTTGTCTCGAATCTCTTTCTAATCTTATTTTAGAAATGCTACATAGTCTCGATGTTGTACTTCGCAAATCTAGTCACGCACATGTTGACAAAAATAACATCGTTCTTCTTTGTAAGTCGTTGATCGTAATTGAGCTTTTACTTTAGTTATTGACCTTTCTTTCGCTTGTGAGAGGCAAAAGAAGTAGAGATTTTTGGCGACAAAGAAGCACTAGAAGTGCTAAAAGCACGATATCGACTAGCGATGTTTTAAATATAAAATTCGAGGTCAATATTGCCATTTGCATTTAATTCGACATTCTCTTTCTTCAATTTCTATGTAATTGTTCTTTGATGTCTTTTATCAACTTATCTTCTTCTTTTCTCTAACGATCGTTGAAACGACTTTGATTCGAATTAGATCGCCTTTTTTCGCTTACGAGGCGATCGTCGTGTGTTCTTCGAAGGTTGCGAGACCTACAAAGGTGACAATGATTGCGAGGGTGACAAAGACGACAATGATTGCAAAGGCTTCAATTGTCGCGAAGGAGTGCCCAAATCAAGGACGTGAAGATGACTTTTGGGTACACCTCTAGGCATAACGACGACGACGACGACGACGACGATAGAGGAGGTGATTATAACCTTTACAAGCTACGCCTAGACGAGTAATTGAAGCAATTGAATAAGGTGGTGGGTCAATTGAATGGGTATTCAATAATTGAATACTGATTCAATTGGGACTGCCAAGCCGCCAGATCTGCTTGCCCTTTTGGGATCACGCTAACTAAATCGGGCAATGTTCAATTGAATAATCGTATTGAATAGAGCTGCGCAACCTGTCTAATGGAGCTGGGGATTCCGATTGTCCCTCAAATCACAAGGGCAAGATGATGCAAGAGGAGCATCTGCCCGACAGATGAAAGCATGATGCAAGTCTCGATTACGTAAGGCAACCAGTATTACTCTTTTAGGATGTCTTGTGTTTGCCTTCTTTCCCTACGGAAGTAAGCCGAGGGGTCGGCTCGCGGTTGACAATGACGATCAGCGCGCACTGCCCCGCACCTACATGTGAGATTACCACAAGCTGTAATTAGGGAATTCGATCTGAGTGGGGATCGTTCCAGAAATAGAAGTAATTTGGAAGAATGTATACAAAAGTGGTATGTAGTGTTGTTGAGAAGAACTCTAGCGCTATGTCTGGATGGAGGATTGGCGAAAGCGAGAACGGAGGTGATGATGGGCGGAGTACAGCTTACGATCGCGATCTATGTGAAGGGAGGAATGCGCAATGTGGTAAGTCTGCCTAGGAGCACGACGCTGAAAATGTGGCTCAATCGGGGGCATGGCAGAATGAGTTTCTTGAATTTGACAGTATATATAGAGTCCAAAATAATACCCTCTCATACCTATACACCCATCCCTGATCCTGGCCCTCAAGGAAGAGCCCGATCCCAACCCCGTTCAACGACCCCCAATCTGCCCCTTCGGAATCGGCCTGATCCAGCTCAGCGACAGATTGATCGCAATCGTGATAATGCCAATGATCCAGAACACCTTCGCGTAATCCTTGCCCATATACCGGAAGATAATCGCGAACACAATTCCCCCCAGGTTGCCGCTGGCCCCGGTACATCCGCTTACAAGGCCGTTGGCGTGCGGATGCACGTGCGGCACGAGGCCGAAAACCCCGCCGTTGCCGGCTTCGAGGAAGAACGCCATGGCGGCGATGAGCCCGAACATGGCGGCATGGGATTTGGGGTCGGTGGTGCCGATGGCGATGAGGAAGGCGCCGGTGATGACGGCGAAGACGTGGATGAGGTATTTCTTGCCCCAGACGTTCGATCGCCGATAGATGAAATCCGAGAGCATCCCACCGATAGGGCGGCAGACGACATTAAGAAGGCCGAACATGGCAGCCCAGCGCCCTGATCCCGTTTGCTTGAGGCTGGGAAAGTTCTTGACGTAGTAGGCGCCGAGGATGGAGTTGACTGCGAGCTCGGTGCCAAAGGAGCAGAAGTAGGCGCCGCAGGTGACGAGGGTCTGGAGGGAAAAAACTACGGCCATGGCTTCTTTGAAGCTGGGCTTGACGACGACTTCACCCCGCGCGGTGTCGAGCATTTGCTGCTCGCCAATTTGGGCTTCGTGGTCATGCGTCGAGGTGTCTTTGCCCGTGGCTTCGAAGTCAATCTTCTCGGTACTGGCTGTGCGGCCTGGACTCCCGGAGCCGGAGGACGCAGTCCTCGCGTCTGTAATTGAGCCAGGAACATTGACGACCGTGCCGGTAATGCCGTGCGAGGCGAGGTTCTGTTGAGCGTGGAGATGGCGCTCAGACCATTTGCCAGTTGGGGTGTCAGGGCAGGTGAGGAGCATAGCGATAGATGTTGCTGTGATGATGATAAAGGGGACGACAAAAGTCACTCGCCAGGCGACGTGAGGCGTTAGATGCTGCCTCGACACCAAAGAGTCGAAGATGGCTGGCATGAGGAAGTATGTAATGCCTCCTCCTGCATTACCAAAGCCAGCGGTGAGGGAGTTTGCAGTACCAACCACGTTCTTGTCGAAGAAGCCGGTTGACCAGACTTGACAAGGAACGAAACTACCACCCAGTATACCAACAAAGAACCGAAGCGCGAGTAGACCCTTGGCATTGTATACTGCGCCTGCCAAGACAGTCGGGATCGAACCGATGAGGAGACATGCTGCAAATGTGTAGCGAGGACCAAAGCGGTCGCAGGCCGGCCCTGCTACCAAGCGAACGAGGAGACTTTACTTTCGTAAGTAGAGCAGACGAATGGGGATCATGGTGCTTACGTGGCAACCAAAGCTATGATGTTAGAATTCGAGATGTCGGTCGGAGTAAGTTTCAAGTCTTTCGCAATGGTGACCGTCAACTAAGAAGACAGATTAGGCCCGACCGTGTTCGTATCGAGGACAAATTCCGTCAACATACCAGTGGTGGGAACGCATACCTATGACAAGACGTCAGCCACGAAGCGCAGGACAGCACTGAATCAGGGAGGCCTACCAGGACCAGAAGGCCACGAAGAAACCAAACCAAGCGAACGAGAAAACGCGTCCGTAGACATCAATGGGATTTAGAGCGGGGATGGACCGGGCCTTGCGGTTGACTGGGTTGACAACAGGGGCCGTCCACAAAGTGACAGGGTTGAACATCTTGAGGCACACAATTAGGTAGGCTCAATTAATACGACTGAGAATGATGGAGTGGAGGGACACAGAGTGGGTAAGCCTCTTATACAAAGGCCAAGAGCCTCTAGAGAGATCTGGCGCCAGCGACGTCGAAGTACAAGGTGCTTTTCCGGTCTTTCTCCAGAGGCAAAGCTATCGATCTCCATGTGCCATATCCGCGGGTTACGTCAAGCTGCGTGGGCTTGAGATGCACGCAAAGGCCACAGAAGGAGCAGGGCACCATGTGGACCAAGTGCTCGGTAGTCGCTTGGCCTGATAAGGAATATCAGATCATCCACCCCAGTCCGACTTGGCAATATGTCATTAAAGGATCTGAAAACACCAGATCGATCAAGGTCCCGATCGTTGTGCAGAGCTCAGGGCGCACTGTCGAACGAATACGGCGCGGAGATAGTCGTGTCGGCACTCAAGCGGCCTCTTGCTATCGCAGAGTCCCCAACAATGAGGCCGGTGAGGTGGTGTGTGCGGTGTGTGTGGTACGTGGGAGGTGCATCAAAGTCTCCAGTGAGATGCATCCCATCGCAGGAATATGGCCAATTGACGTCGCCGAGGGTCTTATCCGGCTCGGGGCGGTTGTCTCGTGTCCAGAACTGGGGGTCCTGAGCAAGGCCTTGTATGGACGTCGAGCTGAAGTCTTATCTTCAGGGGCTAGTAGTAGTGTGGCGACCCTTTGTGGAAATCGTTATCAACAACCCATGTTGCACAAGCAACTCGGAACACTCGACACTTGCCCTGCGTCTCGGCCTGCTCACAGGAATTGATTCAGCTGCTTTGATTTGACGTGACTTTGTGGCTTCATGCCAATCTTGAATCTAGAATTTCTCCATGATCAGAAGATGGGCAGTTGGGAGACGCGATTACGGTCTTTTTAAAAGCCAAGCGCCTGTAGGAAGCTTTACATTCTCACTGCCGATCGAGCGCTTACCTGCCTGGGTCTGTGCACCATGGATGGTTTCTCCATAGCTCAGGTTTTCTTTGTCAGTCAAGGCATTCAGTTGCTTTGTGTTTGAAAGAGAGAGTGGTATTTTTGCATTCTCTGGGAGATCGTTATCTCTTCAGGTTGTCAAGGAAAGCTCAGACGAGGAGACTATCTTTCTTATCTTTCGCTAAATCAGCCAATCACTATCGCGTTTGACGCTTTAGCCTCCAGCACGACTAGCGCCAGACTAAGATCGAGCTGTTCTCCTAAAGTACCTTATGTTGGTCCTCTGAATTTACTCCAGATCCCATCACCACGAGGGGATGAAGCACGACACCAATTGTCGATGCGGGAGCCCGATGCAAATCGTGGTTGCAGATTTTTTGAATGCTTCTCAGCAACGCCACTTCAGGTTCGTTGAAGTTGCACACCGCGCTGTACAGATCGTGCACATTCCTGGTTGGCTAATGTCACCACCCACGCCATCGAATCCATACGTCGACAATGTCGTCTCTCCTGTCTCCCGATAAGCTGGAATCAACAACTAGGTACCATCCGAAACCTGCTCCCGCCACACTATTGGACATCAGGGGATCAGTACGACGTTCTGAACTGAATCGATCAAGCCGTAGAACAGCTCTATTGCTCGTGGCGTACAAAACAGAAATTATATTACAGTTCCTACGACGGAAAGAACGGCGAAGATACTCACCAGGCATGATTCGGCCAGATTCTGACCCTCTGCCCGACCTGTAACTCAGCCTGGGCCTTACCGTCGGGGCCTTTGGTCAACACGCCATGCTCTTGGCTGATACGGCCGACGATCCATCCGGAGGGGCTTCCATCGATGCCTGAAGACCGGCTCCAGGGGCTGATGACGCCCCATCCGCTGTATGATTTACAAGGCTCTCGACCAAGAGCTAGTGAGCCAGCTGCGACGAGCGCCTCTGAGCTTTCGCGTCTTGAATACAAGCTTACTACCTCTGCCAAAATCGTAAGGCCCAAGTCTGCTGTTGACAGGGATTGAGATGAAGCTGATGGACTTGCGTCTGCTGTTGGCGTGGATCCAGCCGAAGCCGGTGGGCTTGCGTGGGTCGCCAGCTGCTGCAAATCCAGAATCGGGTATACACCGGCGTGAATCTCGATCTCATGTTTTTTATTGATGCGCTCAATGCACGACTTTAGTTCTCCGATCTTCTGCTGTGAGCTCGACGACTGCGTGCTTTCACCAGTGTTATTTTGGATCGATGTCGCTGTTGGTGTGGCCCCAACGGAAAGTGTAAGTGGCCGAAGACGTGAGTTTTCTGACCTACCACACAAGTCGTCACAGATTTGTGCTGCTTTCTCCAAGCAACAGAGCTCATCCATCAAGAATGACATCGCATTTTCCTTCGAATCGCCGGAATAGCTATGGCCAGCATGGCTGTAAAAACCCTGAAGATAACCGTTCCCAGCAGGCTCGACGCTAGAAAGTACGTGAGCGACTAGGGCCTCAAACTGCTCGGACGTCGTAGTGAGTCCAGCCCGATGGTATCCGGTGTCAACCTTGACGAAAATGCCGATCTTGAATCCAGCTATCTCTGTGATCATAGCCAAGGCGTCTAATTGAGCTTGATGGTCGATGAGAACGCTGAGACTGCCGTTCCCACATTGGTGTGCCAACCGGCCGAGTCTGCTGGCTTTTGAAGGTGGCAAAGGTACGCCATACAGTATCTGAATTTACGTTACTATGTAGACGATAGCTTTTCAAAAATCTGAAAGGATTTGATACATTCATCTTCTTATGGTACGACGTGTTCCATTGATCTGAGGTTGCTGCCAAGTGCTCGGCTTCGGCCAAAGTAGAAACAATGAGTCTAGAGGTAGCTTCATTACCTGGGGCTTCATGCGTTTGCCATGACGTGAGCTCTGCTGTCTTTAGTATGTAGAATCTATCATTAGCAGGTGCATCTCATCATCCATTCACTATTTGCGCAACTTGGCTTAGGGAATAAGAAGCGATTTGGACTGGGAAAAGGGGTGACCAGGAAACGTATCACAATCACCAAGTGGGTTTGATTCTGGATCAGCTGGAAATAGCAGAGGTATACCACGAGGTTGCGAAAAGCTTGTTTCACGCTCGTCCGAGACGAGAACTTATTGGACTAATGAAGCAGCCAATGTCCATGGTTGTTCGGTCCTTCAGTCACTGAGCCTTGCCTATGACCATCACCACCCATATGAAGCCATGCGAACATACTGTAAGGTAGTTGGAGCAAAAGCATAGGAGATTCATAACGAGATTGAGATGTCAGAGGCTGGACCACAGTACCTTATGAGTCTTGACATGAGCTCTAAAACTAACGTTAAGAGCCTTACAAGAGTCTATCATCTGTCGACAGTTCCTCCGAATGATATTTCGGTCCAGAACTGCAGCTGGAAGTGGTACATCCCAGAGCGTCTTCCCAATGAACGCTTTTTCGAGGGACTCTTTGGAGGGACTAGGGAATAGGTCACTTGGTATTGCGGACATCTTGAGTGAAGGCTTGAATGAGCATCAGCAGACCAGGGTCTGGATAGATGAACGCAAGACACCAGAGCTGTGGATATCAACAGACCATTTGTTTTACGTGACAAGTATGAAGACCGGCGCTGTGGGAAGAAGTTTTTCCGTGAGCACGTACTCTACCTTTTTCTACGTGACCATGATAGCCATGGTCCGAGGGGTCCGGCAAATGCTGGAAAGATGAGCCGGACTGGCTTAGCGCGGGAAGATTCTCTGGTTCATCTCTGATTAGATGATGCGCCGCATCGTGGATGAAACACCCAATCAAAATGCCTGTCTAGTCCGCCCAAAACGAGCTGGGGGATAGCTCGGCTGCCGTGCCCAGTCCTCAAATGGCCATGGCTGTGGCCAGGATGGTTAGAGGGCGCACGGCAAGGCCTCCCAAGAGCTATTTTAGATGCAAACGTTGGCCGTCGTCGCTCGCGGGCTGTGGGCCGACGACGAAGACATTCTTTTCCGCCTGTTGTCGACAGCGTCGAGACTCGAAACCGTCCTTTCAAGCACAGCGTGGCTGAAGCTCATCCTGTCCGGTCTATCGTTTCAGCTTGCTAGCGACGGTGCCTGAAAGGCAATACCTCTCCGCCTCCTCTCCAATCGCGTGTACTGACAGACTCCAGGCTTCACATGCGATGACACCCACACTGGGTCGCTTGCGTGCCTGTCCTCTACCAGGTATCCCATGTGCTTGACGACGTGCGATCGATTCATCGGCACAGCGAGAAGTAGCGAAGGCCTTTGAGCGGCTCTACGGGACTCGACCTCTCTAATTCCTGATCTACCATAGCTGCGCTTCCCGAGACAGGGTGGCTGTGAGATTAGCTCACTCATCATATATACTTACAAAAGACATGACCGTACCGATACCTGCAGAGAGTGAATGGCTCTCCCAAAACAGAATGTCAGATTCCGAGTGCGACTCCGGCTCCGATGCCGACATGGAACCCCCCGTACATCCCGTGCCGACAATGCAGGGTGCTTTCGAGGAGTCAATGGCAGAGACCATGGAGGAGGCGGACGACCCAGAAGCTCCCGATCGAATGTCGGTAGCCGATTCGGTCAGTCGACGCAAGATGTTGCTTGAGCAGGAGGATTATGAGCGGACAGTCGCCGGACGATGGAGGCAAAAGCCTGGGGAGAAGTTCCATCCCTTGTGGAAGTTGGTCGCTCAGATCTCATTCGGTATGCATCTGCTGCAGCAGGGCATGGCCAAATCCGATGAAGAAGTTATCAAAATTCTACAGACCCATGTCGACGAGATTGATGGCTTTCTTGAGCGGACAACGGAGGATTTTGACCTAGCTCAGGGTGATATCGATGAGCGTATCCGATACCTTCGGTTGCCCTTAGAACACGGTGATGTCTTCGACACTATGCTCAACGATAGAAGCTTTAGAGTGGCAATCGTTGAGGGCAACGAAAAGATCGAACATATCATTGACAGGACGGCCGCTGCAATGATCGACGCTCTGAAGGACGTGCAGAAAGGTCTCGACGCGACCCGAGAGTTGGCAAAGTATCTGACAAGAGTAGACAAGAATTGGGATGATCGTACAGAAGAGCACGATTCCGTGTACTTGGCTATGATCGGTAACACCGAAGGTTGGACAAGGGCGTTCCTCACCCTACAGTCGAAAGGAAATCACCTCCGCAAGGGGCTGGTACAGCTTGGTGGCATTGTTGGGGAGATGCAAAGGAGGGCAGGTGCTGCGAGTCGTAGGAATCTAGTGAGTCAGATATCGTTTCTGTGTAGGTATACCTCTCTAAATACACAACGCAGGCTCCAAGACCCACTCATGGTCGGTATTTCGTAGAACCGAAGCCCTCTTCGGCGAGCAATTCAAGTCCACGGGGTTCAATATCACCAAGGTCACCCATGAAACCTCTACCGACCGCTCCCAACGCAGAGGCGAAAGCTGCAAGAGTGCCCAGGGACACGAGTCCAATGCAGCAATCCGGTTCGAGGAAGCACTCAACCTCAAGCCAGCAAGCTGCTTTAGGTCAGCATCCGAGCCTACGACAGCTTTCGAGCTCGACCCAGCCCGCTAGCCCCGGACAGCATCCTGCTTCAAGGCAGTCTATAAGCACTGCACAAACGGCAAGCTCAGTACAATACGCTGGTTCCAGAAAGCAGTCAATCTCAGATCAAGAGCCGAAACCCGCCCAACATATAAGTCCTGTACAGCATTACAGCCCAACACAAAACGATGTCATCAGGCGACGCGTGTCATCGAAGGATTGGAACAGCTCTGTGCAAGAAGAAAGTCCAAACGTACGGAACCCTTCGAGGGATTGGTCTCAAGTTTCGACGGCATCTCCACTCATAGAGCATGCCATGTCAGCCAAGAAAGTTTCACCAGTGATGCGGATGCATAGCACAGAGCGGATAAAACTTGCTAAAACCCCAGAGCCACATATGCCAGTCAGCAATCCAGAGAGGAAGCCGCTAATACCTGAGACGGGTTCATCACGTAGACGATCACATGTTGATCATAGGCGTTCGATGAGTGTAGAGCAACCACTAACGAAAGGTGAGAAAGATCAAGAACTCGTTGAGGAAGCAAAGAACGAGTCTGGAAGGAGATTGAAGGAGGATGATAGTCCTTCTGGCACCGATTTGCCAATACAAAGTCCGACCGAACTTGATCCACCTCCGCCGACAACGAGCCCTCCCATTATAAAGCGAGTACCCTCTCGCAGGATCACCATCATGAGCACTACCTCAGAGTACTCAGGAAGATCCGACAGTCCCGTAACGCGTGAAGTTAGTCCGGAGCTGCATCGCAATTCCAAAGGCTTTGTTCCCAACCACCGCTCATACGGCTCGATATCATTCCTACCGATGCACCCGCTGTTATCACCATTACCTGATCCGTCTGATTCGTGGGCCGATGATGCCGAAAGAGAATTCGAGAAGCGTACCAGCGATCCTCCACGAGCTTCCTCGCCAGCGCAACGAGTCCCTAGTCCCCAACCCATCCCAGCGCCAGACGATAGCGAGGGCGCTGTGAACACCTCCCATCCTCTACTTCTTGCCGAAAGGCATACCAAGTTTTCCTCAAGAATCACCCCGGCCTCCTCAAGGAACGGAAGAGATCTTCCTCTCCGGCATTACCGCAGCCAAGAAGTGGTGCGCCAATCGATCTTCTCTCCGTCGGATGAAAAAGAGGTTTTCGTCCCACCCAAGCGATCTAGCTCTCTTGTCTACAGCCAAAATGATCGAGCTTTTTCCGCCCTCGCCAACTCAAGCGCCTCTCTACCATTAGCGACCACTCTATCACCACCACCTCATGCATCCTCTGCCGCTCCATCGCCCCTCAACGTCACCCAAACCCAGCGATCCTTAACCCCCCAGCCCACCAACGTCCTCAAATCTTCTAAGGCGTCGATAGTTACGGGACCGTCCTCAGAAGACTCCCTTTCCACAAGTTCTGCCCCTTCCGACGGCGCCACTCCGCCAGCTATATCCCGGAGCCGCTCACCGGGCATCTCTCACTCCAAGAGTACGCCCATCCTCCCCACCACAAAATCAGTTCTTGATCCCAGCGAGTCCGAGGATACCATCTCCGATGGCAAAATGCCACTCTCTACCACCAACAACACGCCCGTCTACCTCAATCCTATCTCCTCCGCCGCCCTCATCGACTTTCTCGCCTCGACACCACCGCCCACTCCACCAGGTCGCCGCCCCCGCTCTCCTTTCCATCAAATCATCCGTGACAATGACGGTCCTACAAAAGAACATTCCGGCTCTTTCAGCATATTCCCCTCCTCTCCAGCCCCTCCAAGCCCAGGCGGCCGCGCAATGGCCTCCCTCCTCAATCCGCGCGTTGGACCGAAGGGTGTCCCCCCGCCAATCGTAGCGGCTGCCTCGCCAGTAGAGAACAAGAAAGGATTCAAGAAGTTCTTTGGAGGGGTGGGCACGAGAAAGGCGAAGAACGGCAAGGCCCCTCGGACCGAAGGGCTTGCTTTGGTAATCCCGGAGCATGATAGATACCGGACAAAGAAAAGGTCTGGAAAGAAGGGCGAGAAGAGCGAGAGTGCGGGCGCGATTGAAGGGAAGAAGGAAGGTGAAGGAGAGGGCAGCGGGTTCATGGGGGTGGGGAGGGACGGGGTGTGGATCAGTCGGAAGAACTTCTTGAAGACATGATGTTGCAGAAGGTATATTAAGCTGACGTGAGGGTTCAAGTATCGAGTTCTACTTGGGTGCATGGGCGTTTTGGCTGGGATGATGATGTTGTTGGATACACCATGGTTAATGTTTCCAATGTGGCTCACTAGCTTTCCTTTTCCGATGATGTATCACTACTGTCTGATGTATTGACGGTCTTTCGGGGCGTGGCCTGTATACTATTTCTTAAGATTTGTTCATCGTTACCCTGGTATGATGGATATGAGAACACTTTTATCAAGTCAACCCAAGTGTTCAGCGACCGCAATGTTGTTAAAGCCTTCCGCGCGCTGAAGAATTCATAGAAAACTAGCATGCGGTTGCAAAGATTCCAAAGCTGACCACGTGCGGATGTTCTACATATGTTACGACTTAAAACCAGCTGCGGTTCGCAAGAGTTTTCTTGAGGAGGCCCATCGTTGACTTGGACGCTCTCCTAGGGTTGCCGTGTCCGACCCTGCCAAGCCAGCCTTGGCCATTTCGGGTCTGAGGATTCTACCATGGATTCAAGGGCTCAACCTCAAAAGCTGTATAGAATAGCTTCCCGAGCCATTGAGCCGTTCGTCCCGTCTCACTGACATGCAGCCAGAATTCTAGGACTATGTCTGGCAAAATGCGCGCAGTACGATCATTCCATGTCTCTCCGACGGCGCGCTTACGGCAAAGCCCTGCAGCGCTGGCAGACTGCTACTTCGGATCACATCTGGATCAGCGATGACATCCTCGACAGAGCATTGCGGCGCTTCCTCGTGCCACAGTGTTCCCGACGCCAGGGCAGCTCCGTGCCGGGCCCTCTCGAAGCTCAGAGAAGAGCTAACAAGCGGCGAATGATGGGATTGGCACTAGCAGGAGCTCGTGGTGAGGATATTGACCCGAGTCTTTTGAGGAGAATCCCTGAGCAGCAGACATGGCAATGGCAAGGTCCTACAGCTGCAGAACCTCCGAACACACCTTTTATTCAGGGTACGGATATTGGCAATTCATCACTGAACTTACAATTCTGATTGACTATTAGATCCGCCTCCTTTACCCCAATGGTTGACCCAAGGCCTCTCAGATGAACATGCTTCCAGTCCCTATGGCGAGGCCGGAACACCGTCTGCGGTAGCCCCCTCCACAGTACATGATATCTATCCAAAACTCGACACGGTTCCCGGAGTGGCCACGCAAGTGGACTCGAACAATACCGTTGTTTCCGAGATAAGGCGCAGTCAATTGGCGTTCAAAGATATGATACAAGAGGATAAGCCGATGGACATGATTATAAGTTTTCTCGAAGATCCGAAGCTTAATGTCTTCGAAGCACAGAACCTTCAGTGTCTGCTTACTGTACAATCGCGGACTACAACTACCGATCCCAAAAAGACCCAAACACTCTGCCGCTGGCTTAGTAGACAGGTTGCTCTGGGACTGCTGCCACATGATGAGGTCGTGTCGACGGTTGAGATCATCACGGGCAACAGTGAAAAAAGGCGTTTATTCTCATCATGCGAAGATTTGTCCCGGGCAGTCTTCGAAGGAACTTCACTATCTACCGTCTATCAGGGCGAAGACAGTCTCATGATACACTCCTTCAATGATTACCTTAGTTCGCTTCCCTTAGGGGCTTTATCCTGGGCCACTCAAAATCTGGGGATTGAAATGATAAAATCGTTGCGTGTTGCTAACGAAAATCCTTTGAAGATGCGTCTTAGGGTTTTCTTGCAGGTTTGGTACTCGATCAAGGAGCCTGACGTCAAGGAACAAGACGTTGTTTGCAAATCGCAGACTCGTGCCTCCAAGTTGTTGGATATGCTGCAACACATCCCACGTCATTTGTTGTTGGACTTCTTACACGAGACCCACAGGAAATTCTTCAAACGCTTGTTCGCTATGAATGGAGGAAGATCAGCAATCCTGGAGCAATGGAGTCGCTTGGAGGAACCAAGTTTCCTGAGAGAGCTACTCCCCCGGTTCGAAGCACAAATGGCGCGAGAGAAGATAGCAAATATCGCCGAATACCTCCAGCTCATGGATCATAGAGCCAAATGTAGTTTCCTGCTACGACACTGGTATGAGACAAAATTAGCCTACCACTCGAAAGCAGGCCTCTCTTTCCCCTCCGCTCTCGAAGCTCGCTTCCAGCGCTCGCTCCAAGAAAATCCCAACCGGAGCCCCTTCATCAATCTCCTTCTGAGCCTTCGGTCCCTCGACTATAACCCGCCCGCAGAAACGCAATCTCGCCTTCTTCGCCTTCTCCGCGCCCTTGACATGTCCGGCATCATCGTCGCTCTGATCGCTAGCAGCGAGATGCACCACGTCCACTTCGGCGCCCGCGTTGTCCAGGCTGAAATCTACCACCACCTCTCCATTGGCAAGCAGCGCATCGCTTACAAGATCTTTCGTTCCTACCATAAGCTCCCTATCGAGCACGTCCCTGAGCTCGCCGAGGTCATCATCTCAAGACCAAACCTCCACTCCGAAGTCGCACTGCGCTTGCGTCATTCGCGCCAAAAATGGCTTGGGTGCACGAAGGAATTCACACAGAATCGACTCACGCTTAGAGATCTCCGCACCAGCACACTCAACCGCATGGCCCTCGCCTACGCCAAAGCACCCCACCTTCGTCCCATATGGGCGTTCAGGAAGGTGTACGCTTGCTATCAAACCCTCAGAACGGAGCATCTCCCCGTCCAACCCGACATTACGAGAGCAATGACCCACGCCGGCGTTATTCGATTCTTACTAGAAGGCGAGTGGGTCAGCACGATCCGCTTCATGCAGATCCTGCGGCTGGTACGCGAAGTGGAAGGCGAGGAGGTGGCGGAGCAGCTGGATCGGTCGTTGTGGGATTGGAGGCGTGAGGTTTTGGGGAAGGGGAGGGAGAATAGAGATAGAGAGTTGGAGGAAGGGTCGAGGGTTGGTTGTTTTGTGAGATCGGCTTTTCCCAGGACTGCGGTGGGGCCGAGACGGACGAGGAGACCGTGCGCCAAATGGTGGAAGTGTGATGGTGAGTGAGTCGACCAGTATGCTCTAGATCGTCTCCAGTACAGCATGATTTGGCAACGGGACACCAGCAGCTTGAGCATACGACAGCTATGTTCGTGCAAGAGGACATTTACCGAGTATAATAGAGGGATTGCGGTGGGGCCGAGAAGGACGAGGAGACCGTGCGCTAAATGGTGGAAGTGTGATGGTGAGTGAATTTACCGCTGTGTTCTGCATCGTATCCAGTACAGTATGGTTTGGCTGCGAGGCAATAGCAGCTTGCACGTACGACAGCTATCTCCATTCCAGGGGAAATTTACCGAGTGTGATAACGGATTCGAAGAAAGAGAAAGAGAGGGAAAAGGGTGGGCATGAGGATTGCGGGCATGGAAAACCGAGAATGGAGGAGAAGGAGAAGCGACTGGGTCTTGAGGTTCGGAAGACGATGTACAAGAAGAGTCAAGATAATGATGAGGAGAAATAACGAGATTGTGCTCCGGAGAGCAAGAGGCAGGATTATTGCACCGACGACGGCTGTTCTACAGAGAGATGGCGAGACGTAGGGAAAGAGGGCGATGTGTGTGAGGCGGTAGAAAGGCGAGGGGAACAAGCAACGCGACAGAACATGAGTATACTATAGTATGGGATCGGAGGCGAACCCTGTACTGTACTACTACATGTACAACCAGGAATACGTTTGTAGGTCACACAGGATATAGAGCAAGTCTCGACAGATACTAGGGGTCTTGCAGGTACGTAAGATCCAATGGAGCATTTCGAGCTGTCTCCAGAGCAAGATTCTGGCTGGGGAAATCGACGAGAGGATTTATGATACTCAACCAGCAGGGCACAGCTGCATCTTCAAATTGCTCGCGCTTTTACGAACACAAACCCCTGCCTGCTCCAACGAAAGCCCCTCTACCACAGCAGTATCTCTGCCCACCCAAAAACGCCCCCCCCAAGCCACCCCCCCCCTCCAACGCCATCACACCACCACCTAGAACCCTCTTCCCCAAACCCCCCGCTCCCAATCCCAATCCCGCGCCCCAGCCCCCTCAATGCACAATCCTATACCCCCCACCCCCAACCTCCAACCTCCCCTCCTCAACCTTCCCCCCCAAAAACTCCCTCATCTCCTCATTCCCAAACGGAAACCCCCCAGGCACCACCATCTTCAGCATCATCACAATCCTTTCCAAGCGCATCGCCCCCTGGTTCGTCAGCATGCCCACCACAAACTGCCAGAACACCTCCATGCGCTCGCTCTGCATCTCCTCCTCGCTACGCACCGCCGCCACGCTGCTTACGGCCTCGGACGCCGCGGCCGCCTGGGCGGTGACGCTGGCGGCGGATGTGGGCGCCAGGGTTTCGGAGGTGAGGGTCTCGAGCACGCGGTAGGTGTCGGGGGTGGGGCCCTGCTGTGCGAGGACGAGTTTGGAGACCCAGAAGGTGAGGGCGTTGCGGACGAGGAGTTCGGACATGGCGAGCCGGGTTATTAGTTCTGGGACGGTTTTCGTGGTGGGTGCGGGGGAGTTGGTGGGGGAGGAGAAGGCGTAGATTACGGTGGCGTGCCAGGGGGGCACTTCTTCGCGGACGACGCGGTCGGCGAGGTCGAGATGCACGGTGACTTGGCCGAGGGAGGGCAGCCAGGTGAGTTTGCGGCTGGGCTTGAGGGCGGAGAAGGTTGTGGCGTAGTGGGTTTGGAGGGCGGAGATGGGGGCTGGGAGGGCGAAGGACTCGGTGTGGAGGGAGGGCCAGAAGAGGTGGGAGAGGATCTTGGAGGTTAGGATTTGGGGTGGGGAGCTGGAGGAGGGGGAGGGGGTGGGGGGCCGCTGATCGTTGCGGATGGCGAGTTCGAGGCGGCGGGAGTCGAGGATGTCGCGGAGCATGACTTCGCAGGCTTGGAGGGCGGCCTCGCCGAAGCGGATTTTGAGGAGCTCCATGACGCGGATCTCTTTGTCGAAGTGGTGCTCCCGGCGGAGGAGGCGCTCACCGAGGGTTTTTTGGAACTCTTTGATGAAGGTGTCTTTGCTGTCGAAGAGGCTGATGAGAGCGCCGATTACGTCGCTGTGTTTTGAGCGTTTGTACTCTGGGCAGGGTCAGCAGAATTGATTTGAATATGACGTGGCCCTGGCTTACCTGGAGGTGCATCAACGGGGTCTGGGAGCCAATTCATGTCATCCCAGTCCAGGTCTCCGTCGTCTGCTCCTTTTGCTTCTTCGACCGGAAGACCACCGGTTCTGTCGAGCTCTATTGCGAGCTCGGTCAAGGCTTCAGGTCCAGGCGACTCATCTCCGGGATCTGCGAGCAGCCCTCCTACGACGATGTGGACGGTGTCATCTCGCTCGCGAAGGTAGCGGCGTATAGGACGAGCTACTCGGTCTAGCAGAACGCCTTTAGGGTCCAAGAAGGTGAAAGCACGGATGATAGATATGTAGACTTGGAGAATCTGAGTCGTGGAAGCTCCTGGTTGGAGTAAGCGATGCGAGACGACCTCTGAGAACTCCTGGGTCACGTGCAGCCTCGCGTTCGGGTTACTGATATAAGACTTGAGGTCTTCCATGGCACCACGGCTTCCATTGTCCCAATCTACAATGACGTTGAAAAGCTCACTGACTCGTAGAGCGCCCAACTGCCCAATACCCATCTCTTGCCATCTTTGAACATCGGCATGAGTAATCTTTGTAATGCTCGATGGTTCATCACGTGCACTTTCGTCAAGAGAGGCAAGCACTTCAACGACGAAACGTGCGAAACGGTTTTCGATCCAGCCTTGTAGCTCTTCTGGTACCGTTGATGGCGAGCTCCATCTCCCGGCATAATGGCTCTCGACGTGCTTCGTCAGACCTTCGTTCATTACTTCTGCGAACAAGCGCTGGGCTCTACCACCAGCGAGACCAACGTGGGAGAGACTTCTCATAACCTTCACCGTCAATTGACGCGCCTTAGTTACCTGAGAGGCTTCATGCGGTTGGTCTTCTGTCCCAATGTTCAGGACGGTAAAAGCCTGGTCTTTGAGAAAGCGGCGAAGATGCAGACTAAAGGCATCTTGAGGAATTGAATGAGCGAACAAACCATGGAGAGTCGCTCTCGCTTGTGCTAATTCCCTACTGCCGTTTTTGGGCAGGAAACCCACAATGTGGTGTTTCAAAGGATGTATATAGACTGTCTGTACGATCTGCAAAGTCTGAAAGACCTCGAACAGGGCATTCGTATTACCTTGGTCATTCAAGCGCTACTATTGATCAGACGAGCCATGTATGTCTCAGGTTCAACGATTACCTTGATCAAGCCCGGCAATACGTGATCCACATAGTGCCGACTCCCAACCTCCTCATAGTACCATTGCAACAGGTTATCTTTAGTAGAGTATCGTCGGAGCTGCCGCCCACGAGAGTCCCCTGAAAGCAGATAGGCTGTAGCATTTGCAGTCTCCACATCGAAAGGCTTGATCCACTTTGCCTTCAACGTCCCCTCATCTTGAGAGGCATGGGCCGCAGTGATCGGCTCATTGGGTAAAGAAAGATATGTCGTCGCAGTATGCCATGCCCGGTCCCATCTGATCTGCTCGGCTGCACCGCTTTCTGCTCCGACATCCAAGGTAATTGGGCCCCCGAAAGATTCGCCAAAGTCAGTCGAGCCAAGCACGGGCGTTGCTGTTGGGGTAGGAATAACTACATCTGCGGAAGGGGGAAAGACTGCGGCAAATATCGCCTCTTGACAAGCCATATCCGATCATGGTTTGGGGACTGAAAAGCTTCGAAGCCCGGCGCAGGACTGAAGAGGGCCATCGCGTCGAATCGAGCGCGCAGTAAACTCTACATCACGTGATCTGTGCGGGTACAAATCGTGAAACATGTTGGAATCATAATTGCTTTGGCTAACCACAACACTTTTGGAGACGGTTAGCCGATATAAGAGTTCTAGCGATCTTTGTCTAGCTCTATCAGAATCAAGGGTATCATCAACAGTATTTCACAGCCCCACCAGCACCCCATATCAAGGTTCTTAGCCATTCCCCCCTACCATACTCGAGTACGCCTGTCCGTGGATTTCCCCAATCAGGAGCTATTTCTATCGATCCATCCTAATAGGTCGGTGACATAGGTTGCCATGGGCTTGTTGTGTGCCAGAACAAACATGAGCTTTTGCCGTAAGGGCTCAAAGAGCGTTCCTATCCAGTCTTCTACGCCATCACTCTTCTCATACTCAATGCTGTCATTCTGTCCAAGTATAGCAGCAGCTTTTGGTATATGACGTGCCATGTTTCTGAGTATAAGCACACTGGTCAATGGTAACCCTGCGGCATCGGCTCGCTCGTCAAGTGCGGTACTATGCCATGATCGTTGGCTTACGGCTTCCTTTCTGCCCTCCCCGCTTGACCTCAACAAGTCTAGAGCTGGCATTGTGGTTTGCGTTGCTATAGTCCGATTGTGCTTCTCTCGGAACGCGGCTTTCGCTGGCGCGTCAGGCAGGTGGGTCTTGACGTGCACCGCAACTTGAACTGCTGTTGGGTTTTCCTTTTGCAGGCGTGTGAAGTGGCGGCATCCTGTCCAATAGCAGTCGAGTTGTGCTTGCAGCGTTTGGCCAGCGGAAAGCTCCCAACCACCTTCCGGGTTTTGGGGAATGTTAAGGTGCTTCGTAGCGATATGGTTGAATAGATCCTGCGGTTCTAGAAGGAATTCACCACATCGCTTATGGCTTTGAAGTGTCCACAAGCAGCGGCGATATGGCTTTCCCTTGAGGTTCGTAGGAGTGTGGCGTGGTCGAATTCCTTTTATGATGAATTTACTGTTCGTCTCAGAGACCACACGAACCTGTGCGTTGGCGGTTGTGAAGACTTGGCTAACATTCTTAATGAAATCCGCCGCAGGCAGGAGCTGGTTCGAAAGAGTGCTGTAATGGGAGAAACGGGCTTGGTAAGCCTGCCATAAGGCGATCTGCGTTATCTCACTCTCTGAATCCTCTTCGAAAACAGCCTTCAGCCATTGAGTAGATCGCTCAGGTTCATCTAATTTGAGAAACTCTTCGAGAAGATCCCTAGGGACATTTGGGATTTCTTGCGCAGATGCAGACGCAACGGGTCCATGAACACTGTGCTTTGAGAACGTATCTACTGCGTGATACTGTAGAAGTCGGACAAGCTGCACAATAAAGGCAGGCGTGGACAGATGGCTGGCATTGGCGAGCAATATAGCCACATTTTCGGGGCCTGCAGTGAAAAGGTAGAGAAAATCTAGAGATGCGTTGAGGAGCTCCTCGTCTTCGAGTAGAATCCAGTCGATAATATTCCGTAAGACGGGGATAGGCACTCCTTTCAGACGATTAGGCTCCTCAAGGTTCATTGAGATGCGGCTGATCGCTCGTAGTGCCGTAAGTACGGCACCTCGATCAGAACCATCAGCGACTTGGTTGAGCAGCGATCGGTACAGTGGATCCTCCGATTCCATCGACCAGAACCGAGTGACCTGTTCTGCGATGTCCAAGGCATAATGCTTCAACTCGGTAACCCTTGGGTCCCGTGGCAGGTTTAGAGCTATGGATAAAAAATCACGGAGCTGTGGTAAGTCCGCTAGATAGGATGCGTTCTCCTCCAGTAATGCCAGATTTCGGATAGTCAAGCCGGCTTCATGGATTTTGGTAAGCCTGTGACCGTCGGATTCGGTCTCTATCTCGTCAGGATGGTCCAGGCGTTTCAGACATTGGATACGTTGAAGTATGTCCGGAGTTCCGTTGATCCCATCCAGAATGTTGATCTCATGAGACCGTTCCATATAGTCGATCTCCCATTTGACATCATAGAAGATTGAGCTTGCATCCAGAGCATACTCGATGAGTGCTTCGGCTAAATTGGGAAAAGCTTCAAATTTGTACTTGTCACCACGCTCATGCGATATTTTGACAAGGTGATGTAAGGCATAGTCTTGTTCCTCAGGTATATTACTCCGTAAGCCTTGCAATGTTCGAACGTAGATATTAGGACCATCAAACCCTTCTATGAGAAGTAAGTCGAAGCAATAGCTATCAGACGTGGTACACTTACGGCCTGGTTTCATCATGCCTTTCGTGCTTGGGTGTGGTGCCCTGCCCAAGGCAACCAGCCTCGCATCACGCAATTGTCTCTGGCGCTCTTTGAAGAGATTAGGATTATTGCCAGGTGTTGTGATGGGCCGTAAAGTTAGAGGATTTGGCGGTCGCGGTTCGTAATTTGCGATACCAAGGGGCAGGCTTCCGGCATTGGTCGAGGAGGAGTAATTGTAACCTTGATTGGGGGCAGAGGATGGCTGTGGAGAGTGGAGGTGACCCTGGGCATTGCGCGTGTTTCTTGATGATGAAAGATCTGGCTGGAATAAGACCCTCTGAGGGGGAGCTTGGCGAAGGCCTTGGTCGCAATCTATCAGTCAAGACGTTCAACGTTCAGATACAATGAACGGTCGATTACACTGACCTCTTGTTGTGCGTCCACCCCCACTGCCGGGCTCATCGACATCCATTTTTTCGTCTTTTGGCGTCCTCGACCCGTCCACGGAGCCTTCGCTATCTTGGCCATAACCAAAACTCTCCCGCGAACTAGGTGCCCTAAATTTTTCGATGGTACGCTTTAATAGGTCACCACCCTTCGCAGTCAGATCTTCAAGTATTTGCTTCGGAGGCGGCTCTTGTTGGTATATTGTCTTTATCTCATAGGCGCTATGGCTATGTCAGCAGATTCACCACCATGGGATAGGATAGACCCACGCCAGATTCTTGTAATAGACTGTCTTCAAGGCGAAAGCGTAAGCGGCAGCGTTGGCCGACCCAAGATTGAACTCTTGCCCGACTTTTCGCCAAGCGAGCTTCTCAGCACTGATAGCATCGTAACCGCCTCTCGATGTAACGACATTGAAGAACTTGTACAGGTCGATATTTTTGCCGTTAACTCGGGCCTGAAGGTCAAGCGAAGTCCTGGCAACAATGAATGTGCGCCTATGCGTGTGGGTTGGGGCGTGACTGCCTTACCCTCTTTCAGCATGGAAAGCTGCTAGATTGCCGATAAACTTATCGTAGCCCGCAGCATGCTCTTCGGATTCCTCTCCATTCACCCCGGGACTAGCCATGCTTGCTGAATACAGTTCCTATCTGGCTTGTTGTCCGGAACCCCATCGACAGTCCAGAAACCTCCTGACTGGTGTGTGGCTTTGTTTGCGGACTTCGGTGGAAGATTATTGAGATCGGCTCACCGCAATCATCAATGGAGATTATGGACTCGCGACGCGATTGTACTGAACGGGCTAGAGTTCCGGCGTTTGCTGCGTCAAAGCGGCTATCTAGCATCACGTGACCGTTCTCTTATCTTACCTCTACCTGGTCCATTTCCTACAATAGTTTACGTCGCGAAACAGATGAGTCCCAGAAAGCTGTAGGTGTATGAATATAGCGTACGACCCATTGATGTTTGCCAAATCTCCTAGCACATCCTTCGTTCTCGTCCCTATCCATTTGGTGTCACCAGTGACTCTCAAATATAGATATGGCTCCTTCATCACTTAGGTCTCAATCAACGCTCGTCTCCGGTCCAGTGTCTTTGACATTATTCAAGCTCTCCTTCTGTACAACTGCTAGTCTAAGATCCAATCTACTATGGACACACCTACCGAATAGGGATGATCTCTTTGCCGTGTTTGATTCAGTATTTCACAAAGATCTAGAAGGCTCAGTCGCTGAGAAGAAGGTTCTCAAACTCATTCGAGGTGGCGACCTTCTAGTATGTTCATAATCGTAATCACTTCATCGACGGCCCGAAATATTCTATGACCTCGAGACTGCGATAATTGATATTGACCATTCTTCGTTTAGGAAACCATTGAGCTTGATAGCCTAGTTCTCCAGGCACGCCTTGACGAAGAGCGGACCAGATCGCAACATCTCCAAGACGTCGATCGCCACGTAATCATCATGGTCAAGAAACCCTTGCTCGCGATTCGTTACCAACTACCAACAGGCCAGGTAAACTTGTCGCGAACCCGAGGCTTATGTCTACTAAATCTATGTGCATAGATCAGAAGACTCCAGATGAACTTTCGACCCGAGTCTGGCTTCGACTCGGCTTACCTCGCTGTACAAGCGCTAGGCCTTCCGATCCGCGACAGATCCCAGCAACCAATCAATCCTTTGTCGACCACTACGAATCTACCACCGCCACCTCAGACATCCATTTTGCAACCACCAAGATCAATTGGTCTGTTGCCGAGTTTAGAGTTCAATTTCCGACCCATGACCTCGCACGGTTATGAACATCGCCCTTCCAGCTCTGCTCCAGAGACGCCGTCTGAGCGTCCCTCTACGGCTCCTATGACGTTCAGTCAGATGTTACCTCCACCTCGAGAGTTACCATTTTTTCCAACTCTCCCCAAACCACAGAATACTGGAGCGGTTCCAGCAGCTCTGACCGCCAGCCAGCCTACGTCATCGCAAAGCCAATCTTCTTCCATAACTAAGCCGAAGAAGAAGGGTCGTGCAAAGACAGCTCAAGTAGCTGCTCCCGAGTCTCAGACAGATTCAAGGCACCCAGCTCTTGTAATCGGAAGTCGGTCCTCCACCACGGAGCCAAAGAAAAGGAAGAGCCGTGCACAGCCGGCAAAGAAAAAACCCTCACCTGGTTTGACAACAACTGCGATAGAAAAGAGTACTCAGACTCTGGAGCCTTCCTCAGTGGTTGCGCCCCATCGTCGTGCAGACACGACGAACCCCGAACGCCAGTCTGAAAACACTCAGTTGAGCCAGGAAAGGCAAACTGAAGGCCAACGAAGCGGTACAAGCCAGCAAACCCAGCAAAATTTACCCACGACAGCTGCTGCTGTTGCTATCAAACCACCTGTAAGCACGAGGAATGACGTCAAGCAGCAAGCTCACCCCCCGCTTGTCCTCCATGTAGGGACAAAAGGTATGGCGGCAATCTCGGCAAAGGAGAGCAAGGCATGCCTTGATCTATCAAACTCCAGTCCGGCCGAAGCCAGTGATGCGACTCCAAGATGCCTCTCATCAACGGGAGAGATCTCGCCGGAAGATTACATGAGTCGCCTCGATGACTGGGTCCGGAGATATCAGGACTTGCCTGCACCAAAGCCTCGTTCATCGCCAGTTAGCGATCTTACAACTTACGCTGCTCAATCGGAAGAGGATCGACTCGCTGTAGTCGACGATATGATCTGCGAGTACCTTGAAGATGAGAACTTCATCAAGCTTGTAGAAGACGTGGAAAAATCATGGAGAAGAATTGGCTTGGGCTTCTGATTCCGCAGGCTTGAGATTTCAAAAACCGTGTTCGCACAGAACAAGAATATAATTCTATTGCGTCATTGGCTTTGCACAACGGTCCTAGCACTTATTGAAGCTGCATATGGCTGGGGAAAATAATTGTAAGTCTTGCTTTTCCAGCAGACCTGTTAACGGACAAAGTCGGGCTACGATAACGCTTGGCTTGGTGTTGAAGTGCAAGCGGTAGCTTTCAGTAATTTGGTGTTGCCATGGATGGCAGAACCCAACACACCAAGCCGTTATGATGTTCCAGATTCACCGTCCCGAGGGAAAAGACGTTATAAGATAAAAAGGTCTTTCGCCTGATTCTCTATAAGGTACCCAGGGATAATTTCGCAATACCCAACTCAGGGCTGTTTCAGGGTTCGTAAGTGGAGTTGCGATCTCCAGTTCCTCAGAATCGTCAGTTCAGTCCTCTTCAAATTCACAAATTTGCAGATTTTCTTTGCCATTTTGTATAAGAGTACATATCTTCCTCCTTGCAATGCCTGTCTCAACCAGCACCCGCGCAGACCTCACGTCTCGCACAATTCCCCTAATGTCTCTTTCTGATGGCTCCCCATCTTCAATGACCGGTCCCCCAGCTCCAATGCCGCACTACCTTTCCGCCGATGGCCGAGCTGTCAAGAGATTCGCAATCGAAGGCAACGCTATCAGTACGTCGAGCGTTTGAGGGTACACATACCTGTTTCTCACCGTACATAACCGCACCCGCTGACTCGACGGCATCAATCCTCAGTGACTGGCGGCGCTGGAACTCTTGCCTTGATCAATGCACGTGCACTGCTCGAACACGGCCTCTCGGGTCTTGCCCTCTTCGATCTCGATCCATCGCACGCAACCGCAGAGATCTTTGCTCTGCGAACGGATTTCCCACATGCAACGATATTGACGGAGAGTGTCAATGTAACTGATGCGGCGCAAGTCCAGATGGCGGTGGATCGAGCCGCCCAGGAGCTTGGGAGTGTAGATATCCTGATATGCTTCGCGGGCGTCGTGGGCTGCCAGCATGCGGTTGAGATGACGCCTGACGAGTGGAAACGAACGCTCGACGTCAATACTACAGGGGCTTTCTTCTGTGCGCAAGCGGTTGCGAGGTATGTCCTAGAGTCTGCCGGGAAATGCTATATTGATCGGCTGCCCCATGATCTCACCGTCTCATAATTACACGAATTCACGCTTTCACAACTCCACGTCCCACCCAGCCGCCTCTCCCCCCTCCCGGAATTCTACTCACGTCTCCCCATCTCAGACTGCAGATCTCCCTCCACCTCCCCCTCTCCATCCTCCTCATCGCCTCCATCTCCGCCCACCGCACCAACTACCCCCAGCCCCAAGCCGCCTACAACGCCTCCAAAGCCGCGCTCATAAGTCTCAAGACCTCCCTGGCCGCCGAATGGGCCGTCCACGGCATCCGCGTCAACACCATCTCACCGGGATACATGGACACGGTACTCAACGAAGGGGAAGGCCTGGAGGTGGCGCGGCGGACGTGGTGTGAGCGGAATCCGATGGGGAGGATGGGTGTGCCGGAGGAGTTAACGGGGCCGGTGGTGTTGCTGTGCTCGCAGGCGGGGAGTTATATCAATGGTGCGGATTTGGTGGTTGATGGGGGGCAGTGCTGTTTTTGAGGAAAGCGGGATTTTTGAGAGAGGTGACTTGGATGCGGAACGAAGTATATGATGGAAGGGAGGGAAATAAGGAGAGGCCACCGTACCAGTACATAGGAAGATATAAAGGTTGGAAGAAACCCTATGTACGCTCAACGCCACACCTCCTGCTAGACACCCATAGGATACGCCGCCGCTACCATCTTTCATTGACCATTCATCATCCAGACGCCGTACCGTTGCACCGGGTCCTACTCCCAATCAGGCTCTTCATCACTCGCCTCTCCATCCCCCTTCTTCTTCTCGTCCTTCGGAGTTCCAGGAGCTAGACTCGTCGCCCCGCTGACAAGGTCATAGCTCGCATCGCTATCAGGCTGCGAATGCAGGTCCTGTGAGCGGCGGGGCTGCCCATCGCTTGGCTTGAGTGCCGACGAGGGTTCTGTGGATATGGTTTCTGGGGCTTGGATAGTCGTGGATGAAGAGTTCGAGGGCGCGGTGGTCGATTTTGAGGCCTTGGGTGTTTCGGCAGGGTGCGGTGTGGAGGATTGGGATTCGCTGTCGGAGTCGTCGTCCCAGCCGATGTTCTCTGCTGGGGAGAGAGCGGCGCCTGCGGTTTTGGGCGTTAGTAAGTGGAAGAGTCGGTAGGTGTAGGTGCGATGTACCTTTCAGGAGTTCACGCCTTCGTTCCTCTTCAGTCTCGATGACCATGCGCAGGAAGTAGTACCGTGTCCAGAATGGTGCGTATTCAACCTTTTCGGGTACTAGTTTCTCCATTGATTTACGAAGCTCTTCGTACTTCTCCAGGTCTGCCGCTATGGCGTCGGTCTTTTTCTCCACGGAAAACTCATTCTTCCACTTCTCAAACTCCGGACTTACTGGATCCTTGATGAAGCTCTCTGGAGCCGAATGGATAGCATGCAATCGAGCATCGAAGCGTGTCGAGTGGATCACACGTTTGCCGTCTTGGTCTTTGCTTTCGAAAAGGACATTGTTTGATCCGTGACTGTCTTCACTAGGCGCTGCAACCGTAACGGCGTCTCGCAAGAAGTTCCTAATGTTGGTCCCAAACTTGAGGAGAGCTTCATCTGCGGCATCCTCGGCTTTCCGCACGTCTTTCAGGCGTTTCGTAGCTTCTGATCTGAACCTCGAGATAAGGCCTTCTGACTCCCTCAGAGCTTCACTCTCTGTTCGTTCTTTGCTACTTGAGGCTGCAGTTTGTGCGTCGCCAAATGTCGTCGCAGCTGTGGGAGTTACTGGTGGGCTGAGACCGGTCGACATCGAGCGTGCTCTACTCGCCAGCGTGGTCTTGAGATCCGTGAAGCCTTTCACGGCCTCCTCGCCCACAGCAGTCGCTTCCTTCTGTGCTTCTTTGGACCAAGTCTCGCTCTGTTTCTTGACATCGCTGAAGAAACCACCAAGTTTAGCGCCCCAAGGGCTTGCGGTGAACGACTTGTATGCTTCTTGGAACTCGGCGTTGAGGTTGGTGGGCTTCTGCTTCTCCCCTTCTTGTTTGGCAACCTCTTCAGGGGAGAGAACTTCCTCCTGAATATGGTCGTAAGCGACGTCCATGGCGCTGTCACCTGATACGAGGCCTCATAAGTGTGACGGCGGTAGAAATATGTTGACAACTTCAAGGAGCTGATTTGGCGATGGTCTTGCCAGGCATGATGCCGCAAACAGACCCCTGCTCGCTAGCGCCAAGCCCCGCACTCACATGAAGACTGTCATTGCAAATTTCACCAAGCGCACCATGTCTCTGGATAACCCGCCATGAACCGACTCGAAGCAGCTCCAAAAGAGGCTGCCAGCGAAGAGAGCCCACTACTCGCCAATGGCAAGGACCGAGATGACAATGGCACCATCGAGCGCCAGGCGCCTTCAGAGGGCGACGCCGTCACGGAGAATGAGGTGCCCGTCGCCGACGAGCCCAGCACAAGACGTTTGGTGGTCATAATGTCCAGTGTTTGGCTGGGATGTTTCCTTGCTGCCCTGGATCAAACCATAATTGCAACGCTCTCTGCCCCCATTTCTGCATCCTTCAACTCACTTTCGCTGCTCTCGTGGTTGGCATCCGCCTACCTGATAGCGAATGCCGCTCTGCAACCTTTGAGTGGCCGCCTGACTGACATATTGTCGAGGAAAACAGGGTTGCTATTCTCGAATATCTTCTTCTGCGCCGGTAACTTAATCTGTGGACTTGCAACTCGGGAGTGGGTTATGATCCTTGGGCGCGTAATAGCTGGGATGGGAGGAGGGGGGTTGACCGCCATCTCGACTTTTGTGGGATCAGACCTGGTGCCACTGAGGAAGAGGGGGGTATTGCAAGGTATCGGGAATATTTGCTATGGCGTTGGTGCTGGGCTTGGAGGTGTCTTTGGAGGTTGGATCAACGACACCTGGGGCTGGAGAAACGCTTTCTTGATCCAGGTCCCATTCACCGTGGTCTCAGGCATACTGGTCTTCTTCGTGGTCGATATACCAATCAAAACGACTAACGAGTCTGCATGGGAACGTATCGACGTACTTGGCGCCGTTACTTTGATAGTAACCCTCGTTCTCCTTCTTCAAGGTCTGAATTCTGGTGGCAATGTAGTTCCTTGGACGCATCCTCTCGTGCTCGTCACCCTTCCATTATCACTTGTGTCTTTAATCATATTTATATATGTCGAGAACACTTACGCGAGGGAGCCGATAATCCCCGTCAAACTCCTCCTCGATCGCACTGTTCTTTCCGCATGTCTTACGAATTGGTTCACGACCATGTCCATCTTCGGCATTATCTTTTATGGTCCCATCTACTTCCAGGTCCAAGGCCTCTCCGCTACTCAAGCCGGTGAACGATTGATACCACTATCACTTGGTATGGCTGTTGGTTCCATATCAACAGGACTTATCATGCGCGGGACAGGGCGTTATTACTTCTTATCAATTATTGTTATCGTGGTCATGGTCATCTCCTTAGCAATCGTTTCGACTTTCCATCTGGATACCCCAACCTGGGAGCCTTTCGTGGTCTTTGCTTTTGCGGGCTTTGGCTACAGTGGCATGCTTACTGTGACTCTTCTGGCGTTGATCAGTGCAGTTGCACATGAGCATCAAGCGGTGGTCACGTCTGCTTCCTACGCTTTTCGAAGTACGGGAAGTGCGATTGGCATCACAGTCGCGTCTGCAGTCTTTCAGAACATCATCAAGATAGAGCTTTGGGACAAATTCGGTGGTCGAAAGGGAGCTGCTGAGGTTATCAGCAAGCTGAGAGACAATCTAGACGAGATCAAAAGTCTGCCACCGGAGTGGAAGGCTGGAGTCATGGAGGTATACATGGATGCATTGAGAGGCGTCTTCTTGACTACACTAGGCATTGCCGTTCTAGGATTCTTGGTCAGTCTGGCTATGAAGGAACACACATTGCATAATAATCTGGCCAGGGAAATAGAGCGAAGGAAGTAGGAAGGTGACACACATCGAACACGCTTGCGATACCACCAGCACATGGTACATGAGATGATGAAGATGTTGGGTGGTTGTAATCATATACGCTAAGAAGCATTGTTGCATGCTTCTAGCTTCCGTTGAGAAAGCCAAGTCGTGGACGGGACAAGGCATTGGAGAACGCCAAAGCAGAATTACGCAAAGTGCTAGATGATGGGAAGGTTGGTACTGTGAAGGAGCTTAAAACGGAACTCGAAGCAACGCTTTACCGCATTACCGTTGGGCACTCGGAGGGCGCGGAAGCGAACGTTCGGGAGACCGATACCAATTTCCTTACGATTAATTTTGATAAGGCGCTGGGGAAAGAGCCTCAGGTAAGGAAGCGGCTGCTGAGGTATCAGATGAATCCGAGGCCGGATTGGGGGCTGAGATATAGTAATGGAAACACGGTTTGCCGTTTTGGCTGTGAAGCTACACTGGTTAAATCCTCCAACGTCATGTCGTCAAACCATCGAAGCATCAAACCATCAATTCAGCAATCTTCTCTTGTCCTAGTCTTAAGCCATATTTGCATCAACACATCCCACACTTTCTTTGACCAACATCGTTACTATCTTCAGACACTCATATAGACTACTTGCCTAAAGCACCAAAGCAATCACTAGAGCTCTCCTGCAACAGCAAATTTCCAAGATGCATAGGCCATACCGTCATCTCGACAAAATCACCAGAGCACACCAAACTGCCAGACAAGCACGAAGACCTGCAGCAAAGGATAAGAAGACCGGCTTGCTCGAACTACGTGAGTGTTCATGGGTCTCTCTTGCTTTGTCGTTCATGCAGCGAGTAATGCATAATGTCCAGAAAATTTCTTTACTCTTCAGCCATATCGTGCGGGCTGTTCTCTCCTGAGCGACGAATGCTGACCCTCATGTTTTCAATAGCGATGGAAGTACGCCTGATCATTTACAGGCAACTCTGCACCCCAATCCATCATGAATGGCTCGACGGCGAAGGCGAAGACCTCCCGGGATCTTGCATTTCATTTGACTTCCCGCCAGCTGTTCTCCTTGTCAACAAGCGAATCAACGCTGAAGCCAAAGTGGTCTTCTACGGCGAAAATACCTTCGTCACACACATCGAGACAATGGATGTAGACCAGGACTACGATACCGTGGAAGCCGATACGGTTCGCCGGCGCATCATGCTTGGTCATGTTAAAAAGGCGCATATCCATCTTAAGCTGTCGGGACAACTGATCGCAGAATGGCGCTGGGCTGGAAGCATGGCAGACTACCTTGACTACATCCGCAGAAGCATGACGACCGTTGTGCGGGACTTTATTGCTGCACCGGCTTTGAGATTGGTCGTCATATCTTTCGAAGACGCGATCAACGATGACCCTTGGATTCCCGACTTGAACTATACCGCTGAGACCCTCGATCCGAGAGAACTAGAAGAAGCGAGGTACTCTGCTTTGGAGATCCTCGGGTCATTGGAGTATCTACCAGTGCGAATTTCGCTAGAGCTTGGAAAGGTGTCGGTGGACACTGCTGATGGGTATGAAAACATCCCGGAGGAGAGATTTGCGAGCACCTTCGGCGAAATCATAGCTTCCAGAGCAGCTGAGAAGGTGGCGCCCCAGAACTTAGCGTCAATGGTAGTGATTTAATGCGGTGCAAGGTGTTTGGGAATGGAAATTGAATGATTGGGGCACTACAAGCCCAAAAGCTTTACCAGTACACACAAAACAACGTAATGGTGAATTAGCTGGCTGACTGACCGGGTACTAGCCTACGTTTCCTCTTGAAACTTTGCCCCTATTGATTTTCTGGGCTCCGTCTATATACTGCTGGTGGAGATCGCTTTTGTCCTTGCACTTGAGCTTCTCGACAAGTATATGTCACAAGTTCCGGCGTCATAAGCAGGCATCCCCCCGAGCCCCCTATCTTTCCCAGATAAAGATGCTTAGGGCTGCTGGCAGTGGAACTCAGGGTTATAGGTCATGATTTTCTTATCGATAAGCGTACCTTACCCTCGGTACGGAGTAGTCTCATCATCCTCACTTCCCCATGCCTGCCTCATCCACGCGAGTCTAGTGTAGATAACATCAGGCGACACTGTGCCCACGGACATATTTGGCAATCACTCTCAGGATGCAGGGGTTTAGTACGTACTCTGAATGCCGCCATGACCTTGCTGACAGCATATAGATATGGGACGTTATGTCCCCCCGGAACATGAAGGCACCACCTCTGCCAACAAATTAGCTAGCAAGTGCGTCTACTCCTATGCAGCATGAAATCTACACCTTCATGAGCTTACCCATCTCATACTCAGGCACGCGCTCGGCGCCCGCGCTCGTAAATCCGCTCAAGGCATTCTCACCGTCCGCTTCGAGGTGCCCTTTGCCATATGGTGTTCCACATGTCCAAAACCCACCATCATCGGCCAAGGCGTCCGCTTCAATGCCGAGAAGAAAAAAGTCGGCAACTACCATTCCACACCCATCTTTAACTTCCGCATGAAACATAATGTTTGTGGTGGGCCTATAGAGATCAGGACCGATCCGAAGAATACGGCGTATGTTGTTACGGAGGGAGCTAAGAAGAGGGATATTGGCGAGGATAGGCCACCAGAAGACGGGGAGATCGTGCTGCGAACGGCTGAGGAGAAGCAGCGGCTGCAGAATGATGCGTTCGCGGCGTTGGAGGGTAAGGTCGAGGATAAGAAGCAGCAAAGTACGGATCGTTCTCGCATTGAAGAGCTACAGCGAGCGAAAGAGAAGGACTGGGATGATCCGTATGCAGCAAGTAAGAAGATACGAAGAGCATTCAGGGCCGATAGGAAGCTGCGACAGGGTAAGGAGAAGATCACCGAATCCTTGAAGGACAGGATGAGCCTTGGTATGGATCTCTTAAATGAGACAGAAGAGGACAGAAGAAGAGCTGGCTTTGTGGACTTTGGAACCGTTGACTATGATACCGCGGTTATGCAGGCCAAGAACAAGCCCCTGTTTGGGCCATCGCCAAAGAGAAAGGAGACACCAATGAAGCACCAGACCACAAAGGCCGAACTGAGCGCTGCGCAAATAAGGGAAACGCTTCAGAAGGAGCTAGGGAACAACACCAGAGCCGTTTTAGATCCTTTCCTGAGCAACGGCAAACCGCTGGCGATCTATGCAACCAACAAGCCATTAATCAAGCGAAGCGGCCGTTCCATTGAAGCGTCCAATTCCATCATCGATCCGAAACTGGATCTCGTTACTGCAGCTGCATCATTGGTTGACTACGACTCCGATTGAGGACTATGCTGAAGCGATGTTCGGGTTCTGTAGCCCTGTAAGGCGTCAAGGCGGAAGATACCCCTGAGAGCATGCCATTTTCACCACGAACGAGGCTGCCTTGTCATGTCGACTCAGAGGAAAGGTGCAAAATGACTTGCTAGTCATCTCAGGATTGCTCAATCAAGGTAAATGCTATCAATGCGCGTTCTCCTTACCTCTTGTCTCGCTCCACTCAACATCTCCTTTTGCCTTCCTCAATTCATCTGCTGACCTGATTGGAAAACGTTCGCAGCAAGATTTCTGGCAGAAGGGGATCGAAGACACAGCCTGTACTCCACCCTAGGACGGAGAGAAAAAAACAACCCGCCTGGCGACAAGGAGCACGCTTCGTTAGTCATGGGTAATGTCGGCTGTTGCGAGTGCCACATAGCAACCTCTAAATCAGCGATCTATTTTCTGATCGGAAGAGGGAGGTGAAACAGCAGCGACGTCAGTCTTATTCGTGGCGCCCGCATTCTCTTGTACGTCTGACTATGAGTCCCTATACTGTTCGTTGAATTGCTGTACACATTTTTTTTTACTGAGGTGGGTGATCAAATTTCGGCTTCGCTCTCTCGCGCTCACAGTAGGCTAAGTGTTTTGCCAATCGTGTCCTCACCTACATTAGTATTCCCTCTATAGGTCGGTGGTTTTCCCTCTGTATCGGCCAAGGGTCGGCAGGCATCAATCCACGGAATGGCCTGCAGTAGCGTCTTGATAAGCATCCACTTCACGCAAGTTCAACTTGTCTTCGAAGAGCAATAGTTTTATCTAGTACTTTTGCAAGCTGTTAGCCTTATCAGCTTATTCTTCCTTCACCTCCATTTGATTTCGTTGAATTCGGTTTCATTTCCTTCGTCGCTGGTTGCTTCCCTCGAGATGTCCGCATCTTGGTGGTAGGCGTTTCTCCAGACTTACAATTATCCGCTCTAAAGCATAAGTAGGAGGCACCAATCGCGGTCTCTGGACCCTCGATGGTCTTACAGCTACTTAGTGGCCCACTGACCGCTGAAGTTCCTGTCTTCCGAGAGCATCAACGTCATTTGATCCTAGCACAGCAAGCTACATCAAGCTTGGATCCCTAAGCTTGACAGATAATCCGATTAGATTTCCTAGTCAACACTCCGTGGCAGGCCGGGCGGACCAAGGTAAACAGCGAGTACAACTTCTACCTAATGATATCTCTCCACTGGAGCGCCCTGCCAGCCTCTAGAGCGTTCCGCGATATACGTGGGCTCTCGTATATATGCTGAAAGGCGCATTGTGCTAGGCATAGATGTAGGGTTGGATGGACCTTTTTCACGAAGACCTTCCACAATGGGTGGTAGCGTATTGTTGGAATCTTACTGCGACTACTTGTGGGTGTCGAGGAGAACATATGTCATTTTCGCAGGCCTCCGCTCGTTGTTCGAGTCATATCCTCTATCTGTTTCCTCGATCCCTCCATATCGTTCGTTCACGTGTCCATCGTTGATTTCGAGTTGCTCTGTGGAAGCAGCAATAATATTGTTTACTCGGCCAGCGAGAGGACTACCTGTACGTGGTGCTGGCTACGAACCTGTTGATACTGCGATATTCGACAGAGCCAAATGTTTTTAGCATCGACAAGCAAGGCGTTCGCAAGCGTTCGATGCAATCGTCACGACAAATCGATCGATCAAATCGCGAAGACAACAACAACATCAATTATTACTATCACTATTATCTCGAATCTCCCACGTATGGTGAGATATGTGTGATCGAGGTAGACTGGCCGCGTCGAGCCGGGTCATCGAGTTCGAGCCGGGTTCCCGGCCCGCCAAGACCCGATTCGGGTCAGAAATCTTGGCCCGAGTATTCGGGCCGGGTCAAAGGGTAGGTATGAAGTACTTAGCGTATAACCCGGCCCGGCTCGCCAAGACTCGAAAAATTTAGATTATTTTTGAAAAAGTGCATTAATCAACTTAATCAAGTTGATTACTTTAATTAATTTGTTTATAATATTATATAGTAATGCATTTAGGTAATGCATTTGTACGTTATTTGTGCGTTATTATTTTTAAACTATTTTCAGTAATTCAAATAATGCGAATTTTTTTAAAAATAGAAAATCTTGGCATTTTGACGTCATTTTCGATTGCTTGGCGGGTCGGTCGAGCCGGGTCAAGAAATCGTTGACCCGGGGTCGATTCCGAGCCGGGTCAAGAGGTTGGTACCGAGTATCCGGGTCGGGCCAGAATGTTGGTACCGAAACCCGGCCCGGCGGTCAGTCTAGATCGAGGGCACGCAAGATCATCTATAATCATTATTATCTACTCCTCGTACGCGTCGATTGTTGTTACGATGATTGCCACATCACGATTACGAAAAACGTGTTTTGAAATATCTCAAGAAAGTCTCGAAGCGTTGTGCGTATAAGTTTAGAAAAGCTAGAAAAAAATTATATACGCGTACACTACATAGGCAAAAGATCAAAAGTTCTTGTTGCACATGAATTGATCGCGTTGAGATTACGTGTTTTGATTGATCGCAATCGTCTCTTGCCTTAACTATGTACACGCTCAATTGCGCATTCGAAGTTAAACAATGAGAGATTTCGTTCACTTCAATAGACGATAGCAAGAACATTCAATTTTGTTGAAAGCAACGTCTTCGCTACGCCTCGAATTGAAAGCGCTGCGTGTGTGAGTGTACAAAAAAGAGTTAACATTGAGTTTGAGTATTGAGACTATATAGACACAAATACGAGTACTACATATCAAGAAACAATCTTCACATGATCGCAGTCTACAAAGAGGACTCATACGTGAGTCCTTGAAGCTCCCGTTCTTGATGTGCACGAGTTTGAGGGTTTAGAATTGTCGAACGATATACGAGGTTTTCTTTTGTGAATTATGAATCAACACGATCTTTACAATTCTTATAGAGGATTTCTTTGTATCATAAATATCACAATAGTGGCATAAAATATTGGAGCGACGTGGCTTGGATTTGAAAATCTGGTCGCGCAACACATATAGGACTCGCATAGACCCCCAGGGGTGTTGAATCGAGTATGAATTAAAAAAAAAAAAAAAAAAAAAAAAAATTATTGTTTAGTCAGGTCATTGTGCTGCTTTTTATATTGATTTCTGGCGACCATGCATCTTGGCCGACTAGTTCCCTACTCATTCTACCGTTACAACCCACGCACCAAGCCTTATGCCATCGAACATCTCGGTGGCTTCAAGATCGCAAGCCTTGGCTACACTTTCCCTCAATGCTCTTCCTGACCACTACCACAACAATCCAATCCAGACATTCAAACGTAAGCCCCCCACGCCTTGCAAGAATTCCTCTCCCCTAAAATTCCGTTATCACAACAAGCTAACACTCCCTCCTCTACAGGCCTCAAAGGCGCCAGCAACTTCCACACCCACAATCTCGACCGCACCACGCTCGAAACCCACTTCCCTCTCCTCTCCCCCAGCGACGATCACGCCCTCAACAACTACGACCTCAACACCGAAGTCGCCTCCAGCCCTCCAATATCGAGAAATGCTACCTCGCAGCCAGCACGCCCTACCGACTCCTCCCTCGCCCCCTGCCTCGCCTTCCTGGACAACCAAGCCCGCCTCGCCGTCGCCCCTCGCTACCACATCATCTCCATCCCCAACTGGAAGCCCAACACGCACTCCTCCAACGGCACTATATCCGATGGAGCCACGACGTGACGCAAACCATAGCAGAAGGCCCCCAGCAAAGCGCAGTCGCATTTTCTTTCCAGCAACGACGGGCCGGCTCAACCGGTACCTCAACGTGGTACAGCTGGGCGCGGAGACGGGGTAGACTGCGATGGTTTGTGGAGCTGAGGTAGGGGTAGATGGTTATGGTTGAGTGTTCGGGTGCTTGAAGGGGGGGGGTTTGATGGTGTTGGAGGCTGGGGGAGTAACGGTGCATTTTGGGTGGGGATGGGGTGGTTTTTTTGTGGGGATGGCGGTTGCGGTCGCGAGTCGGGTGGTGGGGGGGAGGGTTTGTGGTGATGTGGTCGGGATGGATGGGGTGGTGATGAATTTGAGGGAGGGGACGGAGGCGTGGGATGATGCTGTTGCGATGGCAAATCAGGCGGTTGATGGTTTGTGTGTGCTTCAGAGGGGTAGGCATTGTGAAGGACATAGGGGCCCGGGTGTGAAGATGGGCTTGTGTGTGGTTTCGCTATTAACTTCAGGGGGGAAGTAGATAGTGCGGTCATGGCTGCATTGAAACTCCGTATTTACCTAGCTCAAGTCCTTGAGGCACCCTTCCCTAAGTTGAGTCATCTCATGGGTTCTTTGAGTCAGATGATATTGGAAATGCCTTCTCTGGACCGTCCTGTTGGGTGTTGTGGATCAGCGAGGCGAGGGTTTTAGTGATTTGTCCTTTCAGCTCTGGGTCTGGATTGGCCACTAAGCCCGTCGTCAAGACATTTAAACGGTTATCGGAGAGTGTCAAGAAAAATTGCACTCCTTGTCACTGACTGGGATAAGCCACTTGGTGGTTCGTTTTGAAGAATCCAGGGATAATCAATCATAGGAATGCGACGTGAAGATTGAAAACAATGGCAAGGAAAGCTGTGATAATTTCAAGGAACCTAAAACTTGACTCGAGTCTAGAACTCTAGAATGACCTATTCCGGTGGTCAATGAGAGTTGAGCGATCTGTTGATCGTCTAGGAAGCGGAATCCATAATTTCGAATATAATGAGCGTAATGCTAGTGGCGTTGATCGCGCCAGCTAGTTGGGACGGTCACCCTTCTCCCCTTTGATGCTATTGTCTAAGCTAGACTTCTCAAATGGTCTTCGCAACCCTGCTGACCCATGGCAATACCGAATATTCTACGAGGTGCTCTGTGCTTCGCTTAGTGTTTTCGAGGTCAATTTGACATTGTCGGTAATGATGGCATCGAGGCCGGCGTCTGCCTGTGTCTGAAGTCGATTGTTAATAATGCTCCAAATTGTTGATTCCTGGTGCAGAAGGGTATGATGTTGGAGCGTAGTCCACTACGATGTAATAGCTCAATCATTGGGAGACAACCAATCTAGAAAAAGTAGAAACTTACCTTGATATGTTCCGGCACATTATTCAGACCGCCCCAGGACACACACAAGAGACCGGCGTCCTTGACATACTCGATTAGGTGCGGGCTCATGACTAGCGGTTCAGACCGGCTGATGACGCCCGCAAGGCGCCAGCTCCTGGCAAACCAGATCGCCTCCTGAAGACTGTCCGCGCGAGCGTCAGACGAGGGTATGTGGCCCGCTTCGGTGAGGAAGAAGACGGGGTGAATAACTTGTTTCTTGGAGAGTAGGATGCAGATCTCGGGACTGAAGGATGAGAAGAAGATCTGGCGATTACCGGCATGGCGGTAGACGCAGTCGAGGATGCGGTCGACGAGGTGGTTAACTTCTACTGCGGAAGGTTCCATGCCCCAGTCATGGCTTCGAATAACATGGGATATTCTTTGGGACGCCGGCGTCGTTAGCTTTCGGTACAAATTCCGAACCTCCGTGATAAAGAAGGAATTTACTGATTTCGATGTCGAATTTCATGACCGGTGGGAGCTTTGTGAGTAGGTTTTCGAGAGTCGCAAAAAGAGCTTGTATGTATTTCGCCCCTGAAGTTGCCTTTGTACGAATTGTGACCTTTAGGCTCGTTGAGCTTGTATTCGAAGGTATACTTCATGCGCTCGATGAGCTCTTTCGCTCTCGGTTGACGGTATGTGTCTAGAGAACGCGAGCGCTGTCTGGGGTTTCCTTTTCCTAAGTCGCTACTATTCTTGAGAAATATTTGTTTCGTTGTCGATGACGGACCCTCTTCCTTGGACTGCGCATTGCTGATGTACATGAACTACGAGCGTAAGTCGACGTCATGAAATGCGAAGCACTGAGAAAGATGTGGGAATTACCTGCTCCAAGCTGAGATAATGTACTGGAGCATCTATCCCCGTTTCACTCATGAGAAAATCGTGGTATATGACCGGTACATCATCTTTCGTCATTTGGACCTCTTCAACCATTAGCACGCAAAGTGACATTTCACGCATGGAATCAGATACCGAACTGAAGATCTCTTAGTATAGGTCTTAAAGACACACTGGAGATCCCTCACCTCTATATACGATGCCCCTAATGCCTTTGCTGATAGAAACGACTGCCCATCAATCAGTATTTCCACTGCTGTGTTCTTACTTGCATTGTTACCTCGATAGTATTCTCTCCAATCTGCAACTGCCTACGACCCGGATCATTCTCACCAATGCCTGTTCAACAATGAGTTACTTGGCTTGCCTAGACCGGAGCGGAAACTAATGTACCTCGATGCCCAATGATTGAAAGGCTGGATTTTTTTGGGGAATGACAGCTCTTGCTTGATCATTCGCTTGGGGCTGGGTGCGGAAACGGCGTCACGATCTGGAAGTAGAACATGACCGTGCCTATAAAATCAAGAGTGTCCTTATGAAGGACTGGAATCGTGAAATTCCTGATCAGACTCTCGTGTGCGTGGCCCGATCCTTCCTTCAGGCTGTTGAGTAACGCAACAGCACTACCAATGAGTAGGTTACCCTCATGCCCCGACGTCTCCGAATGGTAGACGTTGAAGGCTATTTTGAAATCCTTTGGATTGCTTGTCGTAAACCGCCATGGTTTATTGGCCATATCCTCTAAGATCGGTAACTGAACGGCGTGTCTAGCTTGCTCTTCATTGATAGCTCGAACTTCAACGCGGAAATCGGCTTCCCGCTGTGGATTGTAGTTGTCAGGCCGTACGTACGGACTCATGTCAACGGCGGTGACTGGCTCATAGCTGTCCAGCGCACCAAGGTTAACGTATATTAGGCTTTGGCCGTTGAGAGCTTCTCGATCGTGTTCTCTAGATGTGACAGACAGGTATAACTTCCCGTTGGATCGTCTCCGCTGATGGAGGCGACCAGCACTGTGTCCGTCCGTTGAACAGCTGGCAGTCAAAGCTGTCAGTTTCCTCGCCAAGGGTAGCCAGCCTCTGAACGCAGCATGGTCTTTTGCTCTCCATCCAGACTGGTCTAGCGCAGCTAGATCGGCTCCTGCTTGAAGTAGGAGCTCTACGATGGCTTGATCGCCTCTAGCGGAAGCCAACATCAAAGGAGTCCAACCATGACTGTCTTCATGTACGTTCAGATCTAGCTGTGGGAATTCTTCCCGGGATTGAAGTAGTTCAGCCACGTATCGTACGTCTCTTGTTCGTATGGCTAGATGCAGAGCAGTGTTGCCGCTCTGGTGTCTACTCTGAACATCGATGACAGACTCACATAGAAGCTGTACGATTGCAAAATTCTTTAATTAAAGCGCATAGGCAAGGAGATGACCTGGAAGTGCGATCTGTTGGTTGGAACGATTGTTCCCTATCTTGGCCGCATCTGTCCTGCCGTGATAATCGTCTATCAAAATCTCTAGAATGGACAGATTCCCGTTGATGACTGCTAGATCCAGAGGCATGAGTCCTTCTGAATCTGGGGTAAGCACGGGGTTCTGAAAGTGTCCGGGAAGAGAGTAATTTTCCCGTCCCAAACGCATTAAGATCTCTCGACAGACCTGAGGTAGATCATGTTGCACAGCGTAGTGTAACGGAATTCTTCCAAAGGCGTCTTTTGTCTCAAGGGCTTCCTCTAATTTGGACCCAAGCTTACGGAAAACTTGAACGAGCTGATCGGCAATTTCGCCTACGGAAATATCCCGAGTGGCGTTGCCAGTCCACTCTCGAAGCTGCGTATATTGACCATGCAGCTTCTTGCTCCGCCCGATCTTGATGATGAGCCAATGAACATGATTGTCGAAACCGTGGAGAGACTCAATAGCCCGAATCAGTCTTACAGTACAGCCTTGCGATCTGTAAACCACCGTACTGTGCAGCAAATCGAAGAGGAACTGTTGTTGCTTGTGACCATCCACCACCATATGAATTAGGCTTTGCGATAGATGTCGATCAAGACCATATGCGTCATCTCGTTCAATTGCGGCGAAGGCTTCTCTTAAGGAAGAATCAACCAGATTTTGACCAAGGTATTTTCGTTCCAGAAATGTTGTATGTGCCGGACCGATGCTACTAAAGTGGTTCTCGGAATGTATTCTGTCGAGGCATCTGTCGATCTGACGTAAAGCCTCAACAGAATCTGTTCGATTGGCGAGGTCTGCGTCAGAGATAACAAGACCTTCCTGAAACTTGGCCAGTGCGCCAAATATCTTGTCGAAGTTGACTAGCCAGAACCACAGTAGTTTCTTCAATGAATCACGTAATTCGATAAATGCCGCTCTCAGATCGAGGACTTCGAGATTGCCAGCGGCGTCTAAGTCTTCAATAGCGCTTATGCCGTAATGGCGATGTAGTGCTTCAGTTTGCTGTCGAATTACTTTGTGCTTGTCATGATAGAAGGACCTTGTTCTCGACAAATTCTGCTCCAGACAAGAACGGAAACCTGCAGCACTATCAGACTATTAAGTTAAAGACAAATAACGGTCTTGAGCAGACCACTTAGGTCTGCGTCTTCTCTACGGTCTGCTCCATGGCTTTGTGCAAGCTTATAGAGCTGTTTCAACGCCTGATAATCGATGTAGAAAGGCGCCCACTCGACGATTTGGTACCGGTGAAGGTTGTGCCCGAACTTCATAGCTTGCTGTCAATCTCAGAAACATTCAACAGTGTAAACGGTCACAGCGAAAGCTTAGTACGCGGCGGCAAGAGAAGGAGACTAAAGTACTTGACAGGGGTGGCCTCTGCATGCTACGATATCACTAAGGAGGTTGTAGCGATGAAGGTCGACAGAATAGTCACATGCTAACCCCGGGCTTTACTGAGCTATTCCTTCCAATTAAAAATCCCCCTTACACAGGTTCAACAAGGTGAATCGCTCGTGCAACCCCACGTCGATATCGCCGGATATTAAGGGTGTAGCATAGTGGAGGACAAAGAATTAAAGTCCATCATACAAAGAAACCGGAATTCCCCACTCAAGCCGCAAAAGTCGTGCTCAGCGCTGCCAAAAATCAGATCTTTTTGCTTCACCATGTTCACTGCTGATTGCGTATGTGCTGCGATCTGGGAATGACTTGACGACTCGGTGATTAACATACTGAGGTTCCAAAGTCAGAGTTCCCTGGTAGGTGCTGTATCGCGCGAATCCTGTCCACGAGCGAAGCCCGAAGAACACATCACAGCCGAATCAGGGTATGATCGCGATATCGACCTCAGGTAAGATCATCAGAGTATCCCATGCGCTGGCACCAACGCGTGCTAATCACAACTCTCACAGTCCCTGGAGGCCTTGTCTTGTTTCTTTCCTTTCGGACTCCTCATCGTGGGTGTCCGATCTGGAAAAATTATTCTTCGATGGTTCACCACTTCGACAATAGGGTGCACTGGTTATTCGGTCCACCAACAATAATTCGATAGGTGGTGGACAATGTGCCAAGAAACCCCAAACAGCTGAATTGAGCACCATGCCAGCACATGGTATCGGCGCATGCGATGACTTCTGTGGGCCCATTTGGATCGCCGCTCGGCCATATGGCTGGAAGGCAATCCTTGAACCAGCGGCTGAGATAGCATAACAGTCGCAGACTTCCCAAAGACTGCAAACAATTTTGACAAGTCACTGCTGCTGATAATCGACCAGGACGACGGTTGGAGTCATCCACGGATTAATACAGAATCTTGTAAGCAGAGTTGCTTGGTGATGCACGTTGGCTTTCACTTCAGTGCTCTACTCTACTGCACTCCACGAGTGGACAAGCCGATGTACTCGAACTATCGTTAGGACATGTACACTGAGGCATTGCCTCCAGCATGGCTATGTTTTGATTTGAAGTTATGTAGGGCAAGGAAGCATGGCAAGCGTGATATTGCTCACGAGTCACATGTTGGGGGACGTCCTGAAGCGCCTAGGCGCTTAGAATAGCCCGAGCCGGCCGTTCCGATTTTCGAGCCGGGAATTCCAGTTCCGGCTCATTTTCGTATTTAACATCAAGGGTCCTCTGACAATCAAAGACCGGTCCGCAAATTCCCTTTGTTGTCATCTTTTAGTGGCTGCCGCAGTATCGGTCAATTGCGCGTGACTGAATACTAATGATATTGTGGAGCCGATACGAGGATGGTACCGTCTGCCGAGAGGAATCTCCTAGGGTTTCCTTCATTATTAATATTGTGGCGGTCATAGACAGTACTTAAGGGGCGTTACTTGCCTTTTTGATACATGTCTTAGTAGAAAAAACACAACGAATAAAGACACTTGGCTTTATTGAAAGTCTCATACATCTTTTTCTCTCTCTTATCCTACATCATCCATCCCAACTATTGAAATACAACCATTACTGACTGCTGCTTCCACTCAAGCTAGAGATGTATGCATCAGCCAGACCCACCACAGCTTCCATCATGAGTGGAAGAGCTACTACCAGGCTTGCCAAACCTCTTCAACTACTCTTCACCGAATCTAGAGCTCCCTCGCCACGCATATGTACTAGCTGTATAGCCGTGCAACACGTTCCGAATGCGAGACGGCAATTTAGTGCTACGTCTAGGACGCAGCTCAAAGAATACTTCCCACCACCAAAGGACACTCCAAACATCAAGATCACTGGCCCAGCATGGCATCATCCTGTGTAAGCCATCCTCAACCTTTCCTTGCCCCATTTACCAGTCATGCAACGAGCTCTCGATTTGAGCTGACGTTGGTCTAGGTACACCGAGGCTCAGATGAAGGCTATCAAAATCGCTCACCGTGAAACAAAGGATTGGGGCGACAAGACAGCGCTCGCTATGATCAGATTACTACGGTTCGGTATGGACACGGCGACCGGCTACCGACATCAGATAGAGACCGCCAAGGGTACACCAGAAACAAAGCAAGGCTGGTTTGTCATGAACGAACGGAAATGGCTTGCCAGATTTCTTTTCCTTGAGAGTGTTGCCGGTGTTCCTGGCATGGTTGCTGCCTCAATACGCCACCTGCACAGTTTACGGCGCCTCAAGAGAGACAACGGATGGTAAGTCATGTGGAGAGCGCCTCTGCAATGTTCTACTAACATGATCGACAGGATCGAAACCCTCCTTGAAGAGGCCTATAACGAGCGCATGCATCTCCTCACCTTCATGAAGATGGCTGAACCAGGTCGCTTTATGAGGTTCATGATCCTCGGAGCGCAAGGGGTCTTCTACAATGGCATGTTCCTGGCCTACCTGATGTCGCCCCGGATCTGCCATCGTTTTGTCGGCTACCTGGAAGAAGAAGCAGTTCTCACCTACACCCGTGCCATTGCTGACATCGAAGCTGGGAAACTCCCAAAGTGGCAGAGCCTCGAGGCACCGGAGATTGCGGTGAAGTATTGGAACATGCCTGAGGGTTACCGCACCATGCGCGATCTGCTTTACTACATCCGTGCCGACGAAGCCAAGCACCGGGAGGTCAACCATACCTTGGGCAACCTCGAGCAGAAGACGGACCCGAACCCCTTCGTCAGCGAGTACAAGGATGATGCCAAACCGCATCCGAGCAAAGGCATCGAAAATATCAAGCCTACGGGATGGGATCGGAAGGAAGTGATTTGAGACGAGCATTGACGTCTGTCTTTGACTAGCGATTCAGCGGTGGGTTACACACTTGCGTCTCTCAACTCTGGGAAGAGCATTCTAGAATGGACGACTGTCTCCTTTATGGCCAAGCGACAAATGCATGTGGTATCTTAGTGTCCTTTGAGTGTTCAAGAGCTGAATACTTTTCTCCATCCATGTCCCAATATCTTCAACGACCATGGGACTCGCAAGTAACACCATGAACAATCGCATGTTGTGCATGTCATGCTGTCTATGCGCAGTAATGTGGACGTCAACAACGTATACTCCATGGACATGGAAGCCCCTACCCCTATGATGGGAGAGTCGTGAAGTCGTGATTGCGTGAAAGCGTTCGTCTGCCCCGCACCGAGCCGAAGTCTAAAGAGGATGAAACAGGGGTGTTTAGTGCAATGCAAGGAATCCACCCCAGTGAGGGGTCGCCCTAATCGATAACCGACAATAGCTCCCTCCACAAGCTCGACTCGAGCGCCCAAGTCTGAACAAAGCACCTTTCGTCCCATTGTCCCACCTTCACCTTACAAATCCAAGTGTTCGAGAGACTCAATTGAGCAGTAAATAGCTTGGAATCCCTCTCATACATGCTGTACACTCCCTTGTTGCGCAGTAATCCCGCTTGACGCTCCGAGTCCTCCTCGAGTCTCGCTTCGCCGACCACGGCAAGTCATGCCGCCGAGGTCTTCCCTCACCAGCTCTTTCCAAGCCTCTGATGCCAACAACGAGGTCGTCTGCCCATTGACTAACCAAGATGGCTCCAATTGCAGAAAGAGATGCCTCGGGGTGAGCATTATCTCCCCTCCACAGTCGTTCACCACGGCATTGCGTGGCCGGAAATGCAGCTTTCGCTGACCATGCATTGCCATGTAGGAGAAGCGTTACCGTTCAATGCAGGAACACATTCGACGAGCACATCCGGAGCACTACATACCAAAGCTACCGGCGACAGAAGAAAGCTTCCAGCTCATGATCAATACCCCTCCTTCTGAGAGAACCCCACCGCCGCCCACACAGCCCCCTGAACAGCCAGGTACGGGGGCCCCAACGGAAGAGTCGGAAGCTTTTGCTAATTTGCTCAGCATACGGTCATGATAGAGACTCCAAGGCCGGCGAGGCGCATGCACCAGCTCCGGCTCGGGTGCTGGAAGATGCATACCCTGCTGCAGCTACGGCCGCCGTGGCCCTTGCTCAACTCCACAACCACCGGCCAGACTCAGACTGGGAATCGGAAGCTGTATGGCATATCTGTGGCTCAGATACCTACCTCCCATAGCGAGAAGCACTGACACCGGTCTTGCACAGGATCAGATGTCCGACCACGAAGCCCTCCGCCGCCCACACATGCATTCCTCCGTCGAGCTCCCGCCGATCCACAACCATATCAACCAAGAGCCCATGCCACCGTTTCACTCACCCAGACCACGGGAGCTCCTTCCATCCATAATGTCCCGCTCACCGCCCGGCCGATCATCGACACTACCTCCCATCCAAAAACGAGATAAACCCGCCAGACCCCGCAAGTCCTCCATAACCAAGAGCGAGCGGCGGCCGAAACATGGAAGAGGCATGTCCAAGGAACATGCTCGGAGACTGAGTATAGAAGGACGGAAGGCGCTTTCCGCTGAACCAGCATCAGCAATGGGGAAACGTTGGGAAGACCTCATTGAAGCCGCAACCTCAGCCAACGAAGCCGACTCCGATCGAGACCTCACACCAGTAAAACCACACTCCTTCCCCCTGCCTTCTTCCCCTGTATTCAACCATCCGCAACTGACAAATCCCGAACCCCCAGATCCCCCAATCCCCCCGATCCGTCAAGCGCGCCTCCCTCCCTCCCTTCATCGCCTCAGGCCCCCACACTCACTTCGAATCCTACAAAGCCTCTCCCCTCCAACGAACCCTCACGCCCCCACCCCCGGACCTCGAGCCCTTCCCCTCCGTCGAATCCTCCCTCGACAGCTCCACCTCTCACTCCCACTCCCACACCCAGTCCCAGTCCTCGGGCCAGAACTTCCACATGCACCCCTCCGGCCTCTCCACCCACAGCGGCGACACCTCCCCCACCTTCGGAAACAGCGTTGGCGCCGGGAGAGGCGGGCGGGAAGTCGAGATCTACTGCGCTGGGTGTAGGAGGGTGGGGTTGCTGAGGGAGTGTTGGGCTTGCACGGAGTGTATTAGTGGGTTCTGCAGCGACTGTGTTTATAAGCTTAGTAGTTCGAGTGGGGAGATTGGTGGGGTAGGGGGCCGGATGGCGGGGCGACCGTGTCCGAGGTGCGGGAGGGTGGGGACGAGGTTCAAGCCTTTTCAGCTGGATTTCACGTGAGGCCGTGGTGGGTAAGCGAGGGGTTTGGCTGTCGATACTTGGGGCTGATGTAGCGATGATGGGTATGACGGCATGACGTGACACAAGCTCTGGCAGTAGTATTGAGGATTGGGCGGATCTTAAACTGCGAAGCGAAGCGTGTGGGATGATGCATTGAGTGGGCAGCGCTTCGAACGGATGATACATGGGTTGGATGAATGTGCATCGATCCCTGAAGACAGGGAAGATCAAGAAGCGACGCTGGGCTGCTGCCAAGGAAAAGTGTAGACTCTCAGCCATCAAACATCGTTCGGATGATCCGAACCACATGTTTTCAGTATCTAGGTGCTGTATATCAGACGAGTGTCTCTGCATGCTACCCACAGCCGCTCCATCTAAATCCTGTGACTCTCAAAGACGTCAATCCGCATCCCACAAGCCACGCATCTCCACAGTCCGCCGTCCATATCCATCCACCCTGCCAGCCCCGCTCGCGACGCTCATTCCCCATGCCCATAACTGCCCACCCGACTCCAGAAGAACGCCCGATCATTCCTCAGCCCAAACTCCGCCCAATCATCTGTCAGCTTGTTGTAGCTCCAAAACCCCCTCCACGCCAGCTTATTACTCCTCGCCCCGCTCGCTCTGCCCGCGCTCTTCAACGCCAGCGATAGCACATACGTGTACTTCTCCGGGTCAATGCCCAGTGTCTCAATCGTCAGACTGCCTTCCGGCTCCTCGCTGTTGGTCGATGTCGATGGGTCAGAAGAAGGGGGTGACAGTTTCCAGCGCCCGCGTAGCGCATGCTGCATGATCGACATCGGCGGCAGGAGGCTGGGAGCACCGGAGCTTCCGTTTTTGGCGGCCAGGTTGGTTTTGGAGAGGTGGTGCACGACGTCGATGGGCTCAGTGGTGGTGAGCAGCGAGGCGCAGGTGCCGTCGCGGAAGAAGCGCAGGTAGCGGTAGTAGGTCACGATGTGGACGGGGGTGTTCCAGGAGACTTGGGAGGGGGTCGAGGAGCCGGGGCGGATGTAGTTGACGGTGCTGATGTAGCAGCCATTGAAGCGGAGGCGCGGGCGGGAGCGGAACATGGCTTTGTGGGTTGGGTAGGTGGGGGTTAGGGGGAAGGTTGATGGGGTGGGCGGTGGCGGCGGAGGGAGCTGGAGGGTGAGGGTGGAGAGGGCGGGATATTCGGCGAGGGAGGTGGGAAGCGCGGCGCCGGTGATAGAGCATGCCCAGGTGTAGTGCATCGCTGCGAAGCCATATTCAGGGCCGAGGCAGATGCGCTCCCAGATGCGATCTTCGGTTGCGACGAGGTGGGCGAGGTGTTTGCAGACGAGGGAGAGGCGGGCAAAGGAGGCGATGTCGGCGATGGCGAGGCGGTAGAGGATGGCGACTAGGAGCTCGGAGGGGATGGTGGAGATGGGGCAGGGCGTGTGGGGAGAGGGATCGGTTTCGGGTGGTATAGGGGGTATGGCTAGGCCCGCGAAGGAGGCTATGAGTTCCGAGATTGTTGGTATTGAGGCGGGGGGCCCGTCTAGGGAGTGGTGGGCGGGGTTGGGGACCGTAACAGGTGCATTGGAGGGATTTGGGTTGGTGGGTTTCGACTTAGTGGACGAAGGGGGGAAGTGTTTATTGCGGTAAATGATATCCACGCCTGCATCGAGCTTGTATGCTTTTCGATACAAGCTCACACTGTCTCCTAGGTTTCCTTGCTCTTCTCGCTCCACGGCTTTTTCATAGTGGTCTAGAGCTGTGCTGAGCTTCTTCGCGGTAGCAGTGCTCGGATGAATCCCTTCTCCTTCTGTCCCTAATTTGCGGACCTCGTCCCTATCCTCAAAGTCATGGTATTCCTGCGTCCCAAATTCTCCAGGAGCTTCAAAATTATTCTTTGCCGCTTTGATATCCTCCGATCTAGAATATTGGGGAGGTTTCCTTGCTGACGTAGATTTCGCTGTGCTGGTGATACCCTTTACAGGACCTGCTTCTGTTTTTGATCGGTTGTCATGAACTGGAGCACTACTAGTCGACCGGGCAGTGACTTCCTCTTTCCACTGCCTGCGGAAATTCTCAAGCTCTACGTTGGGGTCATTGGACATGACGTACTGGTAGCTCCTGCAGCATAGGGTGGGCGGGCTGTATGGAGACAGGTGAACAGCGTCTAGTAAATCTTTGAACGAATTTGAGATCTATTGCTACAATGTGTGCTGTTTCTTAGGACATAACGGTTGCACTCAGTGCTTTCCTCGAATGAATACAGGAAGACGGCCCATCGACTAATGAGTCGACAGGTCCCGGGCCGGACTTCCGGTCGTGGAGATAGCGGACTTTAGATCTGCATCAGTAGAATCTTATTCTCATTCCTTACTTTCTTCAACCACATGTTGATGACAGGACTTGCTGCAAACGTCGAGGTGACTCTCTAGCCACTCAGATTTGTGTCAAGATATTCAATACCCAGATGAAGCTGCACTCTTCGAAAGTCCGCTATAATCGTTGCCAAACACGAAATGCGCCGTACGAATACTCTACTTATGCATACACCAAGTCGAGTTATTACATGGTCCCGACGCCTGTTCTCAGCTCTTAGGCCAAACAAAGCAGTGCAACAAATACCAGCTATCACATTAGGTGCGAACCTAATTCTGACTTTCGCAGGGTATCTGGGAACTTGTTTCGAGGTAAACACGATGGGCGATACCAAAGCGGCGCAATGAACACTTCGGATCCAGAGAGCGGCTTTCATAGCACGTTTGTAGCTGATCCTAGGATTCATTGCTCTTCGGTGGTATACGCAGGCACTTCTTGAATTCTTTGATTTTGGCAGTCGCAAGATTCGATCGGTCCATGAATGAGACTAGGAATAGCAAGAACAGGATTGGCAATACTACAAGATCGATTTTCAGGAGTGGTCTCTTCGATCGAAGACGATTCGTCCTGCTGAATCTGACAATTATGCTTTTCCTTTGTTGTTTTTGAGGCTCGACGGTGTTTGATATTTCGACGTCTCTAGCGGCTTGATATCGTATATTGGAACGTCCATTGTTCATGTTATCAAAATTGCGGTTGTTGAACTCCAGAAACCAGTACACGCTCTTGAGGGCTCAAATTTGGGGACGTTGAATCCAGAGAGCGATGAAATAGGAATGGATTGTCTTGCGTATGTATCGCGGAACAGACTATTGACGAGGTGGCTTCCACTGCGAACCACAGTCCATACGCCAACTACCGTTGGTTTTTAAGCGAGCTTCTGGGAACATGGTCAGGTTATCATGAACGAAAATAGGACGGTATGGCACAGAATTTATTACGCCTTCTGAAAGCATGTTCCGAATTGCTGTTCCCATGCCGTAGCAATTCCCATCCGTTCTTGACGGCCGGATGTTTCCAAGAATTGGATGTCCTGTACTCCCTTTCAGCCTTTTGATAGAGCTGACCTTAAACGTGCGCAAAGCCAAAGAGACAAGGAATAATGAAAAGCGGCTCTTCAGCCTCAAACAGTCTGTAACCCTCATGACCGGTGCTGTCAGGATGAAGATCCTACGTCAGCATAGGACCGCTCCCGACCATGGACCTCGGGTCAAGATCATATCTCTTGTTCCTGTATGCTTGAGCATTTCCTTCGTTGCGGCTGCAACCTCTGTCGACCGGTCATGAGTGATAGCGGTATTGGTGCTAACGATATACTCATTTATTCTCCTTTTGGTATTGATAATCTTCGAATATGAATACCCACTCAAGATCTGATACGCGAATTGATTTTTATTAAGTCAAATAGAAACAACAAAATAACAGAGAAAAAAGTCTTACAGACCTGCAAACACATGTAGCAAGACGCTCGCAGACATCGACTTATACCTTGCACAGGCGTCGAGTCGTTTGATTATAGAAAACATGTAGCAGACCTCCCCGCAGCACTGCGAGGCTCCCATAAAGCAGATATCATGCTTATCCTCAGCGATCAAGGGTGCGAGAGAGAATGGATTCGACGTGACCAACAGCTTTTCTGGATCGCTCAAATCATCCAAGAATCCACAAGTCTTGCCACCAAAGAACCAATCAGCTTCATCTGCCTCCGCTCTTCCAATGCCGGCCACCCCCGCTTCAATATCGCTGCCCTTAATTTGATGATTACCATAGCCCTCTCCTACACCATATCCATTCTGACCACCTTTCTTGAATGCATATCCGTCAGCAATTCCTGGAACAAAAAGGAAATAGACCATTGAATCACCACCGCAAAATCTTTCTCCGCGAACGCGGCCTTCAACATTTGGAAGGACCTGATGCTCATGGCATTAAACATTCCCATACATGCGACATTGCAAATGACGAGGAAGCAAAGAATAAGTAGGCCTAAAGGTCAATGTTCTTCGTTGGTACGATGTACTTCTTCCTCTCACCCATTCAGTGATACCTCCTCCCACAACACACAAATGAATGAGACGGATCTAAAGAGAGGCGAAGACTTTTGATAATGGATGTCTGCCTCAAGGGGCTTCTCCTCCGCTTGGGATTCGCGCCGGGGATATGAATAGCAGCGGAACGTATCATGGAACGAATGCGTGTTGATAATCTCATGGGTTCAATTGAATACTACAATGACGCTTACGTTCATGAGATGATTCAGACATTAAAGATACGCTGCACTGACAGACACAAGTCAAGGTTAAATGATTGACATATCATTATCATTGGGAAGAATGCTCATGCTGGCCATATGAGCCGTGGATAAGGTAAACGCATTATGGTCTGAACATAGCATTCATACACATGACTCAGGATACAGGAACGCTATGCACCGATTTATCCCAGAAGTAGAACCCTATAAACGTTCGACGTGGTGGAGATATCAGCCCTGCCTTACTCTGCAAATGCCCTGCGTGCTTTAACCCGTTGGTTCAGTGATTAGCTTTGTAATCTTGCCAATGGCTATCGTGGTTCCCTGGTCCAGTGTTAGTGGGATCTCTGCATCAAGGGATATCGGAGCTATGGACCTTATCTCGTAATGTAAATCTACCCATCTGCGGATAGTCTGCATAGGTTTCTGCGTCCGTGTCAGTAGATCCAGCGCGAATAAGGTGTCTTTTATAGGTTAGAGCTTACCAACGCAAACAGATCCGGCCCCGGAGGTCACTTCTAGCCTTGCAATGACACTCATTCCTTGTTTAGCGTACGGGGGCGCCGTTCTCGATCTTCTGAGGGGTGTCAGTTTCGCATTGCCCAATCTGCTGGCATGGCTAGAGTTGCAGAATGTATACCTTCCTGTTTTTTTGTCTAAGTAGTGCAGCAAGGCTACGAAAGTCACTTCTTCGATGACCGAGTGAACGCTGCGCAGCTGTCAGTATCTTACTGCTACAGAGATACATTGACGGGACTCACTGGAGCACGCAATTGAAGCCAGCACTCAGTATGCTTTGAAGTTCCAGCAGCATGATTTGGGCTTCAAATGTCTTCACACAGTGTACCGGACGCTTGAGAGAGCACATGACAAAGCCTGTATTCTGTCACCAATGTGATCTTGGTTTCGGGTCTTTTGAACGTCTTACCTGACAGGATGTCCTCTTCTTCAATACCGCGCAATCTCATTCGGACCTGATCACCACATATTGCTTGAGGCACCTGTAGACATTAGTTGCGGCTCTCCCTATTTCATGTTGGGTAGACACACCTCGTCTTCTGTTTCGCCATAGAGAGCAGAGATTGAAACCTCGTCCCTGTTTGGCATCATAATGTATTTGTTGTCCTTGTTCACAACTCCAGCTTCGATCTTGCCCTCGATCATCGTTCCCATATCCCTGTATTTGCCGCTGACCGGCATCATGAAGGGAGCATTTACCTTACGTTCAAGCGACTTCAAATTGTCAAGGTACTCAAGTAATGAAGGGCCGTTATACCAGGGAGCAAGGTCTTTCGGAACGCGGTCCTTGATTCCAACGGTTGTTTGAGCGGAAATGGGCATAAAGACTACATCGCTCTTGCCGTATCCCACACCTTTGAGGAATGTCGTGAGCTTTTCGGAGCACTCCTTGTAGCGCGCTTCGCTCCATTGCACGGTTGGATCGTCCATTTTATTGATTACAATCACAAGCTTGTTAACACCTTGAGTCTTGGCCAGGATCGCGTGCTCCCTAGTTTGCCCTCCTTTCTCGAAACCGGTCTCGTATTCACCTTTCCGGGCCGATATGACAAGAACACCAACGTCTGCCTGGGAGGCTCCGCCTATCATGTTCGGAACGAAGGTCTTGTGGCCGGGTGCGTCAAGTATACTATACCGTCGTTTTTCCGTTTCGAAGAATCCCCGCCCAACTTCGACGGTCTTTCCTTTCGATCGTTCCTCTTTTGTAAGATCAAGAGCCCATGACAGGTACCATGTCTCACGCCCGGCCTCCTTCGCTTCTCTTTTATATTTCTCCATTGTTCTTTCGTCAACCATGCCAGTAGCGTAAAGAATGCTGCCTCCCAGTGTGGATTTGCCAGCATCGACGTGCCCAATAAAGATAACATTCACATGCTCTTTGCCATACACCTCCTCAAGCACCTCGTTATCTACCGCTGCCGCTTGTTCTTTGGCAACGGCATCAGCCTCTCGCTGCGCCGCTCTGCTGTCAGCCGGCGTTGGACTTGATTTTCCTGATGACCGTGATGGAGATGCCTTGCCGCTCGGTGACGCCGCTGACTTATCAGACTTCTCGAGCGCTTTCGCAGCGGTGACCTTTGCTCCATCCTCCGCTGAAGGGGCTTCCTTTGGTGCAGTTTCCGTCGGAGCTGATGTAGCTCCAGCAGCATCGCCTCCAATGGACAGGACCTTCGTTTTTGGTGCTGCCGATTCCACTCCTACCGAAAGGGTCTTCACCACTGGAGGCCCTGAAGTTGTTGCTGTTTCTGCAAGTTTCGGAACGGGATTTGAGTTGGTAGGTGTTGCCGCGTCACCCCCTGTAGGTCTTTTCAGAATGCCTGGGGTTCGGACTGGTGGTTTTGACTGAGGTGAGGGCTGTTGGTATGCTTGCTGATGCTGAAATTGGTTCTGCTGCAGGCCGTAGCCATTCTGCTGACCGTAGCCTTGTTGGTATTGCCCGTAGTTTTGCTGCCCGTACTGAGGATACCCGCCCCCGTACTGCTGGTGCTGCTGCTGCTGCTGACTATAATATTGGTTATATTGCTGCGTTTGATCATACTGACCATATTGCGGGTATTGCTGCTGGGCCGGGAAGGACTGGGCATTGGGTTGGAATGAGTTGGCGGTAGGCGTGAAGTTATTTGCCCGGCCATTCTGAGCGCTGATATTCAGATTCTGCTGCGTATGACGGGAGAGATTCTCGTCTTGGGCGGCGGGATCATCCTCCCACGAGTCGAGACCCGACATTTCTAGTGAGTGGACGCTGGTAGTCAGCCGATGGTTGCTCTCTTTGGGGTACTGTTGAGGTGATTCGGCGATATCTCCTTCCTAATGCCAGGCCAGAACCTTTTTCTGCCCTATAGTAAAGACTTCTTTTGCGGAGACTTTTTCGCGAAGTCTAGTGTTGGGGGTTTTATGTAAAATCTCCCGCAGTCAATTCTCGAGACGATTGAATGAAGGTAGAAAGACACTAGCACCAATCCGGATTAGTGCTCGCTTGTTGACTCTATGGCGAGTCACCGTGACCTCACCTTCTGTTTGTTTGCATATTCAACATGGATTTTGTGACGCGAAGATGACAAATCTGTTATCACAAGGCAAGCTAATATGTTGTAATCAGCGTGTCCAACTTGAGAGTATTGTCGAAGACCTTATGTCATGGTCACAGAAGCCTTCGTCTTCATGGTTCAGGCTTCGGTGCTGACAGACAGGTTGCACAACGCATCATGGATATCTTTCTAGGAAAGGTAACGCAACAGGCTATGAACTATGCCATAAGGTTGGGTCCATCAGGCTTCACGTTATTTTGGCTCACGGGTATTGAAGATCTGGCATTACAATAACTGCAGGCTACGCCATCCGGCAATCATCCAGGCTGCTGAAGGTATCGCACCTCCACGCGAGCCAGTGATCTCGAAGTCTAACGATGGACGCCAGGCTGTCGAAGGCAATGAGAAAGAAGAGCTGCAGGACCTGCAGGATCGCCTGAATAACAAGATAAGGGTTCGTTGGCCTACATCAGTAGCAATTGCCTTTAGATCCTTTGTCTCCATCCTTCCTCGATATCCATGATATTCATCCTACTAAGCTCCCTCTGGAAGCCCTCTCGTTACACCCTCTCCTTGAACCATATCTCCTTCTGACTTCTTGGCGATAGATTATATCTCCTGCAATTGATATGATAGAATTGATGTACGTAGCAACATAGATATCTTTGTTTCCAGTTTCTGATGCTGCAATCAGCTCTGCTCGTGGGAATACGTCGCTAGAATCTGCAGTCTCCTTGACCAAATCCCTCCGTTGGGAGATCCAATCCTTAGGACAGCGTCTCGGTGCTGCTGCAAACGCGGAAGAGCTGATACAACGAAAGAGCTCACGGGCGAAGGACGACCATCACTTCCAGTCAGAGCTCAAGCAGATCATATCCGCCATCCGAAAGCTGCTAAGCCGCATTGAGGATGCGGTTCCGTTTATCAACCTCGCAATCACAGCCTCTGGCGCCAGTCTCTCTTCGACTCTGCCATCCACGGTGTCCCCGTCAAGGCTGTTGCAGTCCAGCACATTCTTGACAGCTGGGGACGCACAATATGCCGCAATGCCACTCCACCCGGTCCAGATCGGTCCCACGTTTACGCTGTCAATGTACATGCTCTTTATTGGGCATGTCCGACCCCAGACTGAAGCAGACGTTCGCGCGAGCACTTGGAAAGAGGTCATACACAAAGCTAATGTCAAGCTGGTGCGCGTGCCTGTGAACGCAATCTACCACCTGCCAGGCACACACACGAACGCAGCGAGTGGCAATGGACACACTCCAGGTGCCTCCAACCCAGGCGCAACAGATGATGAATATTGCCCCTCTCAGATTGAAGGCGAAGGGAAAGCAGATGAGTATGCATATCAGTTAACCATCATCGAGGACCTGGAAGACGACAGAGTACATTCGTTCGACGATGACGAAGCGCAAGCTGGACCTTGTGATGATGTCGAGCTGGCTGGCATACGGGAGACAGTGCCAATCCACGAGCTGTCGAAGATCTTTTACGCAGATACCGGAAAGATCTTGAACATTGGCACCGAGGGAGAGACCAACAGCCCTGTACTTCTACTCAAACGAGATGTCAATGCAGCTCCACCGCGACGCATGATGGACCGATACACCGAGGGAGAGGCCCCAGATGACGGCATAGTCAACGCAAGCCCACCCTCACCGAATGGCCACGACGGTGGCTCCACCCAACTCTCCATACTCTCGCAAGACGACGGCCCCTCTCAACTCTCCCACACGCAAGACAACCGCTCCACCACGCCCACCTCTCCAGCACCCCAAAACAATGCCTTAATCCCAGCACCCAATCCTTGGCGTCTCCCTCCCAACCTGGACCCCGAATGGCTAGCCTTCGAAGTCTACACCGAGACCCCCGACTCCGACACCGAAGCCTCACCTCCCAGCACCCCGACCCGCAAACCGCTCTCCCGCACCCCTTCCCTCTCCACCCAAGCCACCCACGCCCTCTCCCGCCTCAACCTCTCCGCCCCTCCTCCCTCCTCTCCCAACCACCCACAGTCCCCTTCCACGCACATCCACACATCCCCCCAACCCACCCTCCCCCCCCTGAAAACCTCCCTCTCCCTCCTCGAAACCCTCCTCCGTCTGCTCTCCCTCCAGCAATTCCAACAAGCCCCCCACCTCTCCATCCCCGACGAGCTCCTCACCTTCTTCCTCTCCGAGAGCGCCTCCACCGGCGCCGACGGCGAAGAGCGCAAACGTCTCCGGACCGAAGCGCGGCGGCGCGTGGGGTTCGATCCGTACGACGAGAGCCCCGTCAAGCGAAGAGGCGAGGAATACCAATACCAGCACCAGTACCAGGATGAGTCAAGAAGTGAATATGCTGTTAATGCGGGGTATGAGACCTATTCCTCGACCGACAGTCCGAAAGGCGGCAGTGGTGGTGGGAGAGGAGGGGAGCGATATGCCAGCCCGCTGCGGTATGACGAAGGGTACGAGACGCATGCGTGGGAGCGGCCGTCGCCGGTATCGAGAGCTGGTTCGTCGCCGCTGTTGCTGAAGGGCAGGGCGCAGAGTGAGAGGGGTGGGACGCCGTTGAGGTGGCAGCGGGGTGGGGCGCGAGAGGGGGAGATGAGGAGGGGGAGTCCGTTGGCGAGGGGGGGGGCTGGGGGTAAGGATGAGGGGTTGGGAACGAGTCCTGGCGTGGGGGGTGAGGAGGGGGGGAAGGAGGGGAGGGAGAAGGTGGGGTGAGAGAAGGGTTCTGGGGGAGGGGAGGAAGTAATGGAAGGTTTAAGAGTAAGGTGTTTGCTTGGTTTTAGGAGAGATACCCAACTGATCTTCGCTTACGAGCGAGTCTACGAAGATAGACATGGCGCCGAAAAGGATATCGAATGTCGAAGTTCAAACGTTTGAGATATCCTGGAGCAGTCGCTGCAAAGTAATTTGACTCAGTGACGATGAATGGATCCACCATGGAATATTAACAGCCATAGAGGTAAATCGTTAAGGGATTGTCTACTTCATACGATGAACTAACATCTAATGGATTTTGATTTACACACTACTACACGCAGGCCTACCCCTCTGCTATAGATCTTAAATGTCGCCCTTCAAACGCATGCCATACCGTCAATTCCTCCAAGCAGGCGAACAAGAAATTTGACCGTCACTTCCTACTCCCAGTTTTCAGGAAGTAGCACATATCTCATACCTCTCTCGACTCAACCCCAGAAGTAATGCCCAAGCTCCACGCTCAAATCACTGTGGTTTCGTCGCATGAAAGCAATATGTCCAATTAGACTCTCAAAAAATCTGTCGTAGGGAAGACGACTCGTTTGCACACTGATCAATGAAATTCGGAAGCATACGGTGGAGCTTAGGTGCAATAGACATTTGTAATGCCTGCGCGGTTGTAAGACCAAATACCATGGATTAACAAGAGTTGCAGGGGAGGGGGGGCGACTGTTAATTTGAATATTGAAGGATACTACACGCTCTCCGCAGTGATGTTTCAAGCATACATAGTCCAGATCAGAATGAACCCCTCTCGGGGGAGTGTATTTGGCGGAGAGGGTTGCTCGCTGCTGTTTGGGAGATCCAGGCGGTGTGATTTTCTGGCACAAATGTGTGAGGTCGATATCTTCATGCTTAGGGGATGATACGGTCGTGATGCGTTGGGTACCGTATTCTCGGTCGATGGTTTGCCGTTCTTCGCTGGTTTGTGAGCGATGGGAAAGACTTAGACGCTGAGATGGGAAGGACCCAACATCTCCATGCGGGGGTTAGCAGAGGTGTACAGACGTCGCGGTACAAACTGAGCTGGGCAATCCCATTAATTAATGACGTGACATTAGAGTGTCGACGGGTGGAGCGTTATAGCTGAAGAGTCACGTCATCGAAGAATATTGCTTTGTCAAGGCTAACCCGACAGTATGGTTGCAAAAGAGATGTAAAGAAATAATTTGGAGTACCAGACATGGGACAAATATATCTCTATAATTTCCTTAAGATGTGCATCATGTTAGCACATCGTGTAAAGGCGTAGAACAGACAATTGCACAAGATCGGGAGGGCTTTTTCAGCCAAAAGAACTGCAAGAGCATTCACAGATTCACACACCTACCTGTAGTCTTAGATCGAGCTTGTTAACAAGGCTCAGCAAGGGCCTAATACACGCAGCTGTGGACCGAGTTACGTTTTGCTGAAGGTTTTTCTCTCTCAATCGAAACCGTGGAATCATGTCTGGATCTATGAGCGTTGGATCACAGCACCTGTCAGCAATCGTTCAAACACGACACCTAGGTCATTTGCTAGTTTTCTGTACGTGTCAATTGCCGACCTTCTTTCTGCCTGCCGGTCCTATGGGTTCAGTAACCTTCGTCCTCCGCGCCTTGCTGGTAAATGTGGCGACTCCGAGAAGCATCCTTCCGCATCTGCTGCCCGGATCCTGTGAACCCGACTGGGCGATAATCAGTAAATGATCAATTGATAAAGCCTAGACAGCATACCTCTGGCATTAACGCCGTCAGGCGTCCTGAACATGCTATCCTTCTTCGTAGACTTCCCAAATTTGCCCTTGGACGCAAAGTCTTGCCACTTGCTTTTGCCTGCTTCCAGCTCCTTGTTTGCCTTGACTTTTCGTGGTACCTTGGCTGGCCTTGTTGGGCCGTCACTGACTTTGCTCGGCTCTTTTTTCGCTTGGCTGGCCAATGCTGGGTCAATGTCGGCGGCGGCGGAGATGACGTTCGAATTCGTTGGCATTATAGGTCCTGCAGGCGTCCCTGGCATGCCATCAGCCTTGCGCTTCCTATCATTTGACAGTGGTTTGATATCCTGAGCGGAGAGTGTTTCGGTTGTGGAATATGATTTGAAGGTCACGATATAAACGGGCTTGCTGGACGATCCAGTGATGGAGGTAATGCGTGCAGGGTAGAAAGCTTTGTCCCCTGACTTCCACTTAGCGAGGACGTTGTCGTTGACAGAAAAAGTTGTAGGCCCCTGTGGCTCCTCCACTGGGCTCTGAGGTGCGGCAGGCTTGCGGTAGCCAGCCTGATAGGCGGGATGATTCTCCTTTGACCACTTCTCCTTTACTGGTGGTGCCGAGGCCTTCTGGGCCGGAACTGATGCTGATGCGGGCTTTAGCTCTGCGATCGCGGTTTCGGTGAGGGTAATGACTTCTACAAGTTCAATTTTGAGATTTTGCAGCTCGGCATTGTCTGGGTCGGCCTGGAGGCCTGAGTCAACAGTCTCGAGCTATGAGAGAGACTCCATTAGCAATTTCGAAAGAGATCGCTCGGGGGTAACTTACCTGTAGCTTGTACTCCTTCACTTCCGCTTCCAAGGCCGCCACCTCGCTGCTCATGGTGCCTCAATCTACAGACGGGCACACTGGATGTCTAAGTAGCCTCCCAGTGTGATACAGCCCCCTCTTTGTAGGTTTAAGCAGCGCCTGAAGCGACTACTTAACAAATGCCGTGATAATGTGGGATCTTCCTTTGAAGAGCGATGGAGTCAAAGCGTTATGTGACCGATAAGATAATGGCGAAGTAAGGTAATGCAGTCAGAGTACCTACCTCATCAGGCATGTCAGAATCCGACTAGCTCATAAGGCCTAGTGTGAGTGATTGGCGTTTACGGCCCGGTAAGCCTTGGGGACCCTCTTCCAACGGGGTGAAGAGACGCCGTATGCAAGAGGATTTCTAAGCAATCGAATCGACTCATTGACTTGCGCCCACCCCCGGCCTCGTCAAGCCGCCTCGAGAGATATTGCGCCATTACTGCCTTCACTCCCCTATTGGTCCCCCTCCCTCCCTCGAGTTCCAACCTGCAGTGATCAATGCGCACACGTGTCATGTTGCATTGCTGATTGGGGCTATTCCCCATATCCCACCACATAGGCGGTGTACTCTTGTACCTGGACCGCGGTTGGACGCTTTTGTCGATCCCTTGCACTTTCTTCAGAGAGCGTCATCTTGACTGCCTGCAACCAACAATCTCTTTTCCATCTATCGCCACTTCATTCTCCACCGACTGCACGGAAGGCTTGTCCGTTGCGATAGCTCTGTCATTGATTCCCGCACAAGATCACAATCACTGAGCGCTGGCTCGGGTCAATCGCTGGGGACACGCTGGTGCAGGGTTGGAGTTGATTGATTAAGCCGTCTCGCCCGGAACGCAAACAGCCTTTGAATCCTTCCGTCTCTAAGCTTGGAATATGCCCACAAACAACACGCAAGAGCCTGCCACCATATACCAGCCTCACTTGTCTTTGACCAAGGACGAGCAAGCCCTACTCCGGACCGCCCTTTCGTCAAACAGCCCTCGCACTCCGGCTACACCATCTTTTGGCGGACGGCCAGCAGGCAGAAACATGGCTGCTCGGATGGCCAGCGTGACGTCAACTCAAGATTCCCGAGATATGATGATGAACGACACAGATAATTACAGATCTCCAGATGAAGACGGACCAGTCTCGGGCTTGGACGCCGTTACAAGTCCGCTGGTTGACTTTGATTTGGAAGATGGGAACTTTGATTGGGACAATAGCGGAGATCCCTTTGGTGACTTGCCGAATCTATTGACCGACGACGGAACAGAACATCATGATAAGAGGAAGAAATCAACAGACGAGGATGACGAAGAGGAAGAAGGAAGTGGCAAACGACGCGAGAGCGACGAAAGGGCCGCCAGGAAGCCCGGAAGAAAGCCAATTACCGGAGAACCAACTACGGTAAGGTCATGCCATCCTGCTACAGTTTGATTGAAGGGACTAAACCGTGCGTCGTCAGAAACGAAAGGCGCAGAATCGAGCTGCGCAACGAGCGTTTCGGGAACGTAAAGAACGCCATCTGAAAGATCTGGAAACGAAGGTAGACGAGCTAGAAAAAAATTCCGAATCTACCAATCATGAGAACGGACGACTCCGCGCACAAGTCGAGCGCCTGAACACTGAAGTGAAGGAGTACCGAAAGAGACTGTCGATGACTGCTCCCAGTGTTGGTCTACGGACTCCCGCCGCAAACCCCGTACCATACACTACATACAACAATAGTAGCCAGAGCAGCGACTTCCTTTTCGCATTCCCGAAGTTCGGAGACCTTCCTGGGTCATATTTCATGAGCAATGGGTCTCTTGCGAAGATTTCTCCGCCAGCTACGACAAATTCTGTATCGTCTCGTGCTTCTCCTGCGGGTGTACCGAACCTGGCTCGATCATCATCTTCGCAGCAGTCACCTGCTACTAAGTCTCCTCTGACCCCCATAAGCCCAAATGGCATGCAGGGCACGAACTCGAAATCGCAGGATCTATACCAGAGCCCGACTACCAGCTTCAATGGCAACAACTTGGACGAGCTCAACGAATTGTTCAGTCCTTCTGGCCTAGAGAACTCTAGACGCAGCAATTCATCGGATTACATGTTTCCCAAGAACTCGTCAGCAGTGTCCACCGCACCTAGCAAGTCGACAAGTGCCGACAGCTATCGTGCCTCAGCACACGTGCCCGGCTTCACACAGGCTGTATCCAACGGATCCACCAGCTCACCATCAGCATCTTCCATGTCTCACACCGGGCTAGACTCGTCGTGCGGCACCACCCCAGAACCATCAGCCGATTCACCACAAAATCGCAAGATAAGTGAGGCCTCACTGAATACCATTGACGAGGAATCTTCGCACATCAACAACGATGTACAAGGTAAAACATCTCCTACACAGAACCGCTCTCACCCTCCTCTGCTGCCCAAGGAAGATTGCGTCTCTGACACTACCCACAGCACCATCCACCATGACGAAATCGCCCGCGGCCGACTTCAACGGCATCGACTGGTTAGCGCAACAAAACGGCGGGCAGTTCGACCCCGTCCTCTTCGGCGACTACCGCGATCCCCAGGACAACATTATGAACACCAACCTCGGCGACTTCTTCAACGACGCATTCCTCACGCAGGACTTCAGCACCCCCTTCAATACAGGCGAGCTCACACTGTCCCCTCAGCCCGCCCCGCCACAACAACCAACTGCGCCTGCCAAGCCCGACCCGATCAAGCAATGCGAAGCAGCGCAGAACGCCAACGACGACCCCTCTGCAAGATTCAAACACTTTTTGTCATGTGACAAAGTCTGGTTGGTTTTCCCTTCAACCAACTTTTCCATTTTGGTACATCACTGACTTGTATAAAAATTTCAGGGACCGCGTGCAGAAATCCGAAAAAGTCACTTCCGGCGAGCTGGGCATGGACGACCTCTGCGCCCAGCTGAAGTCCAAGGCCCGATGTTCCGGCAAGGGCGCCATCATCGACGAAGCGGACGTCGATGCCATTTTAGGGCCGGCGTTCACGGGGCAGAAGGATTTCTTCTCGATGTTCTCTTGAGGCGGGGATGCAGATGTTGAGAGGCTGACTGTGGGAAAAAGTGAGAAAATGGTTTGCGGAACAAGGCAAGGACTCGAGAGGGGAGGGATACATCGAGCGTAGGGATGGGCGATGGTTCTGAGGGCCCAGTATGCGGACGGTCTTGGTATGAGCTTATGTATGGTACATAGCAGCAGTATGCGGGCTAGAAATACAATGCAAAGCCGGCTCGGCGACGTCACCATCGTGGTCCAGGCATGAACACAGAAGAAAACATGAAGAATCTACAAGCGTGCAGTATGCCATGTTCATGAAGATCCACTGCAGAAGTGTACTCCGACGCGGACGCTCAATACACCCAGTATATCTCTTTCCTTGCGAATCATTGATCGAAGTCTATACCATCGCTTCGCATACATTCAAAGCCAATCACGCTCTATCCATGACTTCATTTGTCCATGCATGCATTTCCCGTTCCTGGGTATCGTATCACATGCCTAACCCCCCATTTCCTCCATGCAGATCATCGCAGTACACTCATCTCCCCAATGTCCATGCGTTCACACCACCCAATCCACTCCTACCAATCCTATACCTTCCCCCATCCGCCCCTTCCTCACGAACGCGCCACCTCATCCAATCGCTCATACTTCTTCACCTCGGAGGGGTATTTCCCATGGACGTACTTCACCATCTCCACGAGCTGCGAGCGGGTGGCGTCGCTGAGCTGCTCGTCGGGGGGGCTGAGGACTTGATTGAGGATGGGGAGGAGTTGGGGGGTTAGGGACAGTATGGTGGGTTCGGAGGCGGAGTCTTGATGAGAGAGGGTTGTTAGGGCAAGGAAGGAAGGGATGACGAGAGGGGGTATAGGAAGGGATAGCTTACAGAGCCGCACAATCATCCCCCAGACAGGCTCGTTCTCCTCGTAGTCCTCCTTTAGCGGCAAGAGCTCCACCAGAGCAGGCAGAACCATCTTGATCGGCATATGGTCCTGATGCCGCACAATCATGCGACTCACGCACCCCGCTGCGTTGTCCATCATGCGCGCCCGCTCGGTCTGCAGCATCGGCTCCAGTTTCCCCAGGATGGCAGGGAAGGCTTTCAAGATCTCGGCGTCGGACTGGGATTTCTCCTGCAGCAAACCGATGGCGAAGGCGGCGTTGGATTTCGTCTCGGCGTCTTCGTCGCTGAGGCGGTGGAGGAGGAGCTTCAGCAGTGTGGATGTCGAGGGCGTGATTGCGGGGCCCATGCCACGGATGCATTCTGCGATCGTGCCCACCGCGGTGCTGCGCTCGATGTGCTCGCTGCTGCTGGCGAGCTTCAGGATGCTCTTCTCGAAGATCTTGAAGAGCTCGGCGAAGGAGGCGCCGAGGGCGGTGGCGAGGCCGATGATGGCGTCGAGGGTGCAGTCGACGACGAGCCAGTCGTATTCGGCGGATTCTTCGAGGTCGTTGTCTTCGGTCTCGAGGCCGAAGTCGGATTGGCAGGGGTGGGAGCGGCGGAGCAGGTGCAGGAGAGTTTCGGTCAGGGGTTTGAGGATGGTGGGAGAGGCGATTAGGGAGGGGCCGGTGATCTTGAGGGTTGCGGCGAGGGAGCGGCAGGTTTCTGTGACGGTATTGCTATGTAGAGGCAGGGTTTTTTAGCTGATGCTTGTTGTAAGAGGATGCGCAAATGAAGGGGGCTATTGTTGGTGGGATCAGGGTAGAAATCGCGTTCTCAGCAAGGTACCAAAGGTACTCTGAGTGAGCTGGGATTAACGATATGTGTGTGTCATCATGTTAGGGAAGCGCAGCAGACGAAGTTGGATAGAAGACACATATCAACGTACCGATCTTCTTCCTCGGGCCATGTAGCTAGCACGGCGGTCATGATGAGTTCACCAAGCTTGGCGATCTCGGATGTAGGCTGTACCTGCACTGGCACACCAGGCTTCCAACTCTTCTGCGCCTCCGGTTGGAGCTCCCATACCGTAGCATACATCCGGAACAAGGTACTAATTGTGCCTCGCCGAACGCCTTCGTAAGGGTGCTCTATCAGAGGAAGTACGATCTCGACCGTCTTTTCCAAATATCCAATGTAGTCATTGGGTAGGTGAGTGACAATGTCTCCAAGAACCTCAACGGCGATCTCTTTCTCCTGGGCAATAGCAGTCACGGCTTGGAGATCATCATCCCACTCATCATCCTCCCCGTCCAGTTCGGCTTCGTCAATGTCCTCGATTTCGCTGGCTTCGATGATTTCATCCTCGCTCATGGCAGCCACTTTGACCTTTCTACCACCAATTGTCACCTCTTTGCCAGCAAGATCTGCTCCCTCTTGGCCGAGATCGACTTCGAGGTCCGACTCCTCCGACTGTAAGCTTTCGAAAAGAGCCTTGACTACACCGTCGAGGAATGGTTTGAAGTCGACTTTGTAGACCTTCGCCAAGTTGCCCCAGAAGAGGAAACTTGTCTCCTTGAGCTTGGGATGGTCAAGGTGCATGGCCTCCTCAGTGGCCGACATCATTGGCTGGACGTAACGCTGGAACGGCTTAGCTCCTACAGCTACAGCGATATTGCCGATGGCATCGCAAGCCACGCATCGTAACTCGAAATCTTCGTCACTGTCCTTGATCTGCACAAAGCTAGACAAAGCATTCATCGTCTGTTCAAGGTAAGGCAGAAAATCGTCACTGGAACAAGCGGCGATCGAGCCTACTGCTCCAATCGCTGCCTCTTTGGTCTTCGTGTCAGGGTGTGAAAAGAGGCGGCTCATTCGTAGGTAGAGTTCGGACAGATACTGTTTCATGTCCTTCTGCTCCATATCGGTAGCGATCGTGTCGATCGCGTTGCAGCTGGCTCTGATCATGCCCATGTTGGCCTCATCGTCGGGCCCGGTCAGGTTCGAGGTGGCGGTGTCGATGGCTTTGACAAGTGGCGGGAGCAGCTCCTGATGTTCCTTTGACAGCTCCTCGCCCAACTCCTCGCCCAATTGAATGATGCAGTCCAAAGTGGCACGCCGGACCGCCGGATGATTATCGTTGAGTAAGCGCAGTACGAGTGGTATGACCTCCTTGATTTGGGTGGCCACAAAATCAGGAGCGCCCTCAACACACTGACCTAAGCTCCGAATGCCAGCTTGCCTCCTCTGCGGGTCTTGGCTGTTTACGTATGGGCCCAAGGCGTGCATCAAAGGTACAACGACTTGAGCGGGTGGAAGGTTTCCAGACATGATCGTAAGAAGGCCTAATGCTGACCGTGGAGGGTCCATCTCGTCGTCGTCGCCATCTGCATCTAGCTCCGTTGCGATCTCAAGACACAACAAAGTTAGCTGCTCTCCCAGCTTCAGGCCCTGGACCTTGAGCTTGCGAACAGACACTGCCTGAATCAAGAAATTGAGAGCTTGTGTTCGTGAATCATCGTCAAGCTCGGTCCGGGTGGCGATATCGCTCATGAATTGAATCAGGTTTCGGAAGTGTGGATTCAGTATCGCTGAAGCGCAAGCCAGTAGAGTCTGGAAAACCTCGAAGGCTTGTAGAATACGGTCTTCATCCTTGGCATCTATTGAACTCTTGAGAACACTGACCATGTGAGGGATTGCGTCTTGTATGGCACGCAACGTGTCCGGGTCATTGTCCGGCTCAAGCAAGATAGCTATCCTGCTAAGTGCCAGCATAGTGTTGATCCTCACTTCCATGCTCTGAGGATCATTGATGGTCTTGTTGAAGAGATCCAGTATGTGCTTGAACCTGTGCATGGCCGCTTCTCCTGCGGTGTCGATGAGAGCGAAGAGGATGTCTATAGACAATCACACGGTCAGTATTACTCCTCTAGTAGCGAAAGTCAAGCGTGCAAGAGATCTCCGGAGCTCGTTTGCTGTAAGACATCTTGCATGGCGAATTGCATGGTACAAAGAAACTCCAGGGATACTAACATGTGCTGACTTCTCGTGGCCGAGGATCTGAGTCCGTCCCAGCACTTAGCAGCATGTCGAACAATTCTAGCCATTCCGAATTTTCAAAGTCCTTCTCTGCTATAGCAGCAATGACTCGTGACGCCTGATGCCTCACTAATTTGTCTTCCTCGTAGAGTGTGCGCTGGAGCAGGTTCCTACGGAACCCTGCCTTCTCGCTCTCTGGGACCGCTTCCCAATGCTTTGGTATCAGTGTCTTAGCTTGGGTCGCAGCCAGCTGCCGTAACGCTGCAGGTTGCTGTGAAACGAGTAGCTCAATTAGGAGGCAGAGGGAGGCCGGGAAAGGGTAGTAATCCGACTTCAGGGTAGCTGTCGCAGCTTTGACGCGCTCAGTGTTTGCTGCTCCACATCAGTATATTATTTGCCTTACAGATATCAGATGGCTAGCTTACGCGCAAGGACATCCTTAAAGACGTCAAAGAATTCTTGGCGATCCATAATAATCTGTGCGCGACATAATAACTGGACAAACAGATTCGAAAAAAGTTAATGTGATCTCAACTTTTGTACCGACGTTTCCCCGCCGTGTATCTATCACGTGCTAGGGCTGGAAAGTGTTGTGATACTGAGTATCGCGACACCATACAACCCAAGTATATTGTTATCACACACACCATTCCATAGCTGGGGAGAAGTTCTACGCTCTCTGGTTTATGGCGTCTGACTCGGATTGCTGAGCGGCTTTTCGAACCTAAGAAGCTATCCTCAGATCCCACAAGCAGTATACCCTCACAAGCAGTATACCTGCCAAAGTCGATCTGAGATTTTAAGTTTTCCAATATAAGCGACTTTCTATCCACTATGACAAGTCCCTTACAATGCAAAGCCAACGTTACAGTCTAGACAATGCTGTTTTCTACAATTCCTCACCCAAATGCTTTAGTAATCGTCCGAATCGTAGTCGTCCTCTGGCAGCATCGCTCTATACCGCCTCGAGTTCAGATCATCTTCAAGCCCCCCGTCCGACTCGGGATCGACGTATCCTGTAGGTTTCTTAGCGTCATCTCCCTCGTCATTTTGAAGAGAGACACTCACCTTCACCACCCAATATGCTTAACGCCACCGGCAAGAATACCAATGCGTGCAACGCTGCCAAAACCACCAAGCTCAACCAGATTCTGAAATAATACACCTCGAAAATCTTGCTCCTCGTAAATGCCAACACGAAAACCCCAAGGAACTTAGTCACAGTAATCCCACTAAATACACTCGCACCCACGTTCACTAAAGCTGCCCATGCTCTGGCGTCCTTCCCCCTAAATTTACTCTTCGCCTTTTCCATGATAGGTTTCGAGGGAAACATGAAAGCTCTCGCTATATGCGCGCAAAACTCGACCCCGATCCCGACGCAGATAACCAGGTTAACGAGTGAGATGGCATTCAGGGAGACCGAGAAGAGCGCCATGGCCCCAAGAACGTCGACGACGATCATGATCACGGTAAGTGTTACCACCATACCGGTGGCGAAGGAGCCGAGAAGGGTAGATGAAATAACCAGGATAATGGCAAGCGCAGACCCAATAAGAGTGCCGGCTAACCGGGCGATGGTGGCGTACTGGTCGAAGAAGATGTAGAATTTTGAATACGGAAATACTTTAATATCTTGAAATTCGCTGATGGTGTCCGCAATGCGCCGAGCGGAGGCATATGCTTCGATGAAGCTGCGTTGGTTGCGGAGAGGTGTGTGGCTCGTTCGGAAGTGAGAGGCGGGCACGGAGCTATTATTTTTGTCAATGACGAGAGCGTTGCTGTAGGGAGCTTTACCCCCAAAGGGGCATTCCTCATTAGTGGGCGACTCGATCCATTTGGATAGATAGTGCACGAATTCAGAACCTTCGGGCATGCCATGAAGAGTTACGTTCCAGGGCGGATCCCTGCCTGCGAAGCAAGGTTTGCCATCCTCGACGCAACATTCTTCGTTCGAAGGATTGAGCCACGTGAAGAAGTCATCGAGCCAACTAGCTGTGGAGCCGGAGATGTAGGAAAAATTTGGCCGTTTTGATTCTTGCTCGAGGACGTTGGCCAGAGAGAATGAGTGGCAAGTCGAGAAGCGCCCACAGAGCTCTTGTTGATGCTGGCGAGCGGTGACGTCTAGATCGCGCGTCACAAAGTAGACTGGGGGGCCCGTATTGAAGTATTCGTCTAGGTCGTTGAAGTATGGTATCAGGTAAGAACCACGGGGAAAAGCGATTCTCTGATCAAGACCTAGTGCGACCTCCGGCACAAGCGCCAAGCCAGCTGTGAACAGACCCAGAAAACCGACTACCAAGCCAACCTTTACTCTTCGGTCGAGTAGAGCCGGGGCATAAGCCTTACGAATGAATTTCTGCAATGGACCTTCATCCTCGAATCCATAGGCCCCGCCGCTATGCGCTTGTGAAGCATCTGCCCCCTTAATTCTGATAAAAGGGAAACAATCTGCGCGACTGCTCTCAACCCTTCTCTGATTCAAGGCTAGCACAGAGACGAACATGGTGACCTGCAATACAGCGTTGAGCAACACGGCTCCGGCTGCGTATATCGCAAAGTTTCTGACCGCAGGCATTCCCACCGCAGCACCTAGTGCAAACGCGATGGTCTCGGTCGAAGCTGACAATAGGATACTCGGACCCATTCTACCTAGGGCTTTGGCAATCCGTGTCTCGACATCGTCATCAGAATGGCTAATGTTGACCCGCTCGAACTCATGCACGATGAGGAAGATGTTATCGACGCCCACAGCTAGCACCAAAAATGGGATAACCTCAGCAATGATCAGTGTCACCTTGATACCAGCAGCGGAGAACAAGCCAACGGAAGCCGAGACGGACATTAGCACGATGATGATGCCTATGATGCCAAGCGTGAACTTCGATTGAACCAGTGCGTTCGCTGGGTTACGGAGGATCGATCGGGCAGTGAGGGTCGTGGAGCCTAGCGCAAGAGAGGCATAGAGGAACATGACGATATAGCTGATGACAACGATATTAGCGTCCGTGTTCGTCGTCTGGCTGAGCTCTTTCTCCAGACTAGCCTCGGTAGTATACGACAAACGAAGGCCTCGCTCATTGGCCTCACGAGAAACGGTCTGCAAGAGATTGATGAAACTCTCCTCCCAGTCTATAGCGCGGGCCTCACCATCTGAGCCTTCTGCGTGATTGTTCACAACCCACGTAACGATCAGAGCCTTAGCGCTAAGAGCGTCGCTGTTTTGTACGCCACCAAGGATCATATCGGGCCGCAGCGGTTGCTGGAAATCTGGTAAGCAGTCCTGACTGCCGGGTTGCTCGGTGCAATGCTGCAGATGCTCTCTCCAACCGTCATTGTCAACATCCGTGAATGATCCGCCGAAGTAGCCTGTCAAAGACTGAACGACGCAAGCTTCTCCCGTCGGATTGAAGCAGACATTGCTTAAGGTAGTTCCTCCTTCGAGCGACTTCATACGCTGAATCCGACTCTCGACATCAAACCACCACCGGAGGGTATCGTAGCTCAGTACAGGTCCTGGGCCCGACTTGTGCGTGTCATTCACTAGGAAGGCCTGTTCTGCTCTGAAGAAAGGCCCAAAGTTCTTGTCGAAATACTCTTTTTCTTGAGCGGCAGCAGACGACGGGCTGACCCACAGTCTGACGGGGTTTGTCTCGATCTCAAAGTTGATCCAACCCATACTCAAGACCAACACAATGAGCACACTCAAACTAATGGTAATTAGAGGGAATCTAGCGCACTTTCTCCCAAGCTCACTGAAAGCTTTGTCGAAGAGGCTGTTCAATGGATATTGCCTCTGGGGCCGCTCCAACACACCTGCGTTGTGCACAGTATCGCCTTCGTCTTCGTCATCACTGAGTGCGGTATCTTGCAGTAATTGTAACCTTTCGGTCTTTCGTTGATTGTGCTTTTGATATGCAATATGTCCGGACACTGCTGCCACGAGTAACACTAGGAACACACAGTAAATCAATATTACCGAAAATGAAAGGCATGGCAGAGCTCCGACGTGACACTTTTCTTGCGCGGTCACTTTTGGCAATTCTGGACATACTGCAGGGCAGTCAACGCATGCGCAACGGTAGGCCTCGTCAGTGTCGTTACATGCTTTAGGCTTCGAATCTGCTGCTTTGATGCCATCGTGTTCGAGGGCAGCCGGCCGAGGGAAATTGATCTGGAACGGACTGCCGAGAAACTTCTTGTCGCCCAGAAACTTAAGAAAAGTAGTGTAGTTTTTCGCTCCACCGCCAATGAAGTCCATTGCCTTGCCCCCAGTGGCGCCAAACTTGACGTCTTTGCAACTGTCGTAGAAACCAGACCCATAACGATCTGACCAGATGTTATCCAGTTCCGTCACAATGAGCTTTTTGGAGGAGGATGTAGCGGTTTCCGTTATGTTGACGAACAGCGACTGGTCGGGCGAGCATGAAAATGTGCAGAAGAGGTTGAAAAAGTTCACCTTGCAAGCAGGACATGCCGAGATGATCGACTCCGCCCTTTTCAGGTTGGTACTAAGTGCATCAAGCTGGTCACTGTCACAACAGATGTCGGTGTTGTTCCATTTCGGTCCACAGATGCCAACAAGCTTCTGACGAACTGCTTTCGAAGGTGTCTCTGCAAGACTATTGTCCGGACATGGTAGCTCTCCTCCGAAGAAAGACTGTTTCCCACAGTGACCTTTCATTGCGCATCTGCCCTCCTCATGCTTCAATGTCCAGTTCCCGTCATTATTCGCGGCTGTGACGATCACCATGCACATGATGGCACAGTATAATAACATTCGAGGCCACGCCAGGCGTGGTGGCCCCGCCATGGCTCTTGTATGGTCGCCGCCCCACGACGTCAGATCGAGGATCGCAGAACTCTATATTGTCCTTTCTCTATACAAATCCAATTGTATTATCTTTCAAGGCCCGTTGTGCGTGAGGTTCGCAGCTGGAATGCCCGGTTTATTTCAGAGGCGGACTGGATCCTTTCGGTCGCGCTGCGCGAATCCTGTAGCTAAAGTAAACCAAGATTTTAGAATTGGTAATCTGGAAACTGAGTGCTGTTCGTGTTCTCCTTGCACATATAGGCGTGGGCGAGGTCAGATTATCACGACCGAACTGGATGGCTTTTTGGAAACAGCGGTTGAGCTGATCAAGTACTAGGACAGTGACGTGGTTGAGAGGATGGAAGTCGTCACGTGGCTGGCTGCCAAGATTCTGGGGAGTCGGGCCGAACCGGCCAGGCTTGCGCCACAAAACCAAGGTACCGAGTATTCTTATGGAGTACCTTACAGTTCCTTGGTTATCACGAGTACTTTAGTCTACATGTATGGTCAACGTCAGTGTAGAAAGGCAGAATCTGGCGCTGCTTCTGGTACCGTGAGAAATTTAGACGCTGGCAATGGAACTGCTCGTTATGGGACGTGCAAACTGTACAAGGTAATTTTGCATAGATGCCGATGTTACAAGCAACAGCGGTCTATTGCGTCTACAAGCCATTACTGCTATGAGTGCAGCTAGAATACAGTCGGTCGCACCTTGCGAACATACCCCGATGCTACCGTAAACCCACTGGACCGCTCAAATAGAAGCTCTATTTGCAAAGAGAAGTATGCAAAGCTTCAGCATGCTCGAGGATCTCTCCAGTTCTACTGCTTAAGCGCGACGTTGTAGCCGAGCTTTGCTGGAACCTTTGAGAGCCTTTGAAGGCATGGGAATGAAGGGTGTAGACGGCAGGAGCAATAGAAGTGAGGATTCCTGCCATAACGCAACGGACTGCTCATGACTTCTCGGCAGACGACTTCTCGGCAGACGACTTGTCGGCTGCGGGCGCTGCTGGTACGGTCGACGGCGTGCTGGTTGCTGGTGGAGCGGTTGAGTTCTCGTCCCCGCTCTTGCTGAAACCCCCACGGCCACGGCCACGCCCTCGTCCTCCACGACCTCCGCGATCCCCACGATCGCCGCGGAAACCTCCTCGCCCGCGACCTCCTTCGCTGTCGCTCGCACCACTCTGGTATCCTGGACGTGGCCCGCCGCTCGCTCCGCCACGGCTGCTCCCCTGCCATGTTCCAGCTCCTGGTCCGTCTCGGTTCTCTCTTGGAAAGTTCTGTTTTGGTCCACGGTTATCGAACCACTTCATGTTGGGTTTCCTTGGTTGGCCGGCGACCGGTTGAGATACTTTCTTGTGGTCTGCTGGCTGGCGTTCCAAGGCAGCTCTAGCATCTTCATGCGACCCAAAATGGACGACATGATTCGTCCCCTTCCCCCATTTTTCTATGCTCACAATCTTCCATTTATCTTCGACCGGGAACGCCTCTCGTACAGCTTCTACGGACTCCATGTTGTGAACGAACAGGCTTATGCTAGGCTTGTTCTCGGTGGTTGGAGAGGATGGTTTGTTTGCAGCCGGTGCAGCCTGCTTGTCGCTCGAAGTAGTACCGTTAGTGGCTTGGTTTGGTGTTGATGGTTTACCTGTAGTCGTGGTCGCAGGTGTGGGCGTTTCCGAGCTAGTGGCCTGGGGTACTGGTGTGGCGGGCTTTGCTTGATTCGATGTGGGTGCGGCTGCAGGTGCAGGACCAGAACGAGGAGCATTTGGAGCTTTATCTTGTTGGGCTTGTGGAGGCAGTTGGGTCGTCGGCTTTGGCTGGATGGGAGCTTGCTGGTTCCGCGCCTGTGAGTTTTGGTTCGATTGCTGACTTGGTTGCGAAGGTCCAACTGGCGGTCGAGTCTGGCCAGCTCCTGCGGGACCGCTCACAGTACCGCCACCTTGCATCACCGCATTGGTAGGCGTAGGCTGTACGGGTGACTGAACCGACTGGGTCATCCCTGGCTTGGCACCAACGCCACGATGAGCGAAATTAAAGCCTTGCGCGCGCATCTCTGTACCAATTCGTCCAGCGTCTATCTCGAGTACGAGGTAGCCGAATGCAGCGTCGGCAAGATTGAAATTCCACATGTTCTTGAACGCACTCTCGTCGACGACTCCTCCGGCGCCTTGCCCGGCCACGGGCCCACCAAACGGATTGCCACCGTTTGCGACTGTTGGCATCTTCTGAACAATATCGAGAGCGTTATTGAGTAATGTCTGCTGAGCTTCATTGTGAGAGACCGCCGGCTCGACTTCGGTTTTCACGGTTTCCCAGACGTCATTGAAAGATGCCTTCGAAGCAGCAAGCTTCCCACGGTAATGATCTAGCGTTGGGTTGACACTGAACTCGTTGTAGGAGCTGCCATAGCGGAAATGAAGGCCAGCGGATATCGAGAAGTCGGCTTTCAGAGTGACCGCTATCTGATTTAATAGACCTTCTCGTGCCGGCGACGCGTGTGTGATGAAAACGCGGGTCTCGGTGGGGTCATACACACGGCTGGCCGTATCGGCGAGCTCGCCCATCTGCAAAAGGCTGGTCCACATAGTGCCCTGACCCCCGGCAATGGTAGTTCGTCCTTCTCCATTGTCAAACAATTTATGCATGACCACGGCACCTCCGAGACCGAGAAGACGAAGCTTCACACCACCAACTTCCAAGAGTCTTGAATTGGCTTCGTCAATTATGTGCAGCTTGTCCACCTTGTATTCTCCAAGTCGGAACTTCTCTAAAACTCGTACGTCTTCACATGCACCCCAAACGGTATAAACAGGTACTTCTAGTGTGAATTTCTTGTCAATGAACATGGGCAACTCCGAAAGGATAAGCTCGTTTCCTGGGAAACGCTGTCTAATTGGTCCCTGCTGGGATGTTGACGACTGAATGGCTCGTTTCGTCTGTTCTGAGAGGAGAGGTGAGTATTGGGCCACATGTTTCAGTGTTCTGCGAGAGCAGTCAGTAACCTCGACACTGGGTTACACGTGGAGCTACGAAGCGAATACGTACTTGTCAGCAATACGGTCCAGAGAGTTATCATCATAGAATCCGAAGTCCCCAGTATGGATTATGTAGTCGGCTCGAGCTTGCTTTGCCAGATCGTTCAAGGACTTCAGATTTCCTAGACCGTCCGCGTGTCAGTGTTCGGCCGTATCTAGGTCAACAATACCATCCTGATTACCTCGAACATCAGCTATGCACAGAATGCGAGCTCCACCATTTTGAAGGACGCGTCCATTGTTTGGTAGGAAGTTGGCTCCAGTGTTTCCTGCTCCAGCTGAGGCCGGACCAGAACTCGCGCCGTTGGGCATGTGAGCTTGACTGTAGGAATTGTACGGACGTGACTGCTACGACACCAGTGGTCAGCAATAGCTACCTCTATGAATAGCTCTTTGGAAGCTACAGATCTTGGGAAAAAGTGGCGACTCACAGCAGCCATGGAGATCGTAGATTATCTGTAAGGAGTTGCTATGTCAGGGGCAAATCAGGTGACAAGTACCGGTGAGATAGTCTAAGATAAGGGAAATCGGACAAGAAGGACAACGCCAGAACCTGGCTTGAGTCAAGTAACGGGGAGGGTATCAAAGTACAAGGTAGAGTGCAGTGACCGGGTTACTTGGACTTCTCCAGATTCGTTTTTTTGCGATTGCCAAGCGCTTCCCTCTACCTAGTGTCAAAGGAGCTAGTGCGCAAAGGCGACAGTAGAAATATCCGGTCCAGGCTCCACAACACTTCGAGTACTGTGCTTGAAATTCAAGTGCAACTCCTCAATTCCATTACTTCGTGTACCTTCAACGTCCAGAGAGTACACCCTTTCAATGGTCGTGACTTGCCTAGTGTACCAGGAGCTAGCTACACAGGTGGCGATCGACAAAATCTGCAATCAATTCCTACTTAATGCAGGAGTAAGCTGATCACGGATGTACATTCAGTTTGGTGATTCGCGTTTCCATTACGCAAACAGCAATTATGTTTTTCACAAATGTCCCGACATTGTACTTGTATTTCCTGTTCTTGTATCCTCCGGGGCTACTCCATACACTATCTATGAGTCGCCCAATAATAACTGTTGGATCTATTCAGAATCTCTATATTGACAGAGTAATACTATAAAGTACATTCGCCATTGTATCGATTCGATAGCAGGCAGTGACACTACGTTCTGACCTTGCATCAATCTCCCGGTGCAAACCAGGTGTACGGTCTACACGTAAGAAGTGTCCGCGGCTTAATCATAATTCTGGGTTGTATAATGTTGCTCTTTGGTGCTTTATGATTGATTATTCGGGCCCAAAAAACGGTTTTTTCTGATATGTGGTCACCATCGAATATCGTGTGTTGGACATTGTGCCTGGTGGTTTGTGTTGGCTTTATCCTGATCGCCCTTTCGCGATATCAGAGTGCTGAGTCCTACTGTCTTTACATCCTTTGACTCGGCTATCTCTCATCACTGTTCGGTATGACACAGGGTCAGAGGAGGTAACCTTAGCACACGACTAATCTGGATGAATGTTTAATCGCAATCTCAATATGACTGGATACTTGCTAGCATCTCACGAACGTTTATTTAGGAGGCAATAGCAAGCTGCCAACGCTTCCTCCAATACTACGTCTACTTCGCAAGCACAACGAAGTCTACGAGGATCTTGCAAAACATTTCAACCACGATGTCTTTTGGCCAGCTTTTCGGAAAACCTAAGATCAGTCATCACTCGCTTGATGGTGAGTTCAGGCCTGTCCGATCCTCGAACTCTGCATCCATAGGCGGCGATGGAGCTTTCAACGCTGGTGTTTTCGTGGTCAGGCGCAAGCCAGATGAACGTAAATGCGTGGAAAAACGCTTCAATACCGTTGATATCCTGAACGGTCGCGCAGAGTTCGAAATGTTTGCTTTACGGGAACTCTCGCACAAGAATGTCGTCGAATACCTCCATGCCTTTATCGAGCTTCATCCGCCTCGAGCAAGCATGTACATGGAATTTGCCGACCTAGGTACATTGGAGGACAGAATTGTATCAAACCGTGAACAGAATAATTACCCAGCAGAGTCTGCTGTGTGGTATTTGGCCATGCAATTAGCCAACGCTGTCTCATATTTGCAGTACGGAGTTCGTGATGCATCTTCGGACTATCGGTCGGAACGCCGTTCCCAGCCCGGATGGATAGGCATCGTCCACAGAGATATCAAGCCAGCAAACATATTTCTACGGACTGATACAGCAGCACCATTGCCTCGCATTATACTAGGAGATTTCGGGCAAGCCATTCGTGAGGACAACGACAACTGGAACCGTATCTTCGAAGGTGGAGATAGGCATTGGATGGCGCCTGAAGCTCCACCATGGAACTACGAAGCCGATGTTTGGGCTGTTGGTGCGAACATCCAAGCGACCTGTCGGCTCGGAGCCCAGCCCCTGCCCCGTGAGGGCCAGAATCTCGTCGGTGCTGGACGCCGCTACTCCAGATATATGACCGATGGTATCATCGCTCTCATGGAACCGCATCCTTGCGATAGGATGCACATTCGAGACTTCGCGCTGGAAGCGGGTAATCATGTACGTCGTGCTTATCGAGACGAAGGAGGCCCGTCGCAGCGTCATCAACAACGCGGAAATCGCGATCGATGAGAACAGCGCCAACCGAACAACTTCCGCGGTCCTCAATCTTGCAGTGCTTCCGCGAATTTCTGATGACGAGAAGGATTTTGGAGAACAAATGCGAATATCGGGGACCACTGTCCAGCACTCTGTGTGTTATATAGGGAGAATCCCCGAAGCTTGCAGGAACAGCAGCTTGCTGCCATGTACCGAATAAAACAGGGAGAGCCTACAATGAATGGATGCATTTTAACCATAATGTAAGCGGTGTCTATCATACATAATTGCAATTGATGGGTTAACCCCCTATCCATTATTCTTGACCCCCTTTTAACTTGATCGAGAAATAAGTACATTTCTTTCCGGCCCCTGATATCGCAAAGAAGATAGAGATAGTGACGATCTCTAGCTGCAAACAGAGGATCCCTTCGGCCGTGTTGTCATGTCTGGGTCATTTTAGATTCTCTACCAATCCTCAAATACCCATCATGCATCAAAGTCATAAGGAGCCAAGCTTTCAGTCTCTTTACAAACATAGGTCCAACTGCAACCCGCCAACTACGCCGCGATCTATGCCCCCCTGAGTCAAGGGGACTGACTTCAAGACTCACTCCAGATGGCTAATCTCCATCAACCCGATGACTCCCCTACTCGTCTGAAGCCCCGGCCAAAATCTCAGCAATAGTCTTAGCGGCATGATTGTCAAGAACAAAGTTAAGTAGCCCTTGCTAACATCCAAGGCGACCTGATAGCTAATGTGTTTTCGGATGTTTTGTGATTCTGGCAGATCCTTGTACGATTGGATCTTCCTGTTGCAGTTCTGGCCCCCTTGCACTCGCGACGTGTACGGACTGTCACCAGGATTCATGTTCCTATTGCCGCTTCTTTTTTTGGCTCGCTTGTAGTTCATACGCAGATATACGTTTCATATCTGGGCGCAGATTACGTCTGTGTTGACAGAGTCGTCGAGCCAGGAGTTGACGATGAGAATGATTGGTTTTTTGGGGGACAGCTAGTTCGTACACTTCAGGGGGCCCGCTGAGATTATTGATGCCAGAGCAGAAGTTTGGCTGACAGATTGGAGAGAATACTGATCTTAGTTTCTCAGGGTTGTCGCTAACGTCTGGGAGATATAGGTTAAAGAACTTGGAAGTGGCATTCGGAGCACTCGGAGGATTGAGCTGAACGGGTGTGCCACTCAGTCTATCACCTACATCAGGCGTCGCAGGCGCCGTATCGATGATGGCGGTCAAGAGCAGGAAGAAGATATACACAGAGGAGTTACGCGTGGCTAGAACGAGCTTCTGCATAGTCCCGAAGAAACAAAAATGACGGCTCTGGTTCAAGTTCGTGGGTCCTTTTGATTACCTCCTGCGAAGACTGCCATTTGAAAGTAGAAAACAAGTGATTCCCTCGTTGCTGGAGCCTCGGAGGTAGATGATTACACGACAAGCGATTGACGATTGATAGTGGACAAGAAGCTATTCGTATTTGATAGACTCGAGATGCATAGCTTAAAGAAAGGATTTATGACATGCAGGATGTCGAGAGTGATAGACGACACACAAAGTACCAGAGGAGTTACAAGGCTCGGAAGAAACGCAAAATCCTACCGTGCATCGACTAGAGGCTGTGTACAGTGAAATCATCGGCCACTATGATGGGTGCAAGATATATGCTGAAAAAGCACATGGAGCAGAGACCCGGGGAGTTAATTAATAGCGTGATAGGGTTCATATGCCCAGATAACCCCTGTTGCACTAACAAACCACCCTCCGCATGAGGTACTTCCTATGTTGGGGGTTATTTTGTTAGGGTGGCATGGCATTTCTGCCCAGATAATCCCTATTGATATTGCACTAACCACTAACCCCGTGGATAGGAAGCACCAAGTATACCTTATTGAATTACCTCTCACAGGGCAGGCGCAGAAGCTCGTCGCTCCCATTCTTAGGGCTTAGCTCAGGTTGGACGAAGTCTTGGCAGAGCCCTGACCTCCACCCCAGCTAAAAGCCGGATACAGATGCACCAAACCTCACCGATCGTGGGTTGACCGCAGCTATCCTAGATCAATTGTTTGAATTGAACGATGACCACCAAAACCTTCGAGCGCACGCGCTATCCCTACCTCATCTCCTCCGACCCGACCCTGCTCTCACATGATGCTATCTCCGCCGCCTTTTCCTCCCCTCAAACATACTGGGCCAAGCCACTCTCCCCCTCCGCTCTATCCACATGCATTAACTCCTCCTTCATCCTCGGCCTCTACATATCTAATATACCTCCAGGGGGCGCCGCAGGTCTTGCTACAGCTCCAAAACCTACACAAATTGGCCTTGCTCGCCTCATTACCGATTACGCAACGTTTGCGTATCTGACGGATGTGTTTGTGGTGCCAGAAGAGCAGGATAATGGTTTGGGCAAGTGGCTGATACAGTGCGTCAGGGAGGTGGTGGAGGGCATGAGCGACCTCAGGAAGATGATGTTACTCTGCTCGGAAGGGGCGACGGAGAAGTTTTATGAGAGAGAGTTGGGGATGAAGAGGCGGGGGACTAGTGCTCAAGGAGGGAGTGTCATTATGCAGAGGGACGGCGGTGGGTCGACTCACCACGACAAGGAGCAGCAGGATGAATAGAAGCCATCATCAGGGTTAGAAGCCTGGCAGCTACGTTGTCATGGTCCTTCCTTCCCATCAGCATCGAAGATACCAGGGCCGATCACAACGATTAGCTCAACGCCAGCCACGTCCACCATAATGTAAACAAAAGGGAAGAAAGACGGAGAATGGAGAAGAAATTAAACCGGGAATGGGAAAACATAATTGGACGCGAGGATTTGCGGGCCAGGCATTGCTGCAGGTTGTGTTTGCTGCTTTAGTCGGGGCACGAGATTTCAGTCATCACGTGGAAGTGTGAAGCGTTATCGAGAGACTATCCGTTTCTCCATCTCTCAGCTTTGGCAGGCTGCGTCAACTCTGGCTACTTTCTGCTTTTCCACACCACCAGACTGCACCAACCATCGGCCGACCCCCTCCGTGTGCCAATGAAAGCCCTTGTCCCGGTACCACCGTTTTTCGTCAATTAAGCCACCACCGGCGTCTGTGTATGCTCCAGCGAAGTCAGCGGAGTCTCGAAACCGGCCGGCAACGAGTCCTCGAGCATGCGAGCAACTTCGGTACTACCGGCGTCATGCCATACAGTTCGATAGGCATTGGCGCGGGCATCGCAGATAGCTCTGCAAGTCCTTTTGAGGGCTGCACACTGGTATTGGCGTATTGGCAGTCTGAATGCGGTCGGTGCATGCACGGTAATCTCGACTTCGGGAAAGTCCGAGAGCAAGTCCGCGATATTGTTCAGGTCTGCTTGCAAGGAGAAGTCCAAGAAGATGCGCAGTTTCCGAGTCTGCTGCCGTGTGTTCAGGGGTAAGCGCGGAAACCAGACATTGGTCATTGAGCACGGATCCGGCATCCTCGCAGAATTGAAGTTCTGCTGTCCAGGCATAAACACGAACGTGTTGGCGCCGTAGATTAGTCCCGTCAGCTCCTCGTACACTTTACGGCAGCTCACTAGGAGATTCCAAATATCCTCGGACAGCTTGTAGCGTGCTGGCCACAAATTTTCGAAGATTGTTGTCTCCGGGCTGTACGTCAAATGGATTGTCTTGTTGACGAATGGAGCAAACAGCTCGTATATACTACAGCGGATATCGAGGTACACGCCTAGGAATGGACAGATTGTACGATCTGCGACTCTGTGAGTTATCTTTTTAGGACCCGAATCAGTGGAGACACTCTCGGAACCTATTTGGTCTCCGCGATTATCATCTGGAATGCCAGGACCAATCGCTTCGGTGCCTTCCAGCTTTCCTGGGACGAGAAGTTCTTCCGCGATCACATCGTGTCCGTGTTCATGCTCGGATTGTGAGTTGGTGATCAGTTCCAGTCCTGCCGTGACCGTCGACTGTGCTGGAGCGTCTCCACTCACTAGTCGATTCCCTTCGAACGAGGCTGCGTTTGTGGTCATGGCTAAGCTGTCTTCCGTTGAATCGATAGTCTTCTCATAGGTAGTTGGCTCTGAAAGGGACTGTTCGCTAAGGAGATGCACTGCGCTGAAGCTATTTCTGTTGTGGGCGATCTCCATCTTTTTGCAATCTTCCCCATCGGTAGCCTTTGGGGTATCTCCTGCTATAACGTTGTTGGCCATAACGAGGTTCTCTCGGACTGATCCTACTTCCGCGAAGGTAGAATTATGAGGCGAAGCCCTGGCCAGTCCCCTAATTCACCCAATTTCCAAACGTCCTGTTTCAAGGCCAGGTCGTGGACTATCGGTACTGCTGTGGAAGTTGCTAGCTTTTAGCTAGCCGCACTATCAGCTATGCGTCATAGCCCATATATTGGAGGAAACTTGTAGCTTACCAATGCAGGCAATCAAGCACAAACATAGGTCCTTTTCGATACGAAATTCTTTGTTGACACGGTATTCCTTGTTGATTTGGATGTTGGCTTGCCTCTGGACACGAAGACCGCTGCATGCTACCAAGGAATGAGTGCCATGACCTTGACCGTAGGTGCCTCAAGAAGAATAAGTGGATATATTTTCTTTGTTTCGGTCGATATATAAGAAGGACGAAAGCTTCGGATGGATGTCTTCCTATGTATAGGGAGCTACGCCTTGACGGAACATTCATCGCGAGCTTCATTGGGGTTCTGCACAATTGCCCAGCGGATGAATCATGCATAAGACGAAAAAGTCCGGTGTGTCGGTATCCATGAAGCTCGCGATGAATGTCCAGTCAGATGAAGGACGCATTATATAGGAGATGGGATGAAGTTCGATGTGTTGCTATTGGTGCAACTTCACCAGGGGTATATATACATATACGAAACATGGGAATTCAGCATGACCGTGCCAGATGACGTTCTCAAAGCCAGAATGGTCTTGCAAGACAGACAATCATCACCTGTTCACAAGGTGTGAGACTAGGCAGTCAGATGCATTCTTGGAATCACAAGTCTCTAACATAGGAAGCGAAGTCAATACTTACTTCCTTAACCTACAAGGCTACAGATCTCTATGACCTCTGATTGAGTACTGATGGCGACTACTAGCCTTCATAGCATACTCGGTAAGATAAGATGGGAGGAAAAATGCTGTTCAAGAATTAATAGGCACCTTTTACGAACACAGCAATATGGTAATCAACGCCCAGCGAGGTTTAATTATACTATAGATGCATGCACCTTGAGCAACGTGTAGATGTACTAGATCATGCACAGAAGATTCTTCGACGCTGGATACCAAATCTACTACAACGGCGTTAGGAAAAGCTTCCGCCATCGTGCAGCCCAAATCCCCTGATAAAAAGACCTCTCACCCGATCTTTACAGGTTCAGACTCGTGCAAGCGATGGATGTAATCAGGGTTTGGCGGAGAGTGATCTATGGAATTGATGGTGAGACATTGAGTCACCCTTGTGCACTTGAGGTCATGAGAACGTCACATTGGAGGAAAGGTACGTTTTGGCAGCAATAATTTCAGTCATACGATTTTGGTGAGATCTCATCTGCGACGATGTGGGTGTCACGGTAGTTTTTGATGGATCTCACCCTGTTTGGTGCTCGGAAGAAGATACATGCTCAGTATCTAGTCCTGATCCCAGTAGGTCTACCTCCCGATCTCTTGTCTTATATCTTAGTAGCAGATGCCAGCATGGATGATGTCTTCTAATGTCGCGATATTCTTCCTTCGCTCACTGGATCATCGGTTTTCTCGCCTTTTCTCTAGTCATTCTCGCCGTGCAACAATGATGTTTATTCCTGGAAAAAGTCAATGGACGGTAAGATATCCAGCTGGCAGTGCACTTGGAAGAAGGAAAGCCGTCTGTGCATCTTTGCTGTCATCCCACACTGTCGTTTTGTGGGCTCGGACCATCGCAATCTTTCTGCAGGTCTCGTGGAGGCAATCTTGCAATGCTGTCATTGCGCCAGACCTTACTCGCAGTGAGCCCAGAGCAACAACTGCGATTTCGACCATAGGAAAGTCGACAAGCCCAGCTATCAATCGGTCGACCGGATGATATGGCAATAGAGCATCAAGAAACAGCTGCAGCTTCTTGATCTTGAGCTGAACCGAAAGTCTCAACTGTGACATCCAGAGCTCAGAATTGGCATGAGGGTATCGGAGTCGCTTGTGGTAGTTGATACAGCCTGGACTTAGAAGAAAGCTGTTTGTCCCGTAAAGCATTTGCACTACCTCATCGTTGATTTGGCGGCATGTGGACAGCAACGCCAATGCTTCTGGCTTCATACTGTACAAACTCGGGCGCTGCGAAGCCCATGCCTTGGGACCTTGGGTCAATTGCAAGCTCTCTCCCGCGGGGTACATGCGATTGTAAATCTCTTGCCGGATGTCGTAGGGTGCACGAAGCAGATGGCAGACCTTGGACGGCTCAGGTTTATCGATGACCTTAGAAGAGTCATGTAGCTTGTCACTCTCCCTAGAAATAAGGTCAGCACACAACGGTCGCTGTTCTCAAGAATGGTAGCACACTCTGCTGTTCCCAGAACTAATGCAGAAACCTCCGTTGAGCAATTCAGGGATCCGCTACACTCTGTTAGGGATCGATGGCAACTTTGTCCGGAGTGATTAACGTACACCGGCAGGGCCCGACCATTACCACCCCAAAGGAAAACCAGTCCCTTCACAAGATCGTCCTTCATACCGGCATCCACGATGGGAAGCATTTTGCCGCTGGAATTGACCGCTTCCAGATCTCACTTTGTCCTTGAGCTCGTGATGTCGTTGCTTGGTCGATAGCGCTCAGGAATCGATGACCACCCTGAACGAGAAGGAAAGGAGACGAATGTAGAGAGTGTCGAAATAAGAGGAAGGGCAAAGAGCCCCGAAACGCTCAGAGTATCGTGAGCTAGAAGGGTCAAGGAGAAGAAGACATCTGGTGCGGCTAGGAAAGGAGGTTGTGTATTAAGGCAGGTTGATGATGAGGATGTTGAGGAAGAAAGGTTCAGGATCAGGAAGAGGATATATATATTGTATATATCCTGCGATTCGACTTCATCTTGTCGTTCATCATCTGGTTCACCCAGGCTCAAAAGTAGAACACCTATGGCTGGTGAATAATAAGACGCAGTGAAGGCTGACTCGTCTAGAGGCATGCAACTTCATCCATATCGATCACTTGATGAATTACTTGTGTTGATGACAAGGCAAGCTCTGTGGAAATGCAAGAAAGTTATACATATGGCCTGGGGTCTATGCTAGCAACGCTTTGCCACTAAGTCACAAGTCCGTGACAGGTACTAGCGTCCAATGATTCTTGTCGATGTCACACGATTATAGCTTGGGGGACTTGCAATCATATGAGTACCTCATTAAGGAGAAGCAAACACCAAGCTAATCTCGCGCCAAAAGATCAATATATTTAGAAAAAGTGATATTATCAATCAGGTCTCCGTGGTCGAGCAGCAACAAGAGAGGAATACGCATTTGCAACATGTAAGTCAACAAGCAATTGTTCCTGTGTAAGGTTGTGGGTTCGAATCCCCCGGTAACCTAAAGGAGTGATCTACCGCGGGTGGAGAGGGGAAACCTTCTCCATCGTCCGGTCTTATCCTTTTTGATTTTTCGATTTTCGATGTGTTTCTTTCCATTTGCTCTTCTCCACGCGAACCGCTTGTCTGGTGATATGCAAGGTCTCATTCTGATCAAGTAGCTCAAGTGACAGCATCACGTGATCATGAAAACCCTCGGGAGTAAGCGAGGGTTGCTCTAAAGAGACCTCTCTCTCGACTGCGGCCTTGACAACAACAAACAACGCATGATGCCAGCTAGAGTACGTATGCTGGCCATTCACATTGAGGTATCTTGGGGATCTTATCGTTTGGGAATCAGCAATCCTTGTCAAATGAACAGTAGTAATCCCGTCGAAATCCCAGAGAACTGTACGATGCACCGTATGTAAGTTATTTCACATTCTTTCCCGGTCGACGTTCGTCAGGCTCCGACAAATTACAGAACATGCTTTGCTACTTATGGTGATGTTTTCTAAATCAGAGACAAGCACCTTCTTCCTTTCCTCAGCTGTCACGCCAGCAATGTCAACCCACAGCTCAGTACTAGACCTGACAATGCGCTTATGTCTTCTTCTGATATCCGTTTGGCATGACAGCGTCAAGCATCTCGACGGTTTCTTTCTCGCCCCAAGCATCCCAAATCGTTTCCGCTCCAGACCGTGCTCCGGCAATCAGACGACAAGCTTGCTCTATCAAGACACGCAGCTCCTGTGCTCTTGTCTCAGGTAAGACCCTAAAGCGCGTGATACGAATCTCGACATGAGGGAACCGTGCGATGCCAGGAATGAGGGCTCCGACAAAGCGCTCATTTACTCCAGGGCCGAGGTAGATGTGTAATTTCTTCACCTTGGATGCAATGACTGGACGGAGCTGCGACAAGAAGAGCTCACACCTAATGGGAGAATATTGGTATACGCTGGTTCCCGGTTGCACAGCGAAAGCGTTCTTGCCGTAATGCATGGTAGTGATCTCTTTATTGATGGTCCCGCAAGCTAGGAGCAAGTTGGTCTCGTAATTGGGATATGACAACAGCGGCTTTAGGGGTCCATGACGGTTGGTAATTTGCATCACCTCTTTGTCATCAACAACGATCTCTTGCCCAATTGGATAGAGAGTGCTGTATATGAGATGGCGAATCTCATATGGTAACGCTAGGAAAGGACTCCGTTGCTCTATGGTCTTTTGAAATCCAGCCATGTTGGTATTCGAGTTTGGGACTTTCAATATCTTGGAGTCGGATGTCGTGCTTAAAGGCTCAATCTAGGAGCAAAGCCAGCTAGAAAACAAATGTTTGTTGCGAAGAGAAATCACAGAATCGAGACTTCAAAACGGCGGAATAACATTGCATATCCAGCAAGTATTGCCAGCAGAACAGGTCTGACCATATCACAGATTTTCAACACTTTGTAATATGTTTAGTTTTCTGGGTCATAAGCCCTGAATTCCATTCGATATCAACTCTTTCACGCAAATGACCAACCGACGCAAAAATCCCAATATCCTTCAGAGGCATCGAGATAGTATAAATATCTGATCTGTCTCTCAGATACTCATGTTAAGTCCAACCACTGAGCAAGTGACATTCTTTGACAGCTTGCCTTTGTAGCTTAAATGCTCCTTGGCTAAGCGGTCTGTCACCATTTGTCTTTGCCCCTTTCCATTGGTTGCTGAGCGAGCAGTGTACCATGCATAGGTAGACAAGGGTAATAATATTCCTTGAATGAGTCATGTGTCACTGTTACTTATATTCACACCACTCTTATCTGGTCCAGACAGCGTTCTAGTCTGGAGAGAGTGTGGTGGTGCTTGCTTCTGGGAGAACCCTCCCTGCTATATTCCGAGGAAAAGCGCGGTATGGTATAACACAAGTCGGTTTGTCCCATCCGACGGCAAGAAGTGGCGCAGCCGTCACTCAGTCCCTAAAGAAGTACTGCATTGCTGACCTGACAAAGAGGCGATCCATCGAGAACGAACCGTAGCCGGGAAGTGCGAGAGTCCATCTTTCCCAGTCGCAGCGCTCAACTCAGGCTTTTCTTTTGAAGTTAAGAAAGATTCCATAGGAATACAAGAGTTCATGGCGCTCTTGACTCATCTTCCAGAGTTGATCGTACTCGTGCACAGAAGAGAGCTGATGTATGGGTACTTGATGCTGGACCATCCTAAAGCTGTTGATCGGTAGCATTAGTCGTTGTATTTGTACCTTACCTTTTGCTTTGAGGTTCATCACCGGGTGACGTCACAGTCTCTATCTTTTTTCAGTCTAGCCTTCACTGGTCTAGGGCGCTGCCGGCAACGTCGTCCGAACATAGTACAGTAAACCTTTTTTATAAGCAGTCGGGTTATAGGCAGTATCGTGTTATAAGCAGTCAATCTGGCCGAAATTATCGATTTTGGTGATGATTATCGCAATTTTAGCCTATAGGGAGAGGCGATAGATTCCTCGCTTATTTTGGTGAGACTGCTTATAGAAAAAACGAAGAAAAATCTAATTTCTTCTCATCGATCAAACTTTGATCAAATTTTCCACATTTTTTGTATTTGTGCCTCGTATAGTCTCAATATGTCTTCTTCTACTACTTTATCGCGTGCATTCATCTTAATTAAGCATGAAATAAATTCTTTGCGATCGCCTTTAACTATAATAACGTCGTCGTCAAAGCGACAACGAATTGTCTATCTTCTACATCAAAAGAAATAACTATGAAAGCTCTACTTTTCGCGAGTTTTTCGCGAAACTAAATCGTCGTTTTACAAAGAACTTGTTGTCGTCTTTAAGACTTAATTCGACAAAGATAGTTTAGTCGATAACGCTTGTATACGTCGATAAATTAACAAGAAAAATGCTTACTTAAACGATTAAATTCAAGCTATTCACATTCGTTATCGTCTTAACAAGTGAATTAAAACAAAAAATATATTGTTTAAATAACAAATACGCAAGAAAGATCAACGAATATTCATTATCGAAGCTATTATAAAGAAAATAGCGATGCTTTTCTATTAAAAACTTTGTTTGATTCTTTCTTTTTATGTGCAAAATTCATTTAAGACGTCGACAAGATAACTTGATAACTATAAAGCTCGTTATTATATACGAAAACTAGACTAATCGCGTCGGGTCGAGTTATCGAGTTCGAGTCAAATTCTCGATTCGTCAAGACTTAAGTCGAGTCAAGATTTTAATATCAAAAAGTCGATTTAAGTCACGATATTAATATCGAGTATTTAAGTCGAATTACGATGTTAATATCAAGTATTGACTCGAATTTTCGATTCGACTTGTCAAGACATAAAGCGATTTAGTAGTAGAATTTGTAGACATGAATTGTGTGTTAAATATTATAATTTTTTTTTAAAATGTTGCATAGTAATGCAATTAAATAATGCATTTGAATTCTTTAATATTTGTGTAATAACTAGTTTAAGATTATTGTAATCTTTCGATTAGCTTTATTGTTATTAAAAAAAGTGCATGTTTGAACAACAATTTAGTTAACACATTTGTTAAAAAAAGTATATAATTAAACAACAATTTCGTTAACACATTTGTTCGAAAAAGTGCATAATTAATGTATATAGTAAAACAATACGTTTAGTAAATAATGCAACAAGATAATGCAATTAATAAACTATATAATTGAATAACTTGTATTCTTGATATTTATTTTTAATTTTAATTATCTAAATATAACGAAAATATCTTAATTTTAGAATTTCGAATATTACGACGAATGTTTACTTTTTATTATTATTATAGTGAATTTTCAAATTAATTATTAATTGCGTCATCAATCGCATATTTTTTTGCTAAATAATCTTACGCTTTGCGTGAATAACAAGTAGATTGTTATCTATATATATAAAGCAAAACATTAGTAAATATTGTAAAGAATCAACGATAATGCAAATAAATAATGCACTTACTAAAAAAGAATTTAGTTAAAAACACTTTAATAGTTTTCTAAAGTATTTTTAATGTTGAAGTCTAAATTTTGTAATCTTTATTACTTAATTCGTTCTTAAATTTGTTGCTAAAAGCTTTATTTTAAAAAATTTCTCGCACTAATCTTTTGAAAGATCTCTTAAATATTAATAGATTTGTAGACTTTTAATATTGACGAATTTCTTTTAAAGTTATAGTCTTAGACTTAAATTTACGCTTCTTCTATTGCAAAAACTTAGCTAATAATAGTTTATTACATTACTTGTTTGTATTATTTTCTAAATTCTAAACGTCGTACTTCTAGATAAAGTTTTATTTTTGCTTTTGTTAACTTCTTTATTGTCGCAATCTTGTAATGTCATATTATTACAAATTGATTTCTCGATTTTTTTATGTTTTGCATTAAGTATATTAGCAATTCGCAACAAAGAATACATTATTCGAATGTATTATTTATCTATTTAATATGCGTTATTATAAGATCGTAAATAAGAAATTGTTTACGTTAATTATTTGAAAAAATTGTATCAATTTAAAAATAATTAAGTTAACGAACGATAATATAATTAAATAATTAAAATAAATGCTTAATTATGTCGCAATATAAAATAAAAAAATAACTTAATTAGAAGCAATAGTGTAATAATTGTAATAATTTTCAATTGTAATAATATTAAATAAAGATAAGATTCTTAATTTTAATCTTAATTTTAAGCTCGAAAATTTACTTTATAATTGCGACACTCTTTTCTTTTATAAATTATATATTAATTAACACAACTTCTAATTATTTATTGCACAGATTTACATAATTAAATAAGAATGTTAATTTGCATTATTTGTATACATTATTATAAAAACTAATCGAAAACGCAAAATGTTAATTCTCTTTATTCTCTTTTAATTAATTGCTAGTCGAAATCGTGTTATAATGTAAAACGTAAATTAAAAATTATTGTACGTTAAATAGAACGCAAATCGAGTAACTCTTTACAAACAATTAACAAAATTTAGAGTTACAAATGTCTATTAAGAAGCGTTTAAAAACAAGCAAATAAATATAAAGAACAATCTTCGAAACTTAATTATTAATAAGCGAGTTAAAAAAAAGTCTTTATAATAATACATTTAAATAATACATATATGTTTAAAAAACTAATTATATAATAGTTAAATGTTTCGAAACAAAATTAATAAAGAAAAATTAAAGAGAAGAATACTACAAAGTAAGCAATTATTAATGCGATAACTATAAAGTTAACATTTAAAAGTCAACATTTAAACGTAACAAAGTCTACTTCTATTAATCAAGTATATATTGTGTTTAATGTAAAAAATAAGACTAATATACGTGTTAAATTACTACAAATTACGACGAATTTAATATTAATATATCAAAATATATAACATTAATTATTTAAATTATTTAGCAACGTATTTTGCATTATAAAGAATTAGATAAGCTAAAAGCAATTTAAGATTTAAACGTAATCAATAAATTTAACAAATTTGTAAACACATTTTTTAGCGACAAAAATGTCGCAAATTGTAAAATACTTAATTCTCTTAATTCGATTAATAACGAATTAAAGAATTTAATTGAAATAAATAATAATAAAATTAAATTTAAGTACAAAAAAGTCGAAATTAATGTAAAAATAATAGAGAACAAGTATAAGTCGTCGAAGTATAAAAATAAAAATAATAACAATAAAATTTAAGTTAAGTATAAGATTATAACGATCTTAGACTAGTTAATTAAAATAATTAAGATTAAAAATAGTTAGCAAGAATTTAAGTTATCTAGTTATGTAGTTTATTAATTGCATTATTTTGTTGCATTATTTATTAAACGCATTGTCTTACTATATGCATTATTTATACACTTTTTTTATTAGATATATTTATTAAAAAGTGTACTATCTATATACTTTTTTTAACAAATATATTAATTACATTATGCACTTTTTTTATTAAATATATTAATTAAAAGATGCATTATTTATACATTTTTTTAACAAACATGTCAATTACATTATGCACTTTTTTATTAAATATATTAATTAAAAAATGCATTATAATAATGCATTCAAATTATTTAGAAAATTAGAATTAAATTATTAACTTAATTTTTTTAGTTAAAAAGTTCGACAATCTTGTTCTATATAATTTTATTAAAGATTGCAAAAAAAAATATATTATTGCATTTTAAGAAGAATTTGAATTCTTAATTTTTTAACTTGCGATAATAATAACACACAATCTACGATATAATCTTAGATAGCACAATAATGCTCTCGTAAATTATATCGTAAATAATATGTTATTGTTATTGCAAAAGTTGAACGCGCTATTACTAGATTATTGAGACTTTAATATTTAAAAATATTATATTTAAAAATATATAAAAATCTAATATTTCTAAATATTTAATATAATTCTTAAAAAGTTAAATACATTAATTTAATGCAATATAAGTAATTTAAATGCATTACTAAATTACATTACTAAATTATATTATCTTCTAATTATATTGTCTCAAAACATATATTAACAATGTAAAATCTTTAACAAATATAATAATATCGAATCTCTAGATACTAGTTAAACGCAAAATATTTTGCAAATTTACTCTAAAAGAATTATTAAATTTTTAAATTTTTAATTATTGTTTTTTTTTTTCGATAAATGTTTTACGCTTTAATAATAGTCTCTTTAAAATCCAAGTTTATAATACAACTATAATACTTAAAAAACATTATTTGTTCGATCAATTTTAAAATCATTTATAATTGATTTTATCGACAAATTCTTTTAATAAAACTAAATGTTCTTTCGATGCTTATAGAGAATATTAAACACAAAAAACGTCTTTAATTATTTGAGCTAATTTTAAGAAATTCAAGACGTTATTTTTTCAAAACTCTTATATTAAAGTCTTTTCGACAATAGCGTCAATACAAAGATATTAATCGTTCTCGCTTAAAAATAAAGATCGACGTTAACTTCGTTAAAGAAAAGTTCGTATAATTATTGCAAGAAACTATATAATTATTAACAAATAAACAATTGCATTATTAATTTGCATTATTTTGTCAATTTCGCTAGTTTGTTGCGTTTCAATTTTTGAAATTGTAATTTTTTTTTATAATAATAACTAAAATAATTCTTAAACTCTTTCTTGTACTTGTCGTAATAAAAATAATCAATCTTATTAACGTTTTGTTCTTTAACATTTTTTTTGTTTTAATTTCGATACAAATTTAATTTTTAAGTAAAATCTAAAAATTATAACAAGATTGTATATTAGTTCGTTTTTGCTCTTAGTTTTAAAATAGTATTTCGCAACTTTTGTAAAAATTAACTTGCAAACTTTAATAACAAGTGTTTTTAAAAAATACGCATTATCGCGTATAATTCTTTTAACAACATTAAAATAATTAAAAAAAGCATTAAACAATGGAAATTTTAAATATATATTAATATTAGTTGTTTTAGACACAATTAAAATTAATTTATAAAAAGAACATAGCATATTGTTAAAAAACAATACTAATAATTATTCGTTATTTTTTAATTAAATAATTTGAATCTTTAAATCTTTTAAAACTTTGTTAACTTATATATTAATTATGTTGCGCAATTGATATGTACATCGAAGTATTAAATAAATAGAGTTTTAACAAATGCAAATATTTTGTATTAATGTTTAAGACTTTGTTTTAACTTTAATTTAAAACTTTTAAAAACGAAGCTTTCGTTAAAAAAAACTATTGATAGCAATTGTAAAAACGCAAACTTAATTTATTTATTAGCAAATATATTATCTTTTTGCATTATTTACTTAAAAAATATCTTTTTAACAATAGTGCACAAATTATTACTTATAATTACATTTTTAACTTAATTGTCTTTTAATAACAACATAATGTTGTGATTCAAAGTCTTTAATTTAATAACTTTAATAAACTCTTAAGTTACGAAATTAATAATATAAATTATACAAGAAATCGAATTTTGTGCTCTATTTTATAAAGCATTGCGTCAATTAAGCGTCTTTTTAAATTTTTCTTTTAAAGTATTATTGTTGCTTGCATTGTTTATAATAACATCAAAAAACTAGTTTTTAATATTATATATATTTAAGATTTTAAGAAGCTTTTGTATTAAGTAACAATCAATATATTTAATTTAAAAAAATATAAATTTAATAAGATTTTTACAATATTAGAATGCAATATTTATTTAATATATTAATATTTCTAGATAGACGATCTTTTAAGAACTAGATTATATATTTAACGCAATAAATACATGTTATAATTTTTTTAAATTTTGCTTTATTTTAATACAAATATTAATGTGTTTTGAGAAAATTATAAATAACAATTTAGTGCGATGCATAAAAGTAAAATTTAAACAAAGCATTTGCAATAATTGTCGAAAATGCTTATTTTCGATAATTCGAAAAGATAGATTTAAGACAACAAAAATTTCGCAAAATATTTATTCTTAATTTTGTTAATTAAATTAAGACGTTAAGTTAATATAACTTTTTTTTTATTAATTTATTAACTTTGCATTATTTATTTGCATTATTAAATTAAATTTACACGATTATAAACTAACTTAAGCTATAAAAAAGAATTAGATTGTTTTCGTTTTTTGCAAACAATTATCTTGCGATGTTTAAACATATTAATCGTACTAAAATTACTTATAGCTATAAAATAATTTAGAATTTTGAGACAATTTTTGCATGCTATCTTAAAATATTCTTCTAATGTTAAGATTGTTTGAACAAATATATTTTAAATATTGAATTATTTATTTGCTTTAATCTTTTTAGTTTAAAGTAAATTTAATATTCTTTTTTAAGTCTTATTTGTGACATTTTTGTCAATAGATATTTGTAATTATTATTGTTAAAATTGAGCATTAATATTAAGACTTTACTTAACGTATTCGTTGTTCTTTTTTAATTTTAAAAGAGAACTATTTTGACAAATTCTATCGATCGTTTCTTTAAAAAACTTTTTTTTAAAAAAAAAAATTAATTAATATCTTATAAATCTTGACTTGCGAATTAATTAAAATAAAGATTACTTAAGATTAAGTTGTGCAACATCGAGAAACTAAATTTTTTCTTAATCGAAAATATTAATAAATTGTATACATCGTTAAATAATGCAATAAAATAATGCAATAAAATAATGCAACAAAATAATGCAACAAAATAATGCAATAAAATAATGCAATAAAATAATGCAATAAAATAATGCAATAAAATAATGCAATAAAATAATGTAATAAAATAATGCAATAAAATAATGCAAATAACAAGAAAATAATAAAGAAGAAAATTATTTCGTTCTTGACGCATAGATTTTTCGAAAGTCGTAACGTAATAAATTCAAAAATAGAAATTCTTAACATTATAACGACATTTTCGATTGCTTAACGATTCGAGTTAATATCGAATTTAGACTGGTCGCGCTAACCTGGAAATGTCACGTGCAAATGCCAAGACTTGGATCAAAAAAATTCGAGGAATCGAATCGCTTAAAGTAGTTTAGTCGATTACTATAAGTAGTTTAGCGCGAAGCGCGCTAAACTAATTTGAGCGATTCGATTCCAAAAAATCGTTGCGACTCGATCTTGGCGTCGGGTCGAATTAGAGAAGTAATATTATAATCTAACTCGACAATTAGTCTAATCGAATTAAATTACAATATTAATATCAAGTATTCGAATCGAGTTACGATGTTAATATTAAGTATTCGAATTAAATTAGAAAGTTAATATCAATTTCTAATCCAACGATCAATCTAACGAAAACGTCATCGATATAATAAATTTGATCATATTTATCGCGAATAGCTTGCAAACAACTTGGAAAACATACAAAACAACATTAAGAGCTAACTAGGTTGTAACTTCTTCTCTCATAATTGCTACAATATAAACGAAATAGATTTATTTTAAATAACGATGTCGAAAACAACATTATTTAGCAAGTCTATTAATAACGTTAAGACGAACAAGAGAAGAATTATCGTTGCCTTGTGTTGCAATGTCATTAAATTACACAAGCTTAAATCGTAAATAACAGACAATGCTAGTAACTCTTATATCTTTGACTAGACTAATCGCGCTAACCTAGAAAGATCTAGGTTAAAAAAAATTCGAGGAATCGAATCGCTCAAAGTAGTTTAGTCAATTACTATAAGTAGTTTAGCGCGAAGCGCGCTAAACTAATTTGAGCGATTCGATTCCAAAAAATCGTCGCGACCTAGTCTTGGCGCCAGGTCGAGCTAGAGAAATGATATTATAATCTGGCCCAACAATTAGTTTATCTTTGACACAAAAAGCATTAATGCGAAAAATTTATAAATAATGTAATAATCTAATTGCAAAGTCTAAATAATTGCAAAGATATTTAAGAAATATCTAAATTAATTTTAACAAGAAGTAAACAATCGAAAGTGTGTACTTTTAATAAACAACTTTGTAGCTCACGAAGCTAAGATTAATATGCGTCGAAAGAAAGAAAACGAATCTATATAGAACGTCAAGATTATCTTTTTATTAATTAACATTACGAAAGTGTGTCAATTACTTAATTAAGACATTATTGTCGCTTAAAAGCTTTAATATAGAAAGCAATAACTTTAATATTGTGTCGACGAATATAATGCAAAGCCTATTGAGCGCGATTTACACAAAACGATAAATATTTTTAAGACGATAAAATGAGCAATAGAAGCATAAGAGTTTGACGTTATTGTTTATACTATTGCTAATTGTTGACTTAAATCTACAATATTGACGACAAATTACGTTGTATCTATTGAAAGACAATAAAATAAAACTTATAAAAGACAAATAATTGTAATATTTAAGACAAAGTAAACACTACAAGACGTTTGTATGCAAATGATCAAAAATATTATCGTTCTTAAACGCAATCAACGTGTATCAAACTTCTTCTTCTTCAATTTGACTTATTACGAAAGACTCGTTGTCGAAATATTAATGAACAACGATATAGATATTGTGATAGACGTTCTAATGCAATATTAGTCTATCGAAACATCGACGAAGAAGACGAAGACAAAGACGAAGAAGAAGACAAAGACAAACATATTAAGAATCGACGTCAATCAAGCTTTAGAGACTTTGAATATGCTTCAATTATACAAGAATCAATAGAAGAACGACGAGATAAAAATAATTAGACAATTAGATCTATATAGAAGAATGATAGAACGCAAAAAGGCGTTTAATAATAGTTAGGCAACTCTTGATCGATAAATGCATTAAACGATTAATTAGACGATCGATTCTAAGCATTCAAAAGATATGTTTTAGATTTTAAACACGTTCGAGAGATTTATAAGACGATACATTAGATTTCGCGATGAATAAATAATGATTCAATGTATTCTTTTTTTCTCATTCTATTGCATTTCGCAGACACGTGATCTCGCCTAATTAAGAGGTCGACGCTAGTCGAATTGAGCTTAGCGTTATAAGTGGCAAGACCCTCGATATAAGCAGTATCGCGTTACAAGCAGTCAATTGTTCGTAAATACTGACTGCTTATAGAAAAGGTTTACTGTAGTGAGCTTATTACTTGTCTGCCTGTCCTTTTGGAATCTTGAAATGTTGCCTTATCTCAACCTACTCCTCAAATTACCGGATTGAGATTATGTATTACGCCAGCGAAAGTCCGCGCTTGGGTGCTTTGAGATGGGACACAGCTGATCAACCATCCCTTCGCCACCGTAGCAGAGCGTTCTTCGTGAAGCGTCACGAAACAGCTGCATAACATCTTCGCTCCCGCGTCTGTCTACGTGGCCTTTCAGTTGCGATCTTTGAAGAATGCAAAGCACCATGCCAGGAGGCGTAATGAGAAAAGAAGACAACCACTCGACCATTGAACCAGCGCCATTAGGAATCGAACCTAATACAAGTAATCAAATCCCTAATCACATGATGCGCTTCATGCAACATAACATTGTTCAGTGCATACGGTGATGTGTATTTACGAGTTAGGACGAGAATTGAAGAGGTGGAAGAGGGATCGAACGATCCAGTGAGTATTGTGGGATGAATTTGATCTTTTTGGCTTGCTTGATTGATACTCCCGATAAAAAGCGCCGTTCTGGGCGGACGACATTATTTTGGGCGGAGGGAATGATTGTCTCCTGGTCATGATGGGAGACTGCTTCATATTACTTACGCTGGCGAACTCCTGCCTACTTATTTCCGCTCAGTCATGACGACAGATCGCTGTCTGGCGCCTGAATTCATATACTATATTGTCATCCCCTGAGAGGACGCAGTGTAAAACGGCGAATACGGACGACATCTGAAACAAGGCAGCTTCTACCACGGAGCTGGCCACAGCAGCGTTGATGAGCCAGCTCGACAAACATACACCAAAACCAGATTGTCCAGAAACAGCGCTTGTCGAGCCTATCCGCCCCCGGCCTGAATCAATCTCCAGAACCCTCGACGGAATCTGACCGAAAGCTTTGGGTAGATTAACCAGAGAGGATATTTGACGGCTACCGACCAAATTTCGCTTAGACCAACCTTTTGATGCGCCGGGAAGGTCTTACTGCTCGCGCTCAAACGAGATTCGGCTAGCTGACTCAATCTTCGCTAGTATCAAGCTGAGCCCGCTATCGAATCCTAGTTCGTGTTTTCTAGTCTAATACATCTGTCGTCGGATGCCTGATGGTCTTTTAGCCCACGCACATGTCTTCTCTCTCTTGAAATTGCTGCAATCATATACTATATGCACTCCCGTATTGCCACATCTATCGTCGTGGCGCTCATCATTATGATAGCAGCAAACGTTTTGAGCACTTTACATGAATGGTTATCGCTGAGGTTCGGGCCGTAGAATTCGCGCGTCGTGCTTTGGCATGCATGCTTAGTTGAGTAATCTCCCCCAGATCCGGCTATGGCTGCATTTGGTTGACTGTCGCGGACGTATCCTCAACGATTCAATTGTCTCGTTATCTGCGGCAATATCAATGGTTTTTCGCCTACGCCCAACCAATTCGCGTTTTCCTCCTTCTTTCTTCGGTCGGGATTTGTTATATAATTACAGTCTATCCTATGCGACACTAAACATATTCCTGGAGATATCTCAATTCTGGCATTGACGCTCTCGAGGTACGGCTCACACTGACTATAGATAAAGGTCGAAGTCTCGTCCTCTTTGTCAACGATCTTGAACTCAACCAGATACTCATCCCTCGTTCAAAGCTCGCTTGGATTCTTCATTTCCCATCAACCTCTCAAGATGCTGTTCTTTTTCAAGATGCTATTAATTGCAGTCGTGTTTTCTATTACTGCTGCTTACTCAATCCCTCCGCGACTGGCGATCGATGATAAGCTTGGGAGAACAAGTCATAATGCAAGCAGTCATAAAAATTGGAATCACAATGCACATTGGGATCAACACCCACATTGGAATCAACACCCACATTGCCCGGTAAAGCAATTCTGGACCCCCAACTTCCCTAAACCCCAGGACTGCGTGGACAATAATATTGATGGTTGGCTTGATACGTGGTTCACCATAAATTCAAAAAAAATCAAAGACCTGGGATTCGCCAAGGCATGGGGTCTATGGGCACTCGGAACTCCTGATTTCACTTGCCACTATGACGGCTCGACTAGCAACTGCGACTTCCAGGCCTCCTGTGACAATGGGGTGCTGAATGACAAAGGTAAGGACCTTCGACAGGCCTACTATGTGACTGAAGCGGTGGCGCGATTGCACTCTTATTTCATGGGCTTACGTGAAACGTTCGAGACCGCCACTTTCAACGCTGCCTTCTCCCAAGACGATTGGACGTTAACTTTCAACCGCAACGAAGGTAGCGACATTAATGCAGTGAGGGATATCTTGACGGGGGCACAAGCGATTTTCGGTGTCGGGGCCGCTGGTGCGAGTATAGGAGGTCCATTTGTAGCTGGTGCAGGCGGTGCGCTCACTGCGACATTTGCTGGCTTCAATGGGTTAATAATGCCCCACCTTGTCGAAGCAGTGAATGACGAGACACTCAAAAAGTCGGCTCAACTCGGTGCGAGCTTGGGGAAATTTCTCTCAGCACCTCGAAATCTTTTGTCGACATGAACAATGTCCTCATGAAAGGCGATAACTTTCTCAATTCGGGCGACATCCGTTCATACCTTAAGGGAGGCCGGTGGGTTAACTTCGATGGCATTGACGAGACCGCGACGATTGACGGCATGAATACTCTTCTCACTGGTCAGGCAATCTATCAACTCTGGCGACACCAGAAGGTCTACATTATGGGAGGTGGCAGATGTGGCGACGGTCAAGGTATCGGCTCCGGTCCCCAGGAGGGTGCTTATTGTCGCGAGAGTGATAATACCGCTTGGTATCTATACCATTGGGAGGATTATCACAGTATCAAAACAGCCCTGGATACCCAATTCGGTCTGGTCAGACATCCTCACGGAATGTTTGAATTGGGCAAAGGCGATTATTCTGCCATCCACATCACCGATGTCATCAAGTCCTCGCTCCAGGCATACGAAGTCGCCGCCTACAATTATACACCCAAATTCGCATTGGATCGAGCCAAAAGTGCTATGGGGCGAAACATCAACCCTCTCAAGGAGGGTCCTAGCTGGGAAGGTACTTTCACCATTCCCGTCTGCAACATCAGCCAAGCCGCCAACTCCAACTTGGAAGATGACCCTAAATGCTACGAGAGGTCCAAGATTTTGAAACCGTACAGCACAACAAGGCACGAGCAACGGCCATGGTGGTGTGGGCCTATTTGCGATGGTGACCTGATTAAGACGAAGTACTGGATCGAAGCTGCCAATATGCACGGCTTCAAAAGCTTTCACCACAAGTGTGGCCACCACGACTCGCATATTGAGCACTTCATCACAGATGATGGCTATGCTTTTAAAGATGGGACATGGTGCCAAAATTGTCAAGAGGCGCAACCGTGGCCCTCCCCTAAGCAAAACGGTTGACGATTGACAACGTCAAGAGCAGCAGACTCTGAGCTCATCACTGGACCAAAAGGCGGGATATCCTGGTTTCGTAACATGAGCTACTTGCCAGGGACAGCATTACACAAACACTTACGTGTGTAGCCTTGATGTTGGCTGTTTTTGACGGTAGAGTCGACCACATAGCTGTGTAATACATGCGAGTAGTGGAACACGAGTTTGAACCTCTTGACTTCGATAAGTTCAATCTTGAAACCCGCCTTGAGCTTGTCGAGAGCAACCCTACAGTCGTTACCATACGCAAAGACAACGCGCACGCGCAATGGACCACGAAGTGTACTGCCTAGCCGAGGGGAGTATAGTCTTAGTGGACACCGGCAAGGAATATCATCCAGTCCTCGGCTGGACGAAGCCGGACGGGAAGGAGTATATTCCCATGAACGCCGGCGACAAGGATACCCGGCCTTCGTCATACACACGACTCACTGACTTCGATATCGCGTTGTGGTGTTGGCCGGCATTGAGCAAATATCTTGTTCTGCAATTCATCAGACCGAAGGACGTTCGTCAAGAGGGGCTGACCATGTCGAGTGTGTGGAAAGAATATGAGGAAGAAAACAGATAAAAAGACCTTATATACTACTGGTGATAAGATCTACTAATTCATCGCGGACTTCATATGGCTAGGGCGAGTTGTCTAACACATTGCAAGGTAGAATAAGCCTGAAATGAAGCTCCTACTGATACTCTTGTTCAGGAGTTCAAAGTGGAGGTCTGAACCGGTAGAGAGGAGTGTGATACAATCGTCGACAAGGAGACTGGCTGGTCGATCAAGTGGTCTCGTCTTCGAGCCAAGGAGGAGATGTAGAGTTTAGACGATGTTACGATTTTCCTAGTCAAGATACACCATATTATCTCTTGCAGCTCTAAGTATGGTTCTTAGTGCCGTCTAATCCAGAATTGACCCCACGTACACGGCCTATCCATCGCCTCTATTCATTGCGTTCGCTCCCCTTCCCCTGAGTCGCAGCATGCAATTCCTCCCTTTCAATAAAGCCTTAGATGTTCTCGTAGCCACTCGGCATTACCCCTTCGTATCTGAAAAGTGTTCGCATCCTCGATATCGTCCCATCGCGTCACTTTCGAGTCGTCTGCGCGCACATGCACTGTTTTCCGACACAAGTCCTGTAGAAACTGCTGATACGCTACGCGGGACGCATCTCGTATGCGGAAGGTGAATGGCAAAATAACAACTTCGATTTTAGGAAGCTCCCCCATACTTTCGCCAATCACCCCTACGAATCGGCTCCAGACTTTGGTGCCGAACACGATCCGAAGCTTCTTGGCTGTGCGGTCAGTACTGAACCTAAGGCATGAGAAGAAGAGGCAGCTGTTTGAATGTGGGTAATGTGATATCTTTGAGGCGTTGATATAACATGATAGAGACTACCACGAGATCTGGGTCTTGGAACATACATCAGAGTAAGTAATCAACAAAGATTATCGAATGTCTCTAGCGCTTATGCGCCCATCACTAATTACCTACTCACAAGGCACAAAAGAGATAAGGCTATGCCATAAATAGTATTAGAGGATATATGCCTACCGTGGTTGTACATTTGTTACCAAAGTGCTTGCTACTTGCTTCAGGCAGGTGATCAGGCGACAGTAGCTTCCTCTCTCACACGACTTTGGTCATGCGTGCGACGATTAATGTCACATAGACTTCGCGCAGGTGTACGAACTATGTATCTTGCCTGAAAAGCAGTGATCATTGGTGGCATGGTTGGGCTTCAATGCGTATCTATAGACCACATGCCATCTCTAATGGAGGAGTCATAGTATTCAGCCGTGATAGACTATGACATCTCCACAACTTGAATCGGTATTTGCTCGAGATACATGGAGTAGACTCGAAGCCAATGAACTGGAAAGGTTGAGTCGGAGCTTCCAGCGGGGCCTAACCGGATTCGGGCTGGCCGAGGTCATCATACTCCGGATTATAAAAACGATTCTCAAGACTGCGCTGCACTCACCATCACGAGTGAAGTCCTTAGAAATCCAACGGCCCTTCACCGCAACAATGGATCCGTCATCACCATCGTCAGCCTGTGCTCCTGTGCATCCATTTCCGCCACCTCGAATTTTCCCGAAAGAGCCCGGTTGAGTAGTATGGCCCAAAGAGTCGCATCATCACGACTACTTCACTCCTCGATTCTCCCTACAAGATTTGCGCTGTCGCCCAATGCCATTCGCCCGGTCGCAGTCCCAGCATGTCAGAAACGACAGAGCTCACACTCACCGCTCGGCGCCGCTCCGGCGACGCCGAGGAAGAAGGTCACTATCAATACCTTGCGCTCGCTACATCAGAAGCAAGAACCTATTACAATGATCACGGCGCATGACTTCCCGAGCGCTCACGTCGCCGACCACGCTGGCATGGACATAATCCTCGTCGGCGACAGTCTAGCCATGGTAGCGTTAGGCATGGAGGATACAAGCGAGGTGGTTCTGGAGGAGATGATTCTGCATTGTAGAAGCGTCTCAAGAGCTACGAAATCGGCTTTTACGGTAGTCCCGCAAGCTTCCTTCTTCCAACTCCAAGCTGACATACTGTCGTAGATTGGTGACCTCCCTATGGGCTCCTACGAGATAGCCCCTGAACAAGCTCTCGAGTCCGCCATCAAAGTTGTTAAGGAAGGCCGTGTCCAAGCCGTTAAGCTTGAAGGTGGTCTTGAAATGGCTCCGACAATCGAACGTATCACAAGAGCAGGCATACCGGTCCTCGGCCATGTTGGCCTCACACCTCAACGCCAAAACGCACTTGGTGGCTTCCGAGTCCAGGGAAAGACAACTGGAGGAGCGCTCAAAGTTCTTGAAGATGCTCTTGCGGTGCAAGAAGCGGGATGCTTTGCCGTCGTCCTGGAAGCGGTACCTGCCGAGGTCGCGAGTCTTGTCACTCAGAAGTTGAGGATCCCTACAATTGGTATAGGTGCCGGTAATGGATGCTCCGGGCAGGTCCTGGTGCAGGTCGATATGTCGGGCAACTTCCCTCCAGGACGTTTCCTGCCGAAATTCGTGAAGAAGTATGGTGATGTATGGAGCGAGAGCATGAAGGCCATTGAGACGTATAAGAGTATGTTGAGCCTCATTTGTACCTGATTCTCCAGCTGTGCTAACGAACACTAGAAGAGGTCAAGACCCGGTCATACCCTGCTCCTGAACACACATATCCTATGCCACATGAGGAGCTCAGCGAGTTTGAGAGACTACTTGGCATGCAACATCCTCCAATCAGTCAACCGTCGGCTTCCACGTCAGCCTGATCAGGCTATTCGCCCCTTTCCTACAGTTCGGCGGATATTTGAAGCGATTGTGGTTCGCTAGTTGAAGCGTTTGGTGGCCCGACTCGTGCACGGTTTAGCGACGTTGGTAGGAGGGAATATTGCTGCATGTTGCCGGTGGAGCGTTTGCGAAGTTCTTTCATCTTTCATAGATGAGCAACGACTAATGATATGACACATCGTTTGAATACTCACGCGGCCCGTTCATCCATGTGGTGCACTCCGTAATTCGACACCGCTGGCCTCATTGCCCGACTTCTCATGATGCTTGAGACCGTAGCAGACCGCAACGTGGACTGCTGTTGATTCCCAATGCGCCCCCTTTCAACCAAAAGCCGGTGTCATCGAGTACGCGACAATAAGCTGGTCATCAGTCTTAAAGCACTGCCACCGCATTAGCCCATATCCAATCCCATTCTCCCCCTTCCCATCCCCTCCCCCTCATCCCTTCCACCCCTCCCAACCCCTCTCAGCCAAGCCCCATCCGAACGCAAACTCACCCTCCAAAGCGCCCCCACCCCCTCATCCAACCCCGGCGCAAACACACTATTGACATAACAAAACACACTCCCATTCCCACCGCCCGCACCCTCGCCTACCTCCCCACCTTTCCCCTCCAGCAACCTCTTCCGCAGAAACCCAACTATAGTCTCGAACCTGTTCGCGCTCGAGACTTTGAAGACTTTCTGTCTGAGGTGGGGGGCGCTGCCGATGGGTTGGAGGCGGATAGTTACTGCGCCGAGTTGAGTTAGCTGGGGGCTGAGGTGGTGGGGGGGGTGGGGTCGCATGGTGGGAGAGTGGGGTGTGGGGAGGGGAAGGGGGGGGATACCTTTGGCGGGGACGGAGGCGGCGTCTTCGGCCGTGGCGCGCGAGAGGGCGGGGGTTGCGTCGGGCGGGAGGGAGGTTAGGACTATGGAGGCGGAGAGGGGGAGGGGGAGGGGAGGGGCGTGAAGGGGGGAGTCGGGGATGGGTGCGGGGGTGGGGGTTGGAGATGGGGTGGACATTGTGAGAGGATGGGGGTGGTGGGGGTGGGATTGTAGTTTGGGAGGAAGATGTCTCATTGCTGTATGGGCGTAGGGAAATCTGAGGCTGTACGCCTTGGCAAAGTCGTCTGATCTTCACATTCCAAGATTTCTCTTCTCAATAAGTGTTAAATCTGTGCAGAGTTTTTCGATCCATGTACAGCAGGTATCTACGGAAGCAAGTTTGGGAACTTCAAAATGAGGTCAATTTTGTCAGCCGCCCAAATGCCTAGAGTATGGATTGACTCTGCCGAAGGACTCCCTCACATCCATCTCCAATGCTGGAAGGAGGCACGCCATAAGACCGAGCCGCATCATGCAGGCTCAATCAAGAAATCTTGTGGAACCCCCATCTGTTGCCACAGGAATCTTTGATCAACATCGCTATTGGTAGCCCACATAAACAATCCAATATCCGCATGCGCGCCAATTTCTATCCAACCGGGCGAGCCCTTTTTTCTCCAGCAATCGGACAGAAGCTGAGTCCCAGCAAACCAGATGTCCCTGAAATCAGACACATCTGTTGGCTGCCAAATGTGTCCTGGTCGGTCTGGATCAGCTCGAGGCGGGAAATTCTGGGGCCCAAATTCGGCGATCATCATGATAGCCACAACGCATGTTTCAGCCGTTTCCAGTACTCAGCATTCAATCCGAAAGATAGCGTGGAGGCTGCACTTGCTGTGTTCATATCTCCTGGGAGTGCTTTGTGTGCCGCGTAGGTATGCTGGGGATGCTCCCGGCGCTAGAAACTCGAAATCTTGATCTCGGTGAACCGTCACCTCTTTGTTGCGAAAGAGATCCAGTGCATACGCGCAATCTGTCAAGGTGGCGCCTTCCCCAGACCAACTGGATAGGAACAAGTCAGCGTACTGTACTCTTACGACGAGTTCAGTCGCCGGCGGTCTTGAAGGGGCAAAACGCTACAAATGCGCCGCCAGGGTATGGGATGAATAGCTCAGGCAGAAGAATAAGACTGAAGCATTACGCAGGATCCCTAGTACAGTAGTGCTCTCCAATGCCAAAGCCAAGCTTTTTAATAAAAGGCAAAGTGAAGTTGAAGGACGCCATGGGATTCGAAGCTGGTACAAGTGCCCCTTTGGCGCTGATGACTGTGCTTTTCCCCCCGCTCGCGAACAGTGCCATTAAAGACAAGTGAGCAAAGAAGTGGGCAATCCGCGGACTGTCACAGAGAATCAAGGACCTCATGGTCGTTGCCTTCGAAGGTCATAGAAGAGAAAACAAGGAAGTGTAATGCAAAAGGAAGGCAATGAAGGTCGAAATATTCGAGCAGATGTCGCATATAATACTGCAATGAAATTATAGGCTTGACAGATGCCCGCACATATGATGGCCGTCTCGCACTAACAGCCACGGATACGTATATAGCGAACAATATTCACCAATGCCTAGTGGATGACACCCGCTGTCATGAGCGGCAATACTTGAGATCTTGGTTCTGTTGGAAGCGCTCCACGACCGACGGTGCAAGTCGCGCATGGCGAAAGATAGCGTGATGAGGATGAACCGCCACGATAGCTACCTTTGCTCAATGAGCGCTAGTGTAGCCTTGATGTATGATAGAGTCCTGAGACGAATGTTTATTACTGCTTCATCGTAGACGAGCAGAAGGACGTCCGGAAACCTGTGAATCATCCTCATGTGGTTTAGGGCGGTGGACTCTACCCTAGATTGCTTGGCGTACTTTTCTCATAAACCTCGACAATAAAGAATATCTACAAAATAACTTTCAGGTGGCCCTGCCAGCGAACTATCAACCAATGGCGCCAACAGAGCGTAAACGGTCGCGTGATGGTACTACGCAGGGGTCTAAGAAGAGGCAAAGAGTGGGTAAAGCTATTGGGACCACAAGTGAAACCTCGACAACAGTGACACTTGACTCGCTTCCTTGGAACGAGGTTCCGCTACCCGACAGGCTCGAGGACGCCGAAGGATTCTTTGGTCTCGAGGAGGTGGTAAATGTAGAGGTCGTGAAGGACCCATCATCTGGACAGGTCGCATATAGGGTGGGTAAGGCTCACTGGAATAAAGTCTCACAGCGACGGATTCGGTTCTGATTGAAATAGGTGCCTCTGAGTGCCGTATCGAAGGACACTACCGCGGCTTGGTTAGATAAGGCTGTCACCGGTGCCCAGACAGGTGGGGAGCAAGAATGGAGCGGTTTCGAGAGTTCAGACGGGAGGAGCGACACGCAGCCTTTACATGTTGAGAAAATTCCGGGACAGGTACTGGGGAAAACAGTTCCCTCTCGAAAGCAGAAGAACTCTACAAAGTTATCTACGCAAAGAACGGGAAAAGCTAAGGACATCGTCAACGGTGGGCTATTGCGAGGCAACACCTTTGAAGCTTTGCAAGAAGCAACCGACGAAGAAGCGGACGGTGAAAGAGCCCATTTTCGATGTGGCGGGACATGGATTGCTGACAAGGGCAGTTTCTGCGTGGGAAGGGTTGAACCTATCTTCGCATATACTTTCCTTTCTGGCTCGATCCCGCTTTTCTACACCCACGCCGATACAGAACGCTGCTATTCCAGATATATTGAATGGGCACGATGTCATTGGCAAGGCTTCGACTGGCTCTGGAAAGACTTTAGCATATGGTATACCAATATTCGAGCACTATCTTAGGAATAGAGCAGAAGCCATGAATTCTAAGGTACAGCACGATAGAGTTGGACGACAGCACTCTCCGATAGCCTTAATTTTATCTCCTACAAGGGAGTTAGCGCATCAACTATCGGCTCATTTGACAGATCTGTGCACCATTACAGGTTTTGAAGGACCACGAATAGCGACCTTGACTGGTGGCCTGTCCATCCACAAGCAGCAGCGTCTGTTAGAAAACGCCGATATCATCATAGGTACCCCCGGTCGACTTTGGGAGATTGTCAGTGGCACTGGCGGGTTCATTGAGTCGCTGAAGAAAATTCTGTTCCTTGTCCTCGACGAAGCAGATCGCTTGCTTAGCGAAGGTCATTTCAAGGAGGTAGAAGAGATTCTTAGCACGCTTGATCGGGGTTTTCAAAACGGCAATGAGGCGAGTGCCTCGACGGAGGACAACAATCATGGGCCCAAGTGGCAGACCCTCGTGTTCTCCGCGACTTTCCAGAAGGATCTGCAGCAGATGCTTGCTGGAAAGGTCAAACCGGCAGGAGATAACATCATGAACAAACAAGACTCCTTAGAATACCTTCTCAGGAAGCTCAACTTCCGCGAAGACAAGCCACGTGTTATCGACGTCAATCCTGTCTCGCAAATGGCGGCTGGCTTGAGAGAGGGCATTGTTGAATGTGGTGGACTGGAAAAGGCACGGAATATGATTCAGAAACTCGCCTACAAAACTTACTATCTACAGGATCTTTACCTTTACGGGCTCCTGCTCCACTACCCCAAAACCCGCACACTCATTTTCACTAATTCGATAACCTCCGTCCGCCGATTAACCCCTTTCCTTCAAAACCTGAATCTCCCTGTCCACGCTATTCACTCGCAGATGCCCCAAAAGGCTCGCCTCCGGGCTATTGAACGCTTCTCCTCACAATCAAATCCAGGCTCAATTCTCATAGCGACTGACGTTGCAGCTCGAGGGTTGGATATCCCCTCAATTGAGCTGATCCTCCATTACCACTTACCGCGCGCGGCGGATATGTATGTCCACCGCTCTGGACGAACAGCGCGTGCCGACAACTTTGGTTTGAGCGTCCTACTATGTGCACCAGAAGAGGTCAACGGAGTTCGGCGCCTGGTGGCAAGGGTACATGCTCGTAATGCCATGTCAGAGGGCAAAGGCTCAAGGAAATTCTTCATGCGTACGATTGAGCTGGATCGTCGAGTCATCGCGCGTTTGAAACCTCGCGTTGACCTGTCAAAAAAAATAGCTGATGCATCCCTGGCAAAAGAGAACAAGGGCCACGAGGATAACTGGTTGAAGACCGCTGCAGAGGACTTGGGTATCGACTTTGACAGCGAAGAATTTGCCGCTAATGCAGGTAGTAAGAAGGGAAGAGGCTCGGGGAGGAAGAAAGCGCAAGAAGAAGCTCGAGGAGTGAGTAAAGGAGAGATGGGATCGTTAAGAGCAGAGCTGAAGGAGATGCTGTCGAAGAGAGTGAATATTGGGGTCAGCGAGAGATACCTGACCGCTGGAGGAGTCGATGTAGATGAGCTTCTAACTGGGCAGAAAGGCGAATTCCTAGGAGGGTCGAATGAAGGCTTAAAGATTTTGTGAGCATGGCGACATCAGTTCCACGTCCGCCAGTCTAATTCTCGCTGCACTACGCTCATTACAGTCAACTAGAACGACCGATGTTCGAAGACGTTGTAGTGTTCCATTCTCAAATTCTCAATAACATCAACCTTCCATTCCGGCTCGGCAATGCCAATCAAGACTTATTGAGCGCATGGTCGGCTACCAATGCGCTTGCATATCCCTGATGCGCTCGCTAAGCCAATCTCATTTGCTGGACAGCAGCTTTACGCGGTTATTATTTTCTCGAAACTTGGCTTTGACGGATTCGGGCTTCATTCTTGCCACAACTTCTTGCGTCCTGTCTGCTCGCTCTCTGAAGACCTGTATTTGATGAGAAAGCATACTATTGTTGCCTATAATTGCCTGCCTGTTGGTAGCTTTGTCGGACGCTACTCCCGGTTTACCACAGCTCACAGAGGCAAATGTGTCCGAGAACCTACCATGGCGCTGCCATCCACCGCGTCCAGACATGACTCCAACGACTTGGCGTGATTGTGTCGGTCTTGCGAATGACATTTCGATCCTTGGAGCACGTCGTCACAAGCTGATTTTCAGCACTGAGGCGAGTCCTGACGTCGACTAGGTCATTCCTCAGACCTTTATCCACGGCAGCTGCTCTCGGACCTACAGAAGAGCATGTACAGATTAGAGACGAGATACATGCACGATACCTGTCAAGGATGATCGTGACCATAGCAGAACGGTGTGTACTCCCTCCAGCTCATCTGGGAGGAGTAGGTGAGATCGGAAACAACGAGTGCCTCGCCTTGGCGCTATGGGGGCCGAGAAGCCCAGGGATTCTAGCTGTTGAGTTGAGCTTCAACCTCACTTCGATACAATGACTAATCAAGGAACCTTGGATTGCAGCTCCCTAACTCGTTTCGATACATGGTCAAAGGATCGAATTCAAATTATATTACCATAGCCAAGGGCTGCAATACCAAGTCAGGCTGGTTTGGCCTTCTTGGTCGATGCCTTTTTTCCTCCAATTTCTGCTTCCTACATGATAGGGGTGAGCCTCGTTCGAGCCCATCTAATCATGCGTGGCTGCAATCTCGATATCTTGCGTAGGCTGTGCCACGGTCTATGGACCTAAGCGAACCACGAGCCATAGTCTGCTACTACTGTTTATAAGAATTATTCGTTTGGCGCGCTGGGTCGTCTCCGTTTCTTCCACATCTTTGGCAACGCTGAAGACGCTTTCTATCCCCGCCCATCGGCCCCTCGGTATATCTCTATGCCTGTAGTTCGCCTCGCTCTGCAATGTCTCCGTATAGCAAGCGCGGATGTCGCGAATTCCAATCCCGCTGCCGCTCGCGAATTTACTGAGATGCGATTCCTCAATCGCCATATACCCCAGCTCGGCCGATATAGCCGCTTCGGAAAGAACGAATAGATATCACTATCGTTACGAGCCCTAGTTCTAACAATTTTTGTTCGTAATATTGAAGAGCCTTCCGATCTGACTGTGAAGCTCGTCACTTGGTCGGAAGGATGCTGTTCAGTTTCAATGTCCTGCTTTTGTCCGGGCGATTATTTCTTCTGGCTTCTGCAACAAATAAGATTCGACTGAGTCTTCCATCTCGACCCGAGCCTACAGATTTCGCAACGACCTCCGGTATTGCTTTCAATGGATCAGCAGCGTACAATGTCTCCCTGGTAGCCGGCGGGTAGGCTCTATACCTCATATAAACCCAGAAAGACGCTGATGGATCATTGACTCTGCCAGGCCTATGCCTCCATCTTACGTTCTGCCCCACACAAATCCGAGGATCACTTTAGACATCCACACCCCTCTGGACCAGACAACAATCCTCCCTCTCTCCTTTACCGGCGCCATCATCGATGGTCTCCAGTATCTCCTACTCCATGTCATTGACCTTGGCCACAACGTCCCTATTCCCGCCGAAGGCGCCTTTTTCGCTGTCGGCCGGATGTCAGTCGTCGCAACAAGCGCCAATGAAGCTGCCGGGGATGTGCTGGATTGCTTTACGCTGGGACTCGTTCTAAACCGCATCTGGAGTCTGGTGACGAGGCATGGCTACAGGACGTGGGATTTTGATGTTCTCAGAGGGGGACCCGTCGCGCAGGTGAGGAAGATTGGAACGGTGTCGATCTTGTATACACCAAATGATCTCTCAGAGACGAAAAAATTCGGTGAGAAGAGCAACAGTCGAGTAAGCAATGCTCGCTGAGGGTTGAAGACAGCAAAACAAGTATCTGTTCGATGGCCGAGCTTGTTCCCTGCATAGCAAGGCTTAATAACTTGCAATAATTTTTTCTGCTTATTCTCTGCTTAAATCTTCTACCTGCTGTACAGCCTCTGGGGATCATAGAGTGCTCAACGATCATACCATGGTCGCTCAAGAGACTCTCAGGATGACCATGATCCTAAGAACCAGAGTCGCTCGAATCTGTGTCCGATAAAGCGTATCTAAATCCTTGTTGTGCAATGTACAAACGAATCTTCACAAAGAGAGAACAAACCACTGTCGACATTTGGTCCTGGAAGTTGCCGGCGCCAATCGGCTGTTGAGGTATCTATTGCTTGAAACAGGAAAGGGTAGTCCTAATCTGGACTGCTCATGTTCTTTCAAGGATTTGACTCACAAGTACCAGACCGCTCGACACCTATCTCGGGGTGAGCGCCGGGGAAACCTTGAGATCTATCTATCCCCGGAGCATACATCGTTGATATATCAAGCATTCAGAACATTTATCCACTGGTGCCAATAACCCTGGTAACCTCAGATAGTATTCCGCTTTTCGGATTCATCTTTAACCACGTCTTCTTCACATTCTCCCACCTGTTTAGCAATCCCTACACAGCCCAAAATGCTCGCCTCTACCGAAGCGAATCCTACATCCATCGACAAGTTACTTTTACCCAACCTTCTAAACCCCAATCTAGCAACATATATTTGCAGATCCATCTCTAATCTTATCGACGGTTGCAGGTTTTCAGAATGCCTGTGGAGCGGTGCACCATTTATTCTGGGGACCGCTTACCACGATACTCTTGTGTAGGCTTCGTTGCTCGGCAGAGCCTACGCCCTGCTCGTCTGTCAAGACGTTGAAACCGCCAATCGTTATGTGGGAGGTCTCGAAGAGGATGACTATCTCGGGATTGAGTGGACGAATTTCCCGGCATGGAACTGGATCAGCAGACACCTGAAGTCAAGCGACAGACGGCTAAACTGCTAAGTAGAAAATTTAAAGCTCACACGCATTTCGGCGGCGAAGGGTACGTAGACGGCGAAGATCCGCCGCCGCTGTCGATATACTCTATGCTTCCCACAGAACTTCACCTTCAGATTTATCGGATCAATACTGACAGCCTTCGTCAGCGTCGCAGACTCTGGTCCGTTATCTCTTCAACTTTCAGCAGAGCGCTATTTGGGATTGACCCCGAGCCACTTGCCAGCTTTTGTGCTGGGATTCTCATTCTAGATTGCGGTCGTGCTCTCTCAAAAACAAGACACATCGTGGGCAAGGGTAAAGAATCGTTGTGATGGCAGAATGAGATCATTGGGAAGGGGGACTACTGGCCCTAGGCAGACGTCGAACAAGCAATCATGGGCACCGACGAATTGCCACGGCACACTCGGGATGTGACAACATGGATGAATTCGATGAACTCGGAATCGATGTACCCGATGTGGGCTTCTCCGGGAGAGTCGCCTCATGGATATGTGCCCTGTGAAGTCTTACATATATTGGATGAAGCAAGGGATCACCTGCAGGAAGGTGCCAGAGATTGAGGCGGCAAAGAATTAGCGACGTTGTGTTTCCGAGTCCGAACTCCGGTAAGGACGATACGAGCATGACAACAGGAAACCGGACCACATGAGTATGATAGTACTGTTATCACGATACGCGAGTCCACGCCAGAGGAAACGATCTTAGCCCTCATCCATATCTCAAGTAAGTCAACAGGCGAGTGACTGTTCTCCCCATGCCCCCTCAAGTGTAGGTACCAACTTGCTTCCTCAAGTCCACGATAACGGGATAATACTCACAACGCTAATGGAGGTCGTGGAGCCTTGGTGTACTGTTGAGGGGGTATCTTCTGCCTCGGGGTGACTTGTCGCGTTATACATTTTGCGTGACCCAGCAGTCGCAAGGGCTGCAGACTGCGACCTTGCTCACTTTGCTCGCAGCGGGTTCTCTCCGCGGGTTCTCTACATATGAGTTGATGCTAAGGCAAGTGAAGGAAGCACATCTCTTCAGAAAACTCGTTGGCACCGGTGAAGGTAAGATCTAGCATAAAGTGAGCGAGATTGGGGTGGATTGACAGCACTCACAGACGCGGAGCAAGAAACTCCGATCCTAGGACTCTCTTCCCAGATGCTCCAATTGTCGAGAATTATTTGCATATCCGTGGCGATAGGATTCCAGCATAGAGAAGAGCACAGGGAGACCTACGATAACTAAAAGATTGGCAAGAACTCTCAACTGCGCGTTTCGCTACCACTTGCTCAGTTTCTCAAGATTACTGTAGTTTCCTCCAGCCAAACGTTCGACGCTGCAACGTAGTGAAGGATAGATGATTGGAACGCTCCTTTTGGTAAACATGATGATATGACGCTAGTCTCGCACAACCCAGATGGCAGCTTCTGGGCTCGTCGTTTGCGTGCTTCCGCTTCTAGGATTTTAGATATGATCGACAGCCTTCTTAGCAAACCTGATCTCCAACAGATCTCGTGTCTCTTGGGTCGGAAACATTCATCATTAAGCAAAGCATCATTTTGTTACCGTAAGCCGCCATGTGGATCGTAGCGGTGTGGTTAGCGTCGGACTCCACTGCCTTCCCTAAGAGTGAGGCCCATCTTCGCTGCGGTTGATGAAGGCTGTGATTCGCATCACAACTGAGCTCACTCCTACACCTCGAGCATGAGTGGCTGCTGTAGGTCAGTGTCTCCATGGGATTTCTCCAGCAAGCGTCTTATCAAGGGCCCAGTGTGCATGGCCGACTCGTCCAACTCTACAAGTGGCTTCTCTATTTGACGTCGTTGCTCGCCGTTGGATGCTCGGTCCTAGTAAAGTCTACAGCCTGCCCACTCTGGCAGAACTACTCCGTATCATCGATACAGGCACTCCATGTTCGCCAGGAAAGGGATGCGGCTCATGCCTGGGCACGGTTGCCTCAGACCTCAGACCTTATGCTTACTTATTATTTCGCATTATTACTATGTATCACGTGCAAGTGCTGAATTCGATAAGATGATAGTTGAATTCGATAAGATAATAGAACTTTTTTTTCGCATAAGGTCTAAGAGCGAAATCTCGAAAATCTGTTATTCTTGAAAATGAAAAAAAACTTTTTTGCTTTGATGCTAGCATACGTGTACAACACATTATTAGTATAAAACTTGATTATAGATTAATAAAACTTATTAAAATCTAGCAACAAATATAATTTAATTGATGTAAAATGTAATACTTAAGACTCTATTGCACAGCAAATATAATGTCGAAATTCTATTTTCAAGAATAATAGATTTTCGAGATTTCGTTCTTAGATTTTATAGAATAATTATTGTACAAGTGCGACGCTTAATAATGCGACGCTTAATAATACAACGCTTAATAATGCGTCGCATTATTAAGTGTTGCACTTTAACTTCTACAAATTGTTGTGTTAAGCGTTGCACTACTACAATAATTATTCTATAGAATCTAAATATTAAGACAAGAGCACGAGTCGCTTATTAGCAATTTTATAAAGATCGACAAAGCTTAGCATTAGGAAAAGACTTAATCTCCTATTATTGATGCATATATATTATAGATTATCTTCCTAATTATTGCAATTGCATCTATTAATCTAATTAGCAAATTAAAGCTTCTATATATTTTGTATATTATATTTCGAGTAATTTTAACTCTCTACTATTGTCGCCAATATATTTGTTATTCTTCTCTCTATTTTACAATCTTGAATTGTTTAATTTCTTCTATTACATTAACAATTGCAAGCTATTGTCGACAAGATTTACTATAATCTTCGAACAATCTATAGAATATAAAAAAATATATTTATATATAGATTATTGTTCAAATTTTAAATATAAATTAAAAGAGATTTTTGTAAAGTCTATCTTGTTGTCGAAGAGTTTTTAACTATATATATAGAAGAACAGTTATAAATAATATAGAAAAAGATAATCTAATTTTTATAAAAGAGATAGAATATATATATATTGCAATTAATAATATAAAGTAATAAAGAGATTGCAATTAAATAAAAAACAAGTACAACAAATTAAATATTGTTAGAATAAAAAGTTCTGCAAAATCTAATTAATAGATTTTCTTTATATTATTGCGAAACAGTTTGTTTTTATTAACAAGACTATATTTAACAAAATAACAAAGTAAAAAAATATAATATATATTTTTATTAACAAGAACAATAGATATAATATAGATTTAATTAGAGATTGTTATTAAAATATATTTTTAATCTATACTATAAATAGCTATCTCTTTTATATAATAATTTGCGAAAACTAATTTAATATAGAAATTATTCTGCAATAAATATTAAATAATCTATTACTTTATTGCAACATTTTTTTAGTTTCGCAAAATATTATTGTTTAATATAAATAATATTAGTAAATATATTAATTTGCGTATTAAGAAGATTATTAAGATTTATAGTTGCAAAATTCGATATCTATCTTTTTATTTGTTAGACTTTAATTTAATCGAATTAAATTTTAATATATTAAAAATATAAATTAGACAATATTAGAATACTATTTAATTTGTTTTTTCTAACAATTTCGATATATATTTGCAATACGCAATTAGAAGAAGTTAATATAATTATTTTGTATACAAATACTTTAGATATAGTATTAATAGACAATATATATTCGAGATAAATATACAAAATTTAAATAGAAGACTTGCATTATACAAAATCGAGATAGATATAAAGAAGAAAGAGAAGAAAATTTAGATATAGAGATAAAAGTATATAGACTATAAGATAGTAATTTACGAAAATTAAATTTAAGATATAGATAGATCGATTTTGATATTAAATAAAAGATCGGAAATATCTATAAAAAATATATTAAATTGTATTAAATGCAGAATTAAATAACTATATATTCTTATGTATTTCTGTATTAACTGTATAGTAAAATAAACAATTATCGAAGTTTGCAAATTAATTTAATTAAAATCTTTCAAAATCTTTTAAAATAATATTATATATACAAGTAGAAAATATCTTGTTTTTAATACAAAATATATCTAATTTTTCTAATTTTCGATTATTTTATTCTCTATTTTATTCTCTATTTTATTCTCTATTTTATTCTTATTTTTCTTATTCTTTATATTATTGTTATTATCTGTGTTATTGTTATTGCTCTCGATAGATCTATTGTTCTAAACAACTATTAATAAATTTTTGGCAATTTAATAATAAAAATTAAACAAAACTAACTCTATTTTAAATCTATATACAAATTTATTAGATATATTTTTTTCGATAGCAATATAATACAATATAGAGAAGAAATTTGCTATTAATTTTATATTATCTATAGTTTACTTTTGCTTCTCGATAATATTATATATTCTTATTACTTTAGTCTAACAATCTGACAATATTTTCTTAAGAACCTATCTAAAGAATTTTTTAACAAGAATATTGTTGTTGATATCTATATCTGTAAGATACGAGTGCGTTTGCTACTTGTTAACATATTAAGATATAAAAGACGTAAGATATATAGATTTTTATTGCTATATCTCAACTATATAGAGTAGATAGTAGTAAGACTAATTGTTGAAGAACAATAAAGAATGAGCTTTCTTTCTATCTAATACTTGTTATAATGTACAAGCCTGTTTTTTGCTTTCTAATTAAAAAAGAAAGTTGTGCAATTTAAGATTTTTTTAAACAGTCGAAATTATATACTTCGCTATATTCTAAGACGCTAGCATATCGATAATACTATAGTATTACAATTATCTTCTCTCTTAGAGTATTAATTTTTAGTAATATAAAAAGTTGTATTAATCTTATACAAAACAAAGATATCTATTAAACGTTAATATTACAAGAGCTTGTTAAAAATCTTCTTAAATCTTTTTAAAAATTAAGGGAAAAAAAGTCTTCTATTTAATAGAAATTAGTTTATACTTTAGTTTAATACAATCTGTAGAAAAATATAATAACACTAATAATAGTTTATAATAAATTATTGCTTTGTTATTATTATTGTTAGAATTCTAAACAAAATTTAAAGTAAAATTAACATTGCACAGATATTAGATAAATTATAAATATAGATATTGTTGTTTCTTTTCTCTTTTCTTTCTTTTTTCTTATATTCTTCTTAATTGCAATTGCTTTTTTGTTATAAATAAACTATTACAAAAACAATAATACATAAGACTTATACATATAGTATAAATATTTAATTAATATATCTTTATCTCTATCTTTTAAGAGATTAAGAAATTAAGAGAATAAGTAATTTCGATATTTTATTGTTTACAAAAACTAATATATTATAGTTTGTAATAGTTTTCTATATATAACTTGTATAGACAAATATATATATATTTGCAAAAAGAAAAGTATCTATATTTATTGCAGAATTCTTTATTATAAATTGATTTACTATATTATAATATATATTGTTTGCGTTTATAATATAATAGTTGCTAATATTTATTAGTTTATTAAATACTTTTAAGATTAAATAAAAAGTTCTTGTCGACAAATATTGTAAAACGTTCGAAATTAAAAATATAATTTTTAGATTAATAGAATGCTTGCAAAAACATATTATTCTTAATATTAGATTGATCGTCGATTCGATATTCGATCTCAACTTTGGAATCGAATTGAATTGACGATTCAACTTTAGAAATCGAATCGAAAATCGAATCAAATCGAATCGAGTCAATTTTCGATTTCAATATTAGAAATCGAATTGAATCGCCAAGAATGTCAAGAATACTAAAAATAATATAAATTAAGTTCAAATTTAGATTTTTTATTAATTACTAGGTAATGCTTAATAGTAATGCATTTATAAAAAGAAATTTCTAATATATTTATTAATTAATTTAAATAGATTAACTATTTTTATTAAATTATTAATTAATTGTTACTAAAAATAATTAAATTTACTAAAAATAATAGTCTTGACGATTTGATTCGATTTTTCGATTCGATTTTCGATTCAACTTTTAAAATCGAATCGAATTGTTAATTTTAATTTTAGGAATCGAATTGTCAAGACTTTCGATTCGATTTTCTAAATCGAACTCGATTTCTCGAATCGACGCGATCAGTTTACTTAATATAAAAAACTAACAATACAATAAAGAGTTTACTTTATCTAGAATAAACTAAGCGCAATTTTGTATTTATTAATTTAAATATAATTTAATTTGCGCTCTAGAATATTAAATTGTACTTAAATAAAAACTCGAAAAAACAAAAAGAAATTAAAATAATATTTTTGTTAAAACAAAAAAGCTAATCGATTTTCTTTCTAAATATATATTAATTGTAAGTATTTTTGTTTGCTTTTTAATATATTTTTCTATTTATTTTTCTATTTATCTTAATATATTGTGCAATATGCTAATATATATTTAGAATTCGAAAAAATAGAAATAGATATAAAAACAAATTGTTAACAAAAACAAAAAAAATAGAATTAAAATAAATCGTTTCTAAATCTGTTATTAATCTAAATTAAACAAGTTTGAAAAATTCTTTTGCAAAATTTTACAATTTTGTAGCTAAGTTTTTTTGCAACTCTAAATTGTTAACAAGATTATTAGATAATAATATAATAAGCTTTTCTTTTATTTTTACTTGCGTTTTGCTTATTTATATATTTATAAAAAATAAAGAATACAAAAATATATATAAATAATAAGATCGAGTTTGCAACAAAAATAATAAAAATCGAGCAAAACAAATTTTTTACAATCTAATTTTCTTAAAAAACACAAATATTTCGAACAATTTCTAGTGTAATCGTTGGGTCGAATTGGACACTTTTTTCTCAACTTAACTTACTCTCTTGAATCTTATAGAATTGAGCTAGATTTAAGTTGCGAACTCGATTTTAAAATCGAATTTCGTCAAGTTAATGTCAAGAGTTCAATCTAATCAAATACAATAAGTTAAACAAGATGCATATCTAATAAGATCTTTATATATATATATAGAACTTTATTATCTTATTAATTACAAATGTAATTACTAGAGATAACGCATTAATTCTAATTATAATTTCGAGAGAAAAGCAATAGAAATAAGTAGTAGAATCTCTAGATTAAAACTACGTATACATATTAATTTATTAATCTTTGTTCTTTATATTTTCAACAAGTTGTTTAAGATTCTATCTATTTTATCTTTGCATTTACGTTTAAAGCAAGCTTCTCTTGCATTTGCGTTTTCTTAAGAAGACGTTATACAATTGCAAGACGCTTATATAGAGACTTCCTTGCTTTGTTATATTCAACGTAATTAACTAAAACTAGAATTATTTAATTAATTGTTAAACAATATATAAAAACAAATATCTATCTTTAAACAATTTAATTAGATATGTCTTTGCAATCTTATGCAATATTTCTATTGTATTGTCTTGCATTTAATTAATATAATTAATAATATTAATCTTTAGCAAAATATTTCGATAGCAATAATAAAATTGTTGTTTGAAAATTACATGCAATAGCTTTTGCTAATAATTGATAATTTTCTTTAAAGCAATATCTAATTTAGATCTTAGCAATATTAATTAGCAATAAAAAGTAGTAAATTTGTCTCTTAGTTTGTTATTAATATAAGCATTTATAAAGAAACTTAAGAAGCTAAATACTTATATAAACAATTGTCTAGTGCTTTTAATCTAGAGAGTTAATATTGCGTTTATATACTTTCTTATTGCTAAATTTAAAAAGTCGAAGTTAATAGATTTCTCGAATATATTTTGTAACGCAAATTCTTTTAAGTATTGATTTTTCTCTTTTGTACTATTATCTTGATTTAGATTAAGATTTCGATTACGAGTAAATTCTAATAACTATAAGTTAAAATTCAATTTAATAACTTTTTTGAATTTACAATTATAAGTTACAACGCATAAAATACGAGACAAAAGCATATACTTCTTAAACGTCTTATATTTGTAAGAAAATTATTAATTAAAAGAATTAAATCTTTTTGATTACTTGACAAGAAACGTTGCATAGAATTTAACATTTATTAATTAATATTTGTAAGCAAGTTTTTATTTATTATAGTTATTGCAACAAGCAAATTAGTTTTTCTTAATTAGTTTAACTTAATAAGAGATAGAAGCAACATTAATTAAACAACAATAATTGAGAGTATATCTTTAATATACAAGAAAATTATTGTTGTTAAATTAATTAAGATCTTATTTGTTTTGTTGCTATTGCGTCTTGTAAGAAGTAAACTAAGAAATTTATTATATTTATTTGACTTTACACTCTCTAAATAATTTGATTTTCTTATTTTATTGCAATATTTACAATAAGACGTTTAAATAATTCTTAGAAATCTAATCTTTATTGTAAGAAAATCAAAAAAACAGATAATAAGAGTCGCAATTTATATAATACTAAATTCTAATACTAATTTTATTGCAAAGAAAGATTATATAAACAATAATAATATTAACGCAAACAATAACAATAGCAATATATTAAAAATTAAATTGCTTTTAACTTTGCGCAAGAGAAAAGCTTTTACAACTCGCTCTATACAATTAAAGTTTTTATTAAAGATATATATCAAAACTTCAAACAAGTCTATTACAATTAAGAAAAATAAGTATCAATATATACAATAATAATAGAGTGTATTTTAGATTTTTTTAGTTTTAAACAAGCATATAAAGATATATAATTGCGTTACTCGAACAATTAAAAGATTTAAGAATAATAACTTTAATTTAAATACAAAAATTGCGCATTAACTTAAAGAACAAGAAGATAAACAAAATTACTTATTGCTAATAATAGACTTTACATTGTTTGTTGCAAGAAATCGCACAAACAATTGTCTAAAGATAATAATAAAAGATAAATTTGTAAAGAAAGTTATATTTAAAAAGATTACAATTGTAAAAAAGAAACTTGTATCTAGTAAATTTGTTAAATTGATGTTTGCTAAGTCTCGCAAAGCAATAACGTTTAAATCTAGTATTAAGAATCTTGCAAATACAAGAGATTCTATATTTGTTAGTAGATTAATCGTTGAGTTAGATTTCAATATTAACATTCTAGCTCAACCTAGATACTTAATATCAATCTCTTGACTCGACTTGAAATTGATCTCGAGTCAACGATTTTTTGACTCGACTTAATCGACTCGCCAAGCAATCGAAAATAACGTCAAAACGCCAAGATTTTCTATTTTTAAAAAAATTCGCATTATTTGAATTACTAAAAATAGTTTAAAAATAATAACACACAAATAACGTACAAATGCATTATCTAAATGCATTACTATATAAAATTATAAACAAATTAAA